>Ga0209712_10000023_pt1 | contig 151015 bp, 187 predicted proteins | sample ArcOceMetagenome_FD_187443 | JGI IMG/M metagenome (GOLD analysis project Ga0209712, IMG submission 187443) | Marine eukaryotic phytoplankton communities from Arctic Ocean - Arctic Ocean - Greenland ARC118M Metagenome (SPAdes) (version 2) | ecosystem: Environmental > Aquatic > Marine > Oceanic...
GAGATTATAGAATTTAACGAGACTGGGGGTGACAACTCACTATCATTATATGAATCTGGTGCTATCGGTTCACTCTATTCTAATCTGGATGCTGGTACAGGCAACTCGGTTGATGACCACATGACTATACGTGATATCATCGATGAGTTCTATACCAATGGACTTATATCGCCCGAATCAATTCAGTCAATTTACGATCCTACTTTACTTATTGATGGTAAATTGTCAGACGAATATAACTCAATGCATATACATCAAGTGACATCCTCAGGAACATACAATCAGTTTCCTAGTTATCATGACGAAACAACTTTACTTGACGGCAATAATGATATAGTCGAATCAAGATTAAAAGTGAAGAACAAGATTATACGTGCTATAATGAAAAAGAATATGCTAGACATAGGCATGAACGGAACATTCTTTTTTAGCGGATCAGTTGGTGTAGGAAATAAAGTTAGACTTCTTTTCTTGAGTAGTAATGCTGAAGGCGATAATAAAGATTTTGTGGAACAGATAGATATGAGAAAGTCTGGCGATTACTTCATTATAGCAATCAACCACAAATTAACGAGTGAGAAGAATATAACACAACTAAGACTATCTAAACTCGGCGAACTACCGGATGACTTTAAGTTATGAACATTCTAGCACCCATAAAGAAAGAGTTCTACGGCGATGACGCTCGGTGGTTCTTCGGCACAGTGATTAACGCACATCCACCAGCAGGACTTGAAGGTAGAGTTAAAGTACGTATCAACGGTGTACACAGTCCTAGTACTGGTGACATTCCTGAGAAAGATTTGCCTTGGGCACAAGTACTCATACCGACTACCGAAGGCGGTGCATCTGGCATTGGACGCATTCCCCAAATCGTACAAGGATCATTCGTGTTCGGTATGTTCATGGATGGTACAACTTCTCAGTTGCCACTTATCATGGGCACATTACCTCGTACAGAATATCCCTCTGCTGTACAGACAGGTCGTAGAAACCCTGACGAGAATGCTGTTGACTACACTAAGCGAAGATTACAAAATGTGGTGACACAGAAGTTCAAAGATGATACAATAGAGAAAGCAAGAGTTCCTTTACGTAGACAACAGAGCATGAAGTTCTTTATTGATAACGGTTATGATATAATTCATGCCGCTGCAATTACGGGCGCACTTCAAGGACAGTCTCAGTTTGAAATATATGAAAAATTCTTCTTAGAATCATTTCGTACTCCTAAGTTGGGAATTGCTGGTTGGAAAAAGGTTAGATCAATAGGTAGTCGATACAACAATCTATTGAATTTCGCGGCACAGTTCTCGCCTAGTTCTGATTGGAAGTCTTTCTCTCTGCAACTTCAATTTGTTCTATATGAATTGAGAACACAATTCGCACAAGAGAACAGTCGATTGATAGCAACAGTAAATATTAAGGATGCAAGTGAAGTGGTGAACAGATACTATCTCAAGAATACTAATACAACTAACAGACTTGCACAACAAGCATATGATGAGGTAATGGTCTAATGTCTAACAGTGATATTCTCAAGGAGAAGTTGGCGAATGCACAGAGTTCTGTTGATACAACGCCTATTACCAATGCAGGTAACGATGCAGTAAAGAACTTAAAGAATCAAGTAGAAACAACTACAGGACAGATAGCGGGTCAAGTAGAAGGTGGTATTCAATCACTAACATCTAAGGTTGATAAGTTTCAGGACAAGTTGAACACAACAACTGTCGAAGGACTAGTTGATGATGGTATTGCTAGTCTCGAAGGAATGGCAACCAATGCTGTGGGTAAACTTGCAACAGACTTTCTAGGAAAGTTCGGTTCATCTGTTAAAGTAACATTCACAGAACCAGATTCTGCGGGTATGGTATATCCTCTGGCAGCATCTCTTGTTCCTCAAGGCGGAGTAAGTCCTACTGTCGCATCTATAATTCAAGCGATCACTGGTCTAGGAATTGATACGGGTAGTCTACAGAAAGCAGTAGTCGATGGCAGTCCTCAAGGTCTCTTGGCCGCAAGCGAAGGAATAGTCGGTCAGATTGGTGCTTTCAGTGGTGCTGAAGCAATCGCAAAACTAACAGAAACCGCTGTCAACTCAGTAACCGACGTACTCAAAGACGCGGCAACTGGTGCATTAAGTCAAGTTTTAGATGCTGGAGATAATGTTCTTAATAGTATCAACAAAAACTTATCGTTTCCGAGTGGTTGGGATTCGAACGGCGAAGCAACTGCATACACTGCTGTTACAGGAGCAATGGAAAATAACGACAGTGCATTCAATCAATCCATGGCACAGTTATCTGGTTCGATAACAGACTTGAGAGCAACAGTAACTAGCGCACAAGAGATCAAAGCAAACAAAGCAGGCGAAATATCTGACCTAGCAAATCTATCTGGCGGTAAAGACGGAAAGACTGTTCAAGCAGATGTTGATAAAGGTGCTGAATATAGATCACTGTACGACAAGAAAGGTAGTGAGTATCGTACTCTTGTTAAAACAAAGATTGCAAATGACTCTAAGCGTGGTGTCATTCAAGGACTCAATCAAGAGACACTGAAGAATATCAACAAAGAGTTCTATGAGTTTACATTTCCTAGAAGCATGTCAAAAGAAGAGATTACTGAAATCGTTGATTTATGTCAGGGAGATGCTGCCGAGTTCTCTGATGCTGTTCGAAGAATGTTTGAGATAACAGGTAAAGAACACGCACTGATTAAAACTTTTCTGAAGACTATTGATACGACTATCTTTAGCGCAACTTCTCCTATATTATCAGATAAAGTATTTGGTACTCCTTATGTTATAGGATCATTCAGAGAGTCATGGAAACAGGGAGCAGGTGATCCGTCATTCCCTTACATATCATCTCGTGAAGAACTTCAGGCAGAGTTGAAAAATCTTAGTCGAGAAGTTACTGAGGTTGTTACTCATTGGACAGAGACTCACACGAACAAGAATATCGGGTCAGAAGAGATTAATAAATATCACATCAGCGCAGGTCTAGATGGTATCGGTTATCATTATGTTATCAGAAGAGATGGTTCATTGCAACGAGGACGTCCACTTAATATAGAAGGACAACATTCGCCTCTCAATGGTCATGATAAACGTAGTATAGGAATAGTATTTGTCGGTGGTATTAACGTACCGAGTGAAACGCCCAACAGCGAAAACTTTCTATCTGCTCAGTCATTGACCAGAAGTCAAATCAATACATTCGACCACTTCTGTCGTGCAACATATAATATATTACCTGGCGCACAGATTGTAGGACACAGTAACATTGACGAAGATGAGTTTGATCCGGGGTTCGATGTTATCAGTTATGTTAGAGCAAACTTCGGTAAGAAGAGTATGTTCCAAACTCCTCTCATTGACAGACCCTTTACAATAGAAGAGTTATTAACAAATGACAAATAAAGTAGACGATCTCAACTCACGGCAGTTTCGAACTGCAATGGGCATCGGCGCAGAAGTGACCGAGGGTGTTCCTAAAGATGGGTTTGCGGATGCGTCTGGTGAATATCCTAATAAAGAATACTTCTTCGGTAATAGTATAAACAAAGCGGCGAAGGGCGAAGAGATAAACAATCTTGATTTGGGCGGTGGTGACTTCGGAGTATCAATTAATATTCCATCACAGAAACCATCACAGTTTCCATATAATCAAGTGCAACAAACACAGTCTGGTCATTCTATAGAAGTAGATGACACTCCTGGTGGGGAACGTATTCTTCTCAAGCATAGAACAGGTGCTGGTGTAGAAGTACGTGCTGACGGTACTGTTCTGATAGTCTCGAAGAATCAGAAGATTGAAGTTACTGGCGGTGATCATACAACTATTATTGAAGGAGAAGGCAATCTTGTATATAAAGGCAATCTTAATCTTACAGTGTCTGGCGACTATAATGTTGATGTTGGAGGTAATTACAACGTCAAGGTTGCAGGAGATAAAAAGGAAGAAATTAAAGGAAGACACACAAAAACTGTGAACAAAGACCAGAACTATACTATACGCGGGTCGCGTGGTAGTCAAGTAGTTGGCATGAACACAGAAACAATACTCGGTGATAACAATGTTATTGTCGCAGGTAAACAACAGAACTTAGTACAAGGCAATATAGAAATACTAACAGGCGCCTCACTAATTACGACTGCTGTTAATGAGTGGGTTGCGGCGGCATCGACTGCTAATGTAACAGCACGACACGTTAGTATAATTGGTCACAAAGGAACTATCGGTGGACCACTTGTCGATTACTACGGTAAAACATATGGCGGTATGCCAGGTGGTTTGACTAATCTGTCAACATTCTACGGCACACTTGTAGGTAAAGCATCTGAATCAATTCATGCCGACTATGCTATTGTATCATCTATAGCGCAGTTTGCAGCAGGCGCGGCGACTGCAATCATTGCTAAGAAAGAAGCACCATGTGTAGTAAAAGGACCATCACCAAAACCAGGTGTCATGCCCTTCATACCAGTACCTCCTACTGCGCCTCTGCCAAACCCTGCTATCATTGAGTCACAGTTAGCAACAAGTAATTATGGTATCAGAAACATTGTGGTTGATGCAAAACTAGCAGAGAAGATAAGCAAGTCAGATGACTATAAAGGTTTATTCAACTTTGATCCTACGATTCATGAGATTCGTTCTAAGATGAGAGATCCTGCTAACTTTGATAATGGTGGGTTCACGAGTTATCTAGTGAGTGAAGGCAAACTAAACCCGGACTTTAAGAAGAACATTCCTCGAAACATTGGACGATCTGCATCTAAGAAAGGAACTATTAGATTCGGCATAAACACTCTCGGCAACAACCCTGCTGACACTAGAAGCAAGCGATTTAAGGTAAATACGAAATGAAGTTATTGGTAGATCCACAATATAATCCAGAGTTTGAAACGTCTATCACATCAGCAACTAAACTTGGTGCAGGTATAACACTTGCTAAGTTTCTGGGTGCTAAAGGATCACGTACACAGTTAGAGAAACTATATGCTGACGGTTTCTTTGGTGCACCTGATACAGCACAGATTGCTAGAAACTTAGTTCTTCATGCGCAGGCAATACAAACCGTGACAGGCAATTCATTCTTTTCTAAACATAGACTAGTAGTGAGTGAAGGGATATATGAACCTAATCCTAAGTTTGTTATACAAGAGACTAAAGTAAACGACGAAGCGGCAGCAAAGAAACTCGCAGAGAATAATAAAGGTTCTTACGGTAAAGGTCCTGATGGATGGTTAGCAAGAATACCAGTATACACTGGCGAGAAACCAACGTCAAATAGTATTAATGACTTACGAAGAACTGGACGCACAGTAGTATATCAACTAATCGATCAACAAGGTAAGACTGATCCTAGAGTGTCGTTTGATCTAGCAGTGTTCTGGAAAGATTATGTGAACTATGATAAGTTGACACTTGACTATGATACGTTTGATCCGAATGGCGATCTCACTTGCTCTATTATATTAGAGATGCCAAAAGTTGGTGCTGATTATGATGTAAGTTACAAGTATAATCTTGAAACGACTTATAATGGTGAACTTCAGTCGAAAGATGAGTTATTAGAGATACTTCCTGAAGAAGAATATAATTGATTTATCTCTTAAAAATAACATATAAATAAAAGAAAAAGGATTGTAGTAGCATGGCGAAGATTTTTTCAGCAGAGGATGGTAATCTCAGTACGAGTGTAAGAGTCGTGCGCGACCGTCTGTACTCTGATTTTGATCTGACGTTTGAGGCGAATACTACTAGTGGTGGTGATGTATATGGCAAGACGGATGCTGCCTCAGTAAAGCAAGCAATCAAAACACTACTACTAACGAATCGTTTTGAGAAACCTTATAGACCTCAGTTTGGTGCAGACTTAGGTGGTCTACTCTTCAATCTTGCTGATGCTGATACTGGCGAAGAAATATCATCTGCTATCAAATCAGCAATAGAAAGATATGAACCACGAGTAGTAATAACACGACTACAAGTCTCCGCAACACCAGACTACAATAGTATCGATGTAGTGGTCGAATTTCGTGTAATAAATACGAATCAAGTTGATACATTAAGATTAGCAGTAGGCGGACAGACAGCAGGTCCTGCATTACCTATCGAATTGCCAGTTACACCTGATCAAATTATTGATCGAGTTATACTATCAGAGAGAGAAGGTGTAGTTACTCTACGAACATTGACGGAAGCAGGCGCATTCTTAATTAGAGATATCGGTAAGTCTGTTGACGGTGCAATATTAACACAAGACGGTGATGAAATTTCGTTCTCTGATAATTCAGGTAACGTATTAATCATCACTGAAGGATTATAATAAGAGGATAACCAGTAATGGCAACAACTATTAAATCTACGGATTTAGATTTTGATGCAATCAAGAATAGTCTTAAAACACATTTGATACGCTCGGGTGAGTTTAATGATTATAACTTCGAAGGATCAGCACTGTCTAGTCTACTAGATGTGTTGGCATACAACACACATCAAAATTCACTGGTCGCTAACTACGCTTTGAATGAATCCTTTTTGAGTACTGCGCAGATGCGTTCCTCATTAGTTGGACTAGCAGGTGGTTTGGGTTACACTGTCAATTCAAGAACTGCGGCATATGCTGTAGTGAATCTTTGGATAGAAGACACCGAAAATCCATCTAGTGTTACGATGCCCGCAGGTTTTAAGTTCACTACCACTGTTGACAATCTAACGTACACTTTCCAGACTCGCGATACATTGACAGCAACAAACAATGGTAGCAATCTATATTACTTTACTGCGAACTCTAACATCAATGTTCCTATATACGAAGGTACTACTAAGAGCAAGAACTTTATTGCAGGTGAAACTGCCTCAACGGATTCGTTCGTTATTCCTGTAACCAATATTGATATCGCAACTATCAAAGTTACTGTATTCGAAGATCCTTCGCATCTTGTCGGAACCGTTTATACTAACATCAGTGACGCAACAACTATTGATGTGAACTCCGCAATATTCGTAGCAAAAGAAACGCCGAATGGTTTCTACGAAGTGTCGTTTGGTAACGGTGTTCGATTCACTAACACTACTCCTAAAGCGGGTAACAGAATACTAGTTGAATATACTACAGTTGCAGGTCCTTCAGCAAATGGTGCTAGAGTATTTACTGCTGAAAGTACTGTGGGCGGTAAGACATTAAACATCACTAGCGGAACTGCTGGCGGTGGTAATGAAAAAGAAAGCATCGAATCTATTCGTAAGAATGCTCCTTATCTCTATGCGTCACAGAATAGAATGGTTACTGCCGAAGACTATGCGGCACTAACACTACGTAATTTCAAGAATGTTATCAGCGACATTAAAGCATGGGGCGGACAAGACAATGTTCCACCTAGATACGGTTCTGTATATCTTTCGGTTGACTTTACTACAGAAGATGCTACAGTGATTGCATCTACTAAAGAATCAATTAAGAAACTTGCTAAAGATTTGTCTGTTGCATCGTTTGAACTTCAGTTCACAGATCCAGTTAATACTTTCTTAGAAGTAACTACATTCTTTCAGTTCAATCCTAGATTAACATCAGTAGGTCAAAGCGCAGTTGAAGCACTAGTACAGAGTGCAACTTCAGATTACTTTGATGAGAACCTAGGCAAGTTCAATCAATCATTCAGACGTTCTAATTTGCTGTCAGATATTGATGCTGTTGATGGTTCGGTACTGTCTAGTCGAGCATCAATTAAGATGCAATCAAGATTCGATCCTGCCGATGGCGCGATTGATTATGTCATCGACTATCCTGCTCCAATTGCACAACCTGATGACGTTGAATATACCATACAGAGCGAGAACTTTTTCTTGAACGGTAAGACTTGTTTCTTACGTAATAGAATTAGTACAAGTACAATCGAAGCAATTAATGTTGCTGACGGTCTTGTTGAATCAGATGTAATTGGATCATATGATGCACCTAATGGCGTACTTACTCTTAATGCCTTTGCTGGTTCTTTGATCTCAGGTGAATTCATGAAGATTGTTGCAACACCTGCTAATGAATCAGTTATTAATCCAACACGAAACAATATTCTGAAGTTCGACAACGAAGCGTCTATCGCCAGAGCAGTGCTTACAGACACCTTATAAATAGATCCATATTACTAAAGAGAAAAATAAATGACATCTGCAATTACTAATACGTTTAGGAGTCTTCTTTTAGATCAACTGAAAGAAGACATCGACGGCAACAGCGAGAACTATTACATAGGTCTTGCAAGGGCGGACTTGATTACCAATCCTACGATTGAGAACTCAGTATATGCGCAGAATCAAGTTAGACATTCTCTTCAGGCAGTCAAGGCGCTGAATAATGCATCTCATGTTATTAAGAATGTTACTTGGTCAACTGGATTTGCATACGAAGCATATAACGATGCGATATCCGCACAAGAGAACTTCTATGTTATCAATTCATCGAAAGAAGTGTTTCTTTGTATAGAGCAAGGTAAGAATGCTGAAGGTGTTGTTCAGAACTGTGTGAACGAACCATTCGCATCACACGAGCGTTCTGTTGAGAATGGTGGTGGACTAGCATCAGATGGTAAAACTTTCATTCTTGAAGACCTCTACAAGTGGCGTTATCTATTCACATTGTCTAACCTAGCATACGCTACATATAAGACAAACCAATGGATTCCAGTTAAGAAAGCACTTGCTGTTGCAACTATCGCTGAAGAGATTGAGCAATATGCACTACAGCAAGCATCGGTTGATGGTGAAATTCTTAGTGTTGAAATTGTTGATGGTGGAGATAGTTACTCTGCAACTCCTGATCTTATTATAGATGGTGATGGTACTTTAGCAGATTTCGAAGTTACTATTAACAACGGCAGTGTCGTAAAAGTAGAAGTTTCACAAAGCGCACTTGATGCATCATTTCAACATGGTTCTGGTTATCGTTGTGCTAGAGCAACATTATCAGCGGGTAACGCAGTACTGCGACCAATCATATCTCCACCAAAAGGCACACATGACGATCCAACTAAGATTCTAAAGTCTGTTGCTCTAATGTTACAAGCAGATTTTAAATCAGACGAAGACGCGAAGATTCGAACAGAGAATGATTTTTATCAAACATGTTTACTCAGAGATTTGAAGAAGTACGGTGATAGTGACGGTGAAGGTGGATATACTCCTACCGACTCAGACTATGATTTGAATGTTGGTAGCGCATTAAAAATTCTACAGATTAATAAAACAGACGGTGTGTTTGGTCCAGACGATTTATTCTCTAATGCAGAAAACACCATACAAGGTAAAGTGTATCACTATGATTCAGCAGGTGATACAAAGTTGTATTATTATCAAGACGAGACTACTGGGTTCGGTAAATTTAATACCGGTGCCGCTCTTGTCAATAGAACCGTAACAGGCACCGGAGAGATTATTCAATTATTTAATCCTGACGTTGACGCCACAACCGGTGATATTTTACACATAAATAATGTTGGACAGATAACACGCGGTTCTAATCAAACCGAAGACATTCGCATCGTAATTCAGTTAGGATAAGAGACTAAAAACATGGCAAATATATTCACATCTAATACGTTATCTGGAAGTTATGCAGACGATTATAACGCTAACGACAACTATCATCAGATATTGTTTAACAGCGGTCGCGCTCTTCAGTCACGAGAACTTACTCAGATGCAGACTCTTATCTATGAAGAGATGGGTCGCATGGGTAAGAACATCTTTAAAGACGGTGCAGTAGTAAACGGTGGCGGTGTTAGCATGAACAATGCTTACCACTTCGTTAAGATTGCATCTACTAATCAGGGTGGCGAGTTCGGTGCTATACCAACTGGCACAATCTTAAAGAATCCTAACACTAATGTTTCTGCTCAGGTTATTCAAGCGATACCTGCTAACGGCACACAGACATTTGATACTTTGTTTGTAGAGTACATCAACAGTGGTAATGCTGATGCAACAAATTCACCAATTACATTTGGTGATAATGAAACTTTGGTCGAACAGTTTGCCGCTTCTAGTGCATATGAGTTAGTAACAGAAACTCCTAATGCAACAGGTTACGGTGCTAAGTTTACAGTCGCAGAAGGTGACTTCTTTATTCTTGGTCGTTTCGTCAATACAACAGAACAGAGCATTATTCTATCGTCTTACTCAGGCGATAATATTAATGCTGAGGTTGGATTCAAAGTCATTCAGGAAGTAATAAGTGTTTCAGACACAGACACACTTTATGACAATGCCTCGGGTATTGTTAATACAGCATCTCCTGGTGCTGACAGACTTCGCATCAAACTGGAACTTACTACTAGAGATTTAATTGATTCGAACGATACATTTGTGTTCCTTGCAGAAGTAGAAAACTCTGCAATCAGCGAACAACTACAATCAATCGATGCATATAGTAAAATAGAAGAAGTTCTTGCTCTACGTACTAAAGAAGAGTCTGGTGATTATGTTGTTGAACCATTCATTGTTAATGTAAGTGACAACGATAATGGCACAGATGCTAACTTAGAACTTAATGTAAGTGAAGGCACTGCATATGTAAATGGTTATCGCGTAGAGAATCAATCACCAGTAACTTTAAATCTTCCTCGTCCAGTAGAAACTGAGACCGTAGAGAATGATGTTATCGGTGTGAACTACGGCAACTACTTTGTATGTACTACTAACAGAGGACTTCCTAATCTCGATCATGCAAGAGTTGACTTATGGAGTGCAACAGGTTATGGCGGTAGTGGTACTGATTACGGTACTTGTCGTATTCGTGCAGTAGAACCATTCGGCACTAAGTTTAAAGTTTATGTATATGACATGAAAGTGTTTGCTACAGAAGACCTTGGTAACGTAAAAAGTATTGGTTCTTCTACTACTGATTATTTTGATATTGATTTGCAAGGCGGCAAAGCAGTACTAAATGAAACAACTACTAATAATACAGCATTGTTCGACACAGTATTTCCTCGCATCGAATCTCTTTCTGATGTTACTATATCAAAGCAAGTACGTCAGTCGAAAACTGCATCTAGTAATGCGGTGTCTCTTGATCAGTTACCCGCTGGACAATCGTATTTAGATTCATCTTTATGGATTGTAGGACTTAGCAGTGCAGTGATTGAAGCACCTAGCACATATACAGTATCAATCACCAACGGTGGTAGAGATGCTGCCATATCAAGTCTTGCTAGTGCTACTGGCGCATACGAGATTCTTGCTTATGTACAGAAGACTGCAACAATTCGTACAAAGACGCTAACAACTTCAACAGCAGTTTTGCCTAGTATTACAGATTCTTCTGGTCGTACATTGTTTGATATTGGTGTTCCTGACATCTACTCGGTCGACTCAGTACGACAAAGCAACAGTGTTGGTTTTGATCTCACTGGCGCAGTAGTGCTTGACGATGGACAACGTGATAACTATTATGCTGATGGTAGTCTTTTACTCAAAGAAGGCAATACAAATCCTACATCAATCTATGTTTCATATAAGCACTTTGTACGAGGCAGTGGTGATTTCTTTGCTCCTTCTTCTTACAATGTTCCTTATAAAGATATTCCTATACACACTAATGTATCAGGTGACGTAATTGATCTACGGGATGTTGTTGACTTCAGACCCGATTTAAACAATACAGATAGTGCTGTAACTAATATTAATGGACTGCCTAGAGTAGGTACTAATATTACTGGTGATATAGAATATTATCTACCTCGTGCAGATAAAGTAATTCTTACGCCCGAAGGCGAACTACAAGTTCTAATGGGACAGCAAGCGCGTGATCCACAGTTCAAAGAAACGCCTATGCACTCTATGGAACTATACAAGATTGTTCTTAACGGTAATACTATTAACGAAGATGATTTGACAATAATTCCAACAGCACAACAACGCGGTTACACGATGAAAGACATCGGTGATATTGATCGTAAGTTAGAAGCACTAGAAGAATCAACAACATTAAGTATTGCAGAACTTGAAGCGAGACTTGATAATGTTCTTGATAGTGCTGGTGTTATTCGTATTATCAGTGGTATGCAAGTAGATGAGCATGATGATCAGGGCAACAGTGAAGTTGAATCGCCTGATTATAAGGCAGCAATTGATCCTGAGAATCGTCTAGTACGTCCTTCGTTTGATGAAGGCAACATGCGTTTAATCTTTGACTCAGTTGCATCCTCTGGTGTTGTTAAGAAAGGCGATAATGTTTATCTTGCACACACTGAAGCGACTTGGACAAATCAAAGAATAGCATCACGTACTGTCAAGATTAATCCATTCGGTCTTATTGACAATGTAGGAACTTTGAAACTGTCACCTACAACTGATGAGTGGAAAGAGTCTATTCAAGATGCCGTTAAGTCACTCGCAGGTTCTGGAAGATTGTTTGGTAAGCAAGCATACTTGTGGAACAACTGGATGTGGAACTGGCAGGGTCGCACTGAGAAAGAGAATGCTGACATTGCTAAGTTAGCAGAAAAGGTTCGTAGTGGTTCAGGTAGAACACGAGCATGGGCATTAAGAACATTACATAACAAATATGGACTGTCGCAATCTGCTACAATTAAACGTATTGTCTCAGGTGCTACTCTACGCAGTTCTATTGGCAACAAGACTGTCGATATAGCATTTGTACCATGGATTCGCTCACGTAAGATTTACTTTAAAGCACAAGGTCTGACTCCTAATACTAAGTTTACTCCTTTCTTTGACGGTACTGATGTTTCGGCATGGTGTCGAGAAGAATCTTCGTTTGTTCAGTGGTCTGATAGAACAGATGAAATTGGTAACTTGTTCACACACTCACAAGTTCTTGGTCATCCTAACGGCACTAGTGAACTTATTGCTGATGCAAATGGCGAAGTGATCGGTTCATTCTTCATACCTAACCTTACTCCAAAGTTAGAAGTTGCTCACACTAAGTATCGCGGACGTTTTAACAAATATTATCTACGATTCAGAGCAGGCGCACGAGAGTTTAAACTTCTCGATATTAAAGTAAATGATTGGGCAAGTGCTAACAGTAAAGCATTCGCACACTATACGGTTAAAGGACTGTTACCATGGACTTGGTACAACCCTTTAACTTATACACGTGGTCATAGTTATCTGTATCCTTACAACTATACTCACAAGTTGTATTCTGCAAAGCAAATGAAAAAGGTTCTTGATAACATACCAGCGAGTCAAGTAAGTATTATTGATCCTAGATTATCTGGTCTATACGGACCCGATGGTGTATCTCTGAATGCGGCAGCACTACAGACACTTGCTAATAGTCAAGATATGTCTAAGGTTCTATCTGACTACATCAATGTGAATCATGCGCAGTTTGCTTCTATTCTTGGAGTAAGAGCAATAGCAACTCCTATGAATCCATTAGCGCAGACCTTTAAAGTCAACAATGAGTTTGGTGTTACACTAACTAAAGTCGAGTTGTTCTTTAAGTCGAAACCTGCTAATGTATCTCTGCCAGTCTCTATACATGTTCGCCCTGTCGAGAATGGTAAACCTTCTATGAGTAGTATGGTGCCAGATTCACATGTATATGTCAACAGTGCAAATGTTAATGTCTCTGCTCTGTCTAGTCAGTTAGTGACTATTCAAGGTAACGGAACGTCATTCGTATTCGATGAACCTATATACTTGGCACCAGGACAAGATTATGCTATTGTAGTTACATCACAGTCAACCGAATATGAGTTGTTTAGTGCAAGAACTAGAGAGTCTGTTATTAACTCTACTGGTAGATTCAACAGCACACAAACACCAGGTTATCTCTTCTTGCCACAGAATGGTAAGAACTGGGAGAAATCACAGAACGAAGACTTAATGTTTAAAGTTACTCGTGCAGTGTTCGGATCAGGTGGTGGTGCTAACGGTAGTTTGATACTGAAGAATGCCGCTGTGCCTTCTAAACTGCTTGAAGAGAATCCAATCAGAACCACAAACGGTGATGAGAAGATTTATGTTCGTCATATCAATCACGGACTACGTCCTGGTGATGGTTGCAACATTGACAGTGCTACTGAAACTGGTGGTTTCTCTGCTACTCAACTAAGTGGAACTCATCAAGTTATTGATGTTGATATGTATGGTTACAGATTTGAAATCGATCCTTCTAACCCTACTAATGCTACTTCAACAGCAACTGGTGGTGGTGAAAGAGTATTGTCACAAGGTAACATAAACTTCTCAGTAGTTAATCCAATTATTGAGTCGATTATTCCTAACTATACTTCGATTGATGTATCTGGTAAGTTTACTTCAGGTCAATCAATCTCTGGTACTGAAACTCGATTCGCACAAGATGCTAAGTTTAATAGAATTACTCCTAAGACTAACACCGATCTTGCTGCCACGTACACTCTATACAATCAGTTTGAAGTCGATTCATCAAGAAATAGTGGAATTACTTCATCAACATTGTTTAAAGTTGACATGAAGAGTGCTAACGATTATGTCTCACCAATCATTGACTTACAACGATCATCTTTGGTCACTGTAAACAATCTGGTTGATGATCCATCAGTAACTCCTCACATCTTTAGTGTTGCAGATTCGGCAGCATCTGGTGCTTCTTCTAGTGCAGTACACATAATGAAACCAGTTGTTCTTGATCAACCTGCTATCGGTATCGAGATTACTGCGGAGTTAACAGTACCTTCTGCAAGTAATGTTAAAGTATACTTTAGAGTAGGTGCTTCTGATGAGAATCTGAATGACCTTAATTGGACACTTCAACCAGAATATAACACTATTGTTAAAGATGGCGTGACTCGTAAAGTTAAGTTTCTTGCTGGTGGTCAGAACGGTACGTTGAAACCATTCAACCAAGCACAAACTAAGATTGTTATTATAGGAACTAATCCTGCATTCACAGCGAAAGTTGGTGGTGTAGTTGTTAAGTGGTTAGCAAGTTAAATGACACGCTACGTTAAAGTAGAAGGTGTTCCTGGGTTAGTTCGAGATATAGAGTCAAATGCGTTAATAAACGTAAATGCTAATGAGATCGAACTTGCCCAGAAACAAAAAAGGATAAGAGAGCAGAGTAAAGCAAACTATCATAAATTAGAGGACACAGTAGAAACACTTCAAAAAGATATGTGTGAAATAAAGGAAGCACTCGCAATATTGCTTTCCAGAAGCATATAAATAAATGAAACAACTGACTCTAAGATGATAGAAATATGTCCTTACCGTTAAAACATCTCGGCACTGGTGCCCTTCAAGAACTCGCTACGCTTGATATAGATTATCTCGCGTATCAAGCGGGTATTCATCTTGGCAAAATGACCAATGGCGATGTCTCTGCTATCACTACAAATGGTAATGGAGCAACTGCTGTAGGTTCGTTTACGGACACCTACTTTGAATCGTCTGTCGGTTCTACACCAGGAACATCTTGGACAGTAAACTTTACTGTAGAGCATCGATCTAATCCTGGCACTGGTGTACACACAGCAATATTCACAGCACAGAACGAGTTGCCATCTCCTCTATATGTTGGCGATACAGTTTATGTTATTGTAAACGGTGATGCAGTAACTGGATTCGAAGAGATCGGACACGAACTTGCAGTATCTGGTGATGCACTATTTGACAACGAAGGTGTTTCAACAACACCGACTGCTAACTCAGTTGATGGAACCAGAGTAGAGTGGGAAGACTTCAGCACTGTCGGTGGTCTTTCAGGATCATATCAATCATCATTCGAAATCAAAGTAACTCAAGTAGGTCTTTTAAACTTCACTTTAACTGCCAACTCTACTGACGTTCAAAACACCACTAAACAAACTGCTAACACTAGTATTGTATTTCCTACAGTTGAAGTCGAAGAGACCTTGCCACCGGAAGCAACAGGTGTCCAGACTGATTTGTATCAAGTAACAACAGCATCACAACCTATTAATACTACTAGTGCATTAAAGAAAAATCCATTATACTGGAACAGAGCATTAACACCCAACGGTGTTAAGGAGATGAATGACGCTGAACTTGACGCATTTTGCGAAGAGTTAGTCATCCGTATTATGCGGGATGAGTTACCAGGCACATATCGTCTAAGTGCTAATAGTCCTGGCGTTGATTGGGTACAGTTTGTTCCTAGCGTATTCAACGACACTCGTGGTGATGGAACTGTTATACCTTATTCAATATGGATAAGACAAGCGGGTATTAAACCTGCTGTAATTAGACCTGTCTATGCCGCACGTAATGCACAACAAGGTTGGGCAGGATTAAGAGAGCATACTGATGCAGAAGTAGAGTTTACTTTTGGTGAACGTGTAAAGAAAGCAGTTGAAACTACAGGAATTGGTAAATATCAATTACGCTCTGCAACACAAGGTGCACCGACTGATACTGGTACATGGGTAGCACGTGGTAGTGCAATCGATACAAGACTTGAATACTATTACGATACTGGTTATCAAGCACTCGAAACATACACATCACAATACACAGAAGATTATCTTGGTGAGTACGAAGCAACTTATGCTGGTAACTATGAACCTACGTACACAGGCGAGTTCACAGGCGATTACTTAGGAACTTATGAAGGCAACTTCGTTGGCAACTATACTCCAACATATGATGGCGATTATCTGGGTGACTACACACAGAATTACATCGGCGATTACAATAAAGAATATACACAGAACTATCTTGGTGATTACGTTAATCAATACGTGCCTACTTATGACGGTACTGATTACATTAGTGATTATGAAAACACATATGATGCCGATGCAGTTATTGAACAGTATGCTAGTGACTACGAATCTATTGATTACGTTGGCAATTATATTTCTGATTATAGTACAGACTATACTTCTGATTATACCAATACATATCTTTCAGACTATTCTGGTACAGAGTATATAGGAAACTATGTTTCAGATTATCTCGGTGGATTCCAGACTGAATACCTCGGTAACTACATCTCAAATTATATCGATGATGTTTACATAGGCAATTACATCACCGATTACACCAGCGATTATATTAGTAACTATCTTGGATCTTATGATGGTGATTATCTAGGTGATTATGGCGCAAGTTATGAAGGTGCTTATGATAACTCATACGAAGGAGACTTCCAAGCAACTTACGCTGGAGACTTCACTGCTGATTATCTTGGCACATATCTGACGGATTACGATTCGCAATACGAAGGCCAGTTTTCTGAAAACTACGCTGGTGATTACATCAGCGACTATCTTGGAACATATTCTAGTGGATATGAGTCTGATTATGAGACAGGTTATCTAACACAATATGAAGGCGCGTATGATGAATCTGCATATGTGGGTAACTTTGTTGCTAGTTATGATAATGCATATGAAGGTGACTTTCAAGCGACTTACGCTGGAGACTTCACTGCTGATTATATTGGAACATATCTAACAGATTATGATTCACAATATGAAGGTCAGTTCGCAGAGAACTATACTGGAGATTATATCAGTGATTATCTCGGAACATACGCTAGTGGATATGAGTCTGATTATACAACTGACTATCTTACACAATACGAAGGTGCGTATGATGAAGTAAATTATTTAGGTAACTTTGTTTCTAATTATGATAACTCATACGAAGGAGACTTCCAAGCGACTTACGCTGGTGATTACATCAGTGACTATCTCGGAACATACCTAAATGATTACGATTCGCAATACGAAGGTCAGTTCTCAGATAACTACGCTGGTGATTACATCAGCGACTACCTTGGAACATACGCTAGTGGATATGTGTCTAATTACTCCACTGACTATCTTACACAATACGAAGGCGCGTATGATGAATCTGCATATCTAGGCAACTTTGTTGCTGATTATGTGTCTGATTATGAAGGTTCTTACACCAATCTATATGCTGGTGATTATATCAGCAATTATCTTGGAACATATGCTGGCGAATACGAAAGTGCTTATGCTACAAACTTTGATGCTATTTACGTTGGTGGATTTGATACAGATTACATAGCAACTTTTGATGGAGAATACGAGAACACCTATATCGGCAACTATGTTTCAGACTATCTTAATGAGTTTGAGACAACATATACCGGCGACTATGGTGGTTTATACACCTCCACTTACGCTGGTAATTATAGCGGCAACTATATTTCAGATTATTCGAATGAGTTTGAAACTGAGTATACAGGTGATTATGGTGGACAATATACTTCTACTTACGCTGGTAATTATAGCGGTAACTATATTTCAGATTATACGAATGAGTTTGAATCAACATACGTAGGAAATTATAGCGGCGAATATGTTTCTACTTACGCTGGTAATTACGAAGCACAATATTCATCTGATTATGCCAACGAGTTTGAGACCACATACACTGGTGATTATGGTGGTTTATACACCTCTACTTACTCTGGTAATTATATTACTCAATACTCTTCAGACTATGCCAACGAGTTTGAAACCACATACACTGGTGATTATAGTGGTCAATATCAGACTACTTACGCTGGTAATTATATTACTCAATACTCTTCTGAATATCAAGTACCTTATACTGGTGTTTACACAGGCGATTACATCTCTGACTATATTGGTGATTACATCTCACCTTATGATGGCACACTGTATACTTCAGATTATATCTCTACTTACCAAAGTGCATATGGCGGTCAATTTGAATCATTATACACTGGGGTATTTGACGGAACAACATACTCAGGAAACTATGCTAGTCAATACGTAGGCAACTACATTGGTCTATACAACACAAACTACGCGACAGTATATCAGGGCACTGATTACATATCCACATACGAAGAAACTTACACTGGAAATTATTCTGGACAATATTCTTCTGCTTATGTAAGTGTTTATGATGATCAAGCATATGCTACAGCATACGAAGAGACTTATGTTGGAGATTATTCTGGTACATTCGGTGCTACGTTCTTAGGAACTTATGATAGTACAAACTATACTTCAACATACGTAGAGACTTACACCGGAGATTATCTTGGACAGTATGCTTCTGCTTATGTAAGCGTTTATGATGCTCAAGCATATACTGCATCGTTCGACACAACCTATTCTGGACAGTATGTAGGATCATTCACAGCATCTTTTGCTGGTGAATATGATAGAACAAACTATACTTCAACATTTGAAACTACGTATGTTGGTGATTATATTGGTCAATTCAGTCAGAACTTTGCTGCCAGTTTCGACGGAATACCTTATGTAGGATCATTCGAGACAAACTATGTCGGCAACTATATCGGACAGTTCACAGGTCAGTTCTCAGCATCATTTGCGGGTTCTGATTACACCTCAATATTTACTGCACAGTATACTTCGCAATATACTGGACAGTTTAGTGCATCTTTCAATGCTTCTTATAATGCAACAACATATGTAGGCGATTATATATCTGGATATGCAACATCATACTCTGGTGCATTCAGTCAAACCTTTATCGGTGAATATGATAGTCAAGCATACGTAACACAGTTTTCCGCAACGTACACAGGAAACTATGTTGGTCAATATGTCGCAGACTTCTTGGGCAACTATGATAGAGTAAACTATACTGCCAACTTCACTGCCAACTATACAGGTAATTATACTGGTGCTTTTGGTGCAGACTTTGTAGGAACTTATGATCGCCTGCAATATACAAATGAATTTGAAAGTACCTATGCTGGTAATTACATCGGTCTTTTCTCTCAAACATATATCGGTTCTTATCAACGTACCAACTATCTTACACAGTACGAAGGCATATACACAGGCGATTACAGTGGTGCTTTCAGTGCTACGTTCTTAGGAACTTATGATCGTGCTGCCTATGCAAGAGAGTATGCTAATAGTTATACTGGTAACTATTCAGGACAGTTCACTGCAAACTATGCTTCCTCTTATGATCGGACTAACTATACTACTCAATTTACTGGTGGTTATACTGGTGGTGTTTCAGAAACATTCGGTGCTACGTTCATAGGCGAGTATGATCGTCAAGGTTATATTTCACAATATACCGGACAATATGTGGGTCAGATTGGTGAATCGTTTGGTGCTAATTACACAGGCAACTATGATCGAACCAACTATACTTCATCATATACTGGACAATATGTAGGACAGGTTGCTGAAAACGAGAACACGACCAATCAACAATCATTTGATCGTGGTCAATATGCCGCTCAGTACACTGGACAATATGTAGGACAGATTGCTGAGAACGAGAATACCACTAATGCTCAGTCGTATGATAGATCAAACTACAACACACAATTTACTGGTAACTATACTGGTGGCGTAACAGAGAACATAACTCAGTCACAGAACGAATCGTTCGCAAGAGGTGCTTATGTCTCACAATATACGGGACAATATACTGGTGTAGTAGGGCAAAGCACTAACGAAACTTTCACACAGAATTTTAACGAAACTGGTGCCTATCAGATTGAGTATGTGGGACAATATACTGGTGTAGTTTCACAGACACAACAGACTGGCGAAAGTCAAGAATTTCAAGTAAACTATACTGGTAATTACACAGGACAATATACTGGTGTAGTTTCACAGACACAACAGACTGCTGAGAATGAAACTTTCACAGCAGGGTTTGTTGGAGACTATACTGGACAATATACTGGTGCTGTACAGCAAGCAATGACTTCTACTTACACTGGAGGTTATACTGGAGTATACTCTGGTAGTTATACTGGTGGTTATACTGGTGTAATTTCACAGACTCAACAGACTGGCATTTCTCAAGCAATAACACAGTCGCAGAATCAGTCATTTGCTAGAAACTATTCCGGCAACATCTATGCGAGTACGTCTTCGGTTACTCGCGCTTCTCAATCAGCAGATTCATATAATCTCACAAGCAGGGTGGGTTATTATTCTGGATCATATGGTTCGATGTCGCCTACATATTGGGCAAGCGGTATAAACGAGACTATTATAGGAGTATATAAGTTTAATGACTTGTGCATTCCTCCACAAGGTTCATTCGGTGGATCGGGTTCGGATCAGTTTCGAGTCGTCTTCGGATCAGTTCTAACATCAACACAGAGAGCGGCGTTTGGTTCGATTTTATTATGGTATACCGGTAGTAGTTCCCTTGCGACTTCGGCAGACAGGGCGGGTCATCGATTATATGCTTCCTCTGCCTCTTTTTACTCGTCCGGGGGTCAGTCGTATTTCGCTTGGACTCTGAGTCCTAGTGTAGGTATTTCATCCCCCATCTGGCGAGATAGTATGTCGATAAATCCCTGGAATGTTGCTAGGATTCCAAATACAACAACACAGGTGAGTTATAACAACGGTACGTACACAGGACAATACTCTGGACAATATACTGGTGTTTACACTGGTGGATATACTGGTGGATATACCCGAGTTCAACAAACTGCTGTAATCGATAATGTCTCAGAAACAATTCAACAGTCATACACTGGATCATACACCGGTGGATATGTTCGTTCACAGAACCAAACTGACACAGACACATATACTGGTAACTACACAGGACAATATACTGGTGGTTATACTGGTGGTTATACTCGTGCGCAGAACGAAACATTCACCGCAGTTTTTGAAGGAACATATACTGGTGTTTACACTGGTGGTTATACTGGTGGTTATACTCGTGCGCAGAATCAAGGGTTCTCTGTTACATATACAGGATCATACTTAGGCAACTACACTGGACAATACTCTGGTGGTTATACTCGTGCGCAGAACGAAACATTCGGTGCAACATATACTGGTGACTACATTGGACAATACTCGGGACAATATTCTGGTGTATACACACGAGAGCAAGCAACGAACTATGCATCCGATTATCTAGGAACATTCATCGGTAACTATACTGGTCAATACCTTGGATTATATGAACGAGCGCAGAATGAGCAGTTCACTAGAAACTATGATGGAACATATACTGGTGGTTATACTGGACAATATGCGGGTCTATATGAACGTGCGCAGAACCAAGCATTCAGTGCCAACTATCTTGCAACATTCGAAGGATCTTTTGGCGCTAGTTACGCGGGACTATATGAACGTGCGCAGAATGAGACATTTGCTGCCCAGTATGTCGGAACTTTCGGTGGAGATTATGTATCTCAGTACACTGGTGCTTATGCGCGTGTTCAAGATCAACAGTTCTCTGCTAACTATCTCGGAACATTCAATGCGAATTATGCTTCTCAGTACGAAGGATCATTTGCAGCGTTCTACAACACACAATATGCTTCTCAGTACATAGGAACATTTGAAGGCGACTATCTGTCACAGTACACTGGTGGATTTACTCAGAACTTTACGGGTCAATTCGGAGTCAACTACGAAGGAACATTTGACGGCAATTACACTTCACAGTACGAAGGTAATTTTGCACAATCTTTCACTGGTACTTACGCAACACAGTATACAGGAACATTCGACGGTAACTATGTATCGCAATACTCGGGCGCATTTACACAAACTTACACAGGTGACTTTGCCGCTACTTATCTAGGAACATTCTTAGGAAACTATGCTAGTGCATATGAAGGCAACTTTGCTGCCAACTTCGGAGCGCAGTTTAGCGCACAGTATATTGGAACTTTCTCGGGTGATTACTTATCACAATACACCGGTGCGTTCGGAATAACATATTCAGGTAACTACACTTCAGATTACATCGACACTTACACGTCCGATTATGTTTCGCAGTACACTTCACAGTTCTCTGCTGTATACCAAGGCGACTTCGAAGGAGCATATACAGATGATTATCTTGGCGAGTATGCTAGTCAATACGAAGGCAACTTTAGTGCAACATTCACTGGAACTTATAACGTAGATTACATCGACACTTATGTTTCACAGTACTTGTCACAATACACTGGTGCATTCCAAGCACAGTTCATAGGAACATACGACTCACAGTATCTAGGAACTTTCATTGGTGACTATGGTTCGGCATACGAAAGCAACTTTACTGCTACCTTTGATGGAACATATGATTCAGCATATATCGACACTTATGCGGGTGATTATATCTCGGCATACACAGGTGCTTTCCAAGCAAACTTTGTCGGAACCTACGACACACAGTATCTAGGAACATTTGAAGGCGACTATGTGTCACAGTACACTGGCAACTTTGCCTCGTCATTTACAGGCACTTATAACGTAGATTATATTGATACATATGCGGGCGATTATATCTCGGCATACACAGGTACTTTCCAAGCAAACTTTGTTGGAACATATGATGGTAACTTCACAGGAACTTATGGCACAGAATACACCACTGACTACGAAGGTGCATTCTTAGTTGACTATCTTGGTGATTACATATCTGATTATGTTCCTACATATGAAGGTCAATATACTACTCAGTATGAAGGCGATTATGCGTCTGTCTACGATGGCAATTACAACTCTGCTTACACGTCCACATATGACGGTAACTTTACTCAGACATATGCGGGTAACTTTACTGATGTATATACTTCAGACACATATATTGGTGATTACATATCCCAGTATGCTAATAGTTACGCTGGTGGTTATGTTACTCAATACGAAGGTGACTTCCAGCAGAACTATATCGGTACTTACGGTACTTTATATGAATCACAATACTCTACTGATTTTATTACCAACTATGATTCAGGTTACGAGGGTGACTTCCAGCAGAACTATATCGGCACTTACGGTACTTTATATGTATCACAATACTCTGATGATTATATATCCGATTACGATTCTGGTTATGTTGGTGACGATTTAGAGCAATATGATGGCACTTACGCGACTACATATGCTGGCGACTTCATACAGGACTTTATCACCGACTATGATTCTCAATACGAAGGTGACTTCCAGCAGAACTATGCAGGCACTTACGGAACTGCATATTCTGGAGATTTCGTACAGGACTTTATCACCGACTATGATTCAAGTTATGAAGGTGACTTTCAGCAGAACTTTGAAGGCACCTACCAGACAGCATATGCTGGAGACTTCACTGCGGACTTTATTGCTCAGTACACAGCATCTTATGATGGCACTGTCTATGCTGGAACATATGACTCAGACTATCTCAATCAGTATGAATCAGACTTTACTGCACAATATACTGGCGAGTATGATGACATCGATTATGCAGGTAATTATATCAGTGACTTCGAAATTGATTACACGGGTTTCTATACCTCAAATTACACAGGCGATTATCAAAGTAGTTATCTAGCAACATACGCAGGATTCTACGAAACCTCATTCACCGCAACGTATGCAAGCGAATATACTTCTAACTATGATGATATCAATTATGCTGGCAACTATGTCAGTAACTATGTTGGTGATTTCATTGGTGAATATACTTCAACTTATGAAACTGCTTATGATGATGTCAACTATGCCGGCAACTATATCAACGATTACGTTGGTGACTATAGTGGTGATTATGTAACAGATTACGCAGGTGATTATCAGAGTAATTATCTAGCAACGTATGCTGGATTCTATGAGACTACATATGCTACAACGTATGCAAGTGAATATGCTTCTAACTATGATGACCAAGATTATGCTGGTAACTATGCTAGTCTTTACATTGGTGACTTCATTGGACAATACACTTCAACTTATGAGACTGGATATGACGATCAAGTTTATGTAGGTAATTATATCAGTGACTATGTTGGCGACTATAGTGGTGATTATGTAACAGATTACGTAGGAGATTATCAAAGTGATTATCTAGCAACGTATGCAGGATTCTACGAGACAGAATACCTTACAACGTATGCAAGTGAATACACGTCCAACTACGATGATCAAGATTATGCTGGCAACTATGTTAGTCTTTACATTGGTGATTTCATTGGACAATACACTTCAACTTATGAAACTGCTTATGATGACATCAACTATGTGGGTAATTATATTAGCGACTATGTTGGTGACTATAGCGGTGATTATGTAACAGATTACACTGGAGTTTACGAAGAGCAGAACTACCTTGGCAATTACGTATCAACTTATGATGATATTGAATATGAAGGTAACTATGATTCAATCTACACTACAGATTATCTTGTTGACTTTGAGGGTAACTACTTAGGTGATTACAACACAATCTACGAAGGAACTTATGAGTCTTTATATTCAGGTGATTTCTTACAAGGATTTGATGGAGTCTATGAGGGTGGTTTCGATTCTACTTACGCAGGTGATTACGGTACTACTTACGCAGGAGACTATGAGTCAAACTACACACTAACTTATGTTGGTGATTATCTTGGTGACTATACTCCATCGTACTCAACTCTATATGCTGGCAACTACACAGGCACTTATGACGGTTTAGCAGTAGATGAGTCGTACACTGTTGACTATATCGAGCAAAACTATGACACAGATTACTCAGTAGACTATCAAGAGGATGTCTATCTGGGCAACTATATAGATACATTTGACGGCGCAGATGTTGAAGAGACTTATCTTTCCAATTATGACGATGTTGATTATTCTACTGACTATTCTTCTGACTACGATAATGTCGATGCAATAGAGAACTATCAAGATGCTGATTACACAGGAACGTACACTCAAGACTATGCGATAGATTATCAAACATCTATATTATACGGTGTTGGCGGCAAGTTACTTGCTAATCCAGTACAAATTGAAACATACACATTATATGTAAGGGTAGCATAATGACAGTGGAATTTTTAGACAATGGATTTTGGGAAAACGAAGAAAAGACAATACTTAAATGTATTCGCTTAACTCCTATTAAGGAGGGTGGTAGAAAGAAAGATGTTCTTGAACTACGTAAGATATTGCCGGACGGTTCTGAATGTCCTCAGTTCAAGCAGTGTATTGCACAGCATGGTTTGGAAAAGATCGATGCTAATACACAGGTTCGTAAGGATACTAAAGAGAAAGAGGATCGCGAGAAACGTGCTATACATGAGCAACGTAAAAAATCTCACGAACTTGAACAACTCTTTAATGCCAAACTACAAGCATTCGAAATAGATACGATCAAGAACTCAACAAATCGCGAGTTGCGTTCCAGACTACGTAGAGCAAAGAATGTTATTGAGATGAATGCATTGGCAGCATTAGTGATTGGAAGTGAACTTGGTTATTTTAAAAAGGTAGATGAAGATGAGCGAACCGACTAAAGGTTATGTTATTGTAGCATCACGAAAGAAGTTTTTTTATGTCTCTGCCATTAACTTGATGGAGTCAATCAAAGATTATTATCCTGAAGCACAGATTACATTTGTAGTAGAAGAAAAGTTTCTTGACGGACAAGAAAGAATCGCAGACAATGTTATATTTTGCGATGATCATGCAAGAGCAAAACTGATTGGTATGGCAAAGTCGCCGTATGATATTACGTTTTATGTTGATGCTGATATAGAATGCGAACACGAAGACATTGCAACTATCTTTGATAAACTAGATGGACATGATTTGATGTTTACTGGTTTACCTGCTGATAGACATTACTGCTATGCAGAAGTGTTCTTCGAAGGCGCAAGAAAACCAGATGGCACTAAAGCAGGATTTGAATTGTGTGGTGGTGTTTGTTTGTATGATATGCGTAATCCTTTAGTTCGTTCATTCATGCAAGATTGGTATGACTTGACTGTTGCACAATATGGTAAAGTGTGGTGGCCAACATTAGAAGATGGAGTCACCGAAGACTTAGAAAATTATCCTGCAACTCTGAAGAGATGGGATCAATTCTCATTGTGGTGGTTAGTCAACAAAGAACCTAAGTACAAAGATTTGAAAGTTGGTATACTAGAAGACGATGCTCGGTGGAACTTTTATTCCAAATATAAATATGAGCATAACAAGGATCCTGTCGTATTGAGACACTATTCTTCTTCTGGAGCAAAGCAACTGGATTTCTAAATATGATGAAAAATATACCACTGAATGATTATGCGATCAATCTTTTAAATGAAGCACTATGGTTTACTAAGCAAGAGAACTATAGTGCTGTTATTCCTTCTAAGATAAATGACTTAGATAAAGCAGATTGGTTCACTGGTCAAGAATACTTTGAACAGATTAAGGGAGAGGGCAGAGGACACGATGGGTTCCCTGCTTTTGTTACTAGTTATTCATTCAATCAAGATTATAGATTTGATCCTCATAATCCACACATTGATCGAAAGATAGCAGAAGTTGCGGATCATCATGGCAAGTTGATGACTAACATACAGACAGCATTCAATCTTAAAAAGAATGCACTGTTCTCTGTATATCCGCCTGGTGGTTATATCTCATGGCACAACAACGCAAATGCTTCGGCATATAATTTTATATTCACATACAGTGAAACAGGCGATGGTTGGTGGAAGCATTGGGATCCAGTCAATCAGAAGATGATTCACATTCCTGACGTTAAAGGGTGGCAGTGTAAAGCAGGACACTTCGGTGCATACGAAGATGGATCTGATAAACTAGTATATCATACAGCACGTAATGGTGAAAGCGGGATACGTATGACAATTGCGTTCGTATTAGATCGATCAGAGATGTCTTTAGGTCTACAAGATTGGGTTATTGAAGATATACACGCTTAAACTCTTATAAATAAACCTATAAATATCTCAATAGTATAGCGGATAAAGACGAATGGCACATTACGAAGTTCTAACAATTAATCAAGGCACAGATGTTTCTGTTGAACTGCATCTGGTTAATGTCGATAACTCAATAAAAGACTTGACAGGACATAGCATTACTGCTAAACTTGGTACTCACTATGATGCCAAAGATTCTGATAAGACTACCTTTGTTTCTTTAGTCGCAAGTCCAGCAACAGCAGGGATAGTAAATCTGTCTTTGACCAACGCTGTTACTGCCGCACTTAATCCTAAAAAGCGTTACGTTTATGATGTTGAAATATCCCATATTGATAGTGACACAAGTAACACTATCGTCGAACGGGTGATGGAAGGACTTATCACTATTACCCCTTCAGTAACAACATAAAGGTTTATCATGCCAGCACCAATAGATCAGACATATAAAGTAGTAGTCGGTAATCTCACGAAAGTAAAACGTGTTGTTGTTGGCGTACCTATTACTAGCGTAGTTGCTGCCGCTGCCGCAGGAGTTGTCGTTGATAACATTGCGGGCATTGATACGAGCGGAGCAGTCAGTGGTGATCTGTTAATATATAATGCGATTACTGATGCGTGGGAAGCAAGTAAAGTATTAAATGAAAATCAGATTATAGATGGTAAATTATATCCTTCTGATTCTGCACATGGTCTCATACTAACACGACGAAGCGGAACGAGTGGAGAACCACCTTATCTTCGCTCTGGTGAGATGGCGTACTCATGGTTAATTGATTCTTCTACAGATGGATTTGGTAATGGCGGAAAGAGATTATACATCGGTGTTGGGGCAGACTCGACATATCCAGATGCTACAGTAAGGGCAGAGTCACTTGAAGTTATAGGTGGTTCTTACTTTACAAATCTACTCAATCATCAGGCAGGTATTAATACTGCTAACAGTGCTTTGATTGTAGATTCAAATGGCAGAATAGATTCTTTACTTGTTGATGCATTAACAGCAATCAATCTTACTGCAACAGGAATAACAACTCTCGATTCAGCATCGATTGGACCACTAACTGTAAGAAATGATGCGTCATTTGATTCTGATGTTACGGTTAAAGGTAATCTAGTAGTACTAGGCGATACTACATTCGTACTAGATGTTACATTAGATTCAACAGTAATTAACGGTGATTTAACCGTAAACGGTAGAACTTTTCTTAATTCGAATGGACAGTTCTACGTAGATAGTGTACAAATTGAACAATATATTGATAGTAGTGTTAATCGATTACTGACACCAGGTAGTGCGATTTCTTTATTATACAGTGATAGCGCAAATACTTTAACAATAGGTGCTATTACAACAGATTCGGCAGCATTGGGAGTTGCATCTTTTAATGCGACTGCAGGAGACTCTACTCAAACTGCTAAACAATTTACAGTTGTCAATGGTGCGGTCAGTGTGAATGTACTTGATGGAGGATTCTTTGGTAATGATCCTTTGTATCCAGGGTAATTCAAAGACACTAAATAGAAACACTAAGAGCATTATAACAGGAATGAATATAAATGTCAAGCACAAAATTACTTAATCGCAGAACTAATGTCCCGGGTCAAGTTCCCGGCAATACAGACATTGATCTCGGCGAAATAGCGATCAACACGCATGAGGGTAAAATGTACCTCAAGCGTGATAAGTTTGGCGTAGTCGATATAGTTCAAGTAGGTGAAGATGCAGTAGAGAATGTTTACTACGTATCTAAATCTGGAGAGTTTGGTAATTCTGGTACTTCTCTTGGCGACTCTTTCAAGACTCTCGACTCTGCAATTTCCTTAGTTACATCACTTAGTTCATTCGCATTTGACGAAGTTAAGTGTACTCGTGACTTGAATTATATTCTTGACGGACTTTATCTTGACATTGCTTTCGGAACAAACTATAATGCAGTAACATCTGGTCATGCTTATCAAAGAGCAGGATCAAATAAAGTTACTACAGGACAATTGCAACCAACTGTTGTAGCATTTAACCAAGCACGTGGTGCTGTCGGTTCTATTCCTCTAGTAAAGGCAAGCACTGGTGTAACAGGAGCGTTATATAGAAACAATGCTCACTGGTCAGAAGTAGTAGATATTCTTACTAATGGTAAGCAGAGTACAGAACAAGCACATGACGATTTAGTCTTTCCTGCTCCTGCTGTATTACCTACTGCTGATGCTGATGATGCTGCCATTATTCTTCAGAACAACCGTGAATGGTTGAAAGATGAACTTATAACATTCATTGCTAAAAACTATCCTGCATTAACATACGACGAAACTAAATGTCTACGTGATACGGGTTTCATCATTGATGCTGTTATCACAGACTTAATGACTGGTTCGAACTATAATTGTGTGACCGCAGGTATTGCTTATCAACGAGCAAATGCATTGCCTACAGCACAAGTATCATCCACAATTGCTGTGATTGTCTTTGTTCGTGATCAAATGTTGGCACTAAGTATTGCTGACGCTTCTAAAGTTTTAATCACAGCAAGCGTTAAAGAAATCACTGACATAATCGTCAATGGAGAATCTGCTGCCGCACCAATTACATTCGCTGCCGCACCTGCTACTATAACAGCAGAGACAGATGCTGGCAATCAGATACAGAATAACAAAACCTTATTAGTTAATAACACTATTCGGTATATCTCAGACAACTATGACGTTCAAGATTACGACCAAACTAAGTGTGAACGAGACGTTGGTCATATTGTCGATGCATTAACTATTGATTTAATGTTAGGAACAGACTATAATGTTGTTACAGCAGGTCTTGCTTATAGACGCGCCAATGCATTGCCAGGAAATCAGTTAGAATTTACAATTGCGGCATGGGAAGTATTAAGAGTTGGAATAAATGCTCTAAGCATTAGTGCGGCAAGTAAAGCACACATCAATGCATCGTTTGTTCAATTGATCGCTATAATGTCAACGACTGCACCGTTCGCTCCAATTCCTATTGAATATAACGACTCTGTTAATACTACAACTGCTAGACGTAGTGCCGCGGATCAAATACAAAATAATTTACAATTAATCATCGATGATACTATTAAGCATGTCTCAGTTAATTTTGAAGCGCAGACATATCCTAGAACTAAATGCTCACGAGATGTAGGTTACATTCTTGAAGCATTAACAAATGATTTGCTGTTTAGCACCAACTATAATACAGTGACCGCGGGTCTTGCATATACTCGCGCAGGTGCTATCCCTGAAGCACAAGTTGCGGGCACTGTACTGACTATCAGAAACATCGGTGTTCTTCTTAGTGCATTGGATATTAACGCTTCTTCTAAAACCATATTGCTTGAAAACCTAGAAATAATTCTTGACATTCTTGAAGGAAAGATTCCAGCACCGGTGATTGTATATCCTACTCCTCTTAATAGTCTGAATAATGAATATTGGGCACACGAGCAGATTAGAAATAACCGTCAGTTACTTATTGACAATACGATTGCTTATCTCACTACAAACTATCCTTCATTAAGTTACAATGTTGCAAAATGCCAACGTGACGTAGGTTACATTCTTGACGGACTATCTTATGATATTCTGTATGACGGCAACTTCGCTTCACGTATTTTAGCATTCTCTTACTTCAAAGATGGTGTTTCTCAGTTAGGTGGAGCGGCAGAAGTTACTGCCTCAATTGCGGCATACACTAATCTCAAAACTGAACTTGGTACATTGCTCAGTGAAACATTGACTGGACAGGACGTAACAAGCGAAATTCAGTCTGGACAATTACTACAGACTGCAAGACTTCAAGGTCTTCTTCAGATAACTATTGACGCATTAACTGCTGGTAACTTTAATGGTGTTCCTGCACTAGTTAATCCTGATACGACTGCTATTGCTGAACCGATAATTCTTGACTTTACTACTATTGTGGCAGCAAAGACAACTATTCAATCAGACTCGATTGACTTTGCGGACGTATATGGTCCTGTACAGTATGATAGAGATGCCTATAGATTAATTGTCGAGTATGTTCTTGACGGTATAGTTCACGATCTTCTTTATGACGGTAACTTCGCTACATTCAATAATGCAAGAGCATACTATGTTGATGGATCATTAGCGATTATTACACCACAACAGACAACGCCAACAATTAGTGCATACACAAATCTTAAAACTATTCTATCATCAATAGTTCAAGAAACATATACTGGTCAGAACACAACAGGCGGAACTGCAACTGCTACAGAAGCGGCAACAACTGGCACGTTACTTGATATTATTATTGACGTTCTTACAGCAGAAAATCTCAATTCGATTGCAACTCGTGTACTGCCAGACTTTACTGGTATAGTGTCTACAGACTACAACACCATCAATGGTGCGCTTACCTCCCTGCAAGCAGATGTTATAGAGTATGCTGATTGGTATGGTCCAACAACTTATGATCGAGTTAAATGTAAAAGAGACATTGGATATATTCTTGATGCTCTTACTCACGATATAGTATACGAAGGAAATGTTGGCGCAGTTACTTCTGCAAGAGCATACTTTGTTGGTGCTGTAAGTCAATTAGGTGCAGGAGAGAAAGTTGCTACATTAGGTGCATATGCATATCTGAAGACTTCATTAGGACAAGTTGTTCTTGAAACATATACTGGTCAAGATACTAGCGCAGGAACTGCCACATCTACTCAAGCAACTCAGTTGGGTGTTCTTATGGACATCATCACTGAAGTTATTAACGATGAAAACTTGAACAATCTTGACGCTACTATTCTACCAAACTTTACTGGTGTTAATGCTACAACAGCGGCAAACTACTCTACTATTCTAGCACAGAAAAGCACGATTCAAACACAAGCAATACAGTATGCTAATCTATACGGTCCTTCATCTTACGATAGAACTAGATGTCGTAGAGACATAGGGTTTATTGTTGACGGTCTAACATTCGATATATTATATGGCGGTACACACGCCATGATTATAAACTCTCGTGCATACTTTGTTGGTGCTGCCAGTCAATTAAACCCTGGTGAAGTTGCGGCAACAATTGCAACATACGAGCATATGAGAGACATTATTGGACAACTTCTCACCAATAATCTTACAAGTAATGTTACTACTGCTTCAGCATATGGTCCTAACGAGACTGGTAACTCCGGTCAGTATGCAACTTCAACAGAATCAACCATTATTAATACGCTGATTGACGACCTCTTAGTTGCCACTTTAGTTGCTGGTAATACTGATAGTCTACCAACTGAAGTTGATCCTATTTTATCAAGTCGTGGAGTAAGTGCAGAGTTACGAAACGCGATTGCCGCAGTCAAGAAAGATCAGGACTTCATTGTTCTTCAGTCCGTAAAGTCTGCTAAGAATACTGGTGACACTACAATCTTCTTGAAGTCTGGCGATTATATAATAAACAATCCTATTAAGTTACCGCCTAAGACTGCAATCGTTGGTGATAACTTGAGAACAACAACGGTGCGACCTAAGAGTGTTGACTCTGATATGTTCTATATGGACAATGGTTGCTTCATCAAAGATATTACTTTCCGAGATCATCAGAACTTTGCTGCCTGTGTAGCATATGATCCTAAAGTAGAAAGTGCTGGCGCTGGACCATTCATCGTTCAATCACCATATGTTCAGAACTGTACATCTATTACCAACGATGGTATCGGTATGAAGATTGACGGATCTAAATGTTCTGGATTGAAGTCGATGGTATCAGACGCATTCACTCAGTACAATGCCGCTGGTATTGGTACTTACTTGTTGAATCGTGGTTACGCACAGTTAGTATCAATCTTTACAATCTCAACTCAGACTTCTATTCTTGCTGAAACTGGCGGACAATGTTCTATCACGAACAGTAACTCCTCGTTTGGTGACTTCGGATTGATTGCTCGTGGTAGTTCTGAAGTACTATATGACGGTAATCTCGATTCAGCAAAACTTTTGTATGATGACACCATTCGTATTTCAGGAGTGATAAATAGAGATAGTGCTGATTACTTCGGAACTGTAGGACAAACTAAGTTGCCTAACTACGGCGATGCAATGAAGTTTGACAGTGAAGAATATTACTATACAGTGTTGGGTGTTGATTCAGTCGGTGGCGGTATGTACGACATTGCATTCGAACCTGGACTGAATAGTAATAAGAAAGCAAATCAGCAGATGACCTTCAGACAGCGATCTGTTATCACATCATCTTCTCACACATTTGAATATGTTGGATCTGGAACTAACACGTTTACTGCTATTCCACAGAATGGTGGTATACCAAGACCAGAAAGAGAAGTAGTATATGACTCTGCAACGAACGAAGGTTTAGTAGTATTTACATCAACGGATCAGTTAGGCGACTTTAGAATTGGTTCTGAACTGACAATTAAAAGACAGGAAGGTAGAATTGTAGGTGAGACGTTTGAACGATCTCTATACGCTATTCTAACTCCATATATTCTAGCACTAGAAGGTTAAAGAAAAATGGCAACTCCACTTAATACGTTTAAGTCAACTTCTGTTACTGTTATTGGTAAAGATACACTTACTGGCGACAGCGATTTAGTCTATACTTCACCCAACGGAATCACTGCGATTGTGTTGATGGCGCAGGTAGCGAATATCGACTCTGCTGGTACTGGTACTTTCGAGGTTAATATGCAACAGGCGCTGTCACTGGCAGCACCAGCAGTTCACTTGATTAAAGGTTATCGAGTTGCGCCTCGTGATGCAGTAAGTCTGATTACAGGTAAGTTAATTATTGAAGAAAACGGTGTTATCCGATGCTCAACTAATGCGGCGGGTGCTGGCAAACTGCAATTAACTCTAAGTTATTTGGAATCATTAAATGGTTAATACAATAAGCGTTTCGGGCACTTCTCTTACAGGTGGTGTAACAACCAGACCAGTAGCGGATCTCGATTCAGCAAGATATGAGTATATCACTCTCGACCAGGTAGAACCTAGTCCTGGTAATCCGACAACTGACGGTCAAGTACTTACGTCTACTGCTAGTGGTGTTAGATCATGGGGTGATATATCTTCACTTACACTCAATGCACTTAACTTCACATCATTAGATTCGGGTGATACAAGTGATTTCTACGCCCTATTTGTAAAGAATAATCCTTTTGATGGTGCTACGGATAGTGTTGTTGTTCGTAAGATTGGTGAAGGCGCATTTGCTGAGACCGCAAACGAGACACTAGCAACTGTCACCGCACGAGGCGATAGCACACAAGTCTACTCGTACTTCTACGGTGGACTATATGCTGACAGTGTAGTAATTAATGGTAATCTTACTGTTAATGGTACACAAACAATTCTGAACACCGCAACATTAGAAATCGATGATAAGAATATTGTTATTGCTAAGAATGCAACTAACAATGCAGAAGCAGAAGGCGCGGGTATCACTGTCGCTGGAGCAAATGCTGGTATCACATATGCATCGACAGATAACTCGTGGAACTTTAACAGACTAACTAATTTCGAAACAGGCATTGCAGTAGTTGGAGCGTCTCTATTTGATTCTGCAACCTTCGACAATGATGTTGTAATTAACAACACTGACGCATCTGTTACTGCTACATTCGGTCTATTCTTAGAACCAACAACAAATAGAATTGTTAGACGAACTATATCAACTGATATTCTTGACGGTACTGTCAACTTAACACAAGTTACATCGACTGATGCAGACTTAACTTTCTACCCTACATTTGTTAGTGTACTAAATGGCGGAGATAGTGCTAAAGTTGATAGTGCATTATCATACAATGCTTCTAGTAATAGACTCACTATGGGTAACTTATCTCTTACTCAGATTGATAGAGATCAAGAGACTGATAACGTACTTGTACTTTCTGCACAGGACTCTGTGTCATTCAGAGAATTGGGTAATCTTGCATATTTGGATTCAGAGCAAGACACACTACAATCTGTAACCAGTCGAGGTGCTACTAGTACAGATAGTGTCACATTCGCAGGCGTAACGGTAGAGGGTGATCTCGAAGCGAGTCGCTACTTTGATGCGCAAGCAAGACAATTAGTAATTTATGACTCAGTAGGTGCTACTCTCTGGGGTGCATAAATAAACAGATAAACTTTGGAGTAACAAATGGCATCGCCAGATTCAAGACAAGATTTAATCGACTTCGCTCTACGTAGATTAGGCGAACCTGTAATTGAAATCAATGTTGATATAGATCAAGTTGAAGATAAGGTTGATGACGCTCTTCAGAAATACCAAGAGTATCACAGTGATGCAACACTTAGAACTTATCTAAAGCATGAAGTAACTGCCACTGATGTGACCAATGGATATATTCCTTTGAGTGCAAGCATTCAGTGGGTGAAGAGATTGTTTCCTATGAACTCTTCGTTTGGTTCTGGTGGAAATATGTTTGATCTAAAGTATCAGATGTACTTAAACAATATGCAAGACTTCTACAGTTTCGCGGGCGATCTATCATACATATATCAGATGGAACAATATCTGAGCATGATCGATCAACAACTGAATGGACTACCACAAGTGCGTCACTCGCGTAGACAGCAACGTCTATACATTGATGGCGATCTTGCTGACGGAGATATTAAAGCAGGCGACTATGTTGTTGCCGAAGTATATCAAATCATTGATCCAGAAGTACACTTGAGCATATGGAATGATATGTTCATGAAAGATTATACCACACAATTAATCAAACAGCAATGGGGCGTGAACATGTCCAAGTTTGAGGGAATGCAATTGCCTGGTGGTGTTACTATTAGTGGTCGTCAATTGTATGAAGACGCGACTGCTGAAATCGAGAAACTTGAAGAGAAATTACGTCTCGAACAAGAACTCCCAGTTGACTTTCTGATAGGATAACATGGCAACTAATCTTTACTTCTCACAAGGCAGAAAGTCTGAGCAGACTCTCTACGAAGATATCATTATTGAATCTTTGAAGATGTATGGTCAGGACGTTTACTATGTCCCACGTGAACTGGTCAACAGAGATACAATCTTTGGTGACGATAACACCTCACGATTCGACAATGCTTATCGTATAGAAATGTACATCGAAGGCGTTGAAGGGTTTGATGGCGAAGGTGACTTGTTCGCTAAGTTTGGTGTAGAGATTCGAGATGCTGCCACATTCATTATGGCAAGGCGTCGATGGTTGAATACTGTTGCTTCTATCGAGAACACATTAGAAGAACCTTTCTATCGCCCAAGAGAAGGCGATCTAATTGTTTTAACATTGTCTAACTCAATATTTGAGATTCAGAAAGTAGAAGACGAGACACCATTCTACCAGTTAAAGAATCTTCCTGTGTTCCGTATGCGATGTGAACTGTTTGAATACAATGACGAAGACTTTGATACTGGTGTTGGAGAGATTGATGCAATTGAAACTGTACATGCATACACAACTACTCTGATATTTGACGAGACTACATTCAGTGTAGCAGGTAGTAAGTTTGAAATTGGCGAAGAGATATCACAGGTCAATGCAACTTTCACTATGAAAGGAGAGATTGCTAATATTGATGCATCTGTTCCTGGAACATATAAAGTGTATGTCGCACATGGTGGTGGTTCTGATGGACTCTATCATAGTTGGGCAGCATCGTTACCTGTAGTAGGACAGACTTCTGCAATTAGTGAAACTCCGACTTCAGTTGCAGGCGAGAACTTAGAGGTTGACAATCAGAATGCAATCTTTGATACTGTTGCAACAGAATTCATCGACTTCTCAGAGTCTAATCCATTCGGAGATCCAGTATAATGTTAGGTTCACATTTCTATCATCAAAGAATTAGAAAAGCAGTTGCCGTATTTGGTTCATTGTTTAATAACATAAATGTCATACGCAAGAATACCGCGGGTGAAGTTATTAGTCAAGTAAAAGTTCCATTATCATATGCACCTAAGCGAGACTTTCTCACACGCATGGATAATATGCTTAACGGTGAGGTAAACGAAAGACAGATAGCATTAAAACTGCCAAGAATGTCATTCGAAATCGTAGCAATGAACTATGATCCAGTAAGACAATTGCCTAAAATGAACAACTGTGTTAAAGCGCCGACAACTTATACTGGTTCAGCAACACAACTATACACACCTGTTCCATATAATGTCAACTTTCAGTTGAACGTGTATGGTAAAAGTCAGGACGATGTATTACAAATTATCGAACAGATTCTACCTTATTTCACACCACAGTATACTGTAACAGTAAAACCTTTATCGGAGTACGATGTCAAGGAAGACACCCCCATAACATTGCAAGGCATAACATTCTCTGATGATTATGAAGGTCAGATAGAGAATAGACGTTCAATCATATATACACTCGATTTTGAAATGAAGATTAGTTTGTATAAGGGTGTTGCCGCAACAGGTACTATTATAACAAGTGCTGATATCGGTGTCAAAGACTTAGAAGGAAATGACTTGTTCACTACATCCGTAGTAGGCAATGTTATAACAGGAGCAAGCGGCACATTAACAAACGAAGATGGCGGTACAATAACAACCACATTTAAGATTGCTAATGCACAAAGTAGAGTAGTATCATATACGATAGGTACTGGTCCTACAAATGGTAATGCGCTTGCTACTGTCAGTTCATCTACCACAACGCCGACAGGTGCATTTAACGCTACGGGTACTTGGGCGTATACACCTGATCCAGACTTCTCGGGTGCTGATTCTTTTGTACTAGAGGTAAATTTAGTAGATGGAACAAAACTCGATCAGACAATCAATGTCTCAGTAACCAACTCTGTCGATGATGCTATTAATGTTGTAACATCAATTAACACAGGTGATGCATTGTCAATAGATATTGATGTAGGTGCTAATGACACATTCGAGTCTACATCTATTGTTTACACTATACCATCGGGCGGTGATCCAGATAATGGTGTGATAGCAATACAAGATTCGGTAAATGGAATCATTCGATATACTCCTACTAGTGGGTTTACCGGTGTTGATACATTTACATACAGAGTAACTCCTAGTACAGGACAGGCAGAAACTGCAACAGTTACGATAACCGTGACTTAAAACACTATAAATAGAATTATAGAAACATATTCTGAGGAAGAACAATGGCAGGCGTAAAGATAACAGATTTAGACTCGGCATTCGGTGCACCCGCAATCGATGACGTTCTAATCATAGTAGATACAAGTACTAACTTGACCAAGCAGATTCGCGCGGATGATTTGCTCCTTGGGCAGACTGCTGAAAAAGCGAACACTATATTGGTCTCGACAGACACGACATCAACCGAAGCGAAGATTCATTTCGGTAATGGCGCATCAGGTACGTATGACTCTGTTGGTATTAGCAACTCGCTTACATACGATGCCGCAACAGGTTCTTTGACAGCACTTGCATTCGAAGGTAATGGTTCTGCTTTAACTGACTTGCCTCAGAATGATCCTGTCGTGAATGCTGTTGATGCTGGCACAGATGCTAATCCATATTATATAATGATTCGCAACAGTGCGACTGGATTAGACAGTGTACATACTCAGAGCAACTTAACATCTAATCCAAATACTGGTGTATTAACTACTCCTTTCTTTGCTGGTAACGGTTCGTTACTAACAGGTGTTCTTGCTGATAGTGCGACAAATGCTGACAGTGCAAACTTTGCTACCGAAGCGACTCATGCTCTATATGCTGACAGTGCTACACAGGCAGCAAGTGCTTTATTTGCTCTAAATGCAACTCAAGCAGTTAATGCTGATAGTGCGACAGTCGCCACGTCCTCTTTGACCTCTGCTCTTGCTACATTTGCTCTTGCTGCCGACAGTGCCGCCAGCGCAAGTAATGCAGTGCAAGCACAATATGCTGACACCATTGCAACTACTACTGCCGCCTCCGAGACAACTTTGTATCCTTTCATGGGTACTGCTCAGACTGGATTACAAGCAACTCTTGCCGCTGATGCCGCATTAACATATAACGCATCGAACGGTAGATTATCTTCAACAGCATTTTCTGGTGATGGTTCTTTACTTACTAACTTACCTATTCCTGGTGGTGGTAGTATTGCTAACGCATTGAATGTACTTCCTTCTGCTGTAGATGCTTCACACTCCATTCTATTTGTTCAGAGTGCGACTGGTGTAGATAGTGTAAACACAGATGCGGGTTTACTGTACAATCCATTAAGCAACTTATTAACTGCTGGTGCTTTCTCTGGTGAAGGTAAACTACTCACTGAAGTACCTGCAACAAAGATTAACTCTAACTTTAATCCTACTACTGGCACTCAGTATATAATGTTGAAAGCATCTCAGACGGGTTCTGATAGTGTATCGACAGATGGTGGTATCGTATTTGATGCAGGAACTAATACACTAACTGCTACAAATCTTGCTGGTAATGGTTCGAACATAACAGACGTAGCGGCAGTCTCTGCTACTAACGCTGCCAACATAGCGATCACCACGATCAATGATAGTGCAACATACTATGTGCATCTTGGTTCGGCAGCATCTGGTAATGATAACACTAACGTGGATCTCAATCTAACATACAATCCTTTGCAGAATCTATTGAATAGCGGTATCGCGTATACTACAGATAGCGCAGGATTATGGAACGGTGCGGCACCCACAACTCTTGACTCAGCAGTCAATCGATTTGCGATATTACTTAAAACATTAAACAGTCAAGTAGGCGCTTAACACTAAGTCTAAATAACAGAAAGTATTTGAGGAAGAATAGAAATGGCAGATATTAAGATATCGGCACTACCAGTACTAACATCAGCGGTTGATTCTGATGTTATTGTTATTAATGACGTAAGTACTGGAACGACGAAGAAGATTACCCGTGGTCTTTTGTTGAATCATCTAGCAAAGCAACTACGGGACTCTGCTGATGGCGGTATTGTCATTCCGAATGGCGACCTTACTCTTGCTAACGAACTAATCGCTGGTGGTGATATCTCAACTTCGGGTACAATTAACTTTGGTATCCTGCGAGATTATGTTAATAACACATATGCAACTTCAATAGTTGATTCTGCTGGTGGTTATGATCTAAGTGATAGTGCTTTAACTACAACTTTGTCAGTTGTTCAATATCTTGCAACACACACTTCTGATCTAATTAGAATTGATTCTGCTGGACCTACACTCACTACACTATATCCAGTAATGACAAGTATTGTTGCGGGCGAAGATAGTGCGAGAACAGATACACAACTATCATACAATCCTCAGACAAATATTCTAACTGCGGGTTCTTACTCTGGTTTAGGCAACTTACTTGGTTACACAGCAGATAGTGCAGGACTCTGGACTAGTCCGGCACCAACAAATGTTAAAGATGCGATAGACAGACTAGCATTAACAGTCAAAACACTGAATAGTCAAGTAGGCGCTTAATGCACAACGTCTTTACGGATAATAGAAGAAGACATCTTAATCTGCGCGAACCGCAGGTGCAGAGTGTTTTGCCTGAGCATTTTGCTGATGCTTATCCCAAGTTCATAAAACTTCTTGAAGAGTATTATGAGTGGCAAGGTGAGTATGAAGCGACCGAACTTCTCAATCATTTATTCGCATCTCGTGATATTAACGAGACTGACGTTACTCTACTCTCATTCATTGAAGATGAGTTACTTCTGGGCGAGAATTACTTCGAAGGTTTTGGACAATCAGAGGCAGAGAAACGTGCTGCCGCAAACTTCTCTAGCACATTGTTTCGTGCCAAAGGATCTAAGTTTGCTATTGAGTGGTTCTTCAGATCGTTCTATGGTTTGGATGCCGAAGTTCTTTATCCCAAAGAAGACATATTCAATGTATCAGATGGCGAGTCTCGTATTGGTCCTGACTATCTAAACTTCTTAACTGATGATAAACTGTATCAGACATATGCTCTGCTTATTCGTGTAGGTATTCCTATCTCACAATGGTCAGAAGTATTTAAGAAGTTTGTGCATCCTGCGGGAATGTATCTTGGCAGTGAAGTACTACTTGCTTCAGATAATATCAGTAACATGAATTTACCCAATGATAGTGCAGTAGCAAGAACTTCTACGTCATTCACTCTCACAAATGATGGTCCTACTGATGAAGGACAAACAACTAACTTTAGAGTAGTCGCCAATAATGTGCCCGAGAAAACTGGTGTTGTATATGCCTATGTTACTCACGGTTCGACTACAGATGCAGATTTCCCTCTGAATGCATTTACCATACCTGCTCACGGACCTCTCAATCGCTATCCTGCTATTAACAAGACAATACCTCTACTCACAGACAGTGGCGGTGCTACATTAATAAACATTAATAACGACAGCGCAACTTTCTCAATAAGAAGTTGGGTTGATAGTGATGGTGGTGCTAGTAGCGAAAACTACCTACTACATATTATGGATCATGAAGGTAGGGCATTAGAAAGTACAACTGTCACTATCAACAATGTTGAACCATCATACTCATTAGTTCCTAGTAGCGAGACACCTAATGAAGGTGATGTGATAACATATACAATCACAGGATCAAACACACCTTACGATGGTGAAACTTCTTTGTTTTACCATCTAGTTCATGGCGGCACAAACGATTCAGATTTTACAGTTCCTCCTCAACAAGTTGTCAATGATCAGACTGCCGCTTCAGAAATAACTTTATCTGGCGGCACAGGTTCGTTCTCACTTAAAACTATTATCGACGGCGCATCTGATGATGCCGAAGAATTCACAGTTAATATTACTGATTCTAAGAAGTTACAAGTTGCAACCAGAACAGTTTCAGTACAGCAAGTCGCAACCTCTTTTGTAGTCAGTGCCGACAATATAGTTGAAGGTAATTCTCTCTTACTTACTGTTGTGGTAAATACGGCAGAGATTGGAGATTCACTGACATATGTTATCACTAATGGCGATGCTAGAATTGGACTTCTAACAGAAACCTTTACTGCTCCCTCTGAATCATTCGTTAAAGTTATACCCACTTCAGTGAGTAGTTTATATCAAGGAACTATTACACCTACTATCAGTGTAACAAACAATGTAACTGGTATTACAGTGACAACGACCTTTCAATTGTCAGATGTGACTCCTGTATGGGACATGACCTCAGAACCAGAGTTCGCTGTTCAAGGTGACCAAATTACTTTCAAAGTTGACGGAACAAATCTTCCTGATCCTACTACTGTATGGTTCGAAATACTTCACGGCACAACTGCTAATGCGGATTTCACAACAACACCTCCGCAGACAGGCACACGTTCATCGACTGCTATTAGTGATCCAGGTGATACTGTCTTTCAGATTACTGTTGATAGTGATGGTGAAGTTGCTGATGAATCATTCACTGCGCGTCTATATGACGCCGACGCTGGCGGTAATCTGTTAGCATCTATTCCTTACGTGATACAAGGTACTAACACTTCATATGTTTTAACGCCTAGTGTCACTACAGTAAATGAAGGTGGTCAAGTTACATTCACCTTTACTACTAATCAACCAGACGGAACATACTATTGGTATATACCGACATATTCTGGGTATACAATACAAGTCGAAGACTTTAAGTTTCCGAACGGTGGTTTCGGTAATGGTTATCCTATAGGCACAAATGATAATAGATATTCGTTTGTTGTAACTGGCGGTACTGGTACAATTCTTGTTGAATTGCTTAATGATACGCTTACCGAGGGCGCAGAATCATTCAATTGTTTAGTATCAACATCTGCTAATGCAAGCGTACCTCCTATTGCGTCTAGTGCAAATGTTACAGTAAATGATACGTCCATAACAATCTATTCTGTTACTTCTAACAATCCTGTTGAAGGCAGCACTCTGGATATAGTGGTTACTGCGACAAACCAAACTAATCCAAACAGCGAGACACTGTATATCGAGGTTACTGGATCCCCAGTAGTTGGTAGAATACCTACGCAACAATTTGCATCAACTAGTAGTTCGTATATTCGAAATATATTTGTGAGTACAACTTCTAGTACTACATATCAAGGTACTTCTGTCGGTGGAGTTTCTGTTTCACGTGGTAACTATGCATCTTTAGGCGGAACATTAATAGATTCTGTAACATTCCAACTAGTGGATCAAGCGCCAGCAATGACGTTGACTCCTAATGCCACGACTGGTACTGAAGGCGACACAGTAACATATACTGTTGGTGGAACTAACATTCAGAACGGTACTTACTACTGGTACGATCCTGCAATAGTTAAAACACTTGACTGTCCCAATGGTCGAAGTTCTGGCACGTCACAGATCGATCACCAAGGTCCTTCAAATCTTGGTTTAGATTTAGAAGTAGGAATGTCAACTGATGATGCTGACATACCAGGCACAATAACTAGTGTAATTAATACCGGTTCTACTACTGGTTATATAACTATGTCAGAACCGACAACTAGAGCAACAGTTACAGGTGAACATATAAAGTTTGCTTTCCCTGCGGACTGGGCAGATGCAACCGAACTCTATGGTACTGTAGCAGTATCAAGCAACGCGGGCACTTTCGAGTTAGACACTCTTGTGAATTCTGATTTCAATGATGACGTATATTCTATGAGAGTCTTTGATAATTTATTCTCATATAATACATATCTTGGCGCCAATCTCGGACTTGCTACTGCCGCAACTGTTACTATTGCAGACACTAATCCGGCATCTGTGAATTTACAATATAATACTGGCAACTCTCTCTCAGCAAGTTTCTTTAATGTTTTTGGAAATGCGCAAGTTACAACTCTAATGACTGAGTACAATGATACCGGTCAAGGAATCGTGTGGAAGAATTTTACTCCGCATTACGCTTCAAGCAGTCCCACTGAGGATTTCGGTAATCCGGCGTATGATAATAACTGGATTCTTCCTGTCGAAGCAAGGCAAGATTATATTGGTTCGAATTACCAGATGAATGTTAGATTTTATAACGATTCACAAAGAACTATTGCTACAGTACCTGATCAATCAACTGGTGGTGGTTCGGGTTATTCATACGTAAATGGCCAGCGTTTTGTGGACGGTGTAGAAGTTGATACCTGGGACAATTCAGCAACTCAATGGTGGGTGGTTGGGTCGACTACAGAAAGTGGCACACATTATTTTCGACATATAGCACAAACAACGCCTACCGGCGGTAGCGCCAATGTTAGTAATTTCAGATGGGTAACAGTAACCATTAAAGAATTTAGTGGGACTTTAGGTACAGGTACAACTCTTTTGACATATAACTATCAATCGTATGTCAGTGCCGTCACAGAAACCTGGCAGGGTGGATTTTAATAATGCATAACATAGATGCAAATGATTTAGTATATGAGCAAGATGAATTGGATCCTAGGGTTTGGTTTTGTAATTTTCTTGATCCTGACGGAAATCTTGATAAGAGCGGAAATGTTTGTGTTAAGTATAGAGTCCCTGTAGTTTTTAATAATGATGGTACTATTAATTACGCCGAGTCGTATACCGCTATTAATACTTTACATAAACACGAATCGTGGGAATTTTATAGAACATTAATTCCTAGCAGTGACAACCCTGCCGCTAACGTGTATGTTAATGGTCAAATAAAAAGAGTAGATCGTTTAATTGGTGAAACAGAAGGTCAAGAACTTGTTGATATTGTCGAGTCTCGTTTTCCCGCGTATGATCTTGAAACGTGTAATTTGAATGTGGTAGGCAGTTACGGTCCGTATAGACCACCATATACTGCGGCATCGTCAATAAGTTTCTATGATATGGAGATGTTCACTGATCCAGCAACGGATTTTGCTAATGTTAATCAATACGTACATAGACGACCTCCACATTCAAAATACAATGTAGACTTAAACGTATATACAATGTTGATGCCTTGGTTCGGTTATAAGTTTAACCTTGATGATGACACTGTGTCAATGAAGATTGTTCACCGAAATAGAATACCTTCAGTCACCTATCCTCCTGTGCCTGAAGGTGAGTTAAAAAATATATACTATGCTAGAATACACAACGAAGATGGCACTATAGATAACATGAACGATGTGTTTTTTGATGTATATTGGGATGATGTGCAGAGATATTGTACAGAGCATGATTTAGATTATCCGATACCAGAAGGTGTTGATGCTACTCATGTTCTTGTTTGGGGTATTGTGTTTAATGGTACTACCGGTGTACCGGTGATGGTAAAAGGATATGAAAGCAGAGATGTCGTTCCAACTTGATACAACTGAAATAGATAAGAAATTCTGGGATAAAACAAACGAAGAGTTGAGTATTGCCAAGCAAAGATATGTTGATGTTCGTATTGAACAACTTGCCGAAGAGCGAGATAAGAATACTGATACATATGACATAGCGTGGTATAATCGACTCATCGAAGAATTGACTTGGGCACAACAAATGTCTGAGCGAAAGAGATAGTATATGGCAGAACATGATAACATTGATGCGGACTACAACACCTCTCGTGACACATACAACGATCTGATTGACAAGGGACGCGAGTCTTTAGAGTTGATGATTGAAGTTGCTCGTGAGAGTGAACATCCTCGGGCATTCGAAGTTCTTTCTGGCATGATTAAAAACATATCTGATGTCAATGATAAGTTGATGGACTTGAATAAGAAGTACAAAGAAGTTACCGCAACTACTAAACCCGCTTTAGACGCGCCTAGTACTGTTACTAATAATAATGTATTCATTGGCAGTACAACAGACTTACAGCGAATGCTGATTAAGAATGCCGAAGAGCAAAAGGTAATTGATGTCGTTCCAGACGAATCTCAATAGCGGCACATCCTATCTCGGTAATCCTAATGTAAAACGTGACGGCGTATTACAGCAATGGACTGAGTGGGAAGTCATGGAGTACGCGAAGTGCAGTAATGATCCTGCCTACTTTGCTCGTACTTACATTAAGATTATATCATTGGATGAAGGTCTTGTAAACTTTAATCTATATGATTATCAAGAAAATATGTTTGACCACTTCGACTCACACAGATTCACTATCGTGCTTGCCTGTAGACAGTCAGGTAAATCTATATCATCTGTTGTATATCTTTTGTGGTATGCACTCTTTCATCCAGAGAAAACGATTGCTGTTCTAGCGAACAAAGGAGCAACCTCTCGTGAAATGCTACAACGTATTACACTTGCTCTTGAAAACCTACCGTTCTTTCTGCAACCAGGTTGTAAAGCACTCAACAAAGGTTCTATTGAATTTTCTAATAATAGTCGAATTATTGCCGCTGCTACTAGTGGGTCTTCTATTCGGGGTATGTCTGTTAATCTGTTGTTTCTCGATGAGTTTGCTTTCGTTGAACGCGCTTCTGAGTTCTATACTTCAACGTATCCAGTTGTCTCTGCGGGTAAAGATACAAAAGTTATCATCACCTCAACTGCCAACGGAATAGGTAATACATATCACAAGATATGGCAGGGAGCAACACAGGGCGTTAATGAATATAAACCATTCACTGTAAACTGGTGGGATGTACCTGGACGAGACGAAGAGTGGAAGCGACAGACTATCGCGAACACTTCGCAGTTGCAGTTCGATCAAGAATTTGGTAACACCTTCTTCGGAACAGGTGATACGCTGATTAATGCTGGTTGTCTATTAGACTTGAGAGCAATTAATCCTATACAGATACTAGAAGGCGGTGATTGCCTCGTATATAAAGAACCTGTAAAAAGTCACGAATATATCATGACTTGTGATGTAAGTAAGGGAAGAGGACAGGATTATTCTACATTTACTTTAATCGATATTACTACAAGACCTTTTCAACAGGTATGTGTATATCGCAACAACAATATCTCTCCATTACTCTTCCCTGACATTATATATAAATATGCGAAAGTCTACAATGAAGCGTATGTTATAGTCGAGTCAAACGATCAAGGCACTGTAGTGTGTCAAGGTCTGTATCACGACTTAGAGTATGAGAATGTCCATGTCGAATCTGCTACTAAAGCAAATCGAATTGGTGTTGAAATAACCCGTAAGTCGAAGCGACTAGGTTGTTCTGCTATCAAAGATATTCTTGAAGAGAATAAGTTAGAAATCGTCGATGAGAATACTATCTTTGAGATGTCCACGTTTACAGCACAGGGACAATCTTATGAAGCATCAGATGGTAATCACGATGACTTGATGATGAATCTAGTGATGTTTGGTTACTTTGTATCCACACAGTTCTTCGCAGACATGACAGATATTAATTTAAAGCAGATGATGTTCGAGAATCAAGTAAGACAGATCGAAGATGATATCGTGCCCTTTGGTTTTATTGACAACGGCGACGATGAAATAAACAGAATAGAACAAGTAGAGAATGATAAGCACCAGCAATGGGCAACATGGGGTAACGATGATTATTGAAAATAGTGGTATGTATAAATAAAACATTGATATCTAATCGTATTATGAAAATCTTATCATATGTTTAACTAATAAAGGACAAGACCATGGCATTTATTCCATCAGAGTCTCCCAACATTACAGTAAAAGAGTTTGACTTGTCAGGTGTTGTACCTGCTGTCACCACTTCTACTGGCGCAATTGTTGGTGACTTTAACTGGGGACCTATAGGCGTACCAACGAAGATTTCGAATGAATCTCAATTGGTGGGTACTTTCGGATCTCCAACATTAACAAACGAAGGTTCCGCAGTCGATTACTTGACCGCCGGCGCATTCTTAAAATATTCTAGCGATCTCTTTGTTGTACGTGACGCAACTGTTGCGGCACTTAACTCATACGATAGTGACGGCGCCGCTGCCGCATCTATTGTTAAAAACGACGATGATTTCCTAACTAAAAAATCAGGTCTTGCTACTAGTGGACATACGTTCATCGGCAAACACGCTGGTATTCTGGGTAGCGACATTGACATTCAAATTGTTGGTGAAGATTCCGCAGTATTTGGTGCTTGGACATATGCTCCTAACTTCGATGAGAAACCAGGTACTTCTGCTCATGTCGCGGCACGATCCGCTAGTGCCGCCGCTGCTAATGACGAAATTCATATTGCAGTTATTGATCGTACTGGTATATTCTCTGGTGTTCCAGGAACTCTTCTCGAAGCGTTTCCATTCGTATCTTTAGCAACTGACGCAAGAACACCCGAAGGTGCATCTAACTATGCAGTCGATGTGGTCAATGCTGGTTCTGAGTATGTACGATGTGCTTCACTTCCTGACGAAGTAGGAACTCCTACAACTTCAATCGCACATACTACATCTGCTAACGGTTCTCAACTTATCACTGCTGTTGATACAACAGTACTTAAAGGTGGTACAAACAGCGGAACATTCACTACTGCCGAGTATACTGGTGTAGAGAAAGGATTCAGTCTGTTCGAAGATGTTGATACCATTCAAGTCGATTTCTTAATTGCTCCTGGACTTGCCACTTCTGCTGATCAAGTAACAGTCGTAAATGCTCTAACAGGTATTGCTGCCGCACGTAAAGATTGTGTTGTTGTATCATCTCCTGCACGTACTGATGTTGTCGGTGTAGCACCTAGTTCTATAGTAACAAAGTCTATCGTTACTACTAACTTGTTTAACGCATCATCTTACTTGATTGTTGATAACAACTATCTTAAAGTCTATGACAAGTACAACGACCAATATGTTTATATCCCTGCGGCATCTTCAACTGCTGGTGTAATGGCAGCGACAGATGATGTTGCGGCACCTTGGTTCTCTCCTGCAGGCAGTCGCCGTGGTCAATACTACGGTGTAACTAATCTTGCATACTCAGCAACTAAAGCACAGCGTGATACTCTGTACAAAGCAGGCGTTAACCCAATTGTTAATCTGCCAGGACAAGGTATTCTTCTGTATGGCGATAAGACTAAACTAGGTCGTCCATCTGCATTTGATCGTATCAACGTCCGTCGTCTGTTCTTAGGCGTAGAACGTGCAATCAAAGCGGCAGCACAGAACGTAATGTTTGAATTCAATGATGAGTTCACTCGTGCTGAGTTCGTAAACATAATCGAACCTTTCTTGAGAGAGATTAAGGGTCGTAGAGGTATTACTGATTTTAGAGTTGTATGTGATGAAACAAACAACACTGCCGCAGTAATTGACAATAATCAATTTATCGCTTCTGTCTTTATCAAACCAGCACGATCTATCAACTACGTATCTTTGAACTTCGTAGCAGTTAGAACCGGTGTTGATTTCGATGAAGTAGTCGGTCTGGTATAAGGGAGAATAGACAATGGCAATTTTAGGCGTAGATGATTTTAAATCGAAACTCAGAGGTGGCGGTGCTCGTCCCAATCTGTTTAAGACAACCCTTAACTTTCCGGCATATGCTGGAGGTGACGTAGAACTTACGTCATTCCTTTGTAAGGCAGCACAGTTACCACAATCAAGCATGGCACCTCTTTTGGTACCATTCCGTGGTCGTGAGATGAAGATTGCTGGTGATCGTACATTCGAAGATTGGACAGTAACCATTATTAACGATACTGATTTCGATGTTCGTGATGCTTTCGAGCGTTGGATGAACGGTATCAATGCACACCAATCCAACACTGGTCTAGTTAATCCTGTTGATTATCAAGCAGACTTAATTGTTGATCAATTGGATCGTAACTCTGACGTATTAAAGCGTTATCAGTTCAGAGGCGCTTTCCCAACACTTGTAGGACCAATTCAGTTGAGTTATGATACTCGCGACGAAGTTGAAACCTTTGATGTGACGTTCTCATATCAGTATTGGGAATCAAATACTACTAGTTAAGACCGTACTAAATAATAGGGAGTGCTTCGGTGCTCCCTCATTATTATTTACTAGGAAAGAATATGGCAGACCAAGACAACAACAACGCATTAAAACTCTTTGGGTTTGAAATCAAAAGAGCAGGCAAAGCAAATTCTAATAAAGAGAAGTTGCCCTCTGTCGTGCCTCCAACAGACAATGACGGTGCAGGTTATGTAACTGCTACTGCTGGACACTTTGGTCAGTACGTAAACATGGACGGCGACCAGTCTAAAGACAACGCCCAGTTGATCATGCGTTATCGTGGTGTTTCAATGCATCCCGAAGTTGATATGGCAATTGAAGAAATTGTAAACGAAGGTATTTCATCATCAGAAAACTCATCATCGGTTGAGATTGCACTAGATGATATTGAAGCACCTGACAAAATTAAAGACCAGGTTCGCGAGGAGTTTGACTCCATCATTGCGATGCTCAAGTTCAACGAATTGGGTCACGATATATTCAGATCGTTTTACGTAGACGGTAGACTGTACTATCATTTGCTTGTTAATGAAAGCAACATGAAAGCGGGCATCCAAGAGATACGTAACATCGATAGCGCAAAAGTGCGTAAAGTTAAAGAAATCAAGTACAAGAAAGACCCAAAAACTGGTGTTAAACTCGTTGATACTATTGATGAGTACTTTGTATACGAAGACAAACCAGGCAATCAGAACAGTGGTGTTAAACTAGCAACTGATTCTATTGCATATGTCACATCAGGTTTACTTGACGAATCTAAAAAGAAGGTAGTATCTTATCTTCACAAAGCATTAAAACCAATCAACCAATTGCGTATGATGGAGGATAGTCTTGTAATCTATCGTCTTGCTCGTGCGCCAGAACGTCGAATCTTTTATATCGATGTTGGTAACTTGCCACGTGGTAAGTCAGAACAGTACATGAAAGACATTATGACACAGTATCGTAACAAGTTAGTATATGATGCTGATACTGGTCAGATGAAAGATGACCGAAAGCATATGTCTATGCTCGAAGATTTCTGGTTACCTCGTCGTGAAGGCGGTCGTGGTACTGAGATTAGTACACTGCCTGGCGGTGAGAATCTTGGACAGATTGACGATGTTATCTACTTTCAGAAGCGTCTGTATCGTTCACTGAATGTACCTGTCAGTCGATTAGAGCAAGAGGCACAGTTCTCGCTAGGTCGTAGTACTGAGATTTCACGAGACGAAGTTAAGTTCCAAAAGTTCATTGATCGCTTGAGACGTAGATTCTCTGGACTGTTCATGAACATCCTACGCAAGCAGTTATTGATCAAAGGTATCATTACTGAGCAAGATTGGGAAGAGTGGAAAGATGACATCTATGTAGATTTCATGAAGGACAACCACTTCACCGAACTTAAAGAGATGGAGATTCTTCGAGAGCGTGTTGGTCTAATGAATGAAGTAACACAGTACGTTGGTGAATACTTCTCTAAAGATTGGGTCATGCGTAATGTTCTTCAGTTAAGCGAAGACGATATGAAAGACATGAAGAAGGACATTGCTAAAGAAATCTCTGACGATGAGATTGTAGACAGGAGTCCTGGTGCTGAAGATGAGAAAGAAGAACCAGCACCTAAAGCACCTGCTCCTACTGCACCAGTTGCCGCACCTAAAGCGCCAGTTAAGAAAGACATAGATACAGCACAAGAAAAGTAAACGATAAACTTTGGAGAATATGATGTCAGAAGAAAACGTGATTATTGATGAATTAGAAGCAGAACCTATTGAGACTGGTTCTGAACCTATCGCTGATTTAATTGATGCGATAAAAGCGCAAGACTTTAATGCGGCAGAATCTCAGTTCAACGATTTAGTTGGCGAGAGACTATCAGATACACTTGATCAGGCGAAGATTGCTATTGCGGATCAAATCTTTAATGCACAAGCAGAGACTTGGGCAGATGCTGGCGACGATGCTGAGGATGACATTGAAGAAGAAGATGAAGACCTCGATGATTCAGAAGTATAAATACTAATAAGTATAAATAAATGCTAGTAGATAAAAAACGTGAAGCGGTCATTGAGAAGGCGTCAGAAGACCACCTCTATTACGTAATGAAGCATAAGGAACTGTTCGCGGTTCCTATGCATCTTAGCACAGTGCAGTACATGAATGCTAAGAATATGCGGAACCAACTCAAGTTTAATGAGTTACTATATAAGAGGTTACTAGCATTTGATAGAGGCGGGATATACTTAGATATTGGAGTAGGACCTGCGTTTCTTGAGTATGCTAATAATGAATTAGGTAAGAAGTTACATCTATCTACAGTAGAGTGGGAAGAGCAAGTTGACCACTTTAAGTGTGTACGTGATTCGTGGAAAGTTACTGTCGATTACGAATGCAATGATATATTGAAAGATGATTTTAAAATACATAATTGTGAGACGTACTATGATTATGTATTACTTCAGAGATTCTTTCCTGTCTATAAGACCACAGGAACACAAAGAATTGATGATGTACTGACTAAGTTTGTACCGTATGCAAAGACTGCGATTATCATTGAGTCTGATACGAATTGGACAAAAGTGCAGTGGAAATATCTACTGTCGATAAGTAAAGAACGTATTAAAGTCTATGGTGATTTTAATATGTTTATCATAGATTTGGAACAGTATAAATGATATCATTCAAAGAAATTAGAGAAGCGAAGACTAAGATGCCTCCGGGTGATCATGTCTTCGATACTAAAGTTGGCAAAGTGAAGGTAATGATTCACAAAGATGCCAAAGGATTTACTGTCTTTATTGATGGTGAAAAACTCGACACCTATCGTTCGCAGAAAGAAGCGGAAAAGATGGGCGTAGCATTTGCCAAGGAAATGTAATGAAACTGATCACTGAATACACAGAGAATGATGTACAATGCATTGTCGAAAAGAATGCACAAGGTGAGAAGAAGTTTGTCATTGAAGGCATCTTTATGTCGGCAGAGCAAAAGAATAGAAATGGTCGTATTTACCCTAAGCAGATTATGGAACGTGCTGTAGATAAATACGTCAAAGAACAAGTAAGTCAGAAGCGAGCGGTTGGTGAGTTGAATCACCCCGAAGGTCCGACTGTAAATCTTGATAAAGTTTCACATCTCATTACTGACCTCCAGTGGGAAGGTAATGATGTTGTTGGAAAGGCACAAATATTGGATACTCCGATGGGTAGGATTGTAAAAGGTCTTCTCGAAGGTGGCGTTCAACTAGGTGTGTCAACTCGTGGTATGGGTAGTCTTGAGAATAGAAATGGCGTTATGTACGTTAAAGATGACTTTATGTTAAATACTGTTGACATCGTACAAGATCCATCGGCACCATCAGCATTTGTTAATGGTATCATGGAAGGCGTTGACTGGGTATGGAACAATGGTATCCTCTCTTCTCAGGTAATTGAAAATATGGAGACAGAAATAAGAACTGCTCCGAAAAAGCATCTCTATGAGACGCAGGTTCGGGAGTACAAGAATTTCCTCTCATTACTCAAGTCAAACTATTAAGGAGTCAAACATGTCGGAAGATATGAATGTTGAACTTCCTATTGATGAGAATACATCAGTCGAGGAAGGAAGTGTACAACAAATGCCAGTAGGCACCGAAGCAGACGCAGTTGCGTCCGTAGATAAAGCAGAAGATGGAGTTAAGTCTAAAGCGCCAGCACGTAAGGGCGACAATACTAAACAAGATCCTGCACCAAAGACCAAAGCAGGTCTGCTCAATGCAATGTATGGTAAGTTATCTTCTTTGAAGAAAGCGGATCTAAACGCTGTATATACCAAGTTCTCAGAAGATTTTGATTTTGAAGATATGGAAGTTTCAGATGCAGTTGCACTGCCTGAATTCTCTGTAACAGATGAGTTGAATGACCTTGTAGAATCTGAGCAAACTTTATCAGATGAGTTTAAAGCGAAAACTGCTGTAATCTTTGACACTGCTATTCGTTCAAAACTTTCAGAAGAAGTTGAAAGAATTGAAGATGAATACCAATCACGACTTGACGAAGAACTAGAGGCAACTCGAAGTGACCTTGTTGAGAAAGTAGATTCATATCTTAACTACGTAGTTGAGAACTGGATGAAAGAGAATCAGATTGCTGTTGAATCTGGTCTGCGTACTGAAATCGCTGAGAACTTTATGGGCAGTCTGAAAGACTTGTTTGTAGAATCTTACATCGAAGTACCTGAATCCAAAGTGAATCTTGTAGACGAACTAGCGGAGCAAGTTTCTGAGTTAGAAGAGAAACTTAATGCACAAACTGGTTCTGCCATAGAAATGTCTGAGAAGTTAGAAACTCTACAGCGTGACGCGATTATTCGTGAATCTGCTGGCGATCTTGCTGACACTCAGGTTGAGAAGTTAAAAGGTCTAGTTGAATCACTCGACTTCGAAGATGCTGAATCTTTCGCACAGAAAGTAAAGACTGTTAAAGAGTCCTACTTTAAGAAAGACGTAGTAACTGTAGAAGAAGAAATCAACGAAGATTGGTCTGCTGAAGCATCTGCACCTGCACAAGGTTCAGTTATGGATCAGTACCTTACACAAATCAAAAAATCAAACAAGTAAATACTAGGAGTATTAACAAATGCAACAATCATACGATAAATTAATCGAAAAGTGGAGTCCAGTATTGGACGAAAGTTCTGCCGGTGTTATCACTGACAACCACAAAAAAGCAGTAACCGCCGCTATCCTTGAGAACCAAGAGAAAGCATTCCTCGAAGAAAGCAACATGCTTAACGAAACACCAACAAACACCAACGCTACTGTAACAGGTACTGCTAACTGGAATCCAGTATTGATTGCACTCGTTCGTCGTGCAATGCCTAACTTGATGGCATACGATCTTGCTGGTGTTCAACCTATGACTGGTCCTACTGGTTTGATCTTCGCTATGAAGAGCAACTACAAGACTACTCGTGCCGGTGCTACTTCTGGTGACGAAGCATTGTACAACGAAGCAGTAACTGGTTTCTCTGGTGATTCTTCTGCTACTACTGATGGTCGTGGTTCTTCTGGTCTAGTTGGCGCAACTGATACTGACGTTGACTCAAGCATTGCTGATTCTGGTTCTGTCTATGTACCAAAAGTTGGCGGCGCTATGCCTACTGCTGATGCTGAAGCACTTGGTGGTGCTACCGGTTCTGCATTCGCTGAAATGGGTTTCTCAATCGAGAAAGCAACTGTAACCGCTAAGTCTCGTGCATTGAAAGCAGAATACTCGCTTGAACTTGCTCAGGATCTTAAAGCAATCCACGGTTTGGATGCTGAAACTGAACTTGCAAACATCTTGTCTACTGAGATTCTTGCTGAGATCAACCGCGAAATCGTTCGTACTATCAACAGTCAAGCGAAGATCGGTTGTCTTACTTCTAACGTCCAGACTCAAGGTATCTTTGACTTGTCAACTGATGCAGACGGTCGTTGGAGCGTAGAGAAGTTCAAAGGTTTGTTAGTTCAAATCGAACGCGAAAGCAACCAAATCGCCAAAGACACTCGTCGCGGTAAAGGTAACGTAGTAATCTGTTCTTCAGATGTTGCTACTGCCCTTGTTGCTGCCGGTATGCTTGATTATTCACCTGCTATCTCTGCTAACTTGAACGTAGATGATACTGGTAATACCTTTGCTGGTGTTCTTAACGGTCGCACTAAAGTGTTCATCGATCCCTACGCCACTGGTGACTATGTTACTGTTGGTTATAAAGGCACTAACCCATATGACGCTGGTATCTTCTACTGCCCATATGTTCCTTTACAAATGGTTCGCGCAGTTGGCGAGAATGATTTCCAACCACGTATCGGGTTCAAGACTCGTTATGGTATGGTATCTAACCCATATGCTGGAACTGCTGGTGCTCAAGACGGACTTGCTGCCGCTCGTACCAACCAATACTACCGTATCTTCCGCGTAGACAACATCCTCGCATAAGACTGTAGTAGAAAAGATAATAATAAGAAACTTGTTTTAATCTTTATACCCCTCCTCACGGAGGGGTTTTTTTTGTCTGCTAAATAGTTCTATAATTAAACTCTGAGAAACGTGATGCCTACATACAATTATGAATGTAAGAAGTGTGAAAACAAATTAGAAGTGATGCAAAAAATGTCAGACGATCCATTGACTACTTGTCCTAAATGTAAAGAAGAAGAACTAAAGAAAGTCTTTGTTGCTGGTGGTGGTGGGTTTCATCTTAAAGGAAAAGGATGGTTTAAGACTGGTGGATACTAAGTTAAAACTTGTATAAATATCTGTATAAACTGGAGTAAGAAACAATGACTGACTTTACATGCGATACTAACTATCTCGCACCAACTGGATTTAAGATCACGATATCTCGTGAGAACTTTCCTAATTTACAATTCTTCGCACAGCAAGTAATGCATCCCTCTATGGAGATGAATGCTGTTGATGTTGGTTACAGAAGAGCGTCTGTTGCATTGACAGGTGATACAGTCGGGTTCGGCACATTGTCTATGGATATTCTAATGGACGAGAACATGAATACTTACGAAGAACTGTTTCAGTGGATGGAAAGAATGGTTGAAACACCACACAGACCTAATACTGGTAGACTTCTAGGTGGTATAAGTGATGTCGCACACTACTGTGATATTAGAGTGGCAGTGCTGACTAGTGGCAATAATGTTGCAAGAGAACTGAAGTATGTCAACTCATTTCCTATATCATTAGGTGATATTACTTTTGCTTCGACCAACGATGGACAGTTTATTACGTTCCCAGTATCGTTTAAGTTTGACTATTTTGATTTTGTGTGATATAATAGTGTAGTTAATAACTACATTTTTAAGGTGAAATATTATGGATTTACAAACTGTTCTACAAGAATGGAAGAAAGACTGTGAAATTGAGTTTAACCAATTAGACGTTAGTTCCCAGGAGACACCCCGTCTTCATGCTAAGTATCTAACATTACTCTCTGACTCGCGCCTGAAGTTAAAGGACGTGGAGTTCAAGCAGAAATTACTACTTAAAGATAAGTGGTTATATTACCAAGGTAAGATGTCTCGTGAAGATATTGAACGGAAAGGATGGAATCCTGATCCTTTTGATGGTCTGAAGATTCTTAAAGGTGAGATGGATTACTACTACAACTCTGACCCCGAGATCATGAAGAGCGAGGCAAGGATCACATATATAAAAGAACTAATCGATGTGTTGAAAGAAATCGTCGAGAACATTAAGTGGCGACACCAGACAATCGGAAATATGATACGATGGAAGCAATTTGAAGCAGGATTCTAAATGCAAACAATAACCCTGAAAATGAAAGATTACTCGATGCTTCAATTGGTGGAGTGTGACCCTGATGTGGTCCATGAATTGAGTGAACACTTTACATTTGAGGTACCTGGTGCGAAGTTCATGCCCGCTGTAAAGAAGCGGTTGTGGGACGGCAAGATAAGAATGCTGGATCGTAACACAGGACAGATCAATGCAGGGTTATACTATGCTATAAAGAAGTTTGCTATGCAACGTGGGTATGGCATCAAGGTGGACGAAGGTGCTTACGGTTTCCCGTACGAAACTAACAAAGTCAATCACTTAGAGACTATGAATTGGATGGATACTTTAGGTATTCCATTCAAACCTCGCGACTATCAGTATGATGCTATAACACATGCAATCACATATAAGCGATGCATTCTAATATCACCGACTGGTTCTGGCAAATCCTTTATCATCTATCTGTTAATGCAATGGTACATGGCGAATCATGATAAGAAGATTCTTGTTATTGTTCCGACAACATCTCTTGTTGAGCAGATGTATGCTGACTTTAAATCATACGGAATGGATGTAGATAACGAAGTACACAAGATTTATTCTGGTAAAGATAAAGAGACTGATAAGCGTATTGTTGTCACAACATGGCAGTCCATCTATAAGTTACACCCAGTTTGGTTCGAAAACTATGGTGCTATCTTTGGTGATGAAGTACATGGATTCAAGTCGAAGTCCTTATCATCTATTATGAACAAAGCAAAGAATGCTGAATATAGATGGGGAACAACAGGCACACTCGACGGTACTCAAGTACATAAGTTAGTACTAGAGGGACTATTTGGTCCAGTACATCGTGTTACTACTACACACGCACTACAAGAAAATGAGACATTAGCAAAACTCGATATTGATATCATACTGCTGAAGTATGCCGAAGAGTTTTGTAAGTTGACCGAAGGCAGGACTTACCAAGAAGAGATTGATTTCATTGTATCATATGAGAAGCGTAATAACTTTATTGCAAACCTCGCAATCAATCAGAAAGGAAATACGCTAGTACTATTCAACTTAGTTGATAGACATGGTAAAGTTCTACGTGATTTAGTAGAAGATAAACTTAAAGAAGGACAAAGGATATTCTATGTTAGTGGGGAGACGAAGACAGCAGATAGAGAGCAGATCCGTAATATCGTTGATAAGCATAATAATTGTATCATTGTTGCCTCTCTTGGCACTTTTTCTACTGGTATTAACATTCGAAATTTGCATAACATTATATTCGCGTCTCCGAGCAAGTCTCAGATACGTGTACTCCAGTCTATCGGGCGTGGGTTAAGGCAGAGTGATGATGGTTCAACTGCTAAGTTATATGATATAGCAGATGATCTACATATAGGTAAGAAAGCAAACTTTACTCTTCGCCATAGTGCGGAAAGAATAAAGATATATACTAGTGAGAAGTTTCCCTATAAGATAACTCAGGTTGATATATGATGAACGAATTAGATTTTGCACAATTTAAGTTAGCAAGCGGACACGAAGTTGTCTGTGAAGTATTAGAGTGGACCGATCCTGCTATTCCAGACTCTAAAGAAATTATTATTAAAAATGTTATGCAGATAATTAATGGTCAAGTCAACGAGTCTGGTGAAAGCATTTTCATGTTTCGCCCTTTCGTTAATTTCTGTGAAGGCGAGAAAGAATATATGGTGATGGATATGAGTCATGTTCTTACGGTGAATCGACCTAACAAACATCTTACTGCCGAGTTCATCTATGCAGTAGATGAGATGAATGCTATTGCTCAGGATAGGGATGATGAAGTTGCTGAAGCAGAAGAATTATTTGCACAGAACCTAGAGAAGAATAAAGGACGCTTAGAAGCATCGATGAAACGTGTTATGAGCAAAGATGGTGATAATGTTGTTCAGTTTCCTTTTATGAAGAATAAACCAGAAGACGATGATATTATTCACTGAGTGTCTAAAGAGTTTTTCTTTGTGATTAAAAACGTGCTAAGTGCATTATACTATAAATGAAGAAGGATGTCAACCTTTTTCTTTAATTATTTTTACTACTTGACAACCGTTCATTAATAGTGTATAATGGACTCTATATTAAAAGAAATGGCATTATATTATGAAAATTGGTTTCACTTGCTCCGCATTCGATCTGCTACATGCTGGTCACGTACAGATGCTCCGCAACGCAAAAGAACAATGTGAATATCTTATAGTAGGACTTCAAGTTGACCCTCAACTAGATCGACCCACAAAGAACGCACCCATCCAAACTATCGTTGAACGCTACACGCAACTTCAAGCGTGTTCGTATGTTGACGAGATTGTCCCATACAGCACCGAACGTGACCTCACTGACATTCTTTCTATGTACGATATAGATGTACGTATACTTGGCGAAGAATATAAAGATAAAGAATTTACTGGCAGAGACCTCTGTCGTAAGCGCGGTATGCACATCTACTTTAACGAAAGATCCCACAGATTCTCATCTTCTGATTTAAGACAGAGAGTGGTTGACAATCAGAAAGAAGTAGTGTATAATAAACCAACAAACGAAGTTACACAAACCCTTAACCCGAGTAAGCAAAGATAATGAAAGAACCAACAAAGAAACTAAAACCGAAAGAGAAACCGCATTACGTTAATAATGCTCTGTTCTCACAGTCGGTAGTAGACTATGTTGCATCTAAGAATGCCGCAGTAGCGAAGGGCGAAGTACCACCAATCGTCACTAACTACATTGCGGAATGCTTTTTAAAGATATGTGAAGGACTATCACACAAAGCAAATTTCGTCCGATATACGTATCGCGAAGAGATGGTAATGGATGCTGTAGAAAACTGCCTTAAAGCAATTGAAAACTATAATCTGGAGACTGCTACACGAACTGGTAAACCTAATGCATTTGCATACTTCACACAGATTAGTTGGTATGCGTTTCTTCGTCGTATCGAGAAAGAGAAGAAGCAACAGGACATTAAAGTACGCTACTTGTCAGAGAGTGGTTTGTCCGAACTAGTGAGTAGTGAATTGCTTGATGCCGGAGTACAACAGCAGACACAAGCGTTTGTCGAAGAGTTGCGTGGTAGAATCGACTATGTTAAGTCCAATGATAGACTCATTAAAGAGTATGCCAAAGACACAAAGCGTAAACGTCGAAGTCGCTCTGTTGATTCTGATTTGACTGGTCACTTTGAGGAATAACGGTGAAGATTGCTTTTCTAAATGACACCCATTGTGGTGTAAGAAATTCTTCTGAAGTCTTCATGGACTATCAAGAGAGATTCTATCGCGATGTATTCTTTCCATATCTGAAAGAGAACGGTATTACTAAGATTGTACATCTTGGTGATTATTATGAGAATAGAAAGACCATTAACTTTAAGGCACTAGAACACAATCGTAAGATATTCCTAGAGAAACTTCGTGAGTATGGTATACACATGGACATTATCCCGGGCAATCACGATGTGTACTACAAGAACACGAATCAACTGAATGCTCTAAAAGAACTACTCGGACATTATATGGCAGAGGTTCGTATCATCGAAAAACCTACTGTTGTTAATTATGATGGTCTTGATTTTGCACTTGTTCCGTGGATAAACCAAGATAACGAAAAGCACACGATGGAGTTTCTTGCTACGTGTAAAGCATCTCATGTAGGTGCGCACTTGGAGTTAGAAGGGTTTGAGATGCAAGCGGGTATCCCTTGTGTACATGGTATGAAATCATCGACGTTCGATAGATTCGAAATGGTTCTATCTGGTCACTTCCATACCAAGTCACAGCAAGGACCGATTCATTATCTTGGGTCACAGTACGAGTTCTTCTGGTCTGATGCACATGATCCTAAGTACTTCCATGTCCTAGACACAGACACTCGTGAACTGACACCTGTACATAATCCACTACGTATCTTTGAACGTGTATACTATGATGATACAGTAGAGAAAGCAGACTACAAGTATGGCATTGGTGAACTACCTGACGTAGACCATAAGTATGTTAAGTTAGTTGTAGTGAACAAATCTAAACCTAAATTGTTCGAGAAGTTCGTGGATCGTTTGCAGATGAAACAGATACATGAACTGAAGATTGCAGAGAACTTTTCTGAGTTTATGGGTGATGATGTTGATGATGATAAAATAAATGTTGACTCTACCGAAGATTTGTTGTATACTTACATAGACGCTGTAGATACAGTCTTAGATAAAGATCGTATCAAAGGCGAAGTTCGACAATTAATGATTGAGGCACAGACCCTAGATATAGTATGATAATATTTAAAAAACTAAGATATAAGAATTTCTTATCGACTGGTGATAGTTTCACTGAGATCCAACTGAATCGTTCTAGGTCTACTCTTGTAGTAGGTCAGAACGGTGCAGGTAAGTCTACGATGTTGGATGCTCTGTCATTCGCACTGTTCGGTAAGGCACATCGGAGTATCACGAAGAATCAGTTGATCAATTCTATCAACAACAAAGGAACTGAAGTTGAAGTAGAGTTCTCTGTTGGTGTAAGTGAGTATAAGATTCATCGTGGTATTAAACCTAACACTTTCGAGATATGGAAAGATAATGTTCTGGTCAATCAGGACAGTCACAACAAGGAGTATCAGTCAGTACTTGAGAAGAATATTCTGAAGTTGAATCACAAATCGTTTCACCAGATAGTTGTTCTTGGATCATCTTCATTTGTTCCATTCATGCAACTCCCTGCTCAACATAGACGAGATGTGATCGAAGACCTACTTGACATTAACGTATTCTCTAAGATGAATGGTATTCTTAAAGAGCGTATGTCTGTGCTACGTGAGAAGGGTCGGACTAATCAAGTTCAGTTAGAGTTGATTCGTGATAAGATTAAGAACCAAGAACGATATGTAAACACACTTCGTCTACTTAGTTCCGAACAGAAAGCGAAGAAGCAGGTAGAGATAACTGAGTTAGGCGAGAAGATTGATGAACGTATAGCAACTAATACTGCTGATCTTGAGCATGAACTGACACAAGTAAAGTCACAACTTGCTAAGATAAACAAGCAGAGAGTAGAGTTCGAGAAGTACGACCATCAGTTTCAGGTTAAACAGAAAGAACTTGCGAAGGAAATTAAATTCTATGAAAGTAATGACATCTGTCCAACCTGTGACCAGGACATCGAAGAATCCCTTAAATCAACAAAAACAGCACACGCACGAACTAAGGGAGAAGAACTCGAAGAAGGTAGAACCCAAGCGTCCACCAAAATCAACGAACTCGACGATAGACGTGGAAGTGTAGAGACGCATAGCAAGCAACTAGTCTCTGCTATTAATGATGTACATATCAGCAATGCTCAAGTGAACGAGTGGCAGAAACGTATGTCAGTTCTTCAGAATGACCTTATTAAGATTGATGAAGAGACAGCAAGTATTGATGAGGCATTAGAGGCGAAATCAGAACTCGAATCGAGCAAGCAAGTTTTACATGATGAGCATATCGTGATTGCTGATGAAGGATCATACGGTGTTGTTATAGCAGAACTGTTGAAAGATACTGGTATTAAAACCAAAATCATTAAGCAGTACTTGCCTGTCATTAATAAACTGACGAATCAGTATCTCCAGATTCTGGACTTCTATGTCTCGTTTGACCTAGATGACACTTTCAAAGAAACTATTCGTTCGCGTCACCGTGATTCGTTCTCGTATGATTCGTTCTCTGAGGGTGAGAAGCAACGCATCGATCTGGCGTTACTATTTACTTGGCGTATGATCGCTAAGATGAAGAACAGTGTTGCCACTAATCTGCTGATACTAGATGAGACTTTTGATTCATCTCTTGATGCTGATGGTGTGGATAACCTGACTAAGATAATTGATAGTATGGATGGTGATTCTAGCATCTTTGTTATCAGTCATAAAGGAGCAATCCTGGAGCAATACTTTGATTCGAAGATTGAATTCATTAAAGAGAAAAACTTTAGTAAAGTCGCTTGACATCCCTAAAGTTCTATGTTATAATACACCCATAAACAAACAAACTGAGATATATTATGGAATTAACTGAAAAGACTATGCAAGTTCTCAAGAACTATGCTACTATCAACCCAAACATTGTGATCACTGAAGGCAATGTAATCAAGACTGTATCAGAAGCAAAGAATGTTCTAAGTTCTGTTGAACTAGATGTAACATTCCCGCAGACGTTTGGTATCTATGAACTAAGCGAGTTCCTAAGTGTTCTATCTCTGGTAGATTCACCACGACTCAAGTTCGAAGACACTTATGTCCTTGTTACTGACAATGCTGGTCGTTCACGTATCAAGTACTTCTATTCTGATATTGATATGCTGACTACTCCTTCGAAAGACATCATTATGCCTGAGACCGAAGTTAAGTTTACACTAGATAGTGCCACTCTATCCAGTATCAAACGTGCGGCATCTGTTCTTGGTCATACTGAAATGTCAGTGACCGCATCTGATGGTGTTGTATCGTTATCTGTAATCGATAACAATGATCGTACCTCAAACGTATATTCTATTGATGTTGATGGAGTATTTGCTGAAGAGAAGTTTAACTTTATCTTTAACATCTCTAACCTTAAGATGGTTGATGGTGATTATGAAGTTGGTATTTCTAAGAAATTAATCTCACATTTTGTGAACAAAGAGAACGGCATCGAATACTGGTGCGCCCTCGAAAAATCTAGTACTTACGGAGAATAGTAATGAGTAACAATGTAGAAATGACAGACCTGGCGAATCGTATCACACGATCAACTGTTGCAGTAATCGACACAGTTGCCGCCCGAGGTGGATTTAAAGGTGAAGAACTAGCAACTATTGGACAGTTGCGTGATCAGTGTATTGCATTGATTCAGATTGTTGAAGACGCTCAGGCGCAAGCAGTAGAATAAAGATTCGATTCGCTTGACTTTTGGTCTTGTCTGCTGTATAATTACGTATAGTAGACAAGACATTTTTTATATTATGAGGCACATATGAGCAAAGACTTTTTATGGGTAGAGAAATATCGCCCACAAACAATTAAAGACACCATCCTTCCTAAAAAACTAAAAGACGTATTCCTTAAAATCGTAGAAGGCGGCGAGATGCCCAATATGCTTTTTACTGGTACTGCTGGTCTTGGTAAAACAACTGTAGCAAAAGCACTATGTAAAGAACTTGACTATGATTGTATTGTGGTCAACTGTTCTGAAGATGGTAACATCGATACACTTCGTGGTAAGATTAGACGCTTTGCATCTTCGGTATCTCTTGGCGGTGACGTTAAAGTTGTTATCCTAGATGAGGCAGATTATCTTAATGCTCAATCAACTCAACCCGCACTACGTGGTTTCATCGAAGAGTTTGCTGACAACTGTAGATTCATCTTAACTTGTAACTTCAAGAACCGTATCATCGAACCTATCCATTCTCGCTGTGGTGTATATGAATTCAATACATCTAAGAAAGACATGGGTCAATTGTGTGGTCAGTTCATGGAACGACTCAAGACAATTCTTGATACCGAAGGTGTTACGTACAGTGATAAACTGATTGCTAACATGATTATGAAACATGCTCCTGATTGGAGAAGAGTGATTAATGAATGTCAACGCTATTCAATGGGTGGTCAACTAGACTCTATTGCTATCGATAGTACTGATAGTGAAGTCGATCAACTGTTCGCCTCGCTGAAAGCAAAAGACTTTAAGAAGATGCGCTCATGGGTTGTTAATAATGTTGATGTAGATACCTCGACCATCTTCCGTTCACTATATGACAAGATGTATGATAGAGTTGATCCGTCATCTATTCCGCAGTTAGTATTAATTCTTGCTGACTATCAATACAAGGCGGCATTTGTTGCTGACCATGAGTTAAACATTGTTGCTTGTATGACTGAAGTAATGGCAAATGTGGAGATGATCTAATGATTAACATATATGATTATGAAACATTAGGCACTGACTTGAACACTGCTCCTGTAGTGAACGTGGCGGCAATGACAGTTGACGAAGATATGTTTCTTTCTGATACTCCATACTCTTATATGGACTTAGTTGGTCTTGCTAAGATAATGAAGTTTGATGTTAAAGAGCAGGTCGAGAAGTACGGACGTATTGTAGATAAGAATACACTCGCGTGGTGGCAGAAGCAAGGAGAAGCGGCAATGTCGCAACTCAAACCTCTGTCAACAGATGTATCAATCACAGAACTGCCAGCGTTTCTTCGTGCAACAATGACACCTGGTCAATTAGTTTATACGCGAGGCAACACTTTCGATCCTGTTCTCACTACATCTATATGCAATCTACTAGACGCATCAGAACCCTACAGATTCTGGGATGTTCGTGATACTCGTACTATGATTGAAGGCATTGCAATTGGTCATGGTATTAATATCAATAACTCATTCGTACCTAAGGGCGTTAATGATGGTGACTTCATTGCTCACAATCCTGCACACGATATCGCTATGGACATTTTCAGAATACAGCAGTTGCTAAGAGGTGTATTCTACAATGAACCCTTTTGATTATGTGATGGCGATTAATCTAAGTAAGAAAGACCTGATGGTAGATGACCTGACTGAGAAGGGTTATGCTCCATATATGGTAAATAGATCCCTTTCTTACTTCCCAGACACTGTTGCTGTTGCTAATGCTATGAATCAGCACTACTCTATTGACAAAAAACTACAATTTCATTTTCTGCTAAATATAGTTAGAAAGAGGAAGCGGTTCTCTAAATGGGATAAAGCGACCAAATCTGATGACGTGGATGCAGTTAAAGAGTATTATGGTTATAGCAACGAGAAAGCAAAGTCTGCTCTTAAACTCCTCACACCCGACCAAATAATAAGTATTAAGAAAAGGATCTATAAAGGTGGAAGGAATTAAATTATGGACATCGTCCGATATGTTAGAAGTTATTCTTCAAGAACCCGATGACTTCTTAAAAGTGCGCGAGACACTGACACGAATGGGTGTCGCATCTCGCAAAGAAAATAAACTGTTTCAGTCTTGTCACATTCTACATAAGCAAGGCAGATACTTCATTGTTCACTTCAAAGAACTATTTCTACTAGACGGCAAGAAGTCTAATTTAGAAGAGATGGATCTACTACGAAGAAATAGTATTGCTCAGTTGTTAGCAGATTGGGGTTTAGTAAGCATCGTTGATAAAGAGATGGTTGCTGAATGCGCACCGCTAAGACAGATTAAGATTATTTCTCACAAAGAAAAGAGTGAGTGGGAGTTATGTCCCAAGTATAATATAGGTAACAAGTGACAGTAGAAGAACATATACACAGGATGGAAGAACTCTTCGGGGAACTTCCTAATCCTGATCACAGTCCAATACAGTTTCAATACTATGTTGACCTGTACAAGTTTTATACGAAACAGGGTTACTGTTAGTATAAATAAGCGCGTAGATGCGGATGGTCCGGTCTACATTTTTATCTTGCTTTTAATTAAGGAGAAGCACTATGACGAACACAACGAGTATCAAAGTACCCAGTCTATATCCACGAGCATCATTTGTGGGTTTTGACCACCTCTTCGCTGAATTAGATTTTGTCACGAGAAATGCCAAAGACACTTACCCTCCACATAACGTAGTAAAAATCAACGAGTTTGATTATGTGATAGAGATAGCAGTCGCGGGTTTTGAGATGGACGATCTTATCATTGAACAGGACGAGCGAACTTTGAACATAGCAGGCAATCAACAAAGTGTGGATGCGCCTGTTGAATACCTACACAAAGGTATTTCCACTAAAAAGTTTCAACGAACTTTTCGACTTTCCGAGTATGTTGAAGTAGTAGGAGCGACTCTGGACAAAGGTATCCTTGTAGTTAATCTAAAGGTCGAATTGCCCGCAGAGAAGCGTCCACGTAAAATTAAAATCAATTAATTTTCGTGGAGAAAAAAAGAAATGGCAACGTCTAAAGTAGACAGGGTCGGTTCTTGGTTAATAGGTTCAATGTGTACTATCGCATTGTTCGTATCAATCACAGCACTGATTTAACAGTCAAGAAAACTCGGGAGGTGAGATGCCTCCCAACTTTTAGGATGAACTAATGATTGAAGCATATATGGGAGTTGATCTAAACAATCCACTCGCAGTAAAGTACAACGAATTATCCCTCAAATCTTTTGAATGCGTATCTGACGTACTCAACATAAACGTAATACAATGTATAACACCAGATACATTATTCCCACATCTTACGTTATCAAAACATAAAGACAGATCACCACAAGAAATAGCACATATTCATTCAACCTTCAGACTCATGCGACGAATCTCTCGTGGCGAACGTCTATGGATTATGGAGCATGATGCATATTTAATCCCGGAACAGGTTGACATGTTCAGGCGTATTATGTTAAAATATACAGAGATGCCAACATGTAATATTGGTATTGCGCTTGAGTGTTACACAGTTATACCACAGATTGCAGAGATGTTTTGTGAACATGTTATTAATGACGAGATGCACAACTGTCGTGGACCTATGAGTATACTCCACTCTGTCACTGACTTTTACTGTAAAGCGAACAACAATAATCGATACAATGTTTATTGGCCAAAGAAGGGCATGGATAACAAAACTGGCGTTTCAGTTAATGTTTCTCATGCTCACACTCGACCCAGTGTAGTACTTGATAGTCCTATTACTCAGTTAATAGATGAGAATCAAGGTTGCACAGTAACAGATAGAACTAGATTCCAAGGAAAAGAACGATACTACAATTCAAAGACACACCCAAACTTTCACTTCGTTACATTATAAATCGCTTGACTGTCCGCGCCATGTGTGTTATAATGGTGTCTTATACTATGGAGAACCTATGAACTTTTACACAAATGTGACCCGATACGGTAACAAATTACTTTATCGTGGATATGAAAACGGTGAGCGCGTAGAACTACGCATACCTTATCAACCCACAATGTATGTTACCTCACGTAAGGCGACTGGCAAATACAATACACTCTACGGTGTTCCTGTCGAACCTATGCAGTTCGATTCCATGAAAGAAGCAACTGAATTCACCAAGCAATACGAAGGTGTGAAGAACTTCGATGTTCACGGTCAGTCTAACTTCGTAACCCAATTCATTAGTGATGCATTCCCTCAAGAGGACATCAAGTGGGATCTCAGTCAAATTAACATATGCTCAATCGATATTGAGGTGAAGTCTGATCAGGGTTTCCCTAAACCTCAAGAGGCGGCACATCCTATCACTGCTATTGGTGTCAAGAACAATCAAAGCGATGGTTACACAGTATGGGGTCTTAAAGATTATGATCCAACTCTGAATGACTTAGAAGTGACGTACTTCAAGATGATCGACGAGAAGGCGTTGATTCGTGCTTTCTTGGACTGGTGGGGTGCTAACTCGCCTGACATCGTTACTGGTTGGAACTCAAAGGGTTTTGATATTCCATACCTAGTCAACCGCACTCGTAATATAATCAATGATGATGCTATTAAAGCATTCTCTCCATGGAAGTTAGTTCAAGCGAGAGAAACTAAAACTGCTTACGGTGTTGACCAGACTTACGATCTTATGGGCATTGCGCAACTCGACTACCTTGAATTGTTTAAGAAGTTCGGTAAACTGACATACGGTGAGCAAGAGTCCTACAAACTGGATCATATTGCTCAGACCATACTCGGCGAAGCAAAACTATCATACGAAGAACATGGTAATCTACACACACTATACGAGCAAGATCACCAGAAGTACATCGACTATAACATTAGAGATGTCGAGTTGATCGTGCGATTCGAAGAGAAGATGGGTCTAATTGCTCTTGCTCTTACTATGGCATACCAGTCTAAAGTAAACTATGCAGATACATTCGGCACAACTTCTATCTGGGATTCTATCATCTACAATCAGTTGATTAAGAAGAATGTTATTATTCCACCTAAACCTCCTCTGGATCACGATGTTAGTCGTATTGTTGGTGGTTACGTGAAAGAACCTCAAGTAGGATCACATAACTGGGTAACATCATTCGATTTGGCATCTCTGTATCCTAACATCATTGTACAGTACAATATGTCACCCGAGACTATGTGCTATGACGAAGATATTCCTACTGCTATTGCCGCTAACGGTGCTTCTTTCCGCAAAGATAAAGAGGGTATTATTCCTAACGTGATTCGTAAGTTCTATGATAATCGTGTTACTATCAAAAAGAACATGCTTGCGGCACAGCAGAAGTATGAGATTGAACCCACCCATGAACTCGTGAATGAGATTGCAACGCTGAATAATCAGCAGATGGCGATTAAGATTTTGATGAACAGTCTCTACGGTGCGCTTGCTAATAAGTACTTCCGTTACTTCGATCAGCGTATCGCCGAGGGTGTTACTATGTCTGGTCAACGTGCTATCAAGGTAGCAGAGGTAGCAGTCAATGACGAGATGAACAATCTCCTCAAAGATAAGAAAGATTATGTTATTGCTATGGATACTGACTCCTTGTATATCAACATGGAATCTTTGGTGACGAAGTTCTCACCTGCTGATCCTGTTAAGTTTCTTGATAAGATATGCGGTGAACATTTCGAGAAAGTTATTGCTGGCGCATATGACAAACTAGCGAACGACACTGGTGCATACATCAATCGCATGGTGATGGAGCGAGAAGTTATTGCTGATCGTGGTATCTGGTTGGCGAAGAAGCGTTACATCCTAAATGTACATAACAACGAGGGTGTCCAGTACGCAGAACCCAAACTCAAGATGATGGGTATCGAAGCAATCAAGTCATCCACTCCTATGGTCTGTCGTAAGAAGTTCAAAGAAGTCTTTAAGGTTATCATCGAAGGTACAGAAGAAGATACTCAGAAGTTTATTGCAGACTTCAGAAGCGAGTTTAGTTCTCTCAATCCCGAAGATGTTGCATTCCCCAGAGGTATCTCGGATCTTACTAAGTATAAGGATCGAAAGAATATTTATGGTAAGGGCACTCCAATTCATGTTCGTGGCGCCCTTCTATATAATCACTACGTAAAGAAAGCAGGAATGACTGACAAATACGAGACGGTTAAAGATGGTGAGAAGATTAAGTTTATCTACCTGAAACAACCTAATCGTATTAAAGAGAATGTTATTTCATTCCCAACTACTTTACCAAAAGAACTTGGACTCCATCCTCAGATTGATTACAATTTACAGTATGAGAAGACTTTTCTTTCACCACTTGAACCCATTCTGGCGGCAGTCGGATGGAGTTCTGAACCAAGAGCATCACTAGAGGAGTTCTTTTAATGAAATTAGATCATCTGTCATTCCCCGACATAGGTTGGGGTTATATGCCACCCACAAAGCAAGTGTTTGCCGCATTTGAGTTTGTGCAAGAACACTATAAACCAAAGTCTGTATTGGAGATTGGGTTTCATATTGGTCATTCAACTACTTACCAGTTAGACATATACAAGGATGCAAGAATTGTTGGTGTATCTCCTGACAATGAACGTATTGGTAAACCAGGCGATTGCACCGATCCTCAAGTTAGAAGGGATATGGTAGGGATTCTGAATGAGTTATACATCAATCGATTCACTTGGGTACCAGGTAGAACAAAGGACGTTAAAGATAAATTGGTCGATGAGTATGTATTCGACTTTGCGTTGGTTGATGGTAATCATGCAGAAGCGGCGGCACTCTATGACATGGAAGTTATCTACGAGTTAGCGATTCCTAATCTACTGATAGACAACTGGGATCAAGCACCAGTAAAGTCTGCTGTAATCAAACATGGCAAGTATGAACTAGTAAAGGAGTTCGACTATGACCAAACTTTCAAAGGCAAGACTCAGACCAATCAAATGGGACTATTAACTCTTAAAAAATAATGGTTGCATTCTGAAATTAACTGTGTTATAATACATACTATGAAATACGAACTGACAATATTCCAATCTGCATTCGACAATAAGACTCACCGCAAGGCATCTTTTGATACTTGGGATGAGTTTGTTGGATTACTAGAAGCACTCTCAACTAAATATGGAGAAAAAGGTGGTAAAAACTCATCCGCTCTTATCAGTCCTGCCATTTTCGCAGACGGCACAACACGTAGCAACGTCAATACTTTACATTGGGGAGGTTGGTGTGCAGTTGATGTTGATAAGCATAGTTTCCTTCCTGACTTGGACATTCTAAAGAATGAACTTATCACTCGATTTAGTGATCTGGATTTCGTGTGCTATTCTACTGCTAGTTCTCGCGACGACTATTATAAGTTCCGTCTTGTCTTCAGAATTGAAGAAACTATCCCAAATGATAAAATCAAGTCATTTTGGTACGCCCTCAATACCGATATTGGAGAAATCGGTGACCCGCAGACAAAGGATCTTGCAAGGATGTATTACATTCCTGCAGTGTATCCAGGCGCTAATAATTTTTTCTTCAAGCACTCTGGTGGTAGTAGCATTGATCCAAATGCTCTTATAAGTAAACATCCATACGTTACAAAGACTGGCAATTCTTTTCTGGACAGATTGCCCGAAGAAATGCAACAAGCAGTAATACAGCATCGTAAAAATTCGATGACTGCAACAAACATCTCATGGACAGATTATCGCGACTGTCCATTCTTTCCGAAGCGTCTTGCTATAGAATATGGTTCGATTGCTGAGGGTGGGTGGTATCACAAGATGTATCAAATAATGGTTGCTACAGCAGGTACGGCAATCAAGCGAGGTTATCCTATCACTGCCAAGCAAGTTGCAGATTTATGCAGACAACTTGACAATGACAATGGAAAATGGTATACTAGTAGACCGCTAGAAGTTGAAGCGGATCGAGCAGTTGAATATGCGTATAGAAATAATTAATTTAATGAAAGGTAAAAATGTATGAGTGATATAAGCGAAGGCGAAATGGTAGAACTGCCAGGAGAAGAAATAACCGGAATGGAGACGCTAACTGAAGTGCAAGCAAATATGATTGCTGAAGGTCAAGGCGAAGAGGTAAGTGGACAGATGGACAAGAAAGGTGGTGAACAACAGAAGATTCGTATTGGTGTTATCGGTGACAATGCAGTCGCTCAAGCAATGCAATTAGCATTTGATGTTAAGTCAGTAGAGACTATGCACGTTTCTGGACTAGAGGGTATCGATGATCTAATTGATTGGAAACCAGGGATCACATTCTTATGTACTCCGGTTCCTCTATTGAAGAATGATTCAGTGGATGATGCTGACCTAATCAACATGACTAACAAGTTGATTCGTGGTTGTGGTAGTGGTGTATGTATCAAATCAAGCATCAATATCGAAACTATTGAGCGTCTGATTAAAGCATTATCGTATGAAATTATGGTAAAGAAAGTTACATACAATCCTGTTATGGGTGATGATACTGACATTGGTAACATTCTATCTCCTGAAGTAGAGTATTTCGGTGGTGATCCAGCAGTTATTCCAGAGCATATGAAGATTATTCAACACACTAGTGTATTTTCTGCACAGCAGGTTATTACTGGTTCTATCTTCGAAGTTGCGTATGCTAAGTTGGCAGTAGCAGGTTTCAAAGCAGTGAAGCAAACATACTTTAATCAGTTGCATGATGCAATTATGGACACCGGTGGTGCTAATCCATCTATCGTTCGCCGTATGATTGAGAAAGCGCCTGAACTGATTGATCGTTCTGTAATGATTCCGACGTTCATTCGTGGTCGTACTGATGCTGGTATTAGTTACAAGCAAGCGCGATCCTTTGGCGGAGAGTTTGAGAATGATGTTCGTATGTTCGCCAGCACGACTGATAAGTTGCCCTTATTGGATGAATGTATTAACTACAAAAATCTGAAGGATTAATATATGTCTGTTATGGATAAATTGAAAAAGAACTCAAAGATTAAGGGCACCAATGTGTTGTCCAAGTCCGAGTTCTTCGGTGAGAAAGAGATGTGTTCTATTGATGTGCCCATGTTAAATGTGGCACTATCAGGTAAACTTGATGGTGGTTTGGTGTCTGGCATGACTGTACTTGCTGGTCCATCGAAGCACTTCAAGACATCATTTGCTTTAAAGATTGCCTCTGCTTATCTGAAATCAGATCCTGAAGCAATCATGTTGTTCTATGATTCTGAGTTTGGTTCACCGCAGTCGTACTTCACTGCATTCGGCATCGATGTGGATCGTGTACTCCATACTCCTATTCGTAATGTCGAAGAACTGAAGTTTGATTTGATTGGTCAACTTGAGAGTATCGAGAAGAAAGATAAAGTAATTATTGTTATTGATTCTATTGGTAACCTAGCGTCCAAGAAAGAACTTCAAGATGCTATTGATGAGAAATCTGTTGCTGATATGTCTCGTGCTAAAGCATTGAAGGGTCTGTTCCGTATGACCACTCCTTACTTGACCATGAAGAATATTCCTTTACTTGCTATCAATCACACTTATAAAGAGATTGGTTTGTTCCCTAAAGACATCGTTGGCGGTGGTACTGGCATCTATTATAGTGCTGATAACATCTGGATCATCGGTCGTCGCCAGAACAAGACGGGTACAGAAGTGATGGGTTATGACTTCATTGTTAAAGTAGAGAAGTCTCGGTATGTTAAAGAGCAGTCTAAGATTCCGATCACGGTGACGTGGGAAGGTGGTATCGAGCAGTATTCTGGTCTACTTGACATTGCACTTGGCGGTGGTTATGTTACTAAACCATCTAATGGTTGGTATCAGAAAGCAGGTGAAGATACTAAAGTTCGTCAGAAAGATACTCTCACCGCAGAGTTCTGGGCAGACATTCTTAATCAGAAAGGTTTCCAAGATTTAGTTGAATCAACCTACTGTATCGGTAAGCGATCAGAGATTGACCTTGACGCATTGATCGAGGAGGGTTAATGACTGCTATGGTAGAAGGGACTGACTACGAGTTGGTCCCTGCTGATGGTACTGAAGCACTGAATGACCAAGCGTGGGATGTACGTCTCACGACTGGTTCGTTCGTTGAAACTGTATTAAGATTCGGTAATATTAAATTTAATGCAGAAGATGGTTGCTTAAACTTCAGTTTTATGATACAATCAACACCTGACGCCAGTATTAATGAAGAAGACACTGGATTACAGGAACACGCTGGTGCTATACTAGAAAGTATCCTAGAGACGGCAGCACAAGAAGGACAACTACAGTTGGGTGACCCTGACTCTGAGGAATAGAATTGAAGATTGACTTAGAACAAACTATATTAAGAAACTTGTTGACGAATGAACCTTACTTGCGTAAAGTTATTCCTCATCTGAAAAAAGAGTACTTCGAAGGTGTTTACTCTTTATTGTTCACTGAAGTCACTAAGTTCGTTAGTAGGTTCAATGCGTTACCTACTATCGAATCATTCAAGATTGAAATTGACCAATGTGATTTATTCACTGAGCAAACTTACACACACGCGATGGATATTCTGCCAACCATCTTCACTCACTCACCTGAGAACGAAGATTGGTTGTTAGAGTCCACTGAGAAGTGGTGCCAAGATCGTGCTGTATATCTCGCTATCATGGAATCGATTGCAGTCATTGATGGTAAACACCAGACGTTTACTAAAGATGCTCTGCCTGATATTCTCACCGAAGCACTATCAGTATGTTTTGATAACAATGTAGGTCACGATTATCTCGAAGATGTTGAGGGTCGTTATAACTTTTACCATGAGCAAGAAGAACGACTGCCGTTTGACTTGTCACAGTTCAATACTATCACTAAGGGTGGATTACCCAATAAGACTTTGAATATCTGTCTTGCTGGTACTGGTGTTGGTAAGTCTCTGTTCATGTGTCACGTGGCAGCAAATGCTTTATCACAAGGACGTAATGCTCTATACATTACTATGGAGATGGCAGAAGAGCGTATCGCAGAACGTATTGATGCTAACTTACTGAATGTTCCTATTGACCAGTTAGAGAATATGTCGCAGAAGATGTTCAGTGATAGGGTCAATAAAGTCGCTTCGGGTACTAATGGTAAGTTAATCATTAAAGAGTATCCAACTGGTGCGGCACACAGCGGACACTTTCGTGCATTGTTGAACGAATTAAAGTTGAAAAAGAAGTTCGTTCCTGATATAATATTCATTGACTACTTAAACATATGTGCGAGTGCGAGAATGAAGAGTATGGGTGGAGCAATCAACTCTTATACATATATTAAAGCAATCGCTGAAGAGTTACGCGGTCTTGCTGTAGAGTTCAATGTTCCTATTATGTCTGCGACACAGACTACACGATCTGGATTTGGTAACTCTGATCCCGGTCTTGAAGATACTAGTGAATCATTCGGACTACCCGCAACTGCTGATCTAATGTTCGCATTGATTAGTAACGAAGAGTTGTCAAGTCTCAATCAAATCATGGTAAAGCAGTTGAAGAATCGTTACAATGATCCGAACGTCGAGAAGCGTTTCGTTATTGGTGTTGATCGTTCTAAGATGCGCCTCTATGATATTGATCCTTCGGAGCAGACACTTGCTAATGATGTACCTCAGATGAGTACACCAAATGGTAAGGATCTATCCGGCATCAAAATGTTCTAGGAGAATAGAAATGGATCCAGTTTTACATACATTATTAGCAATTAGTTGCATGGCAGTATCATACTATGTAGGTAAAGCAGTAGGAGTAAGAGAGGGGATGTCAGACGTATGGCAGTCCCTGCTTACATTATTTAAAGCAAAGAGTATCGAAGTCGATGATGACCTGAACATGTTCATTACTGATTACGATGGAAACGATAGAAAAATTAATTAATAGGAATTATATTATGTTAGTCCCAGATACAATGTTTTATATGAGAGTACCATTTTTTAGCGACGATGCAAATCCATTCGCGTGGTCGTACAAGACCAGCAAAGATTTATTTGCAGGAAAGAATGTGATCATCTTTGGTCTACCAGGAGCGTTCACTCCCACTTGTTCTAATGAGCAACTACCGGGTTATGAGGGACTTTATAATGAGTTCATGGAAGCGGGTATTGATGAAGTGTGGTGCACCTCGGTGAACGATGCTTTCAGTATGTTCCAGTGGGCAAAGAATCTTGGTATTGAGAATGTTAAGATGTTGCCTGATGGTAATGGAGACTTCGCAGAGAGTCTAGGAATGTTAGTTGACAAGTCTAATCTTGGATTCGGTAAGCGTTCTTGGAGATACTCTATGCTAGTTCAAGATATGAGAATTACTAAAATGTTCGAAGAGCGAGGATTCGGTAATAATTGTCCTACAGATCCCTTTGAAGTATCAGATGCGCAGACCATGTTAATTGAGGTGACCAAAAATGCCGAACTATAAATTTAGAGAAGACGAACTGATTGCTGAGTTCATGAAGTATATTGACCAGACTTATGGTGGTCATTATGGACAGGGCGGATTACAGTCGAGCGAAGTAATCGTTGATCGTGGTCATGGTATTGGATTCTTTCTTGGTAATGTTGACAAGTACAATGGTCGATATGGTAAGAAGGGTGAACCCGCAGATCACCGCAAAGATATTGTAAAGATTATTCATTATGGATTTCTTGCACTGTATGAGCATGATCGTATCCATGAAGTGTCAGCGCCGACAGAAGATTTTTCATATGACGCGGCAAGTCATGTTGGCACACCCGAAGGTTATGATGTAACATTTGACTTCCCACGTGAAGATGTAATTGAAACTAAGTTATCATTCGAAGATATAAATTGGTTGAATGTAAACTCAACTGATGCTAGATCATTGAATGATGTTTCGCCTCAAGAGTGGGATAGAGTAGGCAAAGCATTTCTTGAAAAGGAATTAGCGAAGTGAGTGACATCTTCGATTTTGGATTCACAGCAGTTACAGAGGACGAACTTGAAACTGTAACTGTTGCAAAAGAAAGTGAGATTTTGGTTGCAAATAGGTTAGATATGTTGTATAATGGCATTCTACCATTGTTAGAGAACTTAAAGAAAAACCCAGAAAAAGATTACATTTATTGGCCAAATAGAACTGGCAAAGTAGAAGAGTTTGAAAAACACTTAAAGAAAATCTACCAAGGAGAATAACATTGCGATCAAACACTGCTCAAGTAAGGACACTACAGAGAAGACAGCGATCAGTATGGGATTTAATTGAGAGACAAGACAAAGCGAGACTAATTAATAATGAGGTATTGGATGATAGAAGCGAGAATAGAGCAAGTAAAGCAGTGGCACATAGATCGGAATCTGATTGATGGTGCAACTGACAAGGATCAAGTTTGTAAGTTGATTCAGGAAGTAGGTGAGTTATCCGATAACGTCTGTAAGAATTTAGATGTAGCAGACGATATTGGTGACATCATGGTAGTATTGATTAACATTGCAGAGCGTAATGGTTTATCATTAGAACATTGTTTAGATGTTGCATACGATGATATTAAGGACCGAAAGGGTCGAATGGTTGATGGTATATTTGTTAAGGAAGGTGATTTATGAATAAAGAAGAATTTTTATTAGCGGCACAAGCAGGCGTAGTTACAGTTCAGTTCGAGAAGATTAATGATGGCGGCACAAGGATCATGCCTTGCACCCTCAATCGAGCATTGTCTCAAGATAATGTACCTGAGATACTAGAGCAGAAATCAGAAAACGACCACTTCGCTGTCTGGTCATTAGACAAAGAAGCATGGCGATCCTTTCGAGTTGACACCGTGACTGACTGGTACGAGGGTTATCCACCCGAAGCATAAGAAGTTATGTTCTTATAACAAAACAATCTAAGCGAACTGTTGACAGCAGTTCGTTTTTTTGCTATAATAGTGTCTGATTTGATTGATTTGTAAAGGATATATTATGAGTGTTTTAGTTGATATGAGTACTGGACGTTTTGTTGAGTTTGGTTGTTTTGGCAATATTGCTGAGTATGTACAGAGTTTAGATTCTGCGGGTGTTGAACACACCTACCGTATCTTTCTGGATGCAGAAGAAGCATATGCCGAAGTGTCATAAGTTTCATGAATGATCACTATTCACGATAAAAATGTGGATAGTGTTGACATACCAAGCAAACATTGATATAATAACACCTGATTCGAACGATTACTGAGAGATATGATTATGGCGTATGTAAGTCAAGAAATGAAAAAAGAATTCGCTCCTGCTATCAAAGCAGTCCTCAAGAAGTACAACATGAAAGGTAGTATTGCCGTTCGTCACCACAGCGTTTTGGTTGTAAACATCAAGAGTGGTGCTTTAGACATTCTCGGTTCTTTGCCTGTCAGTGAGTACGGACCGCGTGATTACGTTCAAGTCAACGAACACTGGATCAAAGAGAACTATGATGATGCCACTGTTGTTGCGTTCCTGACTGAACTGAAAGATGCGATGAAAGGACCAGACTTCTTCGATGAATCTGATGCAATGACTGATTACTTCAACGTCAGTCACTACCTCTCTATGAATGTTGGAAACTACAACACTCCTTACATCTATACTCCCCTTGAACTGAAGAAGGCAGCATAAAATGAACGTAATGAATCTCGAATATATCGACAGTTTAGGCGAGAGACACATTGTATGGAACGTAGCAGATCCCGAGCAGTTGAAACGTAATCTGATTGCTCTGAATGTTCCTGCTGAGAATATTGAAATCTACGAAAAGGATGTATCATGAAACGACAACATAAGGTTATAATGCTTTTTCTACCCATGTTAATCTGGGACACGTATTACTATTTGCTCAAGCATTTGTACAGATTAAGCACCAATATAGATAAAGTAGGCGGCAACAAAATAGAGAACTTTCTAGGTGACGAATAAATTGAAAAAGAAAATTATAATTGCTGGTTATGGTCCAGTAGGTCAAGCGATACACGCGGCACTAAAAGAACATCCTAAGATTGAACTTCTTATCGATGATCCTTACCTGGGTCTCTATGTCGATGAGGATGTAATCGTCGAAGGCGTAATCGTGTGTGTTGCTACTCCTCAGGGAGATGATGGCAAGTGTGATACGACTGCATTAGAAGAAGTATTTTCTAAGTACGGTGATGTAAAGTATTTGGTCAAGTCAACAACTGATCCAGTCTTCTTCGACTTCCGTGATGAAAACATTACATTTAGTCCTGAGTACATTCGCGGTACGACTAGTTTCAACTACCTCAAAGACTTCACCGATTCCACGTTTGCGGTCTACGGTGGTGGTGAGATGCGATATTGGCACGAACTGCTTAAACCAGTTATGCCTAATCTGAAAGATGTGAGGTTCTTACCTGATGCATCACAGGCAGCATTCACTAAATACTTCCTCAACTGTTATCTGGCGACCAAGGTATCATTCTTTAATCAGATGTTCCAAGTGTTCGAGGACTATAGAGGCGGTGACGTATCTGATTTTGATTGTGTGATCGATGCGTTATGTTTAGACCCGAGAGTGTCTGACTCTCATACACAAGTGCCTGGTCCTGACGGCGAGTTCGGTTACGGTGGACATTGTTTCCCCAAAGACATGAGTGCAATGATTCAGGTAGGCAAAGAGTTGGGAACTGATATGACGTTCCTAGAGAATGTGGTTGAAGCGAACGAAAGGAACAGGAGTTAAACATGAGCGTAATCGATTTTATTATTCTGGCAATCTCAATGTATGCTTTATATTGGGTAATCAGAGGTTTGATTGGGTTTGCAAAATTGTACTGGACAGAGATTTTAGATGAAGACGAACGGTCGTTTTTCCGTGATCCTGTAGCGTACACAAGAAAGTCTGCTAAAGACGATAAGGACGAGAGTGATGGAACTGGGTGATTTAGATAGCGGACATTATATAGGAATGGTATTCATTACTGTCCTGATGTTTGTATGGTTAGCATTTGATTTAAGAGAGGATGATGATGATGAGTAAAATGATTGTATTGAATAAGTTTGTAGTAGTGAAAGAAATAGCGGTAGCAGATACAGAATTAGCAAGTGGTATTATTCTATCGGGTGATATTACAACGGGTAATAAACCTGCTGAAGTGGTTGCTGTCGGTGCTGAGTGTGAATACATTGTTCCTGGTATCAACGTGATCCTTGATTGGACCAAAGCAATGCCATTCGAAAGTGAAAGTGTAAAGTTAGCGGTTATTGCTTACGAACACGTTAAGGTGATTCTCAATGTCGATTAATATTGAATTGGAACATGAGCAAGTCGATGCTATTATGGTGCAAGAGTTGACGCGCCAGATTGATGACTTCGAAGCGAACAAGCATCCACCCGGCATGACAATATTTGATGACGATCCAGTGAAAGATGCTGTATTGATTCAGCAACAGATCGATGCTATGCGCCTAGTTAGGGAATGGTACACTGCATGATTATCAAGATAGAGGTCGAGATCGATACTAATGATAACCGCGACCAGCAATCTATAATGGAATTAATAGAAATACTTAAAGACTTTGGAAGTCGAGAAACGGAGGAAGAGTAATGAGTTATGAGTTTACCAGCGAGAGTGTTAGTGAGGGGCATCCGGACAAGATAGCGGACCTCATCTCTGACAGTATCGCAGATTTTCTTATTGAGAAGAACCCAAACAATCGTGCGGCAATCGAAACCCTAGTGACTAGCAATACCGTGGTAGTTGCAGGCGAATATAAAAGTGATACTCCTATGTCGATGAAAACTCGATTTAGAATTGAGGGTATTATTCGTCGTGTTGTGCGCGAGATTGGGTATGAGCAAGAGAATTTTCATTGGGACACATTAGATGTTGTCAATCTTATCCATGGTCAGAGTCCTGATATTGCTTTAGGCACTGATGACTTTGGTGCTGGCGATCAGGGTTTGATGTTTGGTTATGCGTGTACCGAGACCGAAGACTTTATGCCGAGTGCGATATATCACAGTCACAAGATACTTCAACTATTGACCGAAGAGCGAAAGAGTGGTCGTGCTGAATATCTGGGTCCTGATGCTAAAGCACAGGTGACGATGGAGTACAACGATGATGGCACTCCTCTACGCATTAGTAAAGTTGTTTGTAGTAGTCAACACACAGAAGATTATCCATTCGATATTATTCGGACGTTCATCACCCAGATTGTCAAGCGGGCAATTACTGGTTACTTCGATGAAGATACAGAGTTCTTAATCAATCCGACTGGTAGATTCATCATTGGTGGTCCAGACGGTGATACAGGCGTAACTGGTCGAAAGATCATCGTAGACACCTATGGTGGATACGCACCGCACGGAGGTGGAGCGTTTAGCGGTAAAGACTGTACTAAAGTCGATAGAAGTGGCGCATATATGGCGAGATATCTTGCTAAAAACATTGTTGCCTCAACCTTTGCTGACACTTGTACTGTTCAATTAAGTTATGCGATTGGTGTGAAAGAACCAACAAGTCTACACGTATTTGCTGACGGTAAGGTTAGAAACGATCTAGCGGCATTGATTCGTGAAAAAGTTGACCTAACACCAAAAGGAATCATTGACAAGTTCGACCTGTTTATGTTACAATTAGAACTTACTACTAACTATGGTCATTTCGGCAAAGCAGACTTACCATGGGAAAGACTTGATTTAGACTTAGGTGAATAATATGAAAGAAAAGTTCGTGAAAGCATATATGGATACTGCACATAGATTTGCACAGTTAAGCACTGCAAAGAGATTACAAGTGGGAGCGATCATTGTAAAAGATGATCGTATCATTTCTATTGGTTATAATGGTATGCCTTCAGGTTGGGATAATGTGTGTGAACATCATCTTTACACAAATGAATTTGGTAGAGAGAAATCCTATACTAAGTCGCGACCCGAAGTTCTTCATGCTGAAGCGAATGCAATCACCAAGGTTGCACGTAGTTCCGAATCAAGTAAAGGTGCAACTCTATTCTGTACTCACACTCCTTGCATGGAATGTGCTAAGTTAATATATCAGAGTGGTATCGATACCGTCTATGTTGATACCGAGTATGTTGCAAGTAAGGGCAGCGGCAAGCAGTTTCTAATTGATTGTGGCGTAGAGGTAATTCAGTATGACAATGCCATGTGAAAGAACCCGAGCAGTTAATAATACTAGACAGTTTCTGGTTGACTTGCAGTCAGACCTCAGTGCACCTGATGCAGTAAGGAAAGAAGCATCCCGATGCCTCAGGCACTATCCTGGCGAATACTATATGGAATTATCACAAGAACATTTACCAGAAGTGTGGGGAGAACCTAATGAGTAAGTTTGTTATGGTCGATTGTATCAGCACCTATCGTATGAGATATTGTGTCGAATTGAATGACAATGATCCGAAAGAGTGGGCGCTGGATACTGTAGTTATGGAGGAAGCGAAAGAGTTTTCTCAAGAGCATTTAGGTGAAATGATAACATCTCATAGAGTATTATCTGATAAAGAAGAGGCATTCGAAATATTTCGAGAAGATAACGAATACCTTAAAGACATAAGCGAAGAGCGTCTTACTGAGATTGGAATAACTTTGATCGAGGACTATACTAAATGAAACATTACTACAAATTTATATCTACACCTTATGAGTGTGATCTAGGCAGTTCGGTCAACAATCACATAGAGTTTTCTATTACTGATCGTGATGTTCCTCTACATGATATGCTAGAACAGTTTAAGTATTTCTTGCAGGCATCAGGTTACAATATATACCCTAATGAACATATTGAGATTGTAACTGACGAAGAAAGGTTCGAATATCCCTCTGAGCATGAATGGAAAGATGTGACCCGAGTAGAAGTCATTGATGATAATGGACGTGCTTATGTTGGTTATGGATTAGAGAGTGTATCACATTCTGTACAAGATGATGGACAAACCCTTAAAATATTTGTAGAGAATGAGAAGCATGATAGTACCAGATAAGACCTATAAGATTGAAGCGGCAAACAAAAAGTGTGTAAGACTCTCTGATTGTTATGAACATGATAACGGCGATGAAGTCTGGTTGCAAAAGATATATCGCAATGGTGCATTTATTATTACACCTCAAGATTGGGATGAATGTGATGCAATTCAGGCAGCACTAGACGGTGATGTTATTTCACTTGACGAGTTTTCAGAATGGGAATTTGATTCAGTGTATGATTTATGCTCCGAAGATTCGATAGGCGACACCGAGAAGATGGATGAAGCACTTGACACTGATGATTGGGATGACGAAGAAGAGTGGTTAGAAAACAACGACTTCAATAACACCAAGTCCTTCTACGAAATTCAAGATGGTATAATCCTGAGTGATGACGAACATTCATGAGATAAATGGTTAAACTGTTGACAACCTCTCGCTTTCTTGATATAATAGTACCCTAATCAAATGAAGAGAGTGAGAAAGATTATGTGTGGAACTTATACTGGTGAACATGAAGAGACTAAACCCACTAATGAATTTAGATATGCAAACTACTACGGTTACTCGGACGTTAGTCCGTATGAGATTACTAAAGTAATTTCTAGGCAAACTATGGAAGTTCGTCCTATGCGGGCGACTCTTGATCCTAACTTCAAATGTGAAACAGTTGTCGGTGGATTCTTCGGACACACTACTAACAACAACTCTCAAACTTACACCTACGAATCACTTGCAGATGCTCCTACGATGAGAATTCGATACAGCAAAGCGAAACGTGGTTGGTTCTCTGCTTGCGGTCAACGTCATCTTTTAGAAGATGCTCCTGTTCGCTTTTATGACTATAACTTTTAAGGAGATTGAAATGAGTAGAATGATCCAGAATGCAGTTGCGGTTGACAAAGTTCATAAACTAGTTGACCAGATGACAAAACTTATCGAGAAGCAAGGTGCTGATCAGTATCAGATTAACGATTCCTCGTACTCTCTTGGTTATCTCAAGGGTATGTTGACCACGCTATGCTGTAAGAATCCTCAAGTACTTGACCACGTTATCGATACGATTGACTATTTAGAAGAAGCATAAAAGGTTATGTTCTTATAACAAAGTATTCTAAGTGAAGTGTTGACAGCACCCTTAGAATATGAGATAATGGTTGTACAAATTGAGTTGAGAGAGTTTATTATGTTTTGTATTGAAGGTCGTCATGCCAAACCAGAAATCGTCGAAGAGTATGTTGCGCGTCTTATGGGCGCTCTAAAAATTCATCGATTCACTTCTAAGTTGGTAACAGTCAAGTTCAAATCTGAACTGCCTAGTTACGCTCAAGGTCTATGTGAGGGCGATAAAGATTACGCCTACATTCAGATCGGCAAGTTTGATCAGACCTTCCTTCAACAGATGCAAGCACTCGCTCACGAGATGGTTCATGCTCGACAGTTTTTACGTGGTCAATTGACTGCTGAAGGTGTGTGGAAGTGGAAGGGTCGCAATGCTGACAACTACGCTTACACTAACCAACCTTGGGAGAAAGAAGCATATCGCCTTGAGCGTGAACTCTTTCTCGATTGTTTCCCCTTTGAGAAGATGGTATAATTATGGGACATTATGACGAACAACGCGAAGCAGATCGAAAGCAAAATATGCCACCGAATCTTATTCGCAATGCAATACAAACGCCTGACGGCACGATCTTAGAATCGACACATCGGCACGACTACAAAGAATATAAGGATGCCAATGGGTTGACTTATATGGTTGATGGTGGATTAGAATACTGTAGACGTAATCGACAAGACTCTGAACCTTATATTGAAATGAATCTGTATGATGATGAACCACATTCTGTACAGCGTGAAGTTCTGAAGTGGGGAACGTATGGTATCAATGGTGATCAACCACTCAAATGGTTATCTGTCGCTGAAATGGAGACTGGTCACATTGAAGCAGTGGTAAAGATGTCGAATGTGAGACCACAAATACGTGACTGTATGAAAGAAGAACTCGGACAACGGGAGATGAGTGGTGAATAAATTAGAAACTGCATTTGAACGTCTACGTGCCGAGGGTTGGTATTGTGCATGGGGTTTACCTTGCTGTCAGACTTGCGCATGGGATGAAGTATCCTGCGAAGATGATATTGATCTCGAAAAGGTATTGTTCAATCACGAGCAGGATATCGAAGAAGAAGTGGATTATGATGATGATGAAATGGAGTGGGATCGGCACTTCTACGAAATTGATGCTATCAATGGAAGTCTGTTTTGTTTCAGCGGAAGTAAAGAGGGTGTTAAAAATCTCATCGAAGTGTTGCCTATCTTTGAAGAGTGTGGAGTAAAGGTGCTTTGGAATCAGAATGGTAATTCCAGAATAGAGTTGGAATGGTAATATATGACTAAGAGTATTATAGTCGTGGATGATTTTCTCGAGGAACATATCATTGATTTGATGATAGAGTTCTATGATTCGAGTGCCTATATTCCTGATTATGATAAGTTAAGCAAACTCGACTGTGGTGAATGGAAACCTTCTAACGAATTAGTTCAACACGTTTGGGATGCGCAGAATGAGCAGTCGATGAAAATTGCGAATGCTGTAGTACATTGGGGAGACATCTATCGCTGGCCGATTGGTTCTGATATGGGTCTCCATAATGATGTAGCGAGTAAACATACTGTATTCACCTCGATATTATATTTGAATGATGATTTCGAAGGTGGGTTTACAGAGTTTGCGGACGGTACAAGAGTAGCACCGAAGAAAGGACGTATTGTGTTCTATGATGGAATACATTACTGGCACAAAGTAACACCGATAACGAAAGGAATACGATACACATTTGCATCGTGGTACCGAACAAACAATTAAATTTAATAATGAGGCAGTAAAATGATTAGTAGTCCAGCAGACCGTAAGAAAGTAAAAGACTCCATCAAAGAGTTATCCGATTCAATGCTACGTGTTGATAGTGAGAAAGATTTGCAGAAAGACATCGTTCAGGTGACGTTCGAAGATACTGGTGTTGATAAGAAGCATATCCGCAAACTTGCGGTGATCTATCATAAGCAATCAATGAATGATGTTAAGTCAGACTACGAAGACCTCGAAGCACTGTACGACGAATTGTTCAAATAAGTGGTTGCATATGACACAAGGATGTGTTATAATATCATATATTATGAGGAGTTAGTGATGGGACGTTCACAGTCAAAAAGAAGCAATCGTAAGAATACCGCGAAGGATTTCAGTAACACTAATCCAGTAGCAAAGAACATGGAGAAGTTCAACAAACCTGCTACACACGTTGATAAGAAGAAAGAATCTAAGATCAAGGGTCTCGATATAGATAAAGCGTGGTTAGACGATGAAATACGGTAGCATGACACACGACTTTCATGGTCGTAAAATCAAAAAGAAGAAAGCACGAGGTGTTGTATATGACAAGTACACACCACCAGCATTCAAAGAATTAGTTACTAGTGATGGACCCTACCAGAGAGAGACTAAGGTTTATAAATCTCTTGATGTTGGTACTGGTAATACTGAAAGAAAGGAACGAATGAACTATACTGGCACTCTTATCAAAGGTATTGCTACCATGCATAAGAGCAATGCGGTGCCAATCCTCAATCAACAAGATGCAATAGACATTGCAAACATGAGAAGATCCTGATATAATGGTAGATTATACACTGAAGACTAACTGGGATTGCCTAGCGACTCTGACGAAAAAGATTGAAGATGATAAGAAGTCCAAAGAGAAAGTGATTTCTTTTGATGGACTTACGTTGACTACCAACAAGTTTACATATACGTTATTTGCTGGTGAATTGAATAGAAAGAAGAGGACTAAATGATGGCAGAACGATATCGCGAAGAAACTACTGATTGGGGTGATTACAAGATAAGCAATCACATATATATTACTATGGGTGAGCAATTGTTAGGTTATATACCCAAAGGCGGTAAAGAGATGCGATTCTCTAAACCGAAGAAGCAATGGTCAGTATCGCGACGAAAGTTTCGTGAACTCACCAAGAAAGAAATAGCGTGGGTAAAAGAAAATGGTAACATACCGCAAAGTTAGTATATTAGCACTAGCAATATTAATATCTGGATGTAATTTATTACCAGACAACTTCGATAATCAAGAGTTTGGTTATCTCGCAGAACTTCATGTATCTGCATCCGTAACACCAAGTCCCTGTGATCAAGACGAACTAAAAGAAATACATCGTCTAGCATCCGTTCTCACTACATACAGTGAACATACACTAAATGACAATACCACACTAATCTATAGTGAGATTCAAAGTCTCACGGGTGAGTTGTTGGACAGGGAATCACCTAGTAGAACCTACTGTAAAATGAAACGAAAGAGTATCCGACAAGTGACTGACACAGCACTATCGGTATTCGGAACGAGGATAAAGAAATGAGTGCATTATTAGACGATTGGGAAAAGAAAGCAGAAGTTCATATTCATGAGTTGAAGAGTTACTTGGATAATGGTGAACTTGCACAAGATGAATATGACGAGTTAGTAAAAGATGTTGTTGATACATCTACTATTGTCGGACTACTTGATACAGAAAACGATCGGATCATTATGGCGAAGATTGCAGAAGGACTAATGGTTCTTGCAGGTGCGCTATGATAAGTAAAATACTGTTCGGTGTGATACTGAGTGGTTCTATAGGTTTCTATCTGTTCTATACGTTTGCGCATCTACCATTAGTCACTAAGGTGGAGCAACAGCAGTTAGTTCTACAGGCACAAGAGTTTCGCCAGCAAGAACAGATTGCTACTATAGACGCACTTCAGAACAATCTAACCAAGACTAGTGAAGCACTAAGCACACAGTCGGCACGTAACTCAGAGATTGAGGGTGAGATGTCTCGATACATGAACATCTTTCGTAGACACAACCTAAGTAAATTAGCGGCAGCAAAACCTGGACTAATTGAACCACGTATTAACAAGGGGACCAAGAATGTATTTGACAGCATCGAAAAAGATTCTGCTTTTATCAGCGATCTTAATTAGTACAGGTTGTTCGTTACTTCCTCAAGCACCTAAAGTTATTCCAGTTGAGATTCGTACTATAGAGGTAAAGATACCTATTGTGCATCCTACTCTGCCTCGTGCAATCGATCTGAAAGAACCATACTTCTATGTGGTATCAGATAAGAACATGGATACGTTTATCGCAGAGATGGAGAAACTAAATGGTACAGTAGTCTTCACTGCAATGACAATTGATGACTATGAGTTGATGGCATATAACATGCAGGAAATAAAACGCTACATAGGACAGTTAAAGGAAGTTGTGGTATACTACCGAACTATTAATGACGAACCCGAAGAGGTCGTAGAGGAAAAATAATGTACGATTACAAAGTAAAAATCGTGAGAGTGGTCGATGGCGATACAGTGGATGTTGATATTGACTTAGGTTTTGGTATCTGGATGCTTAAAGAACGTGTACGTATGATGGGCATCGACACACCTGAATCACGTACTCGCGATAAGGTAGAGAAGAAGTTTGGTCTTGCCGCTAAGAAACATCTCAAAGAAATGTTAGGTAAGACAGCGATTCTTAGGACTCAGATCGATAGGTCCGGAGAAGACAAGAAAGGTAAGTTCGGTCGTATTCTAGGGGACTTCGATGTTCAAGTTGAACCATCTATCGGTCAGTATGATACAATGAAGAGTGCTTGCCAGATTATGATTGATGACGGTCATGCAGTATCGTACTTCGGTGGTAATAAAGAAGAGAATAAAGCAAAGCATTTAGCGAACCGTGAACGCCTGATTGCCGAAGGTGTTGTCGTTCTATAGATCGAAAGGTTATATGCATATAACAAAATACTCTAAAAATAGTGTTATTAAATCATAATAATGCTTGTGGATGTTACTCTCTCGTGTTATAATGGTACCTCATTAGACAGAGAGAGTAACTACCATGTTCATGAAGATCGCAGATTCTACCCTTTACGAGATGTACGTAACTAAGCATCAAATCAAGCAGAACAAAGGCGAAGCACGTGGTTCTAAGGACATGGAGCGCACCAAGTGCTACGATGCAGAGTGGAGATTCCAACGCTCTGTTCAGATCCCTCTATTCAAGTCTATCGCAGAAGCAGAAAAATTCACTAAGAAAATCTACAAGTCTAAGTTGTGGGAGAAGATGTGGAAAGAATCTGTCGAGAACAATGTCGGTAGAATCTTCAACAACTATCCTGACGTAGTACAGATGAAGCGCGCCTCAGGAAGAACTGCTGGTTCTACTAACGGTAAGACTGTATACTTAAATGTCAATTCTGGTTTAGATATGTACACTTTGTTGCACGAACTTGCTCACACTCTTGGTCACATGCACCACGGACGTTCGTTTCGTCAAGCACTGTTGAAACTTGTAGGACAGTTCATGGGTGCCAAGTTCAAGAAAGTTCTAGCAGAATCATTCAAGAAAAACAAACTCAAGTGTGGCGATGCTCGTAAAGCAATGTCATTTGAGAACTGGGTTGCTTCTCGTGATCGAATGGAGAAGATTCGTCAAGAGAAAGGAATAGGGGAGTTCGCACCATTATGAGACCAATATGCTTAAATTACGGTTGTGAGAAACTAGTGACCCATAACGGTAGCAGATGGCGATCCTTCTGTGCCCGTTGTCATCGTGCTGGATATGGTGCCGCGACACTAGCAGAAGGTGTAACTGCATTCAAGACTGGTGTGTGTAGTAATCAGAACGGTCAACTTGGATTCGGATGTGCAATCGATTATGTTAAAGCACCGTGGGCATTGGGACAGACTCAGATCGATCATATATCTGGTGACTACTTTCATAACGATCCAATCAACTGTATGGAACTATGTGATATGTGCCATACTTACAAGGGTAAACTGTCAGGCGATTTCAAGCGACAGAATAAATATATGTATAAAAAAACGAAATAAACTGAGAAATATGTTGCAATTACATATTACCTATGTTATAATAACACTTCATTAATGAGAAAGAGAGATATATTATGAGTCATGAATTAGAGATTGTAAACGGTAAAGCACAAATGGCATATGCAGGACAAGTTCCTTGGCATGGTCTCGGTACTAAAGTATCTACAGATTTGTCTCCGAGAGAGATGATGGTCGAAGCGGGATTGGATTGGGGTGTGGAGAAACACTCTGCATTGATCAACGTGCGTGGTGAGTTAATTGAGACGGGTCAGGAAGCACTTATCCGTACAGATACCAATGCTGTACTAACTAACGTAGGTAAGAACTGGAATCCTGTTCAGAATAGCGAAGCATTCGATTTCTTTGCTGAGTACTGCGCCGCTGGCGATATGGAGATGCACACAGCGGGTTCACTAAAGGATGGGCAAATCACTTGGGTTCTTGCTAAAGTAAATGAGTCATTCGATATCCTTGGTGATGATCAAGTAGATTCGTTCTTGTTACTATCTAACCCACATCAGTATGGCAAAGCAATCAATGTTCGCTTCACTCCTATTCGTGTAGTATGTAACAACACCTTGACCTTCTCACTTAGTGCGAACTCAAACAATCAAGTAACTATGAATCACCGTTCTAAGTTTAATCCTGATGAAGTTAAAGCACATATGGGAATTGCTCACGACAAGTTTGCTCAGTATAAAGAGATGGCGAATTACTTAGGACACAAGCAAGCATCATTCGGTGATTTGATTAACTACTTTAACAACGTGTTCCCAGTTGCTAATGCTGCCGCTCGTGAAGCGAAATCATACAGTGATTTGTCTCGTACTGCTAAGATAGCGATGGATCAACTTGACACACAACCGGGTGCTGAGTACGGACGCGGATCATGGTGGCAAGCACTTAATGCAGTGACTTACACAACCGATCACTTGTTGGGTCGCTCTGCTGATACTCGTATGGCGTCTGCATGGTTCGGATCTAATCAAGCGAAGAAAGTCAAAGCAGTAAACCTCGCAGTTGAGATGGCATCGTAATTAACGCCTGAAAAACGTCTTTAGTATAAATATTATAATGATATTCATGTACTAAAGGCGTTGTTTTATGATCGATCCTATATCTGCTGTGGCAGTTGCAACATCCGCATACAAAACAATAACTGCAATGCTTTCTGCTGGACGTGAAGTTGAAGATACTCTCGGTCAGTTAGGAAAATGGTACGGCGCTATCGCTGACTTCAATGAAGCAAAGCGACAAGCAGAAAATCCCCCTCTATTCAAGAAACTATTCTATTCCTCAAGTATTGAACAAGAGGCGATGAATATGTTCATTCAAGAACGAAAAATCAAAGCACAAGAAAAAGACCTCCGAGAACTATTGACCTTCTGTTTTCCTGGTGACGCATACAAAGAATTGACGGATATGCGTAGAAAAATAAGGGATCAGCGAGAGAAAACCCAGTACAAGCAAATTCGCCAGAGACAAGCATTTGTTGCCAATGCAATCAACTGTATACTGATTGTTGTTTTAAGTGCTTTTACGTATGGTATATTTTCAATGATTATAAATAACATATAGATAAGATAAGATAAACAATTGAATTAAATGAATGAAAGGTGGAATAAATGAAACATATAATTTGTGTGATGTTAATGGGAATGCTATGCACCATAGCGAATGCACAAGATGCTCCCATTGATGATACTATCAGAACAGACTCAGTAACAAACAGTACGGTTGATTCAACATCGAGATCAACTACCACGCTGAACTCTCCTCCTGCTTCTGCAATAACTCCGACTATCAATACGTCAAACTCTGACTTATGTACGTTCGGTGTTGCGGGTGCAATTCAAACACAGATTCTAGGTATCTCTACTGGCACTCAGGTGACAGATGATAACTGTGAACGCCTGAAACTTTCGAAGACTCTGTATGATATGGGTATGAAAGTGGCAGCGGTTTCGACGATGTGTCAAGACGAACGAGTATTCAACGCTATGATGATGGCAGGCACTCCGTGTCCCTACGATGGTATGATTGGATCAGAAGCAAAGGCAGCATGGGAAGTTAATGCTGAAGAGAAACCAGATGCTAAAAAAGAAGAGGAGGGACTGACTGATGGTACTAAGACATTATTGGGCGGCGCTGGCGTTGCTAGTTTGCTCTTGTTACTCCTACTCTAACGATACAGTTTATGGTTCTACGTCGAATGCGGCAGCAAATGGTTACAGATGGGTCATGACAAATGTTCTACCTCAACAGTTAGGATTGACTGTTGGTAATGTCATCTATCAATACACTACAGTTAAGAATACTGATGACGATATGGTTGTCAGTGTACAGAATGAGAATGCGCGAGGCGAAGGTTATATCTTTAGATCAGTAGATGATTGGTCAGGAATACCGGGCAATAGTATAAATAAAGTCGTTCCTGCAGGCAACATAGACATATCATACTGGGGGAATGGTTCGATAGATTGGACAGGCACTGGTTCTGTTACAGATGCGAAAGTGATATACACGTATCAGTACGACCCATGTTTTGATCCGCAGACTGATCCCGCTTGCCCAGGATGGATAGCGCCAGTTAATTACAGTATCGAAGACGCCGAAGCATACGATGCTTTATCTGAAGACTATGTTCAGAATGAACTGGATCGAAAGCAGACTCTCCAAGATGAAGAAGAGGAAGAAGAAGCGGAACGCAAGGCAAACATTCTAAGAAAGAAAAGAGAGAATGACGAACGACTAGAAGTAATGTTGGGATATGTGAATACATCCCTATTATCTGACGGTCAACTAATTCAGCATGAGATGCTAAAGGCGACAAACAATCTGTCGGGTGCGTATTATGCAACTATATCAGGTGGTAATTATCCAGAGACTATTAAGTTGATTGATAAGAAACTGCCGGATAGTAAGAGTGGTGTCAGAACCAATCTTGCGCAACAAGTGCTACACCAACAGATGGTCGACTCACAATATAATAATAATAACGGAGAACAATAATGTTCAAAAAATTAATGTTATCGGTAGCAATTCTGAGTGGCAGTGCAATTGCCCAAGAAGTGCCTATTACTGGCAACGTAGAATCAAAATGTATAGTACAAACTGATACACTCGGAGTATATGGTAACCCGACTCCTAGTCAACTAACTACATCATCTAATAGTGGCGGAGTAACTCCTATTATTCGTTTCGATGTGATTCAAGCAAGTTTTTATAAAGCACGAATCACTACACCGAGCGGATTCTCAGAAAGTCCTGCGCTAGATGATGTTGTAACATGGACGGGTGATGTTGCTGTAGGCGAAGTTTCCGATGCTACTATGTCATCTTATAGCACCAGCAAAGTCGAGTACGATAACACAACTGAAATAGATTTGACAGTTGCGGGCAGTACTTGGTTTAATATTACATCAACAGCAGACTACGGATATGACACAGCACTTCCTGCTGGCACTTATCGTGCTGTTGTAAGCGCGGAATGTATCGCTCTGTAATGCGTTTTTTTGTAATGCTATTATTGATGACTTTAAGCACCTATGTAATAGGTCATCAATGGACTCCAACTTATCCTACGTTGAAGAACTCTTATGTATCTGGGGTTCTTTCAACTAGGATGGAGTTGTTCAATGCTAGAAAAGAGGTGTTGTATTATCAGATTGGTGTATTTGATACCGACTTCAAAGCAGTGCCATTTGCTACCTCAGAAAAGATAATAAAGATTGAACACCTTGACCGAAGGACTGTTGACATTTTTATTAGAAATAGAGATAAAAGTAAAGCAGTATATATTTGTTCTAAGTCTAAGTTGTTAGCAAAGGGATCGGCAACAACCTCTATATCTTCAAGGATATGTTCTAAAATTAAATGAGTAAATTGTAGTGAGAAAGATTTTTATAATATTGATGTTAGTAAGTACCGGAGCAATAGGTGAATCTAGTTCTTTGAATCTTGCTATACCTCAATCACAACAGAGTTACCAGTCAGACAGAATACGTGCAGGGAATATCGAATGTTCTAATGCTATCGGTTCTGCAACTAATGTTGAGTTTGGTGTTGTTGGAATCATTGGAGAGAATGATCCCTACGGTTATAATAATAACTCTGGCGCCAGTATGAACACAGGTAGCAATAACGGTATGGTCAAAGATGTCGGTGTGTATGCTAAGATAACGATACCAATCGGTGGACCAAAAGAAAGAATAAACTGTAATACTTTGTATCAACTAGAACTAGAAAAGACTCGCTTAGAAGTTCGCAAACTGAAAGCAGAAATACAGAGTATGAAGCAACTAGAATTTGATAACTAAAGGATCAATGTAACATGGCAGAAGTAGAGTTTGGTGGAGTAACTTTTAGTGGCGGTAAGATGTTTGTCTTACTCTCTGCACTTTCTACTTTGGGCGGTGCTACATGGGCAGGTTTCGAGTTCTATTCCGACTACATGGATATGAAAGAGATTGTCCAGAACATCGACACTACCGAGATAGCAAACCGAAATGCTCAGATCGAGATTAAACTTGACGAAGCAATCGACTATTCACGTAGTATCAAGAACGACCTTCGTGATGACTTCAATCGTATGGAAGGTAATGTTGACCGTATCGAAGATAAGAATCGTGATATGGAAGATAAAGTAAAGACGATGATTGATCGCGCCAGCGAGAGATTTGACTCAAAGAGAGATAGTCTTCAGAACGATACCGAGATTAAAATCAACTCTCTTGAAGATCGAATGAATAAGAAGATACAAACTGTTTTAGATAATCCTCTGGCAGATTAAAGTAATGCAAGTAACAGATAGAGCAAGAGAGAAACTCCAAAACTTCTTAGAACAACGGAGTAAAGGTTGCGGTGTGTTCGTAACAGTTAAAACAACTGGATGCTCTGGGTATGCATATCATTTAGAATTTGCAAATGACCAAGATAGTCTTATCGAAGTAGACCCCAAATACAAGTATATGTTCGAAGGAGTCATTCTTGATTATGTCAAGCAGGGTCTTAATGAAGGATTCGAATTTGACAATCCTAACGAAAAACACAAATGCGGTTGTGGTGAATCTTTTACCGTATAAAAATAACACTTGACATTCCTTATAAATCCTAGTATAATGCACTTAACGCTTTTATGAATACTAAATATTATCTTTTCAACAAATATCGCAAATACCAATTCTATCTTGAGAGAAAGGGTAATACTATAGATGTATATGTTTAGTACTATAAATCCTATGAATGATGACTATTCATGAGATAAATGGTAATTAGGTTGACGATGTTGTGATATCATGATATAATAACACTATATTAACCAATTGAGAAAATTATGAATTTATATGATATGAACGATACAAACTTTGATAACTACCAAAACTACATTATGGACAATGCTGATCTTTCTGAGGTCACCATCTGTAACGGAGACACACTCTTGGAGGCAGCAGAAAATTCGTACCTCCTAGAAGAGTTCATGCAATCACCCCAATACATTGTGGAATAACCTTTGAGTAAATGATTATGAGAAAACCACCAATATGTTGCATAGAAGATTGCGGTCAAACATCCGATCATACAGATGTACGCTATTTCGGTGAAGTGTATAGAAACCTCTGTGAGGAACATTACGAAGACCTGCATCCTATTAGAGATAGAACACATCCAATTAGACCCGAGTGTACAGTTGCAGATTGTGACAAGTTAGCGCATAATACCGGTACCAATAAGAACGGTACTATAAACTGGAGAAAGCATTGTTATGCGCATCACCAGGATAGACTAGACCAACTCGCCTTATCAAATTCAATTTCGCTTACTCCATTTATACCAAGATCGCATCACGGTGATCTGCTACCATTTTTCGAGTGATATAAGTTCCATGAATAGTGAGTATTCATGAGATAAATGCTAATTAGGTTGACTATGTTGTCATTTCATGAGATAATAGTACCCTAATCAGATGAGAGAGATATGTTATGACTGCATTTACTAAAGAAAACTTCACTTGGGACGGCATGTACTTGATGTATCAAGGCGCGTTCGAAGGTTCTCGCACTATGGAGCAAGTGTCTCCTGACTGTCACCCATCTTGGTACGGTATGCCCGAACGTACTTTTGTTGCACGATTCAAGTATGGTAGCAAACCTTGGAAGTCGTGGGTTAACTTCCTAGTTAAGAACTTCACCATCGAAGAGTACATTGAACTAAGTAAACAAACTAGTCCGATGCAAGCGATGGAAGTCAAAGGTTTTAAAGCGAGGAAGAAAGCATGAAAATTTTAATGATGTGTCAAGATAGAGAGAACTATGGCGCTCATGATTGGGACGATGCAACTACCGAGTGTCCTCAGTATTGGAAGAATAAGGGCGGTAATACATATATCATAGAGAACGTAACTGTTGCGCAGGGACGTGATGAGGCGTTCTGGCAGTTAGCAGAGGCAGCAATCGAGTCTTCGGACGATTACTTCTCTACGCATATTCTACAGCAACAATTAGTAGATGATGATTACGACACTAGTAAGTGGATAGAGGGTTGGGAAACTCCTATTCGCTTAAATCTTGTCGGCGAAGACTTCCATGCAGAGAGAACTCGGGGGGCATTATCTAACGTCTCAATCAACGAGTCATGGATTCAAAAAGATGGTGATAGATTGCACTACACATCCTTAAATACTACAGGTACAAACAAATGAAGGGAAATAGAATACTTGTTACCGGCGGTGCTGGTTTCATTGGTTCACAACTGATTGCTCGATTGAATGATCGGGGTTACGAGGCGATGGGTATTGACAACTTCAACTCCCATCTGTACGATGCATCCTTTAAACATGATCGAGTAAAGGCATTAAAGATTCCTGTTACTCATTGTGATTTTGCCTCAGGAGACATTCGCTATCTTCGTAAGACTGTCACGGACTTCGCGCCTGATCAGATTATTCATCTCGGTGCTATGGCGGGGGTGCGCGATTCGTTTGGTAAAGAAAGTGAATATCACAAGAACAATATTGACGGCACACAAAGAATCATTGAATTACTTCAGACATATTTACCTGAGTGTCGGGTGATTTATGCGTCTACGTCTAGTGTGTACAGTAGCACCAAAGAACTTCCATGGAAAGAGGACAATGTTCAAGCGCACCAGTTGAATGCATATTCATACAGCAAGTATGCTAACGAATGTATGTTCAAGATTAGTGGTCTGAATAATGTTGGTCTAAGATTCTTCACAGTCTATGGACCGTGGGGCAGACCTGACATGGCACTGTTCGACTTCACTAAGAAGATTCTAGCGGGCGAACGTATCACAGTGTATAACTATGGTAACATGAAACGGGACTTCACCTACGTCGATGATATACTTGACGGCATTGAGATAGTGATTGAGAATGCTAAGATCGAATCTGGTGAGATATTCAATATTGGTAATGGCAAGCAAGTGGGTTTAATAGACTTCATCAATGAGATTGTGAAGTGTACGGGCAAGAAATCATTGCAAGACCTTCGCGCTCCACATCCTGCTGATGCTCTTGAAACATGGTCTGATACAACGAAACTTGCTAAACTAGGATATGCTCCGAAGGTTGATGTTGAAGAAGGTGTCGCTAAGTTCTACGATTGGTACATGGAGTACTACGGTGATTAGTTATAGCACAAACTGGATGGGTCCAATCTCTACTAAGTGGTACGAAGATAGAGACATACCATTTGTAATGGAGAAAACACTAAACTCTTCTAACACTGCATACATAGAGTACAAACACTATCTTGAATCTTATTCATGTGGACGTATCGATATCTATGGGTTAGATCCTGAAGAATATTATGCAGGTAAAGATGAGTACGGTGTCTCGCCAATGCGTACAGAAGATTGGAACGCATTCGGCGATTGGTTAGATAATATAAATGATGAAAGTCTAACTACATACAAAGAACTGATACGTCAATTCGAAGATCACCATGGCAAACCTATAAGATGGTATAAATAGAGATTACAAGGATGATGTTCTGCGTATCAAGTGGTACGTACCACAGTAGTGATAAAGGGATACACAATCGGAAAGACAAGAACAGGAGATTGTCACTATGCATAAGTTATTCGCATTAGTAGCAGTAGTTTTTCTAGCAAGTTGTTCTACAGTCGATGCTACCTATGACGGTGGTAAGGGTGTTGTGAATGGTGTTGCCAAAGATACATTTGGTATTACATCAGGAACTTTTGACGTTATTTCAAACGTCATCAAAGATGTTGCTGATAAGACTGGCGTAGATATCGAAGAAGAAGACGCCGAGTAATTGTAAGTAAGGAGTTCGCCGACCAAGGATGGTACTATTCATTAAAGGTATTAGAGTATGAAACGTGGTGAGAAAAGTTTGGAAGTAAGAGCAAAGCAACAGATTTCTATTTGTTGTAAGACTCTGTGTGAACGTGAGGTAGTCGAAGCGTATATTGAAGAGTTGGAATGTGAAATCGCTGACTTGAAAAAGTATGTTGCCGCATTAGAAAGGCAGTACAATGAGTGAATATACACCAGACAATTGGGTTGTCATTAAATTTACCCAACAAGTAAAAAGTGGCAACACTGGATATGGTAGAACAGAAAAAGTGTTTTACAAAGTACTCGGTGGTTGGTCAGGCGGTTATCTGTCTGGTGATTCATGGAGACTGAACAGTGGCATCGTTGATGTTGAAGAGACTACCGATTCTTTTATCTTCATTGGTCATAGTGGTAGTCGATACATATGCGACAAGACTCAGGAATGTCTGAGAATGAATACTGCCGGTATATGGAAACAAATGCAGGAAGTTAGTGGTGATACGGCAGGAGATGTTGAAGTCGAACTGATGGAACCTGATGACGAAAGAACTCGTAAGGATTGGAAGGCGATGATACTCAATGTGACACCAGAAGAATTTATTGCAAAGTACGAAGACGTATTGCTACCCGTAATGAAGAGACTGGCAGACAAATGAATAAGTGGTGGAGAATCTGGGCAAAGAGTCTAGGTGAGAAAGTTGGTGAGACGGACAAGCAAGCAAACACTGTTGCTAGTATTCGTACACTATGGTGGTTGACTCACATGGCAACTTGTGTAGCAATCATTCTTAATGCAATAGCAAATCACGGTTGGAGATTGATAGGATTATGAAATACGTCTGGATGGGTTTAGGTTGGTTGTGTGTTGTATTAGCATATGTTGGTTTCGTCACACCTGGAATTCCATTCAGTCACTTTCTGTTGGGTGCAGTCTATTGCTTCTCGAAGTCTAGTCCTCGAATGGAGAAGTGGTTATATAATCATCCCTGGTTCGGTGAGTTTCTTACCAACTGGAAAGAGAAGAAGATATTCCCAGTCAAAGCAAAGATCGGCATGGTCGTTATGATGTCATCTTCCCTCATTATTATGTACTACACTGTACCTAATATCATGTTGGTTGTCTATGCGGGTGTCACCATGGCACTAGTTGCTACCTTTGTCTGGTGGAAATACCCATCGTCATAAGTTCCATGAATCATGAGTATTCATGAGATAAATGGCGAAAGTGTTGACACCATCTCCAGTTATGATATAATAGTACCTCATTAGACAGATAGAGACTTATTATGAAAGACAGAATATTCAACTATGCCCACACTGATGATACTAACAAGTTCTACTTCAATCGTGTTACCGACGAGTTCACCACCAAGATGAATTGGTATGATAACGATGACGTTGATATGATTGTCGTTGACGCAACCAATACCTCACAAGAGACTGACAACATATTCTCTTTCATCTATAAGACAGAACCTAACACTGATCAAGTATGGATGCGCTTTGCCAATGAGTTCGAATGTCGCAACACTGACTTGATTCTTGATCCAACTAAACCTGCTTACATGATACAGGTGAAATAAAATGAATAAACTGAATCTTGTATTAGGTAGTTTGATGATGATGGGTGCTGTTGGTGCAATCGAGACTGGCAGTATGCCACTCAGTACTGCTATGGTGTTTGGTGTGATTGGTTCAATCTCCGCAGTCTACAGTGCATATAAACTTAATGAAGAGTATTAAATAATGACCGAGTTCACCCCCGAAGAGTTGAAAAACTCCAAACGAATCTTCAAGTCCGCAACACCAAAGTATACTATTGATTGGTATGTCAAGTGGTTTGCCTCTGTTATGGTCCTCTCTGCAATGTCAGTACGAGGAATTGAGGGATTGATGTACTACGATCTCGCCTTGTCATACATTGGATTGATCGGGTGGTTAGCAGTCTCGTTCATGTGGAAAGATAGAGCATTGATTTGTGTAAACGGTGTTGGTCTTGTGTTACTATCAAAGAATATTCTTTCTCTGTGGGCAGCATAAGAATGAAGGTTCTTATAACAAAATGTTCTAAAAATAAGTGAGAAAAAGGTAGACAAGAACTCCAGATATGATATAATAAGTACTTAGTTAATCGAGATGAAGAGAGAATATATTATGAATGATGTAATTGAGATGTACGAAGCAAATGTTGTTATGAATGATTTAGTTGAGTTGTTCGAAGCAAATAGTTTAACACTTGTACTAGATGTTGACAATAAGATTGCTCGTTGTGATCGACCTGCTCCACGTAGTCGTTTAGGTTTCAAGAGCGAGTTCCACACTCGTTACCAAAGTGTTGAGCGTATGATTCTAGTATGTACTCAGTTCATCGAAAAGCGTATTGCTAATCAGAAAGCGAAAGAAGAACGTAAGATCGCTCAGAAGTTAAATAAAGTTGCTCTTGCCGCAGATGTTAAAGTTGGTGACTTGTTCGTTGACAGTTGGGGTTATGAACAAACCAATGTTGATGCTTACCAAGTTGTTGCTAAACCTAGTGCGACTACTGTAATCGTTCGTGAGATTGGTTACGCTACTGTTAAAGATTCTGAAGGTTATGATTGTGAAAATGTTCGTCTTGTTCCTAACTCTTTCAAGGGTGAAGAGATGACCAAGAGATTAAACAACTACGGTGGTTTCAAGACTTACAGTCACTCAAGTGCTTCAAAGACTACTGCTGATGCTACTCACTACCGTTCATGGTACTACTAAGAGAGAATATATTATGAAAAATGAAGTTTCTGTGTTGATGAATGACCTCGTTATGCTGATTGAAGCAAGCGAGTGTTATAACGAAACGTACTACAACAGCGAGTACAAGCGAATAATTAATCGAATCATTGAACTAGGAGGGTTCTTATAACAAAATGTTCTAAGAAAGGTGTTGACAAAACATCATATCCATGAGATAATAGTACCCTATTGAGATGAGAGAGTTATTAGTTATGTTAGTTGAAGCGATCCAGTTTGCCACCGAGATGCACAAAGGTCAGGTACGAAAGTATACTGGTGAAGCATATATCACCCACCCTGTTGCCGTTGCTGATCTTGTTGAAGAGTATATGGATGCCAATGGTTACAGCGAAGATGAGATCATGGATGCCATGACCATCGCCGTCTTGCACGATACTGTCGAAGACACCGAAGCAACCGAGGAAGACATCTTCCAGATGTACGGTGCTGATATTGCCAGCGGTGTTTGGTTCTTAACTAAGTGTCCTGACTATGTAGGTAACAGACGAATTCGCAAGAAGATATGCGAAGAACGTCTCGCTCGTGCCCCACAAATTATTAAAATCATTAAGACATTTGATATGTACCACAACAGTCTAACCTTGGAAAGAGATGACCCTAAGTTCTACAAGGTCTTCATGGTCGAGACTGCCAGTTTGTTGAGCGCAATGAACACTACTGAAATCTTTCCGAAGAAGTAACTACTTAAATTATTGGAGATATATTATGGGTATTCACGTAAACATTTATAAGCAAGCAAGAGACGAAGATTCTATGTTCGGTAACGTGGACTGCACCGCTGGTGGTGAGTCAAGTTACGCAAAAGGTTTCACTGTGATGAACTGTGAAGGACCGTTCGAACCTTGTATGGATTATCCTGCCGCTGAACTTGTGATGGCAGAACCAATCGGTGGAAGAAAGATTCTTAGACTGTTTCCAGTTTCTAAGTTGAACAACAACATGACCATGTTCGGTGGAAACTATGCGGGTTGTTCTGACTCAAGGTTCTCAAGACTTTGTGACCAGTTACTCGGTAGTACGTTCTACGGTGCGGTTGCTGTCTTTGATAGAGTTGAGTGAGATTCATCAGATGAATAATCACTATTCATGAGAAAAATGTGAAAAGTGTTGACACCCTGTGTGAATATGTTATAATGGTTGTACGAATTGAGAGAGAGATTAAATATGTTATATAATGATTACAACGAAATCCCCGCAAACCTTCGCCGAGTTATCCTTGATGAGACGCTAGAGAAGCGTATAAACAAAGTGCCTTTGTCACTATGTAATCGAATCATCGATGATTATGAGCGACATGAGGCAGAGATGGAAACACTTCGCCACTTCAGTGTTCAATATAAGAAGGGCAGTGTCACTAAGACATTCGAATACACAAGTGGTCAAGAAGCGTTGACCGCACTTGATCAGATGATTGGTTATGATGATAGAGACTTGTCTGTTGTTGCTGTTCTGAAGCAAGCAGATAGAGTTATTCGTGGTTACTTCAACGGTCAGTGGATTGTCCCTGCTCCGAAAGATGCTGTTAAATTTAATAAGGTTGGTGTTTAATATGATTATTGATAAAATTACTGTTACTACTGCGCAACAAATTCCTAATGAAGATACTTCGTTTATACAGGATATGTACACATCAATTACTGTACGTGAGTTGTACGCTGTAGTAAAAAAGAAAGCGTTGGCGATAGCAGAAGATTTAGAATTGCAGACCCAAGGCAAAGCGCGTGTTAGCGTTGAGATGGTAGAGGGCGCGGGTGGTTTACCTTGCGCAGATATTTGGAGTTACGGAAGCATTACAAATCAAGTCTTCTGTACAGATGAGGTATAAATGAGAGAAGATAATATAATTTTAACTGACATCGACGGAGTAGTTCTTAACTGGTTCTATGCGTTTGATGTCTGGATGTTAGAACATGGACATGAGCGTAGAGATGGTGTTCTACAATATGATGTATCAGAAACATATGGTATTGGCAAAGCACAAGCAAAACAAATGGTTCGTATGTTCAATGAGAGTGCCGCAATGGGATTCTTACCGCCTCTACGTGATGCAATGCACTACATGAAGAAGTTGCACGAAGAGCATGGATATGTTTTCCATGCAATCACTAGTCAGAGCAGTAACCCTAATGCGCAGAAGTTGCGAATTATGAATCTTCAGAAGTTATTTGGAGAAACTCTATTCGCGAAGTTCACTATTCTTGGTTGTGGTGATGACAAAGACGAAGCACTTGAACCATATCGCGATTCCGGTTATACTTGGGTTGAAGATAAAGTAGAGAATGCTGAGTTGGGTGTTAAGTTAGGACTCGATAGTCTATTGATGGAACATGGATTCAACATGGATCACGAAACTATTCCTTGTATGAAAAACTGGAAAGACATCTATGAGCGACTTGTAGGTTAATATGTTATGGGGAGTGGCGTTATGTGCTACTCCCTAACACGTTTCTGTCCCTTATAAATAAAACATTATATCGAGGGAATCAATCAATGCCAGCGTTAGGTTTAGATGAGTTTAAAAATATAGCGTCATCCGGTGACTATGCTGGCACTTATAGGCATGAAATTTTCAATCTCAAGATCAGAGACAAAAAACCATTCATAATAGGCAACACTGAAGCGGGCAGAAAAGTTGTCGGCGTATCTTATGAGTATGATCCCCGCGATACTAGTCATAAAGGCACATTCACCTACTACATCCACAACAAGAAAGAACTCATATCTGTATCTAATAGAAAGGTATTTAAAGATGGAGACTTTGGTGGAGGCAAAGCAGGATCAGGTGGTGGTGCTGAAGTAACCAAGTTTACTGAGTCTACACAGTGCTACTATTGTGCCTATGTGTTCAAGCATGGACGTAAGATCGATCTGAAGAAACCTCCTACTACTGCTGAACTCAAATCATGTGAGAATCTGGTATATGCCACAAAGTCACTTGATGATTGTATCAAGAAAGGACCCGCAAAATGGTTCGAAGACCAGATATATGCTAAGACTGCTAATGTGATGTTCGAGAAATACAAGGGCAAGTTCAAAGGCACTGTATACTTTCATCGTTCTGGTGATGGCAGTAGGTCTAAGTTGATGGACAGCATCTATCAAGCAAAGTTAATTTGTGCTAGAAAAGATCGACAGTCTGGTGAACCTCAAGCACCTGGTAGTTTCTCTAATGACAAATGGAATCCCGGTGACATATGGGCAACAACATTACCTAACGAAGCAAAACCTCTGCACGACTTCACAGATTCGTGGGGCGAACTCAATGATGCTGTAGCAAGACTGAGTGGTGCTTTCGGTGGTGATGCTAAGATTCTAGGCATATCTTTGAAGCGACTAGCAGGAATGGGTAAAGTACAAGAGTTCAATATTCCTGGCACCAAGACATTCGATGATATCTCATTCTCACATTTTACCTTCGGTCAAATCAATAACTTCTTCTCATCTACTGATGCCTACTTGTATACATTAGTACAGGGCAGAATGCAGTTAAGAACATTCTCTACTACATCATCTTGGCAGGGACAGATTACTGGTGCGGCGGCAGCAGGTGGTAAGATTGGTGGTGGTAACTTAGCATTCTATCTAAATCTAGTCACTAATGGTACAGTTAGAATGTTCGGTGCATTAGGAACTGAAGATAATCTCATCAGAAATGAAATAAATAATAACGCTAAATATAGTAATGATTTCTATAAGTTGTATGTTAATTTAGCGAAAAGTTCTAAGAACCAAAGGCAAGAAGTGCCGCTGTCCGAATCAGAGTTTGATAAGAAACTCAGTCAAGCGACAGATGGTTTTAGAGTATCAAAATACATTACCAGTAGATTTATAAATGAGTTGTTAAAATTAACTGCTAAAGAGCAGGACGAAATAATGACCTTGTGTTGGTTGTATGCATCTTCTGCAACAGACCAATCTAGTTATTATATTAAAATAGCATAGAAATAGGTTGACAACCAGTACCAGTATGTTATAATAGCATATTACTTACTAGAACTAAGAGAGAAATATGAAGTCATTCAAAGTATATCTTCAAGAATCCATCAAAGTAAAGTGGAATAAAGTTGCTGATGGATACGTGAATAAAAAGATGGTGTACAAACACGTTACTTCTGATGGTATGTATCAAATACGTATATCTGGTGCTGATTCTATGAAATTTAATAAAGATGGCAGTCAGAAAGTGATGCCAACAGTCTTTGATATGCATCCAGCATCATATAGTCCAAGATACCCCGTTAGCGGTTATAAGAATGTTACTATAGCGAAAGCAGAAGTTGAAAGGTGGATTGCTGATCATGAATAATTTTAACGAGTTCATTACAGAAGCGGCACAAAAGAACACCCATATGACCCACATCGAAGATAAGGTCATCTACGGTGGTGCTAATGGAACTCGTCAAGCAATCAATGCTCTTCGTGAGTTAAGAGATATGCTTGGCGGTAAGAAAGAAGGTTCTGTATCAGTCAAGTGGGACGGTGCACCAGCAGTATTTGCCGGTACTGATCCCTCTGACGGTAAGTTCTTTGTTGCTAAGAAAGGTATCTTCAATAAGAATCCAAAGATATACAAGACTGATGCTGACATCGATGACGATACATCTGGTGATCTCAATGACAAACTAAAACTTGCATTGAAGTATTTACCTGAACTTGGTATTAAAGGAGTCATTCAAGGCGACTTTCTATACAAGCGTTCTGAACTAAAGAAGAAAAAGATCGGTACAGAAACATATCTTACCTTTCACCCTAACACAATCGTGTATGCAGTACCCGTAAAACAATCTAAAGAACTTCTCGCTTCTAAAATCGGCATTGTATGGCACACTACATATACAGGTAGTTCTTTTGAAACTATGAGCGCATCATATGGTGTTGATGTAAACAAACTGAAGAAGTCAACTAATGTCTGGTCACAGGATGCTATATTGCGTGATGTGTCTAATGCTACGATGACTAAAAAAGAAACGGATGAAGTAAATGAAACTCTATCACAAATTGGCAAACTTTTTAACCAAATCTCTGGAAGCACTCTTCGAGTATTATCCTCTAACCCAGGACTTGCACAGACCATCGAGACCTTTAATAACACCTACGTTAGACGAGGAGAAGTTATCGGAGACTCCAAAAAGCACGCCGAAAAACTCATCGCCTACATCAACCAAAAGTACCAAAAAGAAATCGACAAGCGCAAAACCGAAAAAGGCAAAGGCGCCCAGCAAGCAAAGCGCGACGAAATCCTCAAGTTCTTCAGCAAAGAAAACAAAATAAGTCTAATTAAGATGTTTGAATTGCAGAAATTGATTGTTTTAGTTAAATTAAAACTTATAAATAACCTTAATAGATTAAGTAATATTGGTGCGTTTGTTAAAACTAAGAACGGATACAAGACTACTGGTCAAGAAGGTTATGTTGCAATAGACACACTTGGTGGTGATGCGGTGAAACTAGTTGATCGTATGGAGTTTTCATACAACAACTTTTCACCTGATATATTAAAAGGATGGGATAAACCAAAAGGTAAATAAGATGGCAGATAAACCATTATCGTTTAAAGACTTTTTAACAGTTGACTACAGTCAGACTGGTGAAAGAGTACAAGCGACAAACGCTAAACAGCGTAAAGAAACTGACGAAGCACTCGACTTTCAACAGAGACGTGCCCGCGGTCGTTCGATGAAAAAGAACAAAGCAAAGATAGCGATGGGTCGTAGACGTGCCGCTAAGAAAACTGCTAGTCAAGATGTCCTTAAGAAACGTGCCCGCAAAGGCGCGATCAATCAACTATTCAAAAAATTCGCAAAGGGCACTTCACGGTCTGATTTACCTGCATCTCGGCGTCAAGAGATCGAGAAGCGTATCGAGAAAATGAAATCCAAAGTGAATATGATTGCACGTAAGAACTTACCTGCTATTCGCAAATTAGAGAAAGATCGCCGACAGGGTGGAAATACTCCAAAATGATTCCTTCCTTTAAACAGTATCTCGTAGAAGAGAACCGTGAAGTGTTCTTCACATTCGGTCGTATGAATCCTCCTACGATCGGACACGGCAAACTACTGTCAGTACTATCCACTAAAGCGGGCAAGAATCCCTGGTTCGCTTATGTCTCACAATCACAAAACGCAAAGAAAGATCCCTTAACCTACGACCAGAAAGTGAAACACGTTCGCAAGATGTTTCCTAAGTTTGGTCGTAATGTAATGCTTGATAAGAAAGTACGTACAGTGTTTGATATTGCTGTAATACTATTCGATCAAGGTTTCAATCGCATTACAATGGTTGTTGGTTCGGATCGTGTAACAGAATTTAAGACTCTCCTTGACAAGTACAATGGTGAGAAAGCGCGACATGGTTTCTACAACTTCGAAAAGATTATGGTTGTCTCTGCTGGTGAACGTGATCCTGATGCCGAAGGCGTTGAGGGAATGTCTGCATCTAAGCAACGCGAGAATGCCAAGAACAATGATTTCGCATCATTCTCTCAGGGTGTTCCTAAGTCGATGAATGCGAGAGATGCAAAGCGTCTGTTCAATGATGTTCGCGGTGGGATGGGACTCAAAGAAACAACTACATTTAGAAATCACATTGAACTTGAATCAGTATCAGAGACACGAGAGAAATTCATTCAAGGTGAGTTATTCAATCTTACTGACAAAGTTATTATTAGCGAGTCAGGTAAGTCGGGATACATTCAGACTATTGGTACTAACTATGTTATCGTAGCATTAGATGAAGGTGGCATTACTCGTCAATGGATAGAATCAGTTGAGTTAGCAGAAGTACCAACAAGTCAGATGATCGATAAGATTAAAGCATCTACTGTATCTAAGAAGCGATATCAGACAGCACTCAAAATACTAAAAGATGTTGTTGCTCGTAAGAAGAAAGAAGCGAATGGTAAACCCATGCGTCACGGTATCGAATACTACGCTGGACAAATCGCTAAACAGTATGATATTAATCCTCGGGTTCTTGCTACTATGCATGAGACTAATGTTCCTGGATGGGGAACACCAGAAGCAACTAAGAAAGCGAAGAAGTATGTGCCTGGTCAGAATGAAGCGAAGGGTGACGAAGTTGCCATAGCAAGAGATGTTATCGACCAAGAACTTCAGACAGACAAGATTAAACATGACCGTATTCTTGATCGTGCGAGACTAAACCGCGCTAGACGCAAGAATAAACAAACAAATCCAAAAGTATAAATAGGACATATGAAAACATTTAATGCGCTATCAGAAGAAGTAACTCAAAAGCAACTCAATGATGTTGAGAAGTTTGCGGATCGTATTCTCGCCAAGTTTAATGTAGACATTGAATTTACTCGACACTTTGCGGATCGTATGAATGATGATCGAAACAAACCCGCAGTTAGTGTTGCGGAGTTACAGCAGATATTCAAAAAGATTGCAAGAAAGAAAGCGAAGGATATAAGACAGAATCCAGACAGTGAAGCGGTCATAAAAGATATTCAAAAAGACTTGAACTTGCCTGTGGTTATACGTTATAATAGAAACAAAGAAGAGTTTGAGGTTACTACAAAGACTATCATGCGCAAAAAAGATTTTAAAACCACAAGTAAAGTAATTACTACGGAAGCAAAAAAAATGAAAGATGACCCTTGTTGGAAAGATTACGAGATGGTAGGCACTAAGAAGAAGAATGGTAAAGAAGTGCCTAACTGTGTACCAAAAGAAGATGTGTCCTTAGAGTCAACAAAGGAATACGGTAAGTCTCAGGCAGCGATTGCTCGTAAGCGTCAACAGGCAGCAATGCGTCCTGGTGAGATGGACAAGTTAAAGCGTCTCAAAGATATGCTCAAGAATGCTAATAATAAAGTTGGTGTTGTTAAAAAAGAATCTGTTGATGAAGCAACTATTGAAGAAGCAACAATGGGCCCAGACAAGTTAGAGATGCTACGTAAAGCATATGGTTCTGTTAATAAGATAGACCCCTCATCTCCTACGTATAAGAAGATGGAAAAAATGATTGATGGTATGAGTCAAGACCATTTGAAAGGTCTTGCTTTTGCTAAGATTAAATTCTTATCTATGTTGGCAGCAACTAAGTTACGTTACAAGCACAACGTAAAGTTAGACTTTGGTGACTACTGGGCAGAATCGGTCGATCATGATCTAGAACAAATCGAAGAAGCAGTTCAAGATTGGACAGTCACCGTTACAAAACCTGTCAACAAATTAAAGAAAGGTGCCACACAAAAAGTTAAAGCACGTTCGGCATTTGAAGCAATTAACAAAGCAGTGAAACTGTGGGGCGATCCTGCTCTTAAAGCGGCACCAATGAATTCGTTTAGTATTACTAAAGAATCTGTTGAACTTGACGAAGCGGCGGGCAAATATTCAAAATCTGGTGATAATCTAATGTATAAATGGGGTGATGTTAATAAAGCACTAATGAATGCTGGTTTAAACCCTAGAGCAATATTAAATGTTCTTACCGATCTTTCTAAAAAGGAAGTCAAAGAGTCTGTTGAACTTGACGAAGGGTACCAAAATAAAGTTTTAGCAAGTAAAGGTCAGTGGGTATTTCAAAATAAAGGCGAAATTCAGCAAATTAAATATAAAGGAAAAGTAATTGGAGATGGTTACTATGACCAAGGGTCAGATAGTTTTGATGTAAGTTGGACAGATTTTAAGCGTGGTCAAAAGAATAACCGCAAAGGAGGAACAATGTTTGATACCGCACAGGATGTCGTAGACTTTTTCTCTAAGATGAAAATTACAGAGTCTGTTGACCTTGACGAAGCAAGACAAATGAAAGACCCTAAGAAAGACTCTATGGTCACTAAGAGTGGTAAGACTATCGTAATCGACAAGTCTAAGGAATCAGAGTACCTCAAGAAAGGTTGGACTCTTGCTGAGAATGAGACTGTCAAAGAGTCTAATAACTTCTTTAAGTTCCGCGACTCATTGAATGAGAAGAAAGATTCTGCTGCCGATTTGTACTTTGATACTTACTCTGCCGCAGTACAACACGCAAAGGCGCAAGCAGAGAAGAAAGGTTTTGAAGTTGTCGAAGATGATTGGTTCACTCAAGTGACCACAGGCAAAGGGAAACCTGGTCGTGGTAAGACTACACGCCACACTCTGAAACTTCTCAAGAATGATAAACCAGTACGTAAAAGTCTTGCTATTCAGGTATACAACCGTGATACCAATAAGAACACTTACGAACTTAATATGTACATATCCTAATGAAAAAGTTTAGTTCTTTCATAAAGGAAGACTGTACTTGTGAAGAACTAGAAATCACAGAGGCGGAATATCAGGGTAAATCTGTTACACTAAATAATCCCTTTAGACTGCCTTCTGGTAATAAGAAGAAGTTTGGCGTATACGTTACCAATAAGAAAGGTAATATAGTTAAAGTTACGTTTGGTGATCCTAACATGGAGATCAAACGTGATGATCCCGAAAGACGAAAGTCCTTCAGAGCGCGGCACAATTGTGCTGATAAGAAAGATAAAACCACTCCGGGTTATTGGAGTTGCTATCAATGGAGGGCATCTGCGAAAGTAGATAACTAGATTGTATGGGAAATATGACAAACGCAGATCGACTAGGCAGAATAGAGGACAAGATTGACCAAATGTCCGAAGCAATCATCTCACTCGCAAGAGTGCAGGAGAAAGTGTCGGACTTGGAGAATCGAAGAGCGGAGCAACACGAACGTATGAATCAACACTCTAAGAAATTAGATGACATAGATATTAAAGTCACTACGTTGATGGAAAAAGTAAACAACATACAGATGGTGGGACTCGCGGCAGGCGGTCTGATAGCAACAATTTTTTTAGCACTACTAACTGGGCAGATAGTAATCGGCCAATAAACGCAACTGGAGAACAAAATGAATCCCGAGTACATTAAAAATATCGCCCAACTATGGCAAGACGTACAAGAAGGCGAAAAGAAGAAATTAGATCCCGTAGATGATAAAGCGAACGATAAGAAGTTCGTTAATCGCAAAGACAAAGACATTGACAACGATGGCGATGTTGATTCATCTGATGAGTTTCTGCATAAGAAACGCAAAGCAATCGATGATAAGATTGATGGCGGTAAGAAACCTGCTAAGGAATCTTGCGGCGATGACGATAAGAAGGTGAAGAAAGAGTCGGACGAAGATATGACTCCTTGTCCTGATTGCGAAGGTTCTACTGAAAATCACGAACCTGATTGTCCTAAAGCAGACAAAGGTAAAAAAGAAGTAGAAGAAGGCAGAGTGAAAGATCAAATGGTTACAGATTCCGAGAAGATGTCTAAGAAAGACTTCATTAAGAAGTACGGAAAAGAAATGGCAGATGATCTTTATGAAGCAAAAGAATATTCTTACACGGTTGTTCATGCTAAGAAAGGTAAGGTAGTAGTTACTGCCCCTACTTCATATGATGCGGCACAGAAAGCGGCAAAGCAATGGAAACTGAAGTCTACCGGTGGTGTTGATGCGCATCTTATGAAAGAGTCAAACACTGTTACTCATGCTCACCACGGTTACGGTGAAATTCTGCAACGTACTGATGAAGGCATAGATGTTATGTTTGAACATGGCGTTGAAATGGGTATGAGCGAAGCAACTCTAACATTCCTAGAGACTGTTGCCGCTACTACACTAGCAAAGAAAGCGACTCAAGTTGCTGGCGGTGGAGAGAAGACTGGACAAAATGCTTCTAAAGGCGAGAAAGAATTTGCTGATAAGCATGACAAAGATGATCCAAAGTTAGCGGCAGATGATGCTGATGGACACGAAGATGCTACTAAAGCAGGACGTGCAGTTAAGTCTCAGTCTGGTACTCGTGGTAACGAACCTCGTATCGGTGACAAGACTATTGTAAATCCTGTTAAGGGTGCTGTAACTAAAACTACTGGTAAGGAATAAGATTATGCCTATTAGAGGTCCTAAGAATGCTACTCCAACTCCAATCGGTTGGGTTTCACCAAAAGGCGAATTGCTAAAGAGTCAACGTATTACTTCTCAGCAAATCGCAGAGTTTCATGGCGATGTTCCATCAACTGCAACTCAGTTAAACGAAGCACCTGTTCACCAGACTTCATTGGGTGCTATGACAGATGTGGAACTAGAAGTAACTTCACTGCATTATGATATCGACTTGTCTTCGGGTATCACCGAAGAGTTAGAAGATTAATATGTCAGAAGAACTAGATAAGATCCATCATCCTGCTGATACCAACGGTGATGGAAAGGTATCAAAAGAAGAAGAAGCAATGTACTTAGAGTTTAAACGTAAAGAACTCGACGATGCTGATGCTATGCGAGACGCACAACGTAAGATGGCGTGGTTCGCATTGTTCGGTATGTTGTTATATCCCTTTGCTGTTGTACTTGCTTCTCTATTAGGTATCGATACAGCGGCGAAGACTTTAGGTGATATGGCGCCTACTTACTTTGTATCTGTATCATTAATTGTTGGTGCTTTCTTTGGCGCTCAGGCACTGAAGAAATAGAAGTCTATATACTATACCAACATATAGACTATAGCAAATATGAAACTTTTTGAAACACTAGATGAATCTACGTTCCTGATCTTCTCAGCAAAGAATTATTACAATCCTACTTGTATCGATGCTGAGGAGTTCTACGAAGATATAAAACGATTTAAGTATATCAAGCGTCTATTGAACAGACATCTTGATGGTGGTAAACTGTCAGTGAACTTGATATTAAATCATCTCATTGTTGTATTCAATGTGTTTGGTAATGAACCAGGTTTAAAGATGTTAGAGTACAAGTTAGATGACCGTCACTGGACATCAGTCAAACCATTCCTTGTATATCTAAGAGTAATAACAAACGAAACATATACGGGCATTGAAATGGATGCGCGTGTTATCGAAGAGTTGAGAAAGATATGAGTTTAGCAAGTAAAGCGGGTGATCTGCTCTATACGTTTAGATTCTTGAAGATGTTGACTACACCTTGGGATGAGACTGATGCATTTAAATTAGGTCTTATTGATGAGAAAGGTAAGCGAATCAAGAGCGAGAAAGTCGATTCATCTGACAAGAAAACCGCGTTAGGTCCTTTCGTTCGTCTCGTGTTTAATGTCAAAAGAGCAATAGGCAAGATACCTGGTGGCAAGACTACTTTAGGTTCTTATGCGGCAGCACTCTTTCTACTCAAAGAACATTATAGTGTCGGTGAGAATAATCTAACAAGAATATGTGTCGAAGCGGGTATTGATCCACTTGATATGATAGCAGAAGACCATGCTTGGTACGTACTTGAGAACAACCAATTAGCACCAGGAATATATCGCGTAAAGGGTGATAAACTTCTTGGCGAAGGACTCGAAGATGCAGTTCGTGCTAAAGACCAAATTCGTATACTTGACGAATCATTTCCAGTCGGTGATGTGTTCGGCATGAACGTGTATGAAGCAATGCACCTAACTACTAACAAGATGGTGTATATCACACTAGGAGAAATCTACAAATGAAATCGTTCAAAGAATTTATGGTAGAAGAACCTACAGTCTCCACTGGTCCCGGTATCGCAGGCACAAGTCCTGGTGATCCTGCTGACTGGACACATGGAAAGAAGAAAAAGCGTAAACCCCTAACTCGTTCTTTTATAGAGATAATGGGCAAGCGTAAAAAACTTATCAAATAAAACCTCGAAATAGATTGACATCCTCTCGATTGTAGTGTACAATAAGCACTATATAAACGACTAGACCCAAAAATAAAATAATAGATGAGTAGAATTAATGCCAGTAAAAATTGATAAGAAGCGTGATGCACTATTAAAAGATTACGCAGTAGGTATGTTGAAAGACTTCTACTTAAATGATAATGAAAATTCTCCGCAAGAAGCATTCGCTAGAGCATCAACAGCATGGTCAAGATACGAAGGACAATTGGACGAAGCATTAGCACAACGACTCTATGATTTTGTTTCGAAGAAGTGGTTTATGTTTGCTAGTCCTGTACTATCTAATGCGCCTACTGATAAGAAGAAAGATAAAGGGATGCCTATCTCATGCTTTCTAACTTATGTTCCAGATACATTAGAAGGACTAATTGGTCACTCATCTGAGTTAAGATGGTTGTCAGTCTATGGTGGTGGAGTTGGTGGTCATTGGAGTGATGTACGTACAGTATCAGATGTAGCACCTGGTCCTATGCCATTCTTACATACTGTCGATGCTGACATGATTGCATATAAACAAGGCAAGACTCGCAAGGGTTCTTATGCCGCATATATGGATGTAAGTCACCCTGACATTATAGAGTTTTTGAACATGCGTGTGCCTACGGGTGACGTACAGCGTAAAGCATTGAACTTGCATAATGCAATCAATATTACTGATGAGTTCATGGAAGCGGTTACTAAGAATCTTTTGTTCGATCTACGTGATCCGAAAGGACAAAAAGTTAAAGAATCAATCAATGCTCGTAAGTTATGGGAACGTATTCTTGAGACTCGATTCAGAACAGGCGAACCTTACTTAAACTTTATTGACACTGCTAACAGAGACTTACCTCAACCATTGAAAGACCTAGGTCTGAAGATTAATGGTTCGAATCTCTGTAATGAAATTCACTTACCCACATCGAAAGACCGAACTGCTGTATGTTGTTTGTCTTCATTAAATCTGGAATACTATGATGAATGGAAAGATACTACTATTGTTCGTGACCTTATTCGTATGCTTGATAACGTCTTGCAGTACTTCATTGACGAAGCACCCAACACAATTGAACGTGCAAAATATAGCGCCGCAAGAGAGAGATCGCTCGGACTTGGAGCGATGGGATTCCATAGTCTATTGCAACGACACGGTGTTGCATGGGAGTCACAGGCAGCGCGGGAAATTAACGATGCTGTGTTTAAACACATTAATACCCAAGCGATTCTGGAGACTGAAGTCTTGGCACAAGAGAGAGGTGAATATCTCGATGGTCAGGGAAGTGGACGGAGAAATAGTCATCTCATGGCAGTGGCACCCAACGCTTCAAGTGGAGTAATACTAAGTACTAGTCCTTCGATTGAACCAAGTAAAGCAAACGCATACACACACCGTACTCGTGCTGGATCGTTTCTTGTTAAGAATCCATACTTGATTCAATTACTGATAGATAAGGGTGAAGATAACGAGTCTAACTGGACAAGTATCATCACCAACAAAGGTTCTGTTCAACACTTACCGTTTATGACTGAAGGCGAGAAAGCAATCTTCAAGACTGCGCAAGAGTTAGATCAGAACTGGGTAGTTCAACACGCAGGTGAACGTCAGAAGTATATCTGCCAGGGTCAGAGTGTTAATCTATTCTTTCCAGCAGGTACTCCTAAGTCGTATGTAAACAAAGTACATATCAATGCATGGAAACTAGGACTGAAAGGACTGTACTATCTACGTACAGAAGCGAAGTCTCGTGCAGAGAATGTATCAGAGAAAGTAGAAAGAGTAGCACTAGAAGGTGATAAGCGAAACGTAGTATATTCTAAACCAGATTGTCCATTCTGTCAATTGGCGAAAGAAGAAATGAGACTACGTGGTATTCCATATGATGAAGTTAATCTAACTGAGGTAGGTAAGACAGCGGCAGAAGTAACTGGTCGTAAAGATGTTAAAACAGTTCCACAGATATATATTGGTGGAGAATATATTGGTGGGTATGAAGACCTTATGTCATACCTAGATAAAGAAGTTGAAAACGATGGCGATGACGAATGTCTCGCGTGTTCAGGATAAGAGAGTAGATTAATGGCATTATTAGAATTCAGTAAAAGTTACAAACCATTCTATTACCCTTGGGCGGTAGACTTGACAAAGAAACATGAAGAGATACATTGGGTAGAAGACGAAGCAGAGTTAAGCGAAGACGTACAAGATTGGAAAACTAAGTTAAGTGAAGAGGAGAAGGAGTTTGTTACACAGATTCTACGTCTATTCACACAGTCAGATGTTCAAGTAGGCGAGAACTACCACGAGTTATTGATCCCTAAGTTTAAGAACAACGAGATCCGTAACATGCTATCGTCCTTTGCTAATCGCGAAGGTGTACATCAACGTGCATATGCTCTGTTGAATGATACGCTTGGATTGCCAGACGAAGACTTCCACAAGTTTCTTGAATACAAAGCGATGGCAGAGAAACTGGACTTCATGAAAGAAGGCAGTATCAATACACATACAGGTCTTGCACTAGTATTAGCACAGTCAGTATTCAACGAAGGTATGAGTTTGTTCTCTTCGTTCGTTATGCTATTGAACTTCCAGCGTTTCGGTAAGATGAAAGGCATGGGTACTATTGTTGAGTGGTCTATTCGTGATGAGACTCTACACGTACAAGGCAACGCTAAGTTGTTCCGTGAGTTCTGCGAAGAGCATCCACGCATTGTCAATGACGAATTAAAGTCAAAGATTTATGAGATGGCAAAGAATGCTGTTAAGTTAGAAGATAAGTTTATTGACTTAGCATACAACAACCACGAGATCGAAGGTCTTGCAAAAGAAGATGTTAAGCAATACATTCGACACATTGCTGATCGACGCTTGTTACAACTAGGCATGAAACCTAAGTTTAAAGTAAAAGAGAATCCATTACCTTGGTTGGACTGGGTACTCAATGGAGCATCTCATGATAATTTCTTTGAGAAGCGAGTCACTGAGTACTCTGTAAATGGTATGGACGGTGATTGGGGATGGGATGAAGAAGGAGTGCCTGCATGATGGAAGACACCCGTAGATTTATGACTGAATGTCCGGTATGTGATAGTAACTGTTTCATCGATGTGTTAAACGTCGATGAGGCAGTGATATACTGTCCCATGTGCGGAACTGAAGCAGAAGTGGAAGAGGTTTTTATAGAAGACTAAATAGTGTTATCTTCAATCAAGGTAGCACTACATGAAACCCACTATAGCATTGTATGAGGGTCATGATACTAATCTAACAGTATATGACCCTAATACCGACTCGTTCTACATATATGAATTTGAACGTGTTTCAGGTATTAAACACCACAACATAAAAAATCGTACGGGTAGCAATGGTTTATCTACCAGCGCAAATGTTCAATATCTACATATTATTCTGAATCATCTTAAAGAAGTTCATGGCATTGAAAATGACTTTGGCACATTTATCTTCAAACCCATTTGGTGGAATATATCATACATTGACCGTAGTATTATCAATTCAGACAAAGAGATTTTACCAGTCATCGATCACCATGATGCTCATGCATGGTGTGCATATGGACAGGCACCTGAATCGTTCGAGAACACTGCTTGTATAACTTATGATGGTTGGGGCGAAAACACCGCATTCAAGTACTCGTGTTTCAAAGGCATCAATCGACATTCAGTTGAACCCATGTATTATAATTTCTCGATGGTCTACACTGCTATGGCACACTCTCTCAAGATATTACATAATACTATGGATCTTGATCTCCCGGGTAAACTAATGGGATTATCTGCATACGGTGAAGTGAATCGCACGTGGTCAGATATAATGAAAGATTCTATCAAATCAGACTGGTGGAAATATAAACTAAACAAAGATACAGGATCTAAACCACCTGCCACCTGGAACGACTCACAAAATCCATTACTTGTGATGAGAAAACAGATCAATCCGTGTATTCAGACAACTGATTATAACATAAAACTAGAGAACACTAAAGCATTCATGCTTGCTAGGTCTGCGCAGATTGCATTCGAAGAAGGTATCGTCGAAACTATTAAAGAAGAGTTCCTTGATAAGATTGAAGCGCACGATAACAATCTGATAATATCTGGTGGTAGTGCATTAAATGTTCTTGCTAACGAAGCAATCAAACGTGCATTTCCTGATGTCAACATATACATCCCACCAAACTGTCATGATGGCGGTCTAAGTTTTGGTATGTTATATGAACATCTAAAGACTACTAAGAAATACGATGTCACACAATCTGGTCCAAGAATATTTGATTACAAATATATGGATCCGATGATTAAACTATACGGCGCAAAGAAGGTCAGTATTAATGATATTGCAGACTTACTTAAAGAGCAGAAGATAATAGGGATGGTGATTGGTAACATGGAAGTAGGACCGAGAGCATTAGGCAATCGTTCTATACTATGTGACGCATCTAACCCTAAGATGAAAGACACACTCAATTGTCGTGTTAAGTTCCGAGAGTGGTTTAGACCGTTCGCTCCTATATGCAGAAAGGAAGATGCACCTAAGTATTTCTACTCACCAAACTTTGATAACATGGAATGTATGCAATTCGTCGCGGATGTGTTGCCAGAGTATCAAACTAAACTATTCTCTGTAACACACTACGACAATACTGCCAGACTGCAGGTGGTGACGGAGGAGAGCAATGCCGCAATCTATGACATACTGACAGCGTTCGATGGAGTACTAATAAACACTTCCTTGAATGTTCAAGGTAAACCTATTCTAAATACCTTTGATGAAGCATTTCATGTTTTACAAAAGACTGGTCTAGACCATATAGTGGTAGAGTATGAAAATGATTATTGGTTATTCTAAGGAATTATAACAGATGTGGAATATGAATGAAAGTGTATTCGAACCCAGCGAAGAGTTTTTAAAAGACTATGTTGGATTTGTGTATCGTATCACTGAGATAGATACAGGTAAGATGTATATAGGAAAGAAGTTCTTCTGGAAACCCAAGACACTACCCAAGAACTCTGTACGTAAAAGAAAGATAAAAATGAAAGTACCTTCGGACTGGCAGAAGTATTATGGTTCGAGTGAACATCTATTAGAGTCAATCAAGAGAACTGGCGTTGATAACTATCACCGTGAAGTTCTAAAGTTATGCACAACTAAAGGCGAATGCTCCTACTATGAAGCAAAGTTACAATTTGAATACGATGTCCTACTCGACGAACAATACTACAATGCGTTTATCGGTTGCAAAATACACGCAAAGCATTTGCCCAAACCCGCTATCGAAATACGAACAGCAGAACCTTGGTTCAATAGACCTTAAACTATGAGGAATCTAATCGCCGCTAATTGGGGGCATGACGCCTCACTATGTTTCTGGAATGATGTTGCGAAAACATTTCATACTATTGAGATAGAAAAACTTGTAGGTATAAAACACTACAGAGGTCACGCACGTAAGGATGAAGAACTAGAGATTCTTAAAAGGTGTGCTAAGATAGCAGAAGAAGAGTTTGGCATACCCAACGACTATCACTGCATCATTCGTGGCAATCTATTGAACGATATCAAGAAAGAACAGATTGAAAATGGCACGGGTCGTTTGACAGATAATAAAGTTTCTGATGATATGATGCTCGATGTTGATAACATTAATGCGGCATTTAATACTAAGAATATTGATATCACATATCGACATCATGAAGCACACGCATGGAATGGATTCGCTCCTTCGGGATTTGACAAAGCAGTCATACTTACTATGGATGGTGGTGGTAACGATGGGTTCACTCACTTGTTCACTGCTGAACATCCTAATAAACCTCTGACAAGTCGTACACGAATACATGGAGTTCAAGCGCATGGCAGAAACTATACTCAGGCATGCCTATGGTCGTTATACAGTATAATGCAAAGCACCGACTGCTCGTTAGATGTTGCGGGTAAAGCAATGGGTGCATCGTCGTACGGAAACACTGAAAGCGATCCCTACTCGACTGCAACGAAACTGTTTTTGAGGACTAACTCCGCTTGGAAAAACTTTAGTCCTGGCAGAATGCTGTACGAGAAACATTACAATCAACCTCTGAAAGACGGTACTAACAGCAAGATTAAGTTTATCGAAGCATTTAGTACTTCGCCCGAAGTGTACAATCCCTATAAACTATTTATTGATGAGATCGATTGGCAAACAGAATGTGATATGGCAAGAGGCATTCAAGATGCGTTTGTTAAAGATGCTATAAAATGGTTCAAAGAGATTATGAGTGTTAGGAACATAAACCTAGATGACTACGACAGAAATGTGGTGTTCTCTGGTGGTAGTGCGTTAAATGTACTGTTCAATGATATACTACAGCGAGAGATGAATATCAATCTATTCGTGCCGCCTAATCCAGCAGACCAAGGAATTCCCTACGGTATGCTCGTGCAATGGATGGTCGATCATGCAACACAATACTCGCGTGAAGAAACTACGTACTCTGGTCAAAAGATACAAGACATGGAGGACTTACAGAAATATTATCATTCACACAAAGGCAGAATGACAACTATTGCAGATGTAGCAAGCATACTGAAAGATGATAAGATTGTCGGACTCGTGCAAGGTGGCATGGAAGTAGGTGCGAGAGCATTAGGCAATCGTTCTATACTTGCTGATCCAAAGGGCGCAGATAAGAAAGACAAAGTTAATGTAGTAAAGAGACGCGAAGCATACCGTCCGTTCGCGCCAGTATGTAGATTAGAAGATGTAGAGACTTACTTTGACTCAGTTCGTTATGACAATCTATCTTATATGAATTTTGCGATAAAGACTCGTGAGGAACATATAGATAAGTTAAGAGCAGTTACTCATGTTGATGGGACAGCAAGAGTACAGACAGTTACTAAAGAACAGAATACAATACTACATGATTTATTAAGTGAATTTGATGGTGTATTATTGAACACTTCTTTCAATGTGAAAGGATCTCCAATACTAAATACACTTAAAGAAGCGTTCTATATGCTTGACGAAACCACACTCGATCATCTGGTAGTAGTAGATGAACATAACACAATATGGATTTTTTAATGTTAAAATTTCAACAGTACATAAACGAACAAGCAATAATAGAACAAGCAGAACTAGACCTAATCAACGAAGGCGTAAATGATCCAGCAATCTTTAAAGCAGTGTTTCTTGCTGGTGGTCCTGGTAGTGGCAAGTCGTTCATTGTTGGCAAAACTGGATTAGGTAGTTTTGGATTTCGTGTAGTCAACTCTGATGATGCATTTGAAAACTCTATGAAGAAAGCAGGCATGGAGATGAATCCGGATAACATCTTCTCTGTTAAAGGACAAGAACTACGTGGTAAAGCAACTAAGTTGACTGCCGCTAAACAAGAGATGTATCTTAAAGGTCGTCTCGGTATTGTTATTGATGGTACTGGTAAAGACTCTGCTAAGATTAAAAAGCAACGTGCGGCACTAGAGAAGATGGGATACGAAACTGCAATCATTATAGTGAACACCAACTTAGAATCCGCTGTTGATCGTGATACAAAACGTCAACGCTCGATTGGTAAGAAGATGCTGGAACCCATGTGGCAGGCAGTACAAGATAATATCGGAGCATACCAACAGATGTTTGGTCAAGAGAATACATTCATTGTTGATAACTCAGACGTTGATGGTGTTACTGATAAGAAAGAAATCTTGAAATTGATCGACAAGAAAACAATGGCAGCATACAAGGGAATTGGTGCATGGTCTAAGAGACCAGTTAAAGGATCTCGTGCTAAGAAGTGGATTAAATCTGAGTTAAAAAATAAGACTAGATAATAGTAAGAAATAGGTTGACAGGCGTACTGTGATCGTGTATAATGCACTTAGTACGTTTTTAATTGAATAAGATGATAGGTTGTTAGTAATATGAGTTATGCAAGAAAGAAAGAAGTATATCAAATACTTAAACTAGTTGAATCAGCAAAGTCTCGTAAAGACAAGATCCAAGTCTTACGTGATAACAATATAATGGCACTACGAGATGTACTTCAAGGTACATTCGATCCCACTATCAAATTCAAACTGCCAGAAGGCACACCTCCGTTTACTGCAAATGAAGAAAACACTGCACCCTCATCATTACTAAGGCATCATAGATTCTTTAAGTATTTTGTTGAGGGAGTTGGTGAGTGTGAAAAACTCACAAACCTCAGGCGTGAAAAAATGTTCATTGAAGTACTCGAAGCGATTCACCCACAAGATGCCGAAATTGTAATCAAAATGGTTGCAAAGAAAACCCCCTTGAAAGGATTGACCAAGAAATTGGTACAGGAGGCATTGCCTGATTTGATCCGATAATTTGTCATGTTGAAGTTTAATTAACTAACCCCCTTACGGAGTACGCCTATGGTAGAAAGAAATCAGATAGCAAGGTTAAGAAAAGATTCTCAAGAACTTGGACACTATATCCACAAATTGAATAAGAAAGGAAATGCAGATAAAGCGTATAAAATCGCCAAACGGCAATCTTTCCTCAATCAGGTAATAGAGCAATTCGAGACTTCAATAGCAAAATAAGGGGGTGATCCTATCTCTTTGGAGTAATTACAGTTACTTCATCGTATGTTTTAGGATAGCGTCTCAAGGATGAGACATATCTTTTTTATACATAATGTAAACTATAAGAAACAATGTACAGGATAAGAAACAAATAATGCCTATTTACACAATGAAAAACATTAATACTGGCGAAACAGAAGATATGTTTATGTCTATAGCAAACATGGAAAAATTCGTGGCAGAAGGTACTCACACACAAGTTATGAGTGCGCCTGCTTTGGTAAGTCATACAGGTAACATCATCAATAAGACATCTGGTGATTGGAAAGAACATCTTACTCGCTGTCAGAAAGCGGCAGGCACTCACATTCCTAATACTATAAAAGTATAATATGAAATCAAAACAAACTAAAGGTCAGTTCATTACAGCGGCACCGGCACGTCGACCCAGAACACTTCGTCTCTGCGACTTGATGACTATCGATCCTCTTACAGATAAGCAGAGAGATACGTTTGAAGCATATAAGTCTGGTGATCATCTAGCACTCGTAGGAACAGCAGGAACAGGTAAGACATTTCTTGCTCTATATCTTGCGTTCGAAGAGATGATGAATAAGTCAACAATATACGAATCAGTTAGAATCGTTCGCTCAGTTGTACCTACAAGAGATGTTGGTTTCTTGCCAGGAACACTAGAAGAGAAACTTGATGCGTTCACAGGACCTTATCGTTCTGCTTGTGCTGAGTTGTTCGGAGACGGTGAAGCGTATGATAAACTGATTGATGCCAACCAATTAACATTCGAGTCTACATCATTTATTCGTGGTGTCACATATGATAACTCTATTGTTATTGTCGATGAGATGCAGAACTTAAACTTTCACGAGTTAGATTCTATCATCACACGTATCGGTCAAAACAGTAAGATTATATTTGCAGGTGATTATCTGCAATCAGATTTCAAGAATAAGAATGAAAAAGAAGGGGTTAATAAATTCCTAAGTATACTTGAGAACATGAAACATTTCAGCATAGTTACATTTACTTGGGAAGACATCGTAAGGTCTGACTTCGTGAGAGACTATATAATGACTAAAGAACATATGGGCATAACATAATGAACAGAACAAATTTATTTGAACAATTAAAAATCGACGAAGGTGTCAAGTACGAAGTGTACAAGGATCATCTTGGTTATCCAACATTTGGTGTAGGTCACTTAATTTTAAAAGATGACCCCGAATATGGATTCGAAGAAGGCACTCCTATCTCAGAAGAACGTGTTGTTGAAGCGTTTAAATATGACAGTGAGTTAGCAGAGTCAGAGTGTGTTGCACTATTCGGTAACGGATTCATGTTGTGGCAACCAGAAGTACAAGAAATCTGCATTAACATGATGTTCAACTTAGGTCGTACTCGACTAAGTAAGTTCAAGAACTTCAGGGCAGCACTTAAAGATAAAGACTTTGCACGAGCGGCAGTAGAAGGTCGTGATAGTCTATGGTACAGACAAGTAGGCAATCGTGCCGAGCGTCTGATGGTTAGATTGGAAGCACTAGGATAATAGTAATGGCAAAGTACGGTCGATTCGATCCCCGTAATAAGAAGAAAGAGCAGAAGTCTGGTAAGAAAGTAAGAACACCACAGGATGCTATGAATTTTATTAACTCGCTTGATAAGAGGTCTTTCTCGGAGTCTACTACAGATCAACGTGAACAAAAGTAATGCCATTACAAGAGTACGTCGATCCATGGAAAGGACTGTCTTTTCTTTTTACAGATACTAATACTGTAGATTGGAAGGGCACCATTGGTGTCGGCGACATACTCTTTGGTCTTAATGCTGTACATATGCTCACACATCTAGCACGAAAGTCTGGTCGCGATGTGCCATTCACTACGATGAATGTGCATTGGAATCACAGCGAAGACCACCTCCATCACTTCGAAGATCCCGAAACTATCATTGAGCGAACTGATTACATTCATTCGTTCTATCACGATAAAGAATCCGTAAAGATTAATCATATCTTTAACTCCACTGACAATGAGATTGAACGTCTACGTCATAGAGGACTACAACGTAAGTCTGGTGCGAGAGATGTGCTAGATGGTATCCCGTCATGGATGTTCAGACGCGATTGCTGGCACGATTCAAGTGAAAGCAAGAAGGTCGTATTCTGGAGACCATTCGTACTTAATGCAGAGATCCCACGTGGGTGGAAACGAACCTTTCAACCCGAAGACTGGGAAAGAATACTCGACATACTACGCGCCAAAGGTTATGAACTTATTGAGTTGTCGTACCGCACCCCCGTAAGAGAAGCATTCTATCATATCAACACTTGTCGTTTTGGTATATTCTACGATGGCATGTGGCAGTACATTGCAAAGAATTTATGTAAACCTGTTGTAGCATTAGGCGACAATGGTATCATTCACATACACAATCCGCAGGGCGTCAACTTCAAGTTACCTATACCAGATGCTGGAGGTGGTACTGTATTCTCTTATCTTGAGGGTTTAGATAAAGGAAATCAAAATCACATGGATCGTCGTGCAGAGAAATATCGAGATTTTATACTAAATGAGTTGCAAGTTGAAGACATTTAGTGTATACTATACATAGTAGTCTATAACGTAATAAAGTGAATTAATATGAAAATCGATAGAGCAGTAATTGAGATTGAAGGTGCATGTAACTTCTCATGTACCATGTGTCCACAAGACAAGCGCAACGAACAGGGCGGGCGACACAAAGACTTTCTTCGTAAGATGAATCTATTGGAGTTTGAGGACTACGTAAGAGATTGCGCACAGCATGGTTTACGTGTAGTTAATCTTGATGGTTCTGGCGAAGCAACAATTCTACGAACACTTCCTAAATATATTGAAATCGTTAAGAGATACAATGCCGAGTGCGTTATCTTCTCTAACGGTTTTAAGATGCATGGTCAATTCATGCGAGACTGTGTTGATGCAGGACTCGACTTCTTCAGGTTTTCGTTCATCGGTTCGAATCCAGAAAAGTATCAACAATGGATGTATAACACTCGCGGTTCGAACTACGAGTTTATCAAGAAGAACATTCGTGAGATGCGCGACTATGTTAAGTCATCGGGTTCTACATGTACTGTAGCAACATATCATCTTATCACTGACAACGACAACTACGAGAACGAACTTGCTGAGTATAAAGCAATCGTTGAAGAGTTAGATGTTAAGACTGAAATCTGGAAGATGCACAACTGGTCAGGCGTATATGAGTTAGATGTTAATGCTCGAAAGGGTGAAGTTAAAACATGTGGTCGACCATTCGCTCCTGATGTTGTGATTCGTGCTGGCGGTTTAGATGGTAACAGAGGTGCAGTTGCGCCATGTTGTCAAGTATTAGGTCGCGACGAAGAGGCAGTTCTTGGTCATTGTTCTGTAAACACTATCGAAGAGATTTGGGATGGACCTGCTTACACCGAGTTAAGAGACAATCATACTACAGGTGACTATCCAGATTACTGTAAGTCGTGTGACTTTTTACTTGACGATCCAGAAGTTTTAGTCTATAGTAACCATGAACGTGATCTACACCAGATGTACGGCACTGAATTTAGTCTTGAGGAATTTCGATGAAACCAGATGTTCATATGATTACTATTACTGGTAATGCTATATCAGAACACTATCGCGATCTTGTTAAACCATCGTGGGAAGATGCTGGTTGGAAAGTTTTAAACTTCGAAGCGTTAGTTCCTGAGGACTGTGTGAATGTGAAAATCTTACCCTTAGGCGATAAGCGTCGAGGTGCTAAGATAGTTGGATTTACTGAAACAGAGATAGCAGTTTGGTACAGTCATTACTATGCTTGGATGCTATGTCGTAAGTTAGATAAACCTATCATCGTAGCAGAGCATGACATTCTATTAGAACAAGATATTGATCCAGATGTGTTCAATCATCCTATTGCCTGCTTGTCTCATGTCACACGAAGAAACGGTGATCATGCTAAACTCGCGGGTGGTGCATATTATATTACGCCAGCAGGCGCAAAGAGATTATGTGCAATCAAAGACCATAAGAAAGACTCTGTTGATTATAACTCTGATGCTTGGATACATCGTATTTGTGATACTTACGGTAAATGGTTTATGATGACAACTATACAAGTGCAAGACCAAGAAGTTGGTGTTACAGTTGAGCATAGAAAATGAAAAGATTAATATATCAAGTAGCAGTAGGCAAACCTTCGAAGTTATATGCAACGTGTATAGAGACAGTCTCCTTATATTGCGAACGTCATGGTATAGAGCATATCGTACAGACAACTCCTAAACTTAGAATCAAACCCGACATCTTTACCACGGGTCGTAGCACTGAGTCATACAGTAAACATGGTGGTTTTCTACCTATCTTCGAGAAAGAGAATGCGTTCGATCTCCTTGATTCTTATGACCAGATTGCTATAGTTGATGCTGACATATTCATACGTGAAGACGCTCCTAATATCTTCGATGATTTCGGAACAGATCGTGCGTTCGGTGCAGTCATTGAGCGAGAGATGCCTATCACTAGAGAGTATCAGAACAAGATACAAAACTACTCTAATATGCAGTACGCTGGATTACACACACCTCAAGTTGACTTCAAACCTAACAGATTAGGATTCGAGTTCGCTAACATGGGTCTAATTCTACTGAACAGTAAGTTGTTTAAACCTTATCTTAAAGGACAGACAGCAAAACAGTTTCTAAATCGTATTGAGTTTAAACCATTCGTTGATGGTATCAATGCTTGGAAATGGTCTACAGATCAGACTCTATTGAACTATTTCATAAAAAAAGAGAAGGTTTCGTTTAAATCGCTTGACTTTAGATGGAATGGTCTGTATACTGTAAATACAAAGATAACTGAATGCTACTTCGTTCACTTCTTTCTGAAAGATAAACTGCCGAATGGTGGTGAGAATGTAAGCGAGTTAATAGGAAACATATGAAGTCATACGAAGATAAAACCCAGAAGTACAGTACGTGGGGAGATAAACTTCTCCAACATACTGACCTTCTGGCGTCCATACAGATAGAAGATAAGTTTAAACCAGTTACAGTTCAACTGTCGCTATGTGAGATGTGTGACAGTGATTGTCCGTTCTGCTCTGTTGCGGCACGACCTCTGAAGAGTTACATCCCATGGGAGCAAGTGAAACAACTTCTGCTTGACTTTAAAGATTTGGGTGCTAAGAGTATCGAGATTACAGGTGGTGGTAATCCAATGCTGTATCGCGATAAAGAGACCAAGAAGAATATTAACGATGTGATTAAGTTCTGCAACGAATGTGGATTCGATGTTGGTATTATTACTAACACAGAGAAACTTGAACGTCATCTTAATCCCGAAGTATATCCAATGATTAACTGGATTCGTATCTCACTGATTAAGTTAGATGAGCGAACTGCACCAGAGAAGTATGATTTCGGATCATTCCCTCACAGCAAGTTGGGATTCAGTTACATAATCTACGATAGCACAGGCGATGGACCTGATGTATTATCTCGCACGAACAAACCTTATCAAGGCACTACAGTAGAAAGCATCGAACGTATTGCTAAACTGATTGAGTTGAACCCTGGTGTTAAGTTCTGTCGTATTGCAGGCAACTGTTTATTGTCAGGACACAACACAGAGATACGTGGTAGATTCGGTGCTATCATTGACGCGCTTGATAAACATGACAAGTTCTTTATCAAAGAGATATGGGATCAAGATAAACCATTCTCTGACGGTTGTTACGTAGGACTAGTTCGACCATACATTGCACCACATCCTGACGGTGGCACATATCAAGTTTATATTTGCACAAGTCATGTACTAGAGAATCGAATCTATGATTTGGACTATTCTCTTGGTGATATTAAAGATATCAAAGCAATATGGAACAAGGCAAATCTACTGTACGCAAAGACAGGCAACCCGTATGAAGTACGTGGTAACTGTGGTGATGACTGGGACAAGTCATGCGTGAAGTGCTTCTACTATAACAATAACAAACTACTACATACAGTAGCGCAACCAATGGAAGACCCTAACTTTCCGTGAGACATGAAACAGGGATGTTCATTTTGCGAATGATGTTGATTGTCTGGTTATCAATGAGTGTTGATGGCGAAGATGATCTTTACGGAGTACTCTCCTCAATAAGAAGACTCCAAGAGTGTAAGAAACTAGTAACTATACAATAGGTGATGATGTGGCATTTGACAAAACGTACTACGAAACAAACAACTATACGAACTATCTCGAAAGAGGTGATCGTTATCAACAAACTGCCGCAGAGTTGCTGGCACACTTAAAGACTATGAACTTAGATCATGGACCCTTTCTCGACTTCGGTTGTGCTGTAGGGTTTCTACTTCAGGGTCTAAAGAATCTAAGACCTGATGAGGAGATGTACGGTGTTGACATCTCTGAATATGCTCGTGAAGTATGTAAGGAGAAAGAACTCACTGCATTAGCAGAAGTAGAATTCGCTAAGAGTCACGGTGTTGTATTTGCTATGGATGTATTCGAGCATATGCCTATCGATCAACTCGACCTATTCTTCAATCTTATTAAAGCAGAAACTATCGTATTTCGTATGCCGGTACCTGCTGCCGAAGGCGAAGATTACTACCTTGATGTATCTCGTGCTGATCCTACACATCTTATTAAGTGGACTAAGGACGAGTGGAGAGAATTCTTTGTAGAGAATAACTATATTCCTCTTGACTTAAACCTCTCAACGGTGTATAATAGTACTGGAGTTTACACTGGATTAGCAATTCGAGTTAAGTAATGTACAACGCATTTAAAATAGAAAACATCTTCGACCAAGACGAGATAGAGAATCTAAAATCTTTATTCGAATCTTGTTCGGAGAGTTTAGCACATCAAGATTACAATCTCTATGATGTTGATAAACGTATTATTCCAAACTCTGCTACACATCCTCTGTTACAAAAACTAAATCAATATGTCGATCTGACTCCTATGTCTCATTACTTTGTTAAGTATGATGTCGAAGGATTCACTAGTCTGCATACAGATGATGATGGTGTGGTAAAGTTGACTGTCGTTACATTGCTTGACGATGTGGATTTAGTAGGCGGCGAGACTCTTGTACTTGATCGCTACGTGAAGAATGCTAGACCATCATATAAGTATGCAAAACGTGGTAAGATGGGAGAAGCGCCAATTGGCAGTTCACGTATTCCTGTCATTGCTAGAATGAAACCTGGAGACTCTATCAGTTATGACAATGCAGTAAAGCATGGCGTTTGTCAAGTTGAGAAGGGTTATAGATTAGTATTAGTTAGTTGGTATAAAGAACATGATTAAGATTGCACACCGTGGTAATGTAAGTGGACCTAATCCTGGTCGCGAGAACACCTCAAAGTATATTGATGAAGCAGTTGAATTAGGGTATATCGCTGAAGTGGATATATGGAAAGTCGGTGACAGATTATATATGACACATGAATGCAAGTTGAACGATAGAACTGAAATCAACATTGAATGGTTAAAGTCACGAAAGAATGAACTTGTTATACACTGTAAAGATATTATTGCATTACAGTTTTTCTCGTGTTCACTTGAAGACTGGCACTTCTATTATCACGAGAGTGACGCATATACTCTAACAAGTGCTAATTGGATTTGGGCATTTCCCGGGAGTCCTGTTCACCCATATAAACCTAAAGACATTTACAATTCTGCTGATTGTGTTTCTATATGCAACTTACCAGAACTGAGTGACCAAGATGTATCACTGTTTGCTGGTGTATGTTCTGATTACATAGAGAACTATTAATGAAAGTCTATTGTATTTACACAGAGAAAGATCCTCAATCTAAGAAGGGATTGCAAAGGTGTAAAGATTCTGCTAAGAAGCACGACATCGATCTTATATCATATCCCTGCATACACTTCTCTGACTTAAAAGAAGTTTGGAAAGAGCATGACATCAAAGCGAAGTATAAACCAATCCCAGGACAACAGACAGACTTTGTTAAGAAGTTCGCGCCACAGACTAGGGTAGCAAACGGCACTACACATTATATGTTGTATAAGAAGTGTGTCGAATTGAACGAACCTATTGCTATACTAGAACACGATTCATTTTTTGTCGCACCTCTTCCTACAGATTTACCTCCTAACATAGATGAGGCGATTATTCAAATATCATCACATTCTGCGATGCAACTTACTCCTACTATGTTGAAGGGTTGTGGTCGTGCTAATAAGATGAGAACATATGGTAAGACACAAAAACCATATCGCGACTGGACTGGTGAGAAGGGTGTTATATCTCATCCTCTATCAGGCACAAACGGCACTAGTGGTTACATAATAGGTCCCGTGGCAGCACAGCGAATGATTGACTATATAAATGTAGAAGGTATAGGATTTGCTGATAGATTACGTGAAGATCATATTGGCGAAGGAAATATTCACTTACAAGTTCCGCAGAGCGTTCTCTGTCCGAACGATATTAAATCAGCGAGACTGACATGAACATGAACATGAAAGACATCTTTTTAAAGAACGGTAGTGATAAGGGTGTTACTGGTAAATACCCACACCACTATCACACAGTGTATGAATCAGTATTCGAATCGCGTCGGAACGAACCTATTAAGATATTAGAGGTAGGTATTTGGAAAGGAACGAGTCATCAATCATGGTTAGATTACTTTCCCAATGCAGAAGTCTATGGCATTGACATATTTACTCGTGAACAACCCGAAGACGTTCCTGCACTACAAGATGAGCGGTGTCACTACATCAAAGCAGACAGTACAAATCCTAGTGTACAAGGTCTCATAGATGAAGCATGGGGCGAAGATATTAAGTTCGACTTTATCATTGATGATGGTTTACATACGCCTACAGCAAACAGAAAGACTTTCGAGAATCTATGGAAGTATACAGCAAAGGGCGGCAGTTTCTTAATTGAAGATATTTGGCCAATCAACAAGATGACTTTCGATGAAGCAAAACATTCTTGGATACAGAAATCTGCTTACAACAGACACTTCTATGACATGTTCCTCGAGGCATTGCCCGAAGGATACGTAGAATACGATTGTCGATATACGAGCGGTGTTCCTGATAGTTATATTATAGAGATAAAGAATGATTGATGGTTACGTAATAACACTAAGTGATAATCCAATTTCTTGGCATTCAAGCGATAGACTCATTGCTAGTTCAGAGAAAGTAGAGAACGAGTTTACGATTCATAAGACTCAAGCAATCACACCTGATCGTGTAACAACATTGATGAAACAGCATCGACTTCATTGGAACTACCCTTGGCAAGGATCACAACTTGATTTGCAGTCTGGTCTTACGAAGTCTGCTTATCAAACTGTTGATCCCAATAAGAGAATCGCTTGCTTTCTGTCACACTATCTACTATGGAAAAAGTGTGTAAGTGAGAAGAAAGACATAATGATATTCGAGCATGATGCATATTTTACAAGTAAGTTAGAATATAGTTTGCTATTTCAATCACCTTATGATATAATAGGACTTAATGATCCAATGGGAGCAACTAGACGCGCCCAACTATATCATGAAGGTGTAAGCAAGAGACGCGGAGTTAGTCCAGCACCTAAGATAGATAGCATTGAGATTCCACAAGGCATAGCAGGAAACTCTGCATACTTCATTAAACCTGAAGGCGCACAGAAACTAATAAACTTAGTGGATGAATACGGTGCTTGGCCAAACGATGCTATTATGTGTAAACAATTAATACCTCGCAAACTGGGACAATTGTTCCCTTATGTAACTAAAGTACAAGGTATCGAATCGACGACCTCAATATGAAATCATTTGTAATTACAATAAAATCTTTACCGGAGTCTGTTGCAGTAGCAGAGAGAATGATAGCATCGGCACCTGAGTATGATGTTCAGATGTTCAATGCTATTACTCCTAAGGATGATCCATATAAACTATTTGATTATTATGGATTGCCTCTACATGGATTTAGAGAAGAGGGATCAGTGAAACTTAACTGTATGTCTGCATTCTTATCACACTACACATTATGGAAAATGTGTGTGAAAGATAATGTCGAGTACCAAATATTCGAGCATGACGCTGTAGCAGTTATGCCTATTCCTAGAGTGATCAAATATACGGGTTGCGTCAATATTGGTGCACCTAGTTATGGTAGGCAAGTGCAGTGTGTTCAGATGGGTGTTAATCCTTTGACAACTAAGACTTACTTTCCTGGCGCACATGGTTATCGACTCAAACCTGATGCGGCAAAGGCATTTATTCAAGGTGCTTATGACTATGCCAGACCAACAGATGTATTTCTAAACATTGCAATCTTTCCTTGGTTAGAAGAGTTCTATCCACATCCTGTGGTTGCAAGAGATACATTTACTACTATTCAAAAAGAAGGTGGGTGTGTAGCAAAGCATAATTATGATGCTAACAAATATCGGATAATAAGTAATGTCTAATACAAGCAGGTGCTTTATTACTGGGTGTGATTCTAATACAGAATGGATGCTCCCTTGGTTTATTAAGCACTACACTAAGCACAACAAAACACCTATTGTCTTTATGGACTTTGGTGTATCTCGTGAAATGAAAGGATGGTTACAGGCAGATAATATATTTGCTGACTACATAACAATGGAGAAACAGAAAGTTGGTGGTTGGTTCTATAAACCACAAGCATTACTTGCATCTCCTTGTGAAGAGACTTGCTGGATTGACACAGACATTCATGTACTAGGCGATCTATCGGGTGTCTGGGATCATGTTGAAGATAATAAACTAGGCATGGTAGAAGACAAACCTTGGAGCGCACGAAGAGGCGAAGTATGGCACAACTCTGGTGTTGTTGCAATGAAGGGCAAACCTAATATACTTCGCAAGTGGGCAGATGAATGTCGAAAGAATCCTAAAGTAGGAGACCAAGAAGTACTTCACTCGATGATGCTTACTCCCATTTCACGTATGACACACATCAATAGTGTGCCTAATATATACAACTGGTTACGTATACAATTACTTGATGGTCAAGACAATCCTAACAAACTTGCTATGCACTGGACAGGTGCAAAGGGCAAAGAACAGATAAAGAAGATAATGTATAATGAGTAAAGTATTTCATATTATTGGTAACGGTGATCAAGCGAAGCATTACCTGAAAGAACCACGAAAGGGAACTAAACTTCTCTGTAATATGCCTCCGTTCGAGATACCTAGAGATGAGGTGTTCGGTACGTGCATGGTTGACTTCAAGATGATGATGGCATTGACCGAAGGGTCAGTTCAACTTGATCAATATATGTGGATTCTAGGCACACGTCCTCGCGCATGGATGTATGAACGTCATGCATTCTATCTCAAGTATGCTCCTAACATCAAAGAGTTCTACACTGATGTTCCTGAATATGCTGGCAATGCAACGAACTTTAACTGTGGTCACATGGCAGTTCACTATGCGGCAGCACGACACAAAGCAGATGTTATTCATATGTACGGATTTGATACTCTGTTCGATTTCAATATGCGTAGTGTGACTGACCTTGTATTGTCTAGTGATAGAACACAAGTCAACAACTATAGACTATTGAACAACTGGCGCCCTGTCTGGCGTGATATCATGCGTGAGTTCCCCGATACTAAGTTCGTATTGCACCACAATCATGACCAACTGAAGATACCTAAACTGCCTAATGTTGAAGTAGTAGTATATCCAGATGCACTGACTAGTCCTCAAAAGAATGAAGATGAGAGTGATATTAGTGATGGTCGTGGAATGGATCAGCAAGTGGTTATCCCACAGACAAGAGCAGATCGACGTAGAGCAGAAAAAGAATTGAAAAAGAAAGCAAAATAAGTCAAAATAAGTCTTGCATTGGTTGGATATCTGTGATATAATACTACTTGTATTCAATTGAAGAGACTTATATTATGTTCGAACACCTTAATTATGACCTGGGTTACGCTGATTTAGAATCAGAAACCCTTGAAACTGGTCGTCATTATCAAACGCCTGACGGCAAAAAGTATCCTTCTATCACAACCTGTCTGTCTATTCTATCTGAGAAAGGCATCGCCGCTTGGCGCAAACGTGTTGGTAAAGAAGAAGCAGACAAGATATCTTTCCGCGCGTCTACACGCGGTACTGCTGTTCACGAAATCATCGAAGATTACATCAACAATGTGCCTGACTATACTAAGAAGTATATGCCTAACATCGTCGCTAACTTTCTTGACGTTAAAGAAATCCTAGATACACGTATAGGTAAAGTCTATGCACAAGAAGTTCCATTGTACTCGCATCATCTAGGTGTTGCAGGACGAGTGGATTGTGTTGCTGAGTTTGATGGCAAGTTATCAATCATCGATTTCAAGACTGCTAAGAAAGCAAAACTTCGTAAGTATGTCGAAGCGTATTTCATGCAAGAGTCATTCTATGCTATAGCATGGGAAGAAATCACTCAATTACCTATTACACAACTAGTCACCATTATTGCTGTTGACAACGATGAACCACAAGTGTTTATCGAGCATCGTGATAATTGGTCAGGACCATTAAAACTTACTATTAAGAAGTATAAGGATCGCAAAAATGCCGAACAATATAGTTTCTGAATCCGCAGAGTACGAGAACTTTGTTGGTGAAAGAGTAGAAGTAGATACCGAAGCACCAGCATCACTCGCGGAGTTTATCGGTATGGAAGATAACACTAAAGAGTGGAAGAAAGAATGGGTTGGTATGCCTGAGTACAAGCAGGAAGATAATCCTACGTTTAAGACTATCTCTATGCACTTCAGAAACAAAGAAGACTACGAAGAGTTTGCTAAACTGATTGAGCAACCCTTAACTAAGAAGACTAAGAGTACTTGGTTCCCACGGTTAGATAGAACTGCTAACTCACTATTGCGTTGGGTCGAAGAAGAATGATCGAAAAGATATTCATTCCTACTGTCAACAGACCAGACTCACAGTTGACGTATAATAACTTACCCGATGCTCTGAAGAAGATAACTGTTATGGTTGTTCAAGCATGGGAAAGAGATCAGTACGATTATCCTTGTGAGTATCTGGTTCTACCTGATACGGACGAATATCACTTCGACCATTACTATTGTCTACCTAAGACTCGAAAGTTTATATATGAGACGGGTCAAGATATGAAGTATGCAGTACTTGACGATGATTTAGTTTTCATACGAAGAAACGCAAAATACTGGACTGGCATATCAAACATGGAAATGTCCAAGAAGACATCGACAGACGAAGATATTCTTGAGATGTTTGAAAAGTTCAGTGTTTGGTTAGACCTAGATACAGTAACGATATGCGGATGTGGACCGAGTGCTTTACCTCCTATTCCTATAGAGTATCGCAACAACTCTTTTTTATATTGCGGACTATGGATAAATGGCAGTGACTTCAAGCATGAGTTACACGAACTTGATTTGACCTCAATAAAGATTGCTGAAGATGTGTTCTTTCTATTACAGATGCTAGACAAAGGGTACGGTAATAGACAGAGTAACGAGTTTGCATTTTTAAATAGCAGTGTACATAAGAAAGATTATGGTTCTACTTGTTGGGATAAACAATCATTTGATGATACACACAAAGACCATAAGTACATTGAGCAGAGATTTCCTAATACATTCAATGTACTTTATGACGAGAACGGCGAGAGAACAAAGGGTGGATTTAGAGATTATGGAAGAACAAAAGTTAAATGGGGTAAGACCTTCAAACCTAGAACAAACACATTGGGAGCATTTTTAGATGGTTAAACCTAAGTATCCTATATATATTATATCAAAGGGACGCCAAGACTCTATGGTGACATCACAGTCATTAGCGAGAATGAAAGTCCATCATTACATTAGCATTGAACCTCAAGACTGGGACGCTTATGAGACTGCGCTTGATAATTTTAACATTAGGAAGTATGTTACTCTATTACTTCTGCCCTTCAGCAACCATGGTGATGGTCCAGGTCGCGCTCGTAATTGGTGTTGGGACCATTCTATTACACTTGGCGCTAAACGCCATTGGGTTCTTGACGACAATATTGCTGATTTCTACCGCCTTCATAATAATAAGCGAATTCGTGTAGAGAGTGGTGCATTCTTTGCTCCTATGGAAGACTTCGTTGATCGCTACACTAATGTTATGATAGCAGGACCTCAGTATCGTTTCTTCTGCGCACCTAATCAAGCATACCCCGCCTTTGTAAAGAACACTAGAATCTATTCTTGTCTCTTGATTGACAATGAATGTAAGCACAGATGGCGTGGTCGTTACAATGAAGACACTGACATTTGTTTGCGCGTTCTCAAAGACGGTGACTGTACTATTCAGTTCAATGCATTTCTTCAAGGCAAGATGGCAACGCAGACACTCAAGGGTGGTAACACCGAAGAGTTCTATCATAAAGAGTTGGGTATTGATGAGAACGGTGTTGCTATTCAAGCAGACGAAACATTAGACGTAAAAGAAAGATATAACGTAGAGGGTACAATCGCTAAGTCACAGATGCTTGTTGATATGCATCCTGACGTAGCAACGATGGTATGGAGATATGGTAGATGGCATCACCATGTAAACTACGATTCGTTCAAAAAGAATCCGCTAGATAAAGATACAACTGTTGTGATACAGAAAGGTGTTAATAACTACGGTATGAAATTAATTAATAATTATGGTGTAAACGCGAATGAATATTAGAGAAGCAACAATTGACTTACATAATGCAGTAGAGGCGACACCCTTTGCTATTCGAATGATTGATGGTACTTTGTCTAAGAAGGACTACGTTCGCTATCTCAATGCTCAGTATCTAATCTTTAATGCTATGGAACAGTATGGTGAGTATACTCTTCCTCATGAGAATCTACCTAGAAAACAAGCAATCATTGATGATCTCAAATCATTAGATGAAGAAGCGACTGGTTATAATATGCCTAAGTCTGCTCAAAAATATTCTGATTATATTCTTGGACCATACGACTCTGAAGAGAATCTTCGTAGTTCACACATCTACTTGAATTACATGGGTATGATGTTCGGTGGTGGTATCGTAGCAAAGAATGGTTACTCTGATGGTAACTTATATAAGTTCGAAGGTGGTCGATCAGAAATCATTGCGGCGATTCGTGGATTGGAACTAAGTGTCGATGAAGTCAATCAAGGGTTTCGTTATCACATAGAGATATTCGAAGAGTTAGAAAGGATGGGTAAAGATGATTAGTTTAGAAGATCGTCTAACCGCACTAACTGGTGAGATGCAAGAAATCATTGAAGCATCTGCTGGCGTTAAACCATTAGAGACAGAGGAGTTTGGATGGGAGAACTATCGATACGAATCGCCTAAGTTTAGACTAGCACACATAGAGCGATACTATGTTGATGGACTGGTTGTTGCTCATGTTGTTGTAATGCCAGTTCAGAGTTGTGGTGCACCTATCTTTGGATTCGATGTTGTCGGTAGTGCTAAGTCAGGAAGAATTACTGGTGCTTTCGTTGATTGGTCGCCCATAATGTGGGAAGGCAAGTGGCACAACACAGAGTGGAACAATGATAGAAAACTACCTGTTTGGGCAGAGTGCTTCAGCAATCAATTCGTCGCTATCAGACCGGACGAAGAAGAGACTGATAAACTGTTTGAGTTTGCTATAGATACTTTCATGGAGTATATGATGATGCTTCAAGAGTGCTTTATTAATACGTCTGGTCGATTTGACAAAGGCGCACTAGAAGTTATCAAGATAGCACAGAATAAGTACTGTACACACCAAGCATCAAACCCACGCACACGTGCCGCATTGAATAAGAAGATCGGCAAAGAACGTGCAGAGTATTTCATGACTGAGATACTTTTCCCGAAGATTTAGTCCCGCCTTGGGACCGACCTGAGCATGTCACGAAACTGCTCTTTCTTTTAAAATAATGCTTGACAATCCATTTACTTTGGTGTATAATGGTGCCTATGAAGTGATAACTCTTTCGTAAACTGGTAATGATTCCTAAGCGAGAGTGACACTTCATATACATAATGATTAAAAGGTAACATATGAAAGTTAATATAGGTAAGTATCCTAGACACCGATGGTATCACAACTTTGTTTTCTGGCACTTTGGATATGAAGCAAAGGTAAAAGAGAAGATTGTGATTGAAGAGTTTGATACTTGGTCAATGGATCATACACTCGCAAAGATAATTCTTCCTATGCTTATTCAGTTGAAAGAGACAAAGCATGGCGCACCCTTTGTTGAGATGGAAGATGTTCCTGAACTTCTACGTTGGGACATGAAAGACGAGCGACACTACAATACCAAAGGTGAAGTTGATGAGCAATACTTCGAGCGTTGGGAATATGTGATCAGCGAAATGATTTGGGCATTCGAACAGAAGAACTCAGATGATTGGACAGAGCAATACACAAAGGGTGAGCATGATATTCAATGGATTGAACTAGAAGATGGTATGTCTGAGATGACTAAAGGACCAAACGACACTTTCGAATCTGACGATGAAGGCATTAAAGCACATCAAAAAAGAATAACAAATGGTTTTAGACTATTTGGTAAATACTACGAAGGACTATGGGATTAATATGGAACAAAATGAAGTAAGTTTAATTGCACTAAGTTCACCGAGCGCATACACTGGAGTTAATTCAGCAGAGCAATTGGTAGCATATGCGGCAAGAGTGAGTAACCCCGCTAATCAGAATAACACCGAGACTGCTGGTAAGTTAGTTCGTTATTTGATTAAGGAGAATCATTGGTCACCACTTGAAATGGTACACTTGACACTTGAGATTAAAACAACTCGTGATATTGGTCGTCAGATTATACGTCACAGGTCGTTCGCCTTTCAAGAGTTCTCACAGAGATATGCAGTGAGTGAGAATATTGATGTAGTACGTGAAGCACGAGTTCAAGACGAGAAGAATCGCCAGAACTCTAATGTAACTGATGACGAACATATTAAGAGTGAATGGGGACGTTCACAAGCGCGTATACGCAACTTCGCAAAGAAAGAGTATGCTGCCGCACTTGATATGGGTATTGCTAAGGAACAGGCACGTGCATTGTTGCCCGAGGGTTTAACAGGAACAACACTGTATATGGCAGGTAGTTTGCGTTCATGGATTCACTATTGTGATTTGCGTATGGCGAATGGTACACAGAAAGAACATATGGATGTAGCAGAAAAATGTTGGGAAATAATTAAGCAACACTTCCCTGATGTAGTTAAAGCGGTCGAGGAGACTAAGTAATGAGTGATTTTAAAAAAGGTGATGTAGTAAGTGTAGTGACTCTTTCAGGAGAGTATATGGGTAAGTACAATCAGAATCATGCAGACGGTGGGTTGACGTTAGATGATCCTCGTATGTTGATTGCTGGTGATGACGGTATTGGTTTCGCTCGTGGTATCTGTATGACTGGTATTGAGAATGTCAATACTGTTCGTTTCAAAGATTATGTTTACGTAACACCAACCAACGCAGAGTTTGAGAAAGCGTATCGTACAGCAGTAAGCGGCATCATTCTGTGAATTCAAAGAAAGCGAAATTGTTTCGTAAAGTAGGAAAGGTTGACAAACGGTCAAAGTCCTTGTATAATAGTCTAACTAGCAAAGAAAAAGAATTGTTAGGCGAGATTTATAAAGTAGCGAAACAAAAACAGTCGGAGAAATAACATTAATATATTCTATTTGCATCAAGATCCTATAATATGTGCAGAACAGCACAGCGACAAGCACGTGGTAAAGATGTGTGTAGAATATGCACAACTGTTATCGACTGCGCAAAGATGTATTGATGGCGAGTTCTGGCATGGTAGAACAACTAACGGTCGTAAGATTGCTAGGTACTTCCACCCAGACTCTGCCATGAATCATACTCTGTATAAAGCAACACACATCAATCATCCATCTTCTATCTGGTGCAGAGCATCCGTACAGAATTATCAGTGGTTGTATGATATGTGGGTCTCATTATGTTTTGAGTTCGAACGACGATATAAAAAGAAGCATTTGTCATTTGTAAAGTTAGAGTACTATCTCTTAATGCCACCTGCCGCAATACCTATAGACGAGTTTACAGAACCTACTCCTGCTATGGGTTCACATCCGCATTGCATTGTTGAAGGTGATTCGATAACATCTTATCGCAACTACTACAGAGAAGCAAAGCGTGATTTTGCAGTATGGTCAACAAGAGACATCCCAGAATGGTGGAGAGAAAGATAATGGCAAAGAGAATTAAGAAAGTAAAATTCACGCCGAAACCAAAGAAGACTTTGGTGCCTGCACCTAACTGGGAGAAACTCCAGAAGGCAAGTACAGAAGAGAAACGACTGGATGCATGGAAAGATTGTGAACAGTTCGTTCATGCTGAAGTTACTGACAAAGAGTATCTTCACTCTATGAAGAAGTGGGTACGAGGTAGTGACTGGAACATGGCAGAGCAGAGTGCAATATTGCCTGATGCTTTCATGTTACCGTTTGCTAAACATGGTTGGAAAGCAATACGATTAGGGTTTATGCCTGAGAATGTTGAGCGTTCAATTAAGAAGAATCTTCTACCTTTGCTTGAGAAAGCACAGAAATTGAGAGATAGAATTGCTAGTGATCCTGCGATTCATCCATCAGTGCTTGAGAAAGATGAAGACCATGATTTGTATTACCCCACAATAAAAGAATGGATAGCGGAAACAAAGTCGTTTCTGAAAGCGAGTAAAAACTATCAAGAGTCTCCTGATCCTGCATTGCGTAGTCAGTATCGAGTGATGGAAACTTATCTCTACAATCTCAATCAATACGTCAAGATGGGAGTGTGGTTAGATTCGCACTATGGCGCCAAACGTGAGTACAAGCAAGTCGCCGCATGTGTTGCACCAGCATATCATGCAGACGGCACACAGAAAAGAACTATTGGTATATACTATCTCGACGTAGGTGATGTGTGGACCAAAGAAATGGAAGGATATTATAATGATCAAACTTGATAGTGATATGATGATGACGAAGAGTCGCTTTACTAGGATGGTAGAAGATTGGGTACGTGAGAAGCAACAACCCTATATGGATGCCGTAGTAGCGATTTGTGAGAACCACAACATGGACGTAGAAGACTGTAAGAAGTTTGTCTCACCTGTCATTAAGAACAAACTTGAGGCAGAAGCAATGTCTCTAAACTATCTACCAAGGCAGAATACTCTGCCGCTATGAGTGATGAAAGTACAATAGCATCAACAAACGCGCTCCTGCCGTTTGGTACAACGTCCAGTGCGCCTGCTATTGTACTTCCTGACACTGATCTGTTTAGATCAGAACGTGGATCATTAACACGAAACTACTTCGAGAATGCAGTTGATTTAATTAATCGTGAGTATGAAGCGATAAAAAGACTTGCAATGTTGAATGAATTAGTGTATAATGCATCTTATAACTTCGTACCAAGAGTTGGTCAAATGTATCATCTATATCGAAAGCAAGACGATTCATATATGTTGAGCATGATCGAAAACTGGACGAAGTATGAGTTTGTAGTATCGATTGAATATACTGCTGACTCAGTTTGGAAAGAAAAAGGTTGACTTTCGTAAGTTATTATGTTACTATATACAAGTACATTATGAAATACAAGTGGACAAAAGCAACACCATACTAGAAACTATACTCTGTAATAATACTAAAGGTAAATAAATATGTCATTCGCAAATCTAAAACGCAACCGTAACTCAATCTCCGATCTTGTCAGTGCCGCTGGTGCTGGTTCAGGCGGTGGTGGAGACGCAAAGAAATCCTATAAAGATGAACGCCAGTGGAAACCAACTGTTGATAAAGCAGGCAATGGTTATGCTGTACTTCGTTTTCTCCCTGCTCCTGAAACATGTGAAACTCCTTGGGTTCGCTATTGGGATCACGGGTTCAAGGGTCCTACTGGTCAATGGTTCATCGAGAAATCTTTGACTTCTATTGGTCAACAAGATCCAGTATCAGAAGCAAACAGTATCCTATGGAACACAGGTACTGATGATAACAAAGCAATTGTTCGTGAACGTAAGCGCCGTTTGCACTATGTATCAAACGTACTAGTGGTTAGTGATCCATCTAATCCTGCCAATGAAGGCAAAGTATTCATGTACACTTATGGTAAGAAAATCTTCGATAAGATCATGGATGTTATGCAACCACAGTTCGCTGATGAGAAACCAGTTAACCCATTCGACTTCTGGGAAGGTGCAGACTTTAAACTGAAGATTCGTCAAGTTGAAGGGTATCGTAACTATGATAAGTCCGAGTTCTCTTCGCCAGCACCTCTAATGGGTGGTGATGATGATCAACTTGAGCAGTTATATGAAACTGTTTATGACTTAGGTGAGTTTGCTGATCCTGCTGCCTACAAGACATACGAAGAGTTATCTGCTCGTCTTGCTCTTGTTCTTGGTGAGCAAGCACCTCGCACTGTTGCACAGACTGTAGCATTAGATACTGTACAAGCACCAGCGCCTGTACGTGAAGCACCTGCTCCAGTTATGCCTAGTGCTGCCGAAGATGAAGATGACACTATGTCATACTTCGCTAAACTAGCGGCAGAATAACGTCAACTTCATAAGACGGTAGAGGATGAAACTAAGGGGACGCGAAAGCGTCCCTTTTTTATTAGAAGGAATACATGGAAGAAATATAACCGTTATTGTGAACAGGTGAAAGTGATCTACTTTCTCTTCTACTTGTACCGTTAGATACATTGTTCTGAGTTGATGTAGGAGCATTAACATTATTTACATTAGTAATATTCACTGTAGCACCTTCGCCTGCTGTTACTGTTCCTTTAGCAATCGATCCCGTAACTTCTTCTCGCATAGATGATTTGCTTAATCTATCAGCAGTACTCTTTCTGTTAGCAGTTACAATAGACTGGGTCAGAGTTTCTGGAGTCATCTCAGCAAGATTAGTTCTACCGCCCCTAGCACCACTCACTTTCTTCGCTACTGTATTACCATTTGCATCAGTATCAACTTGCATAGTCTCTACTGTAGGCGCACTGCCTGTACCGCCACTCATCACATTGTTCCATTCTTTCATGAATGCTTGAGCAGGTGAATCACCGCCAGGAGCGATTGCCATTATAGCGGCAACTGCACCACGTGCGAATCCTTCTAGTACATTGAACATTGTATCAACAAGTTTACCGAATAAATCAGAGAAAGAGAATGAGTCAAGTAACTTAGAGAAGTTGCCCAATCCTATCTTTTCCATCAACCATGATACACCATCTTTAAGTAAGTCAAGAGGAATCAAAACAATGTTTGCAATACCTTTCTGTATTCCTTTTGCAATAGCAAAAAACTTATCCAAAATATCAGCACCATCACCAAGACTAGTCAGTTCTTTAAAGATTGCCATTCCCACTTCGATTGCCGCAGTGAGTGGAAGAAATACTCTACCAAGTACTCTAAAGAACCCAAAGAACTTAGCGAATGTTGCACCGAATCCTTTAACGAATGTAACTATAGGTTGAAAGAACCCTCCAATCTTAGCAAAGACTTTGCCTATAACGCCTCCTTTACCTAAGAATGCTCCGATACGACCGAAGAAATCAGTCATTGGTTTAAAGAAGGTGCCTACCTTTGCTACTGCTTTACCAATTGCTCCTTCGGCAGAGAAGATTGCTTTAAACTTAGCACCCCATGCAATGAACTTAGCACCTAGGTCTATCTTAAAGAATTTCAAACCTTTATTCAGTGCATCACCAATACCGGCGGCAAATCCCAGAACAGCGGCAGCGACACCAGCAACAAGAAACCCTAGACCAAAGTCAAGACCCTTCACATCATCTTTTGGTTTAGTATCTTCGCTAGGCACAGTAGGAGCAGGTGGGGCGATTCTCTCGCGCATCATTTCCATCTCGTCCATCTTATTAGCAAACCAAAGCGTAATAAAATTATCGAGTCTACGATCAACCCGTTGAAGAGTTTCGTTGGTCTGCATCTGTTCTAGTACTACGTCATCCAGTGTTTGTGCCATTACTTTCTCTCTCTTGTTTCTCTTCTTCTAAAGTTTGCATTAACAGTATCAAGTGTACCTCTCTCTCCCATGGCATCATAAACTCTAACTCTGTTAATGAATACTTATGATACCTGGATAGCAAAAAATTAGTCTTAAAATGATTTGCTAGATTGTCGTGAGACAGGCATACTAGAAAAAACTCTGCATTCCCTCCAGTACAACATTATTATGTGTACCACATTTTTCACAGTCAAACTTAACTTCATGTTTAACTGAAGGCATATCTTTTAAATACGTTGACACTTTCTCGAATTGCTGTTGTGTCATCGAATCAATAAATCCATCAATACTCTCTTTCGATTCGTCTGCCATTACGATTCGTTCTTCTTGAGTGATAAGAGTCTTCATACATTTACCAAGAACACTGAATCCTGCCTGTGCTTCATCTTCAGTGAAGTCAACCATAGCATAACTCGGGTAAATCATCTCGATAGATATATCATCACTTAATTTTATGATGTTACTCTTCTTACCAACCTTACATTGAATCTCACCAATATCAACTAACTGTTCATTGTCATGGTCACACTCTTCGCAAGCAATGTTTAATGTTACAACTTCACCAACAGACTTTGATCGGATCTGAAGAAACATGTATTCAATATCGAATGTTGTTAATTCATTTCGTTTAATACTGTTACCGTCAAGACACGCCATAACTGTATCAAGCACTGCATTCATTATCTGACTAAGGTCTTTCGACTCAGATGCCATTAGTAAAATCTTTTCTTCTTTGACTAAGTAAGGTCTAAACTTCACTTTCTTCTTCAACGATGGAACTGTCAACTCATATTTGGGTGTATCATTTAACGATGGTAATGCCATTATTTAACTTCCTCAATAATTTAATTTAGTGCTTTATTTATTTCTGTAATCTGCGATAGCAGACTTGATTGCGTCTTCTGCTAGGACGGAACAATGTATCTTAACAGGAGGTAATGCTAACTCTTCTGCCAGTTCTGTATTCTTGATTGTGTTTGCTTTATCCAAGGACTGACCAATGACCCATTCAGTAAGCAGACTACTAGAAGCAATAGCAGAACCACAACCATAGGTTTTAAATTTAGCATCTTCTATTATTCCTTCTTCGCTTACTCTTATCTGTAGTCTCATAACATCACCACACGCAGGAGCACCTACCATACCAGTGCCCACGTTCTTGTCATGTTCGTCCATCTTTCCCACGTTTCGGGGATTCTCGTAATGGTCTAGTAACTTCTCACTGTATGCCATATTTAAGTTAGTGCTTTGAATATTTTGTTTGTTACTTTACTTGCCGCATTTGTTGATGCCGCACCAGTTGCTGTGATTCCTAACTTGCCCTTATCAGCAGGTTCCAAATATTCACCGCGCCATGCTTTATATGAGAACTCTACAGTGAACTGACTGATTTCGTTCTGCGATGCATCCGTAAATGTCTCGTACTGTATTGACTTAGGAAATGCACGATCTAGTAACCAATGATAGTTTGCTGAACCGCTTGTGCCCGCATCTACATCAAGATCAAGATTAAGTGAGATAGGACCAATATTAATATCTTTACTGATATTGAATAGAGGTGTCGTGAATCCCTTTTCTAGTTGATAGATGTGAACTGGATTACAGTATGTGTCTGCATATCCAGCAACGTATCTTCCTTCGCCCGCATCACCGACACGCCTAATAATACTGTCCATCCAACTCTCAAAGTATCGCCGCGTTCCCTGATCGTTCATTACTCTGAATGTCATACTGACTTCTGGATTGTTAAACCCATATGCTACTTGCTGTATATCAGCACCAATCTCTCGCGCAACTGTACTAATCTGTCGTGATGGAAGTGTAACACTAGTACACATAAAGGACATATCTTTGGGCGACTGATCACCTATACGCGGCAAAAGAACGTGATACAAGTTGGGTCTTGCCGCACCTCCTTTAGCACCAAATACACTTTTAAATTCGTCTACGCTACCTGGTCTAAACATTAGATCATACCTCGTGAATCTTTATATACTTGACCCTTGTTGCCCTGGAATTGTGCAGTGGGTAAGAAAGTCGCAATCTCCCATTCAGGAGGTGGCACGTATGCCATACGACCTTCAATCTGAGATGTTAAGTAATGCTTGAAACAAGGTTTAAAGAATCTCATCTTCGCACTTCGCTGTAGCATAGAATATCTAGTCTGAAACTTTGTGGTTTCATCGAATGCTTTATTGTTTGTAACTTTCATTAACTCATCCAGAAATCTTGCTCTTAATGCAATAGGTAAGTAATGAAGATTCAAACCATAGAACCCGCCCTTTGCAGGACCAACAATGATTACTAGAGGAAACGCATCCCAGTATGGAAGTGTTGCTCTGTTCTTAGCATCATAGAAGTACATGTACATATCGCCAATGCCGGTCTTCTGCTTCGCAACATTAGGACCTCGCTGTTCTAGTTCTTCTTCGCGCATTAACGCCCGCCGATTAAGACCGCGCATATTCTGCACCTTGCGTCTAAACCAGTTCTGCGATTCTTTAGTGCGAGGAGTAATACCTGCACGAAACGCTTCTGCTTCTACTTTTTTAAATATTTCACTCATGGTTCTATTTAGTCTTTTTCCTAGAGTATGGTTTCATTTTCTTTAAAGGTTTAATACTTTTCTTTGGTTTTGCTTTCTGAGTTGACTTAGGCATAATACCCATTGCAGTCAATTCATTCTCAGTCCATATAACAAAGTCCCAACCATTATCCTTAGCATATGCTGATGCCGCTTTCCATTTGTTCTGATTCTTTATGTAAGTCAAACCTTCGTTGATGTATCTCTTTGTCTTACGAGAACCTGTAGGTGGTGATAGTTCTTTGTGTGGTTTGATCTCGACCAGAACAGTCTTGCCATTCTTGTATGTCAACTTCAAGTCCATAAAGTATCGATGATACCTCATATCAACCTCATAGAGATACGGTATTACTGTCTCTTCGCTTGACCAGTACTTAATGTCAGAGTTATCGTCTGCCCACATGAAAGCATATTTCTCCCATAGAGAACGATAAACGACCTTATTGTAATCCCCTCTGTACTTTTCGGGGTGTTTAACTTTATATCTTCCAGAATACGCCATAAATATACTTATAAATAACCTCATAGAAACTCTATTTAGTAGGTAAATAAAATGGCAAAAACATCACGTGGCGAACTAAAGCAACAACAGCGAAAAGCGCAAGAAAATTTCCGCGCTGAAATTGCTAAGTCTGAGAACAGACCTGATCCCACTACTACGCAAGAGGCATATGAGAAAACTCAACCAGTTGCTCAAGTAAAGACCGAGGTTATTCATGAAGAAGTTATCACCGAAACTCTCGCAGAAAATCCTTCGCAGTTCGAAGAAAATAAGAAGCGTAATTTTAGATACCCTCTATCAATGCCCGCATCAGGAAAAGGTTATCCCGGAACTATTACATTTGAAGCACACATAGTTGAAGGTGTTGATCTTGCCAAAGAAATGTCTGGCATATATAATCGACTTACTAGAAAGAAGGAAGTGGTTGAAGATGAAAGCGAGGCAGATGAAGAAAACAAACAGTCCATTATAGAGTCCAACAAAACAGCGAATAGCAAAAACAATGCAGAAGAAGCAGGACTACGGAACGACATCACTAAAGTGGCAAATTCAGTAAGCAAGACTTTTGAAAATGTTAATGCCCTCAATTCAGTCGGCAGTGTTATATTGCCACTGCAACGTGACTTACGATTCTCGGACAACGTATCATATGAAAGTCCTGCTATCGGTATGATGGGTGCTGGACTAGAAGGCGCGATAGGCGGTAAGAATCCATTTGATGGTGCTACTAACGGTGACGGTTCATTTACTACTGCCTCTTCAGCACTTGCCGCACAAGCAATTGCAAAAGCATCGGGTCTTGGAGTTGGCGCACTAATTGGTAAAATAGCAGGCGGTGCTTTAGGTGGTGCTGTACTTGGTTCTGGCGCTACAGAAGGACTAGGCGATGCTGTCAAGAGTGCTACACGAATTGCATCTGCTCCTAATCAAAGAACTCTATTCAAAGAAGTACAGATTCGACAGTTTGCTTTCACGTTTAAGTTGATCGCTAACAGTAGTCGTGAGGCAGAAGAGATTAAGAATATCATCAAATTCTTCAGACAGGAATTGTATCCTGAGATGTTGACTGTTGGTGATAACAAAGTTCCTATCGCATACAAGTTTCCTAATGTGTTTTCGATAAAGGTTAAGAATCAGTTTGGTGGCGATGCTGCCTCAAAGATACAAAGATGTTATTTACGAGATGTTCAGACATCATACAATGCTACCGGTAACGGTCTCCTAGAAGATGGTAATTTCATCGAAGTGGACATATCGTTATCGTTTCAAGAAGTTAAAGCACTTGATAAACAAATGGTTGCACTAGAGGATTATTAATGTCAAACTATTTTGAAAACTTTCCTAGAAATCTCTATCGTTTTGGCAACGGTGAGGATCCCGTTTACTTTCAACGACTGAGTAAGTACGTTGATTTGATTGACCAGGTAAGAGATGATGTTGGAGGATACCTAGAGTACGAGATTCTTGAAGGTGATCGACCCGACACACTAGCACATCGTCTTTACGGTAAGGGCGAGTACGAGTGGACATTCTTCTCAATGAATGAGCGTCTACGTGAGACTGGTTGGCCAATGAGACTTCAAGATGTGTACGAGTATGCACAGACTAAAGCATATAAGAATTACACTTGTAATATCAATCTTGAAGTTGATTCTGCTTCGCTTGTTCTTTATGGTGATTCCGTATCAGGACAACAGATGTTACTTTCTGGTATTGCACCGCTATATGATGTTGGTCAAGCAGTAATACTTGGACAACAACAAGGCATAGTTACTGCTAAGAACTTAGCGGTTGGCGAGATAACAGTTAGAATTGATAGTGCTGTTGGTAATCCCACAAGTCCTCTGAACCAAACTTACTTGTCATATGGTGATGGCACATCTAATGTACTATCATTAACATCTTCTAAGTACGAGTACGAAGGAACACATCACTTCATAGACTCTGCAGGAGATGAGATAGATTATTTTTACAGCAATGCGGCGGGTAAAATACCAGTAACTAATCTGGAATATTTAATTGCACAGAATCAAGAGTCGAGAAAAATACGTGTTATCAAGAAACAATTCATCGACAAGATTGTAGGCGAACACAAACGTCTAACATCGAGATAATTTATGGCAGAAAATAACTCACAGTATAGTATTCTTGAGGCAGCAATAATCTCTTCATCTGCAACTAGTGAAGACAATATGGTTGACATCAAGAGCAACGTAATAGAACTTCAATTCTGGGAGCATATAGGCAAACCCTATATCGATGCAAGGATTGTGTTCATCGATGATATGGGTTTGAAGGAAGCATTAGGCATTCAGGGTACAGAACGTATTCGTATTGTTATAGGTGATGCACAACATCCCGAAGAACCAGCAATTATCAAATACTTCTACTTTGCTAACATAGCAGAGACAGAGCGATTGAACGAAAGAAGTGAAATGCTATCGGTCAATCTTGTTGAAGAACACGTATATGTGGATGCTGTTAAACAGTTTAGTAGGTCATACACTGCCAATCTCGAAGACATCATAGAGAGTATATGCAATCGTGATTTAGGTAAAGGTGTTGAGAGATGGCGATTTAAGGGATCTGTACAGGGTCAACGAAAGATTATTGTTCCTTACATGAGTCCTATTGCCGCGATACAATGGTTAAAGATTAGAGCAACGACAAAGATTGGTTCACCTATATATCTCTACTCAAGTTTATATCAAGATGAATTGGTCATGTCTGACTTAGATAATCTTTTAAGCGAAGACGTTATCAACGGTGATATGCCATTCAGATACTCAAAGGCACTTCAGGCAAGCGATGATCCTAGACGTAACCTATACGAGATTATAGAATTTAACGAGACTGGGGGTGACAACTCACTATCATTATATGAATCTGGTGCTATCGGTTCACTCTATTCTAATCTGGATGCTGGTACAGGCAACTCGGTTGATGACCACATGACTA
>Ga0209712_10000024_pt1 | contig 148521 bp, 120 predicted proteins | sample ArcOceMetagenome_FD_187443 | JGI IMG/M metagenome (GOLD analysis project Ga0209712, IMG submission 187443) | Marine eukaryotic phytoplankton communities from Arctic Ocean - Arctic Ocean - Greenland ARC118M Metagenome (SPAdes) (version 2) | ecosystem: Environmental > Aquatic > Marine > Oceanic...
TTGCGCTAATAAATATTGCTGAATTGCCCCACCTGAACCACCCACACCGATTGTATAAATTGGCTCACCATATGAGGTTGAGAATTGCTTTTTCACACGCAGAGCTGTGTCTTCACTCAACCAAATATCATAATGGTTACTGGTTTGTGTACCGGTACTGAATGCAATGGCGTAACCTTGCGCCAGCTGCTCTTCGTGTTCGTACAATAATTTTGTTATGCGCACATGGCCCTGTTTGCGCCCCACACCCACTCCACCTTTAAAACGATATATCAGGCGGTGATTCCATTTACTGCCGTCAAAGTTTTCTATGGTGTCTTGTTTGTTAACTGGCAGTGCCATCACATAAATAAATCGATTAATGGTGCCGGTTTCTACTCGAATTAATTCGTTTATGTTGTCATCATTCTTTTCTTCCTCACTAACCTTTCGATATCCCATTAACGCTTCGTCTTTTACAAAATATTCGATGCGAGTGGTTAACGAGCAATCTTTGCTGTAGCCTATTATTTTTTTTGTTTTTTGTCGGTTTTCGTCTTCTTCATAAACAGCTATACCCACTTTATTTTGGTTATCCACCAAAGGCTGCCCCAAACCAGAGGTATAGGTACCACACAAAAATGGGTAGTCATTTTCACCTGAAAATAAAGGGTTAACAGGCCCTACTTGACCAAGCTTGATAGGAAAATAAAAATCTTCATCTGGACGAGAAATGGTTGCAGGGTGTGGCCCTTGGTAGCTTTTTTTAATAGATTTTGGGCGATAATCTTGTGGTAAACCTAATACCAGCATATCACTGCTTTTGGGCATCATCTGCTGCTCTAATTTGTCATAGAACAAACCTAAACTGCCACCACAAACACCCAATATAAGTGTGATAAAAATAATTTTTTTCATTGGCTCTACTCTCCCCGCAACATAATTAAATCTAGTTGCATTTGAGTAGCGCTTACAGTCAAAAAAAGGAACATTTTCTTCCTAAAAAGCATCGGGACATAACAAACTATTCCCTTGCGCTTTCATAAAAGCTCATTCAATTTTTTAACACCATATTTCATCAGCTTTTTAAGCTAAGTGATGGCAAACCTGTTAAAAAATGAACCAATCACTCAACTTTTAAAATACACTGTTATCGTAAAACTAATGTTTAAGTTCACTTCAATGCATATAACTAAAAAAAATAAACAGCTTCACGCTTATAAGGACAATTAAGTCACAAAAATACATATCCACAGCAGAGATTTACAGTTGGTTACACACTTGTGAGGGACTTTGCATTATGATTGCAAACCTGTTCAAAATTCCATCAAACTAAAATTGGACTTTATGAAAAAGATTTTGAGCTGCTGTCCCATTGCGGCCTTTGAAACCATGCATCTAGTTCCGGCAAACTTTCAGTTTCAGCCCGGAAAAGCGGTCTCCGCTTTGACGGCAAAAGTATGCTGGCTACAAGAAACAGAAGCCACGGTGCTTTTGTGCCACGGCGAGCAAGTTGCAAAGTACGGCGGACGTTACGGTGATACGGAAGGATACTTAAGTGCCGTTGATCAAGCTTTTCGTGAAAGCAAACAACTGATTAACAGCTACCAGTTAAATAGTAAGTCTCGTGACAATATTCAAATCCAAGTGAGCATTGTGCGCACACCTGTTTTCGAATTATTTTCTCAAGATATTAAGTTTAGTTGGGATCGTAATGCTAACTGGCGTCAGTATGACCGCGTAGCTCATGATTGGATGCAGATTCAATACCCAGACCAACCTATGTCTAACCATAATGTAGTACGCCCTGTTAGGCCTATGATTATGCTTGATCAAAAAACCATTTGGAGCTCGCGCTTAGATGAGAGCCAATATCTAGACACGGTAAGAGACTTTAAAGATAAGTGGACGGTGAATGAGCCGATCGACTTAGAATTTCAAAACGAACAGCAGCACGTAAAAACCAGCTAGCTTCTATGCTTGACCATATGTAAAACGATCACGAGACGCTAGATCTTGACCCGTTGCCACATTCTCATATTTTAACTCGATTAGCTTTTCACGCATCTCTTTGCCCTGTTTCCAGCCATGTTCCATGAGCAAATACCCGTTTTTACTTAAGTACTTTTTAGCCTGCGTGGCGATATGGAATAAATCTGCAAACCCTTGCTGTTTTGCCACAAGCGCAGAACTGGGTTCAAATCTCACATCCCCTTGATCTAAGTGCACATCGTCTTCATCGATATAAGGCGGGTTACTTACAATTAAATCGAATGCCTCTTCACTCGCCAGAGCGTCAAACCAGTCACTTTGTTTGAATACCACATTAGTAATACTGTTTAATGCTTTGTTTTCATTGGCCAGCTCAACCGCTTGTGGGATCACATCCACCCCCACCACTTGAGCATTTGGAAATTCCGACGCCAATGCCAAAGCTAGCGCCCCTGTGCCTGTGCCCAAATCCAATATGCGTTTTGGCTGAAGATTATTATCCAATACCCAATCAATAATGGATTCCGTATCACCACGGGGAATCAAGGTATGAGGCGCCACTTTCAGCTGTAAATCCCAAAATCCTTGCGAACCAATAATATAAGCCACGGGCTCGCCCTGCTTACGTCTAGCGATCAATTCGATAAATGCCGCCTGCTGGGATGCATCTAACAAAGTATCTGGGTCAGTAAATAAAATGTTGCGGTGCTGCCCAATGGCGTGCAATAAAATTAACTCACAATCTAGATCAGGACTATCGGATTCAGGAAGCTCGCTTGCACCAAGCGTTAACGCTTGTTTTAAGGTAAGAAGGTTAATTAGTGGCATGTTTATTAAAACCAGAGATTTAGCACGTTTAAAAACTGCCATTGCCAGGCAGTGCCCAGCCTACAAAAAGAAAACAGTTTCAAAGCGTTTTCGAGGAAGCCTAGGCAAGGCCAACATTTAATTTAGTGAGGCGCATAGCGGAGCTATGTAACGAGGTAAATTAAATGTTTAACGCTGCATAGGCGACGCAGATAGCTTTAGTCACCGGAACCCATAGATGCAAGCAACTCAGCCTGATGCTCATGAATAAGCGGCTGAACAATCATGTCCACATCCCCTTCCATCATCTCGTCTAACTTATAAAGGGTTAAGTTGATGCGGTGATCACTCACACGACCTTGCGGATAATTATAAGTACGAATACGTTCTGAGCGGTCACCTGAACCTACCAAGCTTTTACGCTCGGCGGCTTGTTCTGCTGCGGCTTTTTGTGCAATAGCATCGTTCAAGCGAGTGGCTAGAATGCTCATGGCACGGGCGCGGTTTTTATGCTGAGAACGCTCATCCTGGCATTCCACCACAAAGCCTGTTGGAATGTGGGTAATACGAATGGCCGAATCGGTTTTGTTAACGTGCTGACCACCTGCACCGCTGGCGCGGAAAGTATCCACTTTAAGGTCGGCTTTTTTGATATCAACATCCGCTTCATCTTCCACTTCCGGCATGATAACAACCGTACAAGCTGATGTATGAATGCGACCCTGACTTTCAGTGGCTGGCACACGCTGCACACGGTGCGCACCCGATTCAAATTTTAACTGACTATAAACCGCATCACCGGCAATGCGCATGATGATTTCTTTATAACCGCCGTGATCACCTTGGTTTGAGTTCATCACTTCAAACTTCCAGCCACGTTTTTCAGCATATTTGGTGTACATGCGGAATAAATCTCCGGCAAAAATCGCCGCTTCATCACCACCAGTACCGGCACGTACTTCAACAATTACGTTTTTACCGTCATTAGGATCTTTTGGTAAAAGTAGAATTTGCAACTCGCCTTCTAAGCGTTCGATCTCAGCTTTAGAGGCTTTGTATTCTTCTTGACCCATTTCACGCATCTCAGGGTCTTCATCTTGAACAAGGATTTTCGCCTCTTCAAAATTTTCTTCCGCTTCAGTAAATTGGGCAAATACTTTTACAATATCTTCAATTTCAGCGTATTCCATAGACAGTGCACGGAATTTTTTCTGGTCGCCAATGATTTCAGGAGAAGACAACAAGTGACCAATCTCTTCATAGCGTTCGCTAAGGGTTTCTAACTTAAGTTTTACGGAATCTTTCATGGTCACTATTTACAATTTTGAATTCTTTAGTTCGCGTTTATAAATAAACATCAAACTCTATTTAATTTTTCTAATTCAGTTCTGAACAAAAAGCTAACCGGAAGCGTTAGTGTCGACAGCAGAGCTAGGCGAAATTTTAAGTTAGCGAGGCGCATAGCAGCGCTATGCAACGAGTAAAATTAAAATTTCAACGACTCTCTGGTTAGCAAACTAGCTTCAATCTAAATCTTTATCGGTTAGCTGGTAAAGCTCTTGCACCCAACCCATCACTTCTTTTCGCCCTTGGGCGCTGGCTTCTCGCATTTGTACTGTGGGCGAATGTATTAATTTATTGGTCAACATATTAGCCAAAGTATTCAATACTTTTTCAGCTTCATCACCGTTTTGTAAACGCTTTAAGGCTTTTTCCATTTCATTATCTCGAATGGTTTCAGCATGGCCTCGAAAGGCTTTTAAAGTATTCACGGCATCCAACGTGCGCAGCTGACGCATAAAGTCAGCACTGCCCGCTTCGATAATTTCTTGCGCATCAAGGGCGGCGCTTTCGCGTTGACGTACGTTTTCTTCAATAATGTCTTTTAAATCATCGACACTATAAAGATACACATCATCTAACTCGGCCACTTCCGCTTCAATGTCTCTTGGAACGGCAATATCCACCATAAACATCGGTTCGTGTTTGCGCTTTCTTAACGCGCGCTCCACCGTGCCTTTGCCTAAAATTGGCAGCGGGCTTGCTGTGGACGCGATCACTATGTCGGCTTTATATAGCTCTTCACTGATATCGGATAACAAAATGGCTTTTGCGCCAAACTGTTGAGCCAAGGCTTCCGCACGGGCTAATGTACGGTTGGCCACGGTAATATCCGTCACGCCTGCGTCCACTAAATGCTTGGCTACTAGATCGATGGTTTCACCTGCGCCAATCAATAACGCGCGGCTGTCAGATAAATTACTAAAAATTCGCTGCGCTAAGTTTACTGCCGCATAAGCCACTGAAACCGGGTTTTCCCCAATGGCCGTATCGGTGCGCACCTGCTTGGCCACCGTAAAGGTTTGGCGAAACAAGCGGTCTAACTCTGGGCCAAGGGTTCCAGCTTCTTGAGCGACAGCATAGGCACTTTTCATTTGCCCTAAGATTTGTGGCTCGCCCAAAATCAGGCTGTCTAATCCACTGGCCACACGCATAATATGCTGTACAGCCTCTTCACCTTCTAAGGCGTAGTGGCATGCCTCGAGCTGCTCCAATGGCACCTCATGAATCTCATGCATCCATTTGAGTAAACTGGAGGCGTCTTGATGCTCTGCGCTAAAGTACAATTCTGTACGATTACAGGTTGAAAGGATCGCCACTTCTTGCACTCCAAGAGTGCTATTGGCATCACGCAGCTGTCGCGGCAGATGATCAGGAGCAAACGCTACCTTCTCTCGCACATGAACAGGCGCGGTCTTGTGATTGATACCTAGGGTCAATAAAGTCATGAACTACTTAGTATTTAATGGCATGGAACAAAGTCGTCTAAATTCCGCACAATTATTTCAAACTTAACAAAAATGGCCGTATTATAGCCATAATTGCGCTAAAAAAGTGGGTTTACTTGAAAAACCCTAATTTATCTCTATTAATGAAGATTGGCGCTTTGATTTTTGAGTCTTACTATATGAGCAATACCCTGCTGGCCCTGCTACTTAGCCTATCTGTTTTGGCGTCAACCGCCACGGCCAGCCCTGCCTTATCTTTAGATAATGCCAATTCCGCTTCCGATACTGCCCTAGACAGCAGCACTGACGAACAGGAACCTGAGACAAGCACACAAGCTGAGCCGCAAACGGATTACAGCGTAAATACCTTTTATGCGTTATTGGTGGCCGAGATGGCTGGCCAGCGCCAACTGTACGACCTAGCCCTTGGTAACTATTTATTAGAAGCACACCGCACTCAAGATGCAGGCGTCACCGCCCGCGCCACACAAATTGCGCAATATATAGGCGCCGAGCAAGCCGCACTTGATGCCGCCACGCTTTGGGTTAAGTTAGATGCCAACAACCCTCTTGCCCAGCTGGCCATAACCTCTGAATTAGTGAAAGCCGCACGCTTTAGTGAAAGTGTGATTCACCTACAAAAAGCCATTGATCTGGATGCAATGGTCAATGTGAATTTCATTACTGACTTAGGCAGCCGAATGACGGAAGGCGCCCGCGAGCTGTGGTTAGAAAACCTAACGCCTTTATTACAACATTATCAAAAGAATCAGCCTCTCATTTTCAACCTTGCCAGCCTGCACCAGCAACAACAGAATTATCCACAAGCCATTGAACTGCTGAGCAAGCTACTAAAACAAAATGCCAAATATCACCCAGCTTGGAGCTTAAAAGCACGACTTTATGCCACTCTCGACCAATTGGACGATGCCCTAGAAACCGCTGATACCGCGCTTGAGCATTACCCAAATGACAAAGCGTTTTCGATTTTAAAGGCCCGATTGTTAATTAAGAAAAAACAAGTAAAAAAAGCTCGCAGCGTATTTAGCGAAATCGCCGAGCACAACCCAGAAGACGCACACATTTTATTGCCCCTTGCTTTAACTCAAATAGAGCTAAAAGAGCACGATGACGCAAAAACCACCCTGAATAAATTACTGGGCTTGCGCCAGATGACCAGCGAAGCCAACTACTACCTAGGGCGCATTGAGCATCAGCAAAAAAATCTAGGCCAAGCCTTGCAGCATTATTTAGCTGTGCGAGGCGGGCGAGAGTACTTAGCTGCGCAAAACAGCATCATGCAAATACACTTAAGCCAGAAAAATATAGATGCCGCATTAGAGCACGTAAGAGAACAACGCACTCAAGACCCACAAAACCAGCAAGCTTACTTTTTGATGGAAGTAGAATTACTCAATCGCAGCGGGCAGTTTGAAGCCTCTTTAAATGTACTTAACGATGCCCTAAACGCCTACACAGACAACACAGAGCTGCGTTATAGTCGAGCCATGGTGGCCGAAAAACTGGGCAACTTTGATCAACTTGAACAAGATCTGGCTTACATCATTGATAAAGACCCAAAAAACGCCACTGCGCTAAATGCTCTGGGCTACACCCTTGCTGATCGTAGCCGTCGCTTAGAAGAAGCGCTCTCTTTTATTCAACAGGCCCGTAACCTTGCCCCTAAAGACCCTGCCATTATCGACAGCTTAGGTTGGGTTTATTATCGCTTGGGGCGCATTCATGAAGCATTAGAATTATTGCAGCAAGCCTATGTGTTATTCCCTGACGGTGAAGTAGCCGCCCACCTAGGTGAAGTACTGTGGGCCAGTGGCGAAAAAGAAAAAGCCATGGAGATTTGGGAAAAAGCCCTAGACCAACAGCCAAAACACCGTATCATCATCCAGACTTTGGATAGACTACAAGTACAACGCTAAATGCCTGCTTTTTACCTTCGTTTTTTTATCAGCTGCGCCTGCATACTGCTGGGCGCCTGCAGCTTTTTACCCACTGAAAATTCCAGCACACTAAAAAACAACTGGACCTTAAGCGGAAAAATTGGCGTAACCACACCCGATGAAAGAGTGGCAGGGTTTATTCGCTGGCAACAACAAGATGACAATTTTGATATTTATGTTTCCGGCCCATTAAACGCAGGCAGCACTCACATTCAAGGCAACTTAAAAAAAGTGACCTTAAAACATGGCGGCAAAACCGTTTCAGGTTTAAACCCTCAGAAACTTATCTATCAGCAATTAGGCTGGCATTTTCCATTGCAGAATTTGCCGTTTTGGCTGCAAGGTAAAGCTGCACCTTATAGCCAGGCAAAAACCACATCTGAAGATGGCCACCTCACCCATATCCAGCAAGATGAATGGCAAGTTGAACTGCGGCGCCAGCACCGTTATTACAATGTGCCGCAGCGCATTAAAATAAGCCAAGGGGAATGGAAGTTTTTATTCGTGGCAAAAAACTGGTCATTTGACTAACTCAATTTAAAAAAGAAAAGCCACACATGCTTGATTACCAAACCCTAGACAACATCGCCGACGCCTTTACACCTGCTTTATTGGCTACCTGTTTATTGCTAATAGCCCAATCCTTATTTCAAAAAAACTGGAAACAAGCCGCTAGCCAAGTAAGCCTACTAACATACAGCATTGTATTAACCTACGGCTTAATGCTTTTAGACAACCTATTTGGAATTTGGCCAAGCTTTGATTTAGATTACAGCACCCACACAGCAGCAGCCTTAGTGCTCAGCGTTTTTTTAATGTTGTTTTTAAAAAGCGCTCAACTGTTATGGTTAAGCGCTTTCATGACGTATTGCGCTTTAATGTATTATCAAAACTACCACACCATAGGCGACATACTTTCAACGGCTCTAGTGGTAATGACACTGTTAACTCCAATAACATCCAAACTTTCTGATTCGCTCACAGAAGAATAAGCATCTCGCCAAAGAAGCATCATTAAAATACACTGAGCGCCACTCAAAATTGACTGATAAAACCATGCAAGCCCAATTCACACTACCCAGCCCAGCTAAATTGAACCTGTTTTTACACATCACAGGTCAGCGCTCTGACGGCTATCACGAATTACAAAGCATCTTTCAGTTTATTGATATTCAAGATGAGCTGGGGTTTGCTTTATTAGGTGACAATCAATTTATCATTGAACCGGCCATTGAAGGCGTGCCTCTAGAAGACAACCTCATCTACAAAGCGGCCATGTTAATCAAGCAGCAAACCGGCTGTAATAAGGGTGCATTTGTCCACCTTAATAAGATTTTACCCATGGGCGGCGGCCTAGGGGGCGGCAGTTCTAATGCGGCAACCGCGCTTTTAGGGCTAAACAAGCTATGGAATACAAACCTGAGCATAGACACTTTAGCTGAACTAGGCTTAACCCTAGGCGCTGACGTGCCTGTGTTTGTGCGCGGCAATGCGGCATGGGCAGAGGGCGTGGGCGAAAAGTTAACCCCTATGATGGATTTAGAAGAAAATTGGTTTGTAGTGGTGGCGCCAAAGGCCCACGTGAATACCGCTGAAATATTCTCAAATAAAGATTTGACAAGAGACACGCCTAAGTGCAGAATGAGCGCCGCTCTGAGGAGCGAGGGTCGAAACGACTGTGAAACAGTGGTTACAAACATCTATAAAGAAGTTTCTAACTCATTGAATTTGCTAAAGAATTTCGGCTCTGCTAGAATGACTGGCACTGGCGCTTGCTGCTATTTAGAAGTAAATTCTGAAGAACAAGCAAACACGGTTCTAGCCCAGCTTCCAAATGATCTTAGGTCATTTAAAGCGAGAGGCATTAACCAGTCGCCATTGCAAAAAGCTGTAATTAGCTAGTCAAATTACAGGGGTGTAGCCAAGCGGTAAGGCAACTGGTTTTGATCCAGTCATGCGTAGGTTCGAATCCTGCCACCCCTGCCATCTTTTCTAAATCCCATCATTGAATATTTTTTAGCACCAGGAGTCTCCGACGTGTCTAAGTTAATGGTTTTTACCGGTAATGCTAACCCAGAACTAGCTCGTTTAATTGTTGAGCGTTTAGATCTTCCTCTAGGTGAAGCCACTTGCGGCCAATTCAGTGATGGTGAAATCACAGTAGAAATAAAAGAAAACGTACGCGGTAAAGACGTTTTTATCATTCAGCCTACTTGTGTACCAACCAATGACAACATCATGGAAGTGCTATTAATGGCAGACGCCCTACGTCGCTCAAGTGCTGGCCGTGTTACTGCTGTTATTCCTTATTATGGTTATGCTCGCCAAGATCGCCGTGTGCGCTCTGCTCGTGTACCTATTTCTGCAAAAGTTGTAGCTGACATGCTGCAAACAGCTGGCGTTGACCGCGTATTAACAGTTGATCTACACGCAGACCAAATTCAAGGCTTCTTCAATATCCCAATGGACAACATTTACGGTTCTCCAATTTTACTAGACGATATTGAAAAGCAAGATTACGAAAACCTAATGGTTGTATCCCCTGATGTAGGCGGTGTGGTACGAGCTCGCGCAATCGCCAAGCAATTAGACGATGCTGATCTAGCCATTATCGACAAACGTCGCCCACAAGCCAACGAAGCACAAGTTATGCACATCATTGGTGATGTTACTGACCGCACATGTGTATTGGTTGATGACATGGTGGATACAGCAGGCACATTATGTAAAGCTGCCGACGCCCTTAAGCAGTTTGGCGCGAAAAAGGTTGTAGCTTACTGTACACATCCTGTACTATCCGGCTCCGCTTTAGACAACATTAGAAACTCTCAGCTAGATGAATTGGTTGTTACTGACACCGTTCCACTAACTGATGAAGCCAAAGCCTGCGGTAAAATCCGTCAGCTTACTTTGGCAGGATTATTAGCCGAATCGATTCGTCGTGTTAATAATGAAGAATCCATCAGCGCCATGTTTCGTTAATCCCTGTATTAACAAAACAAGACACTGATCGTCAGCTGGCATTAGTCAGCTGACAAAAACTAGGCTCTAACTCTGGTCGCGGGGTTAGGGCCTGTTCGCATTTATAAACAAGTGCAAGCAGGCCTTCGAGCTGTATACACTTATAGAGGTATTAAACCATGGCAAATTACGAACTAAACGCTGAAGTTCGCGAAGTTAAAGGTAAGGGTGCGAGCCGCCGCCTACGTCGCTTAGAAGCTATCACTCCAGCAATCGTTTACGGTGGCGAAAAAGCTCCGCAAAACGTTACTCTTGCGCTTAAAGATCTTAACAAAGCGTTTGAAGATGAAGGTTTCTTCAGTCACATCGTTACTCTTAACGTTGGTAGCACTGCTGAGCAAGTACTGATCAAAGACGTTCAACGTCACCCGTACAAGCCTGTTGTTTTACACGTGGATTTCCAACGTGTATCTGACGACACAATCATCAAACAGCACATCCCTCTACACTTCATCAACGAAGAAGCATGTAAAGGCGTTAAACTACAAGGCGGTAAGGTTACTCACGTAACTTCTGACGTTGTTGTTATCTGTGCTGCTAAGAACCTTCCTGAGTTCATCGAAGTTGATCTTGCTGATGCTGAAGTAGGTACTCAAATTCACCTTTCTGACCTTAAATTGCCAGAAGGTGTTGAGATCCTTGCTCTAACACACGGTTCTGACCACGATGCATCTGTTGCTCACGTAGACGTACCTAAGGGTTCTGCTGCTGATGACGAAGATGAAGAAGCTGCCGGCGAAGAAGCTGCTCCAGCTGCTGAGTAATTAATAGGACGTGCATTGTGAAGGATAAAATTCGCCTAATTGTGGGCCTGGGCAATCCCGGTTCAGAATATGAGAATACCCGACATAATGCAGGGACTTGGTTACTCAACGAGATTGCACGCCAATATGGCGTGCAACTCAAACCTGAAAAAAAATTCCACGGTATCAGTGGTAAAGCCCAAATCAAGGGCCAAGAAGTCTTCTTACTTTTTCCTACTACCTTCATGAATGCAAGTGGCCAAGCGGTTCAAGCTTTAGCTAACTTCTATAAAATTCCTGTTAATCAAATTCTTGTTTTACACGATGAACTCGACCTCCCTACTGGCGTTTCTAAATTTAAGCTAGGCGGCGGACATGGCGGGCAAAATGGCCTGCGCGACATCATCAGTAAAATGGGCAATGACAAAAACTTCTACCGCCTTAGAATTGGTATCGGACATCCAGGCGATAAAAGCAAAGTCACAGGGCATGTTTTAGGTAAACCCAATAAAGACGACTTGAAAAAAATTGAAGCATCAATTGATGCCTGCACATCTGAAATTGACAGTGCAATAAGTGGCGATTGGCCAGGTGCCATGAATAGACTCCACACGTTTAAAGCATAAGAGAAGCTAGCCACACTACTAGGGCTGCGCTTTTAAATACGCATTCTCAGTTTAATAATATATTTATTAAATTGAATTATAGAATTTATATTACTTCCGATGCCCCTAACGGCGTCCGACTGAAATCGAGGTAAACCCCATGGGTTTTAAATGCGGTATTGTTGGCCTACCTAACGTAGGTAAATCTACTCTTTTCAATGCACTGACTAAATCAGGTATCGGCGCTGAAAACTTTCCGTTTTGCACCATCGAACCTAACAGCGGCATCGTGGCCATGCCAGATGCACGCCTTGATGCGTTAGCCGCCATCGTATCCCCAGAAAAAACCATTGCCACAACAATGGAATTTGTTGATATCGCAGGCTTGGTAAAAGGTGCCTCTAAAGGTGAAGGCCTTGGTAACCAGTTTTTAGCCAACATCCGTGAAACAGATGCGATCGCACACGTTGTACGCTGCTTTGAAGATGAAAACGTAATTCACGTTGAAAACACCATCAACCCTGCAGACGACATTGATGTGATTAACCTTGAATTGATTTTCGCCGATTTAGAAAGCGCTGAAAAACAATTACAACGTGTTACCCGTACTGCCCGTGGCGGTGATAAAGACGCCATTGCAGATAAAGCATTATTAGAAAAAATTATCGTTCAGCTAGAAGAAAACCTGCCAGTACGTGCTATGGATCTAGATGAAGAAGAGCAAAAGCGCGTTCGCATGCTGCATATGATCACAGTTAAACCAACCATGTACATTGCAAACGTATCTGAAGATGGTTTTGAAAATAACCCGTTCTTAGACATCGTTCGTGATATTGCATCAAAAGAAAACGCAGTTGTTGTTCCTGTATGCAATAAAATCGAACAAGAGATCTCTGAGCTTGAAGACGCTGAAGACGTTGAAATGTTTCTTGAGGAAATGGGCCAAACTGAACCGGGTTTAAACCGTGTAATTCGCGGTGGATACGAGCTACTAGGTTTGCAAACTTACTTTACTGCTGGTGTTAAAGAAGTTCGCGCTTGGACCATGAAAGAAGGCTCTACTGCACCTCAGGCTGCTGGCGTGATTCACACTGACTTTGAAAAAGGCTTCATCCGTGCTGAAACAATGGCATACGATGACTTTATCGAATTTAACGGTGAAGCGGGCTGTAAAGCTGCTGGTAAACTGCGTGTTGAAGGTAAAGAGTACACTGTTAAAGACGGTGACATTTTACACTTCCTATTTAACGTTTAATTTTTATACCTGCTTTAAGCTAGGTTATTAAAAACGTCTCAATAAAAAAGCCGCCTGTGGAAACACTCGCGGCTTTTATATTTTTACTACACAGACGTTATACATACCTGTTTTTTACCCGTCACTCGCCAAGTGGCCACCTTCGCCAACTTCCCCTCCCCCGTATATACATCTATGTGCTTTTTCTTTATTGCACTACCCGTATCACTGGCCACAAACCAATTTACACCAATCACATCATTCACTTGAGGAATACTCACTTTATTGCCCATCTTTAAATACTGAGTATCAATGGCCACAACACCTAACTGTAAGTGATGCCCCTTAGCGTTAAGCGGGACCTTACTTTTATGAAACTGGTTAGAAAAATACCCCAAATACCAACCAAAGCGGGTACGACCCCAGCCTTCCATTTTTACTTCTTTAATAAAGGCTCTATTAAAATATAAGTAACCCACATCTTTAATTTTTATTCGCCTATCTACCCCCTGAGCAAACTCCATTTCAATTGGCGAGTAATAACCCGTTACCTTCCAGTTATCACTGCACGCTGACCCCATTACCTGGAAAGAAACCAGCAGTAATAAAGTACATAGAAAGACCTGCATAAAGCCTCCGTCAAATTTTTATTATTAGTTTTTCTAAGCTGAGTTATTGCAAGCAGCACTCCAAAACCGTTATTCATCTAGACGAATTATACAGGCACAAAAAAGCCCTTATGACTTTCGATCATAAGGGCTTTTGAAGTACTTGTGCGACCGCCACGGATGGCGGAAGTACTAGAAATGCAGGATGCAATTTCTAGTGTTGGTGACCGCCTTCGCCGTGCACATGTCCGTGCTCTAACTCTTCTTGAGTCGCTTCACGAATATCTTTGATCGCACCAGAGAACGCTAGGTTAACGCTAGCAAGCGGGTGGTTAGCATCGATTGTCACCATATCGTTTTCGATATTTGTCACTTCAACCACTACCTGACCTTCAGGACCGTCAGCAGTAAATGCCATGCCCACTTCAACTTTCTCAGCACCTTCAAATGCTTTCATTGGCACTTGCTGGATCATGCTGTCGTCACGTACACCGTAACCTTCTTCAGCACTTACCAATACGTCGTAAGCTTCACCAACTGTTTTACCAGCCAATGCTTTTTCAAGACCAGGAACAAGATTGTTAAAACCGTGAAGGTATAACAACGGCTCGCCGCCTTCAGAAGTTTCAATCACTTCATTGGTGTCAGCATTTTTTACAGTGAAATCAAGTGTTACCACTTTGTTGTTTGCAATTGTCATGACGATCTCCTTTAGAGTTTCATGCACTGAGCCTAAGCTCAAAATTCTGTTTTAAAAACAAATAAACCTAGTGGGATTATCTCACTAGGCTTAAGTTTTCAAATTCAAAAAATCGTTTCCGAGGCCGCTAAGGCAAGGCAAAAATTCGTTCTCAGGAGGCGCATAGCGGAGCTATGAAACGAGTGAGAAAGAATTTTTAATGCCGCATTAGCAACGTAGGTAGATTTTAGCCTTCGATGTCTTTCATGGTTAATTTGATGCGACCTTTGTTGTCCACATCAAGAACTTTAACCTTGATTACCTGACCTTCAGAGATGTGATCAGCAACATTTTCAACACGCTCTTCTGCGATTTGAGAAATGTGTACAAGACCATCTTTACCAGGAAGGATGTTAACGAATGCACCGAAGTCTACAATTTTCTGTACTTTACCTTCGTAGATAGTACCCACTTCTGCTTCAGCTGTTACCGCTTCAAACATGCCTTTGGCTTTTTCAGCAGCTACTTTAGTCAGTGCGAAGATGCTGATAACACCAGTATCACCGATGTCTACGTCAGCGCCAGTTTCGTCACAAATACCACGGATAGTTGCGCCGCCTTTACCAATCGCTTCAGCAATTTTGTCTGAAGGGATTTTAAGCGTTAGGTAAGTTGGAGCGTTGTCCGGCATTTCATCACGGTGCGTCGGCATAACTTCGTTCATTTGCTTCAAGATTGTTAGACGTGCGTCTAGAGCTTGCTCTAGTGCAATTTCCATAATCTCTTCAGTGATGCCTTGGATTTTGATATCCATTTGAAGGGCAGTAATACCTTTCTCAGAACCGGCTACTTTAAAGTCCATGTCGCCAAGGTGATCTTCGTCACCCAAGATGTCTGTTAGTACAGAGAAGCGATCGCCTTCTTTAACAAGACCCATGGCGATACCAGCAACAGGTGCTTTGATTGGTACACCAGCATCCATCAATGCAAGCGACGCTGAACATACAGATGCCATTGAAGATGAACCGTTAGATTCTGTGATTTCAGACACAACACGTACTGTGTACGGGAAGTCTTCAACTGAAGGCATCATAGCTTGAACACCACGACGAGCTAAACGACCGTGACCCACTTCACGACGACCAGGTGCGCCCATACGACCACATTCACCAACAGAGTATGGAGGGAAGTTGTAGTGGAACATGAAGTTGTCTTTTACTACTTCGTGTAAGAACTCAACAGTTTGAGCGTCACGAGTAGAACCAAGGGTGATTGTACCGATAGACTGTGTTTCACCACGTGTGAACAATGCAGAACCGTGAGTACCTTTAAGAACATTTGTTTGAATGTTTAGGTCACGTACAGTTTTGTTATCACGACCATCGATACGAGGTTCGTTAGAAACGATACGCTCACGTACCACTTCTTTTTGCATTTTCTTGAATAGTTTAGAAAGGTCTTCAGAATTATCTTCTTCGCCTTCTTTCAACAACTTAGCTTTAAGGTCAGCGTTGATCGCGTCGATTTGCTCGTAGCGCGCCATTTTGTCGCTAGTTTGGTAAGCGGCTGTTAGGCCATCAAACGCAACCGCTTTCATTTCTTCGTAAAGCGCAGTGTTGGTTACTGGAGCAGTCCATTCCCAAGCTTCAGTTGCGTCTTCAGCAGCGAATTCTTTAATGGCTTCGATTACACACTGGTAAGCATCGTGTGCGAACAATACGCCACCTAGCATTTCGTCTTCGCTTAATTCTAGCGCGTCAGATTCAACCATTAGTACCGCGTCGTTTGTACCAGCAACAACCATGTCTAGCTCAGAAGTTTTAAGCTCTTCGAAAGTAGGGTTTAGTGTGTAACCACCTTCAGCAGTGTAAGCAACACGTGCAGCACCGATAGGGCCGTCGAACGGGATACCAGAGATAGCAAGTGCAGCAGATGCACCGATCATTGCAGCGATATCTGGATCGTTTTGTGTATCAGCAGACATTACTTGAAGAACTACTTGTACTTCGTTCATGTAACCAGCAGGGAATAAAGGACGGATTGGACGGTCGATTAAACGGCTTGTTAGTGTTTCTTTTTCGCTTGGACGGTTTTCACGCTTGATGTAACCACCAGGGATTTTGCCCGCAGCGTAATATTTTTCTTGGTAGTTAACTGTCAACGGGAAGAAGTCTTGGCCCGGACGCATTTCTTTTTTACCAGTAACAGCGGCAAGTACTTGTACATCACCGATTGTTACCAATACAGAACCGCTTGCTTGACGTGCAATGCGTTGAGTTTCTAGCGTAACTTCTTGCTTACCAAACTGAAACGTTTTAGTAACAGGTGTTAGATTTAGCATAATTTTCCTTTCAGTTGCTAAGAGCAGATTGCTGTTTCGTCTGCACTTCTAAGCATTGGCCCTTTCAACCACAGCATTCTAAATGCGAGGAAAAGGCAAATGGGTAGAAACACAGGAACGAATTTTCTTATTAACAATACTGCTTTATTTTTACGAGACATTTCACGTTTGATCTTTCACTTTCACACTGCGTTAAAAACAATTTCAAAATACTCACCTAGCACACTAGGCTGCGCTTCCTCATTTGTTTTTGCCTTGTTTGAAAGCAAAATCTCGGCTCGTGCAAAGCCTCTTATTCTTTTTTTAATACTTTGTGCGTTTTAAGAGGCACCACTCTGAACTTTTTGAAGTAAACCACTAGGAAACTTCTAAAAGCTAAAACACAAAAACCCCCGTTAGGGGGCTTTTGTTGCTCTTACAAAGATCTTAGCGACGTAGGCCAAGACGTTTGATTAGAGAAGAGTAACGAACAACGTCTTTACCCTTTAGGTAATCCAACAACTTACGACGTTGGTTTACCATGCGAATCAAACCACGACGAGAGTGGTGATCTTGCTTGTTCACTTTGAAGTGATCTTGTAGGCCATTGATGTTGTGCGTCAATAGAGCTACTTGAACTTCAGGAGAACCAGTATCACCTTCGGCAGTTTGGTATTCTTTAACGATGCCAGCTTTTACTTCAGCATTTAAAGCCATGAGATATTCCTCTTGGTATATGCGTTAATTTTAAAGGGTCATCACCGTGCATATAAACAGCGAAACTACCTGCCCTGTTTCCAGCTAATTAAAATCAGTTGAATAAGGGACTTTATGCCAAAAGCCAAGTCAACTTAGTAGTTGCTCAAGCTCAGGGACTTTTAATAAACGTTTGGGAGCAATATGCCCGCTAGCGTCCATCTCGCCTAGACCCAGCAGTAAATCCTGCGGTTCGTGAGCGAGGCGCAATTGTACCTGAGCCAAGGGCTTGCCACCAGCATTGGAGGCGGTAATTGCACGACCAAATTGTAATTCTTTGGCTTGATCTAAAGTCACATGAATAATAGGCACGCTTTCTAGGGCTGTATAGGTCGGAAGCAGCCTTTCATCTATGGCCTCACAACCGCCCTCAAACCCTGATGAATCCTCGCCTTTAAGGCGAATTAGGTCTTCAATTGTGAGCATCATTTCTGCGTCATATGGCCCTGCTTGCAAGCGCCTTAATACAGCCACAAAACCCAGTGTTCCAAGGGCTTTTGATACATCTTCGGCCAATGAGCGAATATAGGTGCCTTTTGAGCAGGTTACGTCCAATTCTAGCCAATCTTCACCCCAATTTAGCAATTCGAGCTTGTGAATGGTCACCTGACGAGCTTTCTTTTCGATATCAAATTCAATGCCTTCACGGGCCAGCTCATACAGCTTTTTGCCTTCATGTTTCAAGGCGCTGTACATAGGAGGAACCTGCCTGATTTCACCGCGCAGCGGCACTAAAGCGGCTTCAATGGCTTCTTCTGTGAGCTTAGGTACCGGGACAGTTTCTAGGACCTTTCCCTCAACATCACCTGTATCGCGACACTCTCCCAATTGAACCTTGGTAGTGTAGCGCTTAGTGCTGTCTAAAAGACGCTGACTGAACTTGGTGGCCTCACCTAGGCAGATAGGCAGCACACCGGTAGCAATAGGATCCAAGGCCCCTGTATGACCAGCTTTAGCCGCGCCAAATAGCCATTTCACCTTTTGCAGAACCCCATTACTGGTCATACCAGCGGGTTTATCTAGGATTAGTATGCCGCTGACTTCGCGACCTTTGCGTTTTCGACCCATGCTTTCCTCGTCATACAAAAGCAAGTATCCACAGAGACCCAGTATGAATATAGGAAATACTAAGAAAGGGCTCTAGAGATAGATGTAACAAGAAGGGAAGAAGAGTAAAAGTTACTCTTCTTCGTTGCGGCGATCAGATTTAACCGCTTCGTTGATCAAGTTCGTTAACTTATGACCACGGGTTAGCGCGATATCATAATGAAAACGTAAATGCGGGGTAATGCGAGTGGTCATCACTTGGGATAACTCAGTGCGTAGAAAGCCTGACATATCATTCAATACGGTTTCGGTTTCTTGAACCGTCGCATCGTCTGCTTCCACCATTCCTGGCTTCATGACGGTGAAATAAATGTCGGCATACCCTAAGTCTGTGGCCACTTTTACCGCGTTTAAGGTAACAATGCCCAACCTTGGGTCTTTCGCTTGAAATTGCAGCATTTGTGCAAGATCACGCTTAATTTGCTCACCCAAGCGCTGGGTACGACTGTAATCTTTTGCCATTTTACTTTAATTCTCTGTAAACAATTAAACCGCCAAAGTTACCTTATCAGTTCCTTTGACGGTTTAATTTTTAAGCGCATTATTTAATACGCTTTTTTACTGGGCAATGATTCCGCTCTGCGCAAGGCATGAGAAGCTATATGTAGCTCGTCTACCTAAGCGACGCATAACGCCGCTCAGGGTGGAATCAATGTTCAGTAGAAGCTTAATCGATGGTACGGGCAAACTCTTTAACATCAAAGACTTCGATTTGATCGCCTTCTTTAACATTATTGTAGCCTTTAACGCCGATACCACACTCAACGCCGTTACGAACTTCTTGTACGTCGTCTTTAAAGCGACGTAAAGATTCAAGCTCACCTTCGAATACCACCACATTGTCACGTAGTACACGGATACTCTTATTACGGTGAACCGTACCTTCAGTAACCATACAGCCCGCAATATCACCAAACTTAGGTGAACGGAATACTTCACGTACTAGTGCGATACCTACGATTTCTTCACGAAGCTCAGGAGCCAGTAAGCCAGACATTGCTTGCTTAACATCGTCAATTAGATCGTAAATGATGCTGTAATAACGCATATCCAAGCCGCTGTTTTCAACAACACGCTTAGCCGCTGCATCTGCACGTACGTTAAAGCCGAACAGTACTGCGTTAGAAGCAAACGCTAAGTTCGCGTCTGTCTCAGTAATACCACCAACACCGCTGGATACGATAGTTACTTTAACTTCGTCTGTAGATAGCTGCTGTAGAGCACCTACTAGGGCCTCTAGAGAACCACGTACGTCAGTTTTAACAACAATGTTCAAGCTTGTAGCTTGCTTGTCGCCGCTCATGTTGAACAGAGCGTCTAACTTGGCTGCTTGCTGCTTAGCTTGGAACAATTCTTTCTCTTTCGAGAAACGAATGCTTGCTACTTCACGAGCACGTTTTTCACTTTCAGCAACAAGGAACTGATCACCAGCACCAGGTGGTGTATCTAGACCCAGGATTTCCACAGGAATAGACGGACCAGCGGAATCGATTGGCTTGCTGTTTTCATCAAGCAGTGCACGAACACGACCGATAGAAGTACCAGCAAGAACGATGTCGCCTTTCTTCAGCTGACCATTTTGTACAAGCAAGGTAGCAACTGGACCGCGGCCTTTATCAAGACGAGATTCAACAACCACACCAGTAGCAGGACCGGTTTCAACCGCTGTTAGCTCAAGCATTTCAGATTGCAGCAATACTGCATCTAGAAGTGCATCGATGCCTTCACCTGTGTGTGCCGAAACAGGCATGAATGGTACGTCGCCGCCCCACTCTTCAGGGATAACATCTTTCGCGCCCAATTCGTTTTTAACACGATCTGGATCGGCTGATTCTTTATCCATTTTGTTCACAGCAACCACAATCGGCACGCCAGCTGCGCGAGCATGCTGAACCGCTTCTTCGGTTTGCGGCATTACGCCGTCATCGGCTGCAACCACTAGGATTACGATATCAGTGGCTTGGGCACCACGTGCACGCATTTCTGTAAACGCGGCGTGTCCTGGTGTATCCAGGAAGGTGATCATGCCTTTATCTGTTTCTACGTGATAAGCACCAATGTGCTGTGTAATACCGCCGGCTTCGCCGCTGGTTACACGTGTAGTACGAATGTGATCAAGTAAAGATGTCTTACCGTGGTCAACGTGACCCATCACAGTAACAACCGGTGCACGAGACACCTTGTCGCCTTCGTATTTGATTTCTTCTAAGAAGCTATCTTCTACAGCATTGTCACTTACTTGCTTGTAAGTGTGGCCCATCTCTTCGATCACTAGGATCGCAGTGTCCATATCCAAAATTTGGTTAATGGTGGCCATTACGCCTAGTTTCATTAACTCTTTGATTACTTCACCAGCTTTAACAGCCATGCCTTGAGCTAGATCGCCCACGGTTACTGTTTCGCCTTTCAGCTCAACTTCGCGAACGATAGGCGCAGTTGGTTGCTGGAATTGGTGTTCTGCATCATCGCTAGGAGTACGTTTACCACGACGTCCACGCGTATCGCCGCCATCTTTACGACGACCGCCAGGCTTACCACCACGACCACGATCATTAAAACCGCGGCCTTTTTCTTTATCTTTGTTACGGAATTCTTTCTTCTTACCGCGATCATCACCACCTGGTGCTGCTTTAGCCGGAGCTGCCGCTGGGCGTGCGCCCGCAGGTTTACGATCACCAGGTTTAGCCGCTGGTTTTCTTGGTGCTGATTTATCACCAGGCTTACGCTTAGGTGCTGCTTTTCCGTCTTTCTTGTCAGCGCCTTCTCCGTCTTTAACAATCTCGCGCTTCTTACGCACTTCGATGTTTACGGATTTTTTACCGCCAGCTGTGTTCAGCGTGGTGGTTGTTTTACGCTTTAAAACGATCTTTTTCGGCTCAGCTTCTTTGTCGCCATGGCTCTTTTTAAGAGCGCCAAGCAATACAACTTTCTGCTGATCGTTAACTGTTTCGTCACCGCTTTTATGTGGCAAACCAGCATCGTTCATTTGTTGTAACAAACGTTCAACTGGTGAGCCTACTGCTGCGGCTAACTGTTTTACCGTGACTTCTGCCATTCGAAATTTCTCCTCCGCTTACCTTACTACTCGGTTTCTTCAAACCAAGGCTTACGCGCGGTCATAATTAATTGAGCGGCCTTTGCTTCATCGATATCTTCAATACCAACGATATCATCTACGCCTTGCTCAGCGAGATCTTCCATAGTGCAGATGCCACGACTTGCCAACACCAAGGCCAGGTGTTGATCCATGCCTTCCATAGTAAGAAGGTCTTCTGCCGGTTGTGCGTCTTCAAGCTTTTCTTCAGTTGCAATCGCTTGAGTTAGCAAAATGTCTTTAGCACGAGATTGAAGTTCGTCGACTACTTCGTCGTCAAAACCATCAATTTCTAACATTTCTTCACGATCAACGTAGGCTACTTCTTCTAAGCCAGTGAAACCTTCGTCAACCAATACTGTCGCCACATCTTCATCAAGGTCTAGTGCATTCATTAGTTTTTCAACCAATGTGCCTGACTCTTCTTCTTGCTTGGCGCCTGCTTCTTCTTCAGTCATTACGTTAATAGTCCAGCCTGTTAACTCAGAGGCTAGTTTTACGTTTTGACCGCCACGACCAATGGAAATGGCCAATTGATCTTCTGACACTGCAACATCCATTGTGTTGGTGTCTTCGTCCATTACGATGGACTCAACTTCTGCTGGTGCCAGAGAGTTAATAACAAGCTGCGCAGGGTTATCGTCCCAAAGCACAATATCCACTCGCTCGTTACCAAGTTCGTTAGATACCGCTTGCACTCGAGCACCACGCATACCCACACACGCCCCTACTGGGTCAATGCGCTGGTCGTTGGATTTCACTGCGATTTTTGCACGACTACCCGTATCACGAGCGGCTGCACGAATCTCGATGGTTTCTTCACCGATTTCCGGAACTTCAATTGTGAAAAGCTCAATCAGCATTTCATTTGAAGCACGGCTTAGCATTAATTGCGGACCACGGTTTTCTGGGTTGATTTCCATCAACACAGCACGTGTGCGATCACCAATGCGGAACACTTCACGAGCAACCAATTGGTCACGAGGAAGCAGACCTTCAGCATTAGCGCCTAGATCAAGAATAATGTTATCGCGGGTTACTTTTTTCACGGTACCGTGAATCAGTTCGCCAATGCGATCTTCATAAGCGGCGGTAATTTTAGCGCGCTCAGCTTCACGTACTTTTTGCATGATGATTTGCTTAGCAGCTTGAGCAGCGATACGACCAAAACCTGGGTTATCGATTTGCTCTTCATGCGTGTCGCCTTCTTTAAGATCAGTATCAATCTCAGCAGCTTCTTGCATGTTTAATTCGCTGCCTAACGCAGGAACCACTTCATTGCTAACAATGGTCCAGCTACGGAAGCTTTCGTATTCGCCCGTTTTACGGTCGATCACGACGCGAATTTCTGGCTCTTCATCTTCATATCGTTTTTTTGCCGCCGCCGCTAAAGCCAACTCAATGGCCTCAAAGATGACTTCTGACTCTACACCTTTTTCGTTAGAGACAGCCTCGGCAACTAGCAGTATTTCTTTGCTCATAACCTTGCCCTTGAGTTAATTATCCTTGTTATCTTGAAATATTAAATTGGCTTTATCGATGGAGTCGATTGGCAACAGATATTCATGATTATCTACATGTACAACGATATCTTCGCCATCTTCCACACCTACCAGCTTGCCTTTGAATTTACGACGCCCTTCATAGGCGTAACGTAATCTCACTTCAACAAAGCCACCAACATTCTGTTCAAACTGCTCAACGGTAAATAACGGACGGTCCAAACCAGGTGAAGACACTTCTAGGTTATATTCGCTAGAAATAGGGTCTTCTACGTCCATCACACCACTGACCTGACGACTGACTAATGCACAGTCATCAACATGAATTCCTTTTTCGCTATCTATGAAAATGCGCAGCACCGAATTTTTACCTTGGGCAATGTATTCCAATCCCCAAAATTCAAACCCTAAAGCCTCAATAACGGGCTTTAACATATCGATTAACTGTTGTTCTTTACTTGCCACATTGACTCCACAGATATAAAAATTGGGCTAAAGAATGACCCGGTTTTTAACTACCAGACACCCGAGCCCAATTATTAGCGTACTTAAAGCTAACTGTTGGCGCGTTATTGCATTTCGCCAACAAAAAACCCCTTATAAGAACCACTTTCAAACTTACAAAAGCAATCCCAGCAGGGGTTTAAACATCAGACTAATTAAAGCCTGCCTTTTAAAGTTCGTCCACTTTTACATGGACAACCGAACTGCTTCGGTTCTTCCTGCCAACCCAAGGGTTGCGGGCTACCATCAAGACAAGCTTAATGGCGTCGAAGGCTTGATAAATCAAGGGCTTCATATTCTAAAGAGTAAATACCTTAGTTAGGCCTCTATTCTTTAAAACAAAATACCATGGTTGCGGGAGCTGAATTAAATCAACACCTTCCCCGGTTATAAAGAGCAGAGACCGATAATCGGGTTTTCTATTCTTCATAACAAATACTATGGTTGCGGGAGCCGGATTTGAACCAACGACCTTCGGGTTATGAGCCCGACGAGCTACCAGACTGCTCCATCCCGCGTCAAAGTGTGCATATTATAGAGACATCGACCTAATTGAGCAAGAAGCAAGCAAGGCCAGAAACCATAAGTATTCACTATATTTCAAAATTGGTGCGGATGGAGGGACTTGAACCCTCACGTGCATAGCACACATCGACCTCAACGATGCCTGTCTACCAATTCCAGCACATCCGCTAATTTTGAATTCATTAACAAGACACTGAATTTAGCTGACGATTTATCATCAACGTCAATTCCAGCACATCCGCTAATTTTGAACTAATTTGGCAGACCACTGAATTCAACTGACGATTAATCATCAACATCAATTCCAGCAAATCCGCTAATTTTGAACTTCATCTAAATGCCCAAGGAAATGATTAACACCCATTTCACTCGGCATATAAATTAGAGACCAAAGGAGGCCTCTATCTGAAATTAGTCGATAACTGGCGTTTCAGACTCAGTTGTCGTTTCAAGTACAGGCACTTCAGTTGCCGGCGCTTGAACTTCTTGCAAAGTAGGTAGGCCTTCATCAACCATACCCACTGCTTTTTCTTTAGCAAAATATGCCAAAGAGAAGCTTGTGGCAAAAAATGCGATGGCTAAAAATGAGGTGCTGCGCGTCAAGAAGTTACCTGAACCGCCACTACCAAATACTGTTTGAGAGGCTCCACCACCAAAGCTCGCACCAGCATCAGCACCCTTGCCTTGTTGAATCAAAACTAGGCCGATAATGGCAATTGCCACAACAATGTGACCAATAATAATTAAATTTTCCATAACTCTAATCTAGCCTGCTGAATTACAAATCTGAATAAAATCTTCTGCATTAAGAGCGGCTCCGCCCACTAATGCACCGTCTACATCCGCTTGTGCAAAAATTGCTTTAGCATTTGCGGGTTTAACACTGCCGCCATACAAAACTTGTACGCCTTGGGCAATGTCAGAATTTAATGCGGCCAACTGAGCACGAATCGCTGCGTGCACCTGTTGCGCCTGTTCTGGTGTTGCTGTTTTACCGGTACCGATAGCCCATATAGGCTCATAAGCGATAACCGCATTGGCAAAACTGGTTATTCCCGCCTCATCCAAAACCACTTGGATTTGAGCTGAAATAACGGCTTCAGTAATGCCCGCTTCACGCTGATCTAGAGTTTCACCCACACATAAAATAGGGGTTAAACCTGCCTGCTGTGCCGCAACGTATTTCAAAGCGATTTGCTTGTCCGTTTCGGCAAACAATTCACGGCGCTCACTGTGACCAATGATCACATATTCACAGCCAAAATCTTTCAGCATTTGAGCGCTGATTTCTCCAGTGTAAGCCCCTTGAGTAAACTCACTTAAGGTTTGAGCCCCCCAACTAATATTGCTACTAGCCAGCACACTCTGACACTGAGATAAATAAGGCGAAGTTGGAAAGACAGCCAAGTCAACATCTGACGACTTCAATCCACTTTTAAGCTGCGTTAAACGGGTTTGATTCTCCGCTAACGAGCCATGCATTTTCCAGTTTCCTGCCACAAATTTGCGACGCATATACAGTCCCCTACCACAGGAAGGTGGCGATAGTACCGAAGAACCCCATATCAAGCAAGGTAGCCCTTCGGTCAAAGTCGTTAAGAAGCGTTACTTACTACGCCAGCCAATAGTGATACTAAACCCTGAACTTGCGCGGTATCTTCCCCTTCAGCCATCACTCTAACCACAGGCTCCGTACCTGATGGACGCAACAAAATGCGACCACGGCCTGCCATTTCTTTTTCGGCTTCTTTTACCGCAGCCAATACTTCAGGGTGATCAACCACGGCTTTATCGGCAACCTTCACGTTTTCCATGATCTGCGGGAATTTGCTCATGCCTTTTTTGTAATCATGTAATTTCTGACCATGGCCCGACAACGCCTTCAATACTTGTAGCGCTGCGATAATGCCATCACCCGTGGTGTGGGCGTCTAGACACAAGATATGACCTGAGTTCTCACCACCCAATGCCCAATTATGCTCTTGTAATTGCTGCATCACATAGCGATCACCAACATTCGCGCGCACAAACGGAATACCAAGATCTTTTAAGGCCAGCTCCATACCCATATTACTCATAAGGGTGCCCACAACACCGCCCTGCAAGGTGCCAAGGTCATACTGATTTTTAGCGATCATAAAGATCAACTCGTCACCGTCAATCAATTCACCCTTGTGATCCACCATAGCAACACGATCGCCATCACCATCAAATGCGATACCCAAGTCAGCATCCATTTCTAATACTTTAACCTGCAACGCTTTTGGAGATGTAGAGCCCACATGCTCATTAATATTTAGACCATCCGGCTTATCACCAATAGTGATTACCTCTGCACCTAATTCAGCAAATACCGCAGGGGCTATTTGATAGGTAGCACCGTGAGCACAATCCAATACGATGCGCATGCCTTTTAGGCTCAAACCAAATACCGTACTTTTACAGAACTCCACGTATCGACCCGCTGCATCATCAATGCGCTTCGCTTTACCTAGCGCATCAGACGCTACGATTTCGATAGGGTGATCCAATAACTCTTCAATGGCATTTTCAGTTTCATCATCTAACTTAGTGCCGTCAGCACTGAAAAATTTAATGCCATTATCATAATAAGGGTTGTGTGACGCACTGATCACAATGCCCGCATCCGCTGAAAACGTACGTGTTAAATACGCGATACCCGGTGTTGGCATTGGGCCTAGCAAACCAATATCAACACCCGCCGCAGAAAGACCCGCCTCTAGAGCAGATTCAAACATATAGCCTGAAATACGCGTGTCTTTACCTATTAAGATTTTACGCTTACCTTGCGCCGCAAAGACCTTACCTGCGGCATAGCCCAGCTTCATAACAAACTCAGGGGTTATCGGCGCATCACCAACACGGCCGCGAATCCCGTCTGTACCAAAATATTTACGTGACATATTTATTATTCCTACTTCTTGTCTTTATATAAGCACCTGCATATTCAATCTAAACCAACAACAAGGTTTAAATACTACAAATGCCATGTCCATATCAATTCGCGAGATTATAGCGGATTTAAAAATGTTTGTTGATGTTCGAACACAATTTCCAAACACATCAACTTGTTTTGGTTAACGCCACCATTTTTAGGGCATCAACCGTGGGCAGCACATCGTGTACCCTCACTATATGCGCGCCTTTCATGGCGGCGATCACCGCGCCAGCCACGCTACCGTGCAAACGCCCATCAACGGCTCTCGCAACTCCTTCTTTATCAGCAAGCGCCGCTGCAACCATGCTCTTACGAGACAAACCAATTAACACTGGCACACCTAGGGTTTTGAGTGACTCCAATTTATTCAATAAACGGAAATTATGCTCAAGGCTTTTACCAAACCCAAAACCGGGGTCCACTAGTATTTGAGTGTTTTCAATTCCCAGCTGATTACACGCCTGAATGCGTTTAGCCAAAAACATATAAACATCATCCACCACTTGTCCGTAGTTAGGGTTGTTTTGCATTGAATCTGGCTCACCCTGCATATGCATCAAACATACGGGCAATTTAGCGTGTGCCGCACATTGCAATGCTCCTTCACGCTGCAATGCTCGAACATCATTCAGCATATGCGCCCCAGCATGTTTAGCCGCCCGCATAATATCTGGTGAGCTTGAATCAACACTGATGCACACATCTAAATTACTGGCGATTTTTTCCACCACTGGAATCACTCGATCCATTTCTTGCTGCAAACTAACTTTAGCAGCACCCGGGCGAGTCGATTCACCGCCCACATCAATAATCGCCGCACCTTCTACTACCATTTGCTCTGCATGTTTGAGTGCAGCATCTAAATTAGAAAACTGACCACCATCACTGAATGAATCCGGAGTGGTATTTAAAACACCCATAACCTGAGTAGTGGCTAAATCGAGTACGCGGTCTGCGCAATGGAGTTTCATGAAAAACCCTTAAATTCAGATATCATTTTAAAAAGACCGCTCTTTGCCGTTTTGGCACCGCGGCACTATGTATAGGACATAGATGTGTCGTGATCACATGAATGTGAAAGAACGATTACCGTTCATCCTGAACATACGACCATCCACGGATGGAGCAAGTATTTCATTTTGTCGGGAAAAAAATAAATAAAAAAAGCAGCCGTAGCTGCTTATTCTAAATACAAACTTTGATTTTCAAAGCAGGGCAGCATGACTCTATGCCACCCGCTTTAATTAATGCTCGTTAGCGGTATCGCCGGGAGCAGGCTTTTCATCATCGCTCACATCAACCTTAACCTGAGCTTCGTCAGAGGCATCCGCAGAACCTGTACCACCTGTATCGTCATCCGACCAAGACTGAGGGGGACGAGGCTTTTGACCACTCATAATGTCATCAATTTGAGCCGCATCGATTGTTTCATATTCCATCAATGCGTCTTTCATCGTGATCAGCTTATCGCGATTCTCTTCAAGAATCTGCGACGCACGCTGATAACAACCATCCAATAACGCTTTGATTTCAGAATCAATTTGACCAGCGGTTTCATCAGATAGGTGAGACATTTGACCGCCACCACCTGAACCTAAATAACCACTTTGCTCTTCCTCTGTATAAAGCTGGGCACCTAATTTCTCTGACAAGCCCCATTTGGTCACATAGTTACGCGCATACTGAGTTGCACGTTCGATATCGTTTGAAGCACCCGTGGTCACGCCGTCTTTACCCAGTGTCATTTCTTCAGCGATACGGCCGCCGTATAAAGAACAAATATTACTCTCAATACCACGCTTGCTGATTGAATGGCGATCCTCTTCAGGCAGGAACATAGTGACACCCAAAGCACGACCACGAGGGATAATAGAAACCTTATATACAGGGTCATGTTCAGGAACCAAACGACCAACAATGGCGTGGCCCGCTTCATGATAAGCCGTGTTCTCTTTTTCTTTATCGCTCATCACCATGGACTTACGTTCTGCGCCCATCATGATTTTATCTTTGGCTTTTTCAAATTCTTCCATGCTTACCGATGTACGGTTGCCACGAGCGGCAAATAACGCAGCTTCGTTTACAAGGTTGGCTAGATCAGCACCCGAGAAACCAGGTGTGCCACGGGCAATCACCTTGGCATCAATAGCATCGTGCACCGGCACTTTACGCATATGCACTTTTAAGATTTGCTCACGACCGCGAATATCCGGTAAACCCACAACAACCTGACGGTCAAAACGACCTGGACGCAATAACGCAGGGTCTAATACGTCTGGACGGTTAGTGGCCGCAATCACGATAATTCCGTCATTGCCTTCAAAGCCATCCATTTCTACTAATAACTGGTTTAACGTTTGCTCGCGCTCATCGTTACCGCCGCCAATGCCCACACCACGGCTACGACCCACAGCATCGATCTCATCAATAAAGATAATGCATGGAGATTGCTTTTTCGCTTGATCGAACATGTCGCGCACACGGGATGCACCCACACCTACGAACATTTCAACAAAGTCAGAACCGGAAATAGAGAAGAAAGGCACTTTCGCTTCACCAGCAATGGCCTTGGCTAATAGGGTTTTACCTGTACCAGGTTGACCCACCATTAATACGCCACGTGGAATCTGACCACCTAAACGCTGGTATTTAGCCGGATCACGTAAAAATTCAACCAGCTCTTGAACGTCTTCTTTTGCTTCATCACAACCTGCCACGTCGGCAAATGTGGTTTTAATTTGATCTTCGCCAAGTAATTTCGCTTTAGATTTACCAAACGCCATTGGACCGCTGCGACCACCGCCACCGCCCTGCATCTGGCGCATGAAGAACATGAATACCGCGATAATTACTAAAATAGGGAATGAAGCCACCAGCAATTGTGTCCAGATGCTTTGCTGCTCTGGTTTTCTGCCTTGTACTTCTACTTTGTTTTCTAGCAGGTCATCCATCATTTTAGGATCATGACCTGGGCGAATGGTCTCAAAGCTCTGACCGTTACTGAATTCGCCATCAATTGTTGGCCCAGCGATGGTGACTTTTTTCACCTGCCCGCTTTGCACCAATTGAATGAATTGGGAATATGCAATTTCTTGATTTGATACAGGGGTGTCTAGCTTTTGAAATACGGTCAGAAGCACTGCCGCAATGATAAGCCATAAAATTAAATTCTTTGCCATGTTTACTAGGGTCCAACCTCTGATCGCTAGATGTTAGCTGCGTTTAATTACGAGTTTATGCAGGTAACAGTACTACAAAAACATACATACCGTCACCCAAGATACACAGTAAAAATGCGCATCCCATTGAAGTCTGGCAACTAAATGGCTTTAGCACCAGTTAATTGGCTGAATTACACCCAATATCCACGATTTTTTTAGGGAATATTAAGCCAAACAGACTCATTTACACTCTTCGTTACGCATCGTGTTTTAGCTTAAATGCGTTAGACATACATACTGGGGGCCAAACAAACAAATTCAAGGATACAAAACTCATTACTGCAAGATAAGCCAAGCCTGATATAATGCATCTATCTGCGGCCCGCCCGCCCTAGCTCTAATCGCCTTGGCTATCTACACTCTAGTTAGACAAAGTAAAACGAGCCCTTAATAGAGAAGTTAATATTCATGGCCTTATCACAAGATCGCAAAAAGTCCTTAAAATCCATAGGCCATAAGCTAAACCCAGTGGTTATGGTGGCAGGCAATGGTTTAAGCGAGAACGTTTTAATTGAAATTGATCGCGCACTGGAAGATCACGAGCTGATTAAAGTGAAATTTGCCGTTGGCGATCGCGACTTAAAAAATGAGCTTTTAGCGCAAACAGAAAAAGCCACTCGCTCTACGCTTGTGCAAAGCATTGGCAACATTGGCTTGTTTTATCGTGCTGCCAAACAGCCTGACCCTAAAAAGTCGAATATCGCTAACTAAGCATTAGCTGATACCAGAACGTAAAAAGCCAGCTATATGCTGGCTTTTTACGTTCTGGCCGTTAAGTATTTTAAACAAAAGTTACTTTTTGCGCGCCTTACGAATCTTGTCGTAAGCGGTTTGTATCTCTTGAGTCTTCTCCTTGGCGAGCATCATCATTTCTTCAGGCAAGCCCTTAGCCACCAACTTATCAGGGTGATGCTGACTCATAAGCCTGCGATAGGCTTTTTTCAATTCCGCCTCAGTGGCACTAGGTTCCACCCCCAATACCGCATAAGCCAGTTTTAGCTCATCTGCGCTGCGGGTAAAGTCTTGATTAAACTGGCCACGGAACTGCTCTTGGCTGGCTTTGACACGAGCGTGAATATATTGAAACTGCAGAGCGCTGATACCAAGAGCTCGGCACACCTTATCAATCAGGCGTTTTTCAGCTGAACTTAACTGGCCATCGGCATATGCCATGCTCAATAGAATTTCAATAAACATTTGCGTTAAAGAGCCGCGATGCCCCACGGCACGCATTAATTGTTTAAGCTCTTTATCTAGATCTAGGTGCGGGCTTTTGCCTTCACTGAAATACTTAATGGCTTCGCGACGCTGGGATTCATTCAATCCCATTTGATCCATTATAAAACGCGCTTGTTCGATTTCTTCCTCAGTAACGCGGCCATCACTTTTGGCCAATTGACCCATGGTCAAAAAGGTCACTCGGAAAAAGACATTTTGACTGGCTCCGCGTTCGGTTTTTGGCGGTGCTTGGTGACGAGCCTGCAATTGATCAAATGCATTACCCACCATCATTCCGAGAATCAAACCAAACGGGCCGCCGTACACCAGCCCAATAAAGCCACCGATTATTTTACCAACCCAAAATTTAGTCATTTTGAAAACCTACCAATAAAACCCCAGCATGGATTTTACCCAAACAAAACTTAGTCATTTTGAAAACCTACCAATAAAACCCCAGCATGAACTTTACCTATTACAAATTTAGTCATACACGCTTACCCATCAACAAATCATCCACATCTTGCAAGCGCTGCGGTGTACCCACGTCAATCCAAGGCCCGTCATACAACTGCCCTGTAACTTCGCCACTATCCATCGCGGCTTTTAATAGCGGCGCCAATTTAAATACACCTGCCTCACAACCTTTAAATAAATCCGGGTGCAAAATACTAATGCCACTAAAGGTATAACGCTGATCTTCACCCTGAGTGATCAAGCCATTATTTAACGCAAAATCACCATCAGGATGAAACTCTGGATTAGGTACCATTAACAAATGCGCCAAGCCGCTTATATTAAGATCACTTAACAAGCCATAATCAAACTCACACCACACATCGCCATTAACCAATAAAAAAGGCGCTGGTGTTTTTTCATCAGCCAGCAAAGGCAGGGCTTTAAAAATACCGCCGCCGGTTTCCAGAGGTGTCTCTTCTGCACTGTATTGAATGGCGCAGCCAAAATCAGCGCCGTCTTTTAGATAAGCTTCAATCTGTTCACCCAAGTACGCATGGTTAATCACGATGTCTGTGACACCTGCTTTTACTAAGCGTCTGATTTGATGCTCAATAAGGGGTTTGCCGGCTACTTTTAGCATGGGCTTGGGTGTGTGATCCGTCAGCGGACGCATGCGTGTGCCAAAACCCGCCGCTAAAATCATGGCCTTCATGACGATGCATCTTCCTCAGAATTAGCCAATTCACTTTCTAATAAAGGCTCTGGCATTTCCATACCCTTAGCCTCTAAAGCCGGAATCAAACTCATTTCAAACCAATTATTAAATGGCTGTAACGCTTGATACTGTGCCGTCACGTCACGAATGTAATTAAGCGTACGAGGGATGTCTTCCATATAACCTGGCTTGCCATCACGGTGATTTAAACGGGCAAAAATACCGGCCGCTTTTAAATGACGCTGCATGCCCATCCAGTCGAACCACAACATAAATTGCTCAAGGCTCACGGCCACCAATTTAGCCTCGCGAGCTTGTTTGTAATAGGTTTGCACCCAAGCATGCACCTTGTCTTTTGGCCACGCCATGTAGCAGTCTTTCAGCAAGCTCACTAAGTCATATGTAATAGGGCCGTGCACTGCATCTTGGAAATCAATAATGCCCAATTGCCCATCAGCTTCCAACATCAGGTTTCGGCTGTGGTAATCACGGTGCACTGGCACCTGCATTTGCCCCAAGGCCGATTCACGCAACAGCTCAAAGGTTTCACTTAAAATGCTTTCTTCATGCTGGCTTAAGTCCATACCCAGATGCTCAACCAGTAGCCAATCTCTGAACAATGCCATCTCACGATTCAATAAGGCATCATCATAAGGCGGCAGGTCAAAGGTGCTTTGCTGAATGGGGATCAAAGCTGTCATGGCCAAGCCATAAAGCTCATCGCGGGTTTCTGTATTTAATAGTGGCAATAACAGTTGGTCGCCCATGTCGCTTAACAACATAAAGCCTTGTCCTAAATCGGCTTTACTCACTTTAGGCACATTAATCCCCTGCGCTACCCACGCATTGGCAATATCCACAAAGGATTGGCTATTCTCTTTATCAGGGGGCGCGTCAACGGCAATAAAACTGGCGGCTTTACCGTCTAAAAGCACATGCTGGCGGAAGTATCGGCGGAAGCTAGCATCACCAGATACTACCTCTAGGGAACCTTGAGGCACACATTGACTCGAAGGCAGGGTCGATAAAACCCATTTTTGTAAAGATTCTTGGCGTACATCCATGATGAACACTGGCCCTTATTTGGGATAAAACGTACAATTTTGTTATTAGCAGCGAACAATACCATAAGTTTTAGATTTAATTAGGAATTCCAACCATATGCCAGCTTACGGGCGTCTCAGTTTTGCCCATTTAATTACATTAATTGGCGGCTTCTGTTTATCCATCTCTCCATCCGTTGCACAAGAGGTCTCTTTTGGCCAACTAGGCTGGGTCGAGCGTGCTCAATTGCCAGCCGATATTCAAGAAACACTGCCTGAGTTTTGCAGCGGCAGCTACGTGCTTAACGAAATTGAAACCCGTGAAGACGAAGCCATGCAGGTGCAAAGCAATAAAGCCGACTTTGTTGAACAACAAGGGGCAATCTTTACAGGTGACGTACAGCTCATTCAAAAAGGCCATGAAGTTAACGCCCAATATCTGCAATACAATCAAGAAACCGGAGACGCGCGCTTTAAAGACAGCGTGATTTTCAAAAGCACTGGCGCCAACATGGCTGCCAAAAGCCTGCACTACAATACAGAAACCGGTCACGCCACGTTAAACGGCGCCACTTATGTATTCCCTGAGTCCCATATGCGCGGTGAAGCAATGCGACTAGAAATGGATGGCTCCACTGAAAAAGAAAACGCCACTTTATATGACGCAAGCTATACATTTTGCGAACCAGGGCATAACGACTGGGACATTAAAGCCAGCGAAATTCATTTAAACCCTAGTCAGCATTATGGCGAAGCATTCCATGGTCGACTGCGCATTGCTGAAATTCCCGTTTTGTATTTACCCTATTTCCGCTTTCCTCTAAGCGAAGATCGCCTCACCGGCTTTTTAAACCCTGAAATCAGTCTATCCACGACGGGCACAGATGCAGCAAGCCTGGCAATACGCGTTAATCAATTTGCCACACCTTTCTATATTAATATCGCACCGAATTATGATGACACTATTACCCCAAGGTTTATGGATGGCCACGGGGTATTATTAGAAAACGAATTCCGCTATTTAAATGCCCTAGGGGAAGGCCAGCTAAGTTTAAGCTACCTAGGCAATGACGAAGCCAGTGATAAAGCTGACACTGACACAGAGCAGCGTCAAAAAGAGCGTTGGTCTCAAGCTTTGCAGCATTCAAAGCGTTTTGCACAGCATTGGTCCCATAGCATTGATTACAGCAAGGTCAGCGATGAAGACTACGAAGATGATTTTAGCCGCAGTGGTTTTATTAATCGCACCAGCCATTTAAAGCAGAATACCGAAGTAAACTTTAACAATGGTCAATGGCAGTTTTTAACCCGAGCAGAGTCTTATCAAACCATTGATGAAAACATCGCGGATGCCAACAAACCCTTCCACCGTTTACCGCAAGTGTTATTAAAACGCTTGAATCATCAGCAATACAATCAATTCAATTATGAGTTTTCTATAGACGCCACTCGCTTCACCCGAGATCACGATGGGCTAACCGGTGTAAGCGCCATGGACGGTGAGCGCGCTCACACAGACATAAGCTTAAGCTACCCGCTTTATGTGACTTACGGTTTTTTAAAGCCGACATTGGAAATGTCTCACACGCAATACAGTTTCCAGAATCTAGATGCCACCTCAGTAACAAACGGCTATGAAGATGAAGTATCACGCAGCATTTATAGCGCCAGCATTGATGCCGGTTTGTTTTTTGAACGAGAGGTAAATCTTTTTGGCCAAGGCTTCATTCAAACACTAGAGCCTCGCATTATGCTGGCCTACACCCCGTTTGAAGATCAAAGTCAGATTCCTATTTTTGACACCACTGAAACCAGTTTTAGTTACAGCCAAATTTTTAATGCTAATCGTTTTACCGGTTTAGACCGCATTGGTGATACACAACAAGTAAGCCTTGGTTTGAGCACCCGCTTTTTAAATGAGCTAGGCCAAGAAATATTCCGCGCCAGTATTGGTCAAATATACTACCTTGATGATCAACAGGTTCAATTAACCCCAGGCAGCAACAACACCACTGAAACGCAAGACAGCTCATCTTTAGCCGGTGAAATTGAATGGCAAGTCAGTGAGAACCTACGCAGTAAACTGGACATTCAATATAAAACCGATGCTGAAACAGATGAAGAGCCTGTTGAAAAAGCCAGCGCACAAATTGCTTATAAAAACCCAAATGACGTGATCTTCAATATGAACTTCAGCCATGTAGAAGATGAGCAACAAAAACAAGTGGGCATCGGATTTTTTGCACCTGTCAGTGATCGCTGGGCTTTCTTTGGTCAAAAGAAACACGACATCTACCCTTACAGTGATGCAGACAAACAAGACAAAGATGATGAAAACTTATTAAACATAGAAGGCATTTTGGGTTTCGAATACCAAAACTGCTGCTGGCGTGCACAAGTCACTTACGAAGAACACACCCTTAGTGACAGCACCAAAGATTACCAATTGATGTTGCAGCTACACTTAAAAGGCCTAGGCATTTTAGGCGGCAACTCTGATGATATTTTACGTGAACGTATTTACGGTTATGAGCAAAGGCAAATCCATGATTATTAAAAAAATAAGCCAAAGCCTAGTATTGGCCACTCTTGCGACTTTGAGCTTTATGTCTCAAGGGCAAATTCAAACTTTGGATAAAATCATCGCCATTGTGGACGATGACATCATTATGCAAAGCGAATTAAGCAGCCGTGTTAATGTCATAAAACTACAAAGTAAAGGCATGCGCATGCCCCCTGATAGCGTTCTGCGCGAACAGGTGCTGGACAAATTAATCAGCGAAAACATTCAAATGCAAATGGCAGAGCGCTCTGGTTTACGCATAAGCGATCAACAGCTTAACCAAACCATTGAAAACATCGCCAAGCAAAACGGCATGAGCCTAAAGAAATTCCAAAAAGCCCTTGAAAAAGACGGCATCAAATACGCTCAAGCTCGCGAGCAAATTCGCCGTGAACGTATTATTTCAGAAGTGCAGCGCTACCGTGTGGGTAATAAAATCCAAATTAGCGAACAAGATGTGGATGGGTTCTTAAACAGTGTGCGTGGCAAAAAGGCCACCGCTGAAGAATATCGTTTAGGCCATATCCTTGTTCAAGTGCCAAGCCAAGCAAGCCGTGAGCAACTTAAAAAAGCCAAAAACAAAGCGGCTAGTTTAGTTAAAAAACTACGCAAAGGAGCTGACTTTGCACAAACGGCTGTGGCCAACAGCGAAGGCCGCAACGCATTAAAAGGCGGCGACCTAGGCTGGCGTAAAGAAGCAGAGCTTCCTTCTTTGTTTTCTGATGTGGCGCCTGGCTTAAATAAAGGCCAAGTAAGCGACCCTATTCGCAGTAACTCTGGTTTCCACATTATTAAAGTAACTGACAAGCGCGGTGGTGTGAGCAAATTAGTACAACAAACACGCGCCCGTCATATTTTAATTCAAAAGAATGAAATCCGCAGTGAAGCTGAAAGTAAAAAGCTAATCGATAATTTATACAAGCGCATTCAAAAAGGTGAAGACTTCGCCAAACTTGCTAAAAAGTTCAGTGATGACCCTGGAAGTAAAGTAAACGGCGGCGACTTAAATTGGATCAACGATGGCGACATGGTGCCAAGCTTTGAAAAAACTATGAAAGCCACCAAAAAGAATCAAACCAGCAAGCCATTCAAATCACGCTTTGGCTGGCACGTTTTACAAGTAACGGATCATCGTAAAAAAGACATGGGCCAAGAGATTCAACGCAACCAAGCTCGTCAATTATTGTACAGCCGCCGCTTTGAAGAAGAGCTACCAGTATGGTTGCGTCAAATCCGTTCTGACGCATACGTAGAAATAAAGTAATAGAAAAATGACCAGCGCTTAACTCTAACGAGCTAAGCGCTTTACAAAAGAAATATGGATACTGTGACAAACACCTTTCAAAGATTAGCCCTAACCGTAGGCGAACCATCAGGCATCGGCCCGGATTTAACCGTGCAACTGGCAATGACTGCTCAGTCTAGCCAAATTGTGGCTGTGTGCGATCAAGATTTATTAAAACGCCGCGCGAAACATTTAGGTTTAGAGCTTTCTATCAAGCCGTTTAATTCGGCTGATAAAACCCCCGCACTTGCCGGTGAAATTTGGGTGATACACGTGCCCATGAGCACAGCTGAATCCATTGGTGAATTAAATGCCGCTAACGGTCAGTATGTTTTAGATACCTTAACAGTAGCCGCACAAGGCTGCTTAGATAACGTATTTGATGCCATGGTCACAGCCCCCGTGCACAAAGGAATTATCAATGAAGCCGGCGTAGCATTTTCAGGTCACACTGAGTTTTTAGAAGAGTACACCAACAGCGAACGCGTGGTGATGATGTTGGCAACACAAGGCCTAATGGTAGCTTTAGTCACCACACACCTTGCATTAAAAGATGTGCCTGACGCCATTACACCTGAGCGTCTAACTCAAATCATCACTGTATTAGATAAAGATTTGAAACAGTATTTCGCCCTACCCAATGCCAACATATTGGTTTGTGGTTTAAACCCCCACGCAGGGGAAGACGGCCATATGGGCCGTGAAGAAATAGACATAATCGAGCCCACCTTAGAAACATTAAGGGCCCAAGGCATTGGTCTTTCTAAGCCCTTACCTGCAGACACCTTATTTACTGATAAAGTCCTGCAACAAGGAGATGCGGTTTTGGCCATGTATCACGATCAAGGCCTACCGGTATTAAAATACAAAGGTTTTGGTAAAGCGGCTAATATTACATTGGGCCTGCCAATTATCCGCACCAGTGTTGATCACGGTACGGCCCTGGATTTAGCCGGCACTGGCAAAGCCGATAGCGGCAGTTTATTCACTGCCATTGAATACGCTCAACACATGGCAGCTTGCAAACAGCAAGCTGCACAGCCACTCACATAGCCCTAAGGAATCATTATGAATGATCGCAGTCACATGGGGCATCAGGCCCGTAAACGTTTTGGCCAAAACTTTTTGCATGATCCAAATGTCATTCGCAACATTGTAAAAAGCATTCGACCTAAGCCGGGTCAAAACATTGTAGAGATCGGCCCTGGCATGGGTGCCATCACAGAAGAGTTATTAGACGGCACCGAAGGCCACTTAAATGTAGTGGAATTGGACCGCGATTTAATTCCGGTTTTAAATGTTAAGTTTTTCAACATGCCCGGCTTTACCATTCACGAAGCCGATGCGCTGAAATTTGATTTTGCCTCATTAAAAAATGATGAACGCCAACTGCGCATTGTGGGTAACCTGCCATACAATATTTCAACACCGCTTATTTTTCACTTACTGAGCTATGCCGGTCTAGTGAAAGACATGCACTTCATGCTGCAAAAAGAAGTGGTACAGCGCTTGGCAGCAGGCCCTGGGGATAAAAACTACGGCCGTCTATCCATCATGGCGCAATACTTTTGCCAAATTCAGCACATGTTTGATGTGGGCCCAGGGGCGTTTAAACCAGCACCTAAAGTAGACAGTGCCATTGTGCGCTTGGTCCCTTATGCTGAACTGCCCTTCCCTGTTAAAGATCACCGTACGCTAGAAAACGTTGTACGTGAAAGCTTTAGCATGCGCCGTAAGACGTTGCGTAATAATTTAAAACGCACCATTACCGCCGAACAACTTGAGACTCTTGGCATTGATGCAAGCTTACGCCCTGAACGACTGGGCTTAGAAGAATATACAAAAATTGCCGACTATGTGTTTGAACACGGTAAAGCCGAAGACGCTAAATAGGTAACGGCCATGGCCAATGAAAACATCCAAGTAAACGTGACACCCTTTTATTTAAAAGATGAATCCGTGCCGGAAAAAAATCGCTATGTATTTAGCTATACGGTCAATATTCATAATGACGGTGAACACGACGCTCAATTGTTATCACGACACTGGATCATCACCAATGGTGAAAATCTAAAAACCCAAGAAGTTCGCGGTGACGGTGTCATTGGCCAACAACCAGTTATTCCACCAGGTGAGTCCTATCAATATACCAGTGGCACAGTAATGGAAAGCCCGGTAGGCACAATGCAAGGCAGCTACCAATTCACAAATGAAGACGGTGAGTTCTTTGATGTGAACATCCCGGTGTTTTCATTAGCTGCTCCGCTAAGTATTCACTAATGGGCATCTTTTTTAACAAACGTGAAAGCCAACCTAAACGCACGTTTGTAGTGGGTGACCTACAAGGTTGCTTGTCGCCACTATTAGATTTATTAGATCAAGTAAATTTCGATGAAAGCCAAGATCAACTTTGGTGTGTGGGCGACTTAATTAACCGTGGCCCAGACAGCCTTGGCACCTTAGAATTTTTATACAGCATTCGCAAAAGTATAAAAGTGGTATTGGGTAATCACGATCTGCACCTACTGGCTGTGGCCTATGGTCAAAAATCTGTTAAAAAAGGCAGCGACTTACTAACCATCAGCGAATCAAAAAACGCAGACAAGCTTTTAAAGTGGCTACGCAAACAACCGCTTTTACATTGGGATAAAAAGCGCAAGCTGGCCATGTGTCATGCGGGCATACCTCCTATGTGGAGCTTAAAAAAAGCCAAAAAACTTTCAAAAGAAGTAGAGGCCGTTTTACAAAGCAAACACCACAAAGATTTATATGCTGCCATGTACGGCGATGAACCTGAAGTATGGAGTGATGATCTTGAAGGCCTCGATCGCCTTAGGGTTATCATAAATTATTTCACCCGCATGCGCTTTATGGGCCCAAATGGCGAACTGGATTTCAATACCAAATCAGGCTTAGATGATGGTAGCCACATCCTCAAACCTTGGTTTAGCTATCCAAACAAATTAAAAAAGAATCATTTATTTTTCGGTCATTGGGCGGCATTAGATGGCCTCTTCGATCAACCGCAAATTACCGGTTTAGACACGGGTTGCGTATGGGGCGGCCCCATGACCATGCAACATATTGAGAGCGGTAAACGCTATCAAGCAAAATTATAGGAATCATCATGTTTCAACATATATCACCTGCCCAGCTTAAAGAAAAAATTGATGAAAATAATGTAAGCATTGTGGATATACGTGACCAGAATAGTTATGTAGATGGCCACATCACAAATGCTCAATTACTCGACAACAACACGGTTCCTCAATTTTTAAACCAAGCTCTACTGGAGAAAGAAAAACCAGTAGTTGTATGCTGCTACCACGGCAACTCCAGCCAAGGCGCCGCACAATACCTTGCAGAACAAGGGCTTGAAAATGTTTACAGCCTAGATGGCGGTTTTGAAGTTTGGAAAATCGCTTTTCCAGAGCTAGTTAAAAGCCACCTATAAACCGTTTCTAAAATACATGCCCTGCTTCCACCAAGTGAGGGCATGCCAACATCTCCTCTTATCCCGTCAATACGTTATAGCTCACCTCCTTCTTCTTTTATTAACCCTAACCTCCAAAACCCTTTACATTTATTCACGATTCCTTGTTTGTACTTTAATAAGCCTCTAACGGTTGTTTGAAAGTTTTTTCATAAACTTAAGTAATAAGGCACAACCTATGCAGCTTAGTTTTTTAAGCATTAAAACTTTGACGTTTTAAAGCCAATCCATTTTAAAGCGGCGATTTAAGGGAATACAGCCCAAAGAAATAAGTCTAAATTATTAAAAGGGATTGGATTAATTGTCGAGTAGGCCGATGAAATAAGTAAGAAACCGAGGTGGACCATGAGTATCTTTAATCACTATCAAGATCGTTATAAAACCACTCAAGAAGAAGTCATGAGTTTGCAAGAGTATTTGCAGCTCTGTAAATCTGATCCATCTATTTACGCCAGCGCCCCCGAGCGGATGCTTGCTGCCATTGGCGAACCCGAGCTTGTTGATACCAGCAATGACTCTCGCCTAAGTCGAATTTTTTCTAATAAAGTCATCAAACGCTACCCTGCCTTTAGTGAGTTTTACGGCATGGAAGAAGCGGTTGAGCAAATCGTGTCTTATTTTCGTCACGCAGCTCAAGGCCTAGAAGAACGCAAACAAATACTCTATTTATTAGGCCCTGTTGGGGGCGGTAAATCCTCACTGGCAGAGCGCCTGAAATACCTTGTGGAGAAAATTCCGTTTTATGCCATTCAAGGCAGTCCTGTTTTTGAGTCTCCGTTAGGATTATTTAACCCCATAGAAGACAGCCAAATTTTAACCGAAGATTACGGTATTCCTGATCGTTACATTAAAGGCATCATGTCACCATGGGCTGCCAAACGTTTGCACGAATACAAAGGCGACATAAGCCAATTTAAAGTTGTGAAACTTTACCCAAGCATCATTGATCAAATCGCCGTGGCAAAAACCGAACCTGGCGACGAGAACAACCAAGATATCTCATCCCTTGTGGGTAAAGTGGATATCCGCATGTTAGAGGACTTTAGCCAAGACGATCCAGACGCCTATAGCTTTAGCGGTGCGTTATGCCGAGCAAACCAAGGCATGATGGAATTTGTGGAAATGTTCAAGGCACCCATTAAGGTGCTGCATCCATTATTGACCGCCACCCAAGAAGGTAACTACAACGGTACCGAAGGCATGGGGGCGATTCCGTTTGACGGCATATTAATGGCGCACTCAAATGAGAGCGAATGGCAGACCTTTAAAAATAATAAAACCAATGAAGCCTTTATTGACCGTGTATACATTGTAAAAGTGCCATATTGCTTACGCATCAGTGAAGAAATTCATATTTATGAAAAACTTCTGGCTCACAGTTCATTGCACCAAGCGCCGTGTGCACCTGACACATTAAATATGCTGGCTCAGTTCTCCGTGCTGTCACGAATGAAAGACCCTGACAACTCCAGTATTTACAGCAAGATGCGCATTTATGACGGTGAAAATCTAAAAGATACCGACCCTAAAGCAAAATCCATTCAGGAGTATCACGATAGCGCTGGGGTTAACGAAGGCATGAGCGGTTTATCCACCCGATTTGCGTTTAAAATATTAAGCCGCGTGTTTAATTTTGACGCCAGTGAGGTGGCCGCCAACCCTGTACATTTAATGTATGTGCTTGAAAAACAAATCGAGCAAGAGCAATTCCCACAAGAAATTGCTGATAAATACCTAAACTTTATTAAAGAATACATGGCACCAAAGTATGTGGACTTTATTGGTAAAGAAATCCAAACCGCCTATTTAGAGTCTTATAGCGAATACGGGCAAAACATATTTGACCGCTATGTCACCTATGCCGACTTCTGGATTCAAGACCAAGAATATCGAGACCCTGAAACGGGTGAGATCCTTGATCGATCAGCCATTAATGAAGAATTAGAAAAAATCGAAAAACCAGCGGGCATCAGTAATCCAAAAGATTTCCGTAACGAAATCGTCAATTTTGTATTACGGGCCAAGGCCAACAATTCAGGTAAAAACCCAAGTTGGCAGAGCTATGAAAAAATGCGCGCTGTCATCGAGAAAAAAATGTTCGCCAATACCGAAGATTTATTACCGGTTATTAGTTTTAACGCCAAAGGCTCCAACGACGAGAAGAAAAAACACGACAACTTTGTTGAACGCATGGTTGAGCGCGGCTACACAGAGAAACAAGTTCGCCTGCTTTCAGAATGGTATTTACGAGTGCGCAAGTCTCAATAATTTAGAGGGACGAGCTTATGAGCTACATTATTGATCGTAGGTTAAATGGCAAGAATAAAAGTATGGTGAATCGCCAACGCTTTTTACGCCGTTATAAAAGCCACATTAAAAAAGCCGTCACCGATGCTGTGAGCAAACGCTCTATCACTGATATGGAACGCGGTGAAAAAATCAGCATTCCTACCCGTGACACTCAAGAACCGGTATTTGGTCACGGCCAAGGGGGCTCCCGTGACCGTGTATTGCCGGGTAATAAAGAGTTTCATGCCGGCGATAAAGTATTGCGACCAAAAGGTGGAGGCGGCGGAGGCGGTGCTGGAGAGGGTCAAGCCAGTAATCAAGGTGAAGGTGATGACGACTTTTCGTTTTTCATCAGCAAAGACGAGTTTTTAGACTATGTTTTTGAAGATCTGGCCCTGCCTAACTTAGTTAAAAAAACCTTGAACGAACACGATGCAATGGAGTATCGGCGCGCTGGCTTTACTGCCACAGGTACCGCCAATAATTTAGCCATTGTGCGCTCCATGCGCAGCGCACAAGCACGCCGTATTGCATTATCCGCCAGCTCTCGAAAGAAATTAAAGCTGGCTATGGCTGACCTAGAAGACGAAGAAGCCAAAGACCCTGATTTACAAAACCCCATTAAAATCACCGAGCTTAATGAACGCATCAAAAAGCTTGAAGATAAAATTAAAAAAATTCCCTTCATTGATACCTTTGACATTAAATATCGCAACATTGTAAAAGAACCTGTGCCCAGCACCAAAGCTGTGATGTTTTGTGTCATGGATGTATCAGGCTCAATGACACAGCAAATAAAAGAAATGGCAAAACGCTTTTACATCTTGCTGTATTTATTTTTACAACGTAATTATGAAAAAACCGAAGTGGTGTTTATTCGCCACCATACCAGTGCCAAAGAAGTGGATGAACAAGAGTTTTTTTATAGCCGAGAAACCGGTGGCACCATTGTTTCCAGCGCATTGCAGTTAATGAGTGAAATAATTGAAGAACGCTACAACCCAAGTGAATGGAACATTTATGGCGCACAAGCCAGTGATGGAGATAACTGGGATGATGACAGCCCACAATGCGCCAAGCTATTACACGAAAAGGTCATGCCTTTTTTACAATACTTTGCCTACATCGAAATCACACCAAATGCCCATCAAGCATTATGGCGCGCCTATGAAGATTTAGCCCCGCAACTGGGTGAACGTTTTGCCATGGAGCAAATCACCGGCGCCGATGAAATTTACCCTGTGTTCAGAGAGTTGTTCTCACGTAAAACCATGAAACAGGCTGTATAGGGGGTTATTATGAGTGAAGAAGAATTTACTAATACACAAAGTAAAAAAGAACATAAACCCAATCGTAAAGAGCCTATTTCTACTGGGTCCGAATGGACATTTGAGCTATTAGAAAAATACGATAAAGAAATCGCACGTATTGCAAAGTCCTATCGATTAGACACCTACCCTAATCAAATTGAAGTGATTACCGCAGAGCAAATGATGGATGCATACGCCAGTGTGGGCATGCCCATTTCTTATCATCACTGGTCTTATGGCAAACACTTTTTACATACACAAACCCATTATCAACGTGGACAAATGGGCCTAGCATACGAGATTGTAATTAATAGTGACCCTTGTATTGCCTACCTGATGGAAGAAAATACCATGTGCATGCAAGCACTGGTGATTGCTCACGCTTGTTATGGCCATAACTCTTTTTTTAAAGGCAATTATTTATTTAGAACTTGGACCGATGCCAGCGCCATTATCGATTATTTGGTTTTCGCCCGTAAATACATCAAATCATGCGAAGAACGCCACGGCGTTGATGCCGTAGAAGAAACATTAGATGCCGCCCACGCGTTAATGAATTACGGGGTAGATCGTTATAAGCGTCCTCGCCCTATTAGCGCAGAAGAAGAAAAACAGCGCCAAGAGGAACGAGAAGATATCCTGCAACAACAAGTAAACGATTTATGGCGAACACTGCCTGAAAAAGAAAAGTCATCTGATAAAAAACAACATCGTTTTCCCAGTGAGCCCCAAGAAAACCTACTGTATTTTTTAGAGAAAAATGCGCCGCTTTTAAAACCTTGGCAACGAGAAATATTACGCATTGTTAGAAAGCTGGCTCAGTATTTTTATCCACAACGACAGACCCAGGTGATGAATGAAGGCTGGGCTACGTTTTGGCACTACACATTATTAAATACCATGCACGAAGAAGGCTTGGTAACTGATGGTTTTATGATGGAGTTTTTAGCCAGCCATACCAGTGTTGTCTATCAACCGCCGTTTGATAGCCCGCACTTTAGTGGCATTAATCCTTATACATTAGGCTTTAACATGATGGTGGATATACGCCGTATTTGTGAACACCCGACTGATGAAGATAAAGAATGGTTCCCGGATATTGCAGGCAGTGATTGGTTAGATACTCTGCACTTTGCCATGAAAAACTTTAAAGATGAAAGTTTTGTCTTGCAGTATTTATCACCAAAATTAATGCGTGATTTAAAACTATTTAGCATTCTTGATGATGATCGAAAAATGCACATCCACATTGAAGCCATTCATGATGAAATGGGCTATCGCAAAGTGCGAGAGAATCTAGCTAAACAGTATGATCTTTCATTTCGTGAGCCGAACATTCAAGTGTATAGCGTGGATGTAGAGGGTGATCGATCGTTAACCATGCATCATTATCGCCAAAATAATGTGCCATTAAATGATGACTCCTCAGAGGTACTTAAACATTTGCGTACCCTATGGGGTTTTGATGTTTACCTGCATTCATTAGGCGATGATGGCAAAGTCATAAAATCCTATTCATGCGCTGAACGTAATCACTCCGGCGATCAATTAGAGCTCGATGCTAATCAACTGATTATTTGATTTATCAATTCTACTATCAAACGCAAAAAACCAGAAGTTAATGATTCATTAACCTCTGGCTTTTTTGTAGATCGTTTATCTAACTATGGCTGAATTAAGCAGACAACTGTTGAGAGTTATACGCTCGTAACGCTTCTGATACCTGAGTATCTGTGGGGATGCATTCGGTGCGCACCAACATAATAATGCTTTGACCGTGTACGTGTTCATCCGCAGCGGGATGAATGCATACCTGCCCTTCTTTACTCACATACGCCAAAGGCGTACCTAGATTCGCCATCATCATGGCCATCACCACGTCTCGCCATGTATCACCTTCAAGCCATAACGAATAACGAATGAAGTGATCATCTGCACGAGTGAACATATCCTCGATTAATAATTCAGACCCAGGGCTTTCCATGGCGCGAACTAAAATTTCAGGGTAAGAGCGAATAGGTCGAATCACCGAACGTACACCAACACGCTTAAAGCGCTCGCGGTTTTCATCTTCAACGCATTCGACAACCACGTTATACGCCAACCCGTGTTCTTTCATACGATGGCAAATATCAAACGTTAAACTGTCGCTATCTAAAATAAGGTCGTCTTTGGCCAGCACCAATATATGGGCGGCTTCTGCAAGGTTTGCTTGTTCGAAATCCGACTCATGATTACCGTGGCCCTCGACCAGTAAAACACCAAGATTCACTAAGCTAGACGGCAAGCCATCGGGGTAGTCGGTATTGATTAATATGATGGGGGTTTTTTTCGTGACCGCATTTTCTCTTACCTGACGAGCTAGGCGTTCAAAATACTGGTCTGGGTTATATTTTGGGGTATTAATAACAACAATATGATTGTTCATGGAGCCTCCAAAGCGATACAAAAGCCCCGTATCCGTTTAACTGATACCCCACAAGCCTCTTTTCAGCAGAAATAAGGCTCTAGGGCGCGGTCAGAACTAACGGGCCTTTAAAGAGTATAGAAGGCGCTTTTTGTCTTTCCATTAATTACCCATTTTTTTTATGTCTTTTTGTTACATAGTATAAACAAGCGCACCCAATAATAGAGCTTCAAAGAGCAGGGGTTCCACAAGGTGCCATGAAACACGACTCTCACATCATTAATACCTGCTCCAGGCCCCTAAACCATATGCCTGTGTCTATACTGAATAAATAGCCTTGATATTAAACATCATGAACTTAGCGACCATCATATTAGTGGCCATGGGCCTATTGGCTCTGTGCGGTTCACTCTTACCTCTAACCAGAATCAATCAGTATAAAACTGGCCAGCAACTGGGTTGGCGCATTATTTATATATTGAATGTGTTTTTTATTCTGGGTTACCTCTATTTTTTAATCCACTTATGGCAAACAACCAGCGGATTAATTGAGGCCGTTTTATCCGTCATTCTCTGGGGTGGCGGGGTATTTGTTTTTTTGGTCAGCCGAATGAGTCTCTCTAGTCTTAAATGCATACAGAAAGCGGCATCAGACTATGAAAAACAAGCCCTGCATGATGCCCTTACCGGCCTACCTAATCGTAAACATTTATTTTATGTACTGGCCAATACTTACTCTGCCAGAGGCCGTGATAATGATGAGTTCTCAGTTATGGTCATGGATTTAAATGGCTTTAAAGAAATCAATGACACATTAGGGCATCACGCAGGCGATCGGGCACTACAACTAGTTGCCCCTAGATTGCAAAGTCAATTAAGAAGCAGCGATACCTTATGCCGACTAGGAGGGGATGAGTTTGCGGTGGTGCTACCAAAAACAAGAAGTCAGCATGCTTTACCTGTGGCACAGAAAATATTAAAGGCCATGGAACACAGCTTTGAAATTGAGCAGCACGACATGTTAATCGGCATAAGCATTGGTATTGCCAGTTGCCCTGAGCATTCTGAAAATGTCGATACTCTTGTTCAGTTTGCTGATGTGGCTATGTATCAGGCCAAAAGAAACCGCACAGGTGTGGAGCTATATATTGCAGAAGAAGATTTCCATTCGCTTAAAAGACTTAACACCCCTCACGTATTACAAACAATTATCGCAAAGGACCAATTAAGCATATGCTACCAACCCATTTGTGATCACCACGCAATATCAGGAATGGAGGTATTGATCCAATGGCCATTAATTGATGATAAAAACCTGTCCGACCTCTATTTTATGGCACAAGTTGAAAGCATGGGGCTGGGAGAAAAAGTTAACCAACTAATTTTAAAAAAGGCCCTTTCTCAATATTCTCAGTGGGGTCAGAAGCGTGACTTTAAACTTCACCTTAATTTAATGCTAGAAAATATGCTAAGCAAAGAATTTTCTAACATTCTTAAAAAAGAATTAAAATTTCACGGTGTAAAGGCGAGCAATATTGTTTTAGAAATACCAGAGCCAGCGTTGAAAATGAATGATCAAAAAATAGCAAAAAGTTTGAAGAATTTACGGAGCCAAGGGCTATTACTATCCATTAAAAACTTTGGTGGCCACGGTGCCGGATTATTATTGATTAAAGAAACGTCCATTCAAAAACTAAAATTAGACCCTATTTTTTCTAAAGATTTAACGCACAGTATGGCGAATCAAGCGATCATTAAAGCCGCTAACGTATTTTGTCATCACTTGGGGCTTACTATGACGGTGGATGGTATTGATGATGAGCAATACTTCAATACATTAATGAAATTAGATGTGCACCGATATCAAGGAATGGCCTACAGCCCTGCTTTAAAAGAAGAGGAAATAGCAGAAGCACTGTTGAGACTTAAATAATAGAGCCCACTTTTAGCCAGTCACAACTAGTCTACTATTAACAAAAAATATTGATGGCTCTATGATGATTTGAACGTACAGTAAACACTCTGTATTTTGTTCTATATATATTAAAACGTTATTAATGCGTAACCACCATATCTACACGTTCAATGAACACTATTATTACGGCTTATTGCACTTCAGATATGCAATCAAACCCATTTTAAATTTAACCCGATTACCAAGCTACCACAACGTCTTCACGCTGAATGGCAAACCTAGATGGGGTTTTATTTAACTTGGCAATGGCAAATCTTGGCTGCACTTGGGTAATAGTGGCTTTCACCTTGGTGTCCTGCAGCTGTGTCATGCCCTGCATATCAAGGTTGTAAAATGTGCTGGTACGAAACACAGTTAACTCGTCACCCGGGCGCATGCCCACACTGCCGCCTGTATCCACACGAATAAAATCCGCATTGGTATCAATGATTTTAGCCATATAAGGCTGACACCCTAGGTTTTCATTTAAGTCGGCCACCACTTTACTGATCAACCCTTTGGTTTCAAAACCAAACGGGCTTTTCCAAAATTCTGGGGTGGCAAACCCTGTGCGTTTAAAGTTGCCATAAGGCCATTCACCAGATGTGGCATAAGTATTTTGAAACATCAGCGCACCACTGATGCCGTCATGCACATACACATCCAATACAAAATTGCGCTCGCGTTTTTCACGGCCCAAACCCACCAGCTCTAATGAGGTATCCCAAATGCGCGGCACACCGGCATTTGGGTTAATCATGGATAAATCACGAATCACACCACTCACTACAAATTGTGCGCCTAACTCTTTGGCAAGCTCCACACCATTGGTGAGGCGCTGTAAATTATTTTGAGACGATGGCGCGCGGTCCACACTGGTAAACAATAAAACATGGCCGCTGTCCATGGCGTGCAAACGATGACGACCATTAATGGTATTAGCCATAACACCAGACAAACGCTGCTCAATGTCGTTTAGGCCACCCAATACGGCATCTTTAGGGTTTTGTAATGCAAAGCCTGCAACCGCCACCGCCTTGCGATAACCGTTGCCTTTATTAATGTCGCACTGCCCCCCTTCTAAAAATTCCGCCCGTACTTTTACTTCTAAAATACCATTGGCAATTTTTTCTTCCAATACACGCACATGACGAAAGTGACCATTGCTTTTTAAGCTCATGCGATCAGAGGTGACCAGACCATCCACCAGCATTTGTGAAGAATGAATGCTGCCACCCATTTGCAAGGACGCCTGTCGCAGCGCATCTTTGATGGCCACGTCTCGACTGGCTTCTAGGTCTTCACCTAAAACTGCGGAGCCCACAGCCGTTAATTCTGCAGCGAAGCTATTTAATGAAAAGAAAAGAAAAAATGAACATAAAAAAGACGTAAAGAATTTCATGGGACATACCTCGTTATGCGCAATGCATACTTATTGTTAAGGAGGCACTAACAAACCTTAAAGCCTGTTAGCAATGTCGATCATTTGAAATACTGCCTGAGCGTTAATTTAAACGATTAAACAACACTCAGATTTCTAAACGAGGGATAAGCTGAAACTAATCAACAAAATAGTGATTGGTTTCAGGAATGGCCGATTGGCTTTGCACACGATTCATATCTTGATAGCGGCTAGTGCGCATGCCACTTTTGCCGTTATGCATCACAGATGAACGACAATCACTATTAAAGCGCATGCTGTTTTCAGTGGTTAGGCAATTACGAAAACCCGCGTCTACCACCATTTCTAAAATGGTTTCCACACTGCCGTCTTCTAATACATCTGTTGAAATCACTCGCGCACCATGAATAAAGGTATCCACATAAGTACGGAAGCTATCATTCTGCACTACTAGGTCTCGCACGGTAGATGAACCGCTTAATTTGGTTCCGTATACACGTTCAGCCATGGAGCGATACGCATCTAAACGGCTAGCACGAATGGCCATCAAACGTTTTTGTACTTTGCTCATGCCTTTGGCTTTTGGGTTGATCGCCCCATAACCCACTACCCGTAAAATTAATGGAGCCACTGGGTCTACCATGGTTTCCACAGGCTTCATGAGCGCCTCTTCAGAATCCATGCTCCCTAGGTCTTCAATGTCTTCTTCGTCGTCCCCAAACCCCAACATACTGCAGCCACTTACGGACAGCAGTAATAGTGAGGTACATAGCAGCCATGCTAACGTTTTCATGCAAATACTCCTTTAAAAAACTTTTGCTCACTTATTAGTGCACCATAAGCGCATTCAAACAAGCGACCTTCCCATGTATGAGAAATAGCCTTAGAAAAAGTATCGGCCGCGTGTTTGTTTTTTTTAGGACTAATTCACATTTTTTTTGACCTCTTCTATATTAATTGAAGTTGGAATAACACTGGCCATTTTCGTCTTATTCCACAAAGCCTTAATAGCGGGTGCTTGATATAAAAACAGTGCCAACATAATCAAGCTGCTGCCATAAAATATGCGTGGGCTTAACGTTTCTCCTGCAAGGCTTGCTCCTAAAAATAGCGCAAGCACTGGGGTGATTAACGTCACCAACGCCACACTGGCTGCGCTTAGATTATTTAACAAATAAAAATAACCCACAAAACCCAACACCGAGCCAAACACACTTAAATATAACGTTGCGCTAATAGACGTTAGCGATACAACACTGGGCAGCGGCCCGGCAAACGCAAACCACAACACCACATAAATTGGCGCGGCCAAAACAAGTGCCCCCGTTGTTTGCACTAATGGGTGAAGCTTTTGGTGCTGACCTTTATTAAGCTGCAACATCACCGAACTCACACTGTGTAAATTCACCCCTAATAATAAAATCAACAGGGAGAAAAACACCCCACTGCCCAAATTCATATCCTGTGCAAAAATCACATACAAACCCGCCACACCAAGCAACATGCTTAACACACTACTTTTATTAAGCCCTTGCCTGCCCAATAAAAAATAGCTGTAAACCGATACAACAATAGGCGTCAGCCCCCACACCACGGCAATCAACCCGCTGGCTAATACTTGCGCGGCAAAATACACACACAGCATGGCACCGCAAACGGCCAAAGCGCCCGAGGCGTACACATACCAAGCGTAGGGAGTGCGAACAAATTTAATTGAAAAACATTTAAGCAAGACAATACACAAGGCAAGGCTAAACCACATACGCAGCGCTACCGCTTGAATGAAGTTTAATGAATCCACAGAAAATTTAATGGCCAACGGCGTGGTCGACCAGATCAAAACCACCATGGTGTAAACTAAAGCCAGTCTTGCTTGACTGCTTAACATGAGAAACGCTCCTTTTTTATAGGGCCTGAGTTCAAGTAATAGGCCCTACGGTTTAATGGTAAATTTCAAAAAGAGAAAAAGGAGGCGGGTAGAAAGCAAAAATCCGCGACCTTGGCCGCGGATTTGAAATTTGATAACAAAATAATTTCTGTTATTTATTCCCCATACGCGACACGTTCTGCAAGTCGAATCCAGACTCGCATAAAGCGTTTTGTACAAATGGGCAGTAAATAAATATTTTGCATGGGGGCACTATAGTTACCAGCTTAATGCTCTGCAAGTAAAAACACATTGCCCGAACGAAATAATTAATAGCAATCATTACCTATCCATCAGAGGCAGGAAAAAATTATGTTAAATGTCTCACTTTTTCAACATCAAAAATCCTTCGTCACCCCTAATAAAAAGACACATTCGTTTTATGGCTAAAAGATGCCTACCTTTACCGTTTTAATTATTCCTTTGCGATATAAAGCTACTTTTTTTTATGCAATTACACTCTTGCCCTTAACTGGGTAAATCCCTTGTTTCCGCTACTCTTAATGGGTAAATGGCTCACTTCTTTCAGGGACAATTTCATAATGAAAATGAATAAGAACAGATTTCTTCAGTCAGCTCTTGCCACAGCGGTGACATTGGCAACAATTCAGGTAAACGCAGTGCCGTTTGCCCCAACCGACGCCCGCGCTATGGCTATGGGAGGCACTGGTGTGGCTTCGGCTCGAACGGTTCATGCGGTGCAGTTTAATCCCTCATTACTTTCAACTGCAAAAGAAGAAGACGATTTTGGTTTATTACTGCCGCAGATTGGTGGTTATGTATCTGACCAAGATGATTTTATTGATAATGCAGAAGACTTTTCAGATGCGGATTATGCAGGGGATTTCACCACCGCATTTGATGCAATTGAAACCAGTGTTAGCAATTCAACAACTTCATTCGCAGCGGTAGACGCCGCCATTAATGCAAATGATTTAGCCGCTTTACAAACCGCCAATGCCGCACTGGCAACCAATGTAGCCAATTTGAATGCAGGCACCACCACATTACAAGGAGCGACTAACAACTTAACTGGTGGTTTAGCATCACTATCTGGTAAACCTCTACGCGGTGGTTTAGGTGGTGGCGCAGGTCTGGCCATTCCGAGTAAAAAGTTTTCGGCCGCTATCAGTTTTAATAACAGCACCAGCTTTTCAGGTCAGCTAGACGTTGCTTCTGCCGACTTAGCCACATTAAACAATTACTCTGCAGCCCTTAATGCTTATGCTGTTGAGTTAAATGGCTACTCACAAGCTTCCAGTGATGCAACCACGGCACTAGCCGTTATTGATGCTGCTGGCGGTGGTGTAACACAACCTCAACTCGATGCTCTAGATGACGCACAAGCTGCCTTACTCGTAGCTAAAAATAACTTGGATACCTTCAGTTATGGCGGTGTAGCAGGAGAAGGGGATCAAGTTATTTTCACAAATGGTGAACTTGATCCAAATGCTGATACAGTAACACTGCAATCAGAAGTGAACATAATTGCTGTTGCCATTTCAGAAGCTGTGCTGTCATTTAGCCGTGAATTTAATATCAAAGGCCACGATGTGGCCATTGGCTTAAGTCCGAAGCTACAACGCATTGATGTTTATAGTTATCGTGTGGGAGTTGAAGATGAAATCGAAGGTGATGACATTTCAGATTTTGGCACAGATAAAACCAGCTTTAATTTGGATATCGGTGCCTCTACTCAGTTTGGCTTTGAAGATCGTGGTCATGTAGGTATTGTGTTGAAAAATTTACTTAGCCAAAAAGTTGAAACCATTGACCTAGACCCAGCCAAAAGAACAACCGTCGAAGTTTCACCACAATTACGCGCAGGTGTAGCCTATGAAGCCTGGGGGTGGGTTAACCTAGCAGCTGATTTAGATTTGATGGAGAATGACCCCGTCGCCTTTGAAGACCCTACTCAGTTTTTGGGTTTGGGAGCCGAAGCTGATGTACTTGGTTTTATGCAAGTCCGTTTAGGTTTCCGTACTAATCTCGCAGCTGGTAAACAAGAAGTACTGTCCGGCGGTCTTGGACTTTCTCCGTTTGGGTTATTTCACCTAGACATTGGCGCTTATGCCAATGTCAGCGACCCAGCAAACGAAGCCGGCGTGGTATTCGAAGCTGGTGTAGACTGGTAAATACCACTTACACTTGTAATTGAATCAAAACCCTCACATGTGAGGGTTTTTTTTGATTTACATAAAACAAAACAACTATAATTTAAGACGATAAAAACCCTTGTTTCTATAACTGTTAATCGGTAAATTGCACCCCTAATTTAGGGACAGTGTAATTATGAATACAAATAAAAAAATTATATTAGCCAGCGCCATCACATTGGCCACTATGCAAACAAATGCGATTCCGTTTGCACCTACAGATGCTCGTGCTATGGCCATGGGTGGTACAGGTGTTGCCTCTGCTCGAACCGTACATGCAGTACAATTCAACCCATCTCTATTATCCACTGCTAAAAAAGATGACGATTTTGGTTTACTGCTACCCCAGGTAAGCGCTTACGGCTCTGACGAAGACGATTTCATTGAAAGCTCTGAAGATTTTTCTGATGCAAGCTACGAAGATAATTTCAATGATGCTGTAAAGGGTATTGAAGATCCGTTAAATAAAATTTTAGAAAATTTAGAGACTATTAAAGCAGCTGATAGTTTGTCTGACTCTGATCGTTTAATTGCAATTAAAGGAGCTACTGACAGCCTAGATATAAACACTAGGGAACTTGTTAGTGGAACTGATTCATTAGACATTGCAAGAGATGAATTAAGTAAAGGTTTAGCATCGTTATCAAACAAAGCTCTTCGAGGTGGTATAGGTATAGGTACTGGTTTGGCCATTCCAAGTAGAAAATTTTCTGCCGCTCTAAGCATGAGTAGCAGCGTTAATTTTTCAGGCCAGCTTAATGTATCGGAGTCTGATTTGAATATTCTTGAAGCTTACACTCAAGGCACACAAGCGTATTCTAACACCCTTGCTACTTTCACAGCAGCGTCTAAAGAGGTTTCAGATATATTAGACAACATGACAAACGGAGACTCATCTCGTGCAAGCGAGCTAACAGCTGCCAACACAGAACTAAAGACGGCCGAAACCAATTTGGATAATTTTCAGTACGGTACAACAAATGGCACCGCTGGAAATGACATTTTCGATGAAGGAAAATTAGCCGCAGATGCCGACAATCTTGAGCTAGACTCAACCGTGGAAATCATCGCTGTTTCCATTTCCGAAGCTGCTTTATCCTTCAGCCGTGAATTCAATATTAAAGGGCATGATGTAGCCTTTGGTATCAGCCCGAAAATGCAGCGAATTGATGTCTATGATTATATTATAAGTGTTGAAGATGATGTCGAAGGCAGCGATATCAGCGATTATGGAGTAGATAAAACTAGCTTTAACTTAGACATTGGTGCTTCTACTCAGTTTGGCTTTGAAGATAGAGGTCATGTGGGTATTGTTGCTAAAAACCTATTAAGTCAGACGCTAACCTCTATTAATGGCCAGACTGTAAAGATAGCTCCTCAATTACGTGCTGGTGTTGCATATGAAGCTTGGGGATGGCTAAATCTTGCTGCCGACCTAGATTTAATTGAAAACGACCCTATTGCTTATGAGGATTCTACTCAATTTATAGGGCTTGGCGCAGAAGCAGATGTTCATGGTTTCATGCAAATTCGTTTAGGTTTACGAAGTAATCTTGCAGCAAGCGATCAAGAAGTAGCCTCTTTAGGCCTTGGACTTTCACCGTTTGGTTTATTCCATATTGATATTGGTGCTTACGCTAATGTAAATGATCCTAAAAATGAATTAGGGGCTGCAATGGAACTGGGTATTGACTGGTAGTTTAAACCCTTCCTTCTAATCCCAAAAAAAACCCTCCCAGTGAGGGTTTTTTTATATAAGGGACAAAGCTTATAAAACAGCAATAAACCCTCTCCTGCGTAATCATGTATTATCCTTACAACAAAACCTTTTTAGATTAAGACTATGAAAACCTATTTGGTGGGCGGCGCGGTCCGCGATCAGTTATTAAATATCCAAATTAAAGATAAAGATTGGGTGGTGGTGGGCAGCACGCCGCAGGCCATGATGGACTTGGGCTTCAAACAAGTGGGGGCTGATTTCCCTGTTTTTTTACACCCCAAAACTCAAGAAGAATACGCCCTTGCCCGTACCGAGCGAAAATCTGGCAAAGGTTACCAAGGTTTTACTGTGGATTTTCATCAAGATGTAACTTTGGATGAAGACTTAGTCCGCCGCGATCTGACCATCAATGCCATGGCGCAAGATGAAGATGGCAACATCTTTGACCCCTTCAACGGCCAGCTTGATTTAAAAAATAAAATACTGCGCCATGTAAGCCCTGCATTTGAGGAAGACCCTTTACGCGTTTTACGAGTGGCGCGTTTTGCTGCCCGCTTTGCGCATTTGGGTTTTACCATTGCCGATGAAACACTGGCCTTGATGTTGAACATCAGTGAATCCGGGGAGCTGGAACACCTAACCCCTGAACGAGTATGGGTAGAAACACAAAGAGCCCTTTCCGAAAAAAGCCCATGGGTCTATTTTGAAACACTCAGAAACTGCAACGCATTAAAGGTGTGCTTTAAAGAGCTAGATGATTTGTTTGGTGTGCCACAACCCGAAGTGCACCACCCTGAAATTGATACCGGCTTGCACAGCATTTTATGCTTAAAACAAGCTTGTGCATTATCCACGGAAGGTGAAGTACGCTTTGCCGCGTTAATGCATGATCTAGGTAAAGCCAAAACCGACAAAGATAAATGGCCTAAACACATCGCTCATGAATCATTAGGTTTACAGCCAATCAAAGATTTATGCCAACGCTTAAAAGTACCTAACAAACATAAAGAGCTTGCCCTTAAAACCTGTGAATACCATACCAATGTACATCAAGCTTTTAGTTTAAAAGCGTCCACTGTTTTAAAATTATTTAAAAACACCGATGCCCTGCGTAAACCTGAGCGTTTTGAACACATGTTATTAGCCTGTAAAGCGGACAGCCGAGGGCGCTTTGGATTTGAAGAAGTACCTTATCTGCAAAAAGAATATTTAGAGACACTGCTAAAAGCCGCATCCAATATTGATAGCAAGCGCATTTCATCATCCGGTTTAGCCGGGCCTGAAATAGGTAAAGCCATAGAAGCGGCAAAGCTAGAGGCTATTCAAAATGCCATGCATGCAGCAAAAGAGTTATACGCCAATGACTAGCCCGAAAGAAAAAGTTAATAAAAGCGTTTTAATCACTGGTGGTGCAACCCGCATTGGTGCAAGCATTTGCAAAACTTTGCACGAAGAGGGTTACACCATTTTTATGCATTATTGGCAAAGCCACGAAAATGCAAAATCTATTCAAAAGAACTTAAATGAAATTCGAGATGACTCGTGTTTTATTTTTTCACAGGACCTGACTCAAACAGATGCTGTAAGTCATATTATTGATTGGCTTAAATCACATACTCAATCCCTGAGTTTATTAATTAATAATGCATCTGTGTTTTTTCCAACCCCTTGGTCACAAGCAACAAGTGATCAATGGCAGACCATTTTTAATGTAAATGCTCAAGTGCCCATGTTTTTATCTCAAGCTTGTTTACCATTTTTCAAAAAGGAAACCGGCAGTAGCATCATTAATATGATTGATATTCACGCGCAGCGCAGTTTAGAGAAGCACCCCATTTACAGCGCCAGTAAAGCTGCGCTTACTTCTCTTACTCAGTCGTTTGCGAAAGATTTAGGGCAAAGTATTCGTTGCAATGGCATTAGCCCTGGGGCGATTCTTTGGCCCGATCAAGACCTCGATGAATCGGCTAAACACGCTATCTTAGAAAAGGTTCCCATGGGGGAGCTGGGATCGGTTGAGAACATTACGCAAACGGTTTTATTTTTAGCCAAGAATGATTATATGAATGGACAGATTATTTGTGTGGATGGGGGACGGACGGTTTTTAGTTAGGAGTATTTTTTATCATGGTGCATGACTTAAGGTAAAAGGCGCGGGTACTGATAAATAGGAAACGACGTTCTAGCGGGTGAATCAACGTCGCTGAATACGAAGGGAACTCAGACCGCCATCAAAGCTTTTTGAACCTTGGTCCTGGTCCTTATCGCTCCTTGATTGCCCGAATTGAAACGCCTGAAAACTGAGAAAATCCGAACCGCCATGACGTGCAGGACGCACTAATGCCGTGAAAGGCAGGATGCCTGAGTGCGGCCCATAAGGTTCAAACAGCAGTGCTGGTTTTCGCTACAACCCTCAAGCGGAGGCCTTAGCACCTGCACAACGCCGCTCTTTGCCATCCATGGCACCGCGTCATACCGTTCATCCTGAACGCACACGCTTGTCTGTTCCCGACACAAACGATGTACTTATATCCATATAAGCAAAAATCCCGCACTGGTTGCCCAGCGCGGGTTGCTTAAAAAGCAGGCTTGATGAGAGAGTGTGCCAGCTAACTTGCTGCGTTTTCTGAACACGAGATAATAATAGTCATTCTCATTTGAGTTATCAAGAACTATTCTCAACAAATTTTATATTGGCTGAGTTTAACCAATTTATGCAGTACAAGACTGAGCATCAAGTAGCTGCTGATTCAGCTCGTTAATGCGGCGTGACATGTTATTTAGCAGTGTCATGGCCGTTTCTGGCTGAGCACGAATCAAATCCACAAACTGGTTTTTCGGAATGGCCAATACCTGGCAAGGTTCATTGGCTATAACGGTTGCGCTGCGTTTTTCACCTGTAAAAGCGGCCATGGCACCAAAAATCTCGTCTTCAAGCACCTCACCAACTCGCACACCATCAACACTCACGTGAGCTGTGCCCGACATTAGCTGGTATACCGTGTCTGCTATGTCGCCTTGCTGAATGATGACTTGGTCTTTTTGAAATGATTGAAAACCTTTTGCTGTCACCTGACTAACATTGGCATAAATATCGATCAGCATCTGCTGATATAGGGCGCTCAAGGTAAGTAGGTAATTACTCCAGCGATGTTGTCGCACTGGATCTTGCGTAATAAAAGACACAAACTGATCTCGGTGAATGCGTTCAATGACAACAGGTTCTTGCGCGTTCATCTGCACATAAGGCAGATCAAATACTCGGTTCAAACCAAGCAGGTCCCCTTCTTCGTAACACGCGATCTCTACCCCTTCGTGTATCAATACCACGCTGCCCGATTGAATACGGCCCAATTCATTGGGGTGCAGTAAGTCCAACACTTGAGGAGAAAATTCCGCTTCGACCCGTTCTTGGGCTTCAAAACCCAGCATGAGTTTTGATTGCAGAATATGAAGGCGCTCTAATAATACATGCGCATTTTGAGGGAGTTTGCCAAGCAACAACATTAAAACGGCCAAACAAATTAAGGAGTGTCATTTTTAACACAGGATCATGAGAGTTGAATACAAATAAGACAATCAACTGGCCAAACTGAGACTCACTGCAAAATTAGCGGCCTAAGACTGGTACTGAATTGCTATTTAGAAGACTACTGGGGAGAAGGCTGGCGTAAGCGGGTGCCATGCTGAACCGACATAAGGATCTCTTGGGCATTGATATCTTCAGGGAAGAAGCAACCGCTGATTTTAGCCTCAGCCAAACTGGCGCCATTGAGCTTGCTGCCTCTAAAATCAATGCTGCGCAGGTCAGCACCGCGGAAATAAGCATTGGATAAATCCACACCCCGTACGTCCATTTGGCGCAGGTCTAAGCCACGAAAATCGCAATTGGTTAAATCACAGCTTTTGCCCTGTGCCTTAAGCTTGTTAAACTCGGCAACCTTTTCATCCCTCAGCAGCTGATACATGGGATCTTGTGAAATTATAGGCGTCATGGTTTTTTCCTTGGCTTATTTATAGTCAAGATCATTTCAGCCAAAGGTCAAACGTGCACGGTTTTATCCTAAGCCAACATTGGCGAGATACCCAAAACGGCATGATGCTCCAGTATTGGCTGGCATCAGACGCCGGTCCCGTGTGCTTACAATTTGAGACTCAGCAAACCGTGTGCTTTTGCCCACAGGAGCAAGTTGAGTTTTTACCCAACTGGCCAGAATTAAGCACCCAAGCCCTAGACCTAAAACACTTTAATCAAACCCCTGTCAGCGCCGTTTATTGCAGTCGCTATCAAACCCTGTCAAAACTGCGCAGTTATTGCCAAGAACATGAAATCAGCCTGTGGGAAAGTGAGATTAAACCCACTGACCGCTTTTTAATGGAGCGTTTCATTCATGGCAGCTTAGAGTTTTACAGCGAACAAAGCATTTCAAAAAAATGCACCATCACTGACAGTAAAATAAAACCCAGCCAATATTTGCCTGATTTAAAAGTGGTCTCGGTGGATATCGAAACCTCCATGCCCGATAAAGACAATCCAGAAAAACTCTATAGCATTGGCTTTTGCGGCAAAGAACATAATGGCCAACAAGAAAAACGCGTCTTTATGTTAGGAGATCCAGCCCTACCCCACCCAGCATGGTTAGTATTATTACCCGATACCAAAAGCCTTTTGTTAGCGGCCAATGCTTGGCTTAAGCAGTTTGACCCTGATGTGATCATTGGCTGGAACGTGGTGAATTTTGACTTTTCCGTGTTGGATAGAATCTATCGTGAAGAGGCTGTGGAGTTTAACTGGGCCCGCAAAGGCAATGTGCGTTTGCGCCAAGGCAATAACAATTTAACCTTTGCTGATATTCCCGGGCGGGTCATTGTGGATGGCATAGACGCCCTTAAAAATGCCACGTATTTTTTTGATAGCTTTTCACTGCAAAACGTCAGTGAACAATTATTAGGGAAAAGTAAAAATATTGAAGTGCAAGATGGCAACATGCAAAACCGTGGGCAAGCCATTACCGATTTATTTCTTGATGATAAAGTTGCGTTAGCCAAATACAATTTAAGTGATTGCCAGTTAGTGTTGGATATTTTTGAGCACACTAAAATTTTAGATTATTTAATTCAGCGCAGTCATTTAACCGGCCATACGTTAGATAGAATGGGCGGCTCTGTCGCCGCCTTTGAATATTTATACTTACCTCAATTGCACCGTGCCGGTTATATCGCCCCAAGTTTAATGGAGGGTCATAGCGACTTTAAAGCCCCTGGTGGTTTTGTTATGGACAGCCAGCCCGGCTTGTATAAACACGTATTAGTATTGGATTTTAAAAGCCTATACCCAAGCATTATTCGCACCTTTAAAATTGATCCAATGGGTTTAATTGAAGGGCTTATTAGCCATAAAAATGATGAATCGGACAATATAATCCCCGGCTTTCACGAAGCGTATTTTCATCGTGAAAAACATTTTTTGCCGGATATCATCACATCTCTTTGGGCCAGACGCGATGAAGCCAAACAGCAAAAAAATGCCGCTACCTCTCAAGCCATAAAAATCATTATGAACAGTTTTTACGGCGTATTAGGCAGTTATGGTTGTCGTTTTTTTGATGCTCGACTGGCCAGCTCTATTACTGAACGCAGTCATGACATCATTCAAAAAACAGCCCTATGGATAGAACAACAAGGGCATCAAGTTATCTACGGGGATACTGACTCTGTTTTTGTGCACATTAAAGATAACAACACCACACAAGTTCAAGCCACAAATATTGGCCTTGCACTACAGGATGCATTAAACAGCCATTGGACAAAAACCCTAAAAAACGAATACAACATTGAAAGTCATTTAGAAATTGAATTTGAAAACCACTATAAAACCTTTTTAATGCCCACCATACGAGGCAGCGAAAAAGGCAGTAAAAAGCGCTACGCTGGTTTGGATAACAGTGACAAGATTACATTTAAAGGATTAGAAGCCGTACGCAGCGACTGGACACCCCTAGCAAAAGAATTGCAAACCCAACTTTACGATAAAATTTTTCACGACAAGCCTTATGAAGATTACTTGCTGAACGTGGCTAATAAATTAAAGGCGGGGTTATTAGATAATAAATTAATCTATCGAAAACGCATTCGTCGTGCGCTTGAACATTATCAAAAAAACGTGCCACCACAGATACAAGCGGCCCGTAAAGTCAGCTCATATTATCAGGCTCTAAACTTAGATAACCCTTATGAAAATGGCGGCTGGATAGAATATGTCATCACCCTTTCAGGCCCTGAGGCTATTGAAAACATACAAAGTCCATTGGACTACCAGCATTACTTAGACAAACAAATGGCCCCAGTGGCCGATGGCATCTTGCATTTTATTGGTAACTCTTTTCATAAAATCATCACCCCGCAACAAGACATTTTCTTTTGAAAGCCGTTCGCTTTAATAGAGCACTGTAATTATAATGGCTTTTTTTGCCAATAAATTGCCATGTCTGATCTTCTGAATCCTCTGATTAAAACCATGCTGCATGATGCCTATGTGAGCCCGCAGGCTTTGCCTCAGTGCCCAGAGGTATCTCTTTATTTGGTTGACCCCATCGCCATGAATCGCCCATTTAATATGGATGAGATCCGCAGTATTTGGGAACACACCGCTTATTGGGCATTTTGCTGGGCCAGCGGTCAGGTATTAGCGCGTTTTATTTTACAAAACCCTGAATGGGTCAAAGACAAAACCATTTTAGATTTTGGCACGGGCTCAGGCGTAGTGGCCATTGCCGCCATGAAAGCCGGCGCAAAACGTGTTATTGCCTGCGACATAGACAAAGATGCCCTGATCAGCTGTGAAGAAAACGCCAAGCTCAACAATGTGAACTTTGAATTAAGTGACGACCTATTCGCCATCAAAGACCACAGTATTGACCTGCTCATTGCCGCGGACGTGTTATACGACCGAGAGAATCTCAGCTTTCTAGACACCTTTTTTGATTTTGCACCAGAGGTGCTATTGGCGGATTCACGCATCAAAGACTTCAGCCATCCTAATTATGAATTCATGGATAAAATTGAATCTTATACTGTGCCTGACCTTGATGAACTGGATGAATTCCGCTGGGTGAACCTTTACCAAGGCAAGCGCCCGTAACGCCACTTTTCCCGCCTTTTTTACTGCTTCAATACGGCAATATCAGCTTCATATCGTTAAATACACAGGCTTTTATTAGAGGTCCTAATACTCCGGTATTAGGACAAATTATGTCGGCCAAATGAGACTACGCCTTTCCTGCCATTTTCCATAAAAAAGTCAGAGATAACATAGCCCTAAAGCCATGGCTGACTATACTTTGATGTACCAATAATAATGCAAGGAGAGCACATTGCCTGGTTCAGCCATGTTCCGTCGCTCCCCTGTGCGCATTTTTGCCTTACTGGCTTCTATCTGGTTGATTCTTGTAAGCTTTTTAATGCTCGCCAGCTTCGAGCACGAAAGCCAAAGCGCCTATGACCGCCTACAGTACAAAACCGAAGTATCCGGTTTACAGTTTGCTCGGCACTGGGCTTCACTCCGACTAGAACCCATTGAGGTTCAACAAGAGTATCTAAACAACTTTCGTAAACGCTTTCGTCCGCTGCTTAACTTCACGGTAATCTCCCCAAATGGTCAGATGCAGGTCAGTACCCTAGATAACCTAACTCAGTTATCTTACAGCCCAGTCTTACGCCAGATTAAAAAACGACTCAGCGACAACCAGCATTGCTTGCTGACTCTCAATAACCTGCAGGCCGAATCGGTCAATGCCTGTGGGTTTCAAGAGCCTGAAACCCAAGATTATTTTATTAGTTCATTAAGTCAGTCCGACTTTTTAGCCTACTGGCTTGAACATTCCGGCTATTTTATTCTCACGGGCCTAATGGGCTTAATCGTTTTTTCATTGCTGTTTTTATTGCTATCAAGGGTGCAGCGCCAAAACATGTTGAAGCAGGAATTACTGACAAACAAATTTGAAAAACAAGGCAATGACTTTCGCCGATTAATCAGTAACTTACCCGGCCTCGTTTATCGCTTACGCATGAGCGACAAATCTCTCGATTTTGTCAGCCCAGGCAGTTTGCAATTATTAGGCTATCCCCCTGAGTATTTCACACAGCACAACATGACACCGTTTGATTTAATTGAAGACGATGATCAGCATCATATTTCTAAACTGTCTCAGGCCAATCATTTTTCTCTTAAACCCTTTGAAATGGTTTACCGAGTTAATACATTAAACGGCGAATCGAAATGGGTACTTGATCGCGGACGCTGTTATCAGGATGCCTCTGGCGAGCACTTCATTGAAGGGGTGATACTGGATATCACTGAGCGCGAATTGGTGCGCCAGCAAATCGAGTACCTTGCGGTACAAGACCCGTTAACCGAGCTTTTTAATCGTTACAAATTTAACGATGAGCTGGTCAACGCGGTGGATGAAAGCCGCAGTAAAAATGACAAATTTGCCATGATGTTTATCGACCTTGATCGCTTTAAAAACATTAATGATTCACTGGGCCACCAGCTAGGTGATCGCCTTTTACGCAAAGTAGCAGCAAGGCTGCAAAATATATTATCAGAAGATAATTTTTTAGCGCGCATGGGTGGCGATGAGTTTGTGGTGTTAATGCGACGCTACCGCCATATCAATCAAGTGGAAGACCTGGCCAACAAAATTAACCGTGCACTGCGCCGCCCGTTTAATATTGATAGCTACCAACTTCGAACCAGTTGCTCTATTGGCATTAGCCTGTGCCCTGATCATAGCGAGCACAGCCACATACTTTGGCGTTATTCCGATACAGCCATGTATCAAGTAAAAGCCCGTGGTGGTGACGGTTATCAGTTTTTCACCGAAGAAATGGGAGACGTTGTTCAGCATCGAATTAAAATCGAACACAGCTTTGTATCAGCTCTTGAGAACAAAGAGTTTGAATTGTATTACCAGCCTCAAGTGAATATTCAAACTGGCGAGCTTGTTGGGGCTGAAGCGCTTATTCGCTGGAACCACCCTGAACTTGGTTTCATTAGTCCGGTTGAATTTATTCCCATTGCTGAAGAAACCGGTTTTATTCATGACTTGGGCGAGTGGATTTTCCATGAAGCCATGCAAGAGCTAGCCCGCTGGCAAGATATCAAACCTCATGTGCGCATGGCGGTGAATGTATCGGCGTTACAAATCACACAAGATTTCCCAGAAAAACTCACACATATATTGCAGCATCATGACATTAAACCAGACAGCCTAGAGTTAGAAATAACTGAGAGTCTATTAATGGAAAACATCGATTATGTGCAGCCATTATTGAATCGCATACGAGACCATGGAATTCATTTTGCGATTGATGATTTTGGTACAGGGTATTCAAGCCTAAGTTATTTACGTTACTTGCCAATTAACAAACTTAAAATTGACCGTGCATTTGTGATGAATTTGGAACATAACGATGATGATGTGGCTATGGTTAAAGCCATTATCGCCATGGGTAAAAACCTTAACTTAAATATTCTGGCCGAAGGCGTTGAAAACCAAGAACAACTGGACATTCTAAAAGAGCAAGGCTGCGGCAGCTTCCAAGGGTACTTATTCAGCAAGCCTGTGGACAAAAAATCATTTTTTGACCTGTACATGAAACAATAAAAAGCACTACAATCCCAAACAATAAAAAACATAATACTGCTCGCTCACCGCTATTTAAAAAAGAATCTCATGTCACCATCCGCTAATGAAACCATATTAGAATTTGCCACAAAAATTGCTGAGCAAGCCGGTGATTTAATTGTGCAGATGCGCGCTTACAATCAGCTTAACCATAATTACAAACAAGGCATTGAGCTTGTCACTAACGCTGATGTAGCATCTGACAAAATGATTACCGATGCCATTAAAGTTAAATACCCAGACCATCAAATACTGGCCGAAGAATCCAACCCTGATTTTGAAAAAATTGAACACGCTGACGAGCCCGTGTGGATCATTGACCCCATTGATGGCACCGTAAACTACGCACACCATCACCATCAAGTAGCCATTAGCATTGCTTACGCTGTTAAAGGAAAGGTGCAGGTAGCCGTTGTTTACAACCCTTTTAGTGCTGAAATGTTTACCGCCATTATCAATCAAGGTGCGTGGCTCAATGACCAACCCATTCAAACCAGTCAGGTTACAAACCTAAATAAAGCATTGGTAGCCACAGGATTCCCCTACGATAAAACAGGGCAGCTGCCGCAATTAATGGCTCGGCTACACGGCATATTAGAACAATGCGCTGACATTCGCCGCCTAGGCAGTGCTGCACTGGATATTTGCTGGGTCGCCCTTGGCCGATTAGATGCCTACTACGAAAGTGTCAGCTGCTGGGACTTTGCCGCAGCGCAATTAATTGCACGAGAAGCGGGCGCACGCTTTGGTCACTTTATTGAACCGCCAGAAGGTGCCTTACCTGAGATGCACGGGGATAATATCTTAATTGCCAACCCCCATTTATATGATGATTTAAAAGCCATACTGCTAGCCGCTCAATTAAAATCATAAGCACGTTATATAACAAACAATAAAAAAGCCCAATAGGGCTTTTTTATTACTTGCTCTAATTATGAGTTTTTAAAAGGCGTTTTAATGCTGGCCATAAATAATTTCAAATGCCGGTAAACGCTTTATTTCAGAATCATTAAAGCCCTGTGACTTCAGCATTTCGATGCTTTCGTTTTTCTCATCGGCTGTTAGGTTAGCATTCATTTCAATATCTGACTTTTTCTGTAGGTAGTTTTCAACACGTACTTTCCAAGCAGACCTCTGTTCATTCAGTGCTTGTAATTTTACCGCAGCCTCTTGACCGAACTGCTGGCTATTGTATTCAAATATTTCACCCTCATCAGCATCATCTTCTCGCATGGCTTCACTGACTTTAAACGCATTACTGATTTTCTGGCTGTCATCTCGCATGTCTTTTACCGCTTCTGGCAGGCTGCCTTCTAGCGATTCAATCTGCTCTTGTTTTTCTTGCTTACTTAATTGACTACTGTTTTGTATTTCTAGTCTCGCCAACATAAAGTCATCGTACATTTCATCAAAGCCAAAAAAGGCATCGACAGTGTCCTGCGATAAGTATTCACGGCGTTTATCACGCAAACGGTCAAGCTGTAGCCTAAAGCGCTCAATATCGTTCACTTCATAATCTTGTGCAGCATCCATGGATTTTTCTAGTTCGGCTAAGGCGTATTTATAGGCAATGTAATCATCAAATAATTTTAGCGCCTGTTCTTTCGCTGGGCTTTGTAAACTAAGAGCAATATCATCCCTAACCATTTGTAATATCGACTCAAAAGGGAATTCCCCAAGGGTTGATAAAAAATACTCAAACCGTTCTTTAATGGCTGCGCTAATTAATAAATTACCCTCACTATCAACAGGGTAAGCACCGTCTTTATCTGTACCTTTTAATGACGTTGATTCTTTATCTTTAATAATAGGGGATATATTTTTTTGAGGTGCTTGAACTTCGGCTGACAACACGGCTGCATTAGAGTTGAACTCAGTAGGGCTATCCGCTTGCTTAGATATGGATTCAGAGGTTTGAAACTGAGAGGTTAATAACCAGATGGCAATAATGATAGGTACAGCAATAAAAAGAATGCGCATGTCTGTATTATTTTTCTTATTATTTAAATGAAAAGCAATAATAACAGCCATGTATGAATTATGGCTGTTATTAAAGTGATACTGGTAAAAACCAGTCATCACACACTAAATTACAAACCTGCTTTTTTCAAACGGTTTGCATGGTTACGGAAAACCGTAACTGGGTCTGTTTCAAAAATATGATGTAAACCAAATAGTAAGTTTACTTCATCCAAGTGGTTCATGGCGTAATCGTCACGAATAACCTGCCCTAAATGACTGTCACACGTGCCAACCAAACCATCGTTGTTTTCTGAACCAAAAGGAATTGATGCGATGGCTAAAAACGGATCAGAAATATCCAATACGTTAGTTAACGTACTGCCGCCGCTCCAAGAATAATAACGAATGCCGTTAACAGAGTAGTCCCCTTCTCCGCATGCAGTTACTGGAATGCCTTGAGGGTGATCTTGATTAAAGGCAAGTGAACCCGCTGTTGTCAGAGATGAGATTGAACCCAATGCATCTTGCTCATAACCACCGCCAGACAAAAAGTCGATAACGGTTCCTAGAGATTCTACTAACGCAAAGGCAACACCTTCAAGTGCAGAGCCTTCTGGGATTTGACGTAAAAAATCGGCTGTACGCGAGCCCTTGTTCACACCAGCAATACTTGTCACTGAAGCCACCAGGTCTGGTCGCATAGATGCCACATAACGAATGGTGGGACCACCATGGCTGTGACCAATCAGGTTTACTTTATCAGCGCCGCTCACGGCTAGAATATTTTCAACTTCAATAATCAACTGCTCACCGCGTACCTCGGTGGAATTAACGGCACTCACTTGAGTGGTATAGACTTCTGCTCCGTCTTTTTTCAACTTAGCGGGGATTTTATAGTAGTACTCAAAGCCCAGCATGGCATCCCAACCCAGTAAACCGTGGGCCAATACGATTGGGTATTTGGTTTCTGTGTATGTGGATTTAAACCACGAATCCCAAAATGCAGCATGACTTTGCATGGCAAAACTTACCAATAGCAGCAAAGACAGGCGTTTTATTATTTTTATCATAGCCTTCTCTTTTTATAGTTTGAACGTAACGAGCACGTGAAAGATGCACAGAGCGATGATCGCCCCGGATTTAGAGTATTAACTCTAACCCTAGTATAAAACATGTGCCAAATGACCGTTGGTCGCTTTTCGCCCATCTTTAGGCCTTATGGGCCATTTTTTATACAAGAAATAATAAAACTGTGGATAACCAGTTGTATAACCAGTGGGAGGATTTACCGTTTTCACAAAATGTAAGTAGTCGCAAGCCCTGAAACCTAGAAAAACCAATAGTTTTCATCAACTTACACCCTAGTGGGTAAATACTTTGAACAGTTAATAACATACGAGTTACCCCCACTTTCTGTGGATAAAACTGTGCATTAGTTGGGAGTGAATGGCCACAGGCACCATAACGTGGCGCGTGTTAACAAAACGGTGCTTTTTTATACACGTGTTTGAAATGCCTGTTTCAATTACCTGTTTGGATTTCAGAGATTGTTTGGAAAGTGAGCGCTCAAGCGGCTTTCTAACCGGCTGTGAGACAGACTTTTCATCACACAGGCTAATACGGGGTGATTTTGTTCGACAAAATTTGCTACCTTACAGCCCACCAAACGTAAGCAACGTTCGTTTTCATTTAATTATAATAATAGGCTCACCCATGGCGTATCTATCCATATTCCTTGTTGCTCTTGTGGCAATCGAACACATTTACATTTTAGTGCTTGAGATGTTCTTGTGGACCAAACCAAGAACACGAAAAGTATTTGGCATATCTAAAGAAGACGCCGAAACATCCAAAGCGCTGGCTGCAAACCAAGGTCTTTATAATGGCTTTTTGGCAGCCGGTTTATTCTGGGGTTTATTACATCCTGATAGCGCAACCGGTTTGCAGATCCAATTTTTCTTTCTTGCATGTGTAATGGTGGCAGCATTGTATGGCGGCGCCACTGCTAAGAAATCCATCATCATTGTGCAGGGCCTACCTGCCTTGCTAGCGTTTTCTAGCTTATTCCTAGTATAAAATCCCCCAAGTACTGCTTCACATAAAGACTTTGCATTAGGGTAATCAGCCTTTACCCTAATGCAAAGCCTAACGTTAAGGGAATAACGAATGCACCATGCAACAACGCATTGCCTTTGTGGCGCTGTCACCATATGCGCACAAAACGCTAATCCCAAGTTTACAGTTTGCCATTGCGATACATGTAGAACCTGGGGTGGCGCGCCTTTTTTTGCAGTAAAATGCGGCACCGATATCAGTATTGAAGGAGACGTTAAAGAATATGATTCATCCGCTTGGGCCAGCCGTGGATTTTGCTCGCAGTGTGGCACACATTTATTTTATAAATTTAAAGAGAGTGGAGAATACAACATGCCGGTCGGCTTATTTCCTGACCTACAAGGTTTAGAGATGGTCATGCAATATTTTAGCGATCAACGCCCAGACTATTATTGCTTTTCAAATAAAAGCCAAGAAATGACTAAAGCAGAGATACTGGCTTACTTTTCAAAATAAACCGCAGCACGATTAATTAAGGCAATGGAATGTCCCCTGATCATCTACTCATAAAATACGAAAAAGCACTCTCAAATCAAGACTGGCAATCTGTGGAGCCTCTATTTCACAAAGATGCCTGTGTGACCTTTTCAACCGGCACCTATAAAGGCATCCAAGAAATTAAGGCCATATTTGAGAATAATTTTTCAGTTATTAAAGACGAAAAATATACAATTTCGAACATCCACTGGGTTCAAAAAAATCATAAAAATGCGGTATGCCTATATCAATTTAACTGGCAGGGCATAATAAATGGAGAGCCGTGCTCTGGCGGCGGCCGTGGAACTTCGGTTCTTATCCTTGATGATAATAAATGGAAAATCATTACCGAGCATTTAGGCCCATTTCCCTCATGAATAATACAATAGAGATTTTATAATAGGAGTACTAATGAACTTAGGTTTGGTTATTTATGCTGGTAATATTGATTCACTATCCCTGTTTTATATTAATGCTTTAAAATTCGAAAAAATGGATTTTGATGAAAGTTACATACGCCTTGTAAATTCACACTCAGAGCTTGTAATTCTTAAAGCCACAGAAAACTATGCTACAGACTCTACAAGTCCACGAGAGCACTCTGCTATAAAGCCTGTCTTTTTTACCAATGAAACTCTAATAAATTTAAGAGCAAGTATTTCTACTTTCGGAGGATATTTAAAACCGGCGAATGACGAATGGTGCTTTAATAATTTTACGGTGTGTGATGGCCATGATACCGAGGGAAATATTTTTCAGGTTCGAACAGAAATATAAACTGTATATTAATGACTAAAAAATTTGGTCATTCATTCTTATACAAAAAAGGCGAGCAATTGCTCGCCTTTTTTGTATTCAAACAGAGCAAAACTCAAACTTGCGGCTTTGCTCGCATGATAATTTCTTTAACATCAATCTCAGTTGGCAAGGTGCCATAATAATAACCACCGTAGCCTGTTAAACGAGACAACACATAAGCCTTAGCTACTGCCTCATTACCGTATTGAATTAATGTACTGGCTTGCCATGCCATGGCGAGTTTTTCTACTACACTGCGTGCGCGGTATTCCAAACTGGCCAAATCAACAAATTCATTTTTCAACGCTGCAAAATAGGCATCAAACTGTGAATATTTACCGCAACCTTTTGATAGCTCTGCCATAAACGCATCCACCACCTTAGGGTCTTTTTGCATGGCACGTAAAACGTCTAAGCATTGCACGTTGCCGCTTCCTTCCCATATGGCATTTATAGGCGCTTCACGATACAAGCGCGGCAAAATATTATCTTCCACCACACCCACACCACCAATGCATTCCATGGCTTCATAAGTAAACTGAGCGGCACGTTTGCAGATCCAGTATTTACCAATAGCGGTGGCCACACGACTAAAGCGCGCTTCGGTATCAAATTCCGCGGTTTCTTTAGAGAGTATTTGTAAGTTATCCAAGCTGTTAGCAATGCGCATGGATATGGCCAATGCCGCTTCGCTTTCAATGGACAAGTCGGCCAATACATTTTGCATCAAAGGTTGATCGTGTAAGTTTTTACCAAATGCAGCACGACCTGATGTGTGATGAATGGCTTGCGCTAATGCCTGACGCATAATAGATGACGAGCCCACCATGCAATCAAAACGAGTCATGCTAACCATTTCGATAATGGTACGTACTCCGCGTCCCTCGTCGCCAATCATCCATGCAAACGAGCCTCGGTATTCCACTTCGCTGGAGGCATTTGAAACGTTACCCATTTTGTCTTTAAGACGCTGCACATACATTTCGTTTTTTCGACCATCTGGACGAAAGCGCGGTAGCAAGAAGCACGACAGGCCATCTTCTTTTGTGCCCGTGTAAGCCAGCACTAAAAAGCCGTCACACATGGGGGCGGAGCAAAACCACTTATGGCCAACGATTTCATATTCTTCACCGCCTCCGCCTTTTCCAAGTGGGTAAGCCTTGGTGGTGTTAGCGCGTACGTCAGAGCCACCTTGCTTTTCTGTCATGGCCATACCAATGGTCAGGCCTTCTTTTTCGAAATAAGGAACATTGCGCCCGTCATACTTACGCGCAAGTATTTTAGGTACCCAGTCTTTGGCGATATTAGGTTGGTGCATTAAGGCAGGCACCGCTGCAAACGTCATGGTAAGCGGGCAACCAGTGCCTGGATCGGCTTGGCTGTGCATGTATTCGAGCGCGGCCCGGGCTACGTGAGCTCCTGGTTTCGCTTTTTTCCCGTCTGCTTGTGGCCAAGCAATCGAGTGATGTCCGGCTTCAATGGCGGTTTGCATTAACAGGTGATAACTAGGATGGAAGTCCACTTGATCAATGCGTTTACCAAAGCGGTCATGAGGTTTGAATTCTGGTTTGAATTTATTGGCTAAAAAACCCGCTTCAAATAAGTCACTGCCAGCGCGAATGCCAAATTGGTTTAGCCCTTCGGTATGCCAGTCACCATCAAACGTGTTTACCCATTCTTGCAGGGCTTGATCACTGCCATAAGCATTGAATGGCTCCAGCGCGGTTGGCTGGTTAAAAACATCATGGGTCTCACCATGACTTAACATGGAGGCTTTTTGTGCGGTTTTATTCGATGAAACGTGCTGCTCACTGGCTAGCTCATTCTGGGTATCACTCATACCTGCTCCGTTGTTATGCAGCAGGTCTGATGTGATCTACCTGCTTAAGCCTTACCGCCCACGCATCTCAATGCTAAGGCTGTAATTTCATTAATTAAATGGGTCTGCTCTTGTTCGGACAGCGCTGCGCGCTCATCCAGTTGTTCTTCATAACTGCTCACTTGCGGGGCTAATGGGCCCACAAGGGCCTCGGCCAACATACCCACTAAGGCCGCAGATGTGATGGCGGCATCTTGCTGAACAAATTCGCCAGACTTCATTCCGTCGTTAATTAAATCTTCAAACGCTTCGGCGTAAGCAAAACGAAACGCCAAGCGCTCTTTTTCAACCAAGGGGTCCACTGGCTCTGCGATCAATGCATAGGCCAAGCGCTGTGCTTTTAACGCCCTTTCAGAAAACGTGTGTGCCGCACGCTGCAAGCGCTCACAACATGTGCCTTCACTCTGTGTAGCAGCTGTCACCGCTTCCAGTTCAAAGCTACAGGCATGGCGGAATACTTCCGCTACCAACTCAGCTTTTGATGGAAAATGACGATAAATCGTACCTGTGGCAATGCCACTTTGTTTAGCAACGGGCACCACTGCAGCCGCTGTAAAACCCCCTTGCGAAACTAACAAGCGAGCTTCTTTTAAAATTCTAGCGCGAGTGCCGGCTTTTTTTGCCTGGTTCAACTCGGTTTGACGATAGGCCATCTAAATCATTCCATCACAATAGTGAATCAATATTCACTTTTTAAGTCAATAGGGAGATTAATACAAAATCATGAGGTCTATCTTATGCAGGTTTGCACATAAGCTCAATTCCATTATCTATTTCGCTAACACCTTAATTTAACTATAGATTAATCCGTTCATATAAAGAGCCCGAGTGCTTTCTACCAGCAACTCTTACCAGACCTATTACGCCAAACCACAAGACTTAAGCCCTTTTAATCATACGCTTTTGGGCTTAAATAAAATTCCGTGGTCATTCTCCACATTCTTCAAGACTGCAAAAAATTATATTGAAAATATGTCGTAAAATTACCGTAGTTTTTCTGCAATCGCCCCACCCTGCTCTATACCCTCTCCTATACTTTATGGAGAACTATTTATCACTGGGCTGCATCTTGCGTCTTTTTTTCTTATTCATGACTGTTTTATCGTTTACGCCTACATGGGCGGATAATGTCATGCCCCACGATCCTAACTTTGGCCGCGAGAAGTTAGGCACTCATATGCTGTATTTAATTGATGAGCAGCATGAAATCGGCATTGATGCACTGTTGCATAATCCCAATCAATTCACATGGCAACAGCATGAACAGGATGTGCCTAACTTTGGTTTTAATACGTCGTCTTTTTGGTTTTGGTTCAAAGTAGAAAACAACAGTTTAGAAAAAGTGCGCTGGCTGTTGGAGATCGGCTACCCCATCCTGGACCAAGTGGATATTTACCTGCAATTTGCAGACGGCCATATTCAGCAATGGCATACCGGCGATGAAGTGCCCTTTAGCAGCAGGCAAATCCCACATCGTCATTTTGTTACACGATTAGATTTCACCCCTCACTCTTCTAGCAATGTATTTATACATATCCAAACCTCTGGCACGGTACAAGTGCCGGTCACATTGTGGGAAATATCCTCATTTTTTCAAGCTGAGCAAATAAGTAACCTAATGTACGGAGCCTTTTTTGGGTTATTTCTAGTCATCATTTTATACAACTTATTTTTGTATGTGAGCATCAAAGATAAAAGCTATTTATATTACGTTACGTTTTCATTTAGCTTTTTAATGTTCTCTGTTTCCATCAGCGGATACGGATTCCAATTTTTATGGCCCGACAATTTATTTTTTCAGAAATACAGTATTTTTATATTTGTATCACTCTCTATGTTAGGCCTTTCAAAGTTCACACAATATTTTCTAGGCATTAAAAAATCTAAAAACCTTGATTTTGTATTTTTAAGAATCATGTTTTTAATTGGCTGCCTAAACCTCATGTTGATGTTTATTTTACCTTATAAAAGCATTATTCAATTCCAAATGTTTACCTGTTTATACGGCGGCTTCGCATGCATTTACAGTGGTGCTATTGCACTTAAACGCATTGGCCCAACCGCCATCATATACTTAAGTGCATGGACCATGCTTGTGATCGGGATATTATTATTAACCATCAATAAAATTGGCATTATTGAAAGTAACTTTTTCACAGAGTACGCAGCCATGTTTTCAGCCGCGGCGCTATCTATATTGTTGTCGTTCGCCCTTGGTTACCAAATACAAATAGAGCAAAAGAATAGAATCCTTGCTGAGCGAAGTGCTTTTAATAGCCAGCAGCAAGTATACAAAGAAAAACTAAGAGCCAATCAGGCTAATGATGAAAAACAAAAGATACGCATTGAATCAGAAGAGATGAATCGCGCTAAAAATGAATTCCTCGCCATGATGAGCCATGAAATACGCACACCACTAAACGGTATTATGGGGTTAAGCGACTTACTTAAATCTACGGCGCTTGATAAACAACAGCACCATTTTGTCGACACCATTTATAACTCTGGTGAATCCTTACTTACCATCATTAATGATATTTTAGATTTTTCAAAAATTCAGGCGGGTAAATTAAAAATAGAGAAAATTCCCGTTAATATTTTCACTTTAATTGAAGAGTGCAATGCAATATTCGCTCATAAGCTCACCAACAAAGATATCTTTGTGAGTTTTGAAGTGCATCCTAAACGCCCTATCACTGTTATCAGCGACCCAGTTCGCTTACGACAAGTCATTTTAAATTATTTAGGCAATGCCATTAAATTTACTGAGAAAGGTGAGATTAAGATAAACATTGATCTTAACCCTGACATACAAGAGTTAAGCATTAGTATCTCAGACACAGGGATTGGTATTAATGCAGATAAACAAGCCATCTTATTCAACGATTTTTCTCAAGCAGACAGTTCCACCACACGTAAATATGGCGGCACCGGTTTAGGCCTCGCTATTTGTAAAAAAATTGCTCTTCTTATGGGAGGCGATGTGGGAGTAAAAAGCACAGCCAATAAAGGCTCTTGTTTTTGGTTTACTTGCAAAGTGGGCATTAATGACAAAGGTCTTAACAGCGCCCTAAACCTAAATAATGCCAACATTGGCATTATGCTAGAAAATGAACATGAAACACGTTTTATCACACAACACATTAAAAATTGGCATGGTAAAACTACGTCTATCAATCAAGGTAATCAGGATGCGATAGATATTGATAAACTATTTATCGATAAGAACATAACAGAGAAAATAAGTCGCCATACGCTTCTAAAACAATACGGCCTTAATGATGATGATATTATTGAAGTGGGTTGTTTTGACCAGAACGCCAGCATCCACCGCCCCTTAAGTACGCCTGCCATTTATCACGCACTTTATAAACATCAGCCCGTTCAGAAGATTGAAACAGAAATACAAGACAACAATAAAAATACTCTAAATATTTTAGTGGCCGAAGATAATAAAGTGAATCAAATGGTAATTAAGGGGCTGCTCGGTAAACTCAATATGCACTGTGATATTGTAGAAAACGGTCAAAAAGCATGTGACATCATTGAAGAAAACCCAGGGTCATACCACTTAATATTAATGGACTGCGAAATGCCGATTCTAGATGGATTCAGTGCTACCGAAAAAATAAGACAATATGAAAAACAAAATAGCCGACTACGTATTCCTATCATTGCTTTAACAGCCCATGCTATGGATATACATGAAAAAAGATCTCAAGACGTAGGCATGGATGCGTTTTTAAGGAAACCGGTAAAACGAGAAGACCTATTAAAAACGATTAATCGTTTTATATAAGAAAAGATAATACTGATTTAATGCATTGAACGGTTATGTTTAATAGGTTTTTGAGATTACCGAGAGGTAATTAAATCAGCATTTAAATGAAATAAATAAAGATTATCCATTGCCCTTAATAGACTTTATTTTATCTTGTTTTTTCTCAGCGTACATTTTTTCATCCGCCGACCTTAACAATGTATCCAGGTCTTCCCCATCCTCCGGAAAAATACTTAAACCAATACTGGCAGACAATGTAAGCGCAACACCATCAAGCTCTGATACTTCAGCCATGGCCGTTTTTAAACGTTCGATAACATGGCGAGCATCATGAATACTGCCAATGTCTTCTAAGCACACTACAAATTCATCCCCACCAAAACGAGCCGGAATATCATTTAAACGCACCACACCCTGAATAATGGCACCCGTTACCGCTAATACTTTATCACCCAATTGATGACCAAATGTATCGTTAATGTATTTAAAGTCATTTAAATCGATATACAACAAACCGACTTTTTCTTTGCGCCTTAACGCGCTAGCTAGAATATGTTTTAACTGAGATTCAAAATGATGGCGATTAGCCAAGCCCGTTAACAAATCATAATTGGCTTGATGATAAAGACGTCGATTGGCTTTTACTTTCAAAATTTCAGCTTCAAGATGCATGCGCATATACAAATGAATCAATACACCAATGGCGATGACAACCATAAAACTGACAATCACAAGGGTAAGGTCTAACTGAGCTAAACTGAGCTGGCGCTGGAGTTTTAATTTAATGAACTGAGCGCCCACTGAAATATTTTTTTCTAGGGTTAATAAAGGAAACCAACCATGTTGCCACGCAGGCACTTTTTCACTGGATAAATCCAATAACGCCTCAGTTCCCATTCCTACAAGCGTTAGGCCATAGCCTTTTTCTGTTGGCCTAAGATCAGGCAGTAATGCCGAGGTTTTAACCACCAATAACGCGTATTGATCCACTCGCTTTTGCCCAGGTTTAAAACTGGGCTTCACCATGACAAACGCTTTACTATTATCGAATAGCGCAATGGGTCGACTTAGTGCAGCCAAGCCTGAAGACAAAGCCGCATCCATAGCCTCGTGGGTAAACTGAATCGACGAAATATCTAAGCCTAACGTTCTTACACCATTACTAAACACAGGCTCTACAAAAACCACCGGGTAATAGTCATCATCAGTTTTAGTACTCACAGGCACCATGCCTTTACCAAATTCAAACCGTTTAACTTTTACTTCTTCTCCCACTTTATTCGACAGCACCCGCTCAAATTCAGGTACATCAGACGCACTCACACGCTGGGCGGCCTGAAACATATAAAGGTGGTTGTAGCGGTCCATCATGCTGCGTGCATAAAAACGCGCACGTTTGGGATCTGACACCCCAACACCTGCAAGGTAAGCGGCAAACCCATCAAGAATGGTTTCGTTCACAATGAAGCTTTGCGATAAGCTTTGATGCACCTGATGGCTATAACGATTGAAGTCATCTTTGGCGGTTTGAATATTTAACCAGATAACAAAGCTAAAACTGGCCACAAACAACAGCACACAGAACACCAATAACAGCGAATAAATACCAAAAAGGCGCCGCTTGGCTCCTTTTTCGGATAATAGTGATTCGTGATGGCTCATGGCGTCTTTTCTTTAAGTTTTTCTATATTAAAGCTTAGTCCAGCCTTACCGTTTTTTGGCAGATGCCTGTATATTTTTGTGTGCTTTTTGCACAAACGTTTACACCTGACATCCATATGCTTTATTGCACTAAAAAATAACACCCTTAAAACACCAAAAGCCCTATTTGTGTGCACCAAACATTCTGCTAAACTCAAAAACGTGGCTTTAATGCCCATAAACACTGGGTATAAGTGACTTGGCCAACTTTATGCTTAACGTCTTGATGTTTTTGACTTAAATTGGCTATACACAGACAAGTGCTTCACAAGAGCCTTGCTTATGCAAAACCACATATCCGTGGTTTTGTATTTTTATGCCACCCAATAAGATAATGGAGTCGCAATGGGGCAGATTATCCAAACCGAAATGACCGAGCTGGTCACGCCATCTATGGCAAATTTTTCGGGCAACATGCATGGCGGCGAACTGCTTAAGCTATTAGATAAAGTGGCTTACACCTGCGCTATGCGTTACAGCGGTACCTATGCTGTGACTCTATCTGTTGATAACGTATTTTTTAAAGAACCCATCCACATAGGTGAGATGGTGACCTGCATGGCCACCATTAATTACACTGGCCGCAGCTCTATGGAAATTGGCATTAAAGTGGTGGCAGAAAACATTCAGCAAAAAACCGTGCGCCATACTCACAGCTGCTTTTTCACCATGGTGGGCATGGCTGATGGCAAGTCTACCGAGATTCCTACGTTAGAAATTCGCAACGAAACTCAACGTCGTCGCTGGAACAAAGCGGTAAAACGCAAAGAAGCCCGCTCTAAACTGCAGCAAATGATGAAAGCCATTGAAGCCGAAGACGATGAAGCATTTGAAAGTGCGGTAGGTTAGTACTTAGTTTTAGTCTCCCTGCCAATACTAAAAGCCATTAAAGGCAGACAGTATTTAAAAATGCTTTCATGACAACCTAAGTCGCTTAAATGGTGCTATCCGTTTAGGCGCAATGCCAATGGCTTTCAAGCGCAACGAATTAAACCTTCTATACTTCTAGATTATATTCTGTAATTTAGGAGCCCTCTCCATGAGCTATGTGACCGGTATTGTTGGCGCCGTGCCAAACCTTAATAAACAAGCCTATATTGAACACGCCACACATGCGGCACGTATTTTAAAAGAACAAGGTGCGCTGCGAGTATTTGAATGCTGGGGAGACGATGTGCCCGATGGTCAACTCACGTCCTTCCCTTTGGCAGTAAAATGCCAGCCAGATGAAAGTGTGGTGTTCTCATGGATCATTTGGCCTGATAAAGCCGCGTATGAAAAAGGCATGCCTGGCGCCATGAAGGCGTTAGACGAAATGAATCAACTGGCGCCCATGCCTTTTGATGGCAAGCGTGTGCTGTTTGGTAACTTTGAATCTATTCTTGAAACGTAAACCTGCATCCAAGGTGTCACTAGAAAGATTCTTGCATCAGAGATTCTTCAAGGGATTTACGTTTTTCCCACTTAAGGTCCTCAAGCTCAGGGCGCTCTAAAAACTTATCTACCTTACCAATGCATAAATACGCCACTAACTTATGGTCAGCGGGCGTATTAAGCGCTTGGTTAACGCTATTTGCATTTAATATGCTGACCCAGCCCATACCAATATTCATGGCCCGGGCCATTAACCACATATTTTGTACCGCACACACCACACTGTACTCACCCATTTCCTGCATGCTGGTTTGCCCTAAAACCGGCTTCTGAGGCGACTGATAGTACACTGCAATATTAATCGGTGATTCGTGAATGCCTTCTAATTTTAATTGCTGATACTCACGTTGGCGCTCATCAAATAAATGCGCGGCTTTTTCGTTTTCTTCTTTAAAGCTTTGCGCAATTTTATCTTTGGTATGTGTATTGCGAATCACCACAAATTTCCAGGGCTGTGAAAAGCCCACTGATGGCGCCCAGATAGCCGCTTCTAAAATGCGCTGCAGCTCATCATCTGTTACAGGCTCGTCTCGTAAAAAATGGTTACCGCGCACATCTCGGCGGGCCATTAATAACGACTCAAATAAGCTCTGCTGCTCAGCATTAAACTCTATGGACATAACACAGCCTTTTTATTTTCAGACACGCCAGAGGCTTCAAACAAACAAAAAAAAACCAAGCGCATAAATGACGCTTGGTTTTTCAATGGTGAAATAAGAAGCTTTAGATATAAAGCACTTCTTCAATTTCATATTCGATTTCACCAGCAGGCACTTTAACAACCACTTCGTCACCTTCTGATTTACCAATCAAGGCTTGTGCGATTGGCGAGCCTGCGGAGATTTTTCCGTTTGGCACATCGGCTTCATCTTCACCCACGATTTGATACTGCTTTTCTTCTTCAGTTTCGATATCGATTAGCTTAACCGTGGTACCGAATAAAACCTTGCCTGTTTGTGGCAAAGTGGTCACATCAATCACTTGTACGTTTGAAAGCTTGCCTTCGATATCTTGAATGCGGCCTTCAATGAACCCTTGCTGCTCACGAGCGGCGTGGTATTCAGCGTTTTCTTTTAAGTCACCGTGCTCACGAGCAATGGCGATCTCTTTAATCACCTCTGGGCGTGCAACTTTTTTAAGGTGTTCAACTTCTTTACGAAGAGCGGCTTCGCCACCCACTGTCATAGGTACTTTTTGCATATTCATTCTTCCCAAACAAAAATAAGGGCCAACGCCCTTACTTCAAAATTCTATGATCTGAGCCTAGCCAGATTTACTTAACCTGCAACAGGAGGCTGCTCATGTCTTTATCGGGTTAAAACCCAATGTGCCGCACACTGATGGGCATGAAGAATGGATTGTACTGAAGACAACCGCCAAAGCCAAGAAAGGCCCAGCAATTACACCTGCTATACAAGTTTTGCACACCTCTTGATCAAGGTTTAATTGTCGCGAATCAACTACGGCGATAGCCAAGCCAAAGGCTAAGCTTATTGAATATAACTAAGCACAGAGAACACCATGGCCTGGCGTGATTTAAGCCTTCGAAAAAAAATACTGCTACCTGTATCGGGTATAGGCTGTTTATTGGCCTTGCTTTCCACCCTGCAAGCCGTATCACTCATGACCCTTTCCAATGATTATGGCCACATTAACGAGCACTTTCTGCCCGCCATAGACAAGGTACTGAACGCTGACCGTGACTTTTATCAGGCACAAATTGCCGAGCGCACCATTGCCATGGGGCAAGTCTCAAAAGATTATGCCGATATGCATAAAGAGAACCTGGATCAGGTGCAGAGCCGAGTTTCAGCCATTCTCCAACTGCCATTGCCTGATGATATTAAAAACAGCGCGAGCCTTTTTTTACAAGCATTAAATGAGTACCGACCTAAAACCCAGCAGCTCATTAAAGATATGAGCAGCGGCAGCATAGAGCAAAGCACTGCTACAGCGTTAAGCCTTGGTCCATTGGATAAAGAATTTGAAAACTTAAGGAATAAACTGGACGTCATTGGCGAGCAACTCAGCCAACAAGCCTCCCTGTTACAGCAAAAAAATAATGCAGAAAAAAACTACGCTCTCGCCATGATCATCATTACTGTCATATTGGCCACTATCCTTGTAGCCGCCATTGCCGTGTATTTACCTCGGGCCATTGCCACGCCCATTAACCAGCTTAGTAATGAGCTTGCGGACTTAACCGGAGGCAAAGGAGATTTAACCCACCGTATGTCTCGGTTAGGCAAAGATGAAATCGGCCAAATGTCCCATAATTTCAACCGTTTTATTTCCGGTTTGCAAAAACTTATGGTGCAAATTCAAACAGCGGGTAACGCAGTAGGCCAAGCCCGTGCTGGGCTAAAAAAAGACAGCGAAGACTGTATGCATGCCAACGAGCAATACAGCCAAGCTATGGAAGAAGTATCTCGATCCAATCATGAAATGGGCACCGCCATTGCTGAAGTAGCAGAAAACACCAAGCAAGCAGCACAAGAAACCCGAGACTCCATTACAGCCGTACAGAAAGTATCAGGACAGTTTGGTAAAACCCGAGCAGAGATTGAATCTTTAGCGGACAACATTAACAGTGCCAGCTCCATTATTTCTGAATTAGCAGAAGAATCCGGCAACATTGCTTCTGTAGTGGATGTGATAAACGACATTGCCGAGCAAACTAACTTATTAGCATTGAACGCGGCCATTGAAGCGGCCCGTGCAGGGGAACAAGGCCGAGGCTTTGCGGTAGTGGCCGATGAAGTGCGCACCCTTGCAAGTCGCACCCAGCAGTCCACCGAAGACATTAATAAAATGATTGAGTCATTGAAAGGTAAAGCCAATAGCGCAGTGACATCCATGACAGGAGCCCAAGAAAAAGCCGGACGCACTGTGGATTATTCACAGGAATCCGAGTCCCAAGTACTCTCCATTACCGACTCACTGGATGGCATCACCTCGCGCATTACTCAAGTGGCCAGCACAGTGGATCAGCAAGCCAGCTCCATTAATGAAATCAACAGCAACTTAAACAATACTCAAACCCTGAGCCAGCAAGCCACCGACAGTGCTAACTCTATTGGCCAAGGGGTAGACACTCTAAACTCCCAAGCGGAAAAATTGCGGGCCTTGATAATGGGCTTTAATGTTTAGCCACGAACTCACACTCCCCTTCACTTTCTTACAGACATAAAAAAAGCCCAAACTTTTTCAAGCTTGGGCTTTTTTATTGCACTGTTCGATCTAATTTAGATCTTAGCGTGAAGCTCTTGTAAACGACGAACCGTTTGCAGGCCTTCAGACTCAAGTGCACTTACAACCGCTTCAGCACCGGCCAAAGTAGTTGTGCAATGTACTTTATGCTGCAGCGCGCTACGACGAATGTCTGCCGAATCAGAAATGGCTTTTGGCCCTTCTGTGGTATTCACTGTCATGGCGATCTCGTCATTTTTGATCATATCAACAATGTGTGGGCGACCTTCGCCTACTTTGTTAACACGCTCAACTTCAACGCCCGCTTCTGTTAGCGCAGTATACGTACCGGCTGTAGAAACAATGTTAAAGCCTAATGCTTTAAGGCCTTTGGCCACACCGATCACGCCTTCTTTGTCAGCGTCGCGTACAGAGATAAATACATTACCTTCTGTTGGTAATTTCTCACCTGCGCCTAACTGAGCTTTAAAGAATGCTTCACCGAAGGTTTCACCAGCGCCCATTACTTCGCCAGTTGATTTCATTTCTGGCCCTAAGATTGGGTCAACACCTTGGAACTTGTTAAACGGGAATACCGCTTCTTTAACAGAGTAATAAGGCGGTACGATTTCTTTAGTAAAGCCAAGCTCTTTAAGGGATTTGCCCATCATTACTTTAGCTGCAACCGCCGCTAAAGATGTGCCGATGCACTTAGAAACAAACGGTACAGTACGAGAGGCACGTGGGTTAACTTCGATCACGTAAATCTCGCCGTCTTGCCATGCTAGCTGAGTATTCATCAAGCCAACTACGCCAAGCTCTTTGGCCATGGCAGCCACTTGCTCACGCATAGTGTTCTGAACATCTTCAGGCAAGCTGTATGGTGGCAATGCACAAGCAGAGTCACCAGAGTGAATACCGGCTTGTTCAATGTGCTGCATGATCGCACCGATCACAACGTCTTCGCCGTCGCAGATGGCATCGATATCCACTTCAACCGCACGGTTAAGGAAGTGATCAAGCAATACAGGAGAGTCGTTAGACACTTTAACGGCGGTTGCCATGTAGTGACGTAGCGCTTCTTCTTTATAAACGATTTCCATGGCGCGACCACCCAGTACGTACGATGGACGTACTACTAACGGGTAACCAATTTCAGCGGCTTTTGACACAGCTTCTTCAACAGAAGTCACTGTAGCGTTTACTGGCTGCTTAAGGCCCAAACGCTGAATCATTTGCGAGAAACGCTCACGGTCTTCGGCGCGGTCGATCGCTTCTGGAGAGGTACCGATAATTGGTACGCCAGCTGCTTCTAATTCTTCAGCTAGTTTAAGTGGGGTTTGACCACCGTACTGAACAATTACGCCTTTTGGTTTTTCTTTATCAACAATTTCTAATACGTCTTCTAGTGTTACTGGTTCGAAGAACAAGCGGTCAGAAGTATCGTAATCGGTAGAAACCGTTTCAGGGTTACAGTTCACCATGATGGCTTCGTAACCTAAATCTTTTGCAGCAAACGCCGCGTGCACACAGCAGTAATCAAACTCGATACCTTGACCGATACGATTTGGACCACCACCTAGAACGATAATTTTATCTTTATCGGTTGGTTGTGCTTCGCACTCTTCTTCATACGTTGAGTACATGTAAGCGGTGTCAGTTGCGAATTCAGCGGCACATGTATCAACACGCTTATAAACCGGACGAATTTCTAACTTCTGACGGTGCTTACGGAATGCTTTTTCTTTCACGCCTAACAAAGTAGATAAACGCGCATCAGAGAAACCTTTACGCTTTAAGCGATAAATGCGATCAGCATCTAGCGAGCTTAAAGAGCTTTCAGAAACCAATGCTTCATCTTTGATGATGTCTTCGATCTGAACTAGGAACCAATGATCAATTTTGCACGCTGCGTAAATTTCTTCTGTGGTCATACCAATACGGTATGCATCTGCCACATACCAGATTCGTTCAGCCCCTGGTGTGTTTAATTCAGCAATGATTTTTTCTTTAGCGCCTTCGCTTTCGATGTCGATGATCGGATCGAAACCGGTTGCACCTACTTCAAGACCACGAAGGGCTTTTTGCATGGATTCTTGTTGAGTACGACCAATGGCCATAACCTCACCCACTGATTTCATTTGCGTGGTTAGACGCGCGTCAGCTTGTGGGAATTTCTCAAAGGTAAAACGAGGAATCTTTGTTACAACGTAATCGATTGAAGGCTCAAACGATGCTGGGGTACGACCGCCAGTAATGTCGTTTTGCAATTCATCAAGTGTGTAACCAATAGCAAGCTTGGCTGCGATTTTAGCAATCGGGAAACCAGTGGCTTTAGACGCTAGCGCAGAAGAACGAGAAACGCGAGGGTTCATCTCGATCACAACCATACGGCCGTCAACTGGGTTAATACCAAACTGTACGTTAGAGCCGCCTGTTTCAACGCCGATTTCACGCAGTACTGCTAATGATGCGTTACGCATGATTTGCAGTTCTTTATCAGAAAGGGTTTGTGCAGGTGCTACCGTAATGGAGTCACCAGTGTGAACACCCATTGGGTCAAAGTTTTCGATAGAACAGATAATGATGCAGTTGTCGTTTTTGTCACGCACAACTTCCATTTCGTATTCTTTCCAACCGATTAGAGATTCATCGATTAGCAATTCGCTGGTTGGAGAAAGGTCCAAACCACGTGTACAAATTTCTTCGAACTCTTCTTTGTTATACGCGATACCACCACCGGTACCACCCATGGTGAAAGAAGGACGAATAATACATGGGAAGCCTAGGTCTTTTTGCACTTCAATGGCTTCTTCCATTGAGTGTGCAATGCCCGCGCGTGGGCATTCCAAACCAATCTTTTTCATGGCTTGGTCAAAACGGTTACGGTCTTCGGCTTTGTCGATAACGTCAGCGTTGGCGCCGATCATTTCAACATTGTACTTTTCAAGTACGCCAGCGGCCTCTAGGCCTAGTGCACAGTTAAGTGCGGTTTGGCCACCCATGGTCGGTAACAAAACGTCTGGACGTTCTTTTTCAATAATTTTCGTAACAGACTCAATGGTGATTGGTTCGATGTATGTAGCATCGGCCATTGATGGGTCTGTCATGATGGTGGCTGGGTTAGAGTTCACCAGAATAACTTTGTAGCCTTCTTCGCGAAGGGCTTTACAAGCTTGGGCACCGGAATAGTCAAACTCACATGCTTGACCGATTACGATTGGGCCCGCGCCGATAATTAGAACGCTTTTTATGTCGGTGCGCTTAGGCATCTTTTAACTCTCCAATTCTTTCTAGGGAGGCAATATGTGAAAAATGAGAGGATAGACCTCTCATTCTTTACTTATTTGCGGGCTTTCATTAATTCAATAAAGTGGTCAAACAATGGCGCTGCATCGTGAGGACCAGGGCTAGCTTCAGGGTGACCCTGGAAGCTGAACGCAGGTTTGTCTGTGCGATGAATACCTTGAGTGGTGCCATCGAACAAAGATTTGTGCGTTACTTTTAAGTTAGCCGGGATACCGTCTTCAGAAACCGCGAAACCGTGGTTCTGAGCCGTGATCAATACCGTTTTATCTTCAAGGTTTTGAACCGGGTGGTTACCACCGTGGTGGCCGTGGCCCATTTTTTCAGTTTTAGCACCGCTAGCTAGGGCTAATAACTGGTGACCTAAACAGATACCAAACGTTGGGATGTCTGTTTCAAGAATTTCTGTAATGGCTTTGATGGCATAATCACATGGCTCTGGGTCACCAGGGCCGTTTGATAAGAAGATACCGTCTGGGTTCATAGCCAAAACTTCGCTTGCAGGAGTTTGTGCAGGTACAACCGTTAGGTCACAACCACGATCCGCCAGCATGCGTAAAATATTGCGTTTAACACCGTAGTCGTAAGCAACAACTTTAAATGGTGTCTCAGTCACGTCTTCGTGACCTTTGCCTAGCTCACGACCAAGCTGCCAGCTGCCTTCTGTCCAAGCGTATTGTTTGTCAGTGGTTACAACTTTTGCTAAGTCCATGCCTTTCAGGCCGTCAAAGCCTTTAGCAGCCGCTAGTGCTTTGGCTTCGTCGATGTTATCGCCAGCCATTACACAGCCGTTTAAGCTGCCTTTTTCACGCAAGATGCGAGTCAGACGACGAGTATCGATGTCGGCGATGCCCACAACGTTACGCTCACGTAAGTATTCATCTAAGGCTTGTTCGCTGCGGAAGTTGCTCGCAACAAGCGGCAAGTCACGTATAACCAGACCAGCGGCCCAAATGCTGTTGCATTCTTCGTCTTCTGATGTGGTTCCATAGTTACCAATATGCGGATACGTAAGGGTAACAATTTGGCGGCAATATGAAGGATCAGTAATAATCTCTTGGTAACCTGTCATTGAAGTGTTGAATACCACTTCGCCTACAGATTCACCGTCAGCACCGATTGAGATGCCTTTAAAGATACTACCGTCTTCGAGTGCAAGAATAGCTGGCTTAGACAATGCTTCTTCCTCGTGACAATACAAGTTTTAGATCGTAAAAAAGCGGGATAAATGGCGCAGGTTAACAGCCGTGCTGTTTCCTTACTCCAATCCCGCTTTTTATAAATTCTTTGGTGTCTTGAGCAGCCGCAAGTTACTGACTGACTACCCATGTAAATTGGCGCGCATTGTACGTTAGATAAGCACCAAAGTCCACGGCATTTTATACCCTATCAAACACCATAACAGACAAATTGGCGGCCAGAACTGAGTACGCTAGGTAAACACCAAAGTCCACGGCATTTTATACCCTATCAAACACCATAACAGACAAATTGGCGGCCAGAACTGTGTACGCTAGGTAAACACAAAAGCCCACAGCATTTTTACCCTATGAAACACAATATCAGACAAATTGGCGGCCAGAACTGAGTACGCTAGGTAAACACCAAAGTCCACGGCATTTTACACCCTATGAAACAGCACATTAGACAAATTGGCAGCCCGAACCAGGGATATTAGGCGGCCGCACTACTTTATATAAACCATCTATGAAAAATAGCAGCTGTAGCCTGCTATGCAATCCGCCCTCCTAAGACTAGCAGCCGATAATCCCCAGTAACAGGTTTGTATGAAAATTGGCCAATATTTTGCACAGTAAGTACACACTCTCATAAACGCTGTTTTTTTGACCACACCAAATTAAGAGCAAGGAGCAGTCACATGGCAGACAGTCTTCATCAAATCGAAATCCATACAGATGCCCACACACTGTATCAAGCCATTACCAGTGATCACGGTATCAAAAGCTGGTGGACCCCTTTATGCCACATGGCCCAAAAGGAAGGTGACAACTGCCGCATCAGCTACGAAAGCCTGCGTTTGATCTTATTTGCACAAAAGCTATTACCGCAAAAACGCGCATTTTGGGTATGCCTTGATGGCCCGCAAGATTGGCTAGGAACAGAATTATGGTGGGAGATCGAGCAACTGGGGCCTAAGCTGTGCCGCCTAGATTTCAAACACATGAATTGGCAGCGAGATGATGGTTTATTCCCACAAGCCAACAGCATGTGGGGCAACCTATTAAACAAATTGAAAGACTACTGCGAATGCCAAACCCTGCCAGAGCCTATACACAGACCCCTAATGGAAGCCATTAACTAGCCACACAAAGATGTGTGGCCAGACTAATGATGGTTACCAACAGGCTTTACCTTACCAGTTAACCTCCACACGGGTTTGTAAAGAAACTACTGTTCGCATCTAGCTGCTTACGAACAAATTTGACCTTGCCAGTTAACTTCCACACGGGTTTGCAAAGACTGCTTAGCATGGGCACTTTGATCCGCCATGGCCGACTCTCGTGCCATCATCATAGGGCGCGCTGCCGGCTGACTATACTCTTTAAAATCCAATACCTGTAAATCACACACATTGGCAAGCTCCGCCATGTGAAGCGCTTTTTCTTTGGCCTTGGCAAATGCTTTATCAAGCAGTAACGCTTGTGCATCGACAAGCTGCTCATCACTGGCGTAAACCCGCGATAATGCTAAGTCACTTATCCCAAACCCAGCCAGAGTCTCCATGGCCACCTCATAAGCGTCTTTATCTAAGCCTTTCAGCATAAAACGTTTTGTGGCCTCATAAGATTGCAATACTCGACCTTGGCCTTGTGGGTAAATATACACGGGACGCAACTGGCTCGACTTTAGTACCCAGCTATCCCCATGTAATTTATGAGCCCAGGCCTCTATAGGCGTGGCTTGTTCTGCCAACAAACCCGCCGCCTGCTTTTGCGTTTTCGCTTTTACAGCAACCCCCACGGCTATTTCATAATAGCGAGCCGTTACCTCAAGCGTTGCCGACGCCTGACTGTGCAGCTGAGTAACCTGCTGCGAACAGCCCGCCAATAGAACCAGCAGGCTACCCATTAAAATCCCATATGTTGCTTTCATTTTTTCCCTTTTATTGCGCCTGTGCGCAGCCCCTAAAATGGCAATCAAATAGTATCGGTCAAAAGTCGCCGTATACCCATTAATAGACAGCAAACACGGTGTGCTTAGCTATACTTTTCTAATCATTCGTTATTTTTTACTGCTTTGTTTAACTGGCTGTTACGCCTTACCAGTATACCTGACAATAAAAAATAACTTATTACACCCAATCAATGATATTTGGCTTTTTTCGAAAACAGGCCGTGACCATTCTGTTTGAAAAGTAAGAGAGTTTAATCTTAATAAGGTGCTCGCTTCTTACTATCAAAACATTGCGATCAAAGCTAGTGAACAAAACATTCACAGCCAGGAGAAAACGAACATGAGTGCTTCAAGCAATGTATTACTGGTGGATGACAATGAAATCAACGTTTTAGTTGCCAGTGAGTTTTTATCTGGCATCGGCATAACACCCGATGTGGCAATTGATGGACAAGATGCCATCGACAAACTTAATCAAGAGGGCAGTGACTACTCATTAATTTTAATGGATTGCCTAATGCCCATTGTGGATGGCTATCAAGCCACACGTTTGATTCGCGAAGGCAAGGCTGGGGATAAATACAAACAGGTAAAAATCATTGCGGTTACCGCAAACGCACAGAGTTCAGACAGACAAAAGTGTCTCGATGCGGGCATGGACGATTATATTAGCAAACCCCTTAAAGTAGATTCGTTCACAACACTCGTGAAGCAATACTTAACAGGCAAATAAAAAGGCACCGCATTTCTGGGGTGCCTTTCATTTTACATATATAAACTTCTATCTATATTTGATAAAACAGCTTATCTAAAACCATCAGGCCTTGGCGCTGACAGCTTCATCAACTTCGTCTTTTTTTTCATCTGCTTTCATTAACAACATTGGCAACAGTAAAAAATCAAAGATCAAAGCAATACTAATGGTTGCACTGATCATAATGCCCATTTTTGCGTTTACTGTGAAATTAGACAACATCAATACAGAGAAACCCGCTACCAATACAAGCGTGGTAATCACTAGAGGTTTCGCCACGGTATTAAACGCATAACGAATTGAATCTTCAGGGCTGCGGCCTAATACGTTTTTAGCGCGAATATACTTGCTGAAAAAGTGCACCGTATCATCCACAACAATCCCCAGCGTTAAGCTAAAGATAACTGCAATGCCTAAATCCACCTCACCTACAAACACACCCCAAACACCTAACGCGATCAACGCTGGAAATGCATTTGGCAACAAACTCAGTAAACCATATTTCACAGAGCCCAAAGTAAATACCAAAGTTAAGGTGATCAAAAGAAGTGCAATAACAGAACCTGATAACATAGACTCAATGTTCTTTTTCCCCACATGAGCAAACATCACAGAAACACCTGAACCAATTGAAGCAAGCTCCGGTGCATTATTCCTAAACCACTCTTGTGCACGCTCATCCATCTCTATGATTTGTTTGGCTTTTAAATCTCGTACAATACTGGTCACAAACAGCGAACGCTTTTCCATATCCACTTGGTTGTTTAAATCCAAGCCGTAAGGAAGTGATAGCTCATACAACAACTGATACTGGGCCGCTAGTTCACGACTCTCAGGGATTTTATACCATTCAACATCATCACCATGCATATTACGGTTTAAACGCTTGATCACATCCGTATAGGTTTGCACGTTCATGACTTTTTCTTGTGATAAATACCACTGAGTAAACTCATCCACTTTTTTAAGGAACTCAGGGTTATTTACACCACCCGCTTCCCCACTATCAATGGAATAACTGATTACATCAAAACCGGTTAGATTTTCTTGCATGAAAGTAGATGCTTTTCTGAAGTCAGTACTTTCATCAAAATAATCCACAGTGTTATCGTTTAATTCATTTAATGAAGCAAGAGCCACCAGTGTTAATGACACCGCCATGGTTGCACCCGATAGAACATAACGACGACGGATAATAAAGTTCGCTAGTTTGTTGGTCCAAACTTGTTTGCCTTCTTCAATAGCCTTAGCTTTCATTGGCAATGCAATGGCTAAGGTAGGCAACAACGTCACACTATAGAAAAACGCAGCCATTACACCAAAGGCTGAAATATTACCCAGCTCTTGAAATGGTGGTACGTCCGACGTGTTCATGGCTAAAAATCCAATAGCCGTGGTAAAGCTGGTTAAAAATACCGGCTGTAAATTAATTTTCATGGCTTCTTTCATGGCGTCTTTTTTGGTTTCGCCAAGAGCCAAATAATGCAGGTAACTGGCAAGAATATGCACACAATCACATACCGCCAAGGTTAAGATAATAATTGGCGCCATAACGTTTACTTGGTTTAAGTCATAACCAATCCAACCCATAAAACCCTGGCTTACTGCAACGGCCGTAAAAATAACCAATGTTGTTGCTAATGCAGACCAAGCCGAACGCAGCAATACCAATAACATGGCAACAATGATTAAAAATAAAATTGGGAATAAATTTGCACTGTCGTATTCGGCACTTTCAACAAATGCATTATTAACAATACTCAAACCCTGCAAATGAATTTTGATGTTTGGGTTTGTATCTTCAATGCTTTTAGCAAGAATTCTAGCCGCTGCAACCAGCTCGCGAGTGGCTTCACCCTGCTCGATAGGGTCTTCAGGAAAGTTTAAGACCACGTTAACCGCAGTGGCGTGGTTTCTATCCGACAATAAGCGGTTAACCAATGCAATTTCGTTTGAAGCAATGCCTTTCACATAAGCCAATTGCTCATCTGTAAAGTTTTCAGCCTCTTCAACTAAGTCAGCCACCATTAGGTCATCGTCTTCTACCTTGGTGTGCTGGTAGTTTGTAATGGAGTCCACACGTGTGCTGTAGGGCAACAACCAAGCTTCACGGGTTAGGGTTTCGACACTGGACAATGTTTCGCGGCTAAAAACGGTTTCGTCTTTTAGCTGCATCATCATTAATACATTGTTGCTTTTAGTGTAGGTTTCTTCATTGCTTTCGTGAGCCAATAACTGAGGGTTATTGTCACCAAAGAATATTTTATAACTGCCGTTGAATTTTAACTGTGTGACGCCGTAGGTCAGGGCAACCAACATAATTATGGAAAACAGCGCGAGCCATTTTCGCTTTTCTACAAGCCACAAGGCGATACGATCGTTCATGATATTTACCTAATTATTATTTTTATCAATAGTTGCGGGGGAATGTAAGGGATTTGTCTAACAATTGCCACAAAAAAAGCCCTAACGCATTAAGCGGTTAGGGCTCTTCTAATTCAATCAGCCAACTGCCTGTGTTTCACTTAAAACCAAGGACAAAAAGCGCCATCCTTTATTCTTTAACCCCTTCTTGAGCATGCTCTTTATTGCCATCTACTTTCAGTAATAATGAAGGCAAGAATAAAAAGTCAACGATAAGAGCGATGGCCAATGTCATGGCTGTCATCAAGCCCATGTCTGCATTCATTTTAAACGAGCTAAGTGCTAACACGCCAAAGCCACACACTAAAACAATTGTGGTAACCATTAACGCGATGGCAACCGTATGGAACGCATAACGAATAGCTTCTTCACTTGAATAGCCTTTCTCCCTACGGGCACGTAAGTACTTAGATAAAAAGTGAACCGTATCATCCACCACAATACCCAATGTCATGCCCGCAGCTGTGGCAAGGCTCATTCCAATCTGGCCTACCATCAACCCCCAGACTCCAAACGCCAAGGCCGCCGGGATTAAATTAGGCGCCAAACTTAATACACCAATGCGCAATGAACGCAGTGCCAAAATTAATATAAAGCTAATCAATACCAAAGCCAGCATGGTGCCACCAACCATTGAATTCACATTACGCTGACCAATATGCGCAAACATCAAACCAGGGCTTGCACCATTAACTTCAAGATAAGGCACTTCTTTCGCTAACCAACTAGCAATGAGTTTTTCCAAACGCATCATGCCTTGCGTGCTTTGATTATCAAATGTGGCCACCACTCGTGTGGCGTTTTTATCGGTATTGATTTGATCATTTAAATCCAAACCAAATGGCAGAGATAATTCATACAACAATAAATACTGGGCCGCCAGCTCACGTTCATCCGGTAATTTGTACCAAGCCATGTCATCCGCGTGCATACTTTTATTTAAGCGCTTGAATGTATCGGTAATGGTATTTACATGCTGCACTTCTGGCAGGCTACGCAACCAATTTGCAAAGCGTTCAGTATCGTTTAAAAATTGAGGCTCACTTATGCCGCCGTTTTCTTCAACCGACAAAGAATATTCAATGTTATACACACTGATTAAATTCTCGTTGCCATAATCACTGGCCACACGGAAGTCCACGCTCTCATCAAAGTACTCAACAAAGTTATCGTTGATTTCATTATTAGGAATAGCAGCAACTAAACCTGCTGTTAATATAATGGTGCCGATATAAAGCGGTTTACGCTTTTGAATAACAAAGTCAGCCAGCTTATCCATAGGCCCTGTGTGGCGCTCTTCCTCAGCTTTCACTGCAACCTTCATTGGCAATATAGCCGCAAGCGCAGGTAAAAAGGTAACCGATAAAAAGAAGGCAATGATCACACCCATGGCCACAACGTTACCTAACGTATGGAAAGGCGGTGCTTCTGAGAAGTTCATGGTTAAAAAACCAATGGCGGTGGTCACGCTGGTAATCAGTACCGGCATGAAGTTAATGCGTATACTTTCTGCAATGGCTTCATGTTTACCCATACCGTGACGCATACCTTGTCGCATGCCCACCAATAAATGCACCGCATCAGCTACCGCCATGGTTAAAATAATTGTAGGTGCGCTGGCCACTGGCGGGCTAATTACCGCACCAAACCAACCGGCTAATCCCATGGCCGAGGCTATCGACATGATAATAATCAGCAATGTATTAATGGTGCCGCTTACTAAGCGCAACAAAATAGCCAACGTCACCAATACCACCAAAAACATCAGTGGCATTAACGTGGACATATCTTTCATAGATGCTTCAGAGAATGCATTGTTCATCATCACCATGCCGGTGAGTTTGATATCAATGTTTGGATATTTTTCTTTGTACTTAGCTTTTAATGCTCGCGCTTGCGCCACCAGAGTAGGTGTTTCATCGGCGTTTTCTTGCGGTAAACGCACGGTAACATTAACCGCTGTCACATGACCTTCAGAACTAATCAGTCGCTGCTTTAATAAAGGCTCGTTTAACACCACGCTTTTTATATAAGTGATGCGCTCTTCATTTAAGTCTTCTACCTCTAAAATTAAGTCTTCAACCACCAGCTCATCTTCATCTGCCACTGTGTGCTGATAATTACTTAATGAATCCACTCGAGAGGTAAATGGCAATAACCAGCCTTCTTCGGTTAATTCCGCTGCCAACGTGAGAGTTTGTTTATCAAACACGTCACCGTCTTCAGGGATCAACATAAATAAGATGTTATCGGTTTTGGTGTAGGTCTCCTGTAATTTATCAAAGGCCTGTAACTGCGGATTGCCTTCACCAAAGAAGATGCGGTAATTGGTATCAAAACCTAAATTTTTGCCACCTGAAGCCGCCAAAAAAACCAACAGCGCACTGGACAGTACCACCAACCATCGCCACCGAACAATGGCCTTACTGTATTGTGCAATCATGATTCATCCTTAACGTTAGAATTAATAGCTGGGTAATTGTTTCAATGGCAAGAAGATAACTGATTCACTCACAATGAATAGATGCGAATCAGGAACAAATTGTTTAACAATAAAACTCTCATAGGATAGTTTGTTTTTCCACTTAGCGCCCTTTTGTCCACTTCCTCTTATTGCTCCTCCATATAAACAGATACTTAACTAGACAAATCAGGCCTTCATGATAATTAACTCCCTAAATTATTTAATTAACTGAACTTGCCATGAAAGATACACTCCTATGAACCACCGCCTTTTTAGCTCATGGAATTGGAAATGAAAACATCCAGCAACCTATTACTCTCAAGCCCCATATTTAGCACGCTTTTGTTTTTGTCTGCTCAGGGTCACGCTCAGCAAGACGCTAGCCACACTGTGCTGCCTGCTGTTGCGCATTTGGAAGGCGTAGGAAATATTGGCGCTGTAGGGGTTCAAAGCAAAAACCTAGGTGAAGATGATTTTTCACTACTGGCCATGATGGCAACAGGTGATGCCCAAGGGGGGCTTCTATCAATCAGTGAACTGCCATGGGCCAGCGGCAAGCTTTCATTTACCACTGCGTTTGTAAATGACATTACACTGGATACACAATATGGCCGCGGTACAAATCTCGGTGAAGAATACCAACAACAGCTCAGTGGCCTTGCACAATTTGCCCGCTTCGATTCTGAAATAAACGCTCAACAAAACTGGTATACAAACCTTGGGGTTAGCCTGGTCTCATTCGAAGGCTATAGTGATCGCGCCGGTAACGAGATTACGATTAATCAAGCCGGGCTTCATGATGTATTTTCAACCATGGCAACTTTGGGTATGAAACATAATGATGAACCATCAGACGTAAGTGCGGCACACTTAAAAGCAGGGGTTGAGCTCACCGCGTTATTATTTCGCCCAGGGCAAAGCGAGCAAGCCCAGCTTAATTACAACACCAGCTATAAATTCCCTCTGACTGATGGGCTAGCCATTAACGGTTATCTTCGTGGTAGCCATGGTTTTGTTTTAGCCAAAAAGTCAGAATATGACGAGGTATCCGAAGTATTAGCTGAGCTAGATGGGCAGTGCAGCAGCGCGGCTTGTAGCCAGCTTGAGAATGACCTAGCGAACTACATTGTGGACGGCAACAAAAATGGTAATGCTCAAGCCCTAGGTGGAGCATACGGTTTACGCAGTTATTCAGAGCAATATATAAAAGGGGCGCACACATTATTAGAAGGGCTTGAGCTCACCGTGGCACTGCCCTTTGCTGTTGGCGAAGGCAATAACATTGAACTCGTAGCCTTTGCCGAAGCTGGGCAAGCCGGTGATTCACTGTCCGAATTAACCGACGAATCCCTATACAGCGTAGGGGGCGGAGCACGCTTCAACATCAAGGATTTACCTATACGCCTAGAAGCTGCAGTAGGCAGCGATGATACTGAAGCCTGGCTATTAACCGCAGGCAAGCGCTGGTAATACTAGAACCATCCATCAGTAAAAACTGGCTATCATTGAGCGTACTCATTGATAGCCAGCCTCTCCTACATTTCACATTCCTTAATAAGACATGCCATAAGCGTGAAAGATACATTACACTGAGCGCCATATTCTTAAGCTTGCATCATTAACATGACATTTGTATTTGAAGAAATTGATTACCAAGAAACCCCTCGTGGCGCCATTAGCTTACGCAAGCGCTCTGAGCCAAGGCTGGATCATAAACTTTTATACGAAGTGAAAATGAACGACGAGTTCCTAATGTCGAGCTTGTTTGTGGAAGCCGAAGTAGAGCTTTCAAAGCTTGGGCTCGCTAAGTTCGGCCAGCAACCTCTAGACGTTATCGTAGGTGGACTGGGCTTAGGCTACACAGCACAAGCGGCATTGGCCTTTGAAAACGTCAAAAGCCTATGCGTAGTAGACGTTATGGCCCCTGTTATTGAATGGCATGAAAAAGGCCTTGTGCCCCTTGGAGAAGAACTGACTAACGATGAACGCTGTCGTTTTGCCCTAGGTGACTTTTTTGAATTCGCCACCGCCGCCAATACCAATTTTGATGGCAGCCCTGTCACAGATGAAAACGGCCCAGACAAAGTGCACGCTGTTCTTTTAGACATCGACCACACCCCAAGCTATTGGTTAAACCCAGAAAACAGCCGCTTTTATAACAAAGAAAGCCTACTGGCCATGAAAGCTAAAATTCACAGTGGTGGTGTGTTTGGTTTATGGTCAGATGAAGCACCGGACGAACAATTTGTTGCTGTATTAGAAAGCGCATTTGAAAAAGTAGAAACCCACATGGTGTATTTCCCTAACCCATACACCGGCGAAAAATCATCTAACTCGGTTTATATCGCCCATATAGATTAATAGACACAAAGCTATCAGCATAAAAATAAAAGAATAATATATGCAAAGCAGTACACCTTTAGATATTCACATCACACCTCGAGATCCCGATTTTGATTTTAGTGATGTGAATAAAGTCTGGATGGCCGATGCCATTACCAGCCACTTCATGAATGCCCTCTCTATTTTCATTCCGTTTTCTGAACGCTCAGTGAGTGAAATTTTGCGTGCCAATTTAACGCACATTACCGATGAGCACCTTAACCAGCAAATTAAAGATATGGTTAAACAAGAGGGGCGCCACGCCAAAATGCACAGAAAATCCAATGAACGCATTCGTGCATGTTATAGCGGTTTAAATACAGTTGAAAAACTGCAAGTGTTTACTATGAAATGGGTCAGACGCTTCTCAAGCAAAGCATTTGAAATGGCTATTCCAGCAGCATTTGAACACTTCACTTCCGCCGTAAGCCGTAATATTTTAAGCAACCAAACGAAGTGGACCGGCAATAAAAAAAATGCCTCCATTGATTTTGTTATCTGGCATTGCCTAGAAGAGTTAGAGCACCAAGCCGTTGGACACGATGCCTACAAAGCACTCTATAAAAGCCGGTTACGTTTGTTATTTAGTTTATTATTTTGGGCACCATTGAGCATGATCAGCGTTTACGGCATTCAATTATATTTAATGCATAAAGACCGCATCATCTACAAACCTAAAAACTGGTTACCCTACATTAACTTCATTGCTCGCAGTCTTCCGTTATTTTTCAAAGGCACCTTTCAGTTTTGCGGCAAACACTACCAGCCATGGAGTGAGGCCGATAAAGTACTTTATCAAGTAGCTTTAGCTGATTTTAATCAGCACAGTACTGAGCGTACTTAATTATAACTGGGTCGAAAACGCTTCTATTTCAGGTGAAAAGTAATTTACTTTTTTCATTTTAAAGCTCTCTTCAGTTAGCTTTGCGGATTGAATACGATCTATGCGAAACGTTCGACCTTCTTGCCTTAAATGATCAAAACATACCAAATACCATACCGGCCAATTCAAAAACAAATAGTGCACCTCGACAGTTCGATTGGAAATGGTGCCATCCTGCCTTTGATATTGAATTATCAAACACGTTTGCTCAAAGAAGCTCTCTAGAATGCAATCACTATGGGGCCAATTGCCTTTAGCATCATAAGTATTCATTACATCTGAAGACGCTTTTTCACTGAGTAATATGCGTTTTCTAATTTGACGAATACGCGGCCGCTGGGAATCAGGAAAACTGTTATACAGTTTATTTCGAATAGACTTTAAGTTGTTTAATAATAAAGGTGAATCCAGTATCTCTAATACATTCATTGCAAGCAGTAAATCGATTACCTCTCGGTAATTCAAACTAATGCGACCAATGCCCCACCTCGGGTATAACCGTACACCGCCACCTCGGCCCTTATCGGCTTCAATTGGGTAGCCCTTATCACGCAGGGTTTCTAAATCCCGCATAAGAGTACGCAGACTTACCGCTAAAACATCCGCAAGCGATTGTGCGGTATGGGCATCACCTGTTTTCAAAAAACCTAATAATTGATCCAATCGCTCCAATTTATTCAGAGAAGATCCACGCCCCATTTTTAATATGACCTATTTTGACACGTTTAAACTTATCTTATCGTTTGTAGCCGGTACTCACCAGCTCTTATATCTTTCACTCAATTATAAACAAGGAACATCATGCAACTAGATTCGAATAATTTAACCGTCGAATGGGCACCCTTTAAAGTGGCAAGCCACGTTAGCGAGCAGCAACTGTTTGAAGCGGCTAACGCCCTTGAGAATGACTTTTTAAAACAACAGGCGGGTTATGTGCGTCGTGAACTTTTAAGAGGTGAAGGGAACAATTGGGTAGACTTAGTATATTGGTCATCCCCTGAAAAGGCCCAAGCCGCTTCCAAAAACTTTATGGAAAGTGCCGCTTGCCAACAGTATTTTTCTCTAATGACAGACACCGACGGTTCAGGTGTGGCCCACTACGCGCAGGCTCATTCTTGGCATTGTAACAACTAAAGCAATCTCATTTAGCTCTAAAAATAGACCAACTCAAGTAATCGTAAACATAAAAAAACCGGCGCCTGACAGCGCCGGTTTTTTCTTTTCTTTAATTTTTTAAACTAACTTTATAACCCGCTGTAACCTGAATGCATATCCGTTTCGTCAGTAAATTGCAGACCTGCTCCTAAATCGGGTGCTGCCGTGTCTGTCCATGTGGCGATGCCAACATGCGTTAACATACTCGCCACTGTCGTCGCGTCCAATAGGTTACTTACCACGGTCGGAAAAGCTGTGGATAAATCTAAACTACCCAAGCTTAATGCACCGCAACTGCCCGCTGCTGTCAGCTCATCTCCATTGGCCATGCTTGCACATACACTGCCATTTACCTCCAAATCATTACCGCCACTATTGGTGATATCCATATTAACGCTTACAAGCGCTTCCGTAGCATCGTCTCCGCCTGTGGTGGCCAAACTAAAGGCTTGATGAGTATCTCGAGTAGCATCTCCAGAACTATCCCCTTCAAATGACAACATGTAACCGTCACCACCTGTACCATCAATATAGGCACGCATGACATTGCCGTAGGCTTGAGTATTTGTATCATCATCAAAACTTACATATTCAAAACCCATTTCTCCAGTAGTGCGATCCCAGCGTAAAGTACTGAGACTGATACGATTAAATGTCACACTGTTTTCAGATGTGGATTTTGATTCTAAGTGCTGGAAGTTCAAAGCGTCTGTGGTGTTTTTCACCCACATCCAGTTACCTTCTTCTCCCATGTCTACGTATATCGCCCAATCATACGTTGTACTTTGTGAACTAATATCCACTATCTCTAGGCTAATATTCATTGTATTTGCAGTTCCAGCTGCTGCCACAACCACATCACCAGTATCAGGGTCCTCTTGCACAGAAACCTGCTGACTCCCTGCCGCTAAACCGTTTGGAAACACCTCACCAAAGATTCGAACAATCTCCAAGGAGTTTTCAAAACGACCAAACAAGGTTGGCTTATAAGGACGTGGTGTATCATCACCAGAGAAACGAGTAAAACTTCCGTCTAACTGCTGGCCGATATATTCCTTCACATCAACACGAGCTACGGGTGTACTTGTACCAGGGTAATTTTCGGCGGAGCCGGGGAAGCCACCCACGGGAGAGACTAGCTCTGTGGCCGTTGTGGTTTCCCAATGAGTTGCCAAATTAGCAGTACCACTGACAGGCGCTGCCACTGCAAAAGCAGTTGAGACTGGGCTTAATGTCTTAGCCCCAGCCAGTAATGCACGCTGTACATCCGATGCCATATAAGCCACGGTGCCGGCACTGCCATATTCCGGCAAGCTTTCATCCATATACGCGACAGCGGCGTCTAATGAATCTTCAACACTGACACTTGCGACTGGTGCAGGATCATCATCGTCATCACCAAAGTCAAAGCACCCAACCACTCCGATTGAGGCTAAAGAAATAATTGCTACCTTCTTTAATAACATGCGTATCTCCAGTTAACGCAAAACCATACATCTATAGGTTTAGCAGACTGGACAGCATGAGAAATTAAACATGTGGGTATAAGGAATTTTGATCTAAAAAATAGGTCCGACGAAAGCAATACTTTTAAAGACTTCAACAATATACAAACTGGATCAACATTCGCTGCTTGCAAAACCCTCAAAATAGACTACCGGCCCAGAAATGAAATCAGCCTGCCTCCTAAAACAGCGGATGCTTATAATAAGACCTGGTAAAAACCGAAATACTAATTACCGAATATTTCCGAAAATCCGACTAAAGATTAGAGCCTTAATATTGAGTCATTCTGATTTATTATCTCCGTTAGAAATGACCCAATAACACTTTCATATAAGTATACCGAGATCCATTATGGGTCTCGGTATGACTTAAGTGTCTGATCGATATTTTATCAGCGAAGCCTTCAAAGACATTGATTTATAAAACTTTTAAGGTTCTAAACACCCCCATGAGTTTATAGAGATTACTATTAGGCAATATGGCCAAATAAGTTTGCTCTTTCCTTGCACGATACTTTTCTTTATGAAAAAAGTTACCCTGAAATGGATACACAAATTCGCAATGCTTAAACATAAACTGCAAAATCCTTGAAATACCTTTATGACATGGCAAGGTTTTATCCTCGATGCCTGCTAAAGGGGATAGCCCAAGAGAGATTACTTCAAGCCCTTCTTCCTTCATTTTTTCAACGGCACTTAAGATAATTAAATCGTTAGTACCATTTGGACAGGTATCATCTAAACGTGCAATATTGTGAATATAGCCATAGATTTTTCCATCACGATACATAGGGTCAAAAAAAGCAAAGCCAATTAAGCGCTCATCTTTAAAGGCCCAAAAGTAACGCACATCCTGCTTATCCTCTACTCGTAATGGACGGGTCAATCCTATGTATTCGGAACCACCCTTTCGAGACAACCAGTTTTCATTAACGGCTTGAAATTGCTTTGGACTGATTTCATCAAATGGCAACTCTTTTACAACAACACCTTCCTTTGTTGATTTATTTCTCCAACGACGAATATGGGTAAATTTAGATCCGGGCAGCTTCACATCAAAGCTAGGAAGATCAATCAAATGCTCTACTCCCATTTGGTTCACGTTTACACCACGCTTTGTGAGCTTTTCAGCGATAGGCTCAGACAAATGCACAAATCCAGTGGATTCTTTTCCCACTTGCTCAAGATACGCATCTAATAAAGTATCAAAGTTTTCTGGCCGGCAAATGGGGTCACCTAAAATCACATTAAAACCCTTTGGGGCCCATACCAAGTCTTTTAAATACAAAAAAGCCATGTAACCCAACTCTTTATGTATAAAGTACTTTAACTCAGGCTGTAAAGACGAAAATGCCATGCTGCCAACGCCATACTGCTTAAGAAAGTGATCAATGTCTTTATAAGCTGGCGAATAGGTAATTGCACTACTCATAATAATTAAACCTCAATGTCACGGCTTTTTAATACCGCTTGTGCAAGGTGTAAGTTATTACTTTGTGAAGGATGGAATTTTTTACTTAATAACTGCAGACAACCCCAACTTACACGCCAGAAGAACTTCTCTTTGGTAAAGAAATAGCGAAACCCTCGTAACCAGTTTTTAGGATTTAGTATGCTGCCATCTTGCACCGAACAAGAAATGGTGCCTAAAAGTAAGAACAGCATATTCACCATAAAACATATGGTGGTACTGTATGCCAGCATAAAACGATTACCAGAGACATCTTGATAGATATCGTACGCTACCGACTTGTGCTCAATTTCTTCTGCAAAATGCCACTGATACAATAGTGCGGCCTCTTTTGGGCTTTGATCCAATATGCCACTTTCAAGGTTTACTTCAGCAATAATTTCATTAATACGCTCAATGGCCACAACAAATGCTAACTTTGATAACTTGGTTGATAATGGCTCCAATATTTTAAATGACACAAATCGGTACAGGACTAAAAACAAACCTGATCGATAGCCTTGAGACTTTAAAACGTCAAAGAATTTTTCATGGGCTTTACCATGAGATAACTCTTGAGCCACAAAGCCTTGAGCGGTACTTTTTAATTTTTCATCCTGAATATCATCAATATACGATCGTATGGTCCGCACATTAAAGTCCTCACCATCAGGAATGGTTAAGGTATAAGCATTCATCCAATGGGTTAAAAAACCGTTGTTTTGCACCCAGTGTTTTTCTATTTGTTTACTTTCCTCATAGTTAATACGAAATCGTCTAGGGGCAATATTGTCAGTATCCATAATGCCAGATTCATTTTTGGGTAGCTGAGGCTTTGATATTGTTTGTGCATGATTCATTGTTCTGATTCCTTTTTTATTATTAAAATATTTTTTCGACTTTGATTTTAGCGAGTTCAAAGCCATGCAAATCAGCAATATCTAAAATGCTATTCACCTCTTGTTTACTTATTTTCCCATAGCTGCCGTGTTCTTTACGCCCTTCTAGTCCCAATAGCATTGTTTCAGCCATACAAGCATAACTGACGCCACTGCCTAAACATTGATTCCCCATCCACAATATTTCGGGGTTAAGCGGCAATTTCACCAGCCCACCGCGAATCAACTCTACATTTTTACATTCATACCCCACGCTATCGTCCACATCTTGCGGAACAGAAACGTCACAGATAATGGTTTTTTGCTTACCAACCATGTCAGGAAAAACAATCGGTTTAGGTGCATTACTGCAGGTTAATACTAAATTTGCCTTTGACAGAAAGCTCATATCATCTGTGACATGAACAGGTGCCGCTTCACCTAATGCATGATTCAAGCGATTCATCAAAACTTCAAAAGAATCCAGTGAATCATCAGATAGTTCTACCCATTCTTGGTACACAGCATTGCCTTGTAAAAACTCGGCAATGCTATTTTCTTTTACCTGCCCATTAACAATTGAATTATGGGCCTGTTTGTAAATAGCCAAGGCCGTTTGATATAAGCGCTCTAATCGATTCTCACGCCCAATTAACAACAACTTAGGAACGTGATCAGCCAGCACCTCTGAGTACACTGAACCAATATTTCCACCAGCCCCCAGTACCGCCATGGTAGATTGAGACAAGTCCATTGAGCTTTCTAATGCGGATTTAAGAATGGCCCTGGCTCCCATTCCAACAGTTAATGCATTGCCGGTAGTAATTGAGATATCGTCACTGATTAGATCCATACCATTATGAGAAACAATGGAAGTGTAAGACCCCAGACCCAACACCGTGTGATGCAAAGATTCACAGTCTGTTTGTACATCACGAATATTGTCTAAAATATCGGACAAATAACCGCTGGCTAAACGTTTACTAATAAATACCGGGTCGTACATTAAAATCAGCATTCTGAAATTAATTTTTTTGCCAGTGATCGATTGTATGGTTCGAGTTTCAGTTTCTACGGGTCCAAGTACTTCAACAATTTGAGCGAGCAGGTCTACTACTTGGCGAGGTTTGTAAAGTTTCAAACTTTGATCACTGTCCATGACATGCACGGCCGATGCAGGCGTGGCCACAAAAGTAACAGTAGGCAGACCAGGTTCGTAATTAGGTAATCGCCCGCAGTTATTGCCTCTAAAATCTGCAATAGCGGCATCGTTTTTCTCTAATCCCACCATATATTTAGTCAGCTGATAGGCGTTGGCTTTAGTCAGTACCTCTACGGCCTCATTTATACCAGCCACTAAAGCATCACATTGTCCATGAGTAATGAACAATGACGGTTCAATTCTCAAAACATGACTATCCGATAACGTTGAACCAATTCGAATATCATGTTCATGCAACAAGTAGCCAGCAACTACATAACCAAGCAGACCGTTTTCACTTAAAAAACGAATCACAAATGACTCACTGTCTTGCTGTTCCTTAAGCACAAAACCTAAGAACAAGCCCTCTCCTCGAATCTCTTGTGCCGCTTCAGGGTATTGCTGGCAAACCTGTGAAAGCTTGGCTTTTAAGTAATCGCCTTTATGTTTTGCTTGCGCCATTAACTCTGGCTCTGAAATCAGATTCAATGCCTGAAGAGCCACACCCGAGCTTAATTCATCTTCGGCGAACGTCGAGCTGTGTATCTCGTCAAAGTCAGGGTCATAAATGGTTTCACTAAACGCTGATACAGAAATCTTAGTCAAGCCACCACCCAGACTTTTTGAGAGTAAAACAACATCGGGTTTCACCTCTAATTGCTCACAATATAAAAAGCTTCCCGTACGACCCATGCCAGATTGAATTTCATCAAAGATTAATGGAAAGTCATATTCATTCGCTGTCTCACGACATTCTGTTAAAAATCCTTTGCTCAGAGGGCGTATTCCCCCCTCTCCCTGCAAAGGCTCTGCAAACAAAGCCGTCACGTTTAAAAAAGACGTGAATTCAATATCTAAAATGCCGTCATTATGTTTTAAATTTGGTATCGCAAGAAGATGATTCTCAATCACATGTTCAAATGGGTTGATTGAATCAGGGTTCACAAAATGAGAATCCAATCCCAGTGATGTGAAAGGCTTTCGATAAGCTTCACCATGAGTCAACTGCAATGCTCCAGTTGATTTACCATGATAGCCACGCTTCACAGAAAGCGTTGCAGGTCTAATACGTTCTAACTTTTTAAGATAACTTTCTATTTCAAGCAAGGCGTCTTCGATGGTTTCTATAGGGTGGATACACTTAGATATGGTGCGAATTGAATTTTCAGAAATGACAACTTTTTGATGGCGAAGTTTTTTCTTAATTAAACTTAGATCCTGCCTTACATTCGATATCAGTTGACTTAGTTTTTTCTTGCGTACTAATTCAGAATGTTTGATTGCTGCCTCAACAGCATCTGCACCGGTATTTAGGGTAATACTGATAAAGTTTTCATTAAATCGATTACTTAATAACCCATTTAGTTTCTTACCTAATAACGCAGTGTTAACTCGCGTACTAGCTTGCGCTAAGAACGGCGTTTGTTTTAGCAGCATCTCCTGATAATGATTAACTAATACCTCGTGATTATGCCCCAAAATACATGCACCAAAACCACCCAATACATCCAGCACCTCTATTTCTGAACCAGCTTTAGTGTAATACAAGTTATTACCTTGAGCCCTTGTATAACACTGCTGCATTTTCAGCGTTTTCAGAAGTTTACTTAAACCTGGGCGACTGTATTTTGAATATAAGTCGGACAATTCCTTGGAAGCTTCATCACTTATAACTCCAGAATTTAATCCCTGACTACCTGTTTTTTGAACTGAAAAAGAGCTTTCCTTCAGCATTTTATTTCCCTTTTAAAAGTAGGTGATACCGACTTTATTTTCACTGATGAATATTTCATCTTGAATAACGAGTCGAAATCATAAAAAGCTGAGGCAAAAACTCTCAATCAATTTTATTCGTTTGATAAAAAGATACTTTATAATGAGAATTGGTTTATATTTTGAATATTTTTTTATACTAAAACTTATTTTTATTTGCAGTAATGGTAAGTTTTTTATTTTAAGAGATACTGGAACTGACGTTTTAATAAGAAGGGGATCTTTATATTATAAACTTTAAATATAAAAATTTAATTCACGATAAGAAAATTTAATGCATAAAAACATTTCATTATTGATATAAATAATATTACAAAACACATAAATATTTAATGTTGAAAACAGCCAATACAATTGACGCAATTCTGTAATAAATCACAACCAGTATCTTTCGAGCTTTAATTAAAAGTAACAATTCCATTGTCTGCTCATAAAAAAACCGAATGTTCATTAAATGAACTTCGGTTTTTTAATTAAGCTTGTTCGCTACACAACAAACTACACGTTATGTTTTAGCGTAAACATCGTTTACGTTTTGTAGCACTAAGCTACCCGTAAAACAGCCTGAGAACCCCAAACACTTTCCAGCCACAAACTAATGTTTAACATAGGCCAAGCAGCAGCCCACTGCTGACTGCTTTGCTGTGCTACCAAATCTATGGCTCCATGATTAAAAATGTCTTTGGCCAGTGATGAGCCCAATATGCCTGGGCCTTGCTCAGCCATCCAGGATTGAAAAGGCACAGGAAAACTGGCCTTAGGCCGCCTTAAAACATGCTCGGGCACCTGGCCTGAAAATGCACGCCGCAATAACTGCTTAGATGTGACTGCATCTTGTTTTTGGTTCATGGCAAAGTGATAGCTCATTGGCATTTGATCCGCAAACTCACTGACTCGCACATCAGCAAACGGCGTTCGACCTTCCACCCCAGCCAGCATAGTACTGCTATCTAATCGCTCTAATAGCCCAGTAAGATTAAACCGACGTTGTGCCAACATCATGTGAGCAAGCCCATAATTCTCCGGCTGCCGAGAAGAGAATATTGACTGTAATTCTTCTATCAAAGAATAATCCTGATTAGCCTGTGCCATCACCGCAGGGTTAAGCACATTACCTTTCAGCTGCACGGGCACCCAAGAAGTCATGTATAAATAAAAATCCAATGGTGTCTGGCCCTTGTGATCTCCTTGTTGTGCGCTGCGCAAATAATTAGCAAACGGCATCAACTGCCCATCATAGCCTGCAAATATTTCATCTGCCCCTTCACCACTTAATGCAACTTTGGCGTGGCCACTTAAGCTTTTTGATACTTGATAAATGGAGACTTGGTTGGGAGTGCTTAATGGCAAACCTGTTTGTTTAATTATCCATGGCCATAGCTCATTAAACTGATGATGATTAACCCCCACTGTCTGGTGGTTAGTACCCATTGTTTTTGCCGCACGTAAGGCATGCTCCACATCGCCATCTTGATAATTTGTCGCATCAGTGGGAATAGCACCGGTACACCAGGTTCGAAGATTTGGTGTATGGTCCAAGGTTCTGGATGTGATGATGCCGCTGTCTATGCCGCCAGAAAAAAGACTTGAGTGAGCTACGTCACCCAGCAAATGGCGGTCAATGGATTCGCTGACAACTTCGCGGGTTTCTTCCACAGCCTCTTCCAGGGTTAATTTCGTGGAATCAACTTGCCCTTTATACCAAAAGCGACTGGTTAGCCTAGGAGTATCACCAGACAACTCTATTTCAATTAACTCTCCAGGCTGAAGTACATTCACCCCCTGATACATAGAACGGTTGCCCAGAGTGGTGCGGATCGTCGTGAGATAAGCGCTCACCGTCACCCAGTCGGGCTGCACAGAAATAGACGGATGTGTCACAACGGCTAAGGGCTCTGACGCAAAGACCACTTCACGGCCTTGACGAGTATGAGGCATGGCATAAAAAAGCGGTTTGCACCCCATAGGGTCACGCACCAAGGTTACACGTTGAGTTTTTGCTTCATATACAGCAAACGCAAACATTCCCCGTAACTTAGGCAATGCATCGACACCCCAGCATGCCCACGCTTTTGCTAACGTCTCGGTATCACTTTGGGTTTCAAATGTTATCCCCAGTGCTTGCATTTCTGTTCGTAAAGCACGGTGGTTATATATTTCACCGTTATAACTTAAAACTTGATGATCCGCAGAGTTTGGCACGCCCAAATGAAACGGCTGTTGGCCGTGCTGCACATCAACAATAGACAAACGCCGATGCGCAAACGCCACATGGTGATTTCGCCACAACCCCTCACCATCAGGGCCACGATGTTTCATTAAATCACGCATTCTTACAATCGTGTTTTCGTTCACCGATAGCGTTCGGTTCACGGTTGATACAATCCCCAATACTCCACACATAGATACAACTCCCAATTCTATGTTTACTCTCATGCAAAGCCTTATTGTCGCTACTTTGCTTGCTGCTTTTTCTTAAATCGCTGTTCTTTGTTTTCTGCCTTAATTAGCCGAATGGGTAACGAATTTAAAACGCAAAAATCCCCTTGAATTCAAAACTAGAACCCAATCTATTGGCTAAGACATAAGTAAAAATTCAAACAATTGAAAAACAATTAAATAGGTAACTGTTTGAATTAATGACTCTAGGTGTAATAGCCGGAACCCGGAGGCTCAGGCCGTAACCTAGATTGATAGGGGAGCCGAATGGCTAAATTATCCATAATACGCAGTGTCTCTCTCATAAATCCTTCTTAATTTCATGGAGGGGTACACACTTATATCGGAAGGGGTGCTGAAAACTTTATTAGAAATCTTGCTTTTTCTTAGACAAAAATAGACTATCTGCACATATTCATTAGGGCTAAAATAGTGCAGTTCTAGAGAGCTTCCAGCTTATGCAGCTTCATTTTCAGCGCCTACTGAAAAGTGACCCATATTTTCATATGGTGTTACAATGCGCCTTTCAGGCAGCTTAAGCCCTGACTTATTAAATACGATTTTCCCTAAATATTAACTATTAAACAGCCTTACTCACTTATCTCAAACAGTGACATTGAAAACTAGGTAAATATTTAGATCAGCTTAGGCATTACCCGAGTTATTTTCACTATTAAAGCTAATAAGCAGTCCGCTTGTGCTGACTCTTAAATGCAATTTTAGTATTTGTATGGAAGTAGTATGTCAAACTTAACATTTAGGCTCGCTAGCCAATATTTTATAGGCTTAATATTTTTACTGGCTTATGTGTATCTTGTTTATGATTACAGCATAAATAATCATTGGAGCGTCCTCAGTTTCTTGATCGTTTTGGGGGCATTATACCTAGCGGATGCCCTGTCCGGTGTGATCCATTTTTATTTAGATTACCGCCCCTGCCCCTCAGGTGTTGGCCTAAAAGAATTATTTTTTTATAACGGAAACAAAGGTTCAGCAGAATATATAGCCCTTCGACGAAAAACGATGACTAGGGTTAATGCTTTTGAAGAGCTCGTATTTGACTTTAAAATCCATCACCCAAGTCCAGATACGTTAGGTCGACGGGGATTAATAAAATTAACATTAGGCGCTGTTGTTTTTGCAGGATTCCCCGTGAGTTTAGTGTTGGTTGCGCTAACCTATTTTGATTTAATGAACGCCCATTTAATGTTGTTCTGTTTAGTGTTGATCGGCGCCATTGTAATATCACAGTATGCACATAGCTGTGCCCATAAAAAAACAGTGCCATTTATTCCAAAGCTTCTTCAAAAATCATATCTTTTTATAACAACAGAGCGTCATGATGTGCACCATAGAACACTGGATCGGGATTTTTGTACATTAAACGGCTGGGCAAACGTTCTTGTAAATATGATTTTTAATATTTTTAATAAATATAACTTAATAGATAAAAGCGGATTAGAGCCTAAATAATATCAATCAGACATAAAATAAAAATAATACAGCCAGTATTGCTAAAACTGTAAATATTGGCCGTTTGCAAACCTCAAATCTGAAACAAAAAAGCCCCAATAGTTTCCCATTGAGGCCTTATAAAAAAGAGGTTCGACTATTGTAGTCGCATCTCTTACCTTTCATTTTTTAGAACCCAAGCACATCCTGCATATCATACACGCCGTTTTCTTGTGCTTTTAACCAAGTGGCAGCGCGTACCGCACCTTTTGCAAAGGTCATGCGGCTTTGTGCTTTGTGGGTAATCTCAACACGCTCCCCTTCGGTTGCAAACATCACAGTGTGATCACCTACTACATCGCCACCACGAATGGTTTGAAAACCAATCTCTTTATGAGGGCGCGCACCGGTCATGCCTTCACGGCCATAGTTAGCCACTTCGTTTAAGTCCCAACCCATGGTTTCAGCTACTACTTCCCCTAAGCGTAAGGCCGTACCGGATGGAGAATCCACTTTGTGTTTGTGGTGCATTTCGATCACTTCGATGTCGCTTTCATCGCCCATGACTTTTGCCGCCATGCGTAAAAGATTCAGGCAAAGGGTCACACCCACTGAGTAGTTAGGTGCAAATACGATTTTCATATCTTGGCCAGCGGCTTGTAATGTAGCCTTTTGTCCGTCACTTAAGCCTGTTGTGCCGATCACAATACCTTTGCTGTTTGCTTTGCAAAACTCGATATTGCTCATGGTGGCTTCTGGACTGGTGAAGTCGATCAATACATCGAAATCGTCTTTAGCCGCATCAAGGCTGCCCACCAAGCTTACGCCCAGCTTCTTACCCAGACCTGCCATTTCACCGGCATCGGCACCAATTAGGCTATCAGACGGTAGGATAATGCCCGCACCCATTTCTGAGCCATCAGCCGCGTCAGTGGCTTCGATCAAAATGCGGCCCATGCGGCCAGCGGCACCAATAATGGCAATACGAGTAGTCATGGTAAGACCTTGTTTGTTCAACTCTAGATTGGGGTGGGATTGTACAGGATTAGGACGGGAGACGGGAGATGTAAGATGCGAGATGGCTAAAGTCATCATTTCTTTGTAGGAGGGCGCTTGCGCGCGACCAATTTCAGGGTAGGCATTCATTTGTCGCGCGCAAGCGCCCTCCTACAAAACCATATTCTAGAACCAAAAAAGCCCCAATGCTTACACATTGAGGCTTTTTGATTACCGCTATTACTAGCCGTATTTATTCAAAAAACGTTTTCACGTTATCAAACCAAGTCTTTTTACGGGGTGAATGTTTATCACCGCCTTTCAAACTGGCTTGGAACTCTTTCAAAAGTTTCTTCTGGTGTTCGGTCAGTTTAACCGGAGTTTCCACCATCACGCGGCATAACAAGTCACCTTGTGCACCACCACGAACAGGCACGACGCCTTTACCGCGTAAACGGAAAAGCTTGCCACTTTGAGTTTCCGATGGAATCTTAAGATTCACACGGCCATCCAATGTTGGCACTTCGATTTCACCGCCAAGCGCCGCATCAGCAATGCTGATTGGCACGTCGCAATATAGGTTACGACCATCGCGTTCAAAAATATCGTGTGCTTTGATATGTGTTTCCACATATAAATCACCGCGCGGTCCGCCATGTGGTCCCGCTTCACCTTCACCTGTTAAACGAATGCGGTCGCCGTTATCCACGCCGGCCGGAACTTTAACGTTAAGGGTTTTGGTTTCTTCTTTAACACCTTGACCATGACAGCTGTTGCATGGGTCTTTAATAATGGTGCCTTGACCATTACAGGTAGGACACGCTTGCTGCACAGAGAAAAAGCCCTGTTGCATGCGTACCTGGCCTTGACCATGACAGGTGCCACAGGTTTGTGGCTGGCTACCGCTTTTGGTGCCTGCGCCATCGCAAGAATCACATTCCGCTAAAGCTGGCACACGAATTTTAACTTCTGCACCTTTAACTGCTTGCTCTAGGGTTAGCTCTAAATTGTATTTTAGATCGCTGCCGCGTTGTGGCCCGCTACGACGTCCGCCGCGACCACCGCCGCCAAAGATATCGCCGAACACATCGCCAAATACGTCGCTAAAGTTACCTTGACCGCCGCCACCAAAACCACCTTGGCCAGCACTGCCGTCAACACCCGCATGACCATACTGATCATAAGCACCGCGTTTTTGATCGTCGCTTAAAATTTCATAAGCTTCAGTGGCTTCTTTAAATTTAGCTTCGGCTTCTTTGTCATCTGGATTACGGTCCGGATGGTATTTCATGGCAAGCTTACGATAAGCTCGCTTTACTTCTTTCGCGTCCGCACTTTTAGCAACGCTTAGAATTTCGTAATAATCACGTTTAGACATAGTCTTTCCGTTAGATATGATACGCAAGACGGGAGACGCAACCTAAGTCACGCCTCCCGTCCCCATCTCGGCGATTCTGATTACATTACATAATCAGAATCCCCTCGCGTTGTTACTTGTCTTTAACTTCTTCGAATTCAGCGTCAACAACATCGTCGTCTTTGCCAGATTCTTGTGCTTGCTCAGCGCCGCCTGCAGCTTGTTCAGCTTGAGCTTGCTCAGCATACATTTTCTGAGCTAGGCCAGAAGATGCTTCTGTTAGCTTAGTAGTCGCCGCTTCGATTGCTTCTTTGTCGTCGCCTTTAAGGGCTTCTTCAACTTCAACAATGGCCGCTTCGATTGCAGTTTTCTCTTCTTCAGTGGCTTTGTCGCCAGCTTCTTCAAGCGTCTTCTTAGTTGCGTGAACCATGCCATCAGCTGTGTTACGAACTGTGATCATTTCTTCGAACTTTTTATCCGCTTCAGCGTTTGCTTCAGCGTCTTGAACCATTTGTTCGATCTCGTCATCGCTTAGGCCAGAAGAGGCTTTGATTACGATAGACTGTTCTTTACCAGTGGCTTTGTCTTTCGCTGCAACGTGTAGGATACCATTTGCATCGATGTCGAAGGTTACTTCGATTTGTGGCATGCCACGTGGTGCTGCTGGAATGTCAGCAAGATCAAAACGACCAAGAGATTTGTTAGAAGAAGCTTGCTTACGCTCACCTTGAACCACGTGAATGGTTACAGCTGATTGGTTGTCATCGGCTGTTGAGAACACTTGAGATTTCTTAGTAGGAATCGTTGTGTTTTTGTCGATAACTGGTGTAGCAACGCCACCCATTGTTTCGATACCTAGAGTAAGAGGCGTAACGTCTAGTAGAAGAACGTCTGTTACGTCACCGGCTAATACCGCACCTTGAATAGACGCGCCTACTGCAACGGCTTCATCAGGGTTAACGTCTTTACGAGCTTCTTTACCGAAGAATTCAGTAACCGCCGCTTGTACCATTGGCATACGAGTCTGACCACCAACCAAGATAACTTCGTCGATTTCAGAAGCGCTTAGGCCAGCATCATCAAGGGCTGTTTTACAAGGCTTGATAGACGCTTTAACTAGGTCTTCAACAAGAGACTCAAGCTTAGCGCGAGTCAATTTAACGTTTAAGTGTTTAGGACCAGTGGCATCAGCTGTGATGTATGGCAAGTTAATGTCTGTTTGAGAAGCTGAAGACAATTCAACTTTGGCTTTTTCGCCCGCTTCTTTAAGACGTTGCATAGCAAGTGGATCACCTTTGATGTCCATGCCTGTGTCTTTCTTGAATTCTTCTGCTAGGAATTCGATAACGCGCATATCGAAATCTTCACCACCAAGGAATGTATCACCGTTGGTTGCTAGTACTTCGAATTGTTTTTCGCCGTCTACGTCAGCTACTTCGATGATAGAGATATCGAATGTACCACCACCAAGGTCGTATACTGCGATAGTGCGATCGCCGCCTTCTTTATCGATGCCGTAAGCAAGTGCTGCTGCAGTTGGCTCGTTGATAATACGCTTAACGTCTAGACCGGCAATTTTACCTGCATCTTTAGTTGCTTGACGCTGTGCATCGTTGAAGTATGCAGGAACAGTAACAACCGCTTCTGTTACAGACTCGCCAAGATAATCTTCAGCGGTCTTTTTCATTTTCTTAAGAATTTCAGCAGAGATTTGCGGTGGCGCGAATTTTTCGCCTTTCACTTCAACCCATGCATCGCCATTGTCGGCTTTAGCGATTGTGTAAGGCACCATTTCGATGTCTTTTTGAACCACTTTGTCTTCAAAACGACGACCGATAAGACGCTTGATAGCGAATAGAGTATTTGTAGGGTTTGTAACCGCTTGACGCTTAGCAGGCTGACCTACCAAGATTTCGCCGTCTTCAGCGTATGCAATAATAGAAGGGGTTGTGCGTTCGCCTTCAGCGTTTTCGATTACGCGAGACTTTTCACCATCTAATACAGACACACAAGAGTTTGTTGTGCCTAAATCGATACCAATGATTTTACCCATGTTTCTTTCTCCAATCTTTTTCTGTGTTGAGGCGCTGGCCTCAATCTATAACTAATTTGTTAGCTGAACCCTTAATGGGATCTATGAAATTCTTTTCAAGCTTTTCAAAAAACTTTTTTGTAACTTATTCACTCTAAATCAAGGTTTTCGCAGCGAATAAGTTAACGGTCAAACGGCTTAGCCATTAAACCTGAGCGTCTACTTTTGGAGCCGCTTTTGAAACCACAACCATAGCTGGACGCAATAGGCGACCGTGGTTGGTGTAACCTTTCTGAACCACGTTCAATACCGTGTTTGGCTCGGCGTCCGGTGCATCTACCATGCTGATGGCTTGGTGTAGGTCCGGATCAAATGGGTGACCTTCTGGGTCAACCACTTCTACTTTAAATTTGGCTAGCGTGTTTAGTAGAGTTTTCTGGGTCATATCAACCCCTTCTAAAAACGGCTTAACTAAGTCGTCTTCTGGCGCAGCTGCAATGGCACGTTCTAGGTTATCCACAACGTCCAATAGCTCACGAGCAAACTTCTCAGTGCTGAACTTATGGGCTTTTTCAACGTCTGTTTCAGCGCGACGACGTACGTTTTGTGTCTCTGCTTGAGCACGTAATACGTCTTCTTTAAGCTTGGCGATCTCTTCTTCAAGAGCCGCTACATCAACGATATCAGCGCTATCTTGAGTGCCTTCAGCCGCTGCTTCTTGAGCGTCTACTGCATCCAATTCTGGGCTTTCAACTTCTACGTTGTTTTCCTGCTCAGACATTCTTATCTCCACGTCTTACTAAATCTGGGTATAGGTTCATATTTTGGTGAAAGCTATATAAGGGCAGGCATTAATTTTTCAAGTTTGAAAATCACCCCTTTACAAATATTTTTTACTGTATATATTTACATATGTATATATAAACAGCCTTTTAATCATTCAGGACACACAGGCATGCTGACACACATCTCAATCAAGGACTTCACCATAGTGGATAGCCTAGAGCTGGATATCAGCCAAGGCTTCTCAGCCGTAACCGGCGAAACAGGGGCGGGTAAGTCCATTATGCTGGATGCCCTATCTCTGGCCATTGGCCAAAAAGCCGATGCAGCCATGGTACGTCCAGGTGCCACAAAAGCCGAAATATACGCCTGTTTTGAACTGAATAAAGGTCATGGCGCCAACCAATGGCTGCAAGAAAACGACATGGAAGAAGATGATGGCAAACAGCTTATTCTGTCACGCATCATCACTAGTGAAGGTCGCAGCCGAGGTTACATCAATGGCCGCCCTGCGCCGCTTCAGCAATTAAAAGAGTTAGGTGCATTGCTTTTAGATGTGCACGGTCAACATGCCCATCAGCAACTATTAGAAAAAGACAGCCCGCGCACATTATTAGACAGCTATGGGGATTACGATGCCCTATTGAATGATGTACAAACCAGCTACCAACACTGGATGACGCTCAAAACCCGCGTTAACCAGCTACAAAACCAAAGTGACGAAATCAGCGCCCGTGCTCAGTTATTAGAATACCAAGTGCAAGAGCTCGACTTGCTGGATTTACAGCCAGAAGAAGTTGAAGGGCTAGAAAACGAGCAAAAGCGTTTGGCCAATGCCGAAAGCCACTTATTAAATGCTCAGCAAGCATTACACCTTTGCCAAAACGATGATGACCAAGTGGATGCCTATCAAGCCATCCAGCTTGCACTGCAAAAGCTCGACCCACTGATTGAAAGCAGCCCCGAACTGGCCAATGCCCACGAACTGCTTAACCAAGCCTATGTGATCATTGATGAAGCAGGCAGCGAACTTGGCCATTACATTAATAGCTTTGAAATTAACCCACAGCGCTTACAGCATGTGGAAGAGCGCTTGAACGCCATTTATGAATTGGCCCGTAAACACAAAGTTAAACCCGAAGCCCTAAGTGAGCTGCATCAACAGTTAAGTGATGAACTAGGCAAACTGACCGGACAAGATGCCTCTTTAGAAAGCCTTTTAGAACAGCTAGAGCAAGCCGAACAGCATTTCACAGGACATGGCCAAGCCCTAAGCAGCAAGCGCAAACAAGCCGGTGACAAACTGGCCAGCGAACTGGTTAAACAATTAAAGTCACTTGCCCTTAATAAAGCCCAAGTGCAATTTGAAATAGAAGCCCAACCCATTCATAAAGCCAATAAACACGGCTTAGATAACATTGAGTTTTTAGTGAGCCTAAACCCAGGTCAACCACTACAGCCTTTACAACGTGTTGCTTCTGGCGGCGAACTTTCACGCATTAGCCTAGCGCTGCAAATTTTAATTCAGCAAGGTCCAAGCACATTGATCTTTGATGAAATTGATGTGGGTGTAGGCGGAGCCACCGCTGAACGCATGGGTCGCTTGTTAAAGCAGTTGGGCGGCAAACACCAAGTAATTAGTGTGACCCACCAACCACAAGTTGCAGCACTGGCTCATCAGCATTTATTGGTTAATAAACTAAGCAGCAAACAACAAACCCGTACACAAATTCGCACTCTGAGCGAAGATCAGCGTCAGCAAGAATTAGCGCGTATGTTAGGTGGCTTAGAAATTAACGATACAACATTGGCCCATGCCAAGGACATGTTAGTAGCCGCGCAAGCTTAAACTTATTAAACGAATTTTACGTCTCTGTGTGAGGACGTCACTTACCTTCAAGGATTGAAAGTAGGTGGCGTCATTTTTTATGCACATGCCTGTCATCAAAGCAGCCTTAATATTAACGTTGCCTCCTCTTAATACTTAAACCCTCTCAATATTTAAACCCGCTGTCACCTCTATGCCTAGCGCATGAACCTGAACTCAGTTTTATGAATATAAATTATTTTCAGTAAACAAGTGATTCGCTTAATTTAGGCCTCATGGACAAAAGCATTGATTTATAAGTAATTAAAACGGATTGATCTGTTTACAGGACATATTGTTGTTAACAACCTGTTACAAAATAGACTTTAAATCTAAAAATCTTATGCCATAGTGTGCGTTTTTTCAGTGCCATTCTATTTACATCGAGCCATAGATTTTGAAAAACTTTTTTAACATCAGCACGCTTTTAAACCTCTTCAAAATAAAACGCCATTGGCCTTGGCTTATTTTGTTTCTGGCTGGTTGTGCCAGCGTGAGCATTACTCAGTTTAATCCTCTTGATGAACTGTATGGCCAGGCATCACCTAAAGACCGCATCGTTGCTCCTGAAAGTGATTTAGGCCAGCACTACCTCACTGATATCCAACCTATTATTGAAAACCGCTGCGTGGTTTGCCATGGCTGTTATGACGCACCTTGTCAGTTAAAAATGTCCAGCCCTGATGGCATTGACCGCGGCGCAAGCACCGATACAGTGTATGACGGCACCCGTATTCTTGCCCTAGAGCCAACACGTTTAGGTGTGGATGCCTCAAGTACATTCGAATGGCGCCAAAAGAATTTTCATGCAGTATTAAATGAACGCACACAAACCTCTGACATTAATTTGCAAGCCAGTTTGATTCAGCGTCTTTTAGATCAAAAACAACAACACCCTCTGCCAGAGCAAAAGAAACTGAGCAGCGAGTTTAATCTTGGTACGCAGCGTGAAGACCAATGTCCAACACTTGAACAGTTTGATGACTTTGCTAACGAGAACCCATTAGCAGGCATGCCTTATGGTTTACCGGCACTGAATAATAGCGAACACAAAAAGCTAAGCGATTGGATCGCATCAGGCTCGGCCATGAGCAACAAACCCGCTTTAGAAAAAAAATACCTAACAGAGATTAATAAGTGGGAACGCTTTTTAAACCAAGACAGCTTCAAACACCAACTGGCTGCTCGTTATATATTCGAGCATACCTATTTAGCTCACTTATATTTCTCTGAATTAGCACCCAGTACTTCAAAAAATAAAATTGCGCCTAAAGAGTACTTCCGCCTTGTACGCTCTGCTACACCACCAGGATTTAAAATAAACCCTATTACCTCTCGTCGACCATATGATCACCCTGGTGTGAGTCGTGTGTATTACCGTCTGCAACGTGTTGAAGATACTATTTTGGCAAAAACCCATATGCCATATGAGTTAAGCGCGAAAAAAATGCAGTGGATGCAGTCCTTATTTATTAAACCTAAATACGAAGTTAAAACACTGCCTAGTTATGAGCCGGAAGTTGCAGCGAATCCGTTTATTGCTTTCAAGGATTTACCGGTTAAATCTCGTTATCGTTTTATGTTAGAAGAATCGCAGTTCATTATCATGGGCTTTATTAAAGGCCCTGTATGCCGTGGCCAAATTGCCTTAAATGTTATTGATGATCATTTTTGGGTATTTTTCACCGACCCAGACAGCCAACCAAAAGCACTGGGAGATTTTTTATACAAACAAAGTGAGAACCTTGTATTGCCCGGTGAGAAACAAAGTAATGCAGGCATTATAAAAAACTGGGTTGAGCTTTCTTTATCAAACGACAACTACCTATCAGAAAAACATGCGTTTGATCTGCAAACCAATAAGTTAAATAAGGGTAATCCACAGGATTTAGATTTTATCTGGGATGGCTATGGTGAAAACAAAAACGCTGCGCTAACCATATTCAGACACTTTGATAGCTCAACTGTTGCTAAAGGATTAGTAGGACAAGAACCAAAAACCACATGGGTCATCGATTACCCGCTATTAGAGCGCATCCATTATTTATTGGTCGCCGAGTTTGATGTATTTGGTAACGTGGGCCACCAATTAAATACCCGTTTGTATATGGACTTTTTACGTATGGAAGGGGAAGCAAACTTTTTAGCGTTATTACCACCAGAGACTCGTAAGCAGCTTTGGCAGCATTGGTATCGTAACTCTGCTCAACAAGTTAAAGAGTACATCTTTGGCCCAAGGGTTAACTTAGAGCACGACAGTCACATCCAATATAAAAGCGATAATCCTAAAACAGAATTATTAAGCATGCTTAAAACTAAGCTTGGTAAATTAGCAGGCAGTAAATATAACCCAGTATCTAATGGCATCGATGGGCAACTTAAAACATTGCAGGATATCCCAGCAGCGGCAGCCACGTTAATGCCAGAACTAAGCATGTTGTCCGTACAAACAACACGAGGGTTAAAACTGTTTAGTATTTTGCGAAATAGCGGTCACAGTAATATTGATACTTTAATCTTTGAAGATGAAAACCGCTTGCCTGAAGAGGACTATCTAACTATCACCTCTGGTATTACTGGCACACACCCTGGTGCCCTTTGGCATATGCAAGCCTCACAGGTGAATACATTTACTAAGCAAGCCGCAGCGATGAAAACAGAATTGGATTATGAAAAGCTGATGGATAACTTTGGCATACGTCGCACCAACAAACAGTTTTGGCCGCACAGCGATATGATCATTAAACAGTTCAAAATGGATGAGCCATTAGAAGGCGGCTTGCTGGATTACAATCGATTAGAGAATAGATAAACCAGCTACTATTCGAGTAGTGGCAGCACGATTTACCTAAACGGCTTACATACCTAGCCCTATAAACAAAAAAACCCTGATGCTTTCACATCAGGGTTTTTGCGTTTAAGCCCGACTAACTATGCGTTAGCCTAGGTTAATTATTTATCCGCTTTTGGCTTCACGTATAACACTAGGTTGTGCTCTACCAGCTCATAGCCATATTCTTCAGCAATTTTGTATTGCAGGGCTTCGATTTCGTCATTTACGAATTCGATTACATCGCCTGTTTTCACGCATACCATGTGGTCATGGTGATCACCGCGATCCAGCTCAAATACACTGTGGCCGCCATCAAAGTTGTGGCGCTCTACCAAGCCTGCTGTCTCAAATTGAGTCAATACACGGTAAACCGTGGCAAGGCCCACTTCTTCATCAGCTTCCATTAACGCTTTGTATACATCTTCTGCGCTCATGTGCGGCTCTTTAGCCTGCTCAAGAATTTGCAGTATTTTTACTCTTGGCAGTGTCACTTTAAGACCTGCTTTGCGTAATTCTAAGTTTTCATCTGCCATACTGAACTCTTTGGACGTTGCCAGTTACTCAACATCAGGTATTATGTTTCCAATTATTAGACGGTATTGTACATGCTCAGAATTATTATCACAGCCACAGTTTTCACTACTCTGTTCTCATTGTTAAGTGCTTGCACCATGCAGGTGTATAAACTCAATGTTCAACAGGGGAATATCGTGACCCAAGAGATGCTAGACAAGCTGAAACCGGGCATGAATAAAAACCAAGTAGCCTATATTATGGGCAATCCTGTCTTAAAAGACACCTTCAGTGAGCGTCATTGGGACTATGTGTATCGCACTGAACGCCAAGAAGACAATGTGAAACAATATCACGTTAGAGTGTTTTTTGATCAAGCTGCACGCTATAGCCATTTTGACGGCGAAGTACCTGCATCTAGCAAACCTGAACTGCCAGGCAAAAAAGATAAACCTGTGAAAGCGTTCGAAAAGAGCTAGCAATGTTAATGGCATAGACACAAAAAAGCCCTTTAGGGCTTTTTTTGTGTCTAGCGTTTGGCCATAGGGCACACCTGCCCATAAAACTCAGCTAAGTGTCTTTATTAGCCTTTGCTTTTTCAGCGGTCTTAGCAGCACGATTAAGACGCGCTGCTTTAGGGTCAATAATCAATGGACGGTAGATTTCCACGCGGTCCATTTCACGCAACACTTCTTCGTCTGGTTTGCGTACTGTTTTGCCAAAAACGCCCATTTTAGCGTCGCTTAAATCAATTTCAGGGAATTCTTTGGTAATACCAGAAAGCTGAGCAGCTTGAGAAACGGTTGTGCCCTCTTCTACTTCAAAACTTAAAATCTTTTGCTTTTCTGGTGTGGCATAAGCCACTTCTACTTTGATCAATTTAGACATACGAATTTCCTAATACACTACTTGGCATATACAACGTCAGCGCGTTTTACAAACGCATCGACCATGGTGTTGGCAGCTTGTTTAAAAACAGGGCCAAGGGTCATGGCGAGTATTTTACCCTTTACTTCAAAGTCTAATTCTAAGATGACCTTGCAGGCTTCATCACTTAATGGCTGAAAAGAAAACTTACCGTGCAAGGATTCAAAGGGGCCGTTCAATAGCTCCATGGTCATGTAGTCGGGTTTGCACTTTTCATTACGTGTCGTAAAGGTTTGTTTAATGCCGCCTTTGCTAATGCTTAACCCTGCTACCAATTCAGTTTCTGATTCTTGCTGCACATGAGACTCAGTGCACCAAGGTAGAAACTCAGGGTAGCGTTTTACATCACAAATTAAATCAAACATTTGCTCTGCGCTGTGCATAACAAGCGCCGAGCGTTCAATAGAGGGCATTGATTTACCTTAATACTTATCTACAGCAGACCATTCACTAACACGATGGCAACCGCCAAGGGCGCAATGAATTTCAAAATAAAACGCCACGCATTATACATAAGCGGGCTTTCCATTCTAACTGCATCCCTAATATCTTTTTCACGCATGGACCAACCGGCAAATATGGCAATCAATAAACCACCCAGTGGCAGCATGATGTTTGCGGTTAAGAAGTCCAACATATCAAAGAAGGTTTTGCCAAATAGCGTGTATTCCGACCATAAGTTAAACGACAGCACTGTGCCAATGCCCAACAGCCAAGTAACCGAGCCTACGTATATGCCTGCTTTTGCACGGCTTAAGCCTTTTTTCTCAACCGCCCAAGCCACTACTGGCTCACCCAATGAAATGGCCGAACTCAAAGCTGCGAATACAATCAAAACAAAGAAAATGGTGCCGAAGAAGGTGCCACCCGGCATTTGCGAAAACGCTAAAGGCAGAGTCTGAAATAACAAACCTGGGCCAGCGCCTGCTTCTAAACCATTACTAAAGACAATCGGGAAAATAACCAAACCAGCCGCCAGCGCAATGACCGTATCTAAAAAGGCAACCGTCACAACGGTTTTGCCCACAGACACATTGCTTGGCATATACGCACCGTAAGCCATGATGGCACCCATGCCTAAGCTCAACGTAAAGAAGGCATGACCCAAGGCCACAATTACACTCTCGCTGGTAATCTTGCTGAAATCAAAGCTGAATAAAAAATCAAAGCCCGCAGCAAAACCGTCTGAGCTCATGGAATAGCCTAATAGCACAATTAAGATTAAGAACAGCGTTGGCATTAAGATGCTGATGGCTTTTTCTAACCCCTTATTTACACCACGGGCCACAATGGCAATAGTCATCACCAAGAAAACAGTGTGCCAGCCTAATAGCGCTTCTGGATTACCAATTAACGCACCAAATGTTTGCCCGACAGATTCCCCTGTGGCGCCATCAAATTCGCCACCGGCCATGCGAAACACATACGCCAATGCCCAACCCGCGATCACAGAGTAAAACGATAAAATCAAAAAGCCTGCAGCAGCGCCCATCCAACCAATGCCGCGCCATAAACGGTTAGCACCTTGGTCTTTTACTAGCGCTTTCATGGTATTAATTGGGCTTTGACGACCCATGCGACCTAACGTGGCCTCAGCAATCATCACGGGTATACCGATTAAAAAGATACACGCCAGATAGATAAGCACGAAGGCACCGCCGCCGTTTTCACCGGTGATATATGGGAATTTCCAGATATTACCCAAGCCCACAGCAGAGCCTGTTGCGGCCAAAATGAATAACCAACGGTTGCGCCACAAGCCATGAATGCTTTCTTGCTCTGCCATTATGTTTACCAACTTAAATGAATTGTTTGTATTGTGATTAATTTTTGAATGTATCTCAAGGCATGGCCCATTAAGCCTTGCTTGTAGAGCTTTATTATTTGTTTAAAACATCTATTTTTAGCGCTTATTACCAGTGAATGCTTTTCGTCACTGTTTAAGGGCCGCCAGCATAGCTACATCCCTTCGCCGCCGGCTTTGGCTCCTCGGTAACTGCTCCATGCGTTACTCTAATAAATACATCCATGTATTCATGCGTCGCTCGGCATACGACGTGCAGGATGTACTAATGCCGTGTAAGGCAGGATGCCTGAGAGCGGCCTACATCCCTTCGGCCGCCGGCTTTGGCTCCTCGGTAACTGCTCCATGCGTTACTCTAATAAATACATCCATGTATTCATGCATCGCTCGGCATACCTACATCCTGTAGGCATATCTTTTTATTGCTAACGCTTCTATAATCCGCGCCATGGCTAAAAGTAAGAAAAAATCGAAAAGCAGCAGTAATACAATCTGCCAAAATAAACGTGCCCGTCACGACTTCATTCTAAGCGACCAAACCGAAGCCGGTTTAGTATTAGAAGGCTGGGAAGTGAAAAGCATCCGCGCTGGCAAATGCCACCTTACCGATTCTTTTGTGATCATTCACAAGGATGAAGCTTGGCTCACCGGCTGCAACATAACTCCGCTTAATGAAGCATCCACTCATGTGCTTTGTACCCCGCGACGTGATCGTAAGCTGTTACTTAACCGCAAAGAGATCGACAAATTCCAAGTCCGTGCTGATCAAAAAGGCTACACCATGATCGCACTTGAGATGTACTGGAAAGGGCCGCGCGTTAAAATCAAAATGGCCCTAGGTAAAGGTAAACAAGAACACGACAAGCGTCAGGCCAATAAAGAGAAAGACTGGAACAAACAGAAAGAGCGCATCATGAAACACAGCACTCACTAATTCCGTTTCTATCTTCACTGCGCCTAAGCACTTTTTTAGGTTTCAGTTCAAACCCAAAAGCCCAAGCAACTAATATCAATATTAGTGATTGGGCTTTTTTGTGCCTTAGAAGTAATAGCCAAACTGGATATTAAACTGCTTCTGCCATTCATTATTACCATCCCCTGCGGCAAGGGCGTTTTCATAATCTCCATTGCCTAGAAATAAAGCATTTTTACCCATATTCACATCAAAGAAGGTATATAGATCACCGGTATTCACCATCATGCCCACGGTGAAAATGTGTGAATCTTTAAACGACGCGTCGTCTTTATCAATTAGGTTATAGTCTGAATACACCTGCATGAAATCAACAATGCCGCCTTTGAAAGGCAAGTTGTACGCGACATTCGCAACGTAAGCATTGGCCTTAGACGCGACCAACCAAGTTGCACCAAACGCACCTAATTGCACACTGTCTTCGCTTACGCCATCTGGGTTCACAGGGTTGTATTCATAACGGGCCGCTTGAAGCTGCACACCCAATGGGCCGTATTGACCGTTAAGATGTAAAGCCGCTGCCCATGCATTGCCCATGTCTTCGGTTACGCTATTGTATAAACCCGTAACCTGAACCGATGCACCTACAGTACTGCCACCTATAACATAGTCAGCGTGAAGGTTGATTTGATGCGCTTCTTCATTAGCTTGTTGATTACTATCAGGACTGGCAATCACATCCGCCGAAAAACGCTGGGCATCCGTAGGTTTGGCATCGCCACCGGCAAAATACGCAGCCTGCCACGTTAGATCGCCCTGCTTAGTGATGAACTTAATGCCCGTGTCATAATCGTCATTCATACCCATGAACAAGGCGTTATCGCCCCAGTCGTTATGAGATTCGTAAGGTTGAATACCAAACGGCACCTTGCTTAAACCCACCTGCACTTCGGTGTTTTCATTTACGGCGGTGGCAAAATATAAATGATGGATCATGGAGCCATTACCGTTATCGTACATGCGGTATTGTGAAGACAAACGCACACCGTTTTTCTCAGCTTCGGCACCTAGGTTTAATTGGTTAAAACGAAAATCACCGCCACGTTCTTTTTGAGCATCATCCCAATCTTTAACGGTGTAATTAAGGCGGTAGCTGCCTGTGATGTTAACGGACTCTAAATCGGCTACGCGTTGCTCTAAATTTTCTGACTGAGCAGACATAGACGCCATAGCAGAAACAATTATCAAGGGCGCTAAGTACCCTACAGCATTGGGAAATTGCATGATTCACCCTAAACATATATTAATATCAACACCTGACTACCAAGTCAGATTATGGCGCGCATTCTAGACGTAAAGCGCCACCCCTGCTGTTGATTTTTTGTAACATTTAGCAGCAAAAAAGCCATCAACTATGTTGCTTTAGTTATATCAAAATACCCTAGCCTGAAATTAAGCACTAATAACTAGGACCCCTACCCCAACAGGGTAATCGCTTTGCTGCTGGTTGCATTTGTTTACGGGGGTTTACATAAAACCACCCAATCTCTTGTCTATACTCTTTAAAATACCTTTCCTTCAAAATCAGATGCTATAAGCCCATGCACAGTAATATCGAACCTGACAAGCACTATCCTCATCACCTAAGTCAGGTGAATGAGCATAATGCGGTGCTTGCCAGCGAAAATATTTGCAACACGCAAGGGGCACCCGTGGTGGCAAAGGGTCAATCCATAGACTCTGATATGGCCAAGCGCATCGCCAAACACAAGCTCAGTAAAGCCATTGATCACAGCGTCACCATTGAGCAATGTTACAGCGCCAACCAGATGTACGAATGCATGCAAGACCACCTTGAAGTGGTTGGTTTAGATGCGCTTATTAATAATTTCCAATTAGAAAAAGTCCTTAGGACTTATCTCGAATACGCCTGCAAACAGCCCATGATTCGTCAAAAGCTATCGGTAATGGCGGAGTGCCTGCCCCTAGTATTTAACCGCACATTAATCAGTGCCAGTATGTCTCTGGCCATATGCAAAGAAATGAAAACCACCAGTGACACAGCCAAAAACGCATTTTTGGCTGCCCTGTTAGCCGACACAGGGCTATTGCATATTGACCCCGAAGTGGCAGAACAGCGGGATCAATTTACCCCTGAGCAATGGCAGCTATATCAAGGCCACGTTGCCATCTCGAAATCGTTTACCGACATGATTCCCAAGCTAGATAAAAAAGTAGGGCAAGCCGTCATGGAACACCATGAACGCAGTGATGGCTTTGGTTACCCTTTGCAGAAATTTGGTGACGAGCTATGCCTTGAAGGCCGCATCTTGGCTAAAGTGGATACCATTATGGCGGTGTACCGCAAACGCGTATTGCAAGAAGGCTACGCCTTTTCTGTGATCATTCCGGTCTTGCAGTTTAGCTCTGCCAATAATAACGGTGACATCAATAACGCTGCCATGCGCTTGTTATATAAAGTCTCTAGCCACATACCACCTAACACCAGCCAACTGCCCGTATTAGAAATGATTCCAAAGCTTATTTCATTAATCGAGCGCTTAAATATTTGGCTGAAAAAAAGCAAAGACTTGTTAGTAAACTATAAAAAGCAGCTCAGCAAGCCAGAAGCCAAACGTCATGTGCAAATGTACTTAAGGCTAAAACACGGCCTAGATTCTTCCGGTTTGTTATCAGTGCATCAGCATCAATGGTTAATGGAAGTATTAGAAACTCAAAACACCGACGAATTTCACGTGGTCGAACAGTTTTCGGTGATGCTGTACGAGATTGAATTTCAATGCCAGCAAGCCCATCGCCATTTTTACCCATTAATACCCAAACTATTTGGTGACGGCACAGACGCAAAATTCATTCGCAGCGCCACCAATAAAATGGGCACCATTCTCAACAGCCAACCCCTCTAAGTGACTCTTTAAGCTAAATTGATGAAGCTAAGTGTTTGTCACGCAAGATAAAAAACACAAGCGCCTTGTAAAAGCCCCGCCCCGCCCATACAATTGTCTTAACCAAAGAGCTTTGGGGATGATTTTGGATTCGACATCAATGATGAAGCTTTAGGTGCATGTGGTGAGGGTATAATGATCACCTAAATCCCCGTTATACATATATATAGTCGCAAACGACGAAAACTACGCACTAGCGGCTTAATTGCCCGCTAACCTTCGATTCTGGATGCTTATGGACAGATGACAAGGGCACGTAACATAAGCTCGCGCGGAAAGCTCGCCTAAGGTGGAACCGTTAAATAAGTATTAGGCTCGCCCTAAACGCCCTGTCTCTCGGGCCGTGATGGGTTAATCTAGTAGAGAGAATAAACATGTAGAGCCGATAGGGGAGTGTTGATGGACGCGGGTTCGAACCCCGCCATCTCCACCAAATTCTACTTTTAGTTAAGTAAAGTTTGTGGACCAGCGGAAGCGCTGAACATCCAAAACAGGTTTTTAGCCTATAAAAACCATCAAAAAGCCCAGCCTTGTTTGCAAAGGACTGGGCTTTTTTGTGCCTGATCGTCCAAGGAAATCTTGTAAGATCCAAACCAAGTAGTACTATGCTTGGTACTACAGAATATATTTCAAGGATCGTGTAGTACCATGGCAAAGCGAATCAAGCCTCTATCTGATTTACAGATCAAGCAGTCAAAGCCAGGCGACACAAATTACATCATTGCTGATGGAGACGGCTTACACCTGCTCATCCGCACCAGTGGCACCAAGAGCTGGCAATTTAAGTACTACAAGCCCTTTTCCAAAAGCCGAACAAACATCGGCTTAGGCTCATACCCTGAAATCACCCTTTCTGAGGCACGCAGAATTCGAGAGGACTATCGCTCACTACTCGCTAAAGACATTGACCCCCAAGAACACCGAGATGAACTTAACCGCCAGCAAAAGCTCGCTCACGGCAATACTTTAAAAGCCATTACTGAAGAATGGATAAAAGTAAAACAGTCCCAGGTCTCTAAAGATCATGCCGCAGATATATTTCGGTCCTTTGAGCTGCACTTGTTTCCAGCCCTGGGTAAGCGGCCTCTTCATAAAATTAAGGCGCCGATAGCAATCGATGCCCTGAAACCAATACAAGCAAAAGGTCACCTAGATCTCGTTAAACGTTTGGCACAACGCTTAAATGAAGTTATGAACTATGCCGTAAACAGTGGCATCATCGAACACAACCCCCTATCCGGCATTACCAATGCGTTTCAAGCAGCCCAAAAATCACACTACGCAACATTAAAGCCAGAAGAATTACCTGAATTAATGAAAGCCATTCGTGAAGCCAATATTGCGCACATGACTCGCCTACTAATTCAATGGCAGCTCCACACAATGACACGGCCTAGCGAATCGGCTGGAGCACAATGGAAAGAAATAGATTTAGAAAGCAAGCTTTGGGTCATCCCTGCAGAACGTATGAAAATGAAAAAAGACCATACGATTCCCCTTAGTAAAGAAGCGGTAGAGCTTATATCTGAATTACACGAGAAGACCGGTACAAAGAAGCATGTATTTCATTCTGTCAGAACAAAAACTGGTTACCTAAATGAAAGCACTGCTAACGTCGCATTAAAAAGAATGGGGTTTCATGGGCGCTTAGTTGCCCACGGTATGCGTGCATTAGCCAGTACAACCTTAAACGAACAAGGCTTTGACCCAGATGTCATTGAGGCGGCTCTCTCTCATGTTGATAAAAATGAAGTTAGAGCAGCCTATAACCGGGCAGAATATATTGAACGCAGGAAAGTCATGATGACTTGGTGGTCAGAGCATATTGAACAGGCCAAGACTGGATCTTACAACCTAAACAAAAATAAAAATTTAGCAGTCATAAATTTATGAAAAAAATATTTCATTTAAAGTCCTGGCTCACCATCGATCAGGCAGTAGAACGCCTCAAATTAGAGTTTGAGCAAGAGGTTTCTAAGCTTGATTTATTGCAGCTCGTTACAGATCAGCAACTCCATATTTCCTGGTTAAGAAACCATAAACTTTATCGCGAAGTAAGAACCACTGATAATCATTTAAGAAAAGAAGGCTTTGATAAAATAGCTGAAGAGGCTAACCCTAAGATTCTTATGATGCACCCTGTTTATGATGAGCCAATTATTACAATTAATGGCCCGTACACTCTTAATTTAACGCTTAATCAGAGAGTTCATGAGTTTATCAATCATTTGATTACATCAAGAAATGATGAGTTTGATTTTGAAAGAGACCATATCCACAACAAAGATAGGCTAGGCTCCATCTTCGGTATAATCCTAGAGATAGACGGAAAGCTATATGAGCAGGTTGATGACCTTGGTGACTCTTTAATGCCTAATGAATATCCATTAGTAAATGAGTTAGTATTCAAAAGAGAGGATATTGACGACCTTATCAAACAAGTAATTAGAGATAACACCACCAAGAGTCGCGACAAGACAATACCATCAACTAAGAGTAATAATAAAATAATGAAGGTTATTGGCTCACTTAGTGGTGCTCTAATTGATGGCCTATCAGGCGTAAAGAATAAAGATGCTAACGCTGTTTTGGCAGCTCTCGACTTAAAAGGAATTGATAGACCAGTTTCCCAGAAAAAGCTAGCGGAATACCTAGCCGAAGCATACGAACAAGACTAGCCTTCCATCACAATAGAATATTCCATAGTACCAACGGAATATTCCACCACGATACTAAATAGTCCCTTTAAATCTCCACCATGTTCAATAACCTCCCAAAAGGTCCAACATGGTTCAAACCGCCCACTCTGCCCCACTCGCTACCCCTGATATACCCGATCCAGCATTTCTGCGATTACCCCAAGTCTTAAAAATGATCCCTGTAGGTAAATCTACTTGGTGGTCAGGGGTTAAGTCTGGACGATACCCTCAAGCCTATAAACTAGGCCCAAGAACAACAGCCTGGAAAGCTTCTGACATCCTCAAACTGATTGTAGAGATTGAGGCTGGCAACCATGTTTGAATACCTGAAATTGTACCCCTATTTTTTCTATTCAAGATTCACTACAAGCCTTAAAGAATACCGACTAAAGCTTATTACCCTTATATATTCTAACTGGGTAATTCATAGTATTAATATAAGTTTTATTTACCTCATATTTATAATAATGAACTGGAAGGGATTTCTAGCTCTAACTTATTTGAAATAATTGAAGGCCACTATATCGGGCGATCAATTTAATATCGATGGTCAAAGTCTTCCAATACTTGGAGGTAAAAAGGAAAAGTACCGAGAAATATTATCGGCTTTATATCATCAGTTAAATAATATGATCAGCCACCACCATAGATTACTAGTGATACGCAGTGACCTGCATTTGTATGACTACACAGCAGATAACAAGCTCATATCTGATTTTATGCGTAAGCTAATCAAGAGGCTAAAGTCTAGATATAAGATTAATCGCCTAGGTTACCTATGGGTCAGAGAGCGTGTTTTAAAACGCACTGATAAGCATAACAAGCCTCAGCATTATCACTTACTGATAATGATCGATGGCAGCAAGGTACAACACCCTAGCCGCATCCATAAGTTGATAGAAGAAATATGGTGCCTTTGGGATCAGCCTAAACCCTACACGCCTAAAAACAGCTATTACCCTATAAATAGGGGAAATACAGCCCAATTTAATAGCGCATTCGAAAGAGGCTCGTATCTAGCTAAGACTAATACTAAGGGGAATAAAGCGCCGACAACCAATACATATAGCTCCAGCAGGATAAAGAGCAAACTAAAGCCAATGGCGTAAAAGCTACTCTTGTAACGGGTATAAAGTCTATTCACGCGCATTAATAAATGCGCGAGAGTGCTGCGCGAAACACGCGCAAAGCAAGCATCAAATTATCAATAAGTCGTTATGCTTAATAGTTGATATTCGTTTGATCACAAAACCTCATTAGATAAGTACCGCATCATTGCAGTTGCATAAATAAAAGAAATACCAAAGAAAAAACCAAGAGTACACATAACATACGCTGTAAGATTATTTTCGATATAAGCTGCTGAAGGAGAGATGACAAGTAACATTCCAGCAATCACACGAAAAACGCCAATAATTGAAGGCCCTATCTCCTCAAGTGTAATTGCCAGTCTATGACTAATTGTTCCCTCATTTATAGTCAGCCAATTCTTTTGTAATGAAAAGAGGTAAAGCATTTGTAGCGCGTATAGAAACATAAAATATATAAATAGTTCAGGTAGCACATTTAGTGACTTTACATACTCCATTAGCACTTCAAAGCCACTAAAGTATCCAATCAACCCACAGCTAACAGAGCCTAACAACACGGATGCCAATAGCTCTATTGTAAAAAAGTGTCTCATTATAAATTTCCTTTTGATAAATATTGATAGATTAAGCTATAAGGATTTACTATGAGCATTTAGCATCAGAATTGCACCCCCACCCAATTAACTGTATATTTATACAATGGTTTATTGAATACGCTAATATACCTATTTTTACATACGAGCGAACAGTTATGCCTGACAATGATTTATTAAAAAAAGCTAGGAAATCAAAAGAATCATCCTACAGCCCATACTCCAGGTTCCCTGTTGGCGCTGCTGTCGAGATGGAATCTGGAAAGGTATTCACTGGAACTAACATCGAGAATGCAAGCTATGGTTTAACCATGTGTGCCGAGAGAGTTGCTATTTTTAATGCCATAAGCCAAGGCGAGACAAAAATAAAACGTATTGCGATTAGCTGCCCTTCAACAGAAGGAACAATAAATTCCTTAATGCCTTGCGGTGCCTGTAGACAAGTCATTAGTGAATTTTCAACTCCATCAACTATCATTACTGTTGATGGAGTTGGCGAATTTAAAGTTAGCGCTCTACTGCCTCAGGCATTTGAGATTCAGCCTGATCAATAGAAGGCTCTACAAATGCTCTGAACAAAACAACTACCAGTAAAAGTAGCGTATCTGCCAAAACCACAAAATACCATTGATTCAGAGCTGTGAAATCAATATGCAAAAAAGCAAATACAAGAACCGCAAAAAACAAGGCTGTATATTTAGCACTTTTCAGCCTATTTTTAATACCTTCTTCCTCCTTTGAAAAACTAATATCCCAAATAAAATAAAAGAAAAATACAGCAGCCAATATTATGATTTCAGGCTTGGTACTGATATTTGAAACCGTATCAATACTCATTATTAATGAAAAATACAAGCCAAGTATTAACAAATCAATAAACATTAAAAAATGAGCCCTACAGAAAACACCATCAATTTCAGGTCTGTCGGGGCGGGAAAAAGTACCTGTCCAGCCAATCCAACTAGTAGTAACTACAACGACACACAATATCAAATGAGAGAGGATAGCAAACATCTCTATCTTAAATGTTCCACTTAGAATTGGAGATATAAAACCTTTGTAGCCTTCTGAGGCACATGTCGTTATAACTAAGGCAAACAGCATCGAAATAAACGCATTTCGCAAATCTAACTTAACTTCAGTATCCGTACTCACATCTATACTCCTAGTATTTTTATAATATCTGTTAACTTTTTAACTTTATAATCAGAAATAGCATTCTCATCATGCTCATTTTCTTTCCAATTATGATTATCATAGTGAATAGTTTTAAATCCTGCTTGATTAGCAGGAACAATATCTGACTTTAAGCTATCACCTACAACCCAGCTTTCTCCAACAGTAATAGAATTCTCAATTGAAAACTGTAAAAAAATATCACTATTCTTTTGCTCAACAACTTGAACTTGATCAATTTCAGCCAAAAGATGGAAGTGATCCAGACGACGCTCTTGAACCCACTTTTCACCAGCTGTGATAATACCTATTTTAAAGTCTTTCTTTAATAATGGTAATAGAGCTTCTAAACCTGGCGTGAAACTCGCAGGTCTTTCGAACACATCTAATGCAAGTTTTCTGCAGTGGATGATGCTTTCTTCATCATACCCAATGAACTTAACTATGGTATCTTCAAAAGAACGAGCAAACCTGCAGGCAGAATAACCATAGGTTGTAATAAGTTGCTTATCTCTGGCCTGCTGATACTCTTCTATCTCAACTGCAGAGTGTCCTTGCTTAGAAATATATTCAACCAATTCTTTTCGGGCATCATCATACAAATGCTCTATATCCCAAAGCGTGTTATCTGCATCAAAAATAATCCATTCACTCATTGTCTTTAGCTTTCCATTTCCAATGGCTCTTCTTCCCTGTTCTCATTAAATGATTCTGGAGATGCATCAATTTTTTTAGAATAATCACCCAATCCATATTTCCCCCATAAAGCTGGAACAGCAACAGTTAGAGTGATGTTGATACCCTGCCCTTTTACATCTGACTCTTTTCTATGAGTGCCAGAACCTGTGCCTTCAATATGAATTTCAAGACCACTATCAAAGACCTCAACAGATTTACTATACAACTCGATTTCTTCAATTAAAGTATCCGTATCTGCTATTGCGTCAGCAACCTCTTCTTCATTGATCAAACTGTACGCATCAACTTCCAACTCCTCATATATAGCATCTGCAATAGAATCTTCACCGCCCAATAAATAAGGAAGGTTATCAAACATCAAAATCACGTGATCCATCACATGGTCTACATTACAGACATCTTCATCAACAATATCTTCCGAAAGTATTTCTACTATGCGACTGCTTAAATACTCAGAGTCTAAAAGGACATACTTAAGTTTCTTTAAGCCTTCATTATGAAAAGACTTATCGTTTAGCAACGCATCATAATTTTTGTAGCCAAAAACTGCTGCTATGATTTCTGTTAAGCTTTTATGTGTAAGGGCGATCCCGTCATCCGCTAAACTTTCTGACAATAAGCGGACGAAATTAAGAGTAGAGAGATAAGCGTTCGCCTGCCACATAGAATTACTGATAGCTATACCTTCTTCAACCTTCTTCTTTTCATGGTCCGATTTTATTCTATGCAACTCTGCTTCCTTGATCGCTTTTTGCTTATTAGCCTCAGCTGTTTCTCTATCAGCCTTAGCTTTTTCAGCCTCATCATTCGCTTTATCTGTCTCAGCCTTCAATTTTTCAGTGGCAAGCTCCGCCTGCTTAATTTCTTGCTCGACTAATTTAGGCAGAAACTCTTTAGTTGGATCACTTAGCAGTTTTTGTTTGTTAAGATCTTGCTGTTTCTTTGCTTGCTCTATCTCAAGATCGACAGCTGCCCCATGCTTTCCTACGGCAGCAGGTTTAACAAGTTTGGCTATACCTATTGATATCCAAGGCATCAATATCACATAAATCAAAGCCATCAAAAAAGGCAAAAGATAGATTCCTGAAAAACTCCAGAACCAAGCTAAGCCATCACCAGCAGGTGTCATAGTCTTAACAAATGTTGTAATTCTATTTTCTATCTTTTCATTACCAAAAATCAAAACTAATACATGCTGCCAATTACAAACTATAAAGCTAGCGATAAACGACCCTATCAAAGGGTCATTCAGCTTTTCTTTTGCATTACCCTGTATGGCAGCAACAATGCCTTCTATAAATTTCATTTAACTAATAACATCCATGTAAATTAATAATATTCTTTTATATACGCATAAGCCTGATCAAACAGAACTTGATCCTTATGCAGTTTATATTTCATTAATGATTTTCGTAGTGACTTTTGCACTTCGCGCTCACCACCAGTTGTAGTTTGCCAGCCAGGAAAGCGTACTACCCGTACAATGGCATCTATATCTTCTACTATGCGCTCTACTACCGCTGGGGTTTGATCATCTTTTAGCTCTAGGAATAGTTCGGTTAAAGCCGCCTTAGGTGATTTCTCTTGCACTTCTGCTTGCAACTCTTTTTCAGCCTGCAAAGTTTCTTTGGCTATTTTGCAAAGCTCTTTTACAAAATCGATGGAGGCGATCAAACCTTTTTCAGCTTTATCACGTAATGCTTCTAAGCGTTCACTTAAAGATTTAAACGCAGGTAAGTCACCTGCCTTTTTAAAGCGCTCTACCAAAGCTTTTTCTAGCTGCTTGGTTTGTTTGGAATTAGGGTTATTGAAAATATCCTCAATCACATCAGCATCCATGATGAACTCATCAAGGTTGTGTACTTCACCTACATGAATATTATCGTGAATTAACTGTGTGGTTTGTGCGCCTAAGGTCATCCATAACAGTTTGCCGATATTATCTGAGGCCGGTTTAACTGATTCATACACTTGGGCCAGCCATTTGTAGTCTGTGTTATAGATATCCAGCATGTTATCGGGCGATAAGGATTCCCACAGTTTGGTCAAAAATTTAAAGTCCGCCGCGAAGGCATCCTTCTTCTTATCATCACCAATGGCGTTCTGAGCGGCTTCTAAACCTTCAAAGCCATCCAGACTTCTATCAACACCGTCAAAGTGTGCTAGCGCATCACGCATGGCTTGTGGCAACTGTTCACGCAACTCAGATAGATTAGTGATAACCTGTTGCACGCTTTCTTCATCAAACTCTAATGCTTTAGCGGCATCATCGAATACACCAAAGTAATCAACAATACAGCCAAAGGTTTTATTGGGGTATAAACGGTTGGTTCGGCATATGGCCTGTAACAAGGTGTGATCTTTAATGGATTTATCCAGATACATGGTCTGGCATATTGGTGCATCAAAACCGGTTAATAGCTTGGCAGTCACTATGATAAATTTAAGCTCGGATGTTTCATCTTCAAACTCTTCTACTAGCTTTTCTTGCTGGCTTTTATCTAAGCCCCACTTTTTCTTAAAATCAAAATCGTCATTGGCAGTGGTAGATATCACCACCTTACTGGCCGATTCAGGAAAATGCTCATCTAACGCTTCTTTGTATTGCACACAGGCATGACGATCAGGTGTGACAACCATGGCTTTAAAGCCATGGGGCTGTACCTTTTCCATAAAGTGCACTGCGATATCTTCTGCAATTTTAGCAACACGCTCAGGTGCTTTTAGAAAGGCAGCCATCTTGGCTGACTTCTGATTCAATGCATCAGCTTCTTCATCAGTAAGCGCGGCACTTTCTTTAAAGTCAGCAAAGGCTTTATCAAGTGCTTCTTTATCCACATGTACATCCACTAAGCGCGGCTCAAAGTGCAAAGGTAATGTGGCATCATCACGAATAGAGTCATGGAAGGTATAGCGGCTCATATAACCGCCTTTATCTTCTTCTGCTCCAAAGGCCCAGAAGGTATTCTTATCGGCTTTGTTTACCGGCGTACCGGTTAAACCAAACAAAAATGCATTGGGTAGTGCTGCTCGCATCTGTCGGCCTAGATCACCTTCTTGCGTTCGGTGGGCTTCATCCACTAACACGATAATGTTATCGCGTGTATTCATATTCGGTTTTGCATCACGGAATTTATGAATCATCGAGATAATGATTTTGCGAGTATCTCGCTCCAGCATTTTCTGTAAATCTTTAATGCTCTCGGTACTTTCAACATTGGCTACATCAGCCGCATTAAAGGTGCCACTGATTTGGGTATCTAAATCAGTTCTATCTACCAATACAATGACTGTCGGGCTTTTTAATGCAGCTTCCCGGCGTAGTTTTTGTGCCGCAAAGACCATCAATAATGATTTACCTGAACCTTGAAAATGCCAGATAAGTCCTTTCTTCACCTTACCTTCAATAACACGCTGAACAATCTTGTTAGCACCTTCATATTGCTGAAAACGGGGGATCACCTTCATACGTTGCTTTTTCTTATTGCTGGTAAACAACGAGAAGTTACGCATGATATCCAGCAAACGAGCTGGCTTAAGCAGGTCGTTTAGTTCTTTGCCTACTTCACCCAAGCCCAAGCTTTTGGAAACAGCATCGTCATCATCTTCTAAACGCCAAGGCGCCCAAAATTCTAGCGGACAGCGAATCGCACCATAGAAAAGCTCTTTACCCTCTGTAGCAAACGACAAAATATTCGGCGCAAACAACTGAGGCACAGCATTTTCATAAATATTGTGAACTTCATGTGCACCATCTAACCAGCTGATAGAGGAGCGTATAGGCGTTTTAGCTTCTCCCACCACCACAGGAATACCGTTAATCATCATAACGATATCGGGTATCTTGGTTTCTCGGTGATGAATACGGTATTGATTGGTAATTACATATTGGTTGTTGGAGAGGTTTTCAAAGTCGATTAAGCGTACAGGTACATGGCGGTTATTCTCGCCAAAGGGCATTGTCTTTTCGCCCGTAAGCCATAAAAAGAATTCCTCATTGGCTTTCACCAAACCAATCTGATTTACCGAAATTAAAATAGCGCGGAGTTTGTAGATCACCTCATCCGCCAATTCAGGCTTGGCTTGTATCTCGGGATTAAGGCGCACAAGAGCTTCCTTAACCTGTGACTCAACCATTACCTCATTCACACCACGGCCAAGCTGTTCTGGTGACTGGAATTGCCACTCAGCACCATAAGGCTGCATAGGTTTTTCAGCGACCTGTCCCAGATTGAGATTTACACCCGTCAATTGATTGATGATGTAATGCTCGACGCTATTCAATTCAGTGAATGCCATACCTAACGAATCCCTCCTACTAGTGTTTTCAATAACACTTTGCTTCTTATTATTTTCTCTTCTGACGCTATAATCGATGACTCGATATTGCCAAGCACTTTAATAATTTCGAGCATCACATTCTCATCCTCTGGAACAAGAATTGGCATTTTTTTTAAGGAGTCAATTGATACTTCATGCCTCGTTGAACCAACTTTTATGCGCCAGAAATAATCCTGATATTTTTGGCTTTTTAGCAATAAGGAAATATATAAAGACAGAGTTTTATCTCTAATACGAATCTTGGCCGAGTCCCTGCCTATATTGCCTTCAAATCCATCCGGAACAATCCCACACACACCAAGAGTCCCCTTAATCGATAGCAATATATCACCCTCTGAAATCCTGCTCCTCTTAAAGCTCTTCTCAATATCAGGACTTGAGTAATGCATTTTGTCTGAATTGAAACCTATAATGTTTTTGATTTGAACAATTGGTATTCCGCCAGCCACTGACTTACCTGGCTGCACTAGCCCATAGCATATAGGAGCATCAACCAAATCACCCAAAGGAACCATTCGCCAACTTCTTGGAATTTCGCCTAAAAGAGCGTGCTTTTCAGACTCAACTCCAAAATACTTTCCATTAAACAATTCATGATTAATAGATTTTTTTGCAATAAATAATTTGTTAAGACAAGATTTCTCATATTCCATTACGCTATCTGCACTATGAAGGAGAGCAGCTAGATTCAATTGCTGGTCTTTAGGGGGAAGTAAAAACTCATAATTGGCTAGATCCTTAAACTTCACCCTAGGTGAAAGTCCGCCCGCAGAATGAGTAATCGCAAAATCAAAGAAGTTTTCATTATTCACAATGAATGGAAGCAAGTCAGGCACGAGACGTTCACCGGCCCTCATTACAATGATGTCACCCGAACATATCCCTTCAAACTTAGCTTGTGCAGCTTTTTTTAAGTAGGCCCTACGCCGACCAAATAGAACATCATCTACGGAGAATTTTTTAGTAAATGTTGTACTTTCCTCGATACCTTCTGATCGACGTAAGTGGATGTCCTCGCTGTCTATATGCTCTAAGCCAACAACATGCTCTATTCCTGCAGCAACTGCGTCTTTAACCGACTCTTTTGGTTCAAATACCACGTCACCAAATTTAATTTTATCCCAATCACTTTTATCAATAGAGAAATCTTTGATTGCTTTAGTATCAATCATTCAGATAACTCCTTAAAGAGATCATTCATCGACGTCTTCAAGTCATTCGAAGACTGCTGCCACTGCTGATACGCCTGCTCAAAGGTAATTGACTCACCATCAATTAAAGAGCTTTGTCGAACGTAAAGATTGATTGCCATATTTGCGTTTTTTTCTAGAATTTCTTGCCTATCAACCAGTATTGAAAAACCTTCAATTGTTCCAAACTTTTGATATGCGTTGAATATTTTTTCCACATGACTGGGCAACAAATACCCCATATTGCTCTCTTGCTTAACTTCATTAACCGCATTAATAAAAAGAATCTTTCCCTTCTTACTTTTCTCTTTGTTGGTTTTAGTGATCAGTAAACAAGCTTCCATAGGCGAATTATAGAAAAGGTTTGGACCAAGCCCAATAACGCATTCAACTAGGTCTTCCTCTATCATCTTTCTACGCATTTCAGCTTCTGCATCGCGAAATAAAATCCCATGTGGCCAAAGCGAAATTGAGCGCCCATTGCCCAAATCCAAGCTTTTTTGAATATGCTGCTGAAAAGCATAATCCGCGCAACCTTGCGGCGGAGTGCCCCACAGGTTTCGCCCAAACGGATCACTCTCAAAGGCTTTTCTATCCCAGGATTTAATCGAGTACGGCGGGTTAGCCAGAATCACGTTAAACTTCTTCAGCTCATCATTTTCTAACAAGCCTGGATTAGCCAATGTATCTCCACGCACAATATCGAACTCTTCAATACCGTGCATAAACATATTCATGCGAGCAATGGCTGAGGTAAGCAGGTTAATCTCTTGGCCGTAGAGTTTTAGCGTGCGGTATTCTTTACCTTCATCTTTTAAATGCAGGGCGCAATTCAATAGCAAACCACCAGAACCACAGGTAGGGTCGTAAACGGACTCACCCGGTTGTGGGTCCATAATCATGGTCATCAACTTCACCACGGTACGGTTGGTATAGAACTCAGCAGCGGTATGGCCGCTATCATCAGCAAATTCTTTGATCAAATATTCGTAGGCGTTACCGAGTTTGTCATCGGGTACGTTGCTGAGGTTCAGTTGTTGCTGTGAATAATGCTCGATCAGATTGGTGAGCATGGCATCGGATAGGCGATCTTTATTGGTCCAACTGGCATCACCAAAAATACCGTGCAAGGTATCCGGGTTGGCTTGTTCTATAGCACGCATAGCGTTTTGTAGGGCTAGGCCAATATTTACTGTGGTTTCACGTACATCCTTCCAATGGGCTCCATCGGGTATTTGAAAGTGATGGTTTTCAGCAAAAGCTGCGTACTCTTTATCTTGGTCACTCTCTTTTAGCGCGCTTTCAAATTCTTCATCGTATACATCTGAAATACGTTTGAAGAACAATAACGGGAATATGTACTGTTTGTAGTCACCAGCATCGATGGTGCCACGTAAGGCTGTGGCTGCGCCCCAGAGGTATTTCTCTAGGGATTTTTGATCTAGTTCTTGGTTGTTCATTAGGCCATTTCCTCTTCTTGTGAAGCTTCTGCCACTTGAGGAACCTCAAACAATTTATGTAGCTCTTTTCTCAACAGAGACTTTCTTGCCTCAAAGAAGCTTTGAAATTCAGCAAAGTCTAATGATTGATTTAGAGCAATAAAATTGCGTTGGCGATAATGGGTTTCATCAACTTCATTTTCAGCCACCCATTTGATCAAGGCCGTTGCTTGCTTTTGTGTGTTCTCTTGCCCTTCTAACAACTGCAGATTTGGCAATTGATCTCTTAAATCCCTCCATTGGGAAATTTCATCTGGTGACAACCCAAATGGCTCTAGCACATCCGTTTTGAATTTACTGTGGGGATGCATATGGTCTTGATGGAAGGATATCTGATCAATTCTTAAATGAGGGTATAAAATTGACAGCATTAAGAAAGTGAATGCCCCTTTCTTTTGCTCCAAAAATTGCTCAATATCTTCAGCATCTACCGATAACTTCTTCCCACTTGGTAAACGCGTCGTCTTATAAGTGTTAAAATTGAAATTAGTATTTTGCAACGAATAACCTAAAGCATTGTCATCGTCTTCTTTTCTTAGTCCATCCCTTAAGCTGCTTAAGACTGTGTCCGCCTGACCACTATAGATGCGCTTTAGCTGGCTTTGTACAACCAGCTTTCTTAGCTCTGCCTTGGATGCATCATTTACTGCACCACCTTTGAATAGATAATAAGCTAATGGTGTGGCAGCATAATTCGATGACAAGCGTTTCTTGTTAAAGCCATAGCTACGTAATAGCTTTGTTGTTTGTATCAGCGCCTTGCGAGTTTGAGTCCAGTTATTTTTAATTTTTTCTATATTTCTTCTATCAAAGGTTTGCACTTTGAATGTCATTGGAGCATCGACTAGAAACAGACAAGTACGCATCAGGAAATCTGTGCCAAAATCAAATACACCGTCCTCACCGTTCATATCATCAATGAGTTTTTCAACTTGATCTCGACCATCTTCCCAGTGAGCAACCAACGTTGAGAATAATAAGTCTGATTTGGACAATACTGTGCCGCCACTGTTTACACGCACAAAGATATCCAAAATATCATCCAGGTCTTTATCGACAATGCGAAAATAGCTAACTAATCGATCATCATTCAGTGTTTTAAGTAACCGGTTGATGTTCTTACGTGCGAGCTTCCTATTATTTTCTATTAGCTCCGCCTTCTCAGGGTTATCATTAATTAACTGATCAAGAATATCGTCAGAATCTACGTCTTTTGGCTGGAGTAATGCTTTTCGCACAAGATAAAAGTATTTCTCGTCTGAGGCATTGGCTTTAGATTCAGTCAAGAACCGAAATTCGTATTCGTTTTCTTCACCTAACAAGTTCATATAGAACTGGCGTTCGGGGTAAGACTCATCATCAGCCCATTTTGCGTACTTCTTTTTAGTGCAGTAGACACCTTGAAGCGCTATATACATTGAGCTAATACGTTGCTGCCCATCTAACACACCTCTCACTTCACGTGTAAAATTCTTCCTTACCAGCTGATTTTTTGAATCACGCTCATGGTAGTTTTGCAGGAACTCGTAAAAAGTATATAAATCGGCCTTTTCTTTTGGCAGATCCCAAAATAGAAATGTGCCTATTGGGTAATCACGCATTATCGAGTTAAACAACTTACATATTTTCTCTTCACGCCAAACAAACTTGCGCTGTATAGCTGGAAGATAGTATTTGTTATCGCTAATATCCGTGATTAGTTCTTTGATAGACAAACTAGAATAAGCCATTATAAAAACTTCTCCAAAACCGTTTTAAACTTCTCTTCAGCATCTAAGCTTGCTTGCCAAGCTTGTTTTAAATCAGCCATAGCTTCTTCTACAGAAGGAAGGTTATCTTCAATGATTTTCTCTACATATAGCGGGATATTGAGATTGAAGTCGTTTTCTTTTAAGTCGTCATAGGTGGCTACTTTCACGTAGTTCTCTACATTGGCGTAACCTTGCACCCATTCGTGGATTTGCTGAACGTGTTCTGGCTCTAAGTGGTTTTGTGCTCGACCTACACGGATCTGATCAGACGCATCCACAAATAGGACTTTGCCTTTTTTATCGGCTGCTTTGTTTTGCTTAAATACCATGACGCAGGCGGCAAGCTGGGTGCCGTAAAATACATTAGGGCCTAAGCCAATTACGGCTTCGAGCATGTCTTGCTCTAATAGCTCTTTACGGATCTTACCTTCGGCACCTTTACGGAATAATGCCCCGTGAGGCAGTACTACCGTCATGCGGCCAGTGCTGTTCATGGATTTAACCATGTGCTGCACCCAGGCCATATCGCCATTGCCTTTTGGAGGAACGCCAGCGATGTTGCGCCCGAATGGGTCATTAGCCCAGTTCTCTGCACCCCAGTCTTTTAATGAAAATGGCGGGTTGGCGATAACACAGTCAAAGGTTTGTAGACCATCGGCCTCAAAAAAGCCCGGTTGGCGTAAGGTATCACCACGTAGTACGTTAAAATCTTCTATTCCATGCAGGAACATATTCATTCTGGCAATGGAACTGGAGGTTAAGTTTTTCTCTTGTCCAAATAGCTTTAGTGTGCGGTAGTCTTCGTGGTTGTGCTTTAGGTGGTCTACGCACTCTAGCAACATGCCACCTGTACCACAGGCAGGGTCATAGATGCTTTCGCCTTCATGAGGGTCAAGTATCAAACCTAATAAATGCACAACGGAACGCGGGGTATAAAATTCACCTGCTTTTTTGTTTGTTAAATCGGCAAAGTGCTTGATTAGATATTCGTAGGCGTTACCCAGCATATCTGGATTAGCGTTCTCACGGCCTAGTGTGTATTGGGAGAAGTGTTCAACAAGGTCGATTAATAGCTTATCGGTTAGTTTGTTTTTGTTGCTCCACTGGGCATCACCAAAGATACCGTATAAATATTCTTGGTTTGCTTGCTCTATGCCGCGTAAGGCATGCTCTATTGCTTGCCCTACATTGGTGGTGGTTTCACGAACATCCTTCCAGTGACAGCCTTTTGGGATTTCAAAGCGGTGCATTTCTGGCATTGAGGCGTATTCAGTATCACCATCGGATTCTTCTAATGCTGCGTGGAATTCTTCATCGTATACGTCTGAGATACGCTTAAAAAACAACAGCGGGAAGATATATACCTTGAAGTCTGAGGCATCTACAGGGCCTTTCAGAATCCAAGCTGCTTTGGATAGGTATTGCTCTAACTGGGAGAGCGTGAGTTTTTCAACTGACATGGTTATTCCTTAACCTGTTTGATTAACCAAAAGTCAATTTTGGTGGGGCTATTATTAGGGGGTATTTATACAGATTCGAGGCGTTTGGAGCAATGTTACAACCGCTATTTTCAGAGACTCTAGAAAGTAATAAGTGTTGATTAAGCAACACCATTTATTTAAGGGCCTCCATCCCAGAAAAGTGGAGGCAGATGTTCATTTATTAACTGGGTATAATTGATATATCTCAGGATAATAGTCTGCAACCCACTTTTCTGTTACATCAATGGGTGGGAAAAATTTATTGGGATTTAAATGTGAAGCTGGCTCCTCCCAATACAATGCCATCAAAGGGGATATCCCATCATCTAAATGAAACCCTCCAAAATATTTCATATCCCTGTACAAGGTTTCTTGATTGACCAGATTATACCCTGGCATCTTATTAGCAGCTCTTAACGCAAATAAATCTCTGGCAATTTCACCTCTATTACTACCTACTGACATTTTATCAGGCATGCTCAAAGCTTCTTTTAACAGCCTATCAGCTTCAGTTACATTTCCTTTAGATAATTGGTGCTTAGCCTCAAACTGAATAAAATCAGATTTTACCCCCTCATAATACGAATTCCCTTTTACATCACTGAGGATCCTACTAACTACATTTTCAGCATACTTATCACGATTGAACTTCGTCTCATTATTAAGTAAAAATGCAAGCTGCCCGGTATATTGCTCAACCCTATTTTTATCAGATAAATTCAACTCATCTAATCGATGAAATGCTGCTCTTCTAACTGATAAGGAGTTTCCCTGATTACATGAAAAAGCAATTAGAGCCTCTGCATTATCAACACCTTTAATCATAGTTATCTTTTTATTCGTTGATTTTTTATTGTCGAATTCACTAATAATGCTTAGTTTCTCATATAGCCTGAATAAAACTTCTGTATATCCAGGTGCATAGCCCGTATTTATAGCTCCACCATGCTCAGCTAAATCACTATTCAAATCCTTACACTTACTAGGTGAGATAAAGTTGAACCTAATGACATCTGGAATTTCCTGACACTTCAAACTTAGAATCAAGTCGTTCACATGTTCAATTGCAGCATGTGTTCCATCTTTTCCATGTAAGTTAAAGCATAGTATTTGAAATATTGAATACCTAAACTGCTCCGGCACCTTCTTATGAAATATTATATTTTCTTTTTCAAATAGGACCCGATTACCACCCGGATTTACATCTCTGGATATTTTATAAGCCAGGTTATATACAAATTTATAAATCACTATGAGCTGATTAAGTTTATTCTCAGAAGAATCTATAGATAAGGGATTAAATGAATTTCCATGAAGCATTCGACCAAATCGAACATAAGCATTCTGAAAAGCGTGGGCAAAAATCATATAGTTTAAAATTGTTTGATTACTAGGTTTTCTAAATCTAACTATTATTAATTCTAAAAAACGCTTCTTTAAATCATCCGAGCAATTTCCATCTAAAACCTTACTTACAACTTCAATACTTTCCATCTGAATTTCTTGATATAGACTCTCGCCGGTAAACCCTTTGTTCTTAAGCAACTCAATTGCTCTATCAAAATTTTCATCTAATGATTGACTCTCAATGAACTCGTAAGCCCCTTTGTATTGAATTTCTAGATCATCCGAAAAATAACTTTGAATAAGCTTAGTACTTTTTATACCTGTAGCTGTTTTCCAATTTGACAATGTTCGCTTAAAACTCTCTCTAGTTACTTCTAATCTTATTGATTCAGCATTTTCATCCTCCTCACCATACACCTGATCTTCCAATGAGTTATGCTCATCAAAGACCAGATCCTCAAGCCACTCCCAAACTTGGGTGATTGGTAGCTTTAATTCACCATTTACCTGCTCTGGCAAATACCAAAACTTATCAGCTGGCATGCCCTTATCCATGATTCCCTCGCTTTGCCAAAACGCAGCTAACTTTGCAAAACAGGGCACATAAATATGTGTAGCCAACAACCATAAAAGCTGTCGCTGATCAAGTAATCCACCCCATATCGATTGGTTAAGCTTTAAACTCAGTACCGACCAATCCTGTACTTGTGAATTAAAAGCATGTTCATCTGAAGGGCTTAACCTAAGCTGCCGAACCAAGTCGTTTTTTAATTCAGTAAACAACTCTTTATGGCTGTTCTCACCCGCCTTTACTTGTGTGAATTTTGATCTTTCTTTAGTTACAGGAAGCCCAAAAGACTTTCTAATTTCAATTAGTAACGTCTCGAATGTAGGAACAACTGCCATTTCTATCTCCTTAAAATGACCAGCCTATTAAAAGCCTATAATTTCCACCAGGAAAGTAGCTCCACTACCCCCATAACTTACTAATACTAGGGCTAACGGGTCCGCTTTCCTAACATACTCAAAGTACTGGTTTCATACTCCTTCGCAACGACTGGATAAACAAAAAGCCGTCTGACACTCAAAAACCACGTATAAGGAATGAAACTATGAAAGTGATACAACCTCAACTTAAAAAACAATCGCAAAACCCCAACTTAGTCGTGATCGATGAACCATCCAATCTGCCTATCACTGTTAAGTACCTAAACTTTAAACGATTAAAAAAGAAGAACACTCAAGGGGACGAAGCCATTATGACTCCAGAGGATTGGGATCTATCAGAACGTGAATACCGTCGATTTTTAGCGTTAAAGATTATGCACCCAGACACTGCACTGGTCCCCAGTAAACAGGTAGATGCTATTTGGCATGCTCACATCCTAGACACTCGCGCCTATCGTGAAGACTGCCAAGCCATGTTTGGAAGGTTTATGGATCACTACCCGTATTTTGGCATAAATGGTGAAGATGATTATAAGATGCTACAAGAAACATTTGCAGATACGATAGTTCTCTATGAAGAGCAGTTTGGCCCCTACCCTAGTAAGAACCCTGTAGAAGCATCTAGATGCCAGGATCATGCTTGTCACGTACCTTCTTCATGCGCATGCCGGTCACCAGGTGCATGCAATTAGCCAATCCGGAATAAGTCTAGCTATTAGCTAGACTTAATTAGTCCCTTCTAAATCTAAAATCACTGCCTATGCTAGAGCTATCAATGGCAATGATATGAGTGGCTCTAATGAAGAAATTAACCCTATCTAGACAGGCTCTATTTACAAAAGTCTGGGAAAAACCAATTAAGCAGCTCGCCAATGAGCTAGACCTATCACACGGCAGCATCACTTCAGCCTGCGAAACACTGAATATTCCAAAGCCTGAATCAGGCTACTGGAGTAAAGTTAAATACAACTCCGTCGCAGATAGACCTTCATTACCCGAAGCTGCATCTGGCGATCCGCTAGATTATGATTTCACGCCTTACATCCAAGATAGAGAGATGAGAAGTGACTTAGAGAAACTACTTTTAAATTTAGAATTATATAGCGATACCCAGACTCTCCACCCCTTAGTAAAAAAGAGTAAAAAGGCATATAAGAAAGCCACTCTAGATCAACGAAACAGGCTTCTACCAAGCCGAGAAGAGCACACAGATTTAAAAGTCACAAAGAGTTCTCTCGATAGGGCAAACTCTATTACCAGCATGCTATTTTACATGTTTGATTCATTAAACTGGAAAATAAGCCTAAAATCGTCAACAAATTCATGCATGAAAGTTGCAGTAAACGGCATTGCTATCTCTTTTTTTATTAAAGAGAAAGTACAACAGGAAGACTATAAATTAACACCAACTGAACAAAGAAAGCGTGACAGAGGTGAATGGGTTTTTACAGATACTTATTCTTTCATTCCCACAGGTGAACTGCATTTAATCCTTGGCGACTCTGCTACTGAGAACAAAAAAGCTGTAATTAATAGCCCTGATAGTATTGAACTAAAGGAAATATTAATAAAATTTTGCTCATCTCTGATACCCACATCAAGACGCATGATGGTAGAGCGAGATAAGAGAGAAGCGTGGCAGCGGAAGTATGAACTTGATCGTAAGAAGAAAAGAGAGATCGAAGAAGAAAGAGAAAAATTGCTAGCCAAACAACAAAAGCTGAAGAGTGATACAGAAGAATGGCATAAAGCAGAACAGATTCGGAGCTTTGTAAAAGCTAGATTAGCGACACAAAACTCACAAGAAGTTAAAGACTGGGGAAAATGGGCCTTTGAATATGCTGGTTCCATCGACCCTTTGACTAACTCAAAATAATTTCATACCACTTAATCTTCACTCTAGAAGCCATTTCGATCCCGAAATCAGCCTGAATCTGTAGTACCACACCAGGTACTACAAAATTACTTCAATTTAATAAAAACCCTTTATCTTCAGCAACTTACAAGTATTTACAGATCCCCGCCATCCCACCAAATTCTGTTTCGATTACATTTGAAATTGAAACGTTATTTGAGGGAACAGCGGACTGCGCTGACCATCCAAATCAGGTTTTAAATTAGCTTTTAAAACCATCAAAAAAGCCC
>Ga0209712_10000025_pt1 | contig 147999 bp, 125 predicted proteins | sample ArcOceMetagenome_FD_187443 | JGI IMG/M metagenome (GOLD analysis project Ga0209712, IMG submission 187443) | Marine eukaryotic phytoplankton communities from Arctic Ocean - Arctic Ocean - Greenland ARC118M Metagenome (SPAdes) (version 2) | ecosystem: Environmental > Aquatic > Marine > Oceanic...
ATCTGAGCCATGATCAAACTCTTCAATTAAAAAGTTTTGTGTCTTTCGACAGCTCAATGAATTCTGAATTTATTTAATATCTTTCGATATTGAATTGACTGTGCTGAATAACTACCTAAGTAATTATCCTGTTGGTCACTCAGTTTCAATTGAGACTCTAATTTGTTTGCCTCGCTACCTAAGTAGCTTGGCTGTTAGAACTCAATCTGTACGAGTGCCCACACAGATGATTGCTTTATATTGTTAAAGAACGTTTGAGTTGCCTTAGCAACTCAAGGGAAGCGAATCTTACGCTTTCCTGTGTTTTTGTCAACACTTAATTTTAAATTTTATAAAAATTTAAACTTAAGTTTTACTCGACTCACTAAGTGGTTTGCTTGCAGCTTAAGCGTTGCCTGCTCTGCCGTCTCAGTGGGGTCGCATTATAGGGAGCCGCGAATTTAACGCAAGCCTTTTTTAGCTAAAAAAGTGATTTAAATTGCACCCCAAACAAGCGCACACCCTAAACACAAGTTACCCACAAACACCTGTTGATAACTTTGTTTTTATGGTCGTTTATTCTAAACACTTGGCCATTCCTATGGTAAGTTGCGGTCACTTTTTTAACGCATGTCTTTAGGTAGTATTTATGGCAGATATAATAAATAGTATAAGTGGTCTCTTGTGGGGGCACGTTCTCGTATACTTATTAATAGCAGCGGGTTTATTTTTCACCTTTAAATTAGGTTTTATTCAATTTGTACAATTTCCACATATGTTCAAGGTCATGTTTGGATCTCGAAAATGTGCGAATAACGAAATCTCTTCTTTTCAAGCTTTTTGTACTTCATTAGCAGCTCGAGTCGGTACTGGGAATATGGCAGGTGTCGCTGTTGCATTGTATCTGGGTGGCCCGGGAGCTATTTTTTGGATGTGGTTAATTGCATTAATTGGTATGGCGACAAGCTTTGCCGAAAGTACACTTGCACAAGCTTATAAAACAAAAGATGCTGAAGGCAATTTTAGAGGTGGTCCAGCTTACTATATGCAAACCGGCCTAGGTAAGCGTTGGATGGGGGTTTTATTCTCATTGTGTTTAATTTTAGCTTTTGGTCTTGTATTTAATGCTGTGCAGTCAAACTCTATTGCTGCCGCTTTTGAAGTAGCATTTGATATCCCAAAATATATTGTAGGCATTTGTTTAGTTATTGGCTCTGGGATCATCATATTTGGAGGCCTTAAAACAATATCTCGATTTGCTGAAATGGTTGTGCCTTTTATGGCTTTAGCCTATTTATGTGTTGCGCTTTATGTTTGTGCTATTAACTTTGCTGCACTTCCTGATGTATTCATGTTAGTAATTAACAGTGCTTTTGGAATAGAGCAAGCCGGTGCTGGCGCTATAGGTTATGGTGTAATACAAGCGATGATCCAAGGAATTAAACGTGGTTTGTTCTCTAACGAAGCGGGTATGGGTAGCGCCGCTAATGCTGCAGCAACAGCAACACCTTACCCTCCTCACCCTGCTTCACAGGGTTATGTGCAAATGCTTGGGGTTTTTATTGACACAATTGTAATTTGTACTGCGACTGCATCACTTATCCTTCTATCTCAGCAATTAATTCCTGAATCAGGAGTATTGGGTATAGAATTGACTCAAGCAGCATTATCAGAACATGTTGGTAGTTGGGGCACTTATTTTATCGCTATTGCAATTTTATTCTTTGCCTTTACCTCTATTGTTGCTAATTACTCGTATGCAGAAACTAATCTTATGTTTTTAGAACATAACTCCCAAAAAGGGATGTTTATATTCCGCTTGATCGTTTTAGGAATGGTTATGTTTGGGGCTGTAGGTGAGCTCGGATTAATTTGGACTTTGGCCGATATATCTATGGGTTTAATGGCTATTGTTAATGTAATCGCGTTATTTATGCTTTCTGGTGTCGTTGTATGGCTTTCAAAAGACTATAACGAACAACGTAAAAAAGGCCTTATCCCCTCGTTTGATAAAAGTAAACATCCAAAACTAGATAAAGAGGTAGACCCTCTAGCTTGGAAATAAAAAATAAAATAGCGAGTTCCCGCTCGCTTTTTTAGTTCTAAAGTTTATTTACCCAACATTAAAACTTAGATTAATTTTTACCACTACTTTATATTTACTACGTATAGGAACACAAAGAGGTATCTAAAAAAGGAAAGCCGATGGATGACATGACAAAAAAATACAGTATCGATACTACTGATTATCAAGTTGGACAAGATAATGTACAAAAATGGGGGTTTGATATACATAACCCTGTATTTGGAATAAGCGCTTTTTTAGTTGTTTTATTTGTATTGCTTAGCTTGGTTTTTGACCCTACTGTTACCCGCGATGCATTAACCTCCACTAAAGACGTTATCATAAATCAATTCGATAGTTACTTTATGTTACTTGCTAATGCCTTTGTAATCTTTTGTATTATCTTGGCATTCTCTCCCTTAGGTAAAATTCGTTTAGGCGGTGTAAAAGCTCGTCCAGAGCATGGTTACATATCGTGGCTTGCCATGTTATTTGCTGCAGGAATGGGCATTGGCTTACTTTTTTGGGGTGTTGCAGAGCCAACAGCTTATTATACAGGTTGGTATCATATACCTATGGGGGTTGAACCCAATTCAGCACAAGCACATTCATTAGCTTTAGGTGCAACTATGTATCACTGGGGTTTGCACGGATGGGCAATTTACGCAGTAGTTGGCTTAAGCTTGGCTTTTTTTGCATTTAATAAAGGCCTGCCTTTGTCTATACGTTCTGTTTTCTATCCCTTATTTGGTGATCGCGCATGGGGGTGGATGGGGCATATCATAGATATACTCGCGGTACTGTCGACTTTATTTGGTTTAGCAACATCACTGGGGCTTGGCGCGCAACAAGCGACCAGTGGTATAAATTACCTATTAGGCACCGATTATGGCACTGCTTTTCAAATATCTGTTATTGGCTTAGTAACGTGTATTGCTATTTTCTCTGTTATTAGAGGTATTGAGGGCGGTGTAAAAGTACTAAGCAACGTTAATTTAATTTGTGCGTTTATTTTACTGTTAGTTGTTATCGTACTTACATTCTCTGATTCAATCCCTGCTGTTTGGTTTACCCTGGGAGCATACGTAGAGCATTTTGTACCATTGAGTAATCCTTTTAATAGGCCCGATGAAGATTGGATGCATTCTTGGACTGTATTTTATTGGGCGTGGTGGATATCTTGGTCACCGTTTGTTGGTATGTTTATAGCGCGTGTTTCTAAAGGGCGCACTGTACGAGAGTTCTTACTTGTTGTTATAGGGCTACCAACTCTGCTTAGCCTTGTGTGGATGGGTGTATTTGGCAATATGGCAATAACACAAGTTATAGACAAAGTCGGACCACTTGGACAAAATGGTTTGACTGATATTTCAGTTACTTTATTTCAGGTATATGAACAGCTACCGTTTTCTAGCTTTATTTCTATTATTTCTATTGCTTTAGTTTTAGTCTTTTTTATCACTTCATCTGATTCAGGATCACTGGTGATAGACGGCATAACTGCTGGCGGTAAAATTGATGCACCAGTGCCACAGCGTATATTTTGGGCTACTGTCGAAGGTATGATAGCAGCAGTGTTACTTTGGGTTGGCGGCTCGCAAGCCTTACAAGCACTTCAATCGGGTGTAGTAACTACTGCACTCCCATTTTCAATCATACTTATTTTAATGTGTGTTGCGCTTATACAAGGCTTGCTAAGCGAATACCCTACTTATAAGGTTCAAAGCAAACTGCACTAACAATTCATCCGGTATAAGTGGCTCTTAAGAGTTGCTTATACAACTCATTTAAAACTTATTATAGCCACGTCACATTTTCCTCAATCTAGCTCTAGTTACTACTTTTTTATTTTAAAAGAGCAAACCCTACTCTCATAGTGTTGAAAATATCTGATTGACTAAAAGATAGATAAAGGAGTAATTAAATTACTAATGTTCTGATTTGTTTATTTTGTTATGAACAAGTGCGTTACTCATACAGATTCACATAATTAAGTACTATTTCGGATTGGTATTAACTGAGCTGAGTGAAATAGAGTAATGACGATAAAAATTGGGCCTTGCAAAGGCTAAGTAACAAAATCTTTAAATAGTAAGGTTAAGGAGATATTAAAAATAGATTAGATAAATGAGATTTGAATATATATTAAAAAATTTGTGGTATGAGTTTTTGTGATTTCGGATTTATATAGAGGTGGTGCCCGAGGCCGGACTTGAACCGGCACGACTTGTTAGTCGAGGGATTTTAAATCCCTTGTGTCTACCAATTCCACCACTCGGGCATCGAGTTTGCTAATTAAAGCGTGTGGAGTAAATTATGTGGAGGCGGAACCCGGAGTCGAACCGGGGTAAACGGATTTGCAATCCGGTGCATGGCCACTCTGCCATTCCGCCTTAACGCTTCCATATAATTTGGAGCGGCACACGAGGCTCGAACTCGTGACCTCGACCTTGGCAAGGTCGCGCTCTACCAACTGAGCTAGTGCCGCATAAAACATTATCAGTAATTTGCCCGTTGGTGCGCGACCATGTCGCGGTAAAACGTTCTGGCAACTGAGTAGTGCCACAATAAACTTTTTCAGTAATTTGTTTGTTAGTACGCGACTGTATCGCGGTAAACATTCTGGCAACTAAACTAATGCCAAAAATACTAATTTATCAACTTCAAATTACCTTGGTATAATAATTTAAAGTGGTGCCCGAGGCCGGACTTGAACCGGCACGACTTGTTAGTCGAGGGATTTTAAATCCCTTGTGTCTACCAATTCCACCACTCGGGCATCGAGCTTGCTATTTAAAGCAAGTGGATAAAACTAATATGGAGCGGCACACGAGGCTCGAACTCGTGACCTCGACCTTGGCAAGGTCGCGCTCTACCAACTGAGCTAGTGCCGCATCATATTAATTCTACTATTACATTTTAAAAGTTATATGTTGGTGCATATAACTAAACCACAAAGTGGTGCCCGAGGCCGGACTTGAACCGGCACACTCTAAGAGCGAGGGATTTTAAATCCCTTGTGTCTACCAATTCCACCACTCGGGCATCGAGTTTGCTATTTAAAGCGTGTGGAGTGTTGATTGGAGGCGGAACCCGGAGTCGAACCGGGGTAAACGGATTTGCAATCCGGTGCATGGCCACTCTGCCATTCCGCCCCAGTACTGGGGTTATAACCTTAGATAACTTGGAGCGGCACACGAGGCTCGAACTCGTGACCTCGACCTTGGCAAGGTCGCGCTCTACCAACTGAGCTAGTGCCGCATTTCGTTATCTTGGGGGCTATGCCCTCTCAACACGGACGCATTCTACAGAGATTATTAAACGCGTCAATACAAAAAATGCTAGTTTTGAACTGTTTGCTTGTTTTTTATCTAAAACGGTGCGTTATTATACATTTACAGTTAATTTTTGGTCAATTCACTCCATGCAGCGTTCAAATATTGCAGCATAGAACTCAGGGTCAAAAAGGTTGCTATATAGAGTAGCCCAAAACTTAAATAATTCATCCAAGTGTCATATTGCCAAATCAAACCAATGATGGCTAACATTTGTGCGGCAGTTTTAATTTTTCCCATATTAGATACAGCTACATTGCCACGCTTGCCCTGCTCAGCCATCCATTCCCTTAATGCTGATATAACTATTTCTCGACTAATAATAATAAGCGCAGGAATGGTCATATACATTGACTGATATTGGTCAGAGAGAGCAACGAGTGCAGCACACACCATTACCTTGTCTGCAACAGGATCTAAAAAGGCTCCAAATGGCGTTGATTGTTCTAATTTTCTTGCAAGGTAGCCATCAAGTATATCGGTAATTGATGCAAGCCAAAAAATAAAAGCGGCAGCAAAAAAAGCCCAGCTATAAGGCAAATAAAATATCACCAAAAAAATGGGGATAAGAAAAAGTCTAAATGTTGTGAGTGTGTTTGGAATATTCCACATAACTACTTGGATATGTCTTTTCTTTTATATTCGCATGAAGGGCTAGCCCTTGTCATGTAAATGGTTAAATATCTTCTCAGCCATATCAGGGCTGATCCCGGGAACTTTCTTTAATTGTTCTATATTAGCAGCTTTTACCCCCTGCATGCCCCCTAAATATTTTAATAATGTTTGGCGACGCTTAGAACCTACTCCATTAATTTCTTCCAACAATGATTGCGTGCGCTGTTTTTGACGCTTATTACGATGCCCAGCTATTGCAAAACGGTGAGATTCATCTCGTATATGTTGTATTAGGTGAAGTGCAGGCGCATCAGAATCCATCGGAATTGTTTTACGCCCCCCATCTATGAGTAATGTTTCTAGGCCAGGTTTACGGCTCGTTCCTTTTGCAACCCCGACTAGCAGAGGCATTTTAGAATGAGACCAATTAGAAAAATATTGCTCTGCACGCCCTAACTGTCCTTTACCGCCATCTATAAATATTACATCGGGGATTTTGTTTTCATCCACTAATTTGTTGTAACGCTTATTTAAAGCAAACTCCATGGCTGCATAATCATCACCACCGGTTATACCGGTTACATTATAGCGCCTGTATTCTTTTGTATTTGGGCCTTGCGAATCGAAAACAACGCAACTTGCTACCGTGTTTTCTCCCATAGTATGGCTTATATCAAAACATTCCATTCGCGCTATATCATCTAGGCGTAATGTTGCTTTTAATTGGGCATAGCGTTTATTAATAGAGTCTTGTGTACTTTGTTTGACAGCAATACTGTTTAACGCATTTTTATTTGCTAGTTGAAGGTATTGCGCACGCTCTCCACGTGTAACCACTTTAAGCGCCACTTTACGATCGCTTATTTGCGTCAGTGCTTCGCTTAACGCACTGCTCTCTTCTATTTCAAACGGGAGTATAATTTCTTTAGCAATGCGTCCTGTTGCACCTGGTGCTAAATAATATTGACCTAAGAATGAAGTTAAAATTTCTTGCTCGCTTGAATCTTTTGGTACTTTTGGAAAGTACGTTTTACTGCCTAGTACTTTATGATCGCGAATCATTAATAAGTGTATGCCGTTTAATCCATTTAAATGCGCAAAGCCCACCACATCCATTTCTGCAAAGTTACCCGAAATAGATTGTTGCTCCTGCATTTTACGCAGTAGCATTATTTGATCACGTACTTTTGCGGCAAGCTCAAAGTTGAGCTCCGCACTGGCCGCTTCCATTTTTTTTATTAGTTCGGCAATGACTTCATCCGATTTACCCGTCAGAAATTTGCGAACATAGTCAACTTGTTCACTGTAGTCTTGCTCGGTAACTTTGTTAACGCATGGCGCAGAGCAACGCTTGAGCTGATACTGCAAACAAGGGCGACTTCGGGCACGATAATAAGCATCTTCGCATTGACGAACGGGAAATATTTTTTGCATTAAACGCAAACTTTCCGAGACCGCGCCTGCACTCGGAAATGGACCAAAATACTCACCTTTTATTTTGCGGCTCCCTCTATGGAACGCTAGCCGCGGATGCTTATGGTTTGTTAATAAAATATAGGGGTACGACTTATCATCTCGCAGTAGAATATTATAACGAGGCTGATATTTTTTTATGAGGTTATTCTCGAGCAGTAGCGCTTCGGTTTCGGTGTTGGTCAGTGTGACTTCAATATCATTAATGTTACTGACTAAAACACGGGTTTTGCTGTCGGTAATGTTGGATCTAAAGTAACTGCTTACGCGTTTTTTTAATTGTTTAGCTTTACCAACATAAATAACTTGGTTGTCACTATCAAGCATGCGGTAAACACCGGGCTCGCTTGATAGCGTTTTTAAAAAATGTACGTGATCAAATTCAGACATATAAAAGGGTTAGTACGACACGTCTATGTCAATCATCTTATGACGAATAGCTAAATGTGTAAGTTCAACATCGCCACCTACATTCAATTTTTCAAACATTCGGTAACGATAGCTATTAACTGTTTTAGAACTGAGGTTTAAGCGCTCTGCAATATCTTGTGCTTTTTCACCTTTGGTGATCATAAGCATTATTTGAAGTTCGCGCTCTGATAAGCTCTGAAACGGATTTTCGTCTGTACGACCAGTAACCTGTGCCAGTGCTATTTGTTGTGCAATTTCAGGCGCAATGTAGCGTTGACCTGCATGGACTGAACGAATGGCACGAACCATTTCATCAGAGCCAGCTCCTTTAGTAAGAAAGCCGTGTGCACCAATTTGCATGACTTTAGACGGAAATGGGTCTTCGCAATTAACAGTAAGAACGATAATTTTTACATCTGGGCAATAGCGACAAATCTTTTTAGTTGCCTCTAATCCACCCATGCCAGGCATATTCATATCCATAAGTACAATATTAGGTGTGTGCTGTCGGCAAAACTGAACAGCGGCTTCACCGTCTTTTGCTTCACCTACAACTTTAAACCCACGCACATCATCTAATATGCGTCTGATCCCAGTTCGTACTAGTTCATGATCATCAACTAAAAGTACATTAATCAATGCAATACCCTCATTAACTCAACTACACACGTCTAAATAATTTAATTTGTCACATTAACACAGTTAAAGCGAAACAATAACTAATATTATCGCTCTCACTCAGGCACGTTAACTAAAGTTAAAAGTACTGAAATCAATGTGCCCAGCGGTTTAAGAGGCTGACTTTTCACTAAAACGGTCAACCCATAATGCAATAATACCATCACCGGTAACATTACATGCCGTACCAAAGCTGTCTTGTGCTAAGTACAGTGCAATCATTAATGCCACAGCCCCTTCATTAAAGCCAAGCATGCTTGTTAAAAGCCCAAGCGCCGACATTACCGCACCACCCGGAGCGCCTGGCGCTGCAATCATCACAACACCGAGCATAAATATAAATGGCAACATGCCCATTAACGATGGCACTTCCATAACTGGCGATAAAAACATAACGGCCATGGCACACGTAACAATGGTAATTGTTGAACCCGACAAATGAATGGTGGCACATAAAGGTACAGTAAAGTTTGCTACGTCTTCTTTAACATTATTTGCTTTACTTGATTGCAACGACACAGGAATAGTTGCTGCACTCGACATAGTACCTAATGCAGTAAAATAAGCCGGTAGCATATTTTTAACTAATTCAAGTGGATTACGCTTCAATAAAATGCCTGTTGCAATATATAGAACACTTAACCATAGCCAATGCATTACAAGGGCTGCAATGAGCACCACGCCAAATGTTTGCAGCGTATCAACCACTGTGCCTGCTACAGTCATTTCAGCAAATACACCGGCAATATAAAACGGTAATGCCGGAATAATCACTTTTGACAATAACGCATCTATTACATCACGACCCTGATCCGATACTTTTTTTAATGTGTCTAATTCAAGCTGGCTCATACCAATACCAAATATGAAAGCCGTAGCAAGCGCAGTCATCACTCCCATTAATGGTGGGATTTCTATATCAATAAAACTGCCTATTTCAGTGGCTACTTCAGCTTCGAACGTAATACCCCCACTTAAAAATGGGATAACAGCACTGACTAATAAAAATGCAAGCGTGCCGGCGATAACGGTAGAGCTATACGCAAATCCAACCGTTTTACCAAGTAAGTGGCCAGAACCTTTAGGAAGCCCTGCAATACCAGAAGCAATAAAAAATAGAATAATAAGAGGAATAGTGAAGGAAATAATTTGACCAATTAACTCTTTAACCGTAAATAAGAGTTCAACACCTGTCAAAGGCACATAAAAGCCTACCAATATACCAGCCGCAATGCCGGCAATTAACTTTAAGATTAACTTCATTTTTATTACTCAATTATTGTTAGATAAACGTTTTTATCATGTTTTGGTTAGCTTGTGTCATAAAACCGCTGAACTAAAGTTTGTTTGCATAAATAATCATCAATAAAAAGTACATTTGGTCTCGATAAAGTATCATATTCAAAAATCAGTCAATTTATTAGTCATTGGGCCGCATGGGTGTCTGCACCTATTTAAATATTTAAGCGTCTCTTTAGTTTATTTATGAGTAAAAAGCCGACATAACAAACAAAAGCGTCTTATCATTAAATTTAATGTGCGCACCTAATAACAAAAGGCACAGCTAATATAGATTTTTATTTCACTTAGTTATAAGCTCAATAGATATATCTTATAGCCAAACTTTACTTTTATTTTTTTAAACTCTCAGTAAAGTGTCAACATATAGTTAGTAGCAAAGGCTATTAGCACGTTGATCAGATTGTATCCAAAGGAACATTATGTCTACTATTTTTGAAGATAACTCACTTAGTATCGGTAATACACCACTGGTAAAACTTAAACGTGTTACAGGTGGGAATGTATTCGCTAAAGTGGAAGCGCGTAACCCAAGCTTTAGTATAAAATGCCGCATTGGTGCATCGATGATTTGGGAGGCTGAAAAAGCAGGTCAGCTAACTGAGGGTAAAGAACTTATCGAGCCTACATCTGGTAATACAGGTATTGCATTGGCCTTCGTTGCCGCAGCACGTGGTTATAAACTAACGCTTACTATGCCTAACACTATGAGCTTAGAGCGTCGTAAACTTCTAAAAGCACTGGGTGCTAACCTTGTGCTTACAGACGGTGCTAAAGGTATGAATGGTGCAATCCAAAAAGCAAAAGAGATTCAAGCCACCGATCCTGAAAAGTATATCTTGCTACAGCAGTTTGAGAATTCAGCAAACCCAAAAATACACTTTGAGACTACAGGCCCAGAAATTTTTGATGCTCTTGACGGTAAAGTGGATTACTTTGTAGCAGGCGTAGGTACTGGCGGGACTATAACAGGTGTTAGTCGTTACCTTAAAACAGAAAAAGGTATAAATGTTAAGTCTATTGCAGTTGAGCCAACTAATTCGCCAGTGATCAGCCAAACACTTGCCGGTGAAGAAGTAAAACCAGGGCCTCATAAAATTCAAGGTATTGGCGCAGGATTTATCCCTGGAAACCTAGACATGAGCCTAATAGATGCTGCAGAGCAAGTATCTAACGAAGATGCAATTGCAATGGCACATGAGCTAATGAAAAAAGAAGGTATACTAGTGGGTATTTCATCGGGCGCTGCTGTAGTGGCAGCAAAACGTATTGCTGAAAAACCAGAAAATGCCGACAAAAATATTGTTGTTATTTTACCAAGTGCCACCGAACGTTACTTATCAAGCCCGCTATTTGATGAGGAATTTAGTGACCAAGAGCTTGTTCAATAATCATAGCTAACCATTTTTTGAAAGGATGCCTAGGCATCCTTTTTTATTATTTACTCTGCAATATCTTTTTATTTACCTTCCATGTCTTTACATATTAGCTAATTCACCACACACTTAAATAAAACTAACCAACAAAAATTAACATGAAAAAAATAACCTATTTAGTCAGCCTTATTCTGTGTTTGTTTTTAGTTGCCTGTGGCGATGATGTAAAAAAACTTGGCGATTCACCCGGTGACACTGCAACAGCCTACTTTGATGCCTTGTACAATCAGCAAGACCTTCAAAAAGCAACAACCATGGCAACACCCAACCTTACGCGAATCATGAAGTCGTACGGTACAGCTAAACAATTTACTCGTAACTTAGTTAACATGCAGTACGATGAGGTTATTATTGAAGTCGATATGACCAATATGAGTGTACGCGAACAGTATGGTGACAATGCTAAAATAAATCTTATTTTCACCGGTTATTTAAATGGTAACAAAATAGATGATATGCGTAGCGTAAAAATGCTACGTAAAAAAGGTAAATGGTATATCGACAAAATAGTTGCAGACCCATACGCACGTTAATCATTATATTAAAAAAAAGGCCTTACACATGTAAGGCCTTTTTTATTTACGATTCAAATAATTAGCTACAACTCGCCTTGCTGAAAGTTATCAACCGCTATTGCTTGCTTACGTAGCTTATTGGCATGGTGCATAGCATCGGCATCGGTTTGCGTTACTAAATCATTGTCTAATGCAAAGTTAATCGCACCTTCAATATCGAGCGTTGCAGGAATATTGCCTTTGCGCTGCCATTGTTTTAAATCTTTGAATTGAGCCTGCATATCGTGCATAGCTAAAAATGCATTTTCCATTACCCCTGTACCTGCGTTTTCATCTACATAACACAAATGAGTTAAGCGATTTCTAAACACACCTGGTTGTGTCATATGCTCGCAAATACGTTGTGCAATTTCATCGCTTGGTTTTTCGTAATGATTGCCAATTGGAAATACAATACGCTTAAGCACAAAATTAATAATCGGGTTTGAGAAATTTTTGAAAAAGCCATCAAACGCTTGGCCTATTTCAAATAACGATGTCTCTATCGAATATTTCACAAAAGGTAAGTCTGCTTGTTGACGACCTTCGTCCTCATAGCGTTTTAAAACCGTAGAAGCTAAATACAATTGGCTCAATACGTCGCCTAATCGGGCAGATATCATCTCTTTGCGTTTGAGCTCACCACCTAACATTAACATGGCTACGTCAGTACAAATAGCCAAGCCTCTGCTCATTCTGCTTAGGTGCTTGTAGTAAACTGCTGTTTCGCCGCCAACAGGCGCTTTTGCAAAGTAACTACGTGTTAAACCATGTATAAATGCCATGCTGGCATTACTTACCGCAAATAATATATGGTTCATTAATAAACCATCAAATTGATTCAGAGCAGCATCGCCATCTTCAAGTGCAGCGGCCTCCATTTCTTTTAGAACAAAGGGATGACAACGGGTCGCTCCTTGGCCAAATATCATTAAATTTCGAGTTAAAATATTTGCGCCTTCTACCGTAATAGACACCGGTATTCCCATATAAGCATGTGCCAAATAGTTATTTGGCCCCACCTGAATGCCTTTGCCTGAATGAATATCCATCGCATCATTCATGACTGTACGACCCATTTCCGTCATATGGTATTTGGCAATAGCGGTGACAACCGAAGGGCTAAGTTTTAAATCGATTGCGCCAGCCGTCATTAACCGACATGACTCTAGCGTGTAAGTTAAGCCACCAATGCGAGCAAGCGCTTCTTGTACACCTTCAAATTGCCCAATAGACACACCAAATTGTTGGCGAACTACGGCATATGCTGAAGTCATTTTAGCCGCTAGGTGACCGGTTGCAGCACTTAAAGCCGGCAGCGAAATACCACGCCCTGCACTTAAACACTCCACCAGCATGCGCCAGCCACGCCCCGCACACTCTTGTCCACCAATAATCCAGTCAAGCGGAATAAACACATCTTCACCATAAGTTGTACCGTTCATAAATGCCATATTAAGTGGGTAATGACGCTCACCTGTTTTAACTCCTGGGTGATCGGTTGGAATAAGTGCGCACGTAATACCAAGCTCTTTTTCGTCTCCTAATAAACCATCGGGGTCATACATTTTAAAAGCAAGGCCTAATACTGTGGCAACGGGTGCAAGGGTAATGTAACGTTTTGACCAGTTTAAACGAAGGCCAATTACTTCTTCACCATTGTGCTCTCCTTTACATACAACGCCAGAGTCTGGAATGCTACCGGCATCAGAGCCTGCTTCTGGGCCTGTAAGTGCAAAGCATGGAACATCTTCACCATTGGCAAGCGTTGGTAACCAGCGGTCTTGTTGCTCTTTAGTACCGTAATGCAGCAATAGCTCACCCGGCCCTAAACTATTTGGCACCATTACGGTAACCGCCGCAGTTAAACTCTTGGTCGAAATTTTTGACACAATGGTTGAATTAGCAATCGCCGAAAACTCTCGCCCACCAAACTTTTCAGGAATGATTAATGCAAAAAAACCTTCTTTTTTTAAGTAATCCCACACTTCTTTTGGCAAATCTTTATCTTTTTGCACTATTTGGTAATCATCTAGCATCGCCATTAGGGTCTCAACCTGATTAGCCATAAATGCGTTTTCTTTTTCGCTCAATTCTGGCTTTGGAAAATTGTGTAATTTTTTCCAATCAGGGTTACCACTAAATAGTTCTCCATCCCACCAAACATCGCCTGCTTCCATAGCCTCTCGCTCTGTTTGCGAAAGCGGTGGAAGTACTTTTTTAAACATTTTAAACGTGGGTCTACTGATCAGGTTTACGCGGATATCTTTAACAGCAAAAATAACCACCATAACAACCAGTAAAATGATAAATACCGACATGCCTACATTCCTTTAACATTAGAAATTAATAACCTAAGTATGACCCATCTTAGTTTAAATACAATCATTGCAAATACGCTGTCTACTAAGTCTGTAAATTAGGGAATAAAGAATAAACTAGTCTGTAATTATTAATTTTGATATGGGTAAAGCAACTAAAAAATAAAAAGTATAAGCCTTATTAATACAAAAGCCCGCTGCATGAGCGGGCTTATATTTTAATTAAGCTGAAAACTTAAATTGCGTTATTCATTAAAACTGAAAACGCATGTTTGCAAAGTAAGCATCATTATCAGAGTCATCGGCATTATTCTCGTAACCTACTTTAAGGCCAATATTTTTGTTAATGAAGTGCTGAGCACCAAAGCTGTAGGTATCTTGTTTATCGTAGCTTGCGAATACAGAGGTCGCTTTTGAAAAATAGTAATTCGTTTCTGCCACCCATTGGTTTTCAGCATCATCAATGCTTTCGTATTTACCTTCAAATGTTAAGTAGTTACCTTGCTGTAAATCAATAAAGTATTTAGCAGCAACGGCGCGGTAATCAAAATCATCATCCGCAGTAACAGTTACACCAATGTAATCGGTACTGTTAAGCATATGGTTATACGCTAAATCGAATAAAGCGAAGTCTTCGCCATCTTTATTTTCAACTAGCGTCACTTTTGCAAGCAAATCTGGGTTAAAAAAGTAACCGCCTGAAATTGTATATGCTTCGTTATGATTGCCAACATCAAGGTTTGTGTATGATGCACCAATAACAAATTCATTAATAAAGTACTCACCACCAACTAACGTTGTATCGCTAAAGTCGTCATCAGCGTATGCGCCGTAAATGTTGCTTTGTTTATTAATGTATTCAAATTGGTCGTGCGGGCCTAATGTTTTTTTAGGTGATAGATAATAAATAGAATCTACAGCAACGGTATCGTTATTGTCGCTGTCTTTGTAACTTAAGTTACTGATTGAGTTATAGCTGTCTGCAGCAGCCGCAGTGCTAGATAATAAAATGCTTGAAATAATAACTGCTAATTTTTTCATTGTAAGACTTCCCTATGTACATTGCGTTTTATGCTTTAGCTAAATTACTAAAGTGGGCACATGCTAACGCCGAGAAACTGAATGAAAACTTAATTAAACCATTGTATTTGCTGAGTTAATTGTAAGGAGGTGTAAGAAACTGTAAAATTAAAGTAGTTGCAACATTTAGTCAACAACTACTTAAAATAGTTGTACAATTATAGAGCGTGTTGGCTAATTACTCTATAAACTTCATTAATGTTATCGCCTGCTTTAAACTCTTTTGTAAGTGGCGTTGGGTCAGAGCCAATCCAAATTTTAAGTTCAGCATCCAAATCAAAGTGCCCTGCACTCTCTTTGCTAAACTTGGTAATTTTAGAGTAAGCAATACTCACCATTTCCATTTTAGAACCAGTTACACCTTGCTTATCAATTAAAATTAAGCGCTTATTAGTAAAAATGAACATATCGCGAATAACTTTATAGGCTTTTTCGACGTGCTCACCCTCAATTAATGTATTAGCGAGTACTTTTTCTAAATCAGAATCATCAACTTCGCTTGCGTTACCCATTAATCCGCTTAATAAACCCATTATACTTTCTCCTGTTTAAAAATTTGATTTTCTAATGTATGGCCATTAACCAATTGCCTGTATTGCCAATTATGTTGGTGGCAAAACTGTAATAGTGCAATATCAAGTGCCTGCTCAGATTGTGTGTATTCAATAACATACTCCTTGTGTTGGCTCATATAAACAGAGCTTACACCATTGAGTAACTGTAACTGTTGCTCAACGTTTTCATACATCTCGTTTAGCATTAATGTGTAAAAGTGTTTGTCGGTTTGATTTACTTTTGTTTGGTGCTCACTCAATACGCCTTTATCTAAATGCAGCACTTGGGAACATAACCGCTCAAGCTCAGTTAAATCGTGCGAACTTAAAATAAAGGTTGCTTCAGAGCTCAACGTTGACACCAACTCACGTACTTCTCTGGCATGAATAGGATCAAGTCCTGCGGTTGCCTCATCTAGCATAACAATTTGCGGCGAACCAATAAGAGCCTGCGCTATGGTTACACGTTTGCGCATACCATGAGATAAATCACCTGCACGGTTTTTAGCAATTTCACGCAGCCCAACTAAATCAAGCACGCGTAATGCTTCTGTTTGGCTTTGCTTGGTACTCATACCTTGTAATTTGGCGTAAAAAGCAAGTTGTTTATCTATATTAAAACGCGGATCGAGCTGCGCATCTTGTGGTAAAGCACTGACCTTATTAAATAATGCGGCACTGCCGGGTTTATGGCCGAGTATTTCAAGCTCACCATTGCTGGGCGCTATATAGCCGCATAACAAACTAAATAATGTCGTTTTACCCGCACCATTTGGGCCAACTAGAGCAACAGGAGCACCTTGCTCAATTTCAAAGTTCACATTATTAAGCGCAAGTTTAGACCCATACGACTTACTTAAATTACGCCCTGTAATTAGTGGATTCATAGTGAGCTCCTTGCAAAAATACGTTGAGCCACTGCCAGTAACACAGCTGTTTGTACAAGTGGTATTCCCACGGCACTTAATAATGGCAGGTTTTGGCCGGCGAGTTGCTCTATTTGTACACCCGGGAATAAATAATCTAGCACGCTTAATGCAGGTATTTGCCATTGTAGTAAACCCACTACAATTCCACCCGCTGTAAAATATAAAATAGCGAGTACAATTGATAACCGCGATGAACGTGCAAAAGTATTAATTAAAGTCATTAACGCCACAAACGGTGCAAATGTAACTATAAGAATTGAAAATATCGACACAGCGCGGCCAACGCCCCCTACCAACAAACTCGGATCGCGATACCCTAATACCGCTAATGTGGCCACAAGAGTAATTGCGACCAAACACGTTAATACAGCTAATTGCCCTATAAACCGGCCAAACAAAATTTCAAATCGGGTTGAACGTAATGATAAAAACCTAAGTGTACCGCGCTCTCTGTCACCCACTGTTTGGTCACTACAAATAAATAAACTAAACACAGGAAAACTGTACAAAGCAATTAGCCAATACATAGCAAACTCGGCTTCAGGCCAATCAAGAAGTTTACTCAAGCCAATTGAGCCTGAAATATCGCGGGCTATTTGCTCAAAGTTTGGAGAGCTAATAATGCTCACAGCTTGCCCTATCGGGTAGCGCAAAATAATTAACCAAACGAGTGCAAATGCTGCAAGGGCTATAAGCCCACGTTTAGTTAAAAACATACGTACAAGCTCAAATCCCGCAATTTGCGTTAATCGCCCTACGTTTATTGGTAATGGTGTTGCCATTGACTATCCTTAATGACGTTGCTCATGCTTTAGTTCAAAGCCTAATATAACTACCCTAAGTGTAAACACCTTGAATTACCAGCAAAAAAAAAGCCCACGAAGAGTGAGCTTTGTAACAAACCATTTAAATGTAACTAACGCGTAATTACAAATGCTGCTTGTATACCTCTAACGCTTGGCTTAAATCGGCTATTAAGTCATCGATATCTTCAAGGCCAATATGCAATCTAATAACCGGTCCTAAATCCCACCCGGTGGTTGAACGCAGTCCTTTCATTGTTAAGTTAGCGGTAACTAAACTTTCAAAGCCACCCCACGAAAAACCCATTTTAAAATGCTGAAGGCTATCTAAAAATTCATCTATCGCTTTTTGATTCCCTGTTTTCATAACAATTGAAAACAAGCCATTACTGCCGTCAAAGTCACGCTCAAAAAACGCATGGCCTGGGCAGGTTTCAAAGGCTGGATGGCGAATATGATCAACTAACTCATGCTGTTCAAGCCATTTTGCCACCTCTATCGCCGCCTTTTCATGCTGATTTAAACGCACGCTCATCGTGCGTAAACCGCGCAGTGCCAAATATGCATCATCAGCACTTGTACACTGCCCTAGTAAGTAAGAATGTTCGCGAAGCGTTGGCCAATATTTTTTATTTGCCACTGCAACTCCCATCATTACATCTGAATGACCAACAATGTACTTTGTTGCCGCTTGAATACTAATATCGACGCCATGCTCAAGCGGTCGGTAATGAAGACCGTTTCCATAGGTGTTATCCAGCATGGTCATCACATTATGTTCTTTGGCTACGTTTACCATGGCTGGTACGTCTTGAATTTCCATCGTTATGGAGCCGGGAGATTCTAAAAATAACACCTTGGTATTTGGCTTAATATAGTCTTTTATGCCTGCACCAACTGTTGGCGGGTAATAAGTAGTGGTAATTCCTAGCCCTGCTAAAATTTTATCGCAAAAATCGCGAGTAGGCTCATACGCGTTATCAACCATTAAAATATGGTCACCACTTTTTAAAAACGACAATAGCGCTTGGCTAATTGCAGCAGCCCCGCACGGATAAAGTGCGCACCCTTCACCGCCTTCTAACTCGGTAATGGCCTCTTGCAATGCAAAATGTGTGGTAGTGCCACGACGCCCATAAAAAAGGGTTTTATCGCCACGCTTCTTCGCCGCTTCTTTAAGTTCTGCAACCGAGTCAAATACCACCGTTGATGCGCGCTGCACAACGGGGTTTACTACACCATGGGTGTACGCTTTTTTGCGCCCAGACGACACAAGCTGAGTATTTTTATTACTGTCACTCGACATGGTTATTCCTTATGGATTAGTACGCCAATGTTCAATTAAATAGCGAGAAATAGAATCAGTACGAGGAAGTTTTAAATGATCTCCTTCGTCATGCCAATTACCAAAGTTTGCCAAATCTTCACGGCTAAACCACTTAGCATCGTCAAGTTCGTCTTTATCTACGTTAATTTGCTCAGACGTTGCTTTAGCAAAAAAGCCAAGCATGATAGATGAAGGAAATGGCCATGGCTGAGACGCCACATAAGTTACGTCATCAACGTCAATCCCTGCCTCTTCTTTTACCTCACGGGCAACAGCTTGCTCTAAAGTTTCACCTGGGTCTACAAAGCCGGCTAATGACGAATACATTCCTGTAGGCCACACTGCTTGGCGGCCAAGCAAACATCGCTCAATGCCATCGGCAAACGTTTTAGTTACAACCATAATTACCGCAGGGTCGGTACGAGGAAAAGTAGGGTGTTTACAGCGCTCGTTTTCACATAAACGAGAATGTCCCGCTTCAACTAAGTGGTTTGTACTGCCGCAACGTCCACAAAAACGATGCGTTGCATGCCAATAGCACAACCCGCGTGCAAGCGCAGCAATAGACCCCTCTTTTATATCAACAAGCGGCCCCTGCTTACGAATATCCATAAACTCTGCGCCACTTAATATCGGGGCAAGAATTGTGTCGTCAATAGTAGATACATCGAGGGCAAACACCCCCTGCTGTGTGGTGTTTAAGCCTAAAAATAGCGCATTGGTTAAGTTTAGCTGCGCAATTTTCTCGTACGGTAAAAACTTTATTTGAGGCGTATTTTTAATAAATAATGTCTCGTTGTTTTTTACCAAAAGCCACACGCTTTGCGACGACAATTGACCTTTGAGCCATATTGGGTCTTTTCGCACATTGGAGCATCTATCAAGTGGCATATCACTGTAGTTGAGCATGTAAATCCTTAATTACTCGTCATCGCTTAAAATTAACATAACCGACGAGCAAACCCAATTTATTACAGCAACAATAAAGCCTATATTAAACTATATAGGCTCTGTATTAAAAACTCTCATGTTGCAGGCACTTAGCCTCTTTTTTGTAAGCTTTAAAGTAATAAATTATCATCAATCAAATGAAACTGTTCTGCACTTTGTTTGAGTACTTCAGCGGTTAACTTATCTGCTCCATAAACATCACACGGCACATTATATTGATTTTTTAAATGAGCAAGTAACAGTGCAAAATCACCGTCGCCAGAGAGTAAAATCACCTTATCGAGGTTCTTTCCTTGCTCTAGCATATCGATAGTTATACCTACGTCCCAGTCGCCTTTAGCACTGCCATCTCGGCGCTGAATAAACGGCTTTAGTTTTACTTCAAAACCAATCGATCTCAAAATATTTTGAAACTGATTTTGCTTTTCATCTCCACGATAAATAGCGTAAGCAAATGCACAATCTATTTCGTACTGCTCCTGAATAACTCGCCAAAAAGCATTGTAATCAAAGTTTTTACTATAGCTTTCTCTACACGTGTAATAAATGTTTTGTACGTCAACAAATATGCCTACACGCGGTTTAATGTTTTGCTGCGAGTTAAATGAAGTCATGTAATGCCCTAGTTAGAATAATAGCCATAGCGAAATAATTTAAACTCAGTGTACCTTGCTATTTGCTTTTAAGTAACCTAAATTAGTTACATAACGCTATGTAACCATTTTAGGTTACATTTTAAAAAGTAACTAATTTGGATTGTTATGATTGGTGTGATCAGCGGCGATATTATTAAATCGCAAACTATTCCGAAACAGCAATACGATGCCATGCTTTATGAGCTAGAGCAAAGTTTACGTTGTGTATCGGGCGAGAGTACACTTTGGAATATTTATCGAGGCGACTCTTTTCAATTACAAATAAATAACCCTGAGTATTTGTTTAAGCATGCGGTTTTAATTTATTTATATTTGAAGGCATCAGGGTACGAAGTCAGACAAAGTATGGCTATTGGGGAAATAGATAACCCGCGCAATGATATAAAAACAGCTACAGGTTCAGCATTTACTCTTTCGGGTCATGGCCTTGATAAAATAGCCAATCAACGGTTTTTATTTAATACGCCTCCTCAAAGCATCCATGAAAGTTTAAACCTTAATTTAGCCTTTGCAGATGTGCTACTAACTAAAATAACCCAAAAACAAGCCAATGCTTTGTACGCCTATTTAACCAGTACAGATAATAGCCATGCAGCTTTAGCCAAAGATCTTAAAACCAGCAGAGAAAACGTAACTAAGCTACTTAATTTAGCCCATTACCAACTTATCGAACGGTTTTTAGAGCATGCGAGCAACATCATAAAAAATATAAATCAAGGGAGAAGCTAATGGCTATTTCGCTTTTACTCGTAGCCCTAATTATTGGCCATTTATTGGCTGATTTTTACTGGCAACCTATGAGCTGGGTTAACGACAGAAACTCCCGCCACTTCAAGGCAACTAAACTGTATTTTCATGTATTGGTCCATGGGGTCACTAGCGCAATAATTATTAGCGTTTGGGAATACACTTATGGCTGGCAACAAATTAGCAGTGTTGTAATAGCAACCGCCGTTATTATGCTTAGTCATTACGCAATTGATATAGCCAAATCTTACTCAAGCAAAGGTGTCGTGCCCTTTTTAATGGATCAATTTGCCCACATAGCCGTAATAATCTACTTAAGCGTATGGCTGAGCGATAATACACACTTTTTAGACACCCTATATTCACTTGTCACTAACCCAAATGTGTTGTGGGTTGTGTGCGGTTATTTAATTATTTTAAGCCCAAGTGCAGTATTTATTAGAATGATGCTAGAGCGTTTAACGGGTAACTTTAGCAGTAAAGGCAGCTTAGTACTTGCAGGGCAAAGTATTGGCATGTTGGAGCGCGTGTTAATGCTGAGCTTTATTTTACTCGATCAATTTACGGGTGTTGGATTTTTATTAGCGGCTAAGTCGGTCTTTAGGTTTGGCGATTTAAGCGCCAGTAAAGATAAAAAGCTCACCGAATACGTAATGTTAGGCACACTACTTAGCGTAAGTGTAACTTTGTTTGTAGGTTTAATGGTAAAGTATTTAATACATTAAAAAACGCGCTACCGTTTAAAGTAAGCGCGTTTTTATTAAAACTAACTAAACCTAATTAGTCATTATTATTTGGACGGCGACGGCGCTGACCGTTTCCGCCTACCGACTGACGCTTTGCCCAGGGATTTTGTGCGTTATCATCTTTTTTAGCAGCAGGCTTTTTAGAGCCACCACGGCGAGGGCCAGTACCGTTGCCGCCATTATTTGGCTTTTTACTATTTGGCTTACTGCTATCAGATTTAGGCTTGTTAAAAGGTTGCTTTTTCTTTGGCTTTTTAGCAGGTAATGGGCGTGCGTCTAATGCGCGTTCTGCTACTGGGTTTACTGGTTCAAAGCCCTCTTCTTCAGCACGAGGAATAAGCTCACCAATAAAGCGTTCAATACCGTATAAATCGACTGCATCATCAACTGTAACAAACGAAATTGCATGGCCCGATGCACCCGCACGTCCTGTACGGCCAATACGGTGAACATAATCTTCATACACATTTGGTAAGTCGTAGTTAACAACATGCGGAAGCTCAACAATATCAAGGCCACGTGCCACAATATCAGTGGCTACAAGTACACGTACTTCGCCACTTTTAAAACCATCTAACGCTTTAACACGTGCGCCTTGTGATTTATTACCATGAATAGCTGCGCCTACAATATCGTCGCGCTCAAGTTGCTTAACCAAACGGTTTGCACCGTGCTTAGTGCGGCTAAATACTAAAACTTGCTGCCAATCGTTACTACGAATTAAATGACTTAATAAAGCTGTTTTACGGCCTTTATCTACCGCGTAAACGCTTTGCGTTACACTTTTAGCGGTGGTGTTTTTTGCAGCGACTGAAATTTCAACCGGATCGTTTATTAATCCTTTAGCTAACGCTCGAATATCATCTGAAAACGTTGCCGAAAACATGAGGTTTTGGCGCTTAGCAGGCATTTTAGCAATAAGACGTTTAATGTCGTGAATAAACCCCATGTCGAGCATGCGGTCGGCTTCATCTAAAACGAGCACTTCTACGCTATCAAACTTAACGGCATTTTGATTATGTAAATCAATTAAACGCCCAGGCGTTGCCACTAAAATATCGACACCTTTACGCAAGCGCTGCATTTGCGGATTAATTTTAACCCCACCATACACAACAAACGAACTCACGTTTGAATGCTTAGCGTACTCTTCAACGTTTTCGCTTACCTGAAGTGCAAGTTCACGTGTAGGCGCTAAAATAAGCGCACGTACATGGTTACTTTTTGCTTTTGGGCCCGTAGATAAACGTTCGATAAGTGGAAGCGTAAAACCCGCTGTTTTACCTGTGCCAGTTTGTGCTGCCGCCATTACATCGCGACGCTCTATAATTGCAGGAATTGCTTGAGCCTGAATTGGCGTTGGCGTTTCATAGCCCTTTTCTAAAACCGCATTAACTAAAGACTGTGATAAACCTAGACCTTCAAAACTCATATAAACTCTCTTTTAAATAAGGCCAAAACGGCCAGTTGCGCGCATTATACCTGTCGTGGGCTAGAATGCATGCCATTATTTACTTTGCACTCAATTGAAGCCATATATTGCTAAGCCTAAAACGCAAAAAACGGCTAAAAGCCGTTTTTTGTAAATGCTTAAAAACCTAGAAGTAAGGCTTAATTAAGCTCAGGTATTACTTAACACCTAGCTCGCGTAAACGTTCTTGCAAGTAGCTATCTGCGGTGTAACGCTCTGAAAGTACAACATCTGGGCGCGGGTGTAAAAACAACGGTAATGAAATACGCGACTTAGTTGACGCTTTGCCCGTTGGATTAATAACTCGGTGAATAGTAGACGGGAAATAGCCGCCAGATGCTTCTTGCAGCATATCGCCAATGTTAATAATTAAGCTACCAAAATCACATGGTACATCTAACCAACCGCCGTCTGTCTTTTGAACTTGTAAGCCCGGCTCGTTTGACGCTGGTAATACAGTTAGTAAGTTGATGTCGCCATGTGCAGCTGCGCGAATTGCGCCTGGCTCTTCATCACCTGTCATTGGTGGGTAATGTAGAATACGTAGCAATGTTTGATCAGAGTCTGCAATCATGTCTTTTAGATCAATCGAAAACTTAGCACGCACATCGGCAGGCGCCTCAGCTTGAACCCAGCTTAAAAGTGTTGCAGCAAACTCGTTTGCTAAGCGGTAGTACTCACGCACGTCAGCTTCAAGTTCGGCAGGTACACGCCCTTTTGGATAAACATGAAAGTACTCTTTTATGTCTTTAACGGTAAAGCCTTTAGCTACTTCAGACACAGAAGGCGGAAAGTAACCGTCTTGTGTTTCTTTAGAGTATAAAAAGTCGTGCTTTTGCTCTGAGTTAAAAAAGTCTTGCCAGTTTTTGTAAATAGACTCAACTAAAGACTGTGGAATTGGGTGGTTTTTTAAAACACCAAATCCAGTATTTCTCAACGATTCAACAAATTGTGCAGCCGCATCGGGAGCTTTATAATCAACAGTAGGTAATTGCATTGTACGTTCCAGTGAATAGGTTGTTTGAAGTTAGATACTTCAAGTACTTTTATGTATATAAAGTAGCAAGGACTTCATTATAGCGCCATGCGAGGATAGACAAACAGCCCCAAAAACATAAGGACATATGTCCGCAAAGCACCCCCATCAAAGGGTGCGTTGATCAAGATCAATAAATAAAAGCAATTGAATTTGCACACATTGATGCATATGTATGGTCTAGTATTACAACGTATTTTATTTGTTCAAAAAGGCGACCCATGCGACAAAAAGTATCTTTTAAAAGTGGTAATTTAGAACTTGCCGGACAACTTGAACTCCCCGAGGGTAAAGTAAAATTTTATGCCCTATTTGCCCATTGTTTTACCTGCGGTAAAGACATTGCAGCAGCAACACGCATTAGCCGTGCTTTAACACAGCAAGGAATCGCTGTACTTCGTTTCGATTTTACCGGTCTAGGCAACAGCGATGGCGACTTTGCAAACAGTAACTTTTCATCGAACATTCAAGACTTAGTATCTGCTGCTGATCATTTGCGAGCGCACTTTAAAGCACCGCAATTACTCATCGGTCACAGTTTAGGGGGTGCCGCAGTGCTTGCTGCTGCACAATATATTCCTGAGGTGACAGCTATTACAACCATTGGCGCACCGTCAGATGCACAACATGTAGCACATAATTTTGAAACCCATTTAGATGAAATAAACGCAGCTGGCGAAGCAAAAGTGAGTTTAGCTGGCCGTGAATTTACCATTAAAAAGCAATTTATCGACGATATAGCTCAATACGATAAAAGCCACATAAGTAAGCTTAAACGCGCTTTATTAGTCATGCACTCACCGGTTGATACAACCGTAAATATTACTGAAGCTGAAAAAATTTACGCATGCGCTAAGCATCCAAAAAGCTTTATAAGTCTAGATAACGCTGATCATTTACTGACTAATAAAAACGATGCCGACTACGCGGCAACAATTATTGCACATTGGGCAAACCGCTACGTAAATTACGCATAAGGAAAACTTACCATTACGCGCTGCTAAAACGGCGCGTTAACCTGCTAATTTATAAACTTAGCAACTTCTTTACTCATTCTATCAACCAACCAGTCAGGACCACCATCATACATATCGTTATGGCGCGATTTTTCTATACGTAATTGAGTAACCGGAAACTCTCTCAACTCTTTTTCGCTTAAAAGCACACCGGCATCTGCCGTGTAATCACTACCTCTAAGGGTAAGCACACGAATATCTTTATTACGAGGCAGTAACATACGGCGATGATCAAGCGTAATTAAATCACTGACTTCATCAGGATACATTGCAGCATACAAGGCTGAAATATCTCCACCATTAGAATGACCAAATAAAGTGAGCTTTGAAAAATCATACTCTGTGTATTTGGCTGCTAATTCATTAACTAAAAACTTAAGGGTGACCACACCGCGGTGCCAGTTCTCCATGCGAGTTGCCATATAAGGGGGGTGCACATTTAACATAGGATCTGTTTTTAATTCATGGCCCACTGCAATGGCTAAATAGCCTTGCTTGTTAAATTCATTACTGGCAAAAGTATAGCTATTGTGACCCATACCATACCCTGCATTAATAAAGGCAACTGGGCATTTATTTTGTTTGCTGCATTTAACGTTATTTGTTGGCAACGAAATGCTAATTGGGATCTCACGATCACGGCTAATGTCTGTAATATATGTTTCGCTGGCATAGGAGCTTACACTTGTGAAAAGAAGTGTGAGGTAAAAAAGTGTTTTATGCATATTACTTAACGTATTGTTTATTATAATTAATGCGGGTTAGTTTAGGCGTTTTATACTATTAATGACAGCCTTAAAAGTAATAGTAGTCTGTGTGGTTATACCAAATTTATTTACATTTAAATTATAGATTAAAAAATGTTGAAAAAGACTAACAGCCGCAAACACAAAATTGTGCGATAATAGAGGCAATTGTTCCAATATACTCAGTAAAAGATCCAATACATGAAATCATACAGCACCATTGAACAGCGCATTGAAATTCTAGAAGAAAAGTTAGCCTTAATTAATGATGAAATTAGCACATTAAAAACACCCGCTAAAAACAACAATGAACGCATTATATTTAAGTTTATTGAAACCGGCAGTACAGGTAAAACAAAGGACTTTGTTCGTGAATTAGGAATTAAATCACCGCGTGATGGGCTGTTTTCATCTGGTGATGTTACTGCTTTAATTAAAAATGGCGCTGACGATATTTCACCGGCGTTACTAGCAATTGCTAGGCAACTAGCCAGTGCACGCAATAAAAATGGCCCTAGCCGATAATTAAACAACGCATGTAACGTTTAGAAGCTTAGGCATCGTCTTTGCTTCTAATGTTTTAGTTAAACTTTTTACTTAACGCTTTCCTCTTCACAATTATCAATGGCTGTAGTCGCCTGTCTCTGGCAAATCTTTTCTTAGCGCAAGCACTGCAATATAAATAAGCCCAAATAATGGAAATAATGCTAAGCACCCGCCTACAAAAGCTAAAACACCTGGGCTGGTGCTTTTTCGCTTGCCAATTTTGTAGCTAATAAGCGCAAAAATAGGAATACAAAATAAGATGAAAAATGTTAAAAACTCGCCAAATAAAGTGAGATTAATTGACATGGGAATTCCTTTTCATAGTGGTTAAATTATAGTCTGCGCTAAATTTAACCACAAAAAAACCCTTAAGCAAACAACTTAAGGGTTTTAAATACAATGCTGTAAACTCAGCTCAAATTACTCTTCGCTTGCGGCTGGTTTTTCTACCACACTGATTGCAAGCTCAGTTAACGAATCATTATTCGCTTTGCTTGGTGCGTCGGTTAATAAGCAAGACGCTTGTGTAGTTTTAGGGAAAGCAATAACGTCACGAATGTTATCTGTTCCGCATAAAAGCATAACTAAACGGTCTAGACCAAATGCTAAACCTGCATGTGGCGGTGTACCGTATTTAAGGGCATCAAGTAAAAAGCCAAATTTGTCTTGTTGCTCTTGTGCATCAATTCCTAAAATTCTAAATGCTGCTTCTTGCATATCTGCATTATGTATACGTACCGAGCCACCGCCCACTTCGTAGCCGTTTAATACCATATCGTAGGCATCTGAAATAGCCGCTGCAGGGTTTGCTTCAAGCTCACTTGCGCTAATATCTTTTGGTGCCGTGAACGGATGGTGCACAGCGTGTAATGTGCCTTCGTCGTCTTCTTCAAACATTGGGAAGTCTACAACCCAAAGTGGTGCCCAACTGTTAAGATTAGTGATTTCTAAATCTACACCAATTTTAAGGCGTAGTGCACCCATGGCTTCATTTACTGTGTTGCGCTTATCTGCACCGAATAGAATGATATCGCCAGTTTGTGCATTAGTACGCTCAAGTAACTGTGTGATCACATCTTCGTTTAAGAATTTAGCGATTGGCGATTGCACGCCTTCAGCGCCTGCATCACGGTCGTTTACTTTCATCCATGCTAAGCCTTTAGCACCGTAAATACCAATAAACTTAGTGTAATCATCAAGTTGCTTACGCGAAAGCTTAGCGCCACCCGGTACTGTTAATACAGCAACACGGCCTTTTTCGTCGTTTGCAGGGCCTGAGAATACCTTAAACTCAACATCTTTTACTAAATCAGCAACGTCTACTAATTTCATTGGGTTACGTAAGTCTGGCTTATCAGAACCGTATAAGCTCATCGCTTCGCTGTAAGGCATAATCGGGAAGTCGCCTAAGTCAACGTTGAGTAACGATTGCCACATTTCACGAATCATTTTTTCCGTCATACCACGTACTTGATCCGAGCTCATGAACGAGGTTTCTAAATCTATTTGCGTAAATTCAGGTTGGCGATCGGCACGTAAATCTTCATCACGGAAACATTTAACAATTTGGTAGTAACGATCAAAGCCTGACATCATCAACAATTGTTTAAATAATTGTGGCGATTGCGGTAATGCGTAAAAGCTGCCTTTATGCACACGGCTTGGTACTAAGTAATCGCGTGCACCTTCTGGCGTTGCTTTTGTAAGTACCGGTGTTTCGATATCTAAAAAGCCATTTTCATCTAAAAAGCGACGAACAAAGCTGCTTGCTTTAGCGCGTAATTTAATGCGGTCGCTCATTTCTAAGCGACGAAGGTCTAAGTAGCGGTACTTTAAGCGGCGCTCTTCAGAGTTTGTTTGGTTAAAATCAAGCGGCAATGGCTCTGAGCGGTTGATAATTGTAAGCTCGGTGCCTAAAATTTCCACTTCGCCTGTTGCCATATCTTTATTTACTTGGCTTTCAGGGCGAGCACGTACAACCCCTTTTAACTGAACACAAAATTCTTGGCGAAGCTTGTTCGCTGTATCCATGAGTCCTTCAACTTCTGGATCGAATACAACTTGTACTAAACCTTCTCTATCGCGTAAATCGACAAAGATAAGTCCACCAAGGTCACGTCGTTTGTTGATCCAGCCACATAGTTCAACTTCTTGATCTACGTGAGTTTTATTTAGCTGTCCGCAGTATATAGAGCGCATAGTTTTCCTGTCAGATAAAAGGCTTCAACGGTAAAAATTATTTGTTTTTATAGGCGCATAATTTAAAAAAGAGCTACCACACTTCAAATAAAGCCGTAAGCAATCTAAGAATATTCAAATTAAGCCCTGCATTATACCCAAGTAGGTTGAAGATGCTAGGCGTGTTTGGTGTGTTGGTGTTAATTTAAAGCAGGCGCTGTTGGTATTTGCTACACTGGCGCCACGATGTAATTTATCAGCTATTTCTTATGTTATATATTGGATGCCCTCAGTGGTCTAGCAGTGCATGGAAAGGCAATTTATTTTCAAGCCAATGTAAAAACGCCGACATGCTAAGCCAATACGCACAGCATTTTAATTCGGTAGAAGGTAACACCAGTTTTTACGCCGACCCATCACCTAGTACTGTTTTGCGCTGGGCACAAAGCGTACCTGACGATTTTAGATTTACCTTTAAATTTCATCGTCGTTTTAGCCACGAGCTAGCGCTTAGCAACGTGCAAACAGAGCTTACCGACTGGCTTACATTATTTGCTCCTTTGCTTGAAAAAACAGGGCAAATAATGCTGCAATTACCCAAAGCATTTGGCCCAAACGATTTACCCAAATTGGCACACTTTATTAGCTTACTGCCTAAAGAGATTACCTATGGTGTAGAAGTCCGCCATGCTGATTTTTTTAAAAAAGGTGAATCCGAAATAGCGCTTAATCAGTTATTAATGGCAAACAACATAAATCGTATTTCTATGGATACGCGAGCGCTTTTTGCAGTAAAGCCAACCACCGAAGCGTTAATAGATGCGCAGCAAAAAAAGCCTTACTTGCCGGTGCATGCAATTGCCACGGGGTCAGAGCCTATGGCACGGTTTGTGATTGCTGATTTACAAAACGACTACCAAACCTTTTACAAGCCGTGGCTGAGTAAAGTAAAACAATGGCTTGATGAGGGTAAATCCCCTTATGTGTTTTTTCATACTGCTGATAATCGTGAGTCGCCACTACTTGCACGTCAATTTTGTAAAGATATTGGGTATAATCACCCAGTACTCAACCCGTTTAGCGGCGAGAAAGAAGCGCAGCAACATGCCCTTTTTTGAAAATAAAACAAGAATATAGAGACATAAAAATGAGTAAATATGCCCGTTACTTTACAGGCTACCCAGCAAACATTGTTGAGCAAGTATTAAGCCTTATAGATAACAATAAGGTATGTGACTACTTACTTAAAAAATACCCGGATGCACATACTATTACCAGCGACAAACTGCTTTACAGCTACGCAACAGAACTTAAAAAGCAGTATTTAAAAAACGCCCCACCGTTTGGCCGCGCGGCATTTAAAAAACAAGGTGATATGGTAACTAACGCATTGGGTACACACACGTACCGTATGCAAGGTAAAACCCGCAAACACGATTTAGCAATAAACAGCGATTTATTGCGCGCCCCCGAGCCATTATTAAAAGCGCTGGTTGTGCACGAGCTCGCCCATTTTAAAGAAAAAGACCACAACAAAAGCTTTTATAAGCTGTGTTGCCACATGGAGCCACAATACCACCAGCTAGAGTTAGACTTACGGATTTTTTGTGTAGTGGTTGCGATGGGAGAGAATCCGTATATTTAGTGCTATATAGATTTTATCTTTTTTCAAAAAAGTACCGTTTAATTAAAAATAAAGTGAGATCAATATGCTTCAATTATTGCAAGAATCAGCTGAAAAATACCCATTAATTATTCAGCCATTATCTAGCTTTTTAGCAATATTCTTTGCTTTCTTAATCGCATTCTATGTTCAGTATAGAATGGATAAAAGGCAGCGTAATAATCATGAGTACGAAAGAGGTGAAAAACTTAGAGCCGTTGAAAGAGAAAAAATTGAGGTTATTTTTAAATCTGTCGAAACTTATATAAATGATTCTCGTAGCTTAATGTCACTTTTAAATTCAAATGTCGATATTAAACACTCTAATGAAAAGACAGATAATGATATAAAAACTATTCTTATCAGAAACGCGATAAGTCTAAACAGTAGTAATAATAACGTTTCAGAGGCAGCAATTATTTCAAAATTAAATTTTAATGAGTTAGCTCAAGTTTCTGACAACTTTATTGAAGCTGACTCTAAATTTTATACCTTTCTTGAAAATCTTGTTCAATTCCAAAAGCAGGAGTGGAAAGCTGAGCTTAGGAAGGAGTTAAACGCGGTTCAAAAATCTGCAATAAATTGGAAGGAAGAAATAAACAAAATGAGTAAAGATAAAAAGTATATAAAATAAACTCAAATAAAAAAGTACGATTTCAAATCGCACTTTTTTATTTGAGTAACTTTTTAACTTACCACTAATAGCTAAAAACTGAAAGCTAGCTCGTTAGATTTCGTTTCACTCAACCCAACCTACTTAAAACGTTAAAGCCCTAACTCAGCCATAAAGTCGTCATCGGCATCATCTTGCACGGGCTCTTTTTTAGCCTGCGCTTTTTCAGCTTTTTGCTTTGCTTCGTTTTCAATAATGTCATCAGGGTCAATGGCCTCAATAATGTCAAAATCGTGCAGTTTAATAAACTCGGTTTTATCCATTGCCAGTTCTAGGTAAAAAATATTTTGATTACGAGTAGTAAAAGTAACACGTCGTGCTTGTGGGCGATCCATTGTGGTATCTACCGAAATTTGCACTTGTTTATTAATCGCCATCATTTTTGGCTGATTTTGCGTAATAGAGGTATGTAATTGCTCGCGAACCTTAGAAGTAAAGTCACCTACTATTTGGTTCATTAACTCGCCCATTACGTTTGAAACATCGTCTGACAAGTGACTATGTGCAATTTCTTCTTCTGGCATACCCATGTTGCGCATGTAGTCGCCGTAGATTTCCATTGCAGCCTGCGATGTAAAGTTGGTTACAACAAGCCCTGTAAAGCCGCCATCAAACAATACAAAGCAACCAATGTCTGGTCGCATGCAGGTGCGTGTTATTTTTTGAACCATGGCCGAGTAACTTATTTCGTTACCGCTTGCTGATGAAAGTACCCCTGTCACAGAGTGACAAAGCGTTGCTAGTATATCGTCGGTGCTAATAACTTTACTTTTGCTCATTTAACGTTCTCTTTTGTACTTATTATTCATAATTCTAGCCAACCTACTGAATTTATCACTGACTATCCAGCATAAAATGTTAAAATAACCTTATTATTTTTAAAGAGACTGCCTTCGTGACCATAAAAGACAGTATTTACGCCTCTGAGCAACAAGTAAAAGATTTCAGCTTTGACCAAAATGTGGTTGAAGTATTCCCTGATATGATTCAGCGATCTGTGCCTGGTTATGCCACCATTGTAAGCACTATGGGTAAATTAGCGGGCCAATACGCTCAAAGTAATTCTAACTTGTATGACCTAGGCTGCTCATTGGGCGCTGTTACGCTGAGCATGCGCCGTAATATTCGCACCGATAATTGCAACATTATTGCAGTAGATAACTCACAAGCCATGGTTGAGCGTTGTAAAATGCATTTACAAGGGTTTAAATCGGACGTGCCGGTTACTGTTACCCTTGGCGATATTAACGAGCTTGAAATTCAAAACGCATCGGTTGTAGCAATGAACTTTACACTGCAGTTTATACCCCATGCACAGCGCCAAGCTGTGCTTGAAAAAATATACGCTAACTTAAAGCCCGGTGGTGTATTACTACTTAGTGAAAAAATTAAAGCTGAAAACGAGCAATGCGATAACTTATTAATAGATTTGCATCACGACTTTAAACGTCACAATGGCTACTCTGAGCTTGAAATAAGTCAAAAACGCACAGCAATAGAAAACGTTATGCGCCCCGATACACTCAGCACGCATATTAATAGGTTAAGTGATATTGGCTTTAGCCAAACACAAGTGTGGTATCAATGTTTTAATTTTTGCTCAATGGTAGCAATTAAATAAAAAGAGTAATTTATGTCTCAATGGTTTAACCAATTTTACGCTGCAATTGCACAAAGCCCACTTAGCCACTGGCTAGAAACGCTACCTGCCCAATTAAAACATTGGCAGTTAGAGGCAAGCCATGGTGATTTACCACAATGGCAAAAAGTGCTTAAAAATTTGCCTGAAATAAACACAACTCACGTTGATATAGCCACTAAAGTAGAAATTGGCGCACCAGGGGAAATGAGTGAAGGCCAACAAAAGCAAACTACACACTTATTAAAGCGCATGATGCCTTGGCGAAAAGGCCCATTCAGTGTGCACGGTATTGAAATAAACACCGAATGGCGCAGTGATTGGAAATGGGATCGCCTCCTTCCACATATTGAGCCATTAAAAGGCCGTACAGTGTTAGATATTGGTTGTGGCTCTGGCTATCATTTATGGCGCATGCGCGGAGAAGGCGCCGAGTTTGTAGTTGGTATTGATCCTTCTGACTTATTTTTGTGCCAGTTTCAGGCAATTAAACACTTCAACCCCGACGAAAACGTGCATTTATTACCATTAGGTGTAGAAGCCCTGCCAGAGCTTAAAGCCTTTGATACGGTATTTTCAATGGGGGTACTTTATCACCGTCGCTCGCCAATTGATTTTTTAGCGCAGTTAAAAGCGCAGCTTCGCCCGGGCGGCGAGTTAGTGCTTGAAACCTTAGTTATTGAAGGCGACGAAAATACAGTACTCGTGCCTACCGACCGCTACGCAAAAATGCGCAATGTGTGGTTTATTCCAAGTACTGCTGCATTAAAACTGTGGATGGAGCGCGTTGGCTTTAAAGATGTGCAAATAAAAGATTGCGCAATGACCACGCTTGATGAACAACGCAAAACCGATTGGATGGAAAACGAATCGTTAGTTGATTTTTTAGACCCAACCGACACCAGTAAAACCATTGAAGGCTACCCAGCTCCACTTAGAGCGATACTAACCGCCAAAGCATAGCGGTTAATTTAACGCTTTTAATACTAAAAAAACGCCAACGGGCGTTTTTTTGTTTATTTAAACAACCAAATAGCGGACAAGTGTCCTTGTTAATTATTTCAAACCTATATTTACGCTAGCCGCGCAGGTGCAATTGTTGTAAAATACGCGCGTTTCTAAGCAACCCAAAACAACTATTTTGAGGAAAACCTGTGAGCGAACAAAAACAGTCTCTTAGCTATAAAGACGCGGGCGTAGATATCGACGCTGGTAATGCACTTGTTGAGCGTATTAAAGGCGTAGTTAAAAAAACCCGTCGTCCTGAAGTGATGGGCGGAATTGGTGGTTTTGGCGCACTTTGCGAAATTCCTGAAGGTTATAAACAACCTGTATTAGTAGCGGGTACTGATGGCGTGGGTACTAAATTGCGTATGGCAATTGACCTTAAAAAGCACGATACCGTAGGTATTGACCTAGTAGCTATGTGTGTAAACGATTTAATTGTTCAAGGTGCTGAACCCCTGTTTTTTCTAGATTACTACGCAACGGGTAAACTAGACATAGACACAGCAGCCGACGTAGTAACAGGTATTGGTAAAGGCTGTGAAATTTCAGGTTGTGCCCTAATTGGTGGCGAAACAGCAGAAATGCCAGGTATGTATGATGGTGAAGACTACGATATGGCAGGCTTTTGTACCGGTGTGGTTGAAAAATCAAAAATCATTGATGGTACTAAAGTAGCTGCAGGCGATCAGCTTATTGCCCTTGCCTCTAGTGGCCCACACTCAAATGGTTTTTCTTTAATTCGTAAAGTACTTGAGGTATCTAACGCCGACACTAATCAAGTAATTGATGGTAAAACATTAGGCGAGCATTTATTAGAGCCTACACGTATTTACGTTAAACCTTTACTTGAGTTATTTAAGCACGTTGACTTGCATGCCCTTTCGCACATTACTGGCGGTGGCTTTTGGGAAAATATTCCACGCGTATTACCTGCATCAGCTAAAGCTGTGGTTAAAGGCGATAGCTGGCAGTGGCCAAGTGTTTTTAACTGGTTACAAGAAAACGGTAACATTACTACGCATGAGATGTACCGCACATTTAACTGTGGTGTAGGCATGGTTTTGGTTGTTCCTGCCGATAAACTTGAGCAAAGCTTAACTATGCTTAAAGATTTAGGTGAAAACGCTTGGCACCTTGGCGAAATCCAAGATGCGGCACCAGGCGAAGAGCAAGTAGACATCGTAGGTGGTGCTAAGTAATGGCACCTACTCGTCTAGTAGTTTTAATTTCAGGCAGTGGCTCTAATTTACAAGCCATCATTGATGCCTGTGAACGTGGCGAGATAAACGGACATATTGCGGCTGTTATTAGCAATAAAGCAGACGCATATGGCCTAGAACGTGCCAAAAATGCAGGCATTGCAACGCAAGTACTCAGTCATAAAGATTTTGACTCGCGCGAGGCCTACGACGCGCAGTTAATGAACGTTATTGACTCTTTTGAACCAAATCTAGTTGTATTAGCTGGGTTTATGCGTATTCTTACACCTAGCTTAGTGCAAAAATATATTGGAAAAATGTTGAACATTCATCCATCTTTGTTGCCTAAGTATCAGGGGCTGAATACCCACCAAAGAGCAATTGATGCAAAAGACGATGTTCATGGCGTAAGTGTTCACTTTGTAACTGAAGAATTAGACGGTGGTCCGGTCATTCTTCAAGCGCAAATACCTGTACTCAAGGATGATACAGCAGACACATTAGCAAAACGCGTGCACGAACAAGAGCATATAATTTATCCTTTGGTGGTCAAATGGTTCAGTGAACAAAGACTTACTATGGAAGCAGATTATGCGGTTCTTGACAAAAAACAACTTCCTGCACACGGCGCGCACTACCCACAATAAAAAAATAAGCGCCCTAATGCTATGTGCGGGCGCTTTACTTCCAACAAGCCTTATTGCAGGCGAATTGACTCAATACGAAGCCAAGTATGATATTTTGCGTAAAGGCAGCAATCACGGCACGGCAGTTCGTTCTCTTAAGAAGCTTGATGATGAAAATTATGAATTAACCTACCACAGTGACATTGAGTGGATGATTTTTTCTGACTCGCGTAAAGAAACCTCTCAATTTACGTTTAAAGACGGTAAGGTGTCTCCTGATCATTATTCAATGGTACGTAAAGGCACAGGGCCTGATAAAAACTATAAAATTGATTTTGACAAAGAGAATGAAATCGTTACCAGCAGTAACAGTGAGTACCCGCTAAAATGCGAGTGGACTGATGATTTTCAAGATGCCATTTCGTATCAAGTTCAGGTTCGTGAAGGGTTAAAAAAAGGCGAAACCAACTTCTCGTTTCCGCTTGTTGATAAAAAAGGTAACCGCCGAGATTATAACTTTGAAGTGGTAGGCACAGAGATGATTTCTTTGCCTATAGGTAACATAGAGGCAATTAAAGTAAAACGTTTATACGATACCGACAAGCGACAAGCCCTTGCTTGGTTTGCACCTGAAATGGATTACATGCTTGTGCGCATGTGGAAAGGTGAAAAAGGGACTGAGCAGTTTGAAGTTCAAATGAACTCGTTTACTGTGACTGCACCAACCGCAACAGCTGAGCACACTAAAAACCTTCAAGCTAACTAGCTAACGATTTATTTGCAAAATGGGTGAACTATATAAGCTCACCCATTTTAAATAACGAAAACTCTCCTGGCTCCATTTTGTGCCAACGCTCATCGTTAGTAAGCGGCCTTGTTGCAATGACAGTTACCACATCGTTTGGGGTTGTCTCTTTTTGAAAATCAACAACCATATCGGCATCAATTAATGTAGCTTTACCAAAAGGCGCACGGCGCGTTATGTAATGTAAGTTATTTGTGCAGTACGCTAAAACAAATACGCCATCGGTCAACAACATATTAAATACGCCCTTTTCACGCAGCGTGTGAGAAAGCTTGGCAGCGTATCTAAAAACAGACGCCATATTAGAAGGTCGTTTAGGGTATTTTTCACGAATTTTATCAAGCAACCAACAAAAAGCGAGTTCACTGTCAGTATTACCCACTGGACGATAATATTCAGGTTTTAAATCGTGATAGTTTGAAAGCTGCCCATTGTGTGCATAGGTTATTTCTCGCCCCCACAGCTCACGCGTAAACGGGTGGGTATTTTCAAGGCATACTCGCCCGCGATTACCTTGACGTATATGGCTAATAACCGACACACTTTTTATAGGATAGGCTTTAACAAGCTTAGCAATTTCTGATTGGTAGCTTGGTTCTGGGTCTTTAAAAGTTCGACACCCTTTTCCCTCATAAAACGTAATGCCCCATCCATCTTTGTGTGGCCCCGTATTACCACCACGCTCTAATAGCCCTGCAAAACTGAAACATATATCAGTAGGCACATTGGCAGACATACCAAGTAATTCACACATATAAATTAAACCTTATAAAACAGCATTTTATTTAATTTTAAAACTTTATTTTAACAAGTAGAGTAAATCAATTACCCACTATTTAAAGTACACTCTATTTCATCCCTAGTATTGACCTATTGTTAAGGAACACCTTGTTAGAAGCAAACACTTATTTTACGCAATAACAGTTAAATTTTTTCAACCTAAATCAGTTGAGGTACGCATTTTAACCTGCCCGATTTTGCCCCCCCATTGTCCTTGCGATATTAATTTAACTTGTAATCAAATAGCTACACAAAAAATCTTTAAACAACGTTTAAATTGACTGTAATAAAAACTGATTTTATTAGATTGCAATCTGGTGGGATATTAATAACTTTGAAGCCTCCTTACTTGTAACACAATAGAAATCCAGCCGCTTCCATTAAAAACAAACTAAAGCACTATATAAAACAACAATTAATTAACAGTAAAATTAACACTTAAGGTATTTCGGGATTACACTTAAGTTGTGAATGACTAGTTATTGGCTCTACTAACTAAAATTAGTTAAAAAAATATTAACCCCAATGCATAACTGATGAGCAAATAAATTATATGAAAAATGTGAGTAATTATGTTTTAAAGGAATGCATTGAAAGATTAGTAAGGGTTAACAAAGCAAAATTTGCAATTGGGTTTTTATTGGACGATCAAAACTCGGCCTCAATAGTAACCGATACGCAAGTTTCAGTTTCAACAGAATACATTTCTAAAGCAGTTAGCAGTAGCTTAATAGCACACCTAAAACAATGTTATCTCGAAGGACATTGCTCGCAAGATGAAGAGTACTTATGCAAAGAGTACAATGGTAATAGCCATGCATTAAATCACAAATACATTGACAACATCCGCTACATCCCTATTAAGGACCAGCATCAAGTATACGCTGTAATAATATTAATCAACATTGAAGCATCTGCTTTTACGAAAAGGCTTGCCGATATAGCGCCACTAATTACCGTATCGATTAGTTTGCTCGCTAATCAAAAAAGAATAAGTAATTTACCGGTTGCAAAGTCAATCTCAGAGAACATCGTAGAAGAAAGAAGTTTAGTTGACGCAATATTTAAGCATACATTTCATCCGACATTTATATTTGATGAAGATTTAAAAGTGCTTAAGGCCAATTCAGCATCACAGCGTTTATTTAACTCTAATTTAGATAGGGGTTGGCCTTCAATAGATATTCTGCTTAAAAAGTTTATACCCCACACCGCCACTAGCATTTTTATGACGATAAACAAATTTAGCTTTTTAGGTCACTTAAACAAAGAGCAGTGGAAAGACGTCGACTTTATACATAATTCTTATGAACGAGCTAAAGTCGATATAAAATTATTTAGTTTAGAATATTCTGGTTCACAGTGCTTTGGACTCATGCTCAGTGAAAGGCACGAAAAAGATGACAAAAAAAATGATTATTACTCAAGTCTTCAGAGATTTAACGCGCTAACCCGAGTCGTACCCATGGCCATACTGCAACTTGACAGTCATTGGCATTGTAATTATGCAAATGAAACATGGACCCACTACACGGGTCAATCTGTAGAGGATGCACAATTAAAAGGTTGGATTAAATGTATACACGAACGTGTCATTGAAGATGTACTATACAAAATACAGCAAGCAGCCACACACTCAAAACCTTATAAAGGCGAGTTTCAACTCAAAGGTGTTGATAACACGACCTTATGGGTTTCAATTAACGCTATAGGGCTTTTTACCGAAAGGCATGAAATAAACGGCTTTATTATTACTTTAAATGATATTACTGAAAGCCGTTCTCATGCAGAAAAACTCGAAAAAATGGCTAGGCACGATGCCTTAACTGGTTTATGTAACCGAAGTTTTTTTAATGAACACCTAAAAGTCGCTTTATCTCGCTCAAAAAGACACGGTATAACTGCGCTCATGTTTATAGATTTAGATAGCTTTAAGCATGTAAACGATACATTAGGCCACTCCGCTGGTGATAAAGTAATTCAAGATGTAGCATTTAGGTTATCTATGGTTGTTAGAAACGAAGATTCGATTGCACGCCTTGGTGGTGATGAATTCTCCGTTATTTTTACAGATTTAAAAACCGTTGATGCAATTATTCCTATCGCTCAAAAAATAGTTAATGCTATTAATCAACCGATAAGTATAGGTAGTCGTTCTATTAACATATCATGCAGCATAGGTATTGCAGTTACTGATGATAAAATAACTCACACCCCTTCTGAAATGCTAAACAAAGCAGACTTAGCACTATACAAATCAAAGAGTTTAGGTAAAAACCAATTCCACTTTTATGATAAAAAATTAGAAGAGAATGCAACCCTTTTAAATATGATACGTGCTGACTTATACGACAAATCTGGAAACAACTTTTATACCGTTTATCAACCGCAAGTATCTTCCAAAACGGGGGAGTTAATTGGGTTTGAGGTGTTATCTCGATGGAATAGCCCATTAGATGAAAACATCCCCCCAACACAATTCATACAACTCATGGAAGATAATAACCTAATCCATACCTTTTCCTACTGGTTATTCAACGACATAGTAACAACGGCATCAAGATGGATCGAAAAAGGCTTACTTAAGCCATCACAAAAAATTGCCGTAAATTTGTCGGCAAATCAACTACATTCCAGTGAATTGCCGAGCACACTTATTAATATATTTAGCCAATCAAGTGCTCATCCAAAATGGTTTACGCTTGAAATAACCGAAACTGCATTTATTGAAGACCCTATTGCAGCAGGTAAAAACTTAAAAAAATTAAAAGATGCCGGTTTTTCAATAGCCCTCGATGACTTTGGCACTGGGTATTCCTCTTTGAATTTATTAAGAAAAATGCCCTTAGATTACATCAAAATTGACAAAAGTTTTATTGAAGATGTTTTAACAGATGATGAGGCTGCTAAAATTGTTGAAGCTATTATTGGCTTATCAGAAATGTTAAACGTAGGTGTTGTTGCTGAAGGTGTAGAAACACTAGAAATAAAAGAGTGGCTGGATAATAAGTCGTGCCTTATTCAGCAAGGTTACTTCTTTTTTAGGCCCTTGCCCCAAGACCAGGTAGAAAATTTACTAACTAACCAAATAGCTGATACTATTAACGTAATAGGTCATCACAATTGATTGAATTAACTAGGAATATCAATGGAAAAGTCAGAGGCAAATAAAGTCAACACTCCATCTCATGTGATTGGAATTGGCGCTTCAGCAGGCGGTTTAGAAGCACTCCAAGAGTTTTTTGGAGGGCTACCCTCTAATACTGGCGCTGCTTTTGTTGTAGTTCAGCATTTGTCTCCAGACTACAAAAGCATGATGTCTGAGCTTCTCAGAAAAAACACAACAATGCCTATCTTTGAAGTGACAGACAGTATTGTTATTGAACCTAATTCTATTTACCTGATGCCACCTAGAAAAAACATGTTGATCACTGAAGGAAAGCTGTTGCTGTCGGACCAAATGCCAGACAGGTTACCGCATTTATCAATAGATGTATTTTTAAGGTCACTAGCTGAAGATCAACAACACAAAGGCATTGGTATTGTGTTATCTGGTACAGGTACGGATGGCACACGCGGCATTCGTGCTATAAAAGAATCAGGCGGATTAGTTATTGTTCAAGAACCTGACTCAGCCAAATTTGATGGTATGCCTGTAAGCGCGTTCAATACTGGCCTAGCTGATATGGTGCTGCCTCCAAAGGAAATGGGTAAGAGTTTAGAAAACTTTATAAATCACCCTTCAATTAAAGGTGATGCCCCTGTTATTCAGTACGCTAACTCTGAAAGTGACAACGAAACGTTATTAGAAATTTTTCATATATTGAAAAAACAGTCGTCGATTAACTTTTCACAATATAAACTCTCAACTGTTGCCCGCAGAATAGAAAGAAGATTGGGGTTAAATCAATTAACATCACTAGATGCCTATCTTCGATTCTTACTCGAAACACCAAGGGAAGTACAAATACTCAGTAAAGAGCTATTAATAAACGTGACCCGCTTTTTTAGAGACGATGAAGCTTTTGCTAAATTAACAAACTCTGTCATTCCACGAGTATTAACATCTGGAAATGAAAAAGAGCCTGTTAGACTGTGGATTGCAGCGTGCTCTTCTGGTGAGGAAGCTTATTCTATGGCCATGCTAATAGATGAAGCAAAAGAGCAGTATGGCATAGATAGGCAAATTAAAATTTTTGCTACTGATGTAGACGAAGACATCATTGCTGAAGCAAGTGCAGGCGTTTATTCCTCTGAAATAGAGCAAGATATATCACCTCAACGATTAGATAGGTACTTTGAAAAGTCTAATGATAAATATGTTGTATCATCTAAATTAAGGCAAATGGTTATATTTGCTCAACATAATATGATTGAAGATCCACCATTTTCAAACATAACTTTATTGAGCTGTAGAAATGCTCTTATTTATTTCCAACAATCAGCACAACAAAAAGTCTTCTCTTCTTTTTATTTTGCATTACAAAAAGAAGGTTTTTTGTTTTTAGGAAACTCAGAGTCTTTGGGCGAAATGTCAGTCCACTTTAGTACTGTAGACGAAAGAACCCGAATATTTCAAAAAGTAAGTGACGCTCGACTCCCTTTACAAGGTAAGTCAAATAATATTAAGCAAAGCATTTATAACTCATCCCCGATTATTTCGGCAACTGCGGTACGAGATTCAGCCCCAAGAATAGCCGCTAATAATAAGTTTAACGTTATATTAGAAAAGTTAGTTGATTACTATGCGCCTGAGTGCATTGTTTTAGACGACAGCTTTGATGCTATTCATGTATACGGTGACGTGTCTGCTTATACTAAAGGGCTTACCAAAGGTAAGGTGAGCACTAATATAAAAGACATGATAAGAAATGATTTAAGTGTTGCGGTTTCTACTGCGCTTTATCGTTGTGAAAAAAATGAAGAAGATGTTTTTTATAACGATGTTTCATTCGAACACAACGGCGAACAGTGCACTATTGACTTGGCTGTTTTTATTGTAAAACAAAGCGTGCATAACAGCTCTCCTCGCTCATACATTTTACAATTTATAAAACATGAAGAAACAACGCCTTACAAAGCAAAACCAAAATCAATAACATTTGATCCAGGTGAACAATCCCAACAACGTATTCACGATTTAGAACAAGAGCTCATAAAAAAACAAGAGCATTTGCAAGTCACCATTGAAGAGCTTGAAACAACGAACGAAGAGTTACAATCAGCTAATGAAGAGTTAATGTCTTCAAACGAAGAGCTGCAAAGTACCAATGAAGAGCTTCAATCAGTAAATGAAGAGCTCTATACCGTTAATAGCGAATATCAAGAAAAGATTGGCCAACTTACTGAGGCTAATACCGATCTTGATAATGTAATAAATTCAATTGATATTGGTATTGTATTTTTAGACGAAAACTTGACCATCAGAAAATATACATCGCACTCAACTAATTATATTAATGTTAGAACGGGTGATATTGGTCGCCCTATTCATCATATTTCGCACGAATTAGAGTACAGCGAATTCTTAGCGCAAGTAGGGAATGTGAGCAGTAAAGGCATATCTATTGAACAAGATGTAATGACTAAATCAGGTCAGGCTGTATTACTTAGAATGATGCCCTATTCATTAAATGATAAAAGCCTACCAAATAACCAAGCAGTTCTAATCACAATTACTAATATTTCACGTTTAAGATTTATCGAAAACGCTTTAATGCAGGCTAGAGAGCAATTTAAGAGTTTACTTAAAAATAAAGCCGAACGTTTAGAATACAGCATTGAAAAAAATAAAAATGTAACTGTACTAGTCATTGATGATGACAGTGTAGATAGAGCCACGATTGGGCGCTATTTAAATGATAGTGAGGAGCGTTCGTATAATGTTTTAGAGTCTTCAACTATTGAAAAAGCAATGGAAGTGATTAACGAAAACAACATTGATCTTTGCTTTTTAGATTATCAGCTGAGTGGAAATACTGCTGAAGACTTCTCTAAATTACTAAAAAGAAAGGGGATATATTTACCAATTATTTTGTTATCCGGTCAAAAAGAATCAGTGATGAACAAAGAGTTTTTAAGCAATGATGTTATAGATTATATATCTAAAGATGACTTATCTAAGCCTGTACTTGTAAGAAGTATTGATTACGTGATGGAACGAAAAGAAATAAGAAACATTATTCAAGGATTTGAATTTGATTCGTAAAGCGATTTAAAGCCGTAACTCAAAATAAAATGATGGTGTTTAAACAATCATTTTAGAAATAGTACCCATTTTTATAATGGGTACTTTTCAGTTCATAAGTATGATGTTTGATTGGCTTTAAAAATGTTGAGAATATTTATTACACTAGATGAAAATAAGCTCATACCAATTCGATTGAAAGTATGAAAATGTTTTTATGCTTTAATGTGATCATGGTTGTTTGTACTTTCGTCTCTCAGTTGCTTCTAAATAACCATTTTTAAACTGCGTCAGTACTAAGTTTGGCGGCTCATAATGATTAACCCTTTTTACGCATTATCCGAACCAAACATAGAGAGAACATATTATTTTTTATTCTGAGGACCCCGAGCGTGCTTAATATAAAACAAAGAAATTTAATTTATGCCGAATAAACTAGATTCACTTCACAGCTCTCGAAAGTTATTAGCTTTTGCACATGAGCAAGAGGCTTTTTTTTACTTAAGCGGGTTAAATTGCAACCGCTATAGAGTCAATACTTTCACTATTCCTACTACAGATATATTAGATTTAATTACTTCGGCTAAGCCTGATTGTGTTTTAATTGATTACCAGCTACAAGGCAATAACGGCTTACAAATAATAAACGAGATTATGCTAATTCATCCATACCTGGCAGTTATAATGGTAACGGACCATGGCGATGAAAATATTGCTGTGCAGGCAATTAAAAGTGGTGCAGAAAATTATTTTGTAAAATCAAAAGTGACGGCTAAAAAATTAGATGAAGCTATCGAAAAGGCAATAACAGCCAAAGCAATTCAAAAGAAAGATAATCTGCGCATACGTGCGCTTAAACAAAATGAATCAAAGCTAGTCGAAAAAGAAAAAGAGCTAGAGCACACCTTAAAATTTCAAAACTTAATGATAGAAAGTATCCCTGAATACTTCTTTGTAAAAAATCATAAATTTGAATTAGTTGCCTTTAACTCAGCATTCAAAAACCTCTATCCACAAGACCTTCAAGAAAAAATATTAGGCACCACCACTGTTGAATCATACCCACAAGAAGAAGTTGACAAGTTCTTAGAAATGGACAAATTAGCCTTAGAAAGCGGCTACAGTGAAACCTATGAAACAATTACATTCCCTTCTGGTAAGTTAAGAACACTGCTAACAACTAAAACACATTTTAAAAATTCGACTGGTGAAGACTTTATATTAGGTATATCTAGAGATGTAACCGAAAAAGAACTTTTAATTCAAAAACTAACTAAATCCAATCAAGACTTAGAACAGTTTGCTTATATTGCATCACATGATCTTAAATCGCCATTAAATGCAATAGTTAAGCTGGTTGGTTGGATTCATGATGATAACGAAGGCTCGTTTGATGAAGATACTCGCCATAACTTTAAGCTAATTAAAAACCGCGCAAAAAGAATGACATCACTCCTTGATGATCTCCTTGATTACTCAAGGATCAGTAAAAAGTGTGATTTTCCAGAGCATGTTGATTTAGCTGATATGAAGAACACAATTGTGGATTTGGTAAATCAGCCTAAAGAGTTAATACTAAATTTTCCGCCGCTAACACTCTTTATCCCTAAACTAGCTTTTCAATTGGTGCTAATGAACCTTGTAAGTAACTCTATAAAGCACACTAATAGTTCTTTTGTTGAAGTTAATTTGTCTGTTGATAATCGAACCGCCGGGTATGTATTTATCATTTCTGACAATGGCCCGGGGATTGATTATACTTACGCCACTAGAATTTTTGAAATGTTTGAGACTCTCAAACCCCGCGATGAAATAGAAGGAAGCGGTATGGGGCTCGCTATGACTAAAAAAATTATTGAGCACTATGGTGGCTATATAAAGCTTTTAGACGCGCCAATAGGCGCAAGTTTCGAAATATTCTGGCCTAACATTCAGTCACCTAACTCAGAAGATAATAATGAATAACAAAAAATTCACTTTGCTCATCGTCGAAGATGATGACGTTGACTATTTTTCAATTAAACGCAGCTTAGTGAAACGTGGGATAGAGAATACCCTCGTTAGAGCCAAAGATGGTCAGTACGCTTTAGATTTACTCCATAACGGCGAAGTCACAAGTCCGTTTATTATTTTATTAGATATTCAAATGCCTCGCATGAATGGCTTCGAATTTTTGCAGCGCCTAAGAAAAAGTGAAAACATCAGCAGTAGTATTGTTTTTATGCTTACAACATCTAAAAGTGAGGCGGACATAAAAGCGTGCTATGAGCATAATGTTGCAGGTTATTTTATTAAAGAAAATACAGGTGAAGAATTTCTAAAAATAGTGGATTTATTGGAGGGCTACTGGAAAATGGTCCACTTTCCTAAAATTAATACAGAGCAATTACAATAGCTACCCAATATTTAAGTACATAAGAGACTAAGCCTATCAATATTACAGCGCTGTAAGACAATACTGCTGTGCCTTACGGCCCTGATACTCCCACTCTACAGACAATTTGAGCAACGGGTACACTGTTTAAATACGCTAAGCACACCTTAGTGTTACTGATATAGGTATTTTTTAAAGCAAAACAAAGCGCTTTTAACTATAATTTTACACGCTAATTTACTTGAAACTTAAGCTGACTAGCGCTACTCTAAATGAGGTGGTCTGACCTCTATTAAGGAATTAAAATGACACTCATATTTACACTCGGTTTAATCGTGCTGCTGTGCACTGCGATTTACCACAGAGCGAGTTGGAACACAGCACTTGGTGTTTCTGCTGCAACATTATTAATCGGTACCTTCGCAGGTGCTTTTGGTTTAATTAGCTGGTTGATCTTTTTGATCATCGCAGTGCCTCTTTCAGTTACTGGTATTCGCCAGCAATACATCATCAAACCTATCTTTACGGTATTCAAAAAAGTAACACCGAGCATGTCTGACACTGAAAAGTCAGCTATCGATGCGGGTACAACTTGGTGGGAAGCTGATTTATTTTGCGGTAACCCTGATTGGAAAAAGCTACACCAATACCCTGTGCCTAAACTTACTATTGAAGAGCAAGCCTTTATAGATGGCCCTGTTGAAGTAGTATGTAGCATGCTAGATGATTGGGAAGCAACTCACGAGCTAACTGATTTACCGCAAGATGTATGGCAATACCTCAAAGACAATAAATTCTTTGCCATGATCATTAAAAAAGAATACGGCGGTTTAGAGTTTTCTGCGTTCGCTCAGTCTTGTGTACTTCAAAAACTAACGAGTAAATCAACATTACTTTCGTCAATTGTTGGTGTTCCAAACTCGTTAGGTCCAGGTGAATTATTACAACACTATGGTACAAAAGAGCAAAAAGACCATTACTTACCGCGCTTAGCTAGCGGCCAAGAAATTCCATGTTTTGCATTAACATCACCAGAAGCAGGCTCTGACGCAAGTTCAATCCCTGATTACGGTGTTGTGTGTAAAGGACAATGGAACGGTGAAGAAGTTGTAGGTATAAGCCTAACGTGGAACAAGCGCTATATCACGCTTGCGCCTGTGGCAACGGTGCTTGGTCTTGCATTTAAATTACAAGATCCAGATGGCTTATTAAGTGATGTAAAAGAGCCAGGTATTACCTGTGCATTGATCCCAACAGATACTCCTGGAGTAGAAATTGGTCGTCGTCACTTCCCGCTTAACGTACCATTCCAAAATGGTCCTACTCGCGGTAAAGACATTTTTGTACCTCTTGATTACATTATTGGTGGGCCAGATATGGCAGGCCAAGGCTGGCGCATGCTAGTTGAGTGTTTATCGGTAGGCCGTGCAATTACATTACCGTCTAACTCTGCCGGCGGCATTAAAATGATTGCAACCGCTACGGGTGCATACAGCCGTATTCGTCGTCAATTCCGTTTACCTATTGGTAAAATGGAAGGTGTTGAAGAATCAATGGCTAAACTTGCCGGTTACGCATACAGCTCAGATGCTGCAGTAAGTATGTCGACTGGTGCGGTTGATTTAGGTGAAAAACCATCTGTTGTATCAGCGATTATTAAATATCACTTAACCGAACAAATGCGCGATGCAACAATCCATGCAATGGACGTTCTTGGCGGTAAAGGGATCATGCTTGGTCCAAATAACTATTTAGGTCGTGGCTACCAAGGTGCACCTATTGCCATAACCGTTGAAGGTGCAAACATCCTGACCCGTAATATGATCATATACGGCCAGGGTGCGATTCGCTGTCATCCGTTTGTACTAACCGAGCTAGGTGCGTGCGAAATTGAAGACCGCGAAGAAGCGCTTAACGTATTTGATAAAGCGCTAATGGGTCATATAGGCTTTACTATGTCAAACCTAGTGCGTACTAAATGGCTAGCCCTTACAGGTGCTCGCTTTACAAGTGTGCCTTACCATGACGAAACAGCTGAGTTTTACCGTATAGCGTCGCGCTTTAGTGCTTCTTTAGCACTTATGTCAGATATTAGCATGGCTGTATTTGGCGGCTCTCTTAAACGTAAAGAGCGTATTTCTGCACGTTTAGGTGACTTACTTAGCTACCTTTACTTAGTATCTGCAACGCTTAAGCGTTACAACGACGAAGGCCGTAAAAAAGAAGATTTTGCGCTTGTTCAATGGAGCTGTCAGGATCACCTTTACCACTGTCAACGTGCGCTTGCTGATTTAATTAACAATATGCCTTCTGCACCACTTCGTGGCGTATTAAAAGTGTTATTGTTCCCGTTTGGTCGCCCGGTGCGCAAACCGACTGATAAGTTAGAGCATAAACTAGCTCAAATCTTACAAGTACCTAGCGAAACACGTAACCGTTTAGCAAGTTATGTATACTTAACAAATGAGCCTCTTAATCTTGTAGGTCGTCAGGAGCAAACGCTTAAAGACGTACTAGAGGTAGAGCCGTTATTTGAAAGAGTATGTAAAGAGAAAGGTGTGAAACTACCGTTTTTCCAACTTGATAAAGTGGCGCAAATGGGGCTTGAAGCAGGTATTTTAAGCCAAGCCGAGGCCGATAAGCTAGCTGCTGTAGAGCAAGCTCGTTTAGACGTAATCAACGTAGACGATTTTGACCCTGCTGATTTGCTTGCAGGTAAAGCAGCACGTGATAGCGTTATTACAAAAGTGGATGCCGCTTAACTAGTTTAGTAAAGCAAGCAACCCAACGTTAGAAATAATCCAAACCAGCGCATAATGCGCTGGTTTTTTTTGTGCAAAATAAACCTGCAATAAACACCACACAAACCCCAGGCTTAGCAAAGTGCTGTTTAATCTCTCAAACGTAATGCTATAGGCTATAAAGGCTCCTAAAAACAAAAGCATACTGGGTATAAACTGGCTAATATAAAACGCTCGCGCCTTTTGATTCATTTTAAAAAACAACCGATGTTGTTCATGAACTTTAGTACAATCAAATTGTAATGAGCTGCTAAAAAGCACAATAAAAGCAACCGCCACACCGGCTATTATATTCACAAGATCTGGCCGCTTCTCTAATAACTCAGCCGATGCCATAAATACACACAAAAGCAACGATATACGCCATACTAATGTCCAACTATGGTTTATGAAGTAACAAAACCAAAAGCTAAATAAAGACCGAACACTCGTCATTCCATTTATATTAATGACAGGTATAAATGCGCTTAAAAGAAAGATAATTGCAAAACCCAAATGATAAATTAGCGGCGATAACTCAAAAGGAGTAAACAAAAATAAAGTACTTAAAGTAAATCCATAAACGAGCGCGCTAGGTTTGTATAAACAAACAATGCCTAAACCTAACTGTATAAACATAAAAACAAAAAAGTGCGGTACTTTTATCCACTGAGCCCAGGTTAAATCAAGCGCTATCAACAGACTCGCTATAAGCCAGACATTACTAATAAGTAATAATTTAATATCTGCTATGTTCAGCCAGCTAGGACAAGCTATTGTGTGTTGAAATAGCCGTTGCTTGCTATTTTTAATTGCCGACTTAATCGCGCTTAACATCACACTTTGCAATAACAAATAAAACAAGGCTATTTGGGCACCATATGCAGGTGCATCTGTACTATCTATAATTTTCCCTAGGCCCAAAAAGAGCAACAACACCAAGCCTAAAATAGATGAACCCAACACCACTAAAAATATCAAACCAAAGCTTTTTAACTGCAGTAGCAGCTGCTTAAGCTCAAACGTGTATGCTAGGTACCGATAACTCATAAATGCACGATACTGCTCAAGCTTACCTTTCACGCTCGCGAAACTCATAGCGAAACACACTTAAAGCCATGCTCAATAAATACAGCCGGCTCATGGCAAGTAATAATAATTTGCCCATTAGGCTTATCATTTAAATACACATCGAGTAATTGTAAAAGGTGCTCAATGCTTGATTGATCAAGCGCAGCACTTGGCTCATCAAGTAGTAAATACGGTGACTTTCGCATTAGCGCTAATATTAGCTGACACTTTTTTTGGTTACCCGAGGACAAAGCATCAAAACGCGTATTTAAAAATGCCGTAAAGCTAAACCCTTTAACCAGCTCATGTGGCCACGGGCAGTCGATAGCACTAACAGACAAGTCAATAATTTGATGGGCTGTTAAAAAATCAGGTAACGTAATACGGTCACTGGCTATGGCCACTGTTTTTGTGGGCTCATTCAGCTCCCTCCCCGCAAACAAAAGTGAGCCACTTTGCGGTTTATCAAGTCCTGCTAGCATCATAAGTAAGGTGGTTTTACCGTGGCCATTAGGTGCTTCTATGCAGAGTTTTTGATCTGAAAAAACCTGGTTATAATTTTTAAAAACTACATTGTTGGAAAATTGCTTATTTAAACCAATAACTTCAATCATAAAATATCCGTATAAACTAAGGTTTTATTATAAGCCTACAAAGTAAAGAGGCAAACTTATTGATTTGATTACTGCGTTAGCTAAAAGTACTTACTCATTTTTATAAATAAACTAATACCAACTCGCTTAATTAAATGAGCTATTTTGAGGCTGGGAAAACGTGTTAATAGCTAGGTAAAAAATTCACTATTTAATTGTTCTAAATGAGAATTTTTTAACGCAGGTACCGACACGTTTAGCCCCGCGAAATGATTAAGTATTATTGCGGATTGGTATAAAACAACTTAATTAGCTCTGAGGCAATTTTTGGCGGTAAAAAAATTAAATAGAGGATTTTATCTGCTAACGAAAAATAGCATCAACAGTGGCGTTATAAGCCTATTTAAGGCAAATACATGTTTATATTTAAAAGTATTATTTAAGATACAAAAAATAAATAAAAGTGATTATTTATTAATTTTTATTTAATAGTTTGATAAGTATCGGTGATTATAAAATTTATAAATGATTTGATGATAAGAAAAGTAATCTTTAAAACCTTGTTATTGAGGGAATAACAAGTGGCGGAGTGGACGGGACTCGAACCCGCGACCCCCGGCGTGACAGGCCGGTATTCTAACCAACTGAACTACCACTCCGCAGTGGTATGTGCATGGGGTAATGCACTTACTAATTTTGTTACGATATCAAATGGCGGAGTGGACGGGACTCGAACCCGCGACCCCCGGCGTGACAGGCCGGTATTCTAACCAACTGAACTACCACTCCGCAGAGATATCTTTTTTACTTGTCATTACTTAATTTGTTGGCGGAGTGGACGGGACTCGAACCCGCGACCCCCGGCGTGACAGGCCGGTATTCTAACCAACTGAACTACCACTCCATAATAAGAATATGTTTTACAACCATATGTTGTGCAAGTGTTGGCGGAGTGGACGGGACTCGAACCCGCGACCCCCGGCGTGACAGGCCGGTATTCTAACCAACTGAACTACCACTCCAGCGCATACTTACAAATTGTCGAAAATTGGCGGAGTGGACGGGACTCGAACCCGCGACCCCCGGCGTGACAGGCCGGTATTCTAACCAACTGAACTACCACTCCGCATTTTCGTTGCTGTTTAGGTCTCCCTGACAGCGGCGTGAATAATACGAACCAGCCCCTATTTCGTCAAGGGCTTTTTTGTTTTTTTACAGGTTTTTTAGTCATCTGACATCGAAAGGTTTAAAATTTCACCTGATTTGTCATTTTTTGAACCATTTTTGTCTACTTGATTTTTTTCTGTGTCGTCGGCATCTTGATTCGCGTGTTTCTTTTTATTTAAAAAAGGTAACGATAGTTTAATTTTAATCGGCTTTTTTTGCACAAATATTCGAATAGCTAACCAGCCAAGCAGTATAATTAAAATATTACCGCCAATTATTAAGCCCACAATGGTAGATGTGGCCATTTTTTCTTCTTCCGGCTCAATGGGTGTGGTTTGCTCGGCTTCAACTATTGTTGCAGGGTCAACTTCTGGTACCGCTTCTATTGGCCGGGCTATTTCAAATTTATAGGTTGGTAAAGTGGCCATAAATTCACGGCCGTTGTTATTAGTACCAAATACAGACAGTTCGACACTGTAGCGCCCCCAGTCATAGTTTTTAATTATTAACTCTCTTGTCTCACCTGGCGCAGCGTTTATAGTAAACATTTGCTCTTCGTTGTTAGGGTAATAAATCTTACCCTGAAAAATAACGGTCTCTGGTTTAACTATTTTGTTGTCTGTTGTGATCGTTAATTTATGTTCATCAATATTTTCATCTGCAAGCGCGATATTAAAGCCAAAGGGGGGTTCGTGAACAATAATGGTGTCTTGCACGATTCTGCGTTGCAGTAAAGGAGTAGAAATGTAAAGTTCTGGGGTCCACTCACCTTCTGGGAACACAAGTTTAAACTCACCGGTAAATACACCGTCTTTTGGACGTTCATCAAATCCACGCCCGTCGTCTTTAAATTCGGCGACTTCTTGTGTACCTGCGCCAAAGTTTGCAAAGCTATCGTTATTCGTACTTACAAAGTCAACATTAAGACTAACCACATCTCTAAATAGATTAGCGTTAATCGGTTCACCGTCATTTAAAATTTGGCCAGTTACTTTTATCGTTTCGCCTCTAAAAAGCATGGGAGGTAATGGCTCTGCCTGTAGTGATATTTCACCCAATACAACAATTCTGCTATCTGGTAAAATACTCCCTATAACTTGCCAAGGACCTGGCATTGGTTTTTTTATGGTGACAAGGTCATAGCTAAGTTCGTCAAACCATTCAATATTAGTATCCCTAACGGCGTTGGTAGCAAAATACTTACTACCATCAGGCCTAACTAAAATAACGGCAGGTGTCCCTGGTTTTCTGAAAAAGAGTAATGTGATTTCGTCTATTTGGCTGTCAATCCGAAAGCGGTTGTCGAGTAAGGGGATTTCATTTTGTAGGCCATCCCGTTTTAAAACTTCAACTTGCTCTGCGCTATATGCGTTACCTGATAACAAACTGAGTGCACATAATACGGTTACAAAATACATTATTCTCATTATAAGGCCTTATTCAGCGCGCCATAGGCATTGGCCGCCTTCTTTATTTACAAGATCCAATCTGGCTTCGTGTGCGCTTTGCTCTTCATCTGTAGCGCGTAATACTACCAATGGCGCTCTTTCACTGTTTAAACGTCTTATGCCGCCTTGCTGTTGCTCACTACCATCATCTTTATTTTGATTTAAGTTTAACTTTGTTTGTCCGCCTGTCATGGCAAGATAAACATCAGCTAAAATTTCAGAATCCAGTAACGCCCCGTGCAAGGTACGTTTAGCGTTATCTATGTCGTAACGTCGGCATAACGCATCAAGGTTATTCTTTTGTCCTGGATGCAAGTCACGCGCCATTTTAAGCGTGTCGAGAACTTGACAGTAATCATGCGTATTTGGAAAACCTTGATTAAGCAATGCAAATTCATTATCCATGTGGCCCACATCGAACGGGGCATTATGAATTACAAGTTCAGCACCTTTTATATAATCAAAAAACTCTTGTGCAATATCGCGGTAAAGCGGTTTGTCGCGTAAAAACTCATTGGTAATACCGTGAACGTCAATCGCTTCTTCTTCTATGCTACGTTGCGGATTAATATAAACATGAAAGTTATTACCCGTTAAACGGCGATTTACTAACTCTACACAACCAATCTCTATAATTCGGTGCCCTTGTTTAGGGTCGATGCCGGTTGTTTCTGTATCTAAAACTATTTGTCTGCGTGCCATATCGAATTAAGCCTGACTCTGGTATCTTTCTATAATCACTTTATTGTACATAAGATCAAGGTAAAACAGTGCAAAAAACCGTAGAGATTTACACCGATGGCTCATGTTTAGGTAATCCAGGCCCCGGTGGTTATGGTATTTTTATGATTTATGACGCCCATGAAAAAAAATTAAGCCAAGGCTATAAGCTCACTACAAACAATCGCATGGAAATGCTTGCGGCTATAGTGGCACTTGAATCACTTAACCGTGCTTGTGTTGTAAACCTTACTACCGATAGTCAATACGTAAAACAAGGTATCGAGTCATGGATTTCAAACTGGAAAAAACGCGGCTGGATAACGTCAGCTAAAAAGCCAGTTAAAAATGTGGACTTATGGAAACGCCTAGATGCAGCTTGCAGCAAACACACAGTAAATTGGAAGTGGGTTAAAGGTCATAGCGGCCATAAGTACAACGAAATTGTCGACGATTTAGCTCGTGATGCAGCTGGCAGCACAGATTTACTCGAAGATGTGGGCTACCAGCCTTAATTTACTTGATGCTAATGGTTATCACTTTTTTGGTCGCACGTTTTGTAATGCTGCTTTGAAGTTTGCCTAAGCCCCGCTCCTTTAACAGGCACAAATTGTGGCCGTGCGTGCCACTTAGGCTTTATGGGTGTAAGGGGCGCAACGCGTTTTCGAGCCACCAGCATATAAACACTACCCATAGGTTTTAAATACTGCTTGGCAAATGCTCGCCAAAATTCAAACCGTGATAACCTGTTTCCCCTAGCAAGTGATGAGTAAATAAACCGCTCGTCACTTACAATTTCAAAACCCAATAAATTTAGCCAATCCTTTACCCTTGCTGGGGTAAAAAATCGTCCTGTCCACGGTAATTTTTGCCCGCTAAACGGCAACATTTGAGCCAACCCACACAAGCTCAGCGGATTAAACCCGGTAATTAAAACGTAGCCGCCAGGTATGAGTGTTCGATGAGCTTCGCGTAAAATGTGATGTGGGTCAGAGTGGTACTCTAAACAATGGCTTAAAATACACGCGTCAACACTATGTTCGTAAAAAGGTAATTCATCTATATCTGCCACTACCCCTGTATATGGTCCGGGCTCAGCGACACACACCTGGTGCTTAATAGTACTTAAACTTGTATTTAACTCACCGCTTAAGTTACCTAACTTAAGCATATGGTAACCAAACATGCGTGGTAGCCAATATTGCATTTTACGTTCAATATCAGCTTGCAAGTAATCCCCGTGAGGAAACTGCTGCCACGACAGTGGTTTGGGTCCTTCTTGAAAACTAAGGGCTGGTTTCATTTTATGAGCTCGTTATACTATGCGTTAAATGTCACTTTATAGAGCAATTTAACATGGTGCAAGTCAAAGCAATTAAAGCCTTTTCAGATAATTACATTTGGTGTTTAACCACTGAAGGCAACGCTGAAGCATGGGTCGTTGATCCTGGTCAGGCTGAGCCTGTGCTAGCTCATCTCGCAGCAGAAAACTTAACACTGGGTGGCATTTTAATTACCCATCATCATTACGATCATACCGATGGTGTTGCGCAGCTAGTAAAAGATGACCCAACAATAAAAGTTTATGGACCTAAAAATAGCCCCTTTAAAGGAGTGACGCATCCACTGGTTGATAGCGATAGTATTGATGTTTTAGGCATCAACTTTAAAGTGCTCACAACTCCAGGGCATACACTTGATCACATTTGTTTTGTGAATGACAACATGGCATTTACTGGTGATACATTATTCAGTGGTGGCTGTGGACGTTTATTTGAGGGTACGAGTGAACAAATGTGGCATTCTCTAAACAAATTAAAAACGCTACCAGCAGGGTGTAAAGTGTTTTGCACCCACGAATATACACAAGCTAATTTAACTTTTGCTAAAGCTGTTGAGCCTCGTAATCCATCGTTACTTGCACACAGTGAGCTGGTAGATGAGTTAAGGAAAGAAGATAAAATTTCACTGCCAACCACTATAAGCCAAGAGCTTAAAATAAACCCGTTTATGCGCAGCGACATTCCAACCATCATAGAGGAAGTACCTAAAGAATTTATCTCGGTTACAAAAAACAATGAACCTTGGCATAACTTTGCTGCTCTGAGAAAGTTCAAAGATAATTTTTAGCGCATATAAGTTTATTATTTTAAATCATTAACTTGAAATACATGAACACTTTCTACTAACAGCTGTAATTGTCATAAAGTGGTAATGTTAGTTTATTAAAGGTAACATTTGCCGAGTTTTTTACCCGATGTATTGGTATTTATGAATAAATCTCCTCTTATACTAACCTTGGCGCTTGCGCTAAGTGGTTGTCAAACATTGACTACCTTAGAATCAGACCCTCAGGTCACAAATCAAGCTAATAATAAGCTTGAAGGTGCAAGCCCAAATGATATTAACAATGCATTAATGGTAAACGCGCAATATCAACAACTAGATAGCGATGAACAAGATGCGCCAGTATTTGACGATGTATGGGAGCGTATTCGTTACCAATTGTCGATTAATGTTCCTCAAAACCGCCCGGTTGTGACCGAGCGAAATTATTATGCGAAGCATCAACGTTATTTAGACCGTATTTCAAAGCGTGCAGAGCCGTACCTTCACTTTATTGTTGAAGAAGTAGAGAAACGCGAGATGCCAATCGAAATTGCGCTCCTTCCTATTGTAGAAAGCGCTTTTGATCCCTTTGGCTACTCTCACAGAACCGCCTCGGGTATTTGGCAATTTATGCCACAAACGGGTGAGCGCTTTGATTTAAAACAAAACTGGTGGTACGACGGCCGCCGAGATATTGTGCAATCAACCCGTGCAGCGCTAGATTACTTATCTTATCTTCACAAAACACTTGAAGGTGATTGGCTCAATGCCATAGCCGCCTATAACTCCGGTGAAGGGCGCCTGATGCGCGCAATTAAAAAAAATCGTAAAAAGCATTTGCCCACCGATTTTTGGTCATTAGATTTACCAAGAGAAACCACGGCTTACGTACCAAAGCTACTGGCACTAGCTGACTTATTAAAACGTTCGGATGAATTTAATGTAACGTGGAAACCCATTATCAACGCCCAAGTAGTAGAAGTAGTTGATGTTGGCTCACAAATAGACCTAGCACTTGCCGCCGAAATGGCCGACATGACATTAACAGAGCTTTACAGATTAAACCCTGGGTTTAACCGTTGGGCGACAGATCCAAATGGCCCCCACTCTTTGCTTTTACCTATTGATAAAGCGCAGCAGTTTTCTGAAAAGCTTGCCAATACTGATATTAAAAATAGGCTTCGCTGGCAACGATACGTGGTAAAAAGCGGCGACAGCTTATCTGTAATTGCTAAAAAGTTTACCACTAGCACCAGCGCAATTAGATCTTTGAACAAGCTTAATTCAAATACGATACGCATTGGGCAAGAGCTACTAGTCCCGTTAACCGATGGTGCAATAAATAGCGAGCACTTACCAAAGCAAATGCGTATGGCTGCAAATAAAACATCACGCACTAAGCTTTCGCATACCGTAAAAAGTGGCGATACCCTATGGGATATCAGCCGCGAATACGATGTGACCATGGATGAATTGGCAAAGTGGAATAAACTTAAAAAAAGCGCTGTGCTACGCTTAAACCAAAAGCTCACAGTGTATAAATCACAAAATAAAACCACCAGCGTACCAAAAAGCACTAATCGCACGATTACGTACAAAGTACGAAGAGGCGATTCACTTGCGCGTATTGCGTCTAAGTTTAATTTAACGGTAAGCGAAATTATCAAATGGAATAATTTAGCAGGTCAAAAGTACTTGCAACCGGGGCAAAAATTAAAGCTTAAAGTGGATGTAAGAAGTAGTTAATTTCAGCTAACAAAAAAGGAGCGCATGCGCTCCTTTTTTGTTGGTATATAAAAATTAATCTGGGAGCTTTTCAAGCCATGCTTTTAACCAAGGCTCTGTCACTGGCCAAGGCTCAAAATCTTCACACGCGTCAATTTCTAAACGGTTACCGACAGGTTTTGCTTGTAAATCACGTAATAGTTCATCAAAACTTCTACCTGCACCGCAAAAAGTATCACCATAGCTTCTGTCGCCCATAGCCACCACTCCAAATGGCTTGTCTGTTAGCATAGGGAAACTACTATTAAGCGCATAATATAAGCCAGCTAGGTTACTTGGCACGTCACCCTGTCCCGTCGTTGAGGTAACAATTAATATGTTTGATGCGTTTTTAATATCGTCAAGCGAAGCCTCTGTGATGACCGCTGCGGTATGACCAGCCTGCTTAATAGTTGCAGCTATATCATCACTTAAACGTTGAGCACCACCATTTACAGTGCCCACAAAAATACTAATATGTGCCATTAATAATCCTTCTCTTCGTTTGGCCAACCAAGTTGCTCACAAATCTGTAGCATATCATGACCTAGTGGCGCTTTAATCGTTATTGCTTTGTTGGTATAAGGGTGCACAAAACTCAGCTCAGTTGCAAATAGCATTAAGCGTCGTAATTCAAAATGATCCCTAAAAAATTGGTTATGTTGATTGTCGCCATGATTAACATCACCAATTATTGGTAATGATAAATGTTTTAAATGCCGGCGAATCTGATGCTTGCGCCCTGTCTTAGGAAAACACTCAACTAATGAGTACCTAACCGTTGGGTATTTGCCTATTGGAATAGGTAATGCAGCTTGATACAAACAATTAAACTGAGTTTGCGCCTCTTGAGGTGCTTTATTCTGATCTGCAAATTTATCGGCAATTTTATCAAGCTCTTCTTTTAAAGGCTTATCTAAAAAAACCGAATCAGGGGCAAATCCCCGAACCAAAGCTAAATATCGTTTAGAAATAGTGCCCTCAATAAAAAGCTGATTTATATCACGAGCAGACTCTGAACTAAGTGCAAACAGTAAAACACCTGACGTAGGTCTATCTAGCCTATGTACTGGAAAAACGTGCTGCCCTAACTGATCGCGCAACATTTGCATCGCAAATTGAGTTTCATGTTTATCTAAAAAGGAGCGATGTACCAATAGCCCTGACGGTTTATTAATGGCTACAAAGTTTTCGTCTTGATACAAAATGTCGAGTTCGCCGTATTCAGTAGGCGCTAGGCGCTCACTCATGCGGTTCTCCTAATAGTGCATCTAGCTGTGTCAGCACCTCTATAATTTCATTTCCACCTGATTTATTAATCAAGGTCATTTGCGCCATGGGGGCAATTGCAAAGTTTCGCGGTAATGGTTGATTATAAGTGATCAAATGCTGCATTTTTTCAATAAAGACAAACTGTAGCCACTGCTCAAACGCCATCGAATCGTGACAAAAGGGAACACTAGAATTTAGTGCCTCTACTGAAATTGGCTCACATTGCCAAAGTTGATGCTTTTGTAATAGCGCTTTTAATTGCACTAAATAAGCTTGGGTCTGTTGGAACATAACCACCCTCTTTATAAGTTATGCAGCAATTATACCCTGTTCCCACAAAGCTCGCTATGGCGTATAATTAGCACAATTTTGCAGTTAAAAACGACCGGGAAAACAATGAGTGATCAAATAGCAACCTTAGGCCAACTTTTAGATGGTGCTGGCACGCAATGGCGGGCTTTTGATATTGGCAGGCACATTACTAAACTCGATAAACAACAGTTTTTAGCTATTGAACAAGCTCAAATACCTTACCCTTATCCGCTTGCTGGTCATGCGTGGCTAGCAATTCAGTTCTGGGATACCAAAGCGAGCAAAGAACCCTATGTGTGGTTTTTAAAATTTCCACTAGATGAGCAAAGTAAATTAGTTAGTGCAAGTCGTGATCACTTTGCCGATATGGTTATTCAAGCTCTTGGCACTGAAATTACAGGTGAAAAAGCAGATGGCAAGCTTGATAACAATCCTTATCTGTTTACGCCTAATGCAAATAAACTGGCTGCATTTAACGCGCAAGTTAAAGTGTTACTAAAGCAACCTGCTTCACAATATTACGAATACGCTCAGCTATATTTTAGTGCAAAGTTAGGCTTTGATAATTGGCAAAGTGTGGCACTACAAGGCATTGCTGATTTTGCGCTGCGCCTAGATAACGATCAAAACTTAAGTAACTTACAAAAAGCCTGGGCGCATTTACCCCTTGAAGTATTGCAGCCACTAAGTGCAATGCTTGAACATGTTGCAATACCACCAACACTGAGTGAGCTTTTACTCGCGCAGGGTCAAACAGCTATTAATAATAGTGATACTATAGCGTTAACCGCTGCACTACGCTCAATGTCTAAAGGTCAGGCACAAGGTTTGTGCGCGCAGCTTGTTGATGCAACATTGAATTCAGCTCTAAAAAGCGACTCTGACGTACTTTTAACAATTGCTGGGCGTTGCTTTGTTCAGTTGGAAGACCCTAAACGATTGCATATATTTATGGATAATTGTGCTCAACATCAAAAAATAGAGGCGCTTTTTCCAAGTATTTTTGCTGACTTAGTTGCAATACCGACCATTCGACCTCACCTATTAGGTTTATTACGAAAAGAAGATCGAAGCGAAGCCCTCGCTCGTGCAATTGGAAGGTTATTCTCTTAAATGGCAAGTTTATGGACGTTTATATTAATTGGTAGTGTTATTTATTTGTTTTGGCTAAACAGAAAAGTCGCCGAAGCGGCTAATGTTCATGCTAAACGTCAATGTGAGCAATTAAATGTGCAACTTATGAGTGTTGCGTGCACTAAGCGTCGTTTTGGTTTTCTAAAAAGTGGTAAACCAGGAATAAAAAGTGAGTTTTCATTTGAGTTTTCAAGTGACGGTGAAAATGCGTATCAGGGAAGGCTTATTATGGAAAATGAGTTTTTAAAAGGTGTTGTCGTTCCACCACACAAAATCTAAGTGTTCTTTTGCTTTTAATGAATAAAATTATTGCAATTGTGTAGTACAAAAAACTAAGGCGTAACTAAAGTTACGCCCCAATTGGACTGCTTCCTGCTAGATATCCACTATCTATAATCCGTTTTTTCATCCCCTGAACGAGTAAACAACCTTGTTTACCCTCACATTGCCTCATGCAATATCCATCGCCACCTTGGCAAACCCGCGTAAACTAACGCTTGGCTAAATCTATAGCATCATCCATGTTAATCCTTTGAAGTAGCGCCCTGCCACTTTGTGCTTCCTGCGTTGTCCCTTTGCTTTCCAAGCATTCACGTGCAACCTAGTACGTGGCTGCGTCCTGCAGCTTTAATCCTTTATATCCTTGAAGTAGCTCCTGCCACTTAGTGCGTCTTGCACTTCCTATTCATCCTTGCTGTCCTTGTTAACTTGTCCTTTTTGCATCCTGCTAGCATCTGCTATTTTGCCTATTCCTTATCCATGGCAGTAGCTTATTCATTAAGCTATGTCTTCTTGACAAGTTAAAGTTTAGAGTAAACGAGAGGAGGAAGTAGTATGTGAGACAAAATAATTCTTTGTCATAAAAATTAAAAAATCAATAAATTAATATTAAACATGCACTTAAATAAAAAAAGGCGACCAATTGGCCACCTTTAACTGATTACTCTCACGTTAATGTAAGATATATCGCACGGACACATGTCCGTTTGGGCGCATTAACTTACACACTATAAGTTACGTTTTTAACCCAATGCATTTTTAAATAGTAACTCACCAGCAACTTGGTTAAACGTAAGCTGTTTAAAAGTCAGAAACCCTTCAGATTTAAAAAGTTCTGTATGCTCACTACGCGTTACAAATACTGCCAATCCAGAAGACTCACTATTTGCCTTTACCAGCTCATCAAGCCCTCTGAGTAAATACCGACCAAACCCTTGACCATGAAAATGAGGATCTACTGCAATAAAAGCTAAAAAGTAATAACGGCCTTTTTCTTTTAGTGTATCTCTAATAGTTTGTTCTTTTTCTATTAACTGGTTAGTTTGTAAGTAACCCGCACTCAGCATTAATTTTAAGCGCCAATGCCAATAACGCTGAGCTTGAAGTTGACTTAAAGAATCAAACATACAGGCCACTGCTTTTAATTTGCCACTGCGATAAAGCCCTATTAGTGGTTGCTTTTCTTGCCAAAAACTACTGAGTTCTTCACGTATTAATGCACGTAACTTTTTCTCGTAAACGGCTTTATTTTTTCCATCATAACCAAGCATTGTTTTTAGTACAGGGTCATCATGGTATGCCTGATAAATTAAACTTGCGGCAGTGCTTATATCTTCTGCTTCAATGTATTGTACGCTGAACGTTTCTTCTTGTGCGGTTATACTCATTGTATGTCCTTTATTGTTTTAGCCGTAAATATAATCAGAGCTCAAATACTAAAGCTATACGCGAATAACTGCATTTACGAGTATATTTAATCTAAGAACTGGATATTACGCCGTATTGCCCGCTTAAAGAGAGAAATAATATCAAAGTGTTATTTATTTTTACTATCCTTTATAAAGCGCTAACAGCGGTTTAGGCAATTTATTATTCAGAACTTAACTTTACTATATACCTAAAGTAATTAACCGACAATTCAGCTTGAGTTTAGCTAGCACAATGTATTGTTGGGCCTTAAGGTAATTTATTGTTTATTTAAAGGAGTCGTAACATGGATACTACAAAACACGATATTCATACATTATTTGCACAACTTGGTTTACCAAATTCAGAATCTCAAATAGATCAATTTATTGCTTCACATGAGTTAAAAGACACAACACTGCTTCAAGATGCAGCATTTTGGGATGAAGCACAGCAACACTTTTTAGCGGAATCGCTTGCTGAAGATGGTGCCTGGAGTGAAGTGATTGATGAGTTAGATGTTCGTCTTCGCCAAGGCAAATAGCATTATTTAGCTAGATAGCTATGTTAAAGCCTTCAAAATTACTAATCCATGACGATTTTTAATGGGATCAAGGCCAATTTACTGATCGATTTTTGACTTGTCTCAGGCATATTTACGCAAGTTAGCGTTGAGGTAAGTTATTAGAAATAAGTTTTTAACCTAAGTATTAGGTTATTTAATGTAGCATACCCATTTTATTGCTACCATAGCACCCGCGCAGCATGTGTATGCTGCGCTTTATTTAATTTAAGAGTTATAAATATAATGAATTCAGTTGTATTTGATGCAATTCAAGTCCTTTTAGATGAAGGCAAAACACCCACAGTCGCATTAACTAAAAGTCGCTTAGCGCAACCGGTTCCAATGCCAATGATTATTGCAGCTGTGAGCCAATACAAAAATAACCCGGATTCTATAAATAACTTTATTAAAACTTCCCAGCAGCCAGAAAACGCTGAGCTAAAAGCAAGCCAACTAGACAGAATTGAGCAAAAACTTGATCAATTACTTGCACTGCTAGAACAAAAATAATTTGAGACTGTAAATGTTTGTTGTTGATTTAACATTTGATTGCTACCAAGACACCACCCTAGAACAAGCCGAACAAGCCATAAACCGCTTAGTAAATGCGCTTCGCTTTAATGGCCAAATAATGGGGGAAGAGTTCCCCACCGTTTTAAAAGACGGCTTTTTCATAACCCGTGTTATGTGCCCAACTGAAGACGCTATGCATCCACTAAATAATAGCCCTTTTGTTAAACACAGCATTGAAAAACTACATAACGCAGGTTTATTAGCCCCCAAAGTAAAAGTGATTGGCCAAGATATTCATTCTAATGGAGCGGATTGCTGCACTGAGCCGTCAAGTTACATTTTATATACTACTTATGTGCATACCTGTAGCCCTCTTTATTGTGGCGACGACTTTTTACCTGTGCCACTATTTCGCATCCCTGCTATTGCCAATGGTGATTACAAAACGCTAATTAAGTGGCAAGAAGATTGGCAAGCATGCGATCAAATACAAATTAATGGCGCAACACGCTGTGAGTTTCCTGCCCTTGAGGAAATATCCAGTACTAAAAGTGATTTATATCGCCGCGGAAAAGACATCACCAAACGCATTAGTTTTTTAACTAAAAAGCCGGTTTACTACTACTTATATCGAGTTGGTGGTGTGGATAAAGCCTCTGAGCTTGAGCGTAAATGTCCAAGCTGTAATAGCGATTGGAAACTAGATGAACCTTGGTTTGGGCTATTTGATTTTAGGTGTGAACCGTGTGGTTTAGTCTCTAATGTGTCGTGGGATTTTCAATAGCCTCTCTAACAACTTTTTAAAATCAGCTCAGCGATATTGCTAAGCTGATTTATTAATAACGTTTTATACTTCAAGCGCTTTTAAAAACGACTCTATATTTGGTGCAAGTACGTGGTGCGTTTTTTTACCAACGTGCTCTAGACACACCTCTCCGGTATGAATTAACACACTGACCAGTAAATCTTCTTTATCTGTTAAACCAATAAACACAGTTTCGGGTTGTTTTAGCTTTCGTTTCATTAAAACATGACCAGTAATATTTTGTTGAAGCATATCAAAGTCGTCGCTATTCCATGCTTGCAACAGTTCAATTTGATGTCCGTCAATAATTGCCAATACGCTACCACCGTACATGTGCCCATAAAGTTCGCTTAACGCTGTTGGAAACTCAAGCTCTAATGCCTTAGCTAAATTGTTTAATGAGCCTGCTGGCTGCTGACGTACGCCTTGCCATTGAATATTTCCTTGCTCGTCAACCTCGCCTAACTCACACGGACTCGGCCATTGTTCATCGTGTGCTATAAGTGGGTACTTAGCAGTGTTTTTGAGGGTATTTTCGCTAAATTGATGGTGAAGTTGTTCTAAAAGCAATGCTACAGACATACTGTGAAACTCAATTAAATTAGATATAATGCGCACATTGTAACTATTTAAGAGCAAACATGACAGATTACAGCAACTCTCCAGACCTTAAAGGCAGTGTATTAGGACAATCTACTGAGTATGTAGACGACTATACGCCAAGCTTGCTTTTCCCAATTGCGCGCAAGCTAAATCGTGATGCTTTAAATATTGATGAAGCCGAACTGCCATTTAAAGGCCAAGATATTTGGACAGGTTACGAACTTTCGTGGTTAAACGCCAAAGGTAAACCGCAAGTGGCTGTCGCCTTATTTACTTTTGCATGCCAAAGCAGCCACATTATTGAGTCTAAATCGTTTAAGCTCTATTTAAACAGCTTTAATCAAACGCGTTTTGAGAGCATAAACACAGTTAAGCAACATTTAATCGATGACTTATCAGGCGCAGTTAATAGTCCGGTACAAGTAACCCTATACAAAGCGGACGATTTTAACTGTTTACCCTGTACTGCACTGCCTGGGGAATGCATTGATGATTTAGATATTGAAATAGATAACTATGATATTGATGCCTATTCACTTAAAGCACATAGCGATGAAATAGTAACCGAAACACTCAATAGCCATTTGCTAAAATCTAATTGCTTAATAACGTCTCAACCAGATTGGGCGAGCATTATTATAAGATACACGGGCGAGAAGATATGCCGTGAATCGCTACTACGTTATTTAATATCGTTTAGAACACATAACGAGTTTCATGAGCAATGTGTAGAGCGCATTTATAGTGACTTAACCACGCAACTCAACATTAAAGAGCTTGAAGTGTATGCACGTTATACACGCCGAGGCGGATTAGACATAAACCCATACCGTTCTACGCATTATAACGAAACACCGTTTGCCGTTAAGATTAATCGTCAGTAAATACGTTAAACACTCAAACATAAACATTAAAAAAGGAGCCTCAGCTCCTTTTTTAATGTTTAGATAACACGCTTTGTTGGGATAGGCATGCCACATACATCGACGTAATTATACGATTGGACAAACCAGGGTTCCGTTCGGCTTTTACGTGCATCTATCAGTTGCTTGAACGATGCTGAATTTGTCTTCATTACCTTGAATACTGTTGCATCGCTTTTAACATCAGCCAACACTTCAATATTCGTTATTGGATTAAACGCCAGTCCCTCAGTGGGTAAACGCTGCAAACGATTAAAGTGTTCCATACCCTCGAGTACTCTTCCAAACACGGTAATGTTTTTATCAAGGTAACGTGGGCCTTGCCCAATAGTGACAAAAAACTCAGTACTTGCGCTGTTTATATCATTAGCGCGTGCCATTGCAAATACACCATTGCAATGCACTTGCCATGTTTGGGTCTGTGTTTGGTTTTGCGCAACAGCAAAACCATTTAAAAACCCCGTAACAGGCGCGTATCCATCGCCTTTTAACTCGGTAATTTTTAATGGTTGCGATGTTGGTAAATAAAACTCTGCAGGTACGGTTTTATTCGCTGTTTTTATTTCTTTTTTACCCGAGCTGTCGCCACCTTGTGCTACAAACCCTTCTACAAAACGATAAACACGGGTGTTTTTATAAAAGCCTTCTTGCGCCAACGTTTTAATATGTTGCGTGTGGTTTGGGGCCAGTTGTGGATTTAATGCTATGTAAGCCGAACCAGTAGGTAAGGTTATTTTTAAAATATTTTGAGGATCGACTACTTGCCACTCATCTGCAGTTGCATTTTTTATTACATCATTGGCACTAAGTGGTGTTTGTATATTTATAACGGATTTATTGTTAGCTGTTGTAGCGCAGCCGCTCAACAAAAGAGCCATTACATAAATTGAAAAACGTGTTTTCATATTCAACCTTTTATTTTTATTATTTAAAAGTAGCTTTAAGCAATCTAACTTGCCTAGGGTCTGTTTGACATTAATGCGAGGTTATCGCCAATTTATAGGTGATAACCATAATACATAGGCTCTTCCTTGCCCAAATACCAAACAGGCTGCTGCAAATTCAACCTGACAGTTCATCAGGCTCTAGAGCTTATAGTTCAGTCCCAATCAAATTTATAGAGCACATCAACATTTTGGTATAAACCACTGGTTACCTCTATATAGAGTTGCGACAACAACTGGTAACGAATGGCCACTTCACTAAGTGACTCAAATACCCCAACGCTGTATTTAACTTGCAAGCTAGGCGCAACATAGCCTGAAATTTCTACCTTAGTGCTGTCACCACTTCCTGACGAACTTAAGCTAACATCAGAAAGACCAAAGGTTTCACCTACCTTTGACACAACCCCTTCACTTCTACTAACCCCTTGAGAAAGTAATAACTGGGCAAGCATAGCGTTGCTTGATGCTCCCTCCCCCTCTCCTAGCGGCTGTCCATTGAGTAAGTATGCTAAGGTTTGCGCCTGATCCATTGCAGGCTCAGAGAACAGCTTTAGAGTGGGTTCTTTAACATTTCCCGTAAGCGTAACACCAGCTATAACACCATTTGCTGTATTAGCTGGGTTTCTGATTGCTTTAATATTCAAATAGGGATGTTCAATGGAGCCACTAAAGCCCACTTGGCCAGTTCTTATAATTAAATCTTGGCCAAATGCTAAATAAGTGCCATTTATTAAATTGACCTCACCTGTTGCAATGATTGGAACACCTTGACTCATTTTAATCGCTAAATCACCAGCCACTTTAGACTCTAATCCGAACGACTCTACTTTGACGTCATTTTTAACGATCACATCTAAGTCTATGTCGTAGTCAAATGGTACCTTTTCGCTGGTTTCAGTTTTTTGATCAACAATAATTTCATCGTCACTAACCTGCACAGCGCCTTCTGGAAGCTCTTCAATCGTAATACGACCATAAGGTACAACTACTTCACCCGCTAATTTAAGTGCATTATTAGCTAACCCTATTTTTAAATCTGGCGATATTTTAAAAGTAACGCCTTGCTGTGCGCGCACAAAAAACTGCTCTCCTTTCACATTTACATTTACTTCAGGTTGTTCACCTTGCCAATCAACATCACCGTTTAGCTTTACATTGCCACCTTGATTGTCGTTTAAATTACCCTCTATTGTGGCGGTCGTTTTATCAAATAATATGTTTATATTTGATTTTTGTAGCGCAATAGGAAGCTGTTCACCCTCAAGATTTATATCGTTTACGTTAAGCTCACCATTTAATAGTGGATCTTTTAACGTACCCGCAAGTGCGACCTTACCGCTAATATCACCTTTTAATTGCTCAAGGGTTTCAAGAAATGGCTGTAAGTCTGAAAGTAATATTTTATCAATATTAATAGAGCCATTAAGCGCCTGCGTATTTTGTATGTCATCAATATTAATGTGTGTATTAATTTTACCTAGCACGCTTGACTCTATATTTGCTTCAAGCTGCCCTTTTTGAGAGTCTGAAAAAGCACTAATACTGAGTGTTTCTATAGGTAATTTAAAGCGATCTTCTTCTGAGGTTAAAACAGTGGTCAAGTCACTTGCATTTAAACTTGCCCGTAATGTTTTAAGAGCACCTGCATTCCAATTAAGCGCCACAGTACCTTTTACATCACCACGAGTGCGAATGTTATCGGGTAAAAAGTGTTTAAGCTCTTCAAGCGCTAAATTGTTTAACTTAGCATTTAACTGGCCTAGCTCTTTAGATTGAGCTAGCGTGTCTATACAAAGCTCGCTTTGCTGAGAAGCCCAGCAGTGCGCACTTACATTAAAATTACCGTTTTGAGAGTTAAACATAACGGCAATATTTTTAGTGTTGCTAAAGCTTAACTTTTTGTCGCTTAGCGTTACATTACTAAACTCACCATTCCAGGTAGCGTTATTAATTTTGCCATTTACTTCAAGCTCTGCACTGCCCTGCTCGGCATCTACAGATGCTGTAAGTTGGTGATCTGTTTTATCGCCGCTAATATCAACTTTTACACTATTAATTTGCTCATCAGCCACAAGCGCCGAGCCAACACTTAACGATACGTCAGTTTGCCAATCAGCGGCTGTATCTAACTGCCCTTTTACCGTCAGTTTATTTATATTGATTTCATTAAAAATGAAGCTATCAAGTATTAACGCTAAATCGACAGAAGGTGTTAGCCTCTGCCCTCTTACTTTTAAATCGGCGTTGCCATCGGCAATAAATGGCATGTTTGCCTCTTCATTACTTTGAAGTATTATTTTACCATCAACTTTCCAGCTATCATCAACTTGCCCACTGAGTACTAATTTATTAGTGCCGCTGCTTAAATAAAGGCTATCAATATTGGCTTTTAATGCATCATCAAGCTGAAAGTTTGACGCAAACTCAAGGGGTACCTCGTTTAATAATCCGCTTAGCTTAGTATCATCCATTTGTAGTTGCCACGAGCCTTCTTCCGCATTGAATGAACCTTTAAATTGCCCTGAAATATCGCTGGTTACAGCATCTGTCAAATACTGCGCTTTTAGGTTTAAAAGCGAGCCGTTAAAACTCGCTTTAATGCCCTGTTGCCAATCAACATTAGCTTTTATAATCGCACTACTTTCGTGAGCCTTAATAGTTAATGTTTTAAGCGTGGCTTGAGTTAAACCACCTGTCAGCTGAGTATTAAGATTAACAGCCGGATAAGCACCTAATTGGTTGTTTGCCTGTAAGTTGAGTTGGTAGTCATCAGCATTACCAGTTGCTTTAAGGCTTACATTTTTAACTTTAAGCTCATTACTTTGCGCATCAATAAGCCATTGGTTAATTTTGCCGCTTAGCTCAAATGGGTAATTTTTTTGCTTTAAATTAGCATTCGCTGTTAACGTGAGCGGATATTGTCCACTCGTTTCTAAATCTATAGATAAGCCAGCTAAATCACCGTTTAACTCTAAGTTTGCTTGGTGCTCGTCACTTTTTAAAGTCACTAAGCCTTTTACAGGCAAGTTACCTAAAAGCTCTGCATCTAATTGGGTATTAAGCTGCCACTGCTCATAGGTAGCTGAAAGCGACTGCAAATTAATCACGGCATCTTCTACATTTAATAGCAGCGAAATGTTTTCGATATTATGCTGCGCATCGCCCTGCTCAATTGTTACCTTTTCGATATCAAAGGCTTCAATGGCTAAATCAATGGGTGATGTAAATTCAATATCAGGAAGTGCTGGTAATTGCGTAAGTGCAGCTTTGTTGCTTTGAGCAGTTTGCGCATTGGCAGGTTGTTCTTGCTCTTTTAAAGCAACAAGTATACTCGGGATATTTAAGCTTTTTACAGTGAGTTTTGAACCTTCAGCCTTAGCTGATAGTTTAAAGTTATTAACGCTCACATCTGCATTAGGGTGATTTAATGTAAACTCATTAACCGCTATATTTTTTATTGAAACATTAAAAGGTAAGGCAATTTTTTCAAGTGGCTCAGAGGGTGTTTCATCTTCTGCCTCAACTGTTTCTGGCACGGTTAATTTTATAGATTTAGCGCTAAAATTATCAATACAGATACCATCACACTGCCACCAAAATAAATCTATTTTTAATTGCTGAGCATTAAAATCTAAACCATTATTTTTAAAACGAACATTAAACGCATCGTTATAAATAAAGCGGCCATCTTTAATTTCTATGTGTAATCCATCAACAACTTTATTTGCCGTGTAGGCAATAAATTGATTACCGAGTGCAGTAAATAATAAACAAAATACGTTAATAATTAGCGAGACTAAAATTGCACTTACAATGGCTGTTATTTTTTTTAATATTGTCATTAAATTTCTGGCCCTAAGGTAATACTCAAACGCGTACTTTTACTATCTTTAGTTAAGCCCCAAGCGTGATCTATTCGTACAGGGCCTACAGGCGTTAAATATCGAAAACCAAAACCAGCGCCCACTTCAAATTCATCTGAAAAGTCATTCGTAGCGGTACCACCATCAACAAATAATGCTGCACGCCAATTTTGAGCAAACTGATAGTTGTACTCCATAGTGCCGGCAAACAAATATTTACCCCCTATTAGTTCACCATCATCATTTTCTGGTGAAATTGACTGATAAGCAAAACCACGAACGCTTTGATCACCGCCGGCATAAAACCGCAGTGAATACGGTACATTATTTATGTCATCAACTAGCATTGCGCCAATGTTTGCCTTAAGAAAAACTAAATGCTTATTAAGGTATGTACGAAGCCATGCATGCTGTAATTGAACCCTCAACAAATTCGTGCTGGAAAGCACATCATCTAAGCCAAACTCTGCTGATATAAGCCATTGCTCGCCCCAATAAGGAGTCGTTCCGCCTTTTAAACTTTTGCGAGCATAACTAATTCCGGGCATTAACATTTCGGTTGATTCTTCTGGATCATCGCCCAGACGATACGTCTCTTGGTCTCTGCGTAAAAACGCTGTTCTTATCCATTTTTCTTCTGTAAGCCACTGCCTTTGTAATTGTGCGGTTAATATCTCGCTGTAGACATCATCTGCAAGTTCATCTTCCAATTTATAACCTACTGAAAAACGCCATAAATCATCAATAGGGTCATCTACAGGAACCGTGTATGCCATTGAGAAATCTTGTTGCTTTTCGGCTATATTCATATTTGTATCGAGGTAGTGGCCATCCTCTGTGATCCAAGGTTTACTCCACTTAAAACGAAACCTAGGCTCACTTTCAGACACACCGCCGCCAATATCAAAGCTATTTGCAGGTTTAGGTACAACCTCAACTTTGATAGGAACTTGGGCGTTTTTGCGCGCTGTAATATCAGCATAAACACGCACACTAGCAAAATAAGGTGTGCTCGAAAGCTCAAAGTTATAGTCGGCTATGTAAGTTGATTTATAAGGTTGTCCTTGAGTAAATGGTGACAAAGAACGAATATATTTTTCAGCTGGCGTATCACTGGTAATTTCAATACTGCCATATTGATAACGCACACCAGTATTAATCACAAACGTGACAACGGCACTATTTTTTTTAATTGAAACTTCTAATTTGCGGGCAGGCCATTTAGCATCAAAATAGCCAAGCTCCAAAAGCATGGATTCTATTTTTTTATACGCTGACTCATAGTTACCATGGTTTAGCACATCCCCCTGTTTTAAATTGCTATTTTTAATAAGGGTTTGTAATTGTGAATCGTTCTTCCCTTCACCATTTAATGTAATATTAATGGCGTCTATCCGTGTTGCAGGACCACGCTCAATTTTGACAACGAGTTCACTATCGTCTTTATCAAATTCAACCTCAACTGTTGGGCTGTAGTAACCCAGTGCTTTTATGCTTTTTAATACCTGACTTTTAGCATAACGTTGAAGGGTTCTTGTTGGTTTTTCACCTTTAAGCTGCTTTAGGTATAGCGCTACGTTTTTTTCTAAATCACCATTTATGCCTTTAATTTTGTAGTCTTCGATGACTCTTTCTGCCGCATAGGAATTTGCAGTCATAAAAACAATGGCAATGCACATGCAACGTAAAAACTTAATAAACAAGCAAATATCCTTACTCTTATATACTACTTAAAACGAGCTAATGTGGCGCATATTAACATAGCCATAATGACCAACACATTAACTTAATGACAAACTCAGTTTAAATATGAAATGTGAAGAAGATAAAATTAGTACGCGTTAAGACAATATTTTAGTTACAATAGTGCCAACGAACACAAAATTATTTTTAGATGAGTTTTTAATGCAATTTCCAGATGACGAAAACGGCCAGCTGTTAGCCGAAATAGCCGCTGCAGGCGTCGATTTAAGCAAAATGCAGCAAATCGACTTTTTCATTTTATTTGAGCAACAAGCCGATGCTAATAAGTTTGCTAAAGATATTGTTTCTGATGCATTAGTACAAACCGCTGACGTCGAAAAATGCAAAGACACTGGCGTTTGGGAAGTAATCACTCATGTACAAATGGTACCAGAGCACACATTACTAGGCCAAGCTGAACAGTACCTAGAAAGTATAGCGAATGGCTATAACGGTTACGGTGACGGCTGGGGATTAATGGACGAAGACGCCGCTTAATATATTAAAAATCAGTTAAGTTTAACGACTTAACTGATTTGCCTTTCTAAAACTCCCCTTATAATCAAATAGCTTATCTGCTACTTTCCAACCATATTTTTTACTTTTTCGCGCAATCACAAAGTCAGGGGGCACCAAGTCTAACTGCGCTTTAATTACCTGTTCTGCTGCTTTAAAGTCTGTTGGTTTTTGTCCATGCGCAAGCCGTTTGCCAAATTGTTTATTAAAGATAAACTGACCGCCTTTACTGGCAAGGTTATAAACTTCATCACAACTAGTGCCGTCTTCGTCAAAATAAGTAACTTTGATTAGCTCGTCTTTAAGTTGAGTTACTGTTAGCCCACTACAACGAAGCACTAATGCATCTTTTAAGTTTAGCGCATTACGCAACTTGTCGTCAGGATCAGCCATTATAACGCCGCAGTCGTGGCATTTTCGAGCAGCAATATCGTTTTGCGCACCACATTCCTCACACTCTTTAAATCTAAAACGATAATCGCACTGCTCTTTGCTACCTTCATCGTCTTCTAATAACCCTTGGCAACGTCTACCAAAATGCTCAACAACTTTGCCGGTAGAGTCCGTTTTACCCCAAAATATATTAGCAAACCCACAACCTGGACAAAGTACTTGTACAGGTTCATTATCGCTGTCGCCTTTTTTATCCCCTACTTCAGGGTGAAATAAATTAAAACCATTTCCGGCATAATCAATCACTAAGCAATCGGTTTTAGATTCTGATAATCGTAAGCCCCGACCTACAATTTGTTGGTATAAGCTTACAGACTCTGTAGGACGCAAGATGGCAATAAAATCTACATGTGGCGCATCAAAGCCGGTTGTTAACACAGAAACATTAACCAAATACTTTAACGTTTTACTTTTAAACGCAGAAATGATTTTATCGCGTTCAATATTAGGCGTATCGCCTGTAATTAGCGCGCTTTGGGCTGTTGGTAAGTAGCTTAATATTTCTTGGGCATGCATAACTGTTGCCGCAAAAACCATTACACCTTTGCGCTGCTCGCTATATGCAATCACTTGTTTAAGAATAGCCTGAGTTGCTCGCTCGTTACTTTTTAAAAGCGCGTTCATATCATCGGCAGTGTATTGGCCAAACGCATTCGTCTCTAGAGACGAAAAATCGTAGTGGCTAATGGCAGCATCAACTTCATTTGGTGGGGTTAAGTAGTTATTTTTAATCATGTACCTAAGCGGCAATTCAAATATACAACGTTTAAATGGGCTTTCTGTCGTCCCTTTAACAAAACCATGATAATGGTGATGGTATATCCACCCCATGCCTAAACGATAAGGCGTAGCCGTTAAGCCCAATACTTTTAAATGCGGGTTGTACGCTTGTAATGCACTTGTAACTTTGCCGTATTGGCTTTTTTTATCACCATTTACTCTGTGGCATTCATCAATAATAAGTAAAGAATAATGCTCATTGAGTTTATCCAAATTACGTGAAAGTGACTGCACACTAGCAAAAGTGACTTGATGGGTTAAAGATTTTTCTTTTAAACCTGCGGAAAATATACTCGCCTCTAAACCAAAACTTTTATATTTTTGTGAATTTTGCTCTACAAGTTCTTTAACATGAGCAAGGACCAATATTTTTTGTTTAGCTATACGGGCAAGCTCAGCGATGACTAAACTTTTACCTGCACCTGTTGGCAACACAATAACTGCGGGATCATTGGTTTTTCTAAAGTGAACAACGGTGCGTTCAACCGCCTCTTGCTGATAGGGTCTAAGTTTATAGCTCATGGGAAAATAATTGGATTTGAATAAGAATACTTTATCTAATAACGGATGACGTTTTTTAGCTTTATTAAAATTATTGGCAAGAAACAAAAAGAGAAGCTGCGCCTCTCTTTTATATTGTTAAGCTAAGTGTTTTTGTAAATCAACATTTTCAAACGCTTTTGGGCGGCGGCCACGGCCAGTCCACTCAATGATTTCACCATCAACTTCAATGCGATATTTAGCTTTAACTTTAGTGCGCTTATCTGCTGATGTGTCTTGTAAATCTTCTAACGTAAGTCCTTTTTCTTTTAAAAGATCCAAAACTTCCTGTTTTGCTTTTTGCTGTTGGGTATATTTTGAAATTGCATCAGTAACTAATTGTTGTGCTTTTTCAAGTTCAGTTAAGGATGCAGTCTTTATAAAAGCTCGAACTTCTTTCATTTACTTATCTCATCGAAATTAAATATTCTAAAGTTAATATAGTAGTATAATTGTAGCTGTAAAATATATCATCAGTAAAAAAGAATAATTTTATAATGGTGTATTTTCAGTATCACTCACTAAAATACATAAACAGCTGTTACCTTTGAAGCTAATTCTTATAGCCCTTATAAAGAGTACCTATTTTTTCTCTATTAGAGTCGATTAAATCAGTCTTTTCTATTTCACAAAATTCTGATAAGAGAGAATGTACGGCTGAGTTTTTCGCTGCAGCACTTTTTAGGTCTGTTAATCTAAAAATTAATCCTTCTAACTCTGATTGAAATAAAGAAAAAGCTTTGTTTAAATCAATAGAACGATTTTTTAATATAAACTCATAAAAATTGGTCAATAACGTTGCATTTATAGCATGTGGGTTAATTTTTATATCATCATTAATCAATTTCTTTAAATAGGCTGAATGCACTTTCTCTGTGTCAGATTTATTTTGGATTGCATTGATAATTTCCGAGATAACAGGAACCATAGTAGCTTGTACCCTAATTGCAGATTCTAGGATTTGAACATTAGGAACAACAATGTCAGAGTTTATGTCATGGCATATAATCTGAACCACTCCTTTAGGTTTAAGTACCCTAAGCATTTCTTCTATACTTACCTGAACATCACTATATTCTAGTGCAAACTGAGATATAACAGCATCAAATTTCTCTTCCTCAAAAGGAAGTGCTTCAGCAAATACACCCGATAAAAAAGTACCATGTATATCTTTAGTCGCATCTAAGTTTATAGTTGCAGGATCAATCCCCGTAAAATTTAACCCTTTGCTTATATTTTTTTGGATAAGGTCGATCAGTGCCCCATTGCCTGTCCCTAGGTCTAAAATTTTAGAATTCTCTTTTAATTCGTTACCTAGTTCTAACCAGCAATCTTTGAGTTTCCCCGTATAGTTACCTTTAATATCTTGACCAAATGACGTTATATACCCCTGAGCCCAATACTCACTCCAATAAGATTTCATATCATCTCCAAATAAAAAAAGGGCTGAAAAATCAGCCCTTTTTAAAATTTAAACTAAGGTTTAGAAACTAATTGTGTAGTTAACACGGTAGTCACGACCGAAGTTATTGTAAAGATCTTGGTTATCCCAAGTACCTGCTGAAGAGAACACTGGGTCTTCATCAGTAAGGTTATTTACTGTAAATGTAATCGCACCATAATCACCAGCGTTGTAGCTGTATGTGAAGTTGTGGATTAACCAGCTGTCTAGTTTACCTGTTTGCTCGTAGAAACCGTCACCATCGCTGTCTACTTCTGTTTCTGAAGTGTCAGCTGTGTAAGTTGAGTTCCAAGAGATTAGGTGATCTTCATAAGACCAAGAGATAGTTGCAACTGATTTAAGATCTGGTTGACCAGACCAACCAGCTGTATCCTGAACAACACCACCAACTTCAGAGTCATAAGCAAGTGTGAAGCTGTTCACGTTGCTGAAACGAAGCTCACCAAATTCAGTTTCAAGGTTTGCATTGATAGTAAAGTCGATACCTTCAATTTCAAAACCAGCGCCATTGAAGTAAGAAGTACCCGCTTCAACTAAAACACCAGACGCTGCACGCTTAAGGTAGAATGTTTCGTTTGAAGTATCTGTATCAACACTAACAGCACTGATTAGGCCAGCAGCTTCGTCAGAAATTAGACCTTGAAGAGATTTAGATTGAATTACATCTTCAACTTCTAACATGAAGTAATCAAGTTTAAGACCTAAGTTATCGTTTACATCCCAAGCTACACCTAAGTTGATGTAGTCAGATGTTTCAGCACCTAGCTCTGAGTTAGCTGTGTAGTAAGTATCGTATTGACGTGAAACAGTTGAACCGTTGTTGTAATCAATCGCTGACTCAGCAGAGAAAGTACGAGCTTGGTTTAATAAATCTAAACCAGGAGCACGGAAAGACTCTGAGTAAGAACCACGAAGTACAACACCTTCAGAAACTTCCCAACGAGCAGAAACTGCAGGAGCAACGTTATCGCCAAAGTCTGAGTAATCATCGTAACGAGCTTTAAGGTTTAGCTCAAAAGTGTCTGTAACTGGAAGAACTGTTTCTATAAACACAGCTGTCACATCACGATCACCTGCAGCAGAGTTACCTGCTGAACCACCAATAAGACCAGCTTCAGATTGACCGTCGTAGATGTCTGCGTATGTTTGCTCGAAGTATTCCATACCAACGTAGTGAGCGATAGCGCCGCCATCTAATTCACCAAGGTCAAAACCGATACCACCAAAGTATTGGTCAAACGTAGAAGTAGATTGTTGAAGAGTTGTTGCTTTCATGTTTGCAACGCCCTCATCAGAACCTAGGTCGATATCATTTTGCTCGTTATAAGCTAGACCTGAGTAAGACAGGTAAAATTCACCGATTGATTTGTTATCGGCTTTGTTACGGTGGTAGTAAACTTCCCAAGAAGCGTTGTTCCAATCTAACTCACCACGAAGACCTGTTGTAAGGTCAATGTTGTAATCGTCAACATTACCATCACGAGTACCAATACCTACCCAACGGAATAAACCGTATGCACCATCTACACCGTAAGGGTTATGTTCGTTGTCCGCTGACATGTTTGTCCATGCAGCAGCAGGAGGAGCGTAGCGACCAAATGAAGAGTTTTGAACAAACATTGCTTGAGCAAACCATTCGATATTGTCAGCTACTTCATAGTTAGAGCTTAGGTATAAAGTGTTACGGTCAATTGAAGCTGTGTTGTAAGATACGTTACCGAACGCATACATACAGTACTCAGAACCTGGGCCCCAATCTTCATTTGCGTCTACACGACGGAAAGTATCTTCGCCGTATTCTGCGATTAAGTCATCACACTTTAAAGAAGCAGAAGCAGTTGCGAAATCTGGAGATAAAACTGTAGCACCAAAGTAAGACCAACCAACAGTATCAGCAGTGTATGCTTCGATATCGCCATCACCATCTAAATCGCCAATTTTTGCTTTAGTGTAGTCACGAGCCGCGTCACTGATACCTTTACGTTTTTGGTGGTCGAATGCAAAAGTAATATTACCTTTATCGTTTGTAACACCACCAACTACTGAAAACTCTGAAGATGTAGTACCTTCATCTTGGTCACGATGACCAGCACCAACGTTGAAAGTTAAACCTTCGAAGTTATCTTTTAATATAACGTTAACAACACCAGCCATTGCATCAGAACCATAGATTGAAGAAGCACCTTCAGTCATGATATCGATACGTGCTACAGCGGCCATTGGAATAGCGTTCAAGTTAGCTGATGCGCCACCAAGAGTTGGTGAACCAGGGAAACGACGGCCGTTTAAAAGAACTAGCGTACGACGTGAACCAGCACCACGTAAGTTAATAGTTGCTTGAGATTGTGCTGAGCTACCTGAACGCTCAGAGAATGAGCCGAAAGAGTTCAGTGAGCTTGAGCGAAGAGCATCAGCAACTGTGAAGTCACCTTCCATACGGATATCTGCAGCAGTAATAGAGATTACTGGTGAAGCACCTTCAAGGTCACTACGCTTGATGCGTGAACCAGTTACTTGGATACGCTCAACTTTTTCTGCAGATTCTTCTTCTGCAGCAAAAGAACTTGCTGAAAACGCAGCTGTAGATGCTGCACCAAAAGCGATCGCTAAGCGAACTGCTTTTGAGATTTTGCTATTTAACATTTGATTCTCCCAGGAATACATTTATTAATTATAATTTTTTCAATCTAGCGGCACATAACTTGTTACGAAACGCTACGATTGTGTGACCAATGATAATACTAGTGAAACAACAAGGTCAACAAGGAATTAACGTTGCATTAATATTTAATTATTAAAGAAGTGATTCAGTTGCAAAAAACTGGAGAGAAAACAATCTAAGCTTCTGTTTGTAAAGTTAAAAATTGAAACTAAAATGTTTTTATTTAACAATCCAAAAAATATCATATTTTAAATATAAAATTATTATCTCTATAAAATTTAACTTTTACGTGATAACTGGCTACTTATCAACCTAAAAGTTGATAAGTGAAAGCTGTCCATTGATAGGTTTTTCTTCTGAACTTGATATTATGGAGTCAATAATTGAATTAGAAATTGGCGTTAGTTGGCGCTGCAAATATAGCTGATAATTAAGTGCATTTTTTCCATTAAAAATTTCTGCCCCTGACATTGCATAAACATACTCTATAATTTGCCCGCGTCTAACCTCAAAGTCAGGATGTTCTGCCTTGTGTTTTTTTACCGCTTGTACATGTGGTGGAATATTTTTTTCGTAATCGTTTAAATTTCTACCAAGGCGTTTTTTGTAAACAAGTTTTTGATCAAACTCACCGGCAAAAAGTCGCTTTGTATAATCTTTTACTATTTCGTCAAGTTGGGCAATTTCAAATTGTGAATCAAACAAAGCCTCAAATAGCTCTTTTTGAAACTCTTGGGCAAATTCAGTCCAATCACTTCTCACGGTTTCCATACCTTTAAAGACGATTTTAGATTCATCACCTTTTACTATTTTACCAACGTAACGTTTTTTAGAGCCCGTTTTTTTATCGCGAATTGTAGGCATAAAAAAGGGACTGTAATGGGTTTCAAATTCAATTTCTAAATAGCTTTTTAAATTAAAATGCTTCGCTATATGCCGCTCCCACTGATGATTAATATGAGTCATCAATTCATTACCAATTTTATTGCAGCATTCGGCAGTTAAGCTCTCATCCACTTTTACAAAAATTGAGTCTGTATCACCATAAATAACACTGTACCCAAGCTCCTCCATCCATTTACGCGTAGTTTGCATAATTTCATGGCCGCGCAGCGTAATAGAACTTGATAAACGAGGATCATAAAATCGACATCCCTTAGATCCAAGTACACCATATAAGCTGTTCATAATAATTTTAATTGCTTGCGATAACATTGGTTGGTTGGTGTCTTTGGCGTTTTGACGGGTTTTAGTTAGGTATTCAATTAACTTTGGTAAATGATGCTCACTACGAGAAAACACTGCATTATTAAAGCCTTGTATTGCATCATTAGGGGCATTTAACCCTTTTATTAATCCTAGAGGGTCAATACAAAAAGTGCGCATAATAGAGGGGTATAAACTTTTAAAATCTAAAACCAGAATATTTTTATAAAGCCCAGGCAATGAGTCCATCACGTAACCACCAGGGCTGTCAAAAGATAAGCCATGGTCGCCTAAATTAGGTGCTACATAACCACTGCGGTGCAGCAAGGGTAAATACAAATTAGTAAAAGCAGCTACAGAGCCGCCCATTCGCTCAAGCTCAAGGCCTGTTAACTGTGTGCGAACAATAGCAAACTCATATAAATTTAATTTTGTGAAAATACGATTAACTAAAATACAGTCTTGGCGGTTGTAAGCCGCTAGAGTCAGTTTATCCTCATTAAATTGACGAATAATTTCGCCTAACCGGTTGTCTGATTGAATTAGTTTAGCTTCACCTAATACTTTTTCGGCAATGTTCCCTAAAGAGTAATTATCAAAGTGGTAAGTCGCATTTTTTAAAGTGTCAATTCCATCAACAACGCATCGTCCTGGCAACGTAAGGCGTGTATAGTGCCCCGTATTGATATTAATTGGTTGGCTATCTCTGCCCAATTTAAGGGAAATTCCAAGCGCTTCAGCACGGGCATTAAGTACTGAAAAATCAAACTCTATTACATTCCACCCGATAATAATGTCGGGATCATTACTACTTAAATAAGTATGTAACTTTGTAAGTAACTCAAGCTCATCCAAACACCAGTCAATGTTGATTTGTTCACTATGATTGTGTGGTTCGCCAATCATTAAAACGCAGTCAAGTCCATTACCAACAAGACCAATTGAAAAAAGCACTCCTTCCCCATCACATTCAATGTCTAATGACAGCGACTTAAGCTTGGGCGTGTAATCTGTATTTGCTTTCAACTTTGCGTTTTGTATAAGTAAAAAGCCGTTTTTTTGACTAACATCTCCAGTAACCCAAACACCACCTCTAATAAAGCGCTCCATTAAAAAGCGATCGCTGTGGCGAATATCACCCTCGTAAATAGTTATGGTGTTTTCAAATAATGTTCGTGCCTTATAAAGACTGCTGGTATTATTAAAATAGCAGGCAACACAGGCTTTGCCGCTAAAGTGACTCATTTCAATTGTTTTAAAATTAACACTTATACGTGCTTTATCTAATAACTGCTGGGCATGTTGCTGTTGATCTTGTGAGATAAAAAACACAGCTTGCTGATTTTCAATAACAACTTTAATTGGGCCGTAATCGGATGCAAGCCAATAGCATAGTGTGATCCCCTCACTATGTTTAGACGAATATTGCTGCCTTGATAAAATAAAGCCCTGATAGATTGCTTGTGTCAATGCACGATCCCACTTAATATACACACTGTAATTATATACATACTTTAGGCAAATCATTCCATGCTTTCTGACTCTCTAAAAAAAACTATTAGGCAAGTGCATCAGCATGTGGCTAAAAACCTGAATGATTATAGGCCGCGCAGCAGTCAAAATTACCTTGTTGCAGAAATTGCAAAAACATTAGCTGGTGAGTATCACAAAAAACAACGAATTTGCGTCATAGAAGCTGGCACAGGTACCGGTAAATCACTTGCTTATTGTTTGGGAGCCTTGCCTTTAGCATTGGCACAAAAAAAGAAGCTAGTAATTTCTACGGCTACCGTGGCATTGCAAGAGCAATTAATTGCAAAAGAACTGCCTTTTTTTAAAACACATTCTGGGCTCGACTTTAAGTTTGATTTAGTTAAAGGACGCCACCGCTATATTTGCGCCCATAAACTACATAATGCTGTTAATGGTGATAGCCAAACTCAAATGGACTTTATGCCAACGCTTACCTCTCCATTGAGTGATATGGAAAGCAAATGCTTGCAAGAGCTATACGATGCTTACGTAAATAAAAAATGGCAAGGCGATAGAGATAGCTGGGCAGATACAATTCCCGACAGAGTTTGGAATTTAATTGCTTGTGACAAGCATGCTTGTCAGCGCCAAATGAAAGCGCATTTGACTTGCCCATTTCAATTAGCTCGCCAACAACTCATGCAAATGGATGTGCTGGTTATTAATCACTCTCTGCTACTGGCTGATTTAGACTTAGGCGGTGGTAAAATTTTACCCGAGCCAGACAACACTATTTATGTAATTGATGAAGCACACCATTTAGCCCATATAACACGCGATTTTTCGTCTGCTGCAGCAACCATTAAAGGCACAATAGAATGGCTCGATAAGCTCACTAAATTCAGTGGAAAAATGGCAAAAGTGCTAGTAGGACAAAGAGCCATAGGTCAAAACTTTAAGCTTTGCGATAGTATAAACGATGCAAATAAAGACCTAAAAGTAGTGAGAGATATTCTTGATAATGCTGACTTTGAATATTCAAAAGACGACACATACCGTTTTGAACATGGTGAAATCCCCAAGTCGCTTCACAGCAAAGCAAAAGATATAAGCGAAGCCACACAAGATGCACTACGTTGTTTAAATAAAATGCACGAAACCCTTACACAAGATGTGAGCGACGGCGACATAAAACCTTATGTTGCCGATCCTATTCTTGCTGAAAGCGGTCACTACATTAATCGCTTAGAGCAACTAAATAAATTATGGTTTAGTTATGCCAACAAAGGAGAAGGCATACCCCACGCACGTTGGATAAAACGCCTTGAATATAAAAGTCATCATGACCACCTTTTAAGCGACTGCCCCATTGAAGTAGGCTACTACCTAAAAGACAAACTTTGGAACGAGTGCGCCGGCGCTGTTTTATGTTCTGCCACATTAAGTGCACTTGGTTCGTTTGACCATTTTGCTTATGAAAGTGGTTTAGCAAAAGAGGAAGGCGTTAAATTTATAAAGGTTCCCTCGCCCTTTGATTACCCAAAACAGGCAACATTACGCATTCCCGTGTCTAAAGTTGAACCTACCGATAAAGACTTTAGCGATCACTTAGCAACCACTTTGCCAGAGTATTTAAGCACTAAAAAGGCAAACTTAGTCTTGTTTGCCTCGTACTGGCAAATGGACCATGTAGCAAAGTTTCTTAGAACAAAAGGTTTTAACTTATTAGTACAAGGTGAGATGTCGAGAGAAGCACTGCTTAAAAAACACAGCCAAAATATTGATAGTGGTAAAGGTAGTATTTTATTTGGTACGCAAAGCCTTTCAGAAGGTCTTGATTTACCTGGTAAATATTTAGAGAACCTCATTATCACAAAAATCCCTTTTGCTGTGCCTACCTCTCCAATAGAAGAAGCGCAAGCAGAATTTGTGCAAAGCAAAGGCGGTAATCCGTTTTTAACAATTACAGTCCCAGATGCTGCTAAGAAATTGGTACAAAGCTGTGGTAGACTGCTGCGAAAAGAGAGTGACGAAGGCTGTATTACTATTCTTGATAGGCGTTTAGTAACCAAACGCTACGGTAAAGCCATGCTCGACACCCTACCACCATTTAAAAGACAAATAGACTATTAATGTTTGAACTCGCACTCGACCCGACAACTTGGGCAATTTTATGTGCTGTTGCATTGGCAGCAGGCTTTATAGATGCAATAGCCGGTGGCGGTGGCATGTTAACCGTGCCCGCATTACTTACAGCCGGTTTACCACCGCACCTAACATTAGGTACTAATAAACTTGCAGCGAGCTTTGGTTCGTTAACAGCAAGTTTTACCTATTACAAAAAAAACCTTTTTAGCCCCAAGTTTTGGTTGGCATCAATTATTGCAACCGCAATAGGCGCGCTACTAGGTACGGTTATTGTTGATTATTTAAGCATCGACTTTTTAAATAAGTTGCTACCAATTATAATTATTGTTGTTGCCTGCTACAGCTTATTTGGAAATTTGAGCACCACACAAGGTGATGAGTTACCAAAACTCAACAATGCAATGAAAGTAAAGCAGTGGGTCCAAGGCTTAGCACTCGGTTTTTTTGATGGATTAGCAGGCCCAGGCACCGGCACATTTTGGACCGCGTCTAACGGCATGCTTTATAAAATGAACTTGCTTCTTAATTGCGGTTTAGCCCGCTCGATGAACTTTGTGTCTAACTTTATTTCTCTTATAACCTTTGTAGCTTTAGGGCATGTAAACTTTTTGCTTGGTATAACAATGGGCTTTTTTATTATGTTAGGAGCCTGGTTTGGTGCGCACTCTGCAATTAGGTTTGGTAGTAAATTTATACGCCCTGTTTTTAATACCATGGTTATACTTTTAGCATTAAAACTCATTTACGAGGCTTACTTTTAGCATGCAAGTGAATGCATTAGAAAAACTACAACAGCAAGTTACTTCGCTCAAGCAACAAGCTGAGCAATTTGACAGAGCTAAATTGTTTGCTAAAAACCGTTATATGCAAGCACAACCTAGCCTATTTGACCGCGCTGTATTTCAAACTAAAAGCATGAACCTGGCTGATTACGTAAACGAAATAGAAGAAGAAGTAGCAAGCTTACCACCAAGCGATCACCGTCATGCTTATACCTACGCGCTAGAGCGAATTGCATCGCAAGTCCAGGCCGTATTTAATGTTATTAAATCCACGCCAATTTGGGAAAAAGAAAATAAAAGTCGGTATAAACCTCGCCCAAAACAAGCTGTTTATAAGCAAGCTGTAAAAAAAGTGATGCAGTCTTCTCATGAACTTTACGACGAGTTAAAACAAAACCATGAGTTTGAACGCCGCTTAATGCTGATGATAGAAGAGCGTAAAATGCAAATGGAAAATGCATCCCCAGCAAAAGCTCAAAAGCTTAACCTTGAAATATTAAGTACTCACGCACGTTTAGGTCGATGCAGAAAAGCCATTTCAGCCACTGAAGACAAAATACAACAAGTAGAAAAACAGCAACTCCGTTAGGGCTTTGTCCATGCAGCTATACTACCACCCTCTTTATTCAAATTTGCCTTTGCCCGAAAAGCACCGCTTTCCAATTCAAAAATATCAACGGCTTAAAACCGAAATAGAACATTTAGGCTTTTTACCAACCGCATTCAAGCAGCCCGCCAAGGCACGCCCCTCGCAATTAGCCTTATGTCATAGCGAGCAATATATTAATAATTTTTTAACTGGGAACTTATCTGATAAAGCGATAAAAAAGATGGGCTTTCCTTATTCGGCTCAATTAGTTGAACGAACATTGCTGTCTGTCGGTGGGAGTATTCAAGCAGCAGAAGAGGCTTTAAAAAGCGGACTAACCTGCAATTTAAGCGGTGGTTATCACCATGCCTATAGCGATTACGGCAGTGGTTTTTGTATATTTAACGATTTAGCCATAGCGGCCACACACTTATTAAATACTCATAAAGCTAAAACTGTGCTGATTTTTGATTGCGACGTGCACCAAGGCGACGGCACAGCGCAGATTATTAATCAGCAAAGCCATAAAAATATCATTACTTGCTCAATTCATTGCGAGCAAAACTTTCCGCGTTTAAAACAGCAATCTGATTACGACTTTTCTTTACCTGCTAAATCTGGCGACGATGAGTATATCGACACATTACAACACGCACTTGCGCTGTGTGTAAGTATCCATCAGCCAGATATTATTCTGTACAACGCGGGCGCAGACATTTACACAAAAGATGAGCTAGGTTTATTAAATGTATCTATTACAGGTGTTTATGAACGAGACCTTTTTGTTCTTGATTTTTGTAAGCAACATAACATTCCCCTTATGTGTGGTTTAGGCGGCGGTTACCAACGTAATTTAGACAGCTTAATCAATGTGCATAAACAACTATTTAAAGCGGCTATCGATTTATAACAATCCTTAGTATAGACTTACTTAAATGGAACATAACAAAGCGGTAGGAACATGCGATTACACGACGATATACATAACTATTACGAAAAAATTGTTGTTGAAGAAATCATAAAACGAAAACTAGACGAAAAATATGACGACGACGTTATGGCCGACTTTTGCTGTACCGTGTTAAACCAACTGCCACCTCGTTACATTCGTTACGACGTAGATATGGCGTTTTATTTACCACAAGCTGAACGCATACACATGGAAGAACGTGTTCAAACCGCTATTGATGTGGCTATTAGTCAAATATCTAAAAAGAAAAATTTAAATGACCAACCCTCTTGAGGAAGCGCCAACGCATATTAAGCTCGCTGTTGATTTAATTATGATACTGGAGCAACACAACGTAGAGCCTGAAGAAGTCTTAAAAGCGCTCGATATAGTAAAAAGTGACTTTGAAAAGAAGCTAGTTAACAACTAGCTTCATTCAACTGTGTCTACTTCATACACAGTGACCGCTCCGTCACGTTTGGTGCAATCAATTTTAATTTCGCCAAATGTTCTTCTAGCTGATGTTGACCTTCGGCAAGTCATGTTTTGAGCTTTAACACCAAACTGCTTAATGTAGAGCGCAACAATTGCATCTATTTGCTGTTTCTCTTCTAATGTTGCAGCGGCATAGAAAGTATCATATTGATGTGACCAATTTTCAACGCCAGCTTCTGCAGCTACACCTAACCAACCCATGCCAAGTTTGGTTGATTGATCTAAATATTGACCTTTTAAAAACATAAACGCTAGGGTGTATTGTGCGCTTTTATACCCAAGTGCTGCAGGCTCTTTTAAATCATTAAAAGCTTGTTCGTACAGCCCGTTTTTATAGGCTTTAATACCGTTGTATTCTTTTTTCTTCATTGTATTATCGCTGTATAAATTAACTGGGGTCGACCCACACCCACTTAATAAACTCACAGCCAAAATTGCTGTAGCCAGTAAATACCTAACCATAACTAGTCCTTTATTATTTTTAATATGCGAGTACCGAATCTGGCTTACACTCTTCGTAAAGCCTGTTATTCTATAACTCTATTCGTATAATTAAAATATTATCATGAGCTTAGCAAGTTTACTTCGATTATTTTTTCTGGCTGCAATTTGGGGCGCGTCATTTTTATTTATGCGCATGGCCGCCACTAGTTTAGGGCCCGCAGTCTTAATAGAATTTAGAGTAGGCTTTGCGGCACTCACACTATTTATAGTTGCGCTGTATTTAAAACGTCGCTTGGCGTTTACTAAACACAAAAAGCACTTTTTTATAATTGGCGCACTTAACTCCGCCCTGCCTTTTTTACTTTTTGCTTATGCCGCGCAAACTATCAGCGCATCTACGTTATCTATTTTAAATTCTACAACGCCTATTTGGGGAGCAGTTGTGGGTATTATCTGGAGTAAAACCAAGCCAACTAAGAGTATGGTTTTAGGCTTGCTGTTGGGTTTAGTAGGTGTGGCAATTTTAGTTGGGCAAAACCATCTTATACTAAATACTCAGTCACTTATTGCTATTGTTGCAGCGCTAAGCGCTTCATTTTGTTATGCCATTGCATCCCATTACACAAAAAATGCGCCAAAGCTTGCACCGTTTGATAACGCACACGGCTCAATGTGGGCAGCAAGTTTTATGGTACTGCCTCTTATACTTTTTATGCCAATGCGTGAAGTGCCAACCACCAACGTTATGCTTGGCGTTTTAGCTCTTGGCGTAGTGTGTACAGCGCTTGCTTATATTTTATTTTTTAAGCTTATTGACGATATAGGCCCAACCTCAGCTTTAACGGTCACGTTTTTAATTCCGCTATTTGGCATTTTTTGGGGACATTTAATTTTAGATGAGCAAATTGGGCCAAATACGTTATTGGGCGCTTTATTTGTTATTGTGGGCACTATGCTGGTTACTGGATTTTTACCGCGAAAAAAGCACCTAGCTAAAACACGCTAAGTGCTTTTACAAAGCGCTTACTTTTGTGCTTTTTTGCTTAAGTTTTCAATTAAGTCTTGTGCGCTATAGCTATTGTCGCTGGGTTTAATGCCTTTGCCCATTTTAATATCAATCAGGGTGTGTACTTCTTTGCGTTTATCATTGTTGCTCACCTGCACGCCTACACTGCTTGTTGGGCGTGCGCGTGTTTCGCAAGTTAATAAACCGCAGCTTCGCTCATATTGCTGACTGTGTGATGCACTAATAGTTGACGCGGGCGCTTGCGATTTAGACTCAACAAAGGTTTCTTTATTCGTTACAACAAACCAGTCGTAGCCTTGCGCTTGGGTAAGCTCAGCCGCGCGTAACAATGCATAGTCACCGGCATCTGCTACGTTGTTTGACACACTTTTAAACTCTACGCGGTATTGATCGTCACTAATTTTTTGCTCGCTGTAACCTTGTGAGCCATTATTCGCGGCGCGGTAATCAGGGTTAGATGCACAACCCGCCATAAGTAAAATACTGATAATTAAAATAGATGTTTTCATAATTCACCTCGTTTTATACACATTATTATTTGTTTAACTGCCACTTTGCGCTAATTGCTTGCTGCTCTTGCACTCTATCTAGTGGTGCGCCGCTGATCATGCTATCTATAACAGCATCTAACTGACTGTTATTAGACGCCGCTTGATATTGCGCGCCATTATTACTTTGCTGCGTAGCTGTTTGCGCTTTAATTTGCCAACCGCCTTGCGTTTTACATGCAATACTTGTTTGCGTTGTGTTGTTTGAACTTAGTGCATACTGCCTACAAAGCTCACCTTGCTGATTTTTAAAACTAAGCTGCGCGCTAAATACTGAGCCATCACTTTGCTCATACTCTCCACTACTTAGCTGTGTATTAAGGGCTGAGGCTATGCTACTGGCTACTAAATTTTGCGACTCATTGGGTTGTAAATAACTGGTCATTGCAATACCAAATACCACGGCAATGCTTGCAGCTATTGCCAAGCTTTTATTAGCCGAGTGCTTAACCCTTTGCCAAGGCGTTAACGTTACTACATTGCTATTTAACGTGTTTTTTGTCGTTGCTGTATCAAGCTTTGCAACCGTTTTAGCTAATGAGTCACTAAGGGGTGCGTCATCAATACTTGTAGCGTGCTCTTTTACTCGCATGTCTACTTCGCTTAGCTCTGCAAGTCGCATTACTAGTTCATCATCGGTTTCAAGGGCTTTGCGCACTTGCTCCATTTCGTGCTCGCTTAGCTCTGAGTCTAAAAAGGCGCTAAGTGTTTCGTCGTTAATGTTCATACTTGCTCCTTTTTAAAGTCGGGTTTTATTAAGTTATAAAGTGTACTGCGTGCTCGCGATAATTTACTCATTACACTGCCTATAGGTATATCTAGCGTATGTGCTACTTCTTTATAGGCCATGCCCTGCACTGCCACCAGCGATACAATGGCGCGTTGCTCTTCGGGTAATTGCCCAAGTGCGGTATTTACATTTTTAAGCATTTGTTTGTTTTCGAGCGTTTGGTGCTCATTACTTGTAATTGGCTCTGGTAAAACATCGGCCTGAGCCGTATTTTGCCTTACCTTGCGTGAGCGGTATTCGTCTATCCACACATTGCGGCAAATTTTAAACGCCCATTTAGCAGGCTCAACGTCATCTGGAATGCCTTTTACTAATAGTTTTTCAATTGTTATTTGCACTACATCGTCTGCATCTGCTTTACTACCCGTTAGCGAATAGGCAAAACGCCTAAGCATGGGCAATAAGGTTTTTAAAGTTTCGTTCATTGATTTTTACCCCTTTTATAAAGAAGACGATTCAAAAAAACATTTATTCCCAAATAATCAAAATAATTTGAATAATGAAATATTTTTATGTGTTAAACGTTAACTAACCAGCATGATAAATTTAATAAAAGTAACCCACTATGAACATGAAAAAAGTCCGCGTTAAACACATAATAGCCGCTTCGCTTTGCATATTTAGCGCAACGAGTTCTGCCAATATAGTGAGAGTCGATCAAGTGCTTGGACAGTTAAACCCAATAGAGCAGCGTATTGAACAAACAATAGAGCGCGCACAACGCCTGCCGCTTCCGGTGCCTGTACAACAAGTGTCGATTGATGAACTAAAAGCGCAAATTAGTGAGCCAATTAGCAGTTTACCCAATGTGCTTAACATTAATATAAATAGCCAAAACACCGCATTTGTTGAAGTAGAGCTAGAAAACGGCTTTAGAGCAATAGAGCGCCAATGGTTATTAATGGCAAATAGCCAACAACTTAATAGCTTAAAGCAGCAAAATGTAACCATTGTATCGGTAAAAAATTACAACGCACTTAACATGAGCTTAGTGCGCTTTAACCTGCCCCAAGGTGTTAATTCTAAAAGTGAGTTATTAAAAGCGCTTAACTTAGATGAGTCTGCAATACTTGACCGAAACCACATTTACCAAGCGCAAACAGGCGAGCCTACCGCAAAAGTAACACCAAATAAGTCTGTTGCCCCTTACTGCACACAGAGCGTAAAAATAGGCATGATCGACAGCGCCATTAATACCAAACACAGTGCTTTTGAAGGTACAAATATCACTACGCAAAGCTTTTTACCACAAGGGTTAAGCTCGCCAAATTTACACGGCACCGCCATTGCAGGGCTAATTACAGGTAAAGGCGCAAAACTTAGCCCGCTTTTAGGCAGTGCCAAGCTTTACAGTGCCGAGGTGTTTTATAGGCAATCTGAATATGCACAAGGGGCTACATTATTTGCCATAGTAGAAGCACTTAACTGGTTAGTAAGTAATAAAATACCGGTAATTAATATGAGCCTAACAGGGCCAAATAACGCAGTTTTAGAAGCAAGTATTACTGCAGCAATAAAACAAAACGTGTTGATTGTAGCTGCTGCAGGTAACCAAGGGCCGGCGTCGCAGCCGTTATACCCAGGTGCGTATAAAAGCGTGATAGCGGTAAGTGCTATTGATGCAAATAACCAAATTTATAGATGGTCAAATAAAGGTGATTACATAGACTTTGCAGCCCTTGGTGTAAATGTTGTTACAAGCCAAGGCAATGGAAAATTTGGGAGGGAGTCGGGTACGTCAATGGCGGCGCCGCATGTAAGCGCGGTATTAAGTTGTTTATTGTTAGAGCATGGTAATAATAAAACCAAAGCACTTAACGAGCTTACATCGCTGGCCGTCGACTTAGGCGAGCAAGGCAAAGACACCACCTTTGGTTATGGTGCCATTTACCCGCCTAAAAGTGCACTTTAACTGATGCCGATAAAACCGATTGCGTATAGGTATTGCTACTAAGCTTTGATTGATAATCGCCATATTCAGCCTCGGCTATTAATGTTACGTGCTCAAATAAAGCTAGGTTATAAAACGCATTAACGACATTTCGGTGCTCATCTCGCGACGGTATTTGCTCAAAAAAATCATCCGTTGTTTGCTCATCGTAATCTTTATTTTGATAACGCCAGCCTGCGCCCACTTTATTCGCTACATTAAAGGCCGTAAATTTGTGCGTAACTTTAGTAGTAAAACCGTAGCCGTTAAAGTCGTATTGGTTGTCGTCGGCGTTTTCTTTATCGGCACTTAGCGCTGCCATTAGCATGGTTTGGCCATTATTTATAAAATGATAAAGCGCTACATCGCCGCCTACGCCGTCGGCATTACGTGCTTTTGCAGTAGCAAAACGTTTAGCTTTGGTTTTTACACTCATACGCAAATACGTATGCGGGTTTAAAAAATGGCCATAGTAGGCGCAGGCTTGATTAAAATGTAAAAATGGTTGACCATCTACATTTGCTTTTGCACCATCGTAACGAACCCCTACCTCATGGCTATTAAAGCTGTAGCTACCATCTAAACCATATTGATGCAGATCTAAATCGTATTGATCAAACTCATCATAGTCTTGTTGTTCAAACCTATAGCTTGAAGTTAATTTAGCGCTTTTAGTTAATTGCCATTTTGCATTAACACCGGCTGCGGTTTTTATGCCGCTGTCGCTTTGCGACGAAATATCGTCAAGCTCCTGAACAGAGAGCGCCGAGTTACTTAATACCCCAACTTCTGCATCTGCATTTAGCTCAAAGCTACTTTTAAAGGGCTTATTTTGCTCAGCTGTTTTAATGTGGTTAGTTTGTGCAAGCACCGCTTGGGCACTAAAAATACACAATGTAGCGGTTATAACTGCTTTCATATTTATTCTCCAACAGGCCGAATAGGTTTCCCTATTCGGCATTTGTGCAAGCACTTGGCGTATTAAAGCCCTAGGTCTAAATCGTTAGTAATGTTGGTTACTACTTCACTTGCGGTACTAAGTGCTACATCGTTACTAATTTGATCAGTAACCGCTGTACTCACCTGCCCGCTAACACTTTGCTGTACCGTGCTTTGTAAACTGCTAACTGTACTATCTTGCACACTGGCAATTAAAGATTGCTGAACACTGCTTACTACTTCATTACTGGTATTAATTGCATCACCCATTTGCAGTGCAGAGCTTACTGAGTTTGCAGCCGTATTAGTAATTGCTAATTGGTTTGTAAGCTCACCCGCATTAAGCGCATTTGTTGCATCAGCTTGTGTAACTGAATCGGTATCGCTGCCCACATTTGAAAGTAAAGAGGCATCGGCTGGTGTATCGGTAGAGTCTGGCTGAGCGTCTTGTTCAGAGGCAACAGAAAGTAATGACGACTGGCTCACAGCGGTTGTTAAATTACCCGCCGATGAGGTTAACTGCGTTGTTGCATCGAGCGCTGTATTGGCTGTGGTAATGCTTGTGGAATTGGCTGTGGCATTTAAAGAGGAGGCCGATGCATTTAATGCATTATTTAAAGATGAGCTGGCAGATGCCACTAATGAATTTGCAGGCTCTGCGGCCTCGCTACTTTCTTGCGCTGGAGTTTGCGTGTTATTCGCCGTTGAATCTGTGTTTTGCGAATCATCAGCCGTTACTTGTGTATCGTTAGATACGTTTGACTCGTTGCTACCACTGGCTGTTAAACCATTTTGTGAAAGCGTAATAGATGAAGATGATTGTTGCTGCGCCGACGTTGACTGAGATAGTTCAATATCAGCGGCGTGCACTGCACCTGTAAAAGTACACACACCGCTTAACATCATTACGCTTACAATTTTATTTAATTTAGTCATTGTTTTGTCCTCTAGTTTGTCGGATTGACATAAAGAAGACGATTTACAAAAACACTTTATTCCAAAAATAATTAAAAAATTATAATAACGTTACTTAATTACTTAAGTTTCATGCCCTTAAATATTAATTACTCGTTTACTGCGTTAGCGTTTCACTGTTTTGGATCAGCAGTAACAGCTCAGCAGTGGCAGTAGCATCGGCCAATGCGCGGTGATGGCTGGTTAAATTTAAATTAAAATGCGCGCTAAGGTTACCAAGCGAATACGACTTTAACCCTTTAAACGCTCTGCGCGATTCAACCACAGTGCACATTTTTGGCATTTTAAAAAAGTGCCCTGCAATCTCACATTCTTTTTTAATAAAACCGTAATCAAAGTTCACGTTATGGGCTACAAAAATACTGCCTGCAAGTTTATCTAGTAGTGGCTGTGCTATATCGGCAAATACAGGCGCGTTGTACACCATGCCATCGCTTATGCCGGTCAATTTAGTAATAAAGCTTGGGATATGGCGCTGCGGATTAATAAGTGTCGTCCAGGTATCTATTACTTTACCGTGCTGTACTTTAACTATGCCAATTTCGGTAATGCGGTTACCACCTTTTAAGCTGCCCGTAGTTTCTATATCAACCACGCTATAAATACGGTTAGGGTCTACAAACCATTTAACTGCGGCAATATGTACCGTAAAGCCTACATTTTTTAAATTATCAATAGTGGTAAGTTGGTTGCGCCTAAGCTTATCGCCTGGGGCTTTTACCTCTTCAAAATGTACTTGGCCATTATTAATAACCATTAAGTCGGGGTAGCCGTCTTTTAGCTGTAAATAGTGTTTGCTCATAGCCGTTAAGTGCGCAATTAACGCTTCAAGCGGGCTGTTTAAAATAAGTGCCTCTAGTGGCTCTAATAAATTGCTGCGCCATCTAAATAAACCATTGGGCTGCTCAAAATACTGCGCGGCATGCTTACATACCAAATTAAGCAGCGCATGATTAGTGCTACAGCTTTTTAAACGTGCGTCAATTTGCGTGCTTTGTGCTTCATAAAAATTACCAAGCTGTAAAACTTGCGGGTAAATATCAAATTCATTACACGGCGGGTATGGCGACTCTATAAATAACTCGTGCCAAAATACTAAGCCAAACAAGCTTTGCCATAAGGTGTTTTCGGTATTAAAAACCGTTAACCCTTTTGCACTGTAATGCTCATTTACGCCTTGCTCTACATCGCCTCGGTAAATTTCGTCAATTTCAAGCACACACTGGGTGTCGGCCAGCATAGTGCTTAAGCGCGAACGCGTTTGTTTATTATACTTACGCATTAAAAAGTCATCAGCAAAGTACAGTAAATCATCGGTGAGCGGGTTTTCTATAATTTGCTCTAGCTGCGCTTTTACCCACGCTTTATTACCTAGGCGGTATTGCTCTCTTATTTGAATTTCTTGTGCTTCGGCGTAATCGGTGCAGCCTTCAAGTAGGCTAAAAGCAAGTTCGCTATCGGTATTTTTAAGTTGTTTGTACAGCCTAACCAGCAGTTTGTTCTTAATGTCGTGCGCTTGTGCGCCATGCGCCGGTTGCGCTAATACTAAATGCGCAAGCTCGGTGTAAGGGGCTTTGTCATCCAAGGTTTCATCTTTTGTATTACCGGCTGTTTTGCCAATGTTTTTAAATGCTAAACGGTAACGATTTAAAACGTAATTAGATTGCGCCTCAGCGAGTGTATTAAAGCGCGACAAGCTCTCGCTGTGCCCTTCGCGGGTAGCGGTTAACCCTAAATCGCGCATAACAAAGCGGTTTTGATGGTTTACATCGCCACTACTTAAGCGCCCTGCAAATAAAAACTCAAAATACTCGTAATAATCTTCACGGTTATTTATCACATATTGGCTATATAAAGGGGCTAAATCATCTGCGCGCTCACTAAAAAATTGGCACGCAATAGTGACCAACTCCCCTTTAGCTGCGCTTTTCTTAAAGCTTACTTGCTCACTGTAAATACTGAGTAACTCCACCAGCATGGGCTTGGTTAAATGCGCTATAAGCTGCTTGTAATGCTGTGCGTTTGGCTCATATAAAATACCCGCTGTTTTTAGCGTATAAATAGCCTGATGCGGCGAAGTTATTTCTTCATAATTGAGCAATTGCACCTGCACTAAATAAGGTTTGCGCGAATACACACGCGCCAACATGCATTGGCTTTGCTCATCTAGTTGGTTAATTTTACTAATAAATTGGCTGTGTTTGGGCTCAAGTAAATGCATACATTTACTTGTTACAAACTCAATAAGCTCTCTAAAATGCGCTAAATAGTATTTTGCTGGTAATTCTTTTTTCATAACATCGCCACAACTGTATATAAAAACAGTATCTAGCATTTGTGTTTATTATTCAATCTTAAACTTGTAACTAAAACACGCTATAGTGAGCGTATAAAAGTAAATTTATTGAAAATAAAGGACTTACCATGAGCGCGCACCCATACGATGTTTTATCACTTAATAACGGCGCAAATATTATTTTTACACCCTGCCCTGGCACAAAAACACAAAACCTGGCGGATTCAATCGCTACATTAAAAGCCGCTGGCACTCACATGCTGTTATCGCTTATGCCACTAAAGGAGCTTGAAAAAAACAACGTAGAAACAATTAATAGCGAGTGCAATAAGCACGATATAACTTGGTTTCATTTACCTATAAATGACGACGAAGCACCCAAACAGCCTTTTATATCAAGCTGGAACACACACAAAACAGACATATTACAAGCCATACAGCAAAAACAAACCATTGCCATACATTGCAAAGGCGGCACTGGCCGCACAGGGTTGGTTGCTGCGCTTATTTTAAATTCAGCAGGTTACACAAAGGATGAAGTGTACAGCTTAGTACAAGGTATTCGCCCTAAAGCACTAACTATAGAATTGCAAAAAGAATACTTTGAGAATTTTAACGGGTAATAAAAAACTAAAGTAAAACAGCAAAGCTACTAATAGTTAAACGCCCATTAATTGGATCGCAGGCATAACCGTTAGCTGCATTTATATTCCCGGAATGCAATAAGTTGCTTGGATATATAACAACCCGATTTAGCTTTGCCTCTACACTGTAAACTTGCTCAAACAAAGCTGTGCTGCCATTTATATAATGTGGGTTTTTATGAAGCTTTTGTGCCATGGCTTGTTGCTTTATAGCTTGCCTATAAGGGATAAGTCGCTCTTTTGTTATGCGTTCATACCCCAGGGCTTTATGTTTATAAAATGAAGTCCCCCCATGTGTTTCATCACATAAAAAATGCACCATAGCAAGTTGGTTCATATTAGGTGTGTCAAAATGGGGAAGCATTTGTATTGGCCTGAGTTTATCAGGTTCAGCGCATGCAATTGAAAAGGCAGAAAGTATTACATCAAACTCGCTTTTATCTGCCATATCAAAGTGTGAATTAATAATTGGCGACAGTGCTTTTAGCTGCTCTATATAACTATGCGGTGCTGCTTTTCTTACTCCTGGATAAAAATCACTTTCTTGTGCGTAAAATGTTTCCCTCGTATTTTGAGAAAACACAGCAAAATTAATTAGCGCATCTACATTATTTACAAAATCATCAATAACAATTATTGGGGTTTTTTCCTCCCCTACAGTGTGTATGTGTAACACCATATTTTTGTTAAGTGTAAAATCAATCATCGGCTAAATTAAGCACCGCATTTTTACGCTCTATTAATGGGTATATCTGACCAAGTGAGGTTATTACTGTATAAATGGCAGGTAATAAAGCACTTTGATGTAAAAGCGTAATTTGATCACTATTAAGTTGTGAGAGCTTTTCTTGATTAATAGTGTATAGGCCGTTTAACTTTGTTTTTTTGTTATTTTCAAACGTTACTTCAAGCGATAATGGCTGTAGTAGTTCATACTTTAACAACGCATCAATTAACTTTTTATTGTCTATTTCGCCTTGTAGTAAATGCCCTAAACACTGCTTTATTTGTTTAAAATAGCCACTTTCTTCTGCGCTTTGGGTATAAATTGGTTCTAAATTATTTTCGCTTTGCGCAGAGTTATCAACTACTGCAGGGCTGTTTAAATTAATACACACAGGGTATTGCGTCTGCTGCGAATGCGTATCACCAACAAAAAATGGCTGACGCTGTAACTGAAGCGGTAAATATACGCCCTGCCACTGTGATTGCTGATAAAACAAGTTCTCATGTTGCTCAAAGCCTAATAAAGCATTGAGTGTAAACTCGCCTGTTTCTGAGTTTTTTGCAAAAACTATAGGCTGCTGAACGGCAATTTGGCTAAGCTCCGCCATAACTACGGGGATCATATTAAGATTTTTAGCGTGTGATTGTGCTTTTTGTGTATCTATTTTTATATGCTGATGAGCACTTTGCTCTAATGCGACTAAATTTTCCATGCGTGTCTCTTTATTGCTTTTATGTGTAATTTTTTAAGCTAGATAGCACTAAAACCATGGTGCTTAATTTTATCAAGCAGCTCTCGGTTACTAGGTAAGTTAGTGACTGCTTGGTTTATCATGCTCTTATTTTTATCAAACTGACTTTTAGCGAAAACAGTGTCTTTAAGCATATAGGCAGTTGTGCTGTAATCACTTTTAAAGCCCATGCCGTATAAAACATATTGATAACTGGCCGCTGGAAACACCTCATTATTACTTGTAAAGTCGTGATCAGCAGGAGCGCGGTATTGCCACAACTTCATTAGATCTTGTAAGCTTTGAGGAATCGTTTTTGGGTCTCTGTTATCACGCCAAAATGCGTTATCGTCACGGTTTGATAAAATATAATGCAGTTTTAAAAAGTCGATTATTTTTTCCCACCTATAGGTAAACGTCTCGTTAAAGCGCTTAGCGGTAATATCCATAATATCGCGGGTCTGGGGGAGTTGTTCGCTTATCATTTGCGCTGACATTTCTACTAATACCAATGCAGAGGCTTCAAGCGGCTCTAAAAAACCAGCTGAAAGCCCAACCGCAACACAGTTGTTCTGCCAAAAGTGTGAGCGGTGGCCGCTTTTAATAGGGATTTTTCTAATTGTTAACGACTCTATTTTATCGCCAACATACGCTTTGAGCTTTTCTCGTGCTTGAGCTTCGCTACTATATTTACTCGAATACACGTAACCTACACCACGGCGGTGCTGTAATCCTATATCCCATATCCAACCTGCTTCTTGCGCTGTTGAAATTGTGTGAGACGCAATGCTCTCATCATCATTCTCATAAGGGACTTGCACTGCTAAGGCGGTATCAATAAAAAGCACGTCATCGCACGGCTTAAAAGGAACCTTATAATGTTCGCCTAATAACAATGAAGAAAAGCCGGTGCAATCAACAAATAAATCACCGCTAATTTCACCTTGTTGCTTTGTGGTAACGCTTGCAATATCGCCATTTTTAGCACTATTAACCTGTGTTACATCAGCCAAAATATGTTTAACACCAAGTTCCTGCGTGCAATGTTTTTGTAAAAAAACGGCAAATTTTGCAGAGTCTAAGTGGTAGGCATAGTTGGCTATAGCTGCGTATTCTGGTGTGCGAATAGTTTTAGGGGCAAGTCCTTGCTCACAAATAGCTTCTTGGTAACACACTGCGTTTGAAAAAGACGTTGACTCAGCGGTGTTATTTAACCAGTGGCCAGCCATATCTGTTTTTGAAAAGCCCTGTGGCAAAACTAATGGGTGATAATAAAAATCATCCTCGGAGCCATCCACCCACTTGGCAAATTTTGCTCCTTGCTTAAAGCTTGCTTCACACTCGCGTATAAAATCAGTTTCGCTAATACCAAGTGCTATTAATGTACTGCGCATGGTAGGCCAAGTACCTTCCCCAACACCTATAATTGGTACATTTGGAGACTCAACGAGAACAACATTAAGGCCATCCGGGGTATTACTTTTGTGGTGCGCCGCTAATCGTCCGGCTGTTAGCCAGCCCGCTATACCACCACCAACGACAACCACTGTTTTTATTTTTTTATTTTGCTGGTTCATACTTGTTACCTATAAAGGCATATTGAAAAAGTGGCTATTACTAATTGTAAAAGCCACTTTATTAATTAAAGTTAAAAACTACCGCGAATACCTAACGCAAAACGTCGTCCGCTATCTTCAACCAACAATAATTGATTAGAAAAACGACCACGCTTGTGCACGTATTCTTCGGTTAAGTTAATACCTTCAAAAAATACCGATACATTTTCGGTAATGTCATAGCTGCCGCTAGCATCAAGTTGTGCGTAATCTTCTACAATGGTTACACCATCGCCATTTAGCTGTGTTAGTGACTGTACAAAGCTATCGCGCCAGTTATAAGCTAAACGCGCTTGAAATGGCCCATTCTCATAAAAGCCAACCACATTATAAGAGTCGCTTAAGCCTGTTAATGCAAAAACTTGAGTTATATCTGCAGAGTCTAGCTCTGCATCGCTGTCTACAAATGTTGCATTAACCATAAAACCAAAGCCACTATCAAAACTATGTTGTAAGGCGACTTCCCAGCCATCAACAATCGCCGATTCGCTATTATTTGGTAATGTATTAGTAAATACAGCCGTTGAGTCGCCAGCATCAGGGTTGTCTACATCGTTACCTGTAGAGGGGTCAGTTAACAATCCGCCGCCAGACAATTCAAAAGTTAAGTCTTCGGTCGTATTAATAATGAAGTTAGCAACATTTTTTCTAAAGTAACCCGCAGATAAATAACTGGCATCAGCGTAATACCACTCTAATGATAAATCTAAATTATCAGAGGTAAATGGCTCAAGCGCTGGGTTACCAGAACTCGATGTTAAATTGCCGCCTTGGCGAGTTGTTTCAATTACTGTTACAGGCGACATACTGTCGAGTGTTGGCCGTGTAATTGTTTGTGATACCGCAGCACGTGCTATTAGCTCATCACTTATTTCAAGCTTTACACTAAAGTTAGGTAAAATCGCTTCGTAATCTGAACTTGCTGAAATATTTTCTACAGCGCCAAAGTTAGCGAGCATTTCTGTTTTATCTAAAATGGTTAATGCACTAACCGGCTCATCTGTGCCCTTTACCTTTACATCAGTGCTTTCGTATCTAAAGCCCGCTGTTGCGTATAAAGGCATGCCTGCAAGCTCAGCTTCAAAGTCGAACTCTGTATAAAACGAGAACGTATCTTCAGTGATCTCAAACGACTTATTACGTTTAACTGCATCAAAACTAATGGGCTGACCATTCGCCGCAGCTATTTGCTCAAGGTACGCAAAGTTTGCCTCGCCATCGTGTGCAAGCCATGACGTTGGCATTCGACCGCTGCCGCTTACATCACCTAAAAAGTCATCCCCTGCGTCAAATACGAATTGCGCTAAGCCATCCATACTTGGATCATCCGGGTAACCACAAAAAGTACAGTGAATACCAACACCTTCGTTGTCCCAACGATCAAGGTTTTTAGTTTCTGTTGAATACATAGCGCCAAATTTGACCGAAACTAGGCCAGAGGTGCCATCGTTATACCAAATGTTATCCCAGCGAAATTGATCCACGGTATCTTCTACAGCCCAACCACGGCGTAGCATTACATGTGCTCGGCTATTGGCGGTATCTAAATGGTTTGATACGCCATCGGGCGTAACAGCAGGGTTATAAGCAACACCGTCAAGCTCTTGCTGACCGCTGTAAATATTGGGATTAGCAGAAGCAAACTCACTCGCGTAAGGCAAAATACCGCCATCAACTTCGAATCGAACTCGGTTAGCATAGCCAATCAAGGATAGCTGATCGCCACCACCGTTATTAGCCTCACGCTCAGCTTTTGAGTGGCTTAAATCAAATTTCATATTTAAATTATCGTTTACATGCCAATCAAAGTTTAAACCTAATGCGCTAGAGTTTGTTAAGCGATCAAACTTTTTAGCATGCATATCGGTAGCAAGGCCTACCTCTTGATATAAATCAACCACAGTACCATTTTCGTCTACGGTTGGGCCTGCAGCCCCGCCAAAGCCTTCTAAGTTTGGTGCTGTAAACCAATGCCCGTATGACGTGGTGTCAGCTTCAACATCAAAATCAGAATAAAGCCCATCAGCTGTTATAACTAAATCATCTGAAGGTGCATACTGTATAACTAAATTTGCATTAGTGCGTGTACGTGTTTCTGTTGTTACTTTATGATCGTAGTTACGCGGCGAAAAAATATTTCCGGTATATGCTTGCCCACTTTGAGTTTGCGGGTTTGGGACGCCCACATTCTCCAACCAACCGTCTACTTGAGCCTGATTTAAGCGTGTTTCGCGCTCCTGGCGAGAAACAGCAAACAACACACCCAATGTGTCATCATTAAATGTATTACTAATTAATCCAGAAATTTCAGGTGTGGTTTCTTCGCTATTTTCATCGTAAATACCCTTAACACTGCCCGCAACTTTAAAGCCATTAATAGCAAATGGTCGCGCTGTATTTACATTTACTGTTGAGCCAATACCGCCAGATTGCTTAGTGGCTGTTGAGGTTTTAAATACATCTAAGCTTTTAACCAGCTCTGATGCAATAGTATCAAAGCTAAACGCACGGCTTTGATTTTCAGAGGCCATTTGGCGACCATTTACAAGCACAGTATTAAACTGCGGGCCAAAACCACGTACCGTAATAAGCTGCCCTTCACCGCCTGAACGGTCTATTGAAACCCCCGTAATTCGCTGTAAAGACTCAGCTAAATTTGTGTCAGGGAATTTACCAATATCTTCTGCTGAAATGGAGTCGACCACGCCGCCCGCTTCTCTTTTAGCATCCATAGCTCGGCCAAGCGAGCCTCTAATTCCGCGTACTTCAATTATTTCTGGTTCTTGTGCTGCTGTTTCTGCTACTGCAGGGAGCGTTGCCATTGTGCTTAGTACAGCTAGTACAGCACTCGACACGCCATTTTTTTTATAGTTAGCCATGTTGTCATTTCTCTCGAAGCTTGGATCTATTAAAATAGATATTTGCCCATCTTCGCTAACATGCGGTTGCAAACCTGTGCCATCGAGTAAAATCTGTAATGCGTTTATTATTGAATACTCGCCAGCAATAGTATTTGTTTGTAACTGCTGAATTTTATCCAGCGGAAACAGCAAAGTAATATCGGCTTGCTCGGCAAAATCTATTAGCGATAAATCGGCCCTTTGTCTGGGAATATTAAACACTGCTTTATCGTTTACAGGGCTCGCTTTTACCTCGGTGGTGAATAAGCTAAAAACCAGCACATAAATTGGTAAACAAAGCGGCAAATGCACATATTCCTTGTGTATAGTTTTTGGCCATACACTGAACAAAGACGAGTGAATATTTATTTTCCTCCATAAATATTTTTTATTTTTTTTAAATAAATTATTTTTTTGACTTGCCATGCTAATTTGTTTTTGCCTTGATTATTTTTATTGTTAGCGCGTTTACTTGTATTTTTAAACGATTAAAAATACAGTCCAAATTGCCATTTTTTACTTATTAATTAAAAAGTTAAAGTTTTTAAAATGAATAATCAGTACCTGGTGAGGTATTTGTAATGAAAAAAACTGTAGTACACTTCGCCTTTACATTACAAGCTTTATGCCCCGTGCGGTTAATGAACATTAAATTTAAAAAATAAAATGCTGATTTATTTTTTAAATTTAATGGCGGATTTTTTCTTACCATTCGTCTTAGTTTGTAGTGGCAAAACAATAACAATAATTGCCGTAAACACACACGAGACACACACTAAATGACGAAAGACACACTTTTTTATAAGGTCTATTTGGCCTCGCGCAAAAGTCTCTCAAATGTAGTTGCACGCATAGTGCCGCCACATGAAATTGAAGATATAGTGCAAGAAACTTATGTGCGAATTTGTCAGATTAAAAACACTGAAAACATAAGCTCACCAAAATCTTTTATTTATAAAACGGCGCGAAATTTAGCGCTCGATTACCAAAAGCAAGCCAATATACGCCTAGTCGATGGGATCGACAACATGGAAGCGTTAGAGCAACTCTTAGCGGAGCATCAGCAAGACGAAATGTATGAAAAAGCACTCACCGATAGTGAGTTTTCTAATTTTTGTGAAGCCATACGGCTTTTACCCGTGCAGTGCCGCAAAGTGTTTGTATTAAAAAAAGTGTATGGTTATTCGCAGCGAGAAATTGCTGCTCAATTAAACCTTAGTGAAAGTACCGTGGAAAAACATATAGCAACAGGCATGAAACGTTGTACGCAATTTATGCGTCAATCTAAAAAAAGTGTTTATGAGCAACCAAATACTTCTTCCCAGCTAAATGCAGGAAATAGGAATGACTAATATTCATCACATAAACGAGCGAAACACTAGCGACGATTCGCGCCTTGATGAAGCCAGTGAGTGGCTGGCTAAACTTGATCGTGGATTGACTAAACCTGAAGAGCAAGCGCTAAAGCAATGGTTAGCACAATCTTATAAAAATGTAGAAGTGTTACTTGAGGTAGCAAAGCTGTGGGATAAAATGGACGATCTCAGTCGTTTGTCAGATCTATTTCCACAAACACCAGTAAAACAAAAACGTCTCCCTATGTGGTTGAGTGCAACAGCTGCTTCTATTTTATTAGCGGTTGCACTTAGCCTTTTTCAAGAAGCGTTTAACTTTTCTTTTTTTTACCCAGTTAATCAGCCAGCAGTGGTTGCTAAACAACTCAATTTTCAAACCGACGTAGGTGAAAGTAAGGACATACTGCTTTCTGATAAAAGCAAAATCACCTTAAACACAAATAGCTTCGTTCAAGTGAGGTATACCCAACACTCTCGCGTAATAAATTTACTGCGTGGCGAAATTCATATAGACGTAGCTCACGATAAAATGCGTCCTTTAAGTGTTATCGCTGGTGATAAAGTTATTCAGGCTGTTGGTACTGCATTTAATGTAGAAGTAGGTCAAAAGCAAATAGAACTCATTGTGACAGATGGCAAAGTCCTTGTTGCAGAGCAAAAAGCCGAATCGTTACCCAACCTTTCCCTGGGGACTAATAAACAAGGACAGTATTTATCAAATAGTTCAACTTCGGTGTCAAAGGGAGAAAAACTTGATTTAAGCTTTAAAGGTAAAATTGCTAAAGCGGTCGAAAAAGTTGATCCTATAGATGTAGCCGCTAGATTATCTTGGCGCAAAGGTAGCTTAATATTTAGAGGTGAATCACTTGCTGAAGCCATGGCTGAAATCGGCCGCTATACAAATATAGATTTTGAGCTTTCAGAAGATGACCGTCTCAAACAAGTACAAGTAGCTGGCATGTTTAAAACGGGCGATATTAAAGGACTATTAGAAGTATTAAACAATAATTTTAATATTGATTATGAGAGGGTTAGCCCTGATAAAATTCGTCTAAAATACGCTGCACCACACGTCTCAATTTAGTAAAGTACACAATAATAAAAACTAGGACACACAATTATGACATCACCTATCTCGCCGAGCAGTCATAGCTCGGCGCACACATTGGGCACATGCTCTCTTTTTTATGTAATTTTTATCTCTGCAGTGGCTGCTATTGGTGGCTTTTTATTTGGTTTTGACTCGGGCGTTATTAACGGCACGGTGTCGGCGCTCGGCAATGCTTTTAATTCAAGCAGTGTGGCTACGGGCTTCAATGTGGCATCGGTATTATTAGGGTGCGCCGTGGGGGCTCTTGCTGCGGGGCCACTGGCTGATAAATTTGGTCGCCGTGCCATTATGATCATCACCGCGATTATTTTTGCTATTAGTGCGTTTGGCTCAGGCATTAGCGAAAGCTCGGCCGAGTTTATTTTTTACCGCTTATTTGGTGGTTTAGGTATTGGTGCTGCATCGGTATTGGCGCCGGCTTATATTGCAGAGGTTGCGCCACCTGCCCTTCGTGGTCGTTTAGCTACATTACAACAACTCGCTATTGTATTGGGTTTATTTGCTGCGTTTTTAAGTAACTATTTAATTGCTGATGCAGCTGGTAGTGCGCAAAATATTTTAATGCTTGATATAGCCGCTTGGCGCTGGATGTTTTGGGTTGAACTTGTGCCTGCAATACTGTTTTTAGTGGGTGTGTTGTTTATTCCTGAGTCGCCTCGTTATTTAGTAGCGCAAGGTAAAGTAGACGATGCAAAAACGGTATTTAGTAAAATTTCGAACGACAGTGCTGATGCGCAAATAAGCGATGTTAAAAACTCTTTGCATAGCGATAAAAAGCCGAGTATTCGTGATTTATTTATTGATGGCAGTAAAAAAGTACACCCAATTGTTTGGGCGGGTGTTGCGCTGAGTGTATTTCAGCAATTTGTAGGTATTAACGTGGTATTTTATTACGGCTCTGAGCTTTGGCAAGCTGCTGGGTTTGACGAGTCGCAATCGCTATTTATAAATGTATTAGCGGGTACTACTAATATCGTATCGACCTTTATTGCTATTGCCCTTGTTGACAAAATTGGTCGGAAACCACTTTTACTTGTGGGCAGTGTGGGTATGTTTATTAGCTTAAGTGCGCTTACTTATATATTTGGCAGCGCAGGCCTTGATGAAGCAGGCAAGCTTGCACTTAGCGATAACATGGGTACATTTGCGCTTATTATGGCTAACTTATTTGTGGTATTTTTTGGTTTAAGTTGGGGCCCGGTTGTGTGGGTGTTATTAGGCGAGATGTTTAATAACCGTATTCGCGGCGCAGCGCTTGCAGTTGCTGCAAGCGCACAGTGGATTGCTAACTTCGCCATTACCATGACCTTCCCTATTATGCTGGCTAATATTGGCCTCGCAGGTGCGTACGGCTTTTACGCTTTATCGGCACTTATAAGCATATTTTTTGTGGCTAAATACATTAATGAAACCCGTGGTAAAACACTTGAGTCTATGTAATTAGCCAAATAAAAAGCGGTGAACCCTCTCACCGCTTTGTGTTTTTTAGTTAAATGATTGATTCAACAGCTGTATGCAAGGATTAAGAAGTTACTGCGCTAAATATTGAATTCACTACCCACCCTTAATATTCCTTTTTACTATAAGTAATCGATTTAAATTCCTTTTTTGAATATATAAAATTAGCTATTGTCCGCCTTTTCCAACTACGTATGTCTGTCAAAATGAAAAATAAGTTAGTATCTGGTTTGGCCCTAACCTTTACCCTAGGTTCTTTTAACGCACTTGCTACCAATGGGTATTTTACTCATGGTTATGGCATGACCCACAAAGGCATGGCGGGTGCGGGTGTTGCGCTATCGGAAGAGTTGATGTCGGGTGCAAATAATCCTGCTAGCTTTAATGTAAATGACACTGAAATTTCAGTTGGGTTAGAGTTATTTTCACCTGATAGAAAATACACAGCTTCATCTGTAGGTACGTTTTATCCTAATGCGCTTTATCTTGAAGCAAAAACCCAAAAAAGTGATAACACGTTATTTGCTATTCCTGAATTTGCCATTGGCCACCAGCTCAATGACAAAATAAATATTGGCTTATTAGTTTACGGCAATGGCGGCATGAACACCGACTACAACGCCGAGTCAGAACCCGAAGGCACATTTTATGCTGGCACGACTGGCGTTGATTTAAAGCAGATGTTTATTAGCCCAACTATTAACTACCAGTTAAATGAGCAAACAAAAGTGGGGGTTTCACCTATTTATGTTGTGCAACAGTTTAAAGCGACAGGCCTTGGAAACTTTGCGCCTTTTTCGCAATCGCCCCAAGCTCTTACAAATAATGGCACCGACACCAGCACAGGTTTAGGTGTACAAGTGGGTATAACTCAAACCGTAGGCACATCGTTTAGCTGGGGTGCCAGTTACCGATCATCGGTGTCTATGGAAGAGTTTGATAGCTATAAAGGTTTATTCGCAGAAAACGGTGGCTTTGATTTACCAAGCTCAATTCAAATTGGTGCCGCTTATAAGTTAACGCCTACAAACCAGGTTGTATTTGATTGGCAAAAAATAAACTACAGTGAAGTTAAAAGCATTGCCAATCCAATGAGTAACTTAATGTCTGCACCTTTAGGTGCAAGCGCAGGTGCAGGGTTTGGCTGGGAAGATATGGATATATATAAATTAGGCTATCAGTGGCAGCGCACTGCAAAACAAAAAATTCGCTTTGGTGTTTCATACACGCAACAACCTATTCCATCGTCTGAGGTGTTATTTAATATTTTAGCGCCGGGTGTACAAGAGTGGCATTTTACAACGGGTTTTAGTCATGAAGTTAGCGAAAAAGTACAATTAAACGCTATGGCTTTTTACTCGCCAGCTAAAAAAGTATCGGGTGCAAACTTTTTAGCGCCTAACCAACAATTATCAATTGAAATGCAGCAGTCTGGTGTTGGTGTATCTATTGTTTGGGGAATTTAAAATGGTAACCGAATTTACGCCCATTTCAGCCGCTTTAGGCGGTGCGTTAATAGGTATAGCCTGCGCACTATTACTGGTTTTATTTGGCAAAGTAGCCGGTATTTCAGGATTAGTTAAATCGCTGTTCACCCCATTAAAACCCGATAATGTATGGAAAGTATGCTTTATTGCAGGCTTACTAATTGCCGGCATTGCTACCTCATTTATTGCACCTGAATTATTAGAGGGCGATTTAAATATACCCTCTTGGTTAATTATTGTAGCGGGACTTTTAGTGGGTGTAGGTACTTCACTTGCTAATGGTTGTACAAGCGGGCATGGCGTGTGTGGCATGTCGCGTTTTTCTACTCGCTCTTGGGTTTCAACATGTGTGTTTATGCTTGTTGCCGTTATCACTGCTAACTTAATTGGATAAAACATGAAAGCAATTACATCGGTGTTTTTAGGCTTTATTTTCGGCTTAGGTCTTATTATTAGTGGAATGACTAACCCTGATAAAGTACTCAATTTTTTAACCTTTGGCGAGAACTGGGATGGCAGTTTAATTATTGTAATGGCGGTAGCCATGGGAATAATGATGTTGGCGTGGTTTTGGGTTTCTAAAAAAGACAGCCCCTTATTTGGTGAAACATTTAGCCTGAGTAATCTAAAAAATGTAGATCGTAGATTAATTACGGGCTCTGTTTTGTTTGGTTTAGGGTGGGGATTGAGTGGTATATGTCCAGGCCCTGGCTTGGTTCAATTAGTGTCACTCAAAATGGAGTTTTGGCTGTTTTTTGCCTCGGTACTGGGTGGAATGTGGTTGGCCAAAAAAATATAATCCACTATTGCCGAGCTTGTCTCGGCAATACACCTTTTTTATTCTAAACATAGGTACGTAACTTGCTGTAATAAATATAAATATATTTATTAGGTTTAAGTTATGCTCAAAAATACGCTTGACGTTATTAACAACACCCCTTGGTTGAGTACAGTAGCTTACCTTTTACTCATAACTATACTCTTGTTTTTTATTCGTTTTTTTATAATGTATTGGTTAAAAAAGTGGACATCAAAAACCACTTTTACCTTCGATACCCTACTTCTTGATTCAATATCTAAACCACTCACGCTTTGCACATTTATTGTGCTAATCACCATTTTGGAGCACGATACATTCGTTATTGACCCCGAGTTAGCGAAGCGAATTCCGTTCAACAGCATCAATATTGTATTAGCTTTACTTGCGCTTATTTTCTTTTTAAATCACTTTATTATTGGCACGGTTAATCACTACGCTAAACAATCAGCCGTTATATTCAATTCTCAAAGTATTATTAAGGGAGTTATTCGCGTTACATTGTTTTCAGTAGGGTTGTTGGTTTTATTGGGCACCTTGGGTATTTCAATTACGCCTATTATTGCATCTCTTGGTATTACGTCATTGGCGGTGGCACTTGCCCTGCAACCTACCTTTGAAAACTTTTTTTCGGGCGTGCAGCTTGTTATAGATAAACCCATACGTGTGGGGGATTTTATTGAGCTTGAGTCAAAGGAGCAAGGCTTTGTAGAAAAAATTGGTTGGCGCTCTACGTGGGTTAAAATGCTGCCAAATAATATGATTATTATTCCTAATAGCCAGCTTTCTAAATCGCGTATTATTAATTACTTTTACCCCGAAAAAGAGCTAAGTGTACCTGTTGATGTAAGCGTACATTACAGCTCAGATCTAGAATTTGTAGAGCAAGTAACGCTTGAGGTTGCGCGCCAAGTACTGATTGACCATGAGTGGGGCGTTGATGATTACAATACCTTTGTGGTGTATCACACCTTTGATAACTCAAGTATTAATTTTACCGTAATGCTGCGCGCAAAAGAGTACTTTAATCGGTTTTGGGTTAAATCTGCTTTTATTAAAGCGCTGCACAAACGCTATAACCAAGAAGGTATTGTGATCCCCTTTCCTATTACAGCTATTAACACAGCGCAAGAAGCCGCTAATTTTAATAGTGATAAAAATTAAGCGCGAGATAAGCTCGCGCTTAATTTACTTTAAAATTTATAGGTTACTTGGCCTACTATTTCACGTGGGCTGCCCGGGAAGTGGCCGTTACGCTCACTAAAGCCACTTACTGCATATTCTTTATCAAATATATTATTAATATTTACACTTAATAACACATCGTCAAAGCGGGTAGTCCAGCTCATATCAAATACAGTAAAGGGTTTAACTTTTTGGCCATCTTGGCTTATTTGCTCGCTTACGTAATTTGTACCAAATGCAATAGACGAATCTATGTTATCAAGCGCAAAACGTGACCATAAACCAGCCTGATGGCGCGGCGCATTAGCAAAACGAGAGCCATCACCGTAGGTGCTTGAAATAGTATCGCCCGTTACCCCCTCAACAACCAGTGTATCGTTGTAGGCGTAATTAGCGGTTAGCGTCCAGTACTCGGTTAAATCGCCCACCAGCGTTGTTTCAAATCCGCGGCTTTCTACCTCACCAATATTTAAAAGTGCTGCAATGCCGTCACCCGCGCCAGTGTCGTCTGGGTTGCTCATTACTACGTTTTCTTTATTAATTTGGTAAATAGCAAAGGTGCTCATAATTCTGCCATTAAGCCATTGGTTTTTCATACCAATTTCGATTTGTTTACCGGTTTCTGGGGTTAAATTGCCTTCGCCCTCTACATCTTCTTGATCGCCCGACGATGCTGGGTTAAAGCTTTCTGAGTAATTTATGTATACCGATGTGTTTTCAACAGGTTGGTATGTAACAGCCACGCGCGGTGTTACATCGTTATCTGAGTAACTGTAACCGGTTTCTTTGTTTAGCCCTTTAAAATAATCGTAACGCAGGCCGGCAATCACGGTCCATTGCTCGTTAATGCTTACAACATCTTGTACGTATAGGCCAAAACGGTCAGTATCAACACCATCGCGGTTCATGTCGGTAAGGTTATAAGTATTTGGGTCGGTTTCGCCGTAATTTAAGTCAAATATGTTTAAGTTAGCCACACCGTCTGCTTCATAGCGGGCACGTAAGTAATCGTACTCGGTATCGACTATGTGGTAGTCGCCACCAAATAATACTTGGTGTGCTAATTGGCCTTGCTCAAAGCTATAAACAAAGTCGGTGGTTAAGCTTGTTTCTTCGTTGGCGCGGTATTGCTTTCGGTATTCGCGTTTAATGGTTTCGTCATCAATGTTTGCTTCACCATCGCCGTTTAAATCTACCCAGCTTTGCGACTCATGGTAGGCTTGGTCGCGTTCGTTATCCATGTAACGTAGTGTTGAACTAACCGAAAGATCATCATTAAAGTAATGCTTTAGCTCAGCTTGCAGCACTAACGCTTCCATGTCTTGGTAGTCAAATGCTTCGTTTGCATTGTAACTAGGGTCAACTAAAAAGTTACCGTTGTCATCTACCGGTACACCACGTAAACGGTTACCGCCTAAGTCTTGTTTGATGTAGTCAACAGTGGTGGTTAGTGTGGTTGAATCTGTTAAATCAAATAATAAACCAGCGGTAAACTCACTGTTTTTTGAATCTGCATTATTACGAAAGCTGTCTTGCTCTTCGTAATAACCACCTACACGATACGCCATGGTGTCGGTTAAACCGCCGGTCATATCAAGTGAGGCACCATGAGTGTTGTAATTGCCAAGCGTTAGTTTTAGCTCTTTACTTTGCGTATAACTTGGCTTTTTAGTCACGTAGTTGATCATACCGCCTGGCTCACCACCACCATATAACGCAGAGGCTGGCCCTTTTAATACTTCTACACGCGCTACATTAAATAATTGCGGTACACCAAAGCCCGAGTACGGATCGCCACGTACGCCATCGTAAAATACATTGGCATCGTCTCTAAATCCGCGAAAAGTAACGCCTGAATAACTGTACTCACTTACCCCTGCTATTGAGCGGTATAAATCGGTAATGTCGCGCGCGGCTTGGTCAATAATAAGTTGCTCGGTTAATACCTGCGCAGATTGCGGTAATTTAATAAGATCTAAATCCGTTTTAGTACCAATTTTACTTTCGGTTTCTAGGTAAAACTGCTGAGCGCGGCCTGTTACTTCAATTGTTTCAATTTCGTTATTTTGCTCGGCAAATGCCACATTAGAAAAAACAGAAAAAGACGCAGCAATACTGAGCGCCAAATATTTTTGGTTAAACATGTTGATCCAGAAAAGATAATTACAAGGCAACGCAAATGATAACGACTATCATTAACATGTGCAATGTAAATAATTTCATATTCACCTTTATTTTTCGAATGAAAAGTTTTGAGCAATACACTAAATTTGCAGCTCAGCTTTGAATAAATTAATTAGCATTACTGGAATGCATTATTGATATAATATAACATATTCAAAATTGCAATTTAGTAAGATTATTAAATGATAAATAAACTGCCCGTCACAGTGTTATCAGGTTTTTTGGGGGCTGGTAAAACCACTGTACTTAGCCATATTCTTAATAACAGACAAGGTAAAAAAGTCGCCGTTATAGTAAACGATATGAGCGATATAAATATCGATGCCGCAACAATTAAAAGTGGTGTATCGCTCAATCACAGTAACGAAAAACTGGTCGAGATGAGCAACGGTTGTATTTGCTGCACCCTACGAGAAGATTTACTTGTTGAAGTGGGCAAACTTGCCAAAGATGGGCGTTTTGATTACCTCGTTATTGAATCAACCGGTATATCTGAGCCCCTCCCAGTTGCCGAAACATTTACCTTTGCCGACGAAAACGGGGTTTCACTTGGTGATGTTGCCACCCTCGATACCATGGTAACAGTGGTTGACGCGGTTAACTTTTTAAACGACTACGAACAAGCAAATGATTTACAAGATACCGGCGAATCATTAGGTAAAGACGACGAGCGAAGCGTAGCCGACTTACTTGTTGACCAAGTTGAATTTGCCGATGTTATTTTAATTAGTAAAACTGATTTAATTACAAACGATGAATTAAATAGACTCACTGCCATTTTAAATACGCTCAATACTCAAGCTAACATTATTCCTACTTCAAACTGCCATATTAATATTAACGAAGTGCTAAACACCGGCTTATTTAATTTTGAACGTGCCCAACAAGCACCGGGTTGGCTTAAAGAAATGCGTGGTGAACATATTCCCGAAACCGAAGAGTATGGTATTAGCAGTTTTAATTACACTGCGCGCCGCCCATTTGACCCTGAAAAGTTTTATAACTTTTTGCACAACACCGAGCAATTAGGCAAGCTCATTCGTTCTAAAGGTTATTTTTGGTTAGCAACACGTCCTTTATTTTGTGCGCAGTGGAGCCAAGCTGGCGGTATAGCGCATTACGGGTTTGCAGGTATATTTTATAAAGCAATTCCTAAAAAAGACTGGCCCACAGAGCCCGAACTACTTGCTGATATAAACAGTAAATGGGTAGAGCCCTTTGGTGACATGCGCCAAGAGCTTGTTTTTATTGGTCAGTCGTTAGATAAAAAAGCCATGATTAAAGCGCTTGATGACTGCCTACTCCCAGAAGATGCTGTTCTAAAAGGTAAAGATTTTTGGAAAACCTTTAACGACCCGTTTCCTATTTGGGAGGAAGAGTAATGAATGCCCTAGCCCCAATAACAGCCCAAGTAAAACCGGCTGAACCGCTATATCGAAGAGCAGCTATAGGGAGTAATGCCAATGTATTGCCACAAATTTATAACCAAGATACTAACATTGTTATTTGGCAAAGAGACCTTGAGCAAACATTAACAAGTGCAGTTAATACACTCATTAGCGTTAATGCTTTAAAACCAATTGAGCTTGCGGTATCGCCCGACGATGCGTTTGATCAATTAATAAAAGCGCTTAAGCCTGAAGATAATAACCGCGATGAAATTAAAGCTCTGTGTGAAGACATTGCACTGTTGGTTGAAATGTTTTGCTGCCTGTTTGATTTAAAACGCGCCGGTTTAAGGCTAAAAATATTAGATAAACCTATGTGCCCGCGTTTTCATGTAGACAAAATTCCGTGCCGATTAGTGACTACTTACCAAGGTGTTGCTACGCAGTGGTTAAATCACAGCGATGTAGAGCGCTCAAAGCTAGGTGCAGGTAATTTAGGTAAGCCTGATGAGGAGTCTGGCTTATTTAATAGCCTAAATAATATTAATCAACTCCAGCAAGGCGATGTTGCGCTACTTAAAGGCGAGTACTGGGATGATAACGAAGGCGCAGGTTTAGTGCATCGCTCACCCCCTGTCCCGACAACTATGAGTAGCCCTAGATTACTACTTACTCTCGATTTTATATAAAATTAAAGCGCCATTCATAAAGGCCATATTTTGTCTGGCCTTTATCAATTATACTTAACTTATCTTTGTAAGGTTATTAGCAATAACACTATATAAACCCTGAGAGTTAACCGGTTTTGAAATAAAGTCATCCATACCTACATCTAAACAACGCTGCTTATCTTCTTCATATGCATTGGCTGTAATAGCGATAATTGGAACCCTTTTATCTTCCCCTATTTCATTTTCGCGAATGCGTATAGTACATTCATAACCGTCCATATTAGGCATTTGACAGTCCATTAAAATTAAATCAAACACATTATTTTTTAATGTTTTAAGCGCTTCTAAGCCGTCGTTTGCCATTGTAATAGTAACAGCTGTTGGCTCTAACATTTTTGCAATTACTTGGCGGTTTATAGGATTATCTTCTACTAGCAAAATATGCTTATTGATCAAATCTGGTAAAGATTGCTCTTGTACACGTTTTGCTAAATCGACAATTTTCGCTTCAGGTGCATGTATCGAAAACTTAATAGTACTGCCCAAACCTGGCACGCTATTGAGGGTTATTTCACCCTCCATTTTTTTAATTAAACCTTGGCAAATAGCCAGCCCAAGCCCTGTACCGCCATACTTACGAGCTACGCTAGCATCTGCTTGGGTAAACTCACTAAAAAGTAATAGTTGCTGCTCTTTTTCAATCCCAATTCCGCTATCAGACACACTTACCGTCAGTTGCTCATCTTTGTAATCAAACGATAAACGCACAAACCCAGCCTGAGTAAACTTTTGTGCATTTGACAATAAGTTAATAATTATTTGATTTAAACGTAAGTCATCTACATTTAAGCAATCGGGTAAGTCTGGGCTGCGCTGAATAATAAACTCAACATTGTTAGAATGAATAATGGGTGAGAATAACGAGTGTATATTTTCTATAAACGGAGCAAGCAAAGTAGCACGGGGGCTTATTTGCATAGCGTTAGCTTCAATTTTAGAAAAATCTAAAATATCATTTAAAATTTGTAGTAAATTTTTTGAGCTTTTTTGTTGTGTTTCAAGAAGGTCACGCTGCTCATCGGTAAGGGTGGTATCACGAAGTAATACCTCACCCATACCTAAGATGCCGTTCATAGGCGTGCGCAGTTCATGACTCATATTGGCCAAAAACTGTGACTTAGCTTTATTAGCTTCATTAGCAGATTTAACTGCTTTTGTTAGCTCATCTGTTTGCTCTGCCACTTTAACTTCCAATTGCTGGTTAAATTGGCTTAACTGTTTATTTAGATCCTGATTTTTAATATTAGATGCTTGTAAGCTCTCTATTGAGTCCCTTAACGCACTTCCCAGCATCTTAAACTGCTCTTGTAGCTGCAGTACTTCGTACCAACTAGACTCTGTATTAAAATGTTGTTTTTCTGATTTATCAAAACCATGCATTAAATTAGTTAAACCAATAATTGGCTGAACTAATAAGTTAGACAAATGATGTATAAACAACACCACTAAAAATATCAACACTGCACTAAATAATATTGTTGGTAACCAAGCACTTGCTACTACCTTTGTTAAGTGCTTACGATTGTAAAACGTGATGACCTGCCATTTACTAACAGTATCAACATACTGATTGGTATGAAATACTTCATTATTAACAGAACGGAACAGTTGATTATCGCCCAAGTTACTTATCGTAAAATCTAAAGTTTTAAAGTCAGCCAAAATGTCAAATTGTGCTAATGAGCTAAAAACAATCCTTTGCTCAGCATCGAGTATAATTAGCTCACCAGTTTGGTTAAACAAATTCGGTATATATTGCTCTAAACGTTCAAGCTTTAACGACCCTTCCACTACACCATAAAACTCATCATTTCTGTAAATAGGCGCAGAAAGTGCAACTATAGGTTCATTACCAAGGCCACGCCCCTGAAACACACCACTGCTATAACCTTGAGGATACTGTTTAGCTTGAGAGAAATAAGGGCGGTCGTTAACAAAACGCTTTTCTTCACTAAGTCCTTCTAATAATGTGCTGGGAATACTTTTAGCAACATAGCCATTTGGCATTGCATATAAGCTTGTAGTAAAACCTGGGTATAAATCCATTAACTGCGTTAACTGTTGTTGTATAGTAATTCCACCACCTATGGCATCACTGCTCATTACCACCGCGTTTTTATGAAACTGTAAATAGTCATTCAACTGTGTGCTAATTGATTTCGCTTTTTCTTCAAGCTGAGCATTTACCTCATACTCTATGCGTGAGTGATGATCGTTCACCAAAAAAACACTTGTAATAAGGACAACCAAAACAATAATGACGCTGACAACATAGCTAAGAATACGAGCTAGTGGGCGTCCTTGATAAGCACGACTAGCAAAGGGAACAAATATGCTCATCAAATCAACGAGTGCTAAGCTTATTAATGCATTTACCAGGTATTTAAACACTGCAACAATAAGCGTTAGCGATGCTAAATCCATTACAAACTGGCCTATACCCCAAATGATAGGCAGCCCAACTAAAAACCAAAATACGGCACCTAAGGGTAAAATAGGTTTAGAGCGTCTTAAACAAAAAATATAAAGCCATAAAAGCTCCAACAAATAAACTATGCTGGGCCAACAGTGCCCCCACCTATAGAGTAAAAAGCTTGAGACAATTGCGAGCGTAAGGCAGGAATAACGCAGTCCAGTGAATACTAAGCTGCATAAAACAAAAAATTGTCCAAATAAAAATTCAGAACTATCGAAAAAATACAGGGGTAAAAGGTTAACCAACCCGCCTATTAACCCTAATAAAATAGCTAGTGCCCACTTACTTCTTTGAGACATTACAACAACCCTTGGGCATCTGATTTAACATGTGTAGCGTTAACGTTAACGTATTATTTCATTATTGCGCAATATCTAAGTGTTGTCTATATGGCAGAAATATAGGGAATATCAGAAAATAAACTTGTGTGTATTTGGTTAAAGTTTTTTAAATTGATTAGCTGTAGTCACCCAAATGAGGAATTTGGGTGGCAGTCTTACCAGCCACATCTCGGCACACACGTCACAAACTGTGGCTGCTCCCTTCCGGGCCTGACCAGGTTCGCCTGCTAGTGTTGCGAGAGGACCAATAAGACTACCATTGAGGGCCTTGGTTGGCGCGTAAGAGATTATCTCTACTTTTACTGTGTTATTCAAGGGATAATCAAAAAAGAAGGTGCGATTGCATACTTCATATACAATCGCGGCTTTGAAATTTAATTTGTGACTGTTATTTGCTCTCTAATTGCGCTTTTATATTACGAAGTGCTGCTTTTACTTTTTTCATGTTGTCTGGACCCATGCGTAAAAGCTGTTTTTGAGCAGCAGAAAGTTGCTCCCACTCTGAAAACGCATACTGATAAGTTACTGAGTCACGTAAAAGTGGTAAGGCGCCTTCAGGCTCCGGAGTATCAAGCAGTAAATCGATAGCGTCGTTCAATGTTTGCTTAAACTCGTCATCGCCATAACCAATTTCAGTGTATGCATCGTTAATAAGTGGCTGGTACTCTTCAAACATACGGACCACTTGCGCTGCACTCATGCTAGTAAAAATTTTTACATACGGTGTGTAACGCTCATAACTATTTGGATCAATTGTTAAAATATCCCCTTCGGTAACACTAAAGCTTTCTTGGGGTTTAATAACAGGATTGTGTTTTTTAGCTACTTTGCCTTGAGCTAAGTTGTCAATAAAAACAACACCTCGACGAATAACATCATCAGTGACTAATAGGCTCATCACAGAGTCACTTAGGTACTCGTCAATTTTGGCAACAACCATAGTATCACTATCGTTTAAGGCAGGTAGCGTAGCTACTTCTGGTTCGGGTTCAACTATGCGCTGCGCTGGCACTTCGAGCTCTGCGGGCTGTTCAACTGCTGTTGGCACTTCTGGCTCAATTATATCTGGTTCATTTAATGGCTTAAGTTCCATTATTGGCCGCTCTTTAACGGGCTCTGTTGCTTCTATGCGCGCAACCGATTCGTCACTTGGTTTAAGTAATATAAATGCAACTACACAGGCAACAACAATTAGCGTAATAATGGCAAGAAGTAAGTTACTGTTTGTTGTGCGTTTTTGAACATCTGGTGAGTCTGACATACGAACTCCATAAAAAATAAAAATGCGATATCACTTAGAGTGGGCTAAGTGGATTAAATTCATTCTGTTCGAGTTTTTTATTAAATCAATAGTTATCTTAAGTTAGACATGCTGAATTCAGCATTAAATTATACAGTTATAACTCTATGAACAGTTAACCTTTGATTCTTCTAGCTTAAAGACTTAAAGTTAATAAATAAAGTAAAGACGTTGAACAGTTTAACCACCAATATGAAAATTAAGCAAATAGATCCCAAAAAACCTAAAACAGCCTTATTACTCACTGGTGGTGGTGCTCGAGCGGCGTATCAAGTAGGTGTTTTAAAAGCGCTAGCTCACAGCATGCCACGTACGGCACCTCTTCCTTTTAGAATAATAAATGGTACGTCTGCAGGCGCAATAAACTCTGCAGCCTTGGCTTGTTATGCCTCTTGCGCGCACTTAGCAGTGCGAAAATTAGAATCTGTTTGGAAAAACTTTTCGACCTCAATGGTGTATAAAAGTGATTTTTTAAGTGTATTTGGCCATATTGCGCGTAATATTTTAACTAGCTTTCAATCAGAGCATATTAACCACCCACCAGCAAGCTTGCTTAATAACCGCCCTTTACGTGGTTTACTTAACGAAATTTTAGACTTGCATCGCATAGAGCGTAATTTACACCGAAACTATTTAGAGGCGCTTTCGATTACAGCCTCAAGCTATACCACGGGTGACTCAGTCGCTTTTTTTCAGTCAAATACACAAACAGCTTGGCAAAGAGCTAAACGGGAAGGCCGCCCAACACGTATTAATGTTGAGCATTTAATGGCATCAAGTGCTATTCCAATGGTGTTCCCAAGCGTGAATATTCATAACCACTACTTTGGCGATGGTTCTATACATCAACTATCGCCACTTAGCCCTTCAATACATTTGGGTGCTGAAAAAATATTTATCATTGGTGTAGATGAACCTAAAGAGCCGCATCCACCGGGATATTCTGCGCATTACCCTGGGCTTTCTGCTGTAGCCGGACACTTGCTTGATAGTGTATTTACCGACACCATGCAGTCAGATTTAGAACGCTTGGGTAGAATAAACCGCACTTTGGGGCTTTTACCTGCACGAGATAAACACCAAGAGCTAAAGCAAATAGATAGCTTTGTTATTAACCCCTCACAAAACTTTAATGTTATTGCAGCGCAGTATTACAACGATATGCCATGGGCGATAAAAGTATTATTGCGTACTATTGGTGTTAAAAAGCACTCTCAATCAAGTTTAACGAGTTACTTATTATTTGAAAAACGCTATACCCAGCACTTAATGGAAATAGGGTATCAAGACGGCATGGCTAAGCTACCTGAAATAAGAGCTTTTTTAGGGCTCGATTAACTTATTATTCAATGCCACCTAATAAAAAATGTTCTACGCGTTCCACACGCCTTGGTTTACCTTGTAAAACGAGTATATCGTTGGCAAGCAAAATGATTTGATCTGAAGGGGCATCTATTTCTCGGTCTTGGCGTCGCAATGCCTTAATAGATACCTTGCGCTTTACTAAATTAAGCTCATTTATACTTTTATTAACCGCATGTGCTTTATCGGGCAGAGCAACCACATGCAAATACTCTAATTTATCTGAATTACTTTCATCGTTGTTTATATGCTCACCTGTAAAAAAACTTTGCAAAAATTGATAACGATTTCTTCGCTCATCACTCACTCGCCTAATAATTCGGCTCATGGGTACACCCGACATAGACAAAACATGTGAAACGATCATTAAACTTGCTTCAAGCGTTTCTGGTACAACTTCAGTGACACCAAGCTCTCGTAGTTTTTCAAGCTGGCTATCGTCACGGGTACGTATAAGTATTTTTACCTCTGGAGCTATTTGCTTTATTGCATCTATCACTATTTGTGTTTGTTCAAACTCGGTAAATGTAATAATCACCAACCGCGCTCGCTCTACGCCCGCACACTTTAAAATATCTTTTTGTTTAACGTGGCCAAATATTACAGGCTCACCTGCGGCCTTACCTTCTTGAACAAGTATGGGGTTACTTTCAACAGCAACATATTCAATAGCTTCTGGCTTTAAAAAGCGCGCTATAGTTTGCCCTACCCTCGAAAAACCACAGATGACTACATGGTTTGTGTAAAGCGCACTTACTTGTGGCTCACCTTCCCATGCAATGCTTGGGCTATTTAATAACCCTAAACGCCTTAAAATATAGGGTGTTTTTTCAATTAAAAATGGCGTTAACGCCATCGACAACACACCAAGGGCAATTAAAAATGAAATGTGTTCGCTGGTTAATAATTGATGCTGCCTACCCAAAGCAATTAATACAAAACCAAATTCACCCATTTGCCACAGCATAATGCCACACGCTAAAGAGTCCTGCTTTCGCTCACCCATAAGTTGTGCACTGATGGCAACCACGGCTATTTTTAAAACCAATAATCCAAATAATGCGCCAACAATAATAAGACCATTGCTAAACACATAGAGTAAATCGAGCTGCATGCCTACGGTAACAAAAAACAGCCCCATTAAAATATCGCGAAATGGCCGTATGTCGGCTTCAAGCTGGTGCCTGTAATGACTTTCACCAAGCATCATCCCGGCCAAAAATGCACCTAGCGCCATTGATAAGCCAAACATATAGGTTAGTAAACCCGCAAACAAAGCAACTAGTAGCGTAGTAAGTACAAATAACTCATCAGTGCGCACTAAGGCTATTTCGCTGAATACTTTAGGCAGTAACCATTTACCAATAGCCCACAGTAATACGCAAACAAAAGCGCCTTTAGTCAGAGAAAATACTAACGCCCATCCAATTGTTTGTGAATCGCTTGTGGCAAACAAAGGAAGAATAATAAGTAAAGGGACTACGGCAATGTCTTGAAACAACAATACACCGATTGCTAATTGCCCTCTACGCTGATTAAGTTCACCACTTTCTTTGAGCAATTTAACAACTACCGCCGTTGAAGACAGCGCCATAATAGAACCAATAGTAAAACTGGTAAGCAAACTAAAGTTTAAACCGTACAAAATTATAATAAGCACTAAGCTTGTTACAATCACCTGCAGTGACCCTAAGCCAAATACAATATTACGCATGGCCATTAACCGAGATATTGAAAACTCAAGCCCTAAGCTAAAAAGCAAAAATACAATACCAAGCTCTGCAACAAAGTCTATTTCGTGCGTATGTTCAAGCCATCCAACGCCATGGCTGCCAGCTAAAACACCTGTTGCTAGGTACGCCAAAATTGGCGGCAAGCCGATGCGCTTAAAAAACCACACAAAAATAACGGCAACGACAAGTAAGCCAAAAAATTGAACATTAGTACTTTGCAAATTTGGCCTCCGGCTTCAATTGAACTAGGGGATGTAGTTTAACTATAGCAAGCAATTGTTTTTAAGCTAATTTTAAAATATGGCACAGAAATAGCTTAATACTTGCAAAGCAACACTCTCGGGGGAGAATTTAATGGAAAATGTCCATATTTTGACGCAACGTGTCTCTGGTCGCGGCGACTTTTTGCCGTTTTCGGCTGAACACACACCAAATAATGAAACAACGGCAACACACGAGTTAGTCGCTGAGCTACAGACTAGTTTAGTTATTGAAGATGTATTGGCCATATACGCAAAATTTACAAAAAAGCTTTTAAATTTTACGGGATTGCAGTTTCAGTCAACGCTTGGCACTGCACAAACGTCTGAAAGCGATACTAATAGCACGCCCTATATTTTTGACTTAACGATTGGAAGAGAGCACTTAGGGCAACTTATATACTTTAGTAAATACCCTTTAGGCAAAGCAATTGAAAGCAAGTTACGCTCGCTTCACTCTGCGCTAGTGTACCCATTACGTAATGCGATGATGTATAGCCGCGTACTTAAATTGGCGACAAAAGACTCATTAACGGGTTTGAACAACCGTAGTCAATTTAATGACATTTTATCTCAAAAGCTCGAAAATTGTCGCCGCTATCAGCGCCCTTTTAGCTTAATGTTACTTGACCTAGATAATTTTAAACAGGTAAATGACAAATTTGGCCACAAAATTGGCGACGATACTCTTAAAGAATTTGCAACGGTATTAAATTCAAGTATACGCGCTACTGATACCGTATTTAGGTTTGGTGGCGATGAATTCGCAATACTAATAGAAGACCCTGAATTCAAAACTAATCAGGTTGTATCTGAACGTATAATGCAATTTGTAAAGCAATCTAGCTTAATGTCAAAGCATGAAGTTACGGTTAGTATTGGCTATACCTTAGCAATGAGTAATGACTGCGATATAGAAATCTTTTCTCGCGCAGATAAAGGCTTGTACAAAGCAAAAGCGTCTGGCAGAAACTGCGCTAAAGCATATTGATTATAAGGCTTTTTTAAAAGGCTTAGCTTCCCCCGCTAAGCCTTTTTTATGAAAACCCTTGCCCTATTGCTTAATAGACTTTACAGGTAAAAATTTATAAATTGTCAGTGCCACACAAAAACCAAAAAAGTAACCACTCACTAAATTTATTAAGGCTGTGGCGGTATCAAGAGGCGTAAATAACACTAAAACGAGCGGTAAACTCACCCCTAATATAAAAAATATGCCGCCTTTTCCTAACCAATAGGCCATTAAAATAACCGCTGATATAGCACCGCCCAAAATAGCATACGCTAAAGTGACAATGTTCAAATCAAGCAATACATTAGCAGCTATCGCTATTAGGGCTGTAAATAGTATGCCTAGTGGCGCTTTATTGACTAGCGATAATCCAACATGTGGCTGTTCACTCATTTATTTACACTCCCAATAAATACCATTTTCATCATAATGTTTTTCACTTATAAAATAGCCAACCACTTGTACTAGTTCGTCATTATAAAAAATAAGCGGCACTTGACTTCGAAGCCAAGGCGCTACTTTTGCGTCCTTAAACCAGTGCTTTACGCTGTTACTTCCGGGCTTTTTAAGAGGCTTTATACGAGCGCTGTTATAATTAAATCTTACTGAAACCTGCTCATTGGCATGCGGCGCTCTTATTCCTGCACCTCTTTGCTTTGTTAATACGCGGCCATCGTTGAGAGTGAGTTCATGAGTGATTAATTCATCATCATTCACAATGTTTTTTTGAGTTACAAAGTATAAATACCCTTGGTGGCGCCTAACCTGTCCATCAACTAAGTCAATTTGAATTTTAGCATCGGCCTGAGCGTTTATTGCCTGATTAATAATTTGTGACAACTGCTTTTGAGATGGCATTACTTGGGTAAATAAGCTAAGCCACGCACGAACCACATTTGTTATGCGCACGTCGCTATAATGAATTATTTGGCTAATACACAATGCTTGCTGGTCATTTAAACTTTGGCTTAAATCAATTTGAGTGTACTCATCAAGTAGCGCTTGTTGTTGCTGCAATAACTCAATGCTGCGCCCAGCACACTGTTCAAAACCTTTAAACCGCATAGCCAGTTCAGGCACTACACGTGCACGCAAAAAGTTACGATCAAAACGCTCATCGGTATTTGAGTCATCAGTTATATGCGTAATATTAAACGCTGTGGCAAAGTGCTCTATATCACTGCGCGCAATGTTTAAAAGCGGCCTGTAGCATATTCGCCCGCTTTGTAGTTCACGCATTGCTTGCATTGCACCTAACCCTTTTAAGCCCGAGCCACGCTTTAAACGCAGTAAAAACGTTTCTATTTGGTCGTTTAAATGCTGGCCTAATAAAATAACACTTTGCGGTGCGCTTAGTTCATCAAGTGCTTTATAACGTGCCTCACGTGCCTGCGCTTCAAGACTTGTTCGTGTTTGCCGGCTTATTGTTACCTGCGCGGTATTAAACGGTATATCTAGCTCAACGCATAGGTTTTGGCAAAAAGCCTGCCAGTCATTAGCGTATTCGCTTAAGCCATGATTAACGTATATTGCACTTACCTTTAGCTTTGGCATTTCTTGCTTTAGCACGTGCATCACATGTAACAATACAACTGAGTCGACCCCACCCGAAAGCGCAACAGTAAAATTAAACTGTTGTTGCTTAAAAAAGTGCTCTAGAGCGTGTTTAACGTGTTGATAAATGGCTGATGATTGCATGCAATACGCTATAAAATTTGTGTTAGAAGTATTTTAAAACAAAAAAGCCGCATAAGCGGCTTTTTTTAACATTTAATGTAATAGCTACTTTATTAGCAGTAACCAAACGACATTAAACGTTTGTAACGTTGATCAAGCATGTCTTCAAGCGAAAGCGCTTGTAAGTCTGCTAAATCACGTTTTAAACGGGTTTTTAAGTTACGCGCCATCGCATCGTAATTACGATGTGCACCACCTAAAGGCTCATCAACTAAGTTGTTGATTAAATCAAGCTCTTTAACGCGCTCAGCGGTCACGCCCATAGCTTCTGCAGCAAGTGGTGCTTTATCGGCGCTTTTCCATAAAATAGATGCGCAGCCTTCTGGCGAAATTACCGAGTACGTGCTGTATTGCAACATATTAACTCTGTCACCAACACCAATCGCTAATGCACCACCTGAGCCGCCCTCACCAATAACCGTACAAATAGTTGGCACTTTAAGCGCCGCCATTACTTTAAGGTTACGTGCAATTGCTTCAGACTGACCACGCTCTTCAGCGCCAACACCAGGGTATGCACCTGGCGTGTCGATAAAGGTCATTATTGGCATTTTAAAACGCTCAGCCATTTCCATTAAACGAAGTGCTTTACGGTAGCCTTCTGGTTTTGGCATACCAAAGTTGCGTTTAATTTTTTCAGCTGTATCGCGGCCTTTTTGTTGGCCAATAACCATAACGGGTTCGCCATCTAAACGGGCAACACCGCCTAAAATAGCCGGGTCGTTAGCAAAAGTACGATCGCCTGCAAACTCGTCAAACTCCGTGAAAATGCGCTCGATATAATCTCGAGTATAAGGACGCAACGGATGACGCGCTAACTGCGATACTTGCCAAGCGCCTAAATTTGAGAATATTTCCTCTTTTTGCTTAGCACTTTTTTCTTTTAATTTGCTGACTTCCTCTTCTAGCTCAAGGTCTAATTCGCCAGCGCGGCTTATGCTTTGTAATTCTTCAATTTTTGCTTCTAATTCTGCAATCGGAAGCTCAAAATCAAGATAATTGAGGCTCATGCTCTAAACTACCTAATCAGTTAAATTCTAGTTCTACATCTTGTGCCGCCATGAGTGATAACTTGTGAATCAAGTCGTCGCTCGGCGTGACACACCATTCGATCCCTAGGGTTAATTGCGCCAACGCATCTGGGCGTTGGTAATAAACCTTGATCGGACACGTTCCCATTTTATAAGGTTCGAGTACTTTTTGTAATTTATCGAAGAAACCTGCCTCGATTTGCACCATGTTCAGCGTCATTTTAATCGCTTTAATACGTTTTTCACGCGCTTGAGCAATGGTGTTTATTTCTCTGGCGGTCATTGTAATGCCACCGGAGAAGTTATCAAAGCTGACCTGTCCAGATATTACCAAGATATTGTTAACTTGAAGCATTTCTTGGTACATTTCAAACTGTTCTGGGAACAAGCGTACATCAATACGGGCGCTCTTGTCATCTAAAGTTATTAAGCCCCAACGGTTGCCTTTTTTATTAATTAAGGTCCGCGCTGAAATAACTAGACCAGCGGCAGTAGAGAGTACATCACGATTAGTTGGTTGTAAATCCACCAGCTTTCCGCTGGTGTAATACCTAAGCTCCTTGCGATACTGATTTATCGGATGCCCAGTTAAATAAAGGCCTAGGGTATCTTTTTCACCTTCAAGCCATTCATTGTCGGTCAGGCCCGTGGCCTTAATAAAGGCTTGCTCTACTTCGTCTGGCTCAGTAGCCAATAAACCAAATAAATCGCTTTGTCCAAGTTGCTCTGCCTTGTTGTGCTGATCGGCTGCGCGCATAGCGTCTTTTAAACTTGCCAGTAATGTTGCACGCCCAGCTTGGGTTTTTTCTGGCCCAAGCTTATCAAGTGCACCGGCATAAATTAATTTTTCGGTGACACGTTTATTGAGACGTTTTAAGTCAACGCGAGCACAAAAATCAAATAAATCCTTAAACGGGCCGCCCTTTGCACGCGCTTCTAAAATAGCGTCTACTGGCGCTTCACCTACACCTTTAATTGCGCCAATACCATAAACAATTTCGCCTTGCAGGTTTACCGTAAACTTAAATTCACCGGCGTTTACATCGGGCGGTAATAAGGTAAGTTTCATGTTTTCACATTCATCTACCAAAATTACTATTTTGTCGGTGTTATCCATATCGGCCGACATTACCGCAGCCATAAACTCAGCTGGGTGGTGCGTTTTCATCCATAAGGTTTGGTACGAAACCAGTGCATACGCTGCTGAGTGAGATTTATTAAAACCATAACCTGCGAATTTTTCTACCAAGTCGAAGATTTTTATCGCCAGTTCGCCATCAATACCATTATTACGCGCGCCATCTTCAAACGTTGAACGCTGCTTTGCCATTTCTTCAGGTTTTTTCTTACCCATTGCACGGCGTAACATATCTGCACCACCCAGCGTATAGCCTGCGAGTACCTGCGCTATTTGCATTACTTGTTCTTGATACAAAATAATGCCGTAAGTGGGGTCAAGTATTGGTTTTAAGCTTTCGTGTTGGTACTGCGCATCTGGGTATGAAATTTCCTCTCTACCCAGTTTTCGGTCGATAAAGTTATCTACCATGCCTGATTGCAATGGACCTGGGCGGAACAGGGCTACTAATGCAATCATATCCTCAAAGCAATCAGGCTTAAGGCGGCGTACTAAATCTTTCATGCCGCGCGATTCTAGCTGAAACACTGCGGTTGTTTCGGCGCGTAGTAATAGCTCTATGCTTTTTTTATCATCCAGTGGAATAGTGTTTATATCAACAGGGTCTTTGCCTTCGCGCTGCATACGCACGTTGGTCATATCCACTGCCCACTGCAAAATGGTCAAGGTACGTAAACCCAAGAAATCGAACTTAACAAGGCCCGCGGTTTCTACGTCGTTTTTATCAAACTGTGTTACCGGAAATTTACCTTCATCGTCACAATAAAGTGCAGCAAAGTCGGTAATGGTGGTCGGTGATATTACAACACCACCGGCGTGTTTACCGGCATTACGCGTACACCCTTCTAGGATGCGACACATATCGATTAAATCTTTTACCTCTGAGTCACCATCGTAGGCTTCTTGCAGACGCGGCTCTACTTCAAAGGCTTTGGCAAGGGTCATCCCCGGATCGCCTGGGATCAGTTTCGAAATACGATCAACAAAACCATAAGGATGACCAAGTACACGACCTACATCGCGTATTACCGCTTTTGCGGCCATAGTACCAAAAGTAATAATTTGTGATACCGCGTCACGCCCATACAATGCCGATACGTGATCAATTACTTCGTCGCGCCTGTCCATACAAAAATCGACGTCGAAATCGGGCATTGATACACGTTCAGGGTTCAAAAATCGCTCAAAAAGCAAGTCAAATTCAAGCGGATCGAGGTCAGTAATTTTTAGTGCGTACGCCACTAATGAACCCGCACCCGATCCTCGCCCTGGACCTACCGGTATATTGTTATCTTTACTCCACTGAATAAACTCCATTACGATTAAGAAGTAACCCGGAAAACCCATTTGGTTGATTACGCCAAGCTCTACGGCTAAACGTTCATCGTATTCAATACGTTTTACTTTTCTATCTTCTTCGTCAGGGAACAAAAACTGGAGTCGTTCTTCAAGGCCATCTTCTGACACTTTAACCAAAAACTCATCAATATTAAGAGAGCCTGTTGGATAATCTGGTAAAAAGTATTCGCCTAACTTTACAGTCACATTACAGCGTTTAGCTATTTCTACCGTATTTTGTAGTGCTTCAGGTATATCACTAAATAGCTCAGCCATTTGCTCAGGCGTTTTTAGGTATTGTTCTTCTGAGAAACGTTTTGGACGGCGTTTGTCATCAAGTGTGTAGCCATCAAATATAGCTACACGAATTTCGTGCGCTTCAAAATTTTCAGGTTTTAGAAATACCACTTCGTTGGTTGCAACAACGGGCAGCTGCTCTTTAGCTGCAAGCTCTACCGCCATGTGCAGGTAATCTTCTTCAAGCGGGCGGTTAGTTCGTACAAGCTCTAAATAGTAATGATCGCTAAAGTGCTGCTTGTAAAAGCTAATTACGCTTTCTATAACGCCCGGATTATTTTTTAATAATGCCTTACCTAAATCACCGTCTTTTGCGCCCGAAAGAATAATTAAGCCTTCTTTATGATTAGCTAACCATTCTCTGTCAATTACTGGACGATGGAATACATGACCACGCTGATACGCCTCAGAAATTAATAGCGTTATATTTTTATAACCCACATTGTCTTTAGCTAAAATTGTAATGCGACATGGCTCATCCGGAAATTCAGGGCTGCGCAGCCAAAAATCAGCGCCAACAATCGGCTTTATACCGGCATTATGGGTAGCGCCATAAAAGCGAACTAATCCACAAAAGTTCATTTGATCGGTAATAGCAATCGCGGGCATTTCTAGCTCTTGCGCCTTTGCGACTATTGGCTTGGTTTTAGCTAAGCCATCAACCATCGAAAAGTCTGAGTGGACCCTTAAATGTACAAAATCAGGTGCTGCCATTATTTTGCCTCGCCTTTCGCTTGCATAAGTACACGCTGCACGGGTTTAAAACTTTTACGATGTTCATCTATTGCACCGTACTGCTCAAGTGCTGCAAAGTGCGCTTTAGTTGGGTAACCTTTATGCCCTGCAAACCCGTATTGCGGGTGGCGTTTATCAAGTTCAAGCATTTCATCATCACGCGCTACTTTGGCTAAAATAGAGGCTGCTGATATTTCGGCAACTAGGCTATCGCCTTTAACAACCGCTTGAGCAGGCATTGTGAGTTTTGGTAAACGGTTCCCATCTATAAATACAAACTCAGGCTGTGTGCTTAGTCCTTCCACTGCGCGGCTCATAGCAAGCATGGTCGCTTGTAAAATGTTTAAGTCATCAATTTCTGATGGACTACAACGGCCATAGGCATAGCATAATGCGTTTTCTTTTATCTCGGTGGCTAATGCTTGGCGCTTTTTGTCTGTTAATTTTTTAGAGTCGGCTAGACCAGCTATTGGTTTAGTTGGGTCAAGTATTACCGCAGCGGTAACAACGTCGCCAACCAGCGGGCCTCGCCCTACTTCATCAACACCGGCAATTAAGGTTACGTTAGGTCGTTCAATTTGCATGTATTAACTCCGCCACAGCCTTGGCTGCTTGCTCGCTGGCATTTAATCTAATGTTTTCATGAATTGCTAAAAAACGTGCTTTTAATTGTCTATTGTCTGTTTCTAGCATTGGGGTAAGTGCTTGAGTTAAGTTTTTAACGTTACAGTCGCTTTGTAAAAACTCAGGCACAAGCTCTTCATCGGCCAATAAATTTGGCAACGAAAAATATTTAATGTTAAAGGTAAACAGGGTTTTAAAAATCCAGTAGCTTAATGGTTTTATTTTATACCCAACAACCATTGGCTTTTTATACAGCATGCCTTCGAGTGTGGCGGTGCCAGACGCAAGTAAAATGGCATCTGCCGCTTGCATTGCTAATTTAGATTGCCCATCTAGCAAGCTAATATTAAGGCTAGGCGCTGTGGCATTTAAAATATCAGTAAACTGCGCTTTGCGCTTTTCGTTTACCAGTGGAACCACAATTTTAAGGTCTGGGTTTTGAGCTTGAAGTTGCTGCGCTGTTTTTATATAGGTTTCACTCAGCAAGCCTACTTCAGAGCCTCGGCTACCTGGCAATAATGCCAGTACTTTGTCATCAAGACTTAAGCCTAGTTTTGCACGTGCTTGGCTATCGTCGTGCTCAAGCGCTATATCATCTGCTAATGTGTGCCCTACAAACGTACACGGTACCTGGTGCTTGTCGTAAAATTCTTTTTCAAACGGCAATAGTGCAAGTACTAAGTTAGTAGCTGCGCTAATAGTATGAATACGTTTTTCTCGCCATGCCCAAACTGAAGGGCTTACGTATTGAACTGTTTTAATGCCTGCATCTTTTAAAGGTTTTTCAACGCGAAGATTAAAATCAGGAGCGTCTATTCCAATAAATACATCGGGTGGGTTATCTATAAAATGTTGAACCAATTGTTTACGGATTTTTAATAAACGCGGTAAACGTCCGAGTACTTCAACCAAGCCCATTACAGACAGTTCATCCATATCGTATAGAGTTTTACAACCTTGAGCTTGCATTTTTGGTCCTGCAATCCCCTCAAAGGTGGCATCTGGAAAATGTACTTTTAATGCTTTTATTAGGCCTTCGCCTAAAATATCGCCCGACAGTTCGCCTGCCACTATACCTATTCGTAGTTGTTTTTTTTCTTTCATCATTTGCTTTTTAGTTCATATTTTAATCGGGCGTCATGAGTTTAGTTTACCGCGTTTTGGTATGTGTTTAAACGCTTTAAATAACTCGTTTTTTAACTGTAAATATAATCTCTATTGTTATTTATTTTTAATACTGATGTAGCATATAAATTATATATTAAGTTTTACTAATATATATTGACAAGTATTGTGTAGTTGTGAATAATATTACAAACTTTCAGTAATTACTGAAAGTTCATTTAATCTTTAACTCTGCCAATAACTCATTGCCCAGTTAATCCGTCACATTCAAGGAGCATAAAATGATAGATGAAACCTTTGTGGATCTATCGCGACTACAGTTTGCTGTTACCGCACTCTTTCACTTCATATTTGTACCGTTAACAATAGGTATGACTTGGATCTTAGTTATTATGGAATCAGTTTATGTCATGACTGGTCGCGAAATTTATCGTGATATGACTAAGTTTTGGGGTAAGTTATTTGGTATTAACTTTGCCATTGGTGTTGCCACAGGCCTCACTATGGAGTTTGAATTTGGCACTAACTGGTCTTATTACTCACATTATGTGGGGGATGTATTTGGTGCCCCTCTGGCTATTGAAGGGTTAATGGCATTCTTTTTAGAATCAACCTTTGTGGGTATGTTCTTCTTAGGATGGGATAGACTTTCTAAACGTCAACATTTAGGCGCTACCTTTTTAATGGCACTGGGTACAAACTTATCAGCATTATGGATATTAATTGCTAATGGTTGGATGCAAAACCCAGTAGGTGCTGAATTTAACTACCAAACTATGCGAATGGAAATGACCAGCTTTGCAGAGCTGGTATTTAACCCTGTTGCACAGGTTAAGTTTATTCACACGGTATCTGCAGGCTATGTCGCCGCGTCTATGTTTGTTTTAGGTATAAGTAGTTGGTACATACTAAAAGGTCGCGATTTAGCATTTGCTAAACGTTCATTTTCAGTGGCTTCAGGGTTTGGTTTAGCCTCAATTTTATGTGTTATTTTACTTGGTGATGAATCAGGCTATGAAGTAGGTGAAATTCAAAAAGTAAAATTAGCAACTATTGAAGCAGAGTGGCACACAGAAGAAGCGCCCGCTGCGTTTACTGCATTTGGTTTTCCTGACTCTGAAGAGCAAGTAACCCATGCCGCTGTAAAAATACCCTATGCACTGGGCATTATTGCTACACGCTCACTTGACGAAAAAGTTACGGGTATTTCTGATTTAGAGAAAAAACATGAAATACGTATTCGTAACGGCATGATTGCCTATGGCTATCTCACTAAACTAAGAAACGGCGAAGATACGCCTGAAAACATTGCTAAATTTGACGCAGTGAAAGATGACTTAGGCTACGGTTTGTTGCTTAAACGATATACATCTGATGTTGTTGATGCCACAGAAGAGCAAATTCAAAAAGCAGTGAAAGATTCGTTCCCAAAAGTAGGCCCTATGTTTTGGTCGTTTAGGATTATGGTTGCCTGTGGTGTCGCTATGCTTGCTGTGTTTGTATTAGCATTTTACTACAATGCACACCGTATTATTGAGCAAAAACGCTGGTTACTTTGGGCTACAGTGTTAAGTATTCCATTGCCATGGATTGCGATTGAATTTGGCTGGATCGTTGCAGAATATGGACGCCAGCCTTGGGCTATTTCTGAAATACTACCGACTTTTTTAGCAACGTCGTCATTAACGGTCAATGACATTTTAATTAGCTTAACGGGCTTCATCATTTTTTACACTGGCCTTGCCATTGTTGAAGGCTGGTTAATGATTCACTTTATTAAAAAAGGCCCTAGCTCATTACATACTGGTAAATACCATTTTGAGCTGCCAAACAACACACAAGCAAAAGGAGAATAATCATGATTTTTGATTATGAAACATTAAAAATGTTGTGGTGGTTGATCATTGGTATCCTTTTAATCGGCTTTGCAATTACCGATGGTATGGACATGGGGGTTGCTATGCTCCTTCGCCTAGTTGGTAAAACAGATTTAGAACGACGCACTGTAATTAATACAATTGGCGCACACTGGGATGGTAACCAAGTTTGGTTTATCACCGCAGGCGGAGCATTATTTGCGGCTTGGCCAATGGTGTATGCGGCCGCTTTTTCGGGGTTTTACTTTGCCATGATGCTGGTGCTATTTGCACTCTTTTTTAGACCTCTTGGTTTTGATTACCGCTCTAAAATTGATTCTAAGCGCTGGCGTAATAACTGGGATTGGGGATTATTTGCAGGTAGCGCAATTCCGGCTTTAGTATTTGGTGTAGCATTTGGTAACTTGTTTCTAGGTGTACCATTCAATATTGATAATTTATTACGTGTAAGTTACCAAGGTTCGTTTTTTGGCTTGTTAAACCCATTTGCACTCCTCGCTGGTTTAATTAGTATAGCTATGCTTATTGCACATGCAGGTATGTGGTTACAACTTCGCACAGCAGATGCGGTTGCAGAACGATCTGGCCAATACGGACGTTATGCATTGATTGCATTTATTGTTTTATTTGCCGCGGCCGGATTTTGGGTGGCTAATTTAAGCGGCTACCAAATTGTGTCTATGGGCGATACTCAAGGCCATGCTGATCCGCTCGCTAAAGTAGTTACCACAGCAAAAGGCGCTTGGCTAAATAATTACACTGAGCGCGCATGGACAGTAACCTTCCCTGTTCTAGCGTTTGCTATGGCATTGAGTGCATTAGTATTTTCAAAGCTCAATAAACCAGCGTTAGGGCTTATTTCGACTGCACTTATGTTAGTAGGTGTCATTATGACGGCGGGCGTTTCATTATTCCCATTTATTATGCCATCAATTAACAACCCCAATATTAGCTTAACAATTTGGGATGCCGTTTCGAGCCATAAAACGCTTAACATTATGCTTGTAGCCGTGGCCATTTTTGTACCATTAATTTTAGCCTACACCACGTGGTGTTATGTAAAAATGTGGCGCAGAGTAACCGTAGAAGAAATTGAAACTAACACTCACGGCAGCTACTAAGGAGACTGAACTATGTGGTATTTTGCTTGGATTTTAGGTGTACTTTTAGCCTGTACCTTAGGGGTAATAAATGTAATGTGGTACGAATTTCATCAAAATAAAAACAGCATTGCTGATGATGAACAACCGATGCATGATTTATTGAACGAGGCTAACTCGACCAACAATGACGACTAACCCCCGACCAAATCGCGCGCAGCAACAAACACTGCGCGCTTTTTTAAAAACACAAAGTAAACCCGCCTTATTATGGTTAAAGCTCAGTATTGCACTGGGTACTTTTAACGCTATTTTAATGATTGCCGGAGCATATTTACTCGCTCAGGCTATTCATAACGTAATGTTTGAAGGTAGTAGCTTAAGTGAAGTCACTCACTTGCTGTGGACATTAGCAGGTATTGTTTTGCTTCGCGCTATTTTTTTAGCGCTAAGTGAAAGGCTAAGTGCTTTTGCTGCCCTTAAAATAAAGTCGGCTATGCGCCAAACACTGTTAACTAAATTAAGCTTGCTGGGCCCTAGTTATATTGAGCAACACGGTCAAGGTGCAACTTTAAATACATTGCATAATGGTGTAGAAGAACTTCACGACTATTACGCTAAATACCTGCCTGGTGTTGCTTACAGTGCCCTCATTCCACTAGCAATCTTGGTTGTTATTTTTCCGACCGATTATAAAGCGGGATTAATATTTTTATTAACAGCTCCGCTTATCCCTTTTTTTATGATTTTAGTTGGATCAAAAGCAGAAGCGTTAAATCAAAAGCGTTGGCAACAACTTGCTGTTCTTGGTAATTACTTTTTTGACAGAGTACAGGGGTTAACCCAGTTAAAACTATTTAATGCCACGCAAACCGAATTAAAACAAATAGCTAAAATTTCTGATGACTTTAGGCATACTACGCTAGGCGTGTTAAAAATTGCGTTTTTATCGTCTTTTGCCTTAGAGTTTTTAGCCACAATCAGTGTGGCTTTAGTGGCTGTAATTATTGGTTTTAGGCTTTTTTTTGGCACACTTGATTTTTCTACTGGCTTTGTTGTGCTGCTTTTAGCTCCCGAGTTTTATTTACCGCTTCGTCAATTAGGAAGCCATTATCATGCTCGCTTGCAAGGTATCAGCGCCGCTGCTGACATGGTGACTATTTTAAATGCCCCCTTACCCAATCAAGATACTGAACTAGTTAACAATACAACCGAATACACCACGTCTGATACTATTGATTCAATAAACATCAAAAACTTAACCTACATTTACCCTGACAGTAACGAAGGCATACACAATGTCACCTTAAGCCTACCAAAAAAAGGCTTGGTTGCAGTTGTGGGTAACAGTGGCTCAGGGAAAAGTACTTTATTTGATTGCCTGCTGGGTTTTTACCCCCAAGTAATACCTTGTATTTATATTAACGGATTGCCATTAGCAGCAAACGATATCACCCAACTACAGAATCAAGTTGCGTGGATACCACAAAATCCAACACTATTTTTCGATAGCATTGGCGCTAATATAAAATTAGCCAAACCAGACGCATCACAGCAAGAGCTGGAGCAAGCAGCGCAACAAGCAGGCGCCCTTGAGTTTATAAATACCCTATCCTCAAGGTTTGATACGTTAATAGGAGAGCAAGGTGAAGGACTCTCTGGAGGGCAAAAGCAACGTATTGCACTTGCTCGGGCATTTTTAAAAAACGCCCCTATATTAATGCTTGATGAGCCAACAGCGCACCTTGATAGCCAAACAGAGCAACACATTCAACACGCCATTAATATGTACGCTAAAAACAATTTAGTACTGGTAATCGCACACAGATTAAACACTGTAAAACACGCCGACAATATTATTGTAATGGACCAGGGTAAGGTCACTGAGCAAGGTAGCTTTGAAAAACTAAGCACTCAACATGGCGTGTTTTATAATTTGCTAAATGCCGCTAAGCAAGGAGGTTCCGATGAGTAACTTTATTAGATTGATAAAGCTCTGCCGCCCTCATTATAAAGCCATGCTACTGGGTACGCTGTTAGCAACAATTACGGTGCTTGCGAACGTTGGCCTACTGGCTATTTCAGGCTGGTTTTTAGCATCTATGGCAGCTGCAGGTATTGCTGGCGTGCAAATGAACTATTTTACACCCGCTGGCACAATACGTTTTTTAGCCATTGTAAGAACGGCTTCTCGTTATGCTGAGCGCTTAGTTACTCATAATGCGACTTTTTTATTGTTGAGTGAAATTCGCGTAAATATGTTTGCAACACTCAGTAAGCTCAATAATGTTGATTTAGCCATGAGCCGCAGCGCTGATTTACTGAATCGACTACAGAACGATGTTGACGCACTCGATAAATTTTACTTGAACGTGTTATTGCCCATGATGGTTGCTTTGTTAAGCGTGCCAATCATTTTGCTTTTCATGTCTGCTTATAATGCAAATGTAGCACTCATTTGCTTTATGGGAATTTTATTAATTGGCGTTGTCATACCTGCGCTTTTAAGTGCTTCACTTACAAAAAATAGTCACAAAGAAACACACCTTAGTGCACAGTTACGGGCCGAATTATCAGATACCTTAACAGGCCTCAGAGAGCTTAGTATTTATCAAGCCCGTTCTCAGCAGTTAAATAAATGCGATAAATTAAACGAGCAGTACAATGAACAATTATTTGTTCGTCATAAGGCGTTAGCAAATGCAGATGGACTGACTCTACTAATAGTACAAATGGCCATGTTAGCTAGCATAGTGACGATAGCCCCATTGGTTTATACTAATTCCATGGTTAACGTAGAACTTGCCATGTTAACGCTTTTTGTATTAGCAAGCTTTGAAAGCGTATTACTACTGCCCAATGCATTTATAGAGCTGCCTAATGTACTAAAAGCCGCAGAGCGGTTATTTACCCTCCAAGATAAAGCATCTGATCAGAGCAATAATTGTAGCGCTTTAATTGATACTCAGTTTGATAAAAATAATATTGCGCTAACGCTTAATAACATTAGCTATAAATACGATGAGCATAACGCATTAAATAATGTCAGTTTTATGCTTAAATCGCGGCAAAAAGTAGCCATTGTAGGTCGAAGCGGGAGCGGTAAAACCACCTTAGTTAATTTGCTAACCGGTTTATGGCCACTTCAGCAAGGTAGTATTACATTGGGTGACCATAATAACGCGCAAGACCTTCACTCACTTAGCAGTGACAGCCGAGCAAACGTTATAAATATATTAGCGCAGCAACATCATATTTTTGATGGTACATTAAGTGAAAACTTGCGTTATGCAAAGCCAAGCGCTACAAAGGAAGAAATGCTTGAAGCCATTAACCTTGCACAGCTAGAGCCTTGGTTTAATGAGCTACAAGAGGGTTTAAAAACACGTTTAGGGACAGGCGGCAGAAGCGTATCCCAAGGACAATCAAGGCGTATAGCGATTGCGCAGGCTTTATTACAAAACCCCGCTATTTTAGTACTTGATGAACCCACTGAAGGGCTAGATAACCAATCTAAGCAAACCGTAATGAACGCCATTATGCACGTAATGAGTGACGCAAGCGTACTTACAATTACCCACGACCCTGCTCTTCTAGCGCAAATGGATAACATTATTTGGCTAGAAAATGGCAAACTTGTAGCGCAAGGTAGCCACAAAGAGCTTAGCGAAAAACATCAGGAGTATGTGGCACTAACTACCCGGTTTTAATACGCTGATTGAGACATCAATAACGCCGACTTTAGGGTCGGCTATTTTTTTAAACATACCTAACGATAAATCAATAACACGCCCTCTAACGTACGGGCCCCTATCGTTTATTCTTACGATTACCGATTTATTGTTAGCTAAGTTAGTTACCTTTACCTTAGTACCAAAATCTAACTCTAAATGTGCAGCAGTGGCAGCGTTTTGATTAAAGGTTTCGCCATTTGCCGTTGTGCGGCCATGGTATTTATTAGCGTAATAAGAAGCTTTCCCTAACTGATTACGCTCACCATTAGCTGTGGTAACGACAGGTTGGCTACTACACGCAGCCAAGATAGACAAAAAACTAAGGGGTAAAATTAACTTCGTAAGAGACATAGCGGTGCTTTAAATATAGTAAATTTGCGCAAAGGTTAACCTTGCCTCGCTGAGTGCATACTGAATTAAAATATTTTAAAGGCAATAAAAAACCACCGTCGATTTCTCTAAGGTGGTTTATTTAAAAACAAAAAGTGCTTATCTTACGATCCCGCGCTCAGAGCTTTTAACAAAATCTATCATAGTTTGTACTGCAGGGTATTTAGCCGCATCTTCACTTAGTGATTCAATTGCTTCATCAACACCTAAACTCTTACGATAAAACGCTTTATACGCTCGGCGAACGGCCATTATTTCATCGCTTTCAAAGCCTCGGCGTTTCATGCCTTCTTTATTGATTGCAGCAGGACCTGCTGGCATACCAATCGTGGTCACAAATGGTGGAACATCTTTGTTAACGCCAGAGTACATGCCAATAAACGCATGTGCCCCTATTTTACAAAATTGATGAACCCCTGAATTACCACCTAAGATAACCCAATCAGCAACATGAACATGGCCTGCAACACTGGCATTATTAGCAAAAATTACGTTATCGCCTATCACTGCATCATGTGCCACGTGGGTATAAGCCATAAATAAGTTATTGCTACCAATTTTTGTTACGCCTTGGTCTTGAATGGTACCACGGTGAATGGTTGCACACTCACGGATAACATTATTGTCACCAATGATTAAAGTAGTGGGTTCGTTGTTGTATTTTTTGTCTTGGCAAGCTTCACCGACAGACGCAAATTGAAAAATATGATTTCCAGAACCAATGGTAGACGGTCCTTTAACAACAACGTGAGATTCAATAATACAGTTATCACCGATAACAACATCATTGCCTATATAACTATATGGACCAACTGAGACATTGTTGCCTAGTTTAGCGCCAGGTTCGATTATTGCTGTAGAATGGATCACTATTAAAACTCTCTTCTCGCACACATAATTTCGGCACTACATACTACTTTGCCGTCAACTTTAGCTTCAGCAGCAAACTTCCATATATTGCGGCGCTCTTTTAAAAACTCTACATGCAAATGCAATGTATCACCAGGCACAACCGGTTGCTTAAAACGAGCGTTGTCTACTGCTGCAAATAAGTAAAGCTCGTCTTCGCTGCGATTTTCAACTGTTTTAAAACCAAGAAGACCTGTAGCTTGTGCCATAGCTTCTAATATTAGCACACCAGGGAAAATAGGCTGGTTTGGAAAATGGCCAGTAAAAATAGGCTCGTTTATAGATACATTTTTAATGGCATGCAATGTCTTACCCGGAGTAAAATCAATAACACGATCAATTAAAAGCATCGGGTAACGGTGTGGTAATAAAGCTAAGATTTCTTGAATATCAAGGCTATTTAATTCGTTTGCCAAAATAGCATCCTTTTATGTGTTCAACGTTTATGACTTAGCCAGTGCTTCAAGCGCTTTCAAACGAGACTTCATGTCTGATAGATTACGCAAGTGAGCAATTGATTTACGCCATTCTTTGTTAGTTGTATGGGGCATACCTGATGAATAAATACCGGGTTCGGTGATTGATTTTGTCACCATGCTCATACCCGTAATTATAACACCATCACATACTGACATGTGACCATTAATTGCAGTCATACCACCAATTTGGCAGTTTTTACCTATGGTAACACTACCTGCAAGAACAGAGCAGCCAGCAATTGCTGTGCCCGAGTTAACTTCAACGTTGTGTGCTATTTGACATTGATTATCAATAATCACATTGCTATGAATAATCGTATTATCAAGTGCACCACGGTCAATTGTAGTGCTGGCGCCTATTTCTACTTTATCGCCTATGATCACAGAGCCTAGCTGAGGAATTTTAAGCCACTGCCCACGCTCATTTGCATAACCGAACCCATCGCTACCAACAACACTATTTGCCTGGAACAAACAATCCGATCCAATTTCAACGTCATGGTAAATAGTCACACTAGGCCAAAGCTTTGTCCCAGCACCTATTTTAACACGTTCTCCGATAAAACTGTTCGGACCAATTTGCGCGTTATCACCAACAACTGCACCAGCCTCTATAACAGCATTAGCGCCTATAGCAGCACTTTTACTTATATTTGCACTAGGGTGGATTGTTGCACTTGGATGAATACCCAAAGAGGCAGAACGTGGTGTTGTATCCATAAATTGCGCAAGCTTTGCGTAACTGACATACGGATTTGAAACAATCACTTTATTACCATTAAAATGCGCTGCATCTGCTTGGTTAACGATAACAGCACTGGCTTGAGTGGCTTCAAGTTGAACACGATATTTTGAGTTCGCTAAAAATGCAATATGCCCAGTACGGGCATTTGCAAGTGTCGCTATTTTTGTTATTTCTAAAGCGCCATCACCCTGAAGTTCGGCGCCTAGAAGTTCCGCAATTTGCGAAAGCGTATAATTTTGCATAGAGTGATTATTTCTTGCTAACAGCTGTTACTACTTTAGATGAAAGGTCTGTTACTTCTTTAGGGTTGAAGTAAATTGTAGTGTCTTTTACTTTAACTTCATCAAAGTCACCGTCTTTAGCAATCTCTTCAATTGTTTTAATAATTAAACCCTGAACTTTTGCAAGCTCTTGGTTTTGACGAGCTTTGATTTCTTGCTCTAAAGGACGACCTACTTCAGCAAGGTTTTTTTGCATACCTTGAATTTTATCACGAAGTGCATCTTTTTGAGCTTGGCTCATCGTTGTGCTCTCACGCTTAAACTTCTCAGCTTCAAAGCGAATATCACCTTGTAACTTTTCAAGCTCTTGGCGACGCTCAGCAAACTCGCTTTGTAGTGACTGCTCAATTTTAGCCATTTGAGGAATTTGCTTGTAGATTTCTTGCATATCTACAACACCTACTTTATGCGCAAGAGCGCTAGCAGAAGTACCCATCATTAACGTTGCTAGAACAGCCACTGCCGTTGATTTAAATAATTTAGTCATAAAAAACTCCTTTAGAAAGTGTTACTAATATTAAAACTGATGGTCTTCGTATCGTCATCTTCTTCTTTTTGCAATGGATACGCAAAACTAATCAGCATTGGACCCATTGGAGAGATCCACTGTAATGATAAACCGGTCGATACTCTAAAACGCATAGGATCTGAATAATCATTCAGTTTATTGCGTTGATCTGCGAGTAAGTTTTGATAACGGTCTACGCTAAACTCTGTGTCCCATACGTTCGCAGCATCAACAAAAAAGCTGGTACGCACTGAACTTGTGTTTTCTTCATCCAAAAACGGTGTAGGAACGATTAACTCCATACCTGCCACCGCTTTGGCGTTACCACCAATTCGACCTAGTGCTTCTAACTTATCAAACTCAGGCGCACTATTAATAGGACCAGAGGTAGAACCATCTGGGTTTAGTGTCCCAGGAATCGTCGTTGCTCTACGTGACACAGCTTGTGGCAATATTGTATTACGGTCAAAGCCACGTAGTTCCATTTCCGTAATGCGGAAGAACTCTTGGAATGGAAGCGTTTGATCGTATCCATTCGTTGACCCATAACCATTACCATAACCAAGCGCCGCACGAGCCGAGAATACCCAGCGATGATCGTTAGATATTGGCCAATAAAAGCGTGAATCGTAATTAAGCTTGAAGTAAGTTAAATCTGAGTTCGGTGTAGTCCCCGTTAAATTTAACGTTTGGCGTGAACCCGCTGTAGGGAATAAACCACGGTTAACCGTTATACGTGACCAACCAACACTTAATTCATATTTGGTAAAGTCAAAGCCTGCATCAGGGTTTTCAGGGTCAAAAAATGTCTCACGTAATACACGCGTTTGCTCGTACTCGGCAATATCTGAAAGCTCTTCTTTTATCCAACGAACACCAAAATTAACCCGGTTGATTGCATCAATCGGAAAACCAATATTTGTACCTAAACCATAACTTTTTGATTTGTAATCTACAAGACTAAACTTACTTGCGTCGTAGTTTCGGTAAAAAATACTGCTGCCTTGTGAAACACCATCTGGTGTAAAATAAGGGTCGGTATACGATAAACTGACACTTTCAGAGCCAGTAGAAGTATTTAAATTTAAACCAATTTGGTTACCTGTACCTAAGAAGTTAGATTCAGTCACACCAATATTAAACTGTAGACCTAGGTATGAACCATAAGCAAGGCCCGCATTAAAGCTACCGGCTGATTGTTCTTTTACTGTGAAATCTACGTCAACTTGATCGTCTACACCTGGCACGGGGACTACATTAAAATCAACAGTTTCCATATAAGGTAAACGTTGAATTTGTAGCTTTGAACGCTCAAGGTTCTGGTTTGATAACCATGCACCTTCTAGCTGCGTCATTTCACGGCGCAATACTTCGTCAGCGGTGTTTTGGTTACCACCAACAATTATACGGCGAACATAAACACGCTTACCTGGGTTAACAGATAAAGTTAACTGAACTTCTTGCTTTTCGTCATCAATTTCAGGAATTGTGCGCACTTCAGCATTTGCATAACCAAAACGTGCTAAATAACTTTTAATGAACTCTTCTGAAGATGTTACAACAGAACCATTGTAAAGCTCACCAGCTCTGAGTGGGATAACGCTTTTAATTAAATCTTCACGACCGAGTAAGTCACCAATAAAATCAAAGCCTTTAACCTTGTATTTAACGCCTTCGGTAAGGTTAGCCGTAACATATACAGATTCACGCTCTGGGCTTACCGATACCTGCGTCGAATCAATATTAAAACGTAAGTAACCACGGTCTAAATAAAAGCTGCGGATTTTTTCTAAATCACCTTCAATGGTTTGTTTTTGGTAGCGATCGCTACCCATAAATTGCCACCAAGGTAAATCTTGCTGAGACTCAGCAAGTTTTAATAATTCTTCGTTAGAAAAAAGCTCGTTACCCACTAAGTTAATTTGGCGGATAGACGCGGCATCACCTTCATCAAACTCCAGTTTAAGTTTTACGCGGTTACGTGGCAATTTAGTAACGCTGATATCAACCGTTGCATTGTATTTACCAATACTATGGAAAAACTCTACTAAGCCTTTTTCAATATTATCAATTACGGTTTTATCTAATGGTTCGCCTTGGCGAATATCTTGTTGATCAAGCGACTCGTTAAGTTGCTCATCTTTGATATCTTTATTGCCTTCAAACTCAATAAAGCTAATTGTTGGGCGCTCTGTTACTTTAAAAATAACGTTGTTGCCATCACGTAATGCTTTGATGTTGTCGAAGTGACCAGAACGATAAAGTGACTTTATTGTTTTTGAAATTGTGTAGTCATCTACATTATCGCCTACGTTAATAGGAATATGAGTCAATGCAGCACCAAGTGCTACGCGTTGTAAGCCTTCAACTTTCAAGTCTTCAACAATAAAGGAAGTTTGGCCTAGGGCGGCAAAGCTTGCACCCAATAAACTTGAAACTGCCAAATGTTTTTTTATAGCCATTTTATTATCTTTATCCTTTACAACTGTATTACCGCTTAACACCTAAAATACGGGTGCGTTACAATCGTGTTCTAATTAGTAAATGTTGCGCTGTAATTACAAACGCGATACATCATTGAACAAAGCGAAACATGTTAGAAAAATGAGTAGCAACGCTCCCACTTTAAAACCAAATTCTTGTGTCTTTTCAGAGACCGGCTTTTTACGAAAAAGTTCAATTATGTAATACATTAAGTGTCCACCATCAAGCACTGGCAGAGGTAATAAATTAAATACGCCCAAGTTAACGCTTATCAGGGCTAAAAAGCTTAAAAAAGCAACTAAACCATAGCTTACGCTAGTCCCCGCTCCCACTGCAATACCAACAGGACCACTTAAGTTTTTAACCGAAACCTGACCTGTAATTAAATTACCAATCATGTCAAAGCTCAGCGTAATCAACCGCCAAGTTTCTTTTGTACCACGAACAATACTATCTAGCGGTCCAAAACTTCGGGATTCTACGTACCCCTCTGGCCATTGCTGAACAACAGGTGCTACACCTAAAAAACCTTGTTCTATACCATTGTTGCCAACACGCCCTTGTGGGGTCACTGTTATGCTTTTTATACTATCTTGTCTTTTTACACTAAATTGTAAAGATTTGTTAGCCGATTGCGTAATTACATTAACTAATTGCGGCCAATTGCTTATAGTTTCACCGTTTACAGCCAAAATAGTATCGTTAACTTGCAAATTTGCTTGTTCCGCTGCTGAATTTTTAGTCACCGCCGCAACCGTTAATGTGGCTTGTGGCCTAAAGGGTACAATACCCAAAGAGGTTAGTGGAGGAACATCTTGTTGGTCGAGCTTCCAACCATCAATATTGAGAGTTTTGACTCGTGTTTGTAAGTTTTCATCGCGAACTGTAATCTCTACGCGCTCTTCACCTAATCGCGACATAAAAGCAAACGTCGCGTCTTGCCACGTGGTTATATTATCATCACCAATTTTAATAATGTGTTGGCTTGGCATCAGCCCGGCTTGCTCTGCTCGGCTCCCTTCAGTAATGCTGCCTACGACTGGTTTTACCGATTGCACACCCACCATGTACATCACCGCTAACGCAAAAATGGCAAACAAAAAATTTGCCATAGGCCCAGCTGCAACAATGGCAATACGTGCTTGTACTGACTTTGAGTTAAACGATAAATGTCGCTGATTTGGTGGAACATCGTCCACACGCTCATCAAGCATTTTGACATATCCACCTAGTGGAATAGCTGCTATGACATATTCTGTATTGTATTTATCGTGCCATTTAATTAAGGGCTTACCAAAACCAATAGAAAAGCGTAACACCTTAACACCCGCCTTTCGTGCTACCCAAAAATGGCCATACTCATGCACAGTAACTAAAATGCCTAATGCCAAAATAAATGAGCCAAGATTCCAAATAAAATCAAACATACTAATGAGCCACTTTATTTATGAACTGAGTTGCGCTGAGACGTGCAAGCTCATCGCATTGCAATATTTCATCTACACTCTGTACGTTGGTGTATTGAGCCGACTCTAAGGTTTGTGCATTAATTTTATAAATATCTGTAAAACCAATTTTACCTTTTAAAAATGCAGCAACAGCTATCTCATTTGCAGCATTAACGGTCGTTGTTGCCCCCTGCCCCGCCGAACATGCATCAATAGCAAGTTGCAAATTAGGGTAACGGGTAAAGTCAGGTTTGGTGAACGAAAAATCACAAATATCAGAAAAATTAAGCGATTTAACACCTGCGTCAATTCGTTTTGGGAACGCTAATGCATGAGCAATAGGCGTACGCATATCAGGATTACCCATTTGCGCTAAAATTGAGCCATCATGATACTGAACCATCGAGTGAATAATGCTTTGAGGATGAATAACAACGTCAATATCATCGCTATTACAGTTAAATAGCCACTTGGCTTCAATAAACTCAAGGCCTTTGTTCATCATAGTTGCGGAATCTACTGAGATTTTTTGACCCATAGACCAATTAGGATGAGCTACCGCTTCACTAACGGTTACATCTTTTAAGGTACGTATATCACGCGTTAAAAATGGACCGCCTGAACCGGTAAGTAAGATTTTACTAACACCATTATCTTGCAGGTTTTTATCGCTTTGAGCATTTTGTAGTGAGTGAGGTAGACACTGAAAAATAGCGTTATGTTCGCTGTCGATTGGCAGTAAAGTTGCTTTGTGCTTTTTAACTTTATCAATGAACAATTGGCCCGACATAACCAGCGATTCTTTATTCGCAAGCAACACTTTTTTACCTGCTTCAACCGCACTGAGTGTAGGTAACAAGCCTGCGGCTCCAACAATGGCAGACATAACTATATCTATATCAGGGTGCGCACATAAATCACTCATTGCCTGTTGTGAATGCATAATCAGTGTTTGGCACGCTGTACCCTTTAAATGCAATGACAGTTCTTCTGCTGCACTTTGTGTTGCCATGACAGCATAAAGGGGTGAATGCTTAATGCATAGCTCAGCCATTTTTTTTGCATTTTGACCCGCTGTTAAAGCAAATACATCAAACAAATCACTGTTTTTTGCTACAACATCAAGTGTACTTAAACCAATTGACCCCGTAGCACCTAAAATAACTAGCTGCTGCTTATGACTCATAAACTTAAAGTCCATGCATAACACATTACAAACATTGGCGCGGCTGCTGTTAAGCTGTCAATGCGATCTAAAATACCGCCATGCCCAGGTAAGCATTTGCCACTGTCTTTAAGGCCTGCTTCACGTTTGAACATACTTTCAAGTAAATCGCCAATTGCTGAAAATAGCGCTATAAATGCCGTCATAATGGCGTAAATCGGCCATACGGCTAAATCCACGTCGGTAAAATGACAAAACGCCATAACAAATAATACTGATGCAACAATACCACCGGCAAGGCCTTCAATTGTTTTATTTGGACTTACTTTTGGCATAAGCTTGTGTTTACCAAAACTTTTACCTGTAAAATACGCCCCAATATCAGCGCTCCATACAATACCTAATACAACCAAAATCAACATAGAGCCAAAGTGAGTAGATTCAAGGTATTGCGCACTACGAAGCGTATTGAGCGCAAGCCATAAAGGCACTAACGTCAGAAGCCCTGCAATACCACGCATTACTAGCCCTTCATTCCACGCTTTTGCCATGGCTGGATAACGCCATACCAAATAACTAGCAACAATCCACCATGCAAACGCCAAAGTAAATAAATAATTAGCATCGCCCACTAGCTGACCGTTTTGCCAAAGCGACTCTATCGGCCAGTGTAAATTAAGCACAGCGAGTAAAGCTGCAACAAGCACAACAAAGGCGCCTCTTTTTATTTTGTCACATAACCCCATAAAAGCAGACCACTCCCAAGCGCCCATTAAAACGATGGCGGCGGCAAAGTAACTAAATAACGTCAATGGTGTATAAAAAACCAAGGCGAGCGCTGCGGGTGCTAACACTAGCGAGGTTAAAATGCGTTGTTTTAACAAAATTGTGACCCTTAATCTATTTAGGTTTGAGCGAGTAATTGTTTTATTTGTTCGCCCGTACAACCAAATCGTCGCTCTCTAGCAACGTAACACGCAATGGCCTCAGCAAATGCTGCTTCATTAAAATCAGGCCAAAGTGTTTCGGTAAAGTAAAGTTCTGCGTATGCTGCTTGCCATAGTAAAAAGTTACTAATGCGAACATCGCCCCCCGTTCGAATAAGTAAATCGGGTTCAGGTTGATCGGCCATGCTCATATGCTGCGCAATACGCTCTTCAGTAATATCTTGTGCGTCTATGTCACCGCTTGCAACTTGCATTGCGAGTTGTTTAGCCGCGTTTGCCATATCCCAACGGCCACCATAATTGGCAGCCACATTTAAACACAACCCTGTGTTATTTTCTGTCAGTTGCTGCGCACTATGTACTTTGTTTTGCAACCCTTCAGAAAACCGAGATAGGTCTCCAATGATGGTTAGTTTTACATTGTTTTTGTGAAGCTTTTTAACCTCTTTTGTTAATACAAACAAAAAAAGCTCCATTAACGTATTTACTTCGTCTTCAGGGCGGCGCCAGTTTTCACTGCTAAATGCAAATAAGGTTAACGATTGTACGCCTAATTTAGTACAAAACTGAACAGATTGACGAACAGCGTCCACGCCTTTTTTGTGCCCATACACACGAGGCCTATTTCTAGCTTGCGCCCAACGCCCGTTCCCGTCCATGATGATAGCAACATGCTTAGGTAAACATTGTTGTGAAATTGTATCAGCGTTTAAAGCCATAAATATCGAGTATTCCATAAAAAAACGCCGCCTAGTATAACCCAGACGGCGTTTCAAAACTAATATATTTGTATACACTAGCTCAGCTTATTTAGCTGTTTAGATTTCCATCAATTCAGCTTCTTTCGCTGTTAATTGAGTGTCCATTTCTTTGATAAATTTATCTGTTAACTTTTGGATTGCATCTTCGCCTTGGCGCGCTTCGTCCTCAGAGATATCTTTATCTTTTAATAGTGCTTTAATATCACCATTAGCATCACGGCGAATATTACGAACAGCAACACGGCCGCCTTCAACTTCGCCACGTACAATTTTAATTAAATCTTTACGGCGCTCTTCTGTAAGTGGAGGAAGTGGCACACGAATAACTGTACCTGCCGACATAGGGTTTAAACCTAAGTCAGACGCCATAATCGCTTTTTCAACTGCTTGTGCTAATGACTTGTCAAAAACACCAATGGCAAGCGTTCGTGAATCTTCAATTGTTACATTTGCAACTTGATTTAACGGTGTAGGAGCACCGTAGTAAGACACCATAATGCCATCTAAAATTGCAGGGTGAGCACGGCCAGTACGAATTTTAGAAAGTTGGCTACCTAGTGCTGTTACACTCTTTTGCATGCGCGCTTGCGCATCTTTTTGAATATCGTTAATCACGGTTCAATCCTAATTATTTGATTACTTCATCTGAGGCTTGTGAAGAGATAAGTGTTCCTTCTTCTTCACCCATAATTACGCGTTTTAACGCGCCTGATTTATTCATGTTAAATACGCTTAATGGCATATTGTGATCGCGGGCTAAAGTAAATGCCGCTAAATCCATAACTTTTAATTCTTTATCAATAATTTCATTGTAGCTTAAGTGACGATAAAGTGTCGCTTCTGGGTTTTTCACAGGATCGTCACTGAACACGCCATCAACCTTTGTTGCTTTAATGACTGTATCAGCTTCAATCTCAATACCACGTAGACACGCAGCAGAATCTGTAGTGAAAAACGGGTTACCCGTACCCGCTGCAAAAATAACAACACGGCCAGTTTTTAATAAGCTTATTGCTTCAGCCCAGTTGTATGCATCACATACGCCATTAAGTGGAATAGCAGACATTAATCGACAGTTTACAAAAGCACGATGCAGCGCATCACGCATTGCAAGGCCATTCATTACCGTTGCAAGCATACCCATGTGATCGCCTACTACACGGTTCATACCCGCTTCAGCTAATGACCCACCGCGTAAAAAATTACCGCCGCCAATAACTAAACCCACTTCTACGTCGAGCTCTACTAACTCTTTAATTTCTTGTGCCATACGGTCTAAAACTTTAGGGTCGATGCCGAAGCCTTCGTCTCCCATTAAAGCTTCACCACTTAATTTGAGAAGAACACGTCTAAAAATAGGTTTGCGATTGATAGTCATAGTTTTGGGGCCAACTTTTATTG